>Ga0307486_1000054_pt1 | contig 131040 bp, 122 predicted proteins | sample CBIW02metaG_FD_203663 | JGI IMG/M metagenome (GOLD analysis project Ga0307486, IMG submission 203663) | Sea-ice brine microbial communities from Beaufort Sea near Barrow, Alaska, United States - CBIW 0.2 | ecosystem: Environmental > Aquatic > Marine > Coastal | place: USA: Alaska | collected...
TTTCATAGTGGCACAAAACGAACCGATATGGGCTCAACTAATAGCCAAAATTGGCACAATTTGAACCGAAATGCCTGGCACTAACCGACCGAAATCACTGGCACAATTCGATCCGATATATCCACCTATTTTTTTCGAAGTCTATTTTCGTGTCTAATTTATATAAAATCATAGTACGTAAAACAGCTTAAAATTTCGTTACTGAACTACTTCGGGGCAAGCCACAATAGGCATTAATGGAAAATATATCTTGACTTCAAGGCGAGCCCGCCTGAATGATTCGGGCAGGCCTCGGAGCATTTAAATCTCGATTATCGAACATTCATAATTTTATTATTAAATTCGCCACACAAGACTCAACTTTACTCAAAAATGACAGATTTTAGCTTCAGGAAGTGGAATAAAATATTGGGATGGCTCGTATTTTTAATCGCTCTTACAACTTATAGCCTCACCTTAGAACCAACAGCAAGTTTTTGGGATGCAGGAGAATATATTGCAACTTCCGCGAATCTTGAAGTAGGTCACCCCCCGGGAGCTCCTTTCTACCAGATGCTGGGCGCATTCTTTTCCACCTTCGCACCAGATAAATCGCAGGTGGCACTTATGGTGAATTTTATGTCTGGAGCAGCCAGTGCCTTTGCTGTATTGTTTATGTTCTGGTCTATAAGCCTTTTGGTTTTAAAGGTCGCCGGGCCTGTTGAAAAACTTAAACCCGCCAATAAAATGGCCGTTTTGGGTAGCGCCCTGGTTGGATCTTTGGCCTTTACCTTCACCGATAGTTTCTGGTTTAGCGCTGTAGAAGCTGAAGTTTATGCAATGGCCGCCTGTCTTATGGCACTCTTGTTTTATTTGGGTTTGCTTTGGGAACGCGATATGTTTAAACCGAGAGGAAACCGTTGGCTGATACTTATTTCGCTGGTTGTAGGCCTATCTTTTGGAGTTCACTTTTTAGGGCTTCTTACTATTCCCGCCATCGGGTTTTTATACTTCTTTAAAAATTACAAGAAAGTTACGGTAAAGAATTTTATAGTGGCCAATATTGTAGTGGTAGCTGTCTTGATGTTCATTTTCAAACTACTTCTGCCTTACACCCTTACTTTCTTTGCTGCTTCAGAATTGTTCTTTACCAACTCCCTGGGGCTTCCGTTCAATACAGGTACGGTGATCGCTCTATTAATAATCGTGGCTGCTTTTTACTTGGGAATTAACTATACCCGAAAGAAAGATTATTTTCAACTAAATACTTTATTCCTGTGTATACTTTTTATCTTAATTGGGTTTTCAAGCTGGGTAATGCTTCCTATTAGATCTAACGCACCCACGGTAATCAATGAAAACAGTCCCGATAATGCCCGTGAATTACTAGCTTATTATAACCGTGAGCAATACGGGGAAACACATTTATTTTACGGCCCTCAATTTTCTGAAATGTATGCAGGTTTAGATGAAGACAATCCTTATACCGATGCTAAACCTAAGTATGAAAAAGACGAGGAAGCCGGAAAATATATTATTGTAAACGACTATAAAAATGCCAAACAGAATCTGGACGATTCCCATAAGGCAATCTTACCCAGGCTATGGAGTTCCCAGCACGCTGCCAATTATATGGACTTTACCGGCCCACTAGATTTTACTATAAAACAGGAATACCAGGGTGAAGAGCAATTGGTAAGTGCGGTTAATGAATTTCAAAACAGGTATGCGCAGGGAGAGCTTGATAACTCCGATTATCACAGTTTCTTACAACAATTTGGAAATTACCTGAATATCGAAAAACCATCTTTTGCTTCAAATATCTCCTATTTATTAGAGTACCAGATTGGGTATATGTACTGGCGTTATTTTATGTGGAATTTTGTTGGACGCCAGGACGATATTCAGGGGAAATATACCGATGTGAACGGAAACTGGCTTAGCGGCATCAAGCTTATAGACGAGATGCACATTGGTCCTCAAGACAATCTCCCCAGCGATGTTAAAAATAATAAAGCCAGGAATACTTATTATTTTCTGCCTTTAATTTTAGGCTTAATCGGGCTCGTTTTTCAATTTAAACGCGATAAAAATAATTTCTGGGTCTTACTTGTGTTTTTCCTCTTTACCGGAATTGCCCTGAAAATATACCTAAATGAAAGACCTTTCGAGCCCCGGGAACGGGATTATGCCTTAGTAGGTTCGTTTTATGTATTCGCGATCTGGATTGGCTTCGGAGCTTATGCCCTCTTTGACTGGGCCAGGAAATTCCTAAAACCAAAACTTGCAGCACCAATTGTAATTGCTGCTTCAATTTTAGCGGTTCCGGTACTTTTAGCATCAGAGAACTGGGACGATCATGACCGTAGCGGAAGGGATTCTACACTTACCATGGCCAAAATGTACCTGGATTCTGTAGATGAAAACGGGATTATTTTCACTATAGGAGATAACGATACTTTTGCCCTATGGTATGTGCAACAAATTGAACGCTACCGTACCGATGTTAGAGTAGTAAATACCAGCCTTTTTGCCACTGACTGGTATATAGACCAAATGAAGCGCAAAGCTTTTGACAGTGACCCTATTCCTTCTCAGTTTGAGAACGAAGATTACAACGGCGTTAACGATGCAGTTTTTGCACGAGAAGTCACCAAAGATACCCTACCAATTAAAACCTGGTTGAATTATATTCAAAACGACGATCCAAGGACGAAAGCTGAGTTGCAAAGCGGCCAGATGATAAGTACTTTTCCTTCCAATAACATCAGTATTCCGGTAGATAAAGAAGCGGTTTTAGCAAATGGGATCGTAGATGAACGTTTTGCCGATGAAATTGTAGATGAAATTGTGATCAACATAGATTCTCAGGTTATTTATAAGAATACACTACTGATGCTGGATCTTCTAGGTAATAATAACTGGGAAAGACCAATTTACTTTTCCGGGGGAAGCTTTAACGATGAAGACTTCCTGTGGATGAAAGAATACCTTCAGCTTGAAGGCGTGGCCTACAAACTGGTCCCTATAAAAACTCCAGTAGACCCCAGAAACCCTTACGACATGGGCCGTATCAATACCGACAAGATGTATGATATTGTGATGAACTGGGATTGGGGTAACATGGGGTCAGATGATATTTACCACGATACTGAAACGCGTAGAAATTCCATTACCTACAGGAGCAACCTGGCAAGACTGGTAGAGAACCTGTTAAACGATCAGGATACCACTCGTGCTAAAGAAGTTCTTGATCTTGCTATGGAAAATATGCCGGTGGAGCATTATAAATACTACGCGCTGTTAGAACCTTATGTTAGCGGCTATTATGATGTTGGCGAACCCGAAAAAGCCAGGGAACTCTGGGAAAAAATTGCCACCAATTACCAGGAATATTTAGAATATTATAGCAGTTGGGATATAGACCGGCAGTATCGTAATTTCAATGAAATTGTCTCAAATATTGAACGCTATCGTGCCCTGGTAGATTTATTGGTAGTCCATCAAGATGAAGAAATCCTGAAGGAGAAAGCCGATGAATTTAATGAATATCTGGAACTGTTTCGCCATTTTTATAGCGAGGAAGAAGAAATAAACCCGGAAAATCCTCAGGAAACATTAATCGAGGAAGGAATGAACTCGGAACTAAATCCAGACAATAATTCGCTTAGCATAGATTCTTCGGAAGAAAACTAATTGAGCTTGCTTTAAAAGTGAACCTGCAAGGTTTTAATCCAAATAGGTTTACTTTTCATTCATAGTTTTGAGGTGCAAAAAATCTCACAGAAATTATAAAAACCTGATATTTTTATAAGCCTTTGGAATCAACTTTTTTCTGAAACAAGCTCTTTCTCTATGAATCCGTTTTTTATAAAATACCCTTCAATTTTAAGCAAACTCTATCCAAATCGAATTACACGGCTTAAGGAAGAAAAAAGCATCTACCTCACTTTTGATGATGGCCCTGTTCCCGAAATTACACCCTGGGTTTTAGCTGAACTAAAGAAGTACGATGCAAAAGCCACTTTTTTTTGCATTGGCGAAAATGTAAAAAAACATTCCAAAATTTATACTCAACTTATTGAAGAAGGCCATAGCATAGGAAACCATAGCTTTAATCATTTAAACGGCTGGAAAACCAAAACCGATGTTTATGTTGATAATGTGCTTAGGGCAGAAGAAACACTTTTAAGAAATAGAAAAGAGAGAAGAGAAAAAAGAGAAGAGAGGCAAGGATCAAGAAAAAAAGGCCACGAAACTTTAAATATTATAACCCCAAACCACGAACCACGAACCCTTAATCTTGAACCTGAAACATTAAACCTAAAACTCTTCCGCCCACCTTACGGAAAAATCAAAAACTCACAGGCTGCTGAACTTGTAAAAATGAATTACAAAATAGTGATGTGGGATGTATTAAGTGGAGATTTTGACACCAGAATTTCTGAAGAAAATTGTTTAAAAAACGTGGTGAAAAATGCTTCAGCAGGAAGTACCATTGTTTTTCACGACAGTCAGAAGGCCTTTAAAAATTTAAGCTATACATTACCAAAAGTCCTGGAATATTATACTGAAAAAGAATTCAACTTTAAGGCACTTTAAACGTATTCTTTAAGAATACCTACCAGCGTTGCGGCGTCCTGTTCACCACTTTGACGCCATTTCATTTCACCTGATTTATAGATTATAAGCGTTGGTAAAGCCTTCACCCGAAGAGCCTCGGCGAGCTGGGAATTTTTGTCCACATCAATTTTTATCACCTTCGCCTTATTCCCCATAGAAGCGGCAACTTCCCGTAAAACTGGATTCATAGCCTTGGAATCTTCGTTCCATTCGGTATAGAAATCCAACAACACCGGAATATTGAGATCTATTAATTCACCAAATTTTGACATGTAGATTTTCTTTAAAATTCAATTTTATACCTCAACCAGGTTCACAATAGTGAGAATTGAAATACATAAACTCACTTCATAATTTTTTCCGGAGCAATCTCTAACTCAAATATAGTAAATTCTGTAGATTATGCTGGTTTTGGGCCTTTTTTGAGTTCAATCACACTTACTTCGGGCCAAATTCCCACTCTTCCGGGAAATGCTAAATAACCAAATCCACGGTTCACGTTAATATAACGGCCAAATTCCTCGTATATCCCAGCCCAGTTTTGGTAGCGGTATTGCACAGGACTCCATTTAAACCAGCCTGGGATTTCAATTCCAAACTGCATTCCGTGGGTATGACCACTTAGCGTTAAATGATAATTATTTGGATCCTTTTTAATCTTTTCCTGCCAGTAAGAAGGATCGTGACTCAATAAAACTTTAAAATCTTTTTCACTTAAGCCTGCCCCAGCCTTATCGAGATCACCTTCTTTTTTAAATCCCCCAGCACCCCAGTTTTCAACACCCACCAAAGCGATTTTTTCGCCGTTCCGCTCAATAAATTTATGCTCATTCAGTAAAAGCTGCCAGCCCATTTTGGCATGAGTTTCTTTTAGAGTTTCAAGGTTTTTCTTTTTAGCTTCATCTGAAGGCCAATTTTTATAATCACCGTAATCGTGATTACCCAGAATAGAATAAACGCCGTCCTTTGCCTTTATTTGACCAAACATTTCTTTCCAGGGCTCCATTTCTGAAGCTTCATTATTAACAAGATCCCCGGTAAAAACTACCATATCGCTTTCCTGCTCGTTAAGCAGATCTATTCCATATTTTATTTTTTTCTTATTATCAAAACTTCCGCTGTGAACATCACTTATCTGGCTTAAGCGGTAACCGTCAAAAGCATCGGGCAAGTCTTCAAAATAAAGGCTATAATGAAGTACTCTAAAATTGTACTTCCCCTGGTACATTCCGTATAAAACCGAAGCCAAAGGAATAGCAGCGATTCCCATCGCTAACTGACTTAAAAATTTTCTTCGTGAAGGGAGAGAAAAACTTCCCTTTGAAGAAAATAATTTTTCAAAACCACCTGCGCCTAATCTAAAAATATCTTCCCCAAACATCATTAATGTGAGGAAAAGTTTAAAAAGCATTACCGAAAGTAAAAAGCCAAAGGCATAACCTCGTGCGCCTGTGAGCACGCTACCCTCAGCGGGTGTTAACCACTGATACATGAAATTTCCCAGGACTGCTGCCGTGATGACGAAATATAGAATTACAACCCAATAATTTCGGGTTAGTGTTTTTAAAGCCTGGTAGGCATAAATCTCTATAAACACGAAAAAAACTATGAATATAATCCAACGCATGAGCAAGCTTAATTTTTTGCGAATATACTTTTAATCATTACTTTATAAATTTCGTTTAGGTTTAATTTAACGCCTGTGAAAGGCTTAAAACCTAAAGCTCTCAGCTCCTAAATGGTGCCAGAAACCTTGTTCAGCTATAAAATTTGACTATACCAACTAATTGCATATCGATTGTTAGGAGGTTTTCCAAGTTTTTAGGCACGCCTAAAGCCTGTATGATAATATCTTTGTAGTTTTGGGCTATTCAGAAAAAATAATATTCCAAAATATATGTCAGCTCAAAAACGCCTGTTTCTTCTTGATGCCTATGCCCTTATTTTTAGGGGTTATTATGCTTTTATTAAAAACCCAAGAATAAATTCTAAAGGTTTTGATACTTCGGCAATAATGGGTTTTACCAATTCACTTTTTGATGTAATCAGGCGTGAAAAACCAGATCATCTTGCGGTTTGTTTCGACAAAGAAGGCAGCCAGGCAAGAACCGAAATGTTTGCTGAATACAAAGCCAATCGCGATGCCACACCGGAACCTATAAAAGAGGCAATTCCTATTATTCAGGATATTTTAAAAGCAATGCATATTCCCGTGGTTGTGCTACCCGGATGTGAAGCCGATGATATAATTGGAACCCTTGCCCAACAAGCCGAAAAGGAGAATTACCAGGTTTTTATGGTAACTCCAGATAAGGATTTTGCCCAATTGGTAACCGAAAATATCTTTATGTACCGCCCGGCAAGAATGGGCAACGGAATAGAAATTTGGGGAATTCCCGAGGTTCAGAAGAAATTTGAGGTTGAACGTCCCGAGCAGGTGATAGATTTCCTCGGAATGATGGGCGACGCAGTAGATAATATCCCGGGACTTCCCGGTGTAGGTGAAAAAACCGCTAAAAAATTTCTGAAGCAATTTGGAAGTATGGAAGAATTGCTGGCCAACACCCATAAGTTAAAAGGCAAGATGAAAGAAAAGGTAGAAAGTCACGCCGAGCAGGGAATTCTTTCTAAAAAACTTGCGGCTATTCTTACCGATTGTGATGTGAAATTTCACGCTGAAGATTATGAACTTTCCCAACCGGATGCCGATAAAGTTCAGGAGATTTTTGATCAACTAGAATTTAGGAGACTGAAAGACCAGTTTATAAAACTATTTAGCGGCGAAGAAGACCAGCAACAAACACAGGTCACAAATTCCCCATCAGCCAAAAAAGTTTCCAAAACTGCTGGAGAAGGTCAATTTTCACTGTTTGGGGGCGATAGTTCAGAAAAAATTGAAGCTAGTACAGGTGGAAGAAAATCATTGAAAGATACCGCTCACGTATATCAAAGCTTGAACACAAAAATGGCCAGGGAGTTGTTTCTTCAAAATTTAATGAAACAAAGCAGTGTTTGTGTAGATACCGAGACTACCAGCATAAATGCCCTGGAAGCCGAGTTGGTTGGCATCGCTTTTTCCTGGGAACCCGGTAAAGGTTTTTACCTGCCTTTTCCCGAAGAACGTGAAAAAGCACAGGAACTTATTGAAGAATTAAGACTGTTTTTTGAAGATGAAAAGATTGAAAAAATCGGGCAAAACCTTAAATATGATATCAAGGTTTTAGCCAAATATAATATTGAAATAAAAGGAAAGCTTTTTGACACGATGATTGCGCATTATCTGATTAATCCAGATATGCGTCATAATATGGATGTGCTGGCAGAGACCTATTTGAATTATAGTCCGCAACCTATTTCAGAATTAATTGGCAAAAAAGGAAAGAATCAAAAATCAATGCGGGATGTTCCCCTGGAAGAACAAACCGAATATGGAGTTGAAGATGCCGATGTCACCCTTCAGCTTAAAAAATTCTTTGAGGCAGAATTAAAAGAAGCAGAAACCAGAAAGCTTTTTGATGAAATTGAAATTCCGCTGGTTAGAGTACTTGCCGCAATGGAGCTGGAAGGCATAAAACTGGATGAGAATTTTCTGAAATCCCTTTCTGATGCTCTAGATAGTGATATTAAAGAATTGGAACAGAGCATTTATAAAGAAGCGGGGGAAGAATTTAAAATTAGTTCTCCAAAACAATTAGGCCTAATCCTTTTCGAAAAAATGGAATTGGTTAAAAAGCCTAAAAAGACCAAAACCGGCCAATATTCTACCAGTGAAGATGTACTTTCTTATCTGGTAAAAGAACATAAGATCGTAGAAGATGTTTTGATGTATCGTGCTTTGGTAAAATTGCAAAATACTTATGTAGATTCATTGCCTAACCAGGTACAGAAGCCAACCGGGAGAATTCATACCGATTATGTTCAAACCGTCGCGGCTACCGGTAGGTTAAGTTCAAACAACCCAAACCTTCAGAATATTCCAATTAGAACTGAGCGCGGAAGGCAAGTTAGAAAAGCCTTTGTTGCGCGGGACGAAAATCATATTCTGCTCGCTGCCGATTATTCTCAAATTGAATTACGAATTATCGCCGCGCTTAGCCAGGAGGATAATATGATAAAAGCTTTTAAGGACGGTAAGGATATTCACGCTTCTACCGCAGCACAGGTTTTCAATGTAAATATAGATGAAGTCACCCGCGAGCAAAGAAGCAACGCCAAAACCGTGAATTTTGGGATTATTTATGGCGTTTCGGCTTTTGGCTTGAGCAATCAAACCAATTTATCCCGATCTGAAGCAAAAGAACTTATTGACACCTATTATAAAACCTACCCAAAACTCACCGGTTACATTGCTGATCAAGTGGCTTTTGCCAGGGAAAATGGATATGTACAGACTATTTTAGGCAGAAGACGCTATTTAAAAGATATTAATTCACAAAACGCCGTAGTTAGAGGTGCTGCCGAAAGAAATGCAGTAAACGCTCCAATACAGGGAAGTGCCGCCGATATTATTAAACTAGCGATGATTAATATCTACAGAAAACTATCTGAAGGTAAATTTAAAACCAAAATGCTGTTGCAGGTACACGATGAATTGGTTTTTGACGCCCATAAAGATGAAGTTCAAGAAGTGAAGAAAATGATTCAATACGAAATGGAAAATGCTTATAAGCTTGAAGTCCCGTTAGACGTAGAGCTGGGTGAAGGTAATAACTGGCTCGAGGCGCATTAGAAAATAAAAAACTTATTACGTCATCCTGAACCTGCCCGTCCGGTCAGGCGGGCTTGTTTCAGGGTCTAAGATTTAAATCTCACCCAAAGAATTGAAACAAAAAACCTCGCAGCCAAAGCTGCGAGGTTTTTTTATCTAACACTTAGCATTAAAAGATTGCTTAGGTTTCTAATTCACCCTAGTATATTCTAAGGATAAAACGGTGACATCTTCGGCATCAGTTCCGTCCGGGTTGCCGTAATATTGTTGAGATTCAAGTTTACTGATATCAAACGCAAAAGTATTGGTAGTTCGTTCTAAAATTCTGCTGAGTGTACATGTAGTTCCATCAATGGTCATTGTAATAATCAGACGTTCCTCATTATTTAAATTGTCAACATCCCAACTTCCTGAATCTGTTCTACCGGAAAGACATTTAAAATCATCATCACTCACCCCGGCTTTAAAATCGAGTTTAGAATTGGTAGAGGTCATGTTACCACCTGAAGAAAAAACGACACCCATATCAGCAAAACAATCGGTTTCCAGTAAAATATTCGAATTAAATACACCATCGCTGTTAAGATCTACAACGGTATCAGTATTCATTGCTGAAAGCGTCCACTCTCCTTCAAGGTCTTCTGGAGTAATAGTTGCCATAGCATAGGTAGCGGTAATTTCAGTTTCGGCTACGTGATCCTGGTTAGGCTCACAGGACACTATAGTTAGTATCAGTCCGAAAACTGCGCAAGAGCTTTTTAAATTAAGAAGAGTTTTCATAGCTAAATCAATTTGACAGGACAAAGATAGGATGCATTAAAGGATTTTTATGACTTTATTAACATTAAAAATACCGTTTAACGTTCGTTTAATGCTTTTAGTCTGTCTAATTTAGATCCTATAAGTAGGAATTTGGTTTTAATAGTGTAAGAAAAACAAGAATTTATTATGACAAATGTTTAATCCTAAATTTCTCTGACACAGCTATCTTCCTCAAAATAAATTAATTAATTTCGGATTTGCTATATGAATTTATAATTGTACATTTGCACCCCGATTTCCCGACATGATTCATGCAGGGAACGGGGAATGGAATGTTTAATAATAAGTAAATTTAATTAGTGTGGACACATTAAGCTACAAAACAGTATCAGCCAACAAGGCTACCGTGACCAAAGAATGGGTACACGTAGATGCTGAAGGACAGACGTTGGGCCGCCTATCTTCTAAAGTAGCCAAGCTACTAAGAGGTAAGCACAAACCTAACTTCACCCCGCACGTTGATTGTGGAGATAACGTAATCGTTACCAACGCAGAAAAGATCAACTTAACCGGTAAGAAATGGGATTCGAAAGAATACATTCGTCACACCGGCTACCCGGGTGGACAAAAAAGTCTAACAGCCGCTGAATTATTCGAGAAAAATCCAGAGAGATTAATCGAAAAATCAGTAAAAGGAATGCTACCAAAGAACAAACTTGGAGCAGACTTATTTAGAAATTTAAAGGTTTATGCAGGAACAGATCACGATCATACTGCACAAAAACCTAAAACTATTAACTTAAACGATCTTAAGTAATGGAGGTTATTCACAAAATTGGCCGTAGAAAAACGGCGGTTGCGCGTGTTTACGTTTCTGAAGGAAGCGGGAAATTTAGCGTGAACAAAAAAGACCTTAAAGACTACTTTACCACAGGTCCTTTACTTTACAAAGTAAACCAGGCCCTTAACCTTACCGGTAATGACGATAACTTCGACATTATTGCTAATGTTTACGGTGGTGGAATTACAGGACAGGCAGAAGCTATTCGTCTTGCACTTGCAAGAGCAATGGTAGAACTGGATGCAGAGAACAGAGCGGTGTTAAAGCCAGAAGGTTTAATGACCAGAGACCCAAGAATGGTAGAGCGGAAGAAATTCGGACAGAAGAAAGCTCGTAAGAAATTTCAGTTCTCTAAGCGTTAATTTTTATTGGAATCTATATTCCAAAGTTCATTTAATATTAAAAAGAATTTTGTTGTTATCCCAAATGCTATTGGGAGTTAGTTTAGCATCTAAACAGGTAAGGCCGTGTTTATAAAAAACAGCCACTTACTTGTTGCTATCTTCAACAGAAAGTAAACTATTACAAAAATGGCAAACAAAGTAGAAGTAAAAGAATTACTTGATGCAGGTGTACATTTTGGACACCTTACAAGGAGATGGAACCCAAATATGGCCCCATATATCTATATGGAGCGTAACGGGATTCACATCATCAACTTATATAAGAGTGCTGCTAAAATGCAGGAGGCAGGTGATGCCCTTGCAAAAATTGCAGCCAGCGGTAGAAAAATACTTTTCGTAGCTACCAAGAAACAAGCTAAAGAAATTGTAGCCGAACAAGCTGAAAAAGCTAACATGCCATACATTACCGAGCGCTGGCCCGGTGGTATGCTAACCAACTTTGTAACTATTCGTAGAGCCGTTAAAAAAATGGCTTCTATAGATAGAATGAAAAAAGATGGTACCTTTAATACACTTTCTAAAAAAGAACGTCTTCAGGTAGATCGTTTAAGAGCTAAATTAGAAAAGAACCTTGGTTCTATTTCTGATATGAGCAGACTTCCGGGAGCGCTTTTTGTAGTTGATATCACTCGTGAACACATTGCTATTAAAGAAGCTCAAAAATTAAACATTCCAATTTTCGCTATGGTAGATACAAACTCAGATCCTCGTGAGGTTGAGTACGTAATCCCATCTAATGACGATGCTTCAAAGTCTATCAACAAAGTGGTTTCTTATGTTGCAGATTCTATTGTAGACGGCCTTTCTGAAAGAAAAGCTTCTAAAGAATCTAAAAAAGAGAAAGCAGAAGATGAAGAAAAAGAGCCAAAAGCACCAAAGGCTGCTGTAAAGCAACCAGAAGCTGAAGCTCCTTCTAAAGATGCTGAAGATAAAAAGGCAATGCAGGAAGCCAAGAAAGAGGTGAAACTTGAGTCTAAAAAAGAAACTTTAGACAAAGCTTCATCTAACGAAGAAGAATAAAACAACATTTTATAACATCCAAAAAGTCGTTTAGTTTCTTTCCTAACAGTTGGTCTCTAAGCGACTTTTTTAAATAAAAAACAATACTATGGCTAAGATAACCGCCGCAGAAGTAAACAAACTAAGAAAATCTACCGGTGCCGGTATGATGGATTGCAAAAAGGCACTTGTAGAAGCAGATGGTGATTTTGATAAAGCTATTGAAGTACTTCGTAAAAAAGGTCAAAAAGTTGCTGCAAAAAGAGCCGATAGAGATTCAGCCGAAGGTGCTGCAATCGCTAAGGTAAACGACGATAACACTAAAGGTGTTATTATCTCTCTTAATTGTGAAACCGACTTTGTTGCTAAAAACGATGATTTCGTGAAAATGGCAAACAATTTCGCAGATATCGCCTTAACTGTTTCTTCAAAAGAGGAATTGCTTAACGCAGACTACAACGGTGTTTCAGTTCAGGATAAATTAACTGAGCAAACCGGTGTAATTGGTGAGAAGATAGAAATTGGTGCTTTTAAAACTTTAGAAGCTCCTTTTGTAGGTTCTTACATTCACGCAGGAAACAAAATTGCTGTAATCACAGGTCTTTCAAAACAAACTGAAGGTGCTGAAGAAGCTGCAAAAAACGTTTCTATGCAGGCTGCTGCTATGAATCCTATCGCACTTAACGAAGAAGGTGTAGATCAGGAAACTATAAACAAAGAAGTTGAGATCGCTAAAGATACGCTTCGCCAGGAAGGAAAACCTGAAGATATGCTAGATAAAATAGCAAAAGGAAAGATCCAGCGTTACTTTAAAGACAACACTTTAGTTAACCAGGCTTTTATTAAAGATGGAAAACAAAGCGTTGCCGATTACGTAAAATCTGTAGATTCAGGTCTTGAAGTAGTAGCTTTTGAAAGAGTTGCTTTAGGAGAATAAAATTATTTTTTCCGCGCAAGCGGAAATCACTAATAAACTTAAAACCGCTTCTCTAATCAGAAGCGGTTTTTTTATTTTTACAACATGTCACAAAAAGCATTTCAGTTTAAAGAATTCAAAATAGAACAGGATCGCTGCGCGATGAAGATTGGCACCGATGGAGTTTTGCTTGGTGCCTGGGCTCCCCTGAATCATCAACCAGACAGTATTCTTGATATTGGCACGGGAACCGGCGTTATTGCTTTAATGCTTGCACAACGCTCTCCTGCCCTTCTAATTGATGCTCTGGAAATCCACGAAGATGCTTACGAGCAAGCAGTAGATAATTTTGAACAAAATAATTGGGGCGACAGGATGTTTTGCTATCACGCCGCCTTTGATGAATTTGTTGAAGAAATGCAGGACGAGGAAAAATATGAACTCATAATTTCCAATCCGCCCTTTTATGCTGAAGATTATACTTCGGACAGCGCAAGCAGAAATAAGGCACGCTTTGTTGAAGCTTTGCCTTTTTCAGAATTACTTGAAGGCGTTTCCAAATTACTTCATCCAGATGGCGAATTCAATACTATTATTCCGCATAAAGAAGAAGCAAATTTTATAGCATTGGCACGAGAATTTGATCTTTTTCCGAAGAAAATCACCAGGGTGCGTGGGACTGAAACTTCAGAAATTAAAAGAAGTTTATTGAGTTTCAGTTTTAAGGAAATTGTACCTGAAGAAAATGAACTTATTATTGAAATTTCACGACATAATTACACAGAAGGCTACAAAAACCTGGTAAAGGACTTCTATCTTAAATTATAATCTTAAAATTGTTTGCTTTAAAAAGCTTGGTTACATTTGTGTAAAACACCACACGAATGAGAACAGATAACTTCCAGGCTCCTGATTATTATAATATTGATGAGCTACTTACCGATGAACATAAGATAGTTCGCGATGCCGCACGAGAGTGGGTAAAACGCGAAGTTTCCCCAATAATTGAAGACGCTGCACAAAAGGCAGAATTCCCAAAATCTATAATTGGGGGGTTAGCTGAAATTGGTGCTTTTGGACCATATATTCCTGAAGAATACGGCGGTGCTGGTCTGGATCAGATTTCTTACGGACTCATTATGCAGGAGATTGAGCGTGGTGATAGTGGCGTGCGTTCTACCGCATCGGTACAAAGTTCGCTGGTGATGTATCCTATTTATAAATACGGCACCGAAGAACAGCGTAAAAAATACTTACCAAAACTGGCTTCCGGCGAGTTTATGGGCTGCTTTGGCCTTACCGAGCCCGATCACGGTTCCAATCCAAGCGGAATGACCACCAATTTTAAAGATAAAGGCGATCATTACTTATTAAATGGCGCTAAAATGTGGATCTCTAACGCACCATTCGCTGATGTTGCAATCGTTTGGGCTAAAGATGAAAATGGCAGAATTCACGGACTTATCGTAGAACGTGGCATGGAAGGTTTTACCACTCCTGAAACACATAACAAATGGTCACTTCGCGCCAGCGCTACCGGGGAACTTATTTTTGATAATGTAAAAGTTCCAAAAGAGAATTTAATGCCCAATAAAAGTGGACTCGGCGCTCCGTTAGGTTGTCTTGATTCTGCCCGATACGGGATTGCCTGGGGCGCAATAGGTGCAGCTATGGATTGTTACGATACCGCTTTGCGTTATGCGAAGGAACGGGTTCAGTTTGATAAACCAATTGCAGGAACCCAACTTCAGCAGAAAAAACTTGCTGAAATGATTACTGAAATCACCAAAGCGCAATTAATGGCTTGGAGACTGGGAGTTTTAAGAAACGAAGGCAAAGCAACTTCAGCCCAAATTTCTATGGCAAAAAGAAATAATGTGGAAATGGCCATAAACATCGCTCGGGAAGCACGGCAGGTTCTCGGCGGTATGGGAATTACCGGCGAATACAGCATTATGCGCCATATGATGAACCTGGAAAGTGTAATTACTTATGAAGGCACCCACGATATACATCTTTTAATTACAGGAATGGATATAACCGGAATTCCAGCTTTTCAATAAAAAAATGATTCAAGTCGTCATCCTGAATTTATTTCAGGATCAAATATCTTAGGAATTTGAACAACTTAGAAGCTGAAACAAGTTCAGCTTGACGTCGAGGTTTCACTACAAAAGATCAAAACAAGGGCAGCGTTTACAGCGTTTGCCCTTTTTATATTTTTCGCAGCATTCTTTTTTAAGTGGTTTCGGTTTTTTGGCCACAACCCCATCCAATTGCAAATAATCTTTTGATTTATTTGAATAAAATACAATGATATTATATGAATTTAAAAACTGGTTAGCCATATTTTGAAGTTACTTTAAAAACCTGAAATTAGGCGTTAATTCAGTTTTAAATGAATGTTTAAATTTTATAAATCCTAAGTAGAATCTTATTTTTGCAACATGGGAAACAAAAATAGGACAAACGAGGTAAATAAGGCGCTGCAACCAAAAATAAACCAACTTTTAGAACATCCCCTATATCAAAAAATAACGACTCCCCAGCATCTTCAAATTTTTATGGAGCATCATGTTTTTTCCGTTTGGGATTTTATGTCTTTGCTTACCGCTTTACAGGAAAAACTTACCAAAACCACCAATCCCTGGGTTCCAGTAGGCAGTCCCGAAACCAGGTATTTAATTAACGAAATTGTTTTGGCCGAGGAAAGTGATGTAAACTTCTTTGGAAAACATCAGAGCAATTTTGAAATGTACCTGGATGCTATGGAAAAAAGTGGCGCCGACACGGTGAGAATAAAAGATTTTTTGATGCAGGTCACGCACGGTACCGATATATTTTTATTAATTGCAGCCACCAAACTTCCCCACAGCATTAAAATATTCCTAAAGAACACTTTTGAAGTTATTACAGAAGGAAAACCTCATAAAATAGCCTCGGCATTTACCTTTGGCCGTGAAGGTTTAATACCGGGAATGTTTACTTCTATAATAGAAAATGTGCAGCAAAATTTCCCAAAAGAGGATTTAAGCCTGTTTAAATATTATTTTGACCGCCGTATAGAATTAGATAGCGACGAGCACGGCCCGATGGCTTTTAAAATGGTAGAAGAACTCTGTGGAAATGATGATGAAAAATGGGATAAAGTTCAGCAAACAGCTGAAGAAGCTCTCGATGCCAGACTTGAACTATGGAAAGGTATTGAGGAAGAAATTTCAGAAAATATAGATTCTAAAAACCTACAGACTATTTAAGCAATTTGTCCGTAAAAAATAACCTCACAGATTTTGAGAATCTGTGAGGTTATTTCATATATCACAACATATTAGAAGCTGAACAGATTTCGACTTGACGTATAAAAGATAACGATGTAAAATTAAGGTGCTTCAGGAGCAAGTTTTACTTCCAGACCATCTAATTCCTCAGTAATAGGAATCTGGCAGCTTAAGCGGCTGTTATCCTGCACAAAAAATGCCTGATCCAGCATATCTTCCTCTTCAATACTTTGTTCGGGCAGCATATGCTCAAAATTAAGAATATAACACTGGCAGGATGCGCACATGGCCATTCCGCCACAAATGCCAATCGTACCTTCGGCAGCAAGTTCATAAGAGCGAACCACTTCCATAAGGTTCATATTCATATCTGTTGGAGCGTCTACCACGTGGGCTTCCCCTTCCCGGTCTATAATAGTTATTTTAATATCAGACATATCTTTCAATAAAAGAATATTCAAGATCGTACGTCATTCTGAACTTGTTTCAGAATCTAAGCTTATTAGAACCTGAAACAAGTTCAGGTTGACGAATCGATAAACTGAATTACTCTATTTTAATTTATACTTTTTATTACTTCTTTTTTGGCTTCTTTTTTACTGCCGTCAAATCCACTAACGCCACTAACTGTGGTATATTTCATCACGTATTTCTTGTCAGGAAAAATGCGTTGATATGCACTTTGGCACATAATAGCCGCTTCGTGAAAACCGCAAAGAATAAGCTTTAATTTGCCCGGATAAGTATTTACGTCTCCAATTGCGTAAATACCCGGAATATTGGTTTGATAATCGTAAGCATTATCTACTTTAATCGCATTTCTTTCAATTTCAAGTCCCCAATCTGCAATAGGACCTAATTTCGGCGAAAGTCCGAATAAAGGAATAAAATAATTGGTTTCCTTGATCTCTTTTTCTGAAGCGGATGCTTTGTGCGTAATTACGACACTTTCCAGGTCGCCTTCTCCTTTTAGATCGGTTACCTCCGCATCGGTAATAAGGTTAATTTTTCCAATTTTGGAGAGCTCTTCTACCTTTTCTACGGAATCTAAAGCACCACGGAAATCTTTTCTACGGTGTACCAGGGAAACTTCTGACGCAACCCCGGCCAGATAAATAGCCCAGTCTAAAGCTGAATCGCCTCCACCGGCAATTACTACTTTTTTATCTCGGTAAACTTCCGGCTCACGAATAATATACGCCACACCTTTATCTTCATAATCGGCTATGTTGGCAATAGGTGGTTTTCTTGGTTCAAAACTTCCCAGTCCGCCGGCAATTACTACTACCGCGGCATGATGTTCTGTTCCTTTATTGGTAGTTACAATAAAACTACCGTCTTCCTGTTTATCTATGGTTTGAGCTCTTTCGCCAAGAGTAAACCCGGGTTCAAAAGGTTTTATCTGCTCCATTAAATTGGTCACAAGATCCCCGGCCAATATTTCGGGGAACCCAGGAATATCATAAATAGGCTTTTTAGGATAGATCTCGGAACACTGCCCACCCGGTTGCGGGAGCGCATCTATTAAATGGCATTTTAGTTTTAACAATCCTGCTTCAAAAACCGCAAAAAGGCCCGTTGGGCCTGCCCCAATTATAAGTATATCGGTTTTAATCATTCTACTTGCAAATTTGGTCGTAAGTCAGGCGCTTACTTTTGAATATTAACCACACTTTCAATTTGTGGTGCATACTTTTTTATAGTCATTTCTACTCCAGATTTAAGTGTCATCTGATTTACCGTGCAATCTACGCAGGCGCCTTCCAAACGAACATTAACCAGGCGATCGTTCTCTATAGAGATCAGAGAAATGTTGCCCCCGTCACTCTCCAAAAACGGACGAATTTCGGCAAGGGCTTTTTCTACATTTAATTTTACTTCTTCGCTCGTCATTTATTTCTTTTTAACTGCACTGCATCCGGCCATTGTAGTGATCTTTATCGCTTCAGTTGGAGGCAGACTTTTGTTTCTATTTACTGTTTCCTGAACCATATTTCGGGTAATATCCTCAAAAGCTGTTTCTAGTGGTGTTGCGGTTTGTAAAGCTGCAGGACGGCCAATATCACCAGACTCCCTTAAACTTTGTACCAGAGGAATTTCACCTAAAAATGGGGTTTCAATATCTTCAGCAAGATTTTTAGCACCCTGTTTTCCGAAGATATAATATTTATTTTCAGGAAGTTCTTCGGGAGTAAAATACGCCATATTCTCTACTATTCCCAATACAGGCACGTTAATACTTTCCTGACGGAACATTGCAACTCCTTTTTTTGCATCGGCTAAAGCCACATTTTGCGGGGTGCTTACCACAACCGCTCCGGTAATAGGAAGCGACTGCATAATGGAAAGATGAATATCTCCTGTTCCCGGCGGAAGATCTATTAAAAGAAAATCTAATTCGCCCCAGGCCGCATCAAAAATCATTTGATTTAGTGCCTTGGCAGCCATTGGCCCACGCCAAACCACCGCTTGATTAGGCTTGGTGAAGAAACCGATAGAAAGTACTTTTACTCCGTAATTTTCTATGGGTTTCATTTTAGATTTTCCATCAACATTAACCGAAAGTGGTTTTTCGGTTTCCACATCAAACATCATAGGGATAGAGGGTCCGTAAATATCGGCATCTAAAATCCCGACTTTAAAGCCCATCTTTGATAAAGTAACTGCGATATTTGCAGTTACTGTAGATTTCCCAACGCCACCTTTTCCGGAAGCTACGGCTATGATATTGGAAATTCCGGGGATAGATTTTCCTTTTATTTCCGGTTTTTTATCGGCCGATTCTACTTTAATATTTACTTTAACTTTGGCTTTTTGTTCCACGTGTTCGTGAATAGCTTTCATGATATCCACTTCGGCCCGCTTTTTTATATGTAAAGCAGGTGTTTGCAATACCAGGTCTACTACCACCTCATCACCAAAGGTCATTACGTTTTGAACAGCACCGCTCTCCACCATATTTTTGCCTTCACCGGCTACAGAAATGGTTTCTAAGGATTTTAATATTTCTTTTCTGTCTAACTTCATTTAAAAACATTTTATAATCCTGAAGATATCAGGACATTTTTAGCTTAATCCAAGGGTTTTCGCAAAAATCCTTCAGCTTATATAGATTCATTCTAAACGCAAATATAGGTGTAATAGCTAAGAAAACGAAGTATTTACCCATAATTGATCTATCGAATAATAAAGTGCAATTATCGTAAAATTTCAGAAGGAGAATTTATTTCAAATCCTTTGCAGGATCCCAAAAATGCTTTTCAAACTCCTGAACTTTATTATCTTTTACCTTAATTCCTTCAGAAGCCAGCATTTCTTGCATCGCGTTATGATCTCCAAAATGACTTTTCCCGGTAAGCAAGCCATTTCTATTCACTACCCTATGCGCAGGCACATCGTCAATATCTTTAGCTGAATTCATCGCGTATCCAACCATCCTGGCACTTTTTGCTGCACCTACGCTTTTTGCAATCGCACCGTAAGAAGTTACTTTTCCCTTTGGGATTTGTCTCACCACCTCGTAAACACGTTCAAAAAAATTAGGTTCCAGAGCCATTACTTATGAATAATAGATTCGTAGGAGCGTTACAATCACCAGCACTAGCATTAAAGCAGCCATAAAATAATTGGAATATCTGGAAAAGGTTTCGGCTTGTTTTTCAATTCGAATAAAGGAAACCACATAAAGGTACAGCGAGGTAAAACTACCCGAAGATGCGGCTAAAATAAAAGCTATAATTTGAGACCAATCGTAAGCCTCACCATTCCCGATATTCAAGGCTCCTGCTATAGCTACAAAATAAGGAACAGGAAAAATATTTAAAGCTGCGATAAGCATTCCTTTAAAAATACTGTTGGAATTGGCCTTTTGGGATTTATGCTCTATCCCGCCGCGCTTTTTAGCCTGGATAAAAAAGTAAACCGCCAGCAGTATAAAAATTACAAGCCCCGCACGAAGCAAAATATTCTGAACAAATTCATTTCCAAATATATATTTAGAAAGTAAAACGGCAACAGTTGCCTGAATAATCACCACAATCGTAGCTCCCAGAGCAACAAAAAGTCCGTTTTTCTTGCCTTTTTCAACACAGGTTTTGGCCACTGTCATGTTCACCAAACCAGGCGGTAATACTCCGAGTAAAGCTGCGAAATAAGTAATTAGAAAAAGTTTTGTTTCCTCCAAAGAGACTTATTTTATCCTAAATTGAATGTAAGTTATAGGTTTTCCCTGGTCAAGATACTGTTTTTCATAGAAAGTTTGAATTTCCCTTACTGCTTTTGGGGAATATTCATTTTTGTAAATATCATGATGTGCATATAGAATTTCGTGACCTGCGCCGTGAAGCATGCCAAGCGTGTAACCGTGCATAAATTCGCTATCGGTTTTAAGATTTACCAGGCCTTCAGGTTTTAAAATATGCTTGTATTTCTGAAGAAATTCGGCATTGGTCAACCGGTGCTTGGTGCGTTTGTATTTAATTTGTGGATCGGGAAAAGTGATCCAGATTTCGTCTACTTCATTTTCAGCAAAAACAAGGTCTATCAATTCAATTTGAGTTCTCAAAAAAGCAACGTTTTTAAGTTCATCTTCAACTGCAGTTTTTGCTCCCCGCCAAAACCGGGCTCCTTTAATATCTATTCCAATAAAATTCTTTTCTGAATCTTGTTTAGAAAGGCCAATGGTATATTCACCTTTTCCGCAGCCCAATTCCAGAACGATAGGATTATCATTTTTAAAAAACTCCTGCTTCCATTTTCCTTTAAAACTGAATTGATCTTTTTCCAGCTCTTCCCGAGAAGGTTGTATCACATTTTCAAATGCTTCGTTCTCCCTGAATCGTCTTAATTTATTCTTACTTCCCACGCCTTAATTTAATATTTTGGTAAAATTAAAGAAAATAGCGCACAGGCCCTTAATAATATATTTGATATATGCGGAAGAAAAGAATTTTAGTAGCGGTTTTAAACTGGGGGCTTGGCCACGCTACACGATGTATCCCTATTATCGAGGAATTGCAACAACATGATTTTGAAGTTTTTATCGCTTCAGATGGCGCTGCGCTAGAATTGCTGAAAAAAGAATTTCCTTCATTAAAAAGCTTTGAACTTCCTTCTTATAATATTACCTACACAAAGTCTCCCGGTTTGCTTAAATGGAAAATATTTGCTGAAAGTCCGCGCTTGCTTAAAATAATCCAGCGAGAAAGGAAGGTTACGAGAGGCCTTGTCGAGAAATACGAACTAAACGGAATAATTTCAGACAACCGACCCGGCTGTAGGAACAAACATATAAAATGTGCTTTTATCACGCACCAGTTTAGCGTTTTAAGCGGGAACACTACATATTTAAGCAGTAAACTACACCAAAGATACATCTCGAAATTTGATGAATGTTGGATACCCGATGCTCCCGGGAAACAGAACTTAAGCGGAATTATGGGGCACTTAAAAGAAATGCCGGGAAACGTAAAATATATTGGGCCACTTAGCCGGTTTAATAAATTACCTCAGCGAAAAAAGTATGATTATGCAGTGATCTTATCCGGCCCGGAACCACAGCGGACTATGCTGGAAGAAAAGCTGCTGGCTGCTTTTCAAAATACAGATAACAAGATGATCTTTGTAAGAGGCGTTATCGACGAGGAATGCATTTCTACAGCAAATAAAAATATCCTGATTAAAAACTATCTAACTTCCGAGAACCTGCAGAACACAATACTTAGCAGTGAAATTATTATTTGCCGCTCGGGATATTCAAGCATAATGGATTTAGCCAAACTGGAAAAAAAAGTATTTTTCATTCCAACACCCGGGCAATTTGAACAGGAATATTTAGCCGAACGATTTATGAAAATAGGGGTAGCTCCTTTTTGCAAGCAGGAAAATTTTGAAATATTTAAACTCGACTGTTTAGAAGATTTTTCAGGCTTCAGCAGAATCGACTTCAAGGTCGATTTCAGGAATGTCTTTGCTCTTTTCCAGGGTAAATGAAAATTCGCTTCCCACTCCAAAAACACTTTCTATGTAGATTTTTTCGTCGTGGGCTTCAATAATATGTTTTACGATAGAAAGTCCTAAACCAGAGCCTCCTTCTCTTCTGGAACCACTTTTATCTACGCGGTAAAAACGTTCAAAAACTCTGGGCAGGTTTTCTTTTTCTATGCCTTCACCGTTATCGGTCACTCGAACGATTACTTTATTCTTAATAAGATTTTCTATACTAATTTCAGTAGTTCCGTCTTCTTTTCCATATTTAATAGAATTCACAATTAAATTGGTTAAAACCTGCTGGATTCTGTCCCTATCGGCATAGACCCAAATAGGTTCTTCATAATCTATATCGAAAGTGAGGGTGATGTTTTTTTTGGCAGCTTTCATTTCCAAAAGATCAAAGGAACTCTGAACAAGATCTACAATATTAAAATCCTCTTTTTCCAAATGAAGATCCCCGGCCTCTAGTTTGGTGATCATATCTAAATCCCTCACAATATAAATAAGCCGTTCTACCCCTTTACTGGCACGCTGCAGGTATTTTTTTCGCACCGCTTTGTCTTTCATAGCGCCGTCAAGCAAAGTCAAAATATATCCCTGAACGGTAAAGAGTGGTGTTTTAAGTTCGTGAGAAACATTTCCCATAAATTCCTTCCTATAGGCTTCACGAATTTTAAGCGTGTCTATCTCCAGTTTTTTGTCTTTGGTGAATTTTTCAACCTCGCGGGTAAGAGTAGCCATATCTGTAGTTACCTGGCCGGGTTTTAAAGTTGTAGAATCTAAAAGCGAAACATTATCGTAGATCTTTTTAATCCGCCTATAAATAAAATACTCTACCCTATATTGAATGATAAAAAAACAGACCAAATAGGTAATCAGTACAAAGGCAAAAAACGGCCCGAGTATAAGTCCGGTGGTAAAATAGGCAAAACCTGCCAGGACCCCACTTAAAAATAGCGTGATATAAAGGGAAGTCTTTATTGCAAATTTATATGAACGCTTAAACTTTTTTGCCATTAAACAACAAACTTGTAGCCTACTCCTTTGACTGTTTTAAAAGATTCGTCCCCAATTTTCTCACGAAGTTTTCTAATGTGAACATCTATGGTACGCCCACCAACTATAACTTCGGCACCCCAAACGTTATCCAGAATATCTTCCCTTTTAAAGACTTTTCCGGGTTTAGAAGCTAATAATGATAATAATTCAAATTCTTTTCTGGGTAAAATAATTTCTTCTCCGTTTTTAATCACCTTATACTCATCACGATTAATAATAAGGTCTTTAATTTTTACAATATTGGAGGAAGCCGTGTCGTCTTTAAATCTTCTTAAAAGGGCCTTTACTTTACTAACAAGCACTTTTGGTTTAATAGGCTTGGTTATATAATCATCGGCACCTGCATCAAAACCAGCCATTTGAGAATAATCTTCCCCACGTGCGGTAAGAAAGGCAATAATGGTTTCTTCCAGTTCTGGCAGCTTTCTTATTTGTGCGCAAGCTTCAATCCCATCCATTTCAGGCATCATTACATCCAGGATAATAAGCTGTGGTTTTTTCTTCTTTGCAATTTTCACCGCATCGGCACCGTTATCAGCTGTAATCACCTGATAGCCTTCCGCAGAAAGATTATATCCCACAATTTCCAGGATATCGGGCTCGTCGTCTACCAGTAGTATTTTAATGTCCTTTTTTTTCATTTGGTTTGGTTGAATTGGTAAATATGAGGTAAAAGTAATTATAAATTTGAACTTTAGTAACTCTACCTTCTTTGGTAACCTTAAGCTAACATTATAATCATAAACATGTAATTTCCGCCTAATAGAGGCTTTACAAACCTGCCGTTAATTTGCGCCAGAGAACTAAACACAGTAATGAAGAATAATCTCGCTATACCCACCCTACTATTTTTAAGGATGGTAATGCAAGCGCAGGACGGAACTACCGGTAAAATTGTCGGGAAATTACCTCACAATAAAATGGAGAGCCAATCTCATCCTTTTGTAAATGTAATTATTAAAGAAACTAACAAAGGAACCACTTCAGATTTTTGTTATGTAAGCACAATTCCCCTAGTAACCTTAAGCTAACATTATAATCATAAACACATAATTTCAGCTTAACAGAGGCTTTACAATACTGCCGTTAATTTGCGCCAGAGAACTAAACACAGTAATGAAGAAATATTTATCTATCCTAAGCTTACTTATTTTAAGTATGGCAATGCAAGCGCAAGACGAAACTACCGGAACAATTGCCGGGAAATTATCTGACAATGAAGTTGAGGGCCAACCCCTCCCTTTTGCGAATGTAATTATTAAAGAAATTAATAAAGGGACAACTTCAGATTTTGATGGGCTATATGCCTTAAAAAATATTGAACCCGGAACCTACACTGTAGAATTTAGCTTTATAGGTTATGAAACTTTACAAATACCAAATGTTGAAGTTGTAGCGGGAAAAGTTACTGAAGTTAACACCGGACTTGGAGCCAGCGCAGCTGCTTTAGATGAAGTTGTTATTTCTACGGTTTCAAGACAGGATTCTGAAGTAGCTTTACTTTTAGAACAAAAAAGCGCTATACAGATTAAGGAAAGTATTGGCGCCCAGGAATTAGCCAAAATAGGGGTTTCTGATGCCGGTACTGCAACCACAAAAATATCTGGAGTTACAAGTAGTGAAGCTTCCGGTGATATTTTTGTAAGAGGGTTGGGCGATCGCTACCTCTATTCTACGCTAAACGGATTACCAATTCCATCAGACGATGTAGAGCGCAAGAATATCGACCTGGGACTTTTTTCAACCCGGGTTATTAAAAGTGTAGGAATAAGTAAAACCTTTTCTCCTTCCTCTTCTGCCGATCAGGCTTCGGGAAATATAGATATTGAATCACGCGAACTTGTCGGAAGTGAAGAACTTGATCTGGGAATTAGATTTGGGGTAAACACAAACGCAGTAGGCCAATTTGCCGATTTTAAAGTAAGCCCTAATCAAGACAATGCTTATGCTGGATTTCATCAGCAAAACATACCTATTAAATACACTCTTTACAACCAGGGTTGGGATCCAAAAACTGCATACGCTCCTGTTAACAGAAGGTATGCACTAACTGCCGGAAAAAAATTCGGACAGAACCTAAAAGTGCTTTTAACAGCTTCACAATCCCGCAAATTTGAATTTCGTGAAGGTGAATTTACCGAATACCGAAACAACAACCGCTACGATTATTTTACCGATGTAGAGAATTTCACTCAAACCGATAATACTACCGGGATGCTGGATGTGCTCTATGAGTTTAATGATAATAACGAGATAAAAGCAACCAGCCTTTTTATTAATAAACTCACCGATGAAGTTTATGAAAGCGGTAGAAATGGCGAAGGTGTTGTTTTTGAAGAAACCGGTCCCGCCGAAGGCCTTAACCAGTTTGTACGTGACCAGAATATAAAACAAACCAGGATATGGATCAATCAGCTGCACGGAACTCATAGTATTTCAGATAAAAATGAATTGAATTGGGGCTTAGGTTACAACCTTGTTAATGCCGATGAGCCCAATCGTATTAGAAATGAAGTGAATTACGATGGTGAAGATTTTATTCAATTAGGAAGAATGGGTGGTTATCAGCAAAGAAAGTCCTCTCAAAAAATTGAAGATAACGAGATCAATGCTTACGCTGAAGATAGAATAACCTTTTCTAATTCTGAAGAAAATGAAGCCGATACCAAAAACATCTTTGTAGATTTTGGTGGAAGCTACCGAAACAAACAAAGAGATTTTGTTTCTCGATTCTTTGGAGTTGTTGAGCGCCCTACAAACACTTTTAATCCTACTTCTTTAGACAATCTATCAAGCGTTTTTGTTATAGATAATTTTAGAAGTGGTGACTTGCAAATTAACGAGCTAACACCCGATTTTTATAATGCTAAATTACAGTCTTACGGTGGTTTTGTAAACTTTAACTACGGGAAAGATAATTGGAATGTGAACTTAGGAGCGCGTTTCCAGGAAGACGAACTTAATGTAGATTTTGACGTTAACAACTACCCTTCAAACCTACCACAGTTTTCCAATCAATCTTATAACAATATTTACCCGAGTGTAAATTTGAAGTTTTCTCCAAACGAGAATTCAAATATCAGATTCTCGGCTAGTAAAACCATTACTCTACCTGAATTTAAAGAAATCGCTCCTTTTGAATACGTTTCTCAAACAGGACAGGTAACCAGGGGTAATCCAGATCTTGACGCTTCTAACAACCTGAATTTCGATTTAAAATATGAATTTTTCCCGACTTCTGGACAGCTTGTTTCCCTAACCGGATTCTATAAGAATATTCAGGATCCTATTAATAAGGTGCAAGATAGAGGTGCGGCAGGTGTATTCTCTTATTTCAACGCCGGGGAAGAAGCAAATATTTACGGGTTGGAACTTGAGACCAGACTGGATGTTATTGATAACGAAAGTCCGGAAGGTTTGGATCTGGAAGTTGCTTTTAACGCTTCAAGAATGTGGCACAAGCAAGGTCTTAAAGAGGTTTTTGATGGAGAAACTTTTATTAGAACTTTTAGATATAATAATAAAAGCGAGATCGGCCTGCAAGGAGCGTCCGATTGGATCTTTAACGGATCATTAAACTTCTCTACAGAATCAGAAAATCCATTTAGAGCTTCCGTAGTAGGAAATTACGCTTCAGATAAAATATATGCTCTTGGAGCGCCTGAAGCTCAAAACCAGGGAGATGTATTTTATAACGATGAAATTATAGAAAAAGGCTTTGTAACCTTAGACCTTATAGTAAGCAAAAGTCTTGGAGATCATTGGGATTTCCAATTACGTGGTCAAAACCTTTTAAATCCTGAAATAGAACGAGTACAGGATATTAGACCTAGCTCTACCGGCATCGAAGCCACCCAAACTGTGCGATCTTACACCAGAGGAGCAGTTTTAAGTCTCGGAATAAACTATTCATTTTAACCACAAATATTAACCATTCAATTATTTAAACCTTAAATTATGAAAAATTTTAAAAACCGATTTTTACCAACTTTAGCCCTTGTACTTGGGCTAGCAATCACAGGCTGTAGCTCTGATGATGAATTCGAAAGACTGGATGACGACGATCCAACCCCAACCCCTGAAGGCACCGAACTTAACGGCAGCATTGAAGAGGACCGTGTTTTAGATGCAAGTGAAACTTACAATCTTACTGGCGTTTTTTCGGTAGAATCAGGTGCAACCTTAACCATTCCTGCAGGAACCGAGATTGTTGCAGATACAGATGAAGATGCCACAGGTGTTTACATCGTAGTTCAAAAAGGAGCTATGATAGACATTCAGGGATCATCTTCAGCTCCTGTAATTATGAGATCTTCTAACGGTGAACGAGGAAGCTGGGGCGGACTTGTAATTGCAGGTGACGCTGAAAGCACCGCTGGTGTTGAAGCTACTGCTGAAGTTGGTGGTATTGTATATGGCGGAAGCAATTCTGAAGACAATTCTGGATCTATTGAATACCTTGTACTTTCTGATGCAGGTGCGCAAATAAATTCAGAATCTCAATACAACGGACTTTCACTTTACGCGGTTGGTTCTGAAACAACTATTGAAAACATTGCGATCCTTAACGGTTCTGATGATGGAGTTGAATTTTATGGTGGTTCTGTTTCTGCTACCAATCTTTATTTAGAAAACAACGAAGATGATGCCGTAGACTGGACAGAAGGCTGGAACGGTACAGTTACCAATACTTACGTACTGCATAATATTGAAAACTTCTCTACTGCAATTGAAGCTGATGGTGTTAATGGAAATCCAACTATTGAGAACTTTACTGCAGTATCTTCTACCGGTGGTGTTGCTTTACAATTTAAAGCACAATCTGGTGCAACTATTACTGGCCTTTCACTTTCTGGATACGATACCGCTTTAGATATCGCTGAAGAATCAAGAACTGATCTTTCTGGAATTCAATTGAATGGCGCTACCGCAGAATTGGATTTAGATTATTCTGAAGCACAAACCGTAGATCCTTCAATATTTGATTGGGTTGATAATCGTGGAACTGTATCTGTACTTCCTGGAACTATTGATGCGGATTTTTCCTTAGATCCGAATTCAGAATATATAATTAACGGTGTGGTTTCAGTTGAAGAAGGCGCAACCTTAACCATTCCTGCAGGGACAAAAATCACTGCTCGAAGTGATGATAATGCTGAAGGCACCAGTATTTATGTTGTTGTTCAAAAAGGAGCAATGATAGACATCCAGGGAACTGAAGAAAATCCAGTAGTAATGTCTTCTACGTCTGGTGTTGCCGGAAGCTGGGGCGGACTTGTAATTGCAGGTAATGCAGAAACTTCAGCTGGTGTTAATGCTACTGCAGAAGTTGGTGGTATTATCTACGGAGGTGACAACCCTGAAGATAACTCAGGTTCTATCGAGTATCTTATTCTTTCTGATGCCGGTGCGCAAATAAACTCAGAATCTCAATACAACGGTCTTTCGCTTTACGCAGTTGGATCTGAAACAAAAATAGAGAACATCGCTATTCTGAATGGATTAGACGATGGGGTTGAATTCTATGGAGGATCGGTATCTGCTACCAATCTTTATTTGGAAAACAACGAAGATGATGCTGTAGACTGGACAGAAGGTTGGAATGGTGCCGTAACAAACACTTATGTTTACCACACAATAGAAAATTTTTCTACCGCAATTGAGGCCGATGGCGTTAATGGCAACCCAATAGTTGAGAACTTTACTGCGGTTTCAGAAACCGGAGGTATTGCTTTACAATTCAAAGCTCAATCAGGAGCTACAATAACCGGACTTTCACTTTCTGGTTACGACACTGCAATTGATATTGCTGAAGAAGGAAGAACAGACCTTTCTGGAATTCAAATTGGAGGTTTAGATGCAACATTGGATGCAACTTATGAAGCTGATGCTACTGTAGATGTAGAAATATTTAGCTGGGTACAATAGTTAATTATCCTGATTATTAAATAAATTATTTATTAGCCAAGGAAAAAGGCTGCCCTAACCGGCAGCCTTTTTTAATAAAAAATTAATATGAAATACACAAGATTTCTGGCACCGTTTTTGAAATTTTTATTGTAGTTTTGTGTAAACCTCGATAAAAAAAGAATGAAGCAATACTACCTTTATACTTTCATATTAGCTGTTTTCCTCACATTCTCCGCACCTAATGCGGCGTTTGCTCAGGATACTACCAGCTCGGGGAATAAAACCGAAATTCCCATAGAGGATCTATCTATCTATCCAAACCCCGTTACCAACGGGAAAGTTTATATTAGTACTTCCCAAAATAAAGAAAAAGACATTCAGATTTTTAATGTTTTAGGAAAACCTGTTCACCGCATCAAATTAAGGGGAAGAGAGCTTGATGTTTCCAGCCTTAGTGCGGGAATATATATTTTAAAGATCAAAGAAGATAAGGCCACTGCTACCAGAAAATTGGTAGTTAGATAAATTTCTTACCGCAGGCATTTCCTGGATTTTCTAACTTCGCATTTCAAAATTTAACCAAGAGAATGTTATCTGAAAGAATTTTTAATATTTCTAATCAGAAAGATTTCAATAAAATCACTCTCGAAGTATTTTCTTATCAGTATCAGCATAATAAAGTTTACCAGCAATTTTGCCAGTTATTAAAGCGTAATCCAGAAAACGTTTCTACAATTGAAGAAATTCCATTTTTACCCATAGAATTTTTTAAAAATAAGAAGGTGATTTCCGGGGAAAACCCTGCAGAGCTGATTTTTACAAGCAGCGGTACTTCCGGCGCAGCTACCAGCAAACATTACGTGACCGATTTAAAAGTTTATGAAGAAAGCTTCTTGGAAGCCTTTAAGCTTTTCTACGGAAACCCAGAGAGAATGGTCATTTTAGCGCTCCTGCCTTCTTATCTCCAACGCCAGGGATCCTCGCTAATCTATATGGCCGATAGCCTGATTAAACACAGTAAATACCCTGAAAGTGGATTTTATCTGGATGATCTTGAAAGCCTTCACAAGAAACTTAAAGAACTAGATAAAGGCGGAAAAAAAATTCTACTTCTGGGTGTTTCCTTTGCCCTACTGGACCTGGTTGAAACTTACGATTTCAATTTAAATAACACTACTGTAATGGAAACCGGGGGAATGAAAGGCAGGCGTAAGGAAATGATAAGGGAAGAATTACACCAAATGCTTTCCAAAGGTTTTGGCGTAGAGAAAATTCATAGTGAATACGGGATGACGGAATTACTTTCCCAATCTTATTCAAAAGGAGATGGGATTTTTGAAACTCCACCCTGGATGAAAATCCTTATTCGTGATCCTGAAGATGCTCTCAGCTACCAGCCACAGTACAAAACTGGCGGAATCAACGTAATAGACCTTGCTAATTTTAACTCTTGTTCATTTATTGCTACACAAGACTTAGGCAAAAAAAATAAAAATAATCAAACTGAAATTCTGGGAAGATTTGATAATAGTGACATTCGAGGATGCAACCTTCTGGTTTTATAACTTTTAAAGCTTAACACTAGCCAATAAAAACCTAAAAATCAGTTTATTATAGTTAAATTTTCCTAAAGTCTGTAAACTATCAAGGCTTCTATCGACTTATTATATGTAAGATGAAATTTGAATAAATTGGATTGATTCTTACAGGCTAAGTGAAATTTTTTCATATTAGATTGGTTAGTTAGTTGCAAGCCCCATAGACCTCGTGTTTATGGGGCTTTGTAATTTTATAAACTAACAGCACGCCTAGACCGCTCTAATAATATAGGTATTCTTTTTACCTTTATTAATGATTACATACTTATCATTAATAAGATCCTGGGATGTAATAGTATAATCTTCTTTTACTTTTTCTTTATTTACGGAAACTGAATTCTCTTTAAGCGCTCTTCTAGCCTCACCATTAGATTGTAAAAATTCTGTTTTAGCCGCTAACGCCGCGATCATGTCAAGTCCGTTTTCAATTTCAGCTTTCGCTACTTCGGCTTGTGGTACGCCTTCAAAAACGTCTAGAAATGTAGCTTCATTTAAAGATTTCAGGTCTGCAGCGGTACTTTTTCCGAAGAGCACTTCTGAAGCTTTTACCGCGTTTTCATAATCTTCACGAGAGTGAACCATTACCGTAATTTCTTCGGCCAAAGTTTTCTGAAGCATACGCAAATGAGGTGCTTCTTTATGCTTTTCAATCAGTTTATCTATTTCGGTCTTACTTAGTAAAGTAAAGATCTTGATATACTTTTCAGCATCAACATCGCTGGTATTTAACCAGTATTGGTAGAATTTATAAGGCGAAGTACGGTTTGGATCTAACCATACATTTCCACCTTCGGTTTTTCCAAATTTAGTACCATCGGCTTTTGTAATTAGTGGGCAGGTTAATGCGTAACCCTTTCCATTTCCAATACGGCGAATCATCTCGGTACCGGTAGTGATATTTCCCCACTGGTCGCTACCGCCCATTTGCAGCGTACAATTTTCTTCCCTGAATAAATGCAGAAAATCGTAACCCTGAACTAACTGATAAGTAAATTCGGTAAAAGACATTCCTTCCGCAGCATCAGAAGACAAACGCTTTTTCACCGAATCTTTGGCCATCATATAATTTACGGTAATATGTTTCCCAACATCACGAATAAATTCCAGGAAACTGAAATTTTTCATCCAGTCGTAATTATTCACCATTGCCGCGGCATTTTCCTCCTGGTTTCCAAATTCCAAAAACTTAGAAAGCTGATTTTTTATAGCCTGCTGGTTGTGGCGTAAAGTCTCTTCGTCAAGCAAGTTTCGTTCTGCAGATTTCCCGGATGGATCCCCAATCATTCCTGTAGCACCACCAATTAAAGCATAAGGTTTATGCCCACAAAGCTGAAAATGCCTTAGCATCATCACGCTAACCAGGTGACCAATATGCAGGGAATCTGCTGTAGGATCAATCCCAACATAAGCGGCACGCATTCCTTCTTTTAGATGTTCTTCGGTGCCCGGCATTACATCGTGCAACATGCCTCTCCAGGTAAGTTCTTCTACAAAGTTCTTATTCATAATTCCAATAATTTTGCTCGAAAATAGCCGTAAAGATACCATAAACTCTTATTTTTCCTAAGTGCTTTTGGTATATTTACCAAATGATTTTAGTAACAGGCGGCACCGGATTGGTGGGTTCACATTTATTGTTGAATTTATTAAAGGCCGGGCAAAAAGTTAGAGCCCTTCATCGAAAAAACAGCGACCTCAAAGCGGTTGAACATGTATTAAACTATTATACATCAACAAAAGAAGCCAATACTTTATTTCAACAAATTGAATGGTTTGAAGCGGATATCACCAACGTACCTCAACTCAATAAAGCTTTTGAAAATATAAAGTATGTTTATCATTGCGCCGCCCTGGTCTCTTTTGATCCGGCAGATGATAAAAAATTAAGAAAGATAAATATTGAAGGTACCGCAAATATTGTAAACCTGTGTGTTGCCTTCAAAGTTGAAAAACTTTGTTATGTAAGTAGTGTTGCTGCCCTTGGCCGAAGCTTAAATGATAAAGAAATCACAGAACGTGCCATGTGGAATCCTGAAGAAGACCACAGCGATTATGCAATTTCTAAATACGGAGCCGAAATTGAAGCCTGGCGCGGCACTCAAGAAGGTATTCCAACCGTAATTGTAAAACCGGGAGTTATTATTGGCACCGGATTTTGGAAGGAAGGTACCGGACAAATTTTTTCAAAAATCGATAAGGGTATGAATTACCATTTCCCTAAAATAGCAGGATTTGTTGGAGTGGAAGATGTAGTGAGCGTGATGCAAAAACTTATGGAAGCTGAGGTTAAAAATGAGGCCTATATCCTGGTTTCAGAAAATCTTAGTTTTAAAATGGTTTTTGACCAAATTGCGACTGAATTGGATAAACCAAAACCGAAAAAAGCACTCAAAAAATGGATGCTTTGGCTAGGCTGGCTTTTTCAGAAAATTGGTGGATTTTTTGGCGCAAAAAGGCAAATTACCAGAAATACGGTAAATACTTTATTTCAACATTCAATATATTCAAATAAGAAAATTAAAGAAAGTCTCGATTTTAAATTTACTCCCATGAAAAAAGTGATTGCTAAAACCGCTAAATTTTACAAAAAAGACAAGTCTTAGTTTCTGGATATTGGTTCCGGTAGGCTGTCAATAACTCTTCTATCAAGCGAATCTTTTTCTTTAATTAAAGAATCAGAAATCTTCTTAATTTCCTGCTCTTCCTCCGGATTTAAGGAATCTCTTATTTTCCCCAAAGAATCCCGCTTTGCCTCTGCAATAGAGTCTTTAATGCGTTGTTCCTGTCTTTGCAGTGTATCCAGTTTGACCTTTATCCTTTCGAAACCTTGTTTCACACTATCGTAAATGCGCTGGTAGATTTCATAATTATCGGCATAATAATCGTTGCTGCGTTTAAACTGAACACTATCTATATCATATTTCTCAAAAATATATTCTTTCCCTTTAATCCCGGTATTTTCAAAGATGCGTCTACTGAAATTTCGCGCCGATTGCAAGAGGGAAATTTCAGTAATTATATCTACCATTTTATCTTCAGGAATAAGGTTTTCCGGCATTTCAGTTTTTTCAATATCCTGACAGGCGGCAAATACCCCCATTATACTGAATAGAAAATAAAATTTTTTGAACATATTTTATCGGTCAAACTGCAAACGCTCTGCTACGTTTGCGAAAGGCTGATGCTTAAAATTTTTGTACACCAAATTACCATTCACAAAAGTATGCGTCACCCTGCTTTTAAAGGTTACCCCTTCAAAAGGAGACCAGCCGCATTTATATTGAATATTATCGGGTTGCACCGCCCAGGGCGCGTTTAGATCTACCAGTACCAAATCGGCTTTATAACCTTCACGAATAAATCCGCGATCTTTAATCTGAAACAAAATAGCCGGATTATGACACATTTTTTCTACGATCTTCTCTAAAGAAATTTTTTCCTGGTGATGAAATTGCAACATTGCTGCCAATGAATGCTGTACTAACGGGCCCCCACTTGGAGCTTTGGTATACACATTTTTCTTTTCTTCCTTAGTATGTGGTGCGTGATCTGTAGCCACTACATCCAGTAGATCGTCATTTAAAGCTTTCATTAAAGCTTCCTGGTCTTTCTTGGTCTTTACGGCCGGGTTCCATTTTATCAAAGTTCCTTTCTTCTGATAATCGGAATCGTTAAACCAAAGATGGTGAATACAAACCTCAGCAGTTATCTTTTTATCTTTAAGCTTCTTCTTATTGCTGAATAAACTTAATTCTTTTGCTGTAGAAACGTGAAAAACGTGTAATCTAGCACCGGTTTTCTTAGCAAGAGCAACTGCCCGTGAAGAAGATTTATAACAGGCTTCCTCGCTTCTAATTTTTGGGTGCAGTTCAATTGGAATATCATCTCCATAACGCTCTACACATTCCTGCAGGTTTTTTTGAATCGTCTCTTCGTCTTCACAATGCACCGCGATAAGTAGAGGCGATTTTGAGAAAATCTGTTCCAAAACCTTTTCGTCGTCTACCAGCATGTTTCCGGTAGAAGAACCTAAAAATAGCTTTAAAGCCGCCGTGGTTTTGGGATCTACTTTTAGAATTTCTTCCAGGTTATCGTTAGTCCCACCAAACATAAAAGAATAGTTGGCATAAGATTTCGCTTCGGCCAGTTTAAACTTCTCTTCCAGTTTTTCTATGGTAGTGGTTTGAGGAATAGTGTTGGGCATTTCTATAAAAGAAGTAATTCCGCCGGCAACGGCAGCACGAGAACCCATTTCTATATTTTCTTTGTGCGTGAGCCCAGGCTCCCTAAAATGTACCTGATCATCTATCACGCCGGGCAATAAGTGCGTACCTTCGGCATCAAAGATTTGTACATCTGGGGATTTAGCACTAATGCTTTCGGCAATTTCTACAATTATTCCGCCTTCAATAAAAACATCGGCTTCTTTAATTTTACCCTCATTTACAATCTTCGCGTTCTTGATTAAGACCTTCTTCATTTCAATTTAATCTGCTTAAAAAGACTTTTAATCTTCATTATTATTACCCCAAAAATGGCTTCCGAAATTATGGAACCACTCATTTTTGAAGTTCCTCGTGTTCTATCTGTGAAGATTACGGGAACTTCCTCTAATTTAAATTTCAGCAAATATGCTTTAAATTTCATTTCTATCTGGAACGCATAGCCAGCAAACTGAATATTGTCCAGGCCTATAGTTTCCAGCACTTTTCTTTTATAACAAACAAAACCGGCTGTGGTATCGTGAATATCCATTCCGGTAATAAATCTTACATATTTAGATGCTAGCCAGGATAATAAAACCCTGCTCATAGGCCAGTTAATTACATTAACCCCCGTAATATAACGGGAACCTATAGCAACATCGGCATTATCCCTTTTGCAGGTATTATATAATCTAACAAGATCATTTGGATTATGAGAAAAATCGGCATCCATCTCAAAAATATACTCGTAATCCCTTTGTAACGCCCATTTAAAACCGTGAATATAAGCTGTTCCCAAACCCAGTTTTCCCACTCTTTCTTCCAGGAAAAGACTATCGTGAAACTCAGCTTGCAATGTTCTCACCCGGGTTGCGGTACCGTCGGGAGAATTATCATCTACCACCAAAATATGAAATTTTTTATCCTGAGAAAACACATTTCTAATCAGTTTCTCAATGTTTTCAATTTCATTAAAGGTGGGTACAATGACTATCCCCTTTACCATCTTACCAATTTTTGCACAAATGTATGCATTTTAAATCTTCGTTTCCCGGCTTACTCTTCATGTTTTAACCTCAAAATAATTATACATTTGCATAAAAGTTTTAATCCTGGAAGCTATAGAAAGAAATGTTGTTTCACTAGACTGGATCACCCTAACGCTAATGGGTGCATTTCTATTGCTAGCCATTGTAAAAACTGCATATCCACAGCGTTTTGAAGATTTCCTTTCCCTACTGTCTTCAAACAAATTTATGATGTTTAGAGGAAAGAAGAACAAGGCTTTTCATCCTTTTAACATTTTGCTGTTCTTTGTCCATCTTATCTCCTTTTCCCTGCTATTTTACTTGTTTTTCAATTTCTTCTGGGAAGACACAGCACTGGATCCGGTCTTTTTATTTATAAGGATCGCCACCGCTTATGGAAGTTTTGTTTTGCTGAAATTTAGTTTGGAAAAGATAGTTGGGAATGTTTTTGATTTAGATATGCAGATAGATTCTTACCTCTATCAAAAAATAAGTTACCGCAATTTTATAGGACTTATATTATTAATACCCAGCTTAATATTTGTCTATACCTTTACGCCTACCGCCTTTACCCTATATAGCCTACTGGGTATTTTAGTCCTAAGCAATATTTTTAGCCTGTTATTGATATATCGGAAAAATCAAAGCCTAATTACGGGCAATTGGTTTTATTTTATTTTGTACCTTTGCGCTCTCGAAATTGCCCCCTATATTATTTTGTACAAGCTAATTACAATTTAAACAAAGGACCAAATAAAAGTATTGATATATGAAAGTGAAAACAATTTTAGTTTCTCAGCCCGAACCTAAAGTAGAAAACTCTCCTTATTTTGAGCTTGAGGAAAAACAAAAAGTAAAAATTGATTTCATCCCTTTTATCCACGTAGAAGGTGTTTCTTCTAAAGAAGTACGCCAGCAAAAAGTAGATCTTACCAAATATTCAGCAATTATTCTTACCAGCCGTAATGCGGTAGATCATTTTTTTAGAATAGCCGAGGATTTGCGTTTTAAGGTGCCTGACACCCTCAAATACTTTTGTTTGAGTGAAGCTGTAGCCTATTATTTACAGAAATATGTGGTTTACCGCAAGCGGAAAATTTATGTTGGGAAAAGGACTTTTGCCGACCTTTCTCCGCTTATCAAAAAATACAAGAACGAGAAGTTTTTATTACCATCTTCAGACATGCTGAAGCCTGATGTACCAAAAACCCTAAACAAATTAGGCGTGGAATGGAAACAGGCTACTTTTTATAAAACCGTAGTAAGTGATCTATCACATTTACGTAATGTAACTTATGATATACTAGTATTCTTCAGCCCTAGCGGAATTAAATCTCTGTTTGAGAATTTCCCAGATTTTGAGCAGAAAGAGACTAAAATAGCTGTCTTTGGTAATACTACAATAAAAGCCGCTAAGGAAAACGGATTAACTGTAAATATTAAGGCGCCAACCCCAGACACCCCTTCTATGACAATGGCACTCCAAAAATATATTGCAGAAGCAAACAAGAAGTAACATACAGGAAGTATTTTAAACCTCACTTAATGAGTTAAAATCACCTTCCATTATATTTTCAATAAAAAATCCGGTGCATTATACACCGGATTTTTTTGGCTCAATTAACTAATTAAAAATAATGCCAGGATGAGGTTGGCCCACCGGCCATAATTTCATCATTAGCATATGCTTCAAACTTTTCAAAGTTCTTTTTAAAGGAATTTGCCAATTCCCCGGCTTTTTTATCGTAAGCTGCGGTATCTTTCCAGGTATTTCTGGGATTTAGAACTTCCGCAGGAACATTTGGACAATTTAATGGCATTTGCAGGCCAAACATATTATGTGTACTATATTCGGCATCTTTCAATTCCCCGTTTAGCGAAGCATTAATCATCGCCCGTGTATATTTCAATTTCATTCGGCTTCCGATTCCGTAAGGACCTCCGGTCCAGCCAGTATTTACCAACCAAACATTCACGGCGGCTTCTTTCATTTTTGCACTTAACATTTCAGCATATTTTGTAGGATGCAAAGGCATAAATGGAGCGCCAAAACAAGCTGAAAAACTTGGCACTGGCTCATCTATTCCAGCTTCTGTTCCAGCAACTTTAGCAGTATAGCCACTTATAAAATGATAAGCAGCCTGGCTGGGTGTAAGCTTGCTAATTGGAGGTAAAACCCCAAAAGCATCAGCTGTTAAGAAAAATATATTCTTTGGATTCTCACCTACCGAAGGCACCTGAATGTTATCTATATGATCCAGAGGATAACTCACCCTTGTATTTTGAGTAATGCTAGTATCAGTAAAATCTACATTGCCCTCATCATCCAGAATAACATTCTCTAAAATGGCGCCCGGTTTAATCGCCCGGTAAATTTCAGGTTCATTTTCCTCGGTAAGGTTTATCACCTTAGCATAGCAACCGCCTTCAAAATTAAAAATCGTGTTTTCTTTGGTCCAACCATGCTCATCGTCTCCAATAAGTTTTCGGTCCGGATCTGCAGAAAGTGTAGTTTTCCCGGTCCCCGAAAGACCGAAGAATATAGCAGTATCTCCATCTTCCCCAACATTGGCAGAGCAATGCATGGGAAGCGTATTTTTATCTACCGGAAGTATAAAATTTAAGGCTGAAAAAATCCCCTTTTTAATTTCCCCGGTATATCCGGTTCCTCCAATTAAAGCAATCTTTTTACTAAAATTAAGGATAACAAAATTCTCCTGGCGCGTGCCATCTACTTCAGGATTTGCTTTAAAACCGGGGGCATTTAGAATTAACCATTCTTCCTTGAAGTTTTCGAGTTCCCTTTCTTCGGGCCTTAAAAACATATTATAGGCAAACATATTAGACCAGGGATACTCGTTTATCACCCTAATATTTAAGCGATATTTTTCTTCGGCACAAGCATAAGCATCTCTAGCATAGATTTCTTTGCCAGAGAGGTATTCTGCAAGCTTATTATAAAGTTTATCGAATTGGGCAGCATCAAAAGGAATATTGATATCTCCCCACCAAACTCTTTCGTGGGTAATATCATCTTTTACTATGAAACGATCTTTTGGGCACCTGCCGGTAAATTCCCCGGTATTAACGGCCAAAGCACCGGAATTAGCTTCAACTCCCATATTATGTTCTATGGTTTCATAATGAAGTTCTTCAGGAGACAACTGGTAATGCACCCTTGCATTTTTGATCCCGTAATTTTCTAACGAAATCGTTTTCGTAATTTGGGTGTGTACATTCATAAATTTAAAGTGTGTGGTTTGTTTATGAATACAAAATTATAAATCTTAGAGAGATAAACCGCTAAACCTTCTTAAATTATTTACGCTTGATTTTTATAAATTCTAAAAGTAAAAGAATCCATCCGGTTATTAATAGTGTGCCTCCGAGCGGAGTGACCAATGCAATTCCTTTAAAATCTATAGAGGTTAAATTATTGGTGGCTAGCAAATATATAGAACCCGAAAAGCAAATTATTCCAAATAAAAGCAGGTAAAAAATGGGTTTTTGAAATCGAAATGGGCTTAGCCTAAAACTTCCCATTAAAAGCAATAATACAGCGTGATACATTTGATACTTCACTCCGGTTTCAAAAGATTCCCTGGCCGCTTCATCCAATAATGGTTTTAAACCATGTGCACCAAAAGCGCCAATTATTACTGCTAAAAGTCCGAAAATCGCTCCAGTTATTAAAAACTTCCTATTCATTTAGGTTATTTTTTATGAGTTAAAGATTTAATACATTCGTTAACACTACACAAAACTAATTTAATTTATGAACAACATTTTAATAATCGGGGCGGGAAAATCTACTTCCGTCTTAATTGATCATCTTTTGTCTAAAGCCGAGACCGAAGACCTTTTTCTAAAGATTGGAGACATTGATCTCGAAAACGCTAAAAATGCCTGTGGAATTAAAAATCGTTGCGAAGCTTTTCACTTAGATGTTTTTAATACAGAAAGCAGGGAGAATGCAGTTAAAAATGCCGATATCGTGATTTCTATGCTTCCGGCGAGGTTTCATATAGAAGTCGCCAAAGCCTGTGTAAAATTTAAAAAAAATATGGTTACCGCTTCCTACATCAGCAAAGAAATGAAAGCTTTAGATGAAGAAGTAAAACAAAACAGACTCATTTTTATGAATGAAATTGGGGTCGATCCCGGTATAGATCATATGAGTGCGATGCAAGTTATAGACCGAATTCGGGATAAAGGCGGGAAAATACTTTTATTCGAATCTTTTACCGGCGGACTCATTGCCCCTGAAAGCGACACTAATCTTTGGAATTACAAATTTACCTGGAACCCCAGGAACGTTGTAATTGCTGGCCAGGGCGGCGTTGCCGAATTTATCCAGGAAGGGAAGTTCAAATATATTCCATATCACAGATTGTTCAGAAGAACAGAGCTTTTACACGTTAAAGACTATGGAAAATTTGAAGGTTACGCAAATAGAAATTCGCTGGATTATATGAGTATTTACGGCCTTGATGATGTACTTACGCTATATCGCGGAACGATTAGACGGGTAGGCTTCAGCCGTGCCTGGAATATGTTTGTGCAACTGGGAATGACCGACGATAGTTTTACGATGAAAGATTCAGAAAATATGAGCTATCGCGATTTTGTGAATTCCTTTCTTCCCTACTCACCTACCGATACGGTAGAACTTAAACTTCGGCATAATTTAAAAATAGATCAGGACGATTTAATGTGGGAGAAACTTTTGGAGCTGGATTTATTCAACAAAGACAAGAAGATTGGGATTAAAGAAGCTACTCCTGCACAAGCTCTTCAGAAAATATTGATGGATAAATGGAGCCTCGCGCCAGACGATAAAGATATGATCGTGATGTATCATAAGTTTGGTTACGAACTAAATGGCGTGAAAAAACAGATAGACGCCACCATGGTACATATTGGAAAAGACCAAACAAAAACCGCAATGGCAAAAACCGTTGGACTTCCTGTAGCTATTGCGACTTTAAAGATTTTAAAAGGAGAAATTACTACGCCCGGGGTTCAGCTTCCAATTAAGAAAGAAGTTTATGAGCCAATTCTTCAGGAATTAGAAAAACATGATATTGTTTTTAAAGAAAAAGAAACAGAATATTTAGGCTATAATCCTTTTGGGGAAGTGGGAAATTAAATTTTTGAATTCAATTTGCTACTTTAGCTTTTTAATTAAACTAACCTCCCGTATGAAAGTTGTAAACGAAACTGTTGTTATAGACGGTATAGATAAGACCATTTTAAATTTTTTAATGGAAGATGCCAAAAAATCTATCCTGGAAATTGCCCGGAATATTGGAATTACCGGCGCAGCAGTTCACCAACGTTTACGAAAACTGGAAAAAGCCGGTTTAATTGAAGGCTCAAAACTTATGATAAACCCCCGCTTGCTTGGTTACAAAACCATGGCTTTTGTGGGGGTTTACTTAGATAAAGCGGTGAGCAACCCCCAAGCCGTAAAACAATTGAGCGAAATTCCTGAGGTGATAGAATGCCACTACACCACCGGAAACTGGTCTATTTTTCTCAAAATATTATGCAGGGATAACGAACATTTAATGAATGTGCTTAATAAAAACATTCAGGCAATAGAAGGAATTTCGAGGACAGAAACTTTTATTTCGTTAAATCAGCAAATAAAAAGGCAAATCAAGATTTAATTCTTTGGATTTATTCTAAATAAGAATTAATTTTGACGCCAAGATGAAAGTATTACACCAGTCACAATTTTTTATCTCTTATCAATGTGATAAGCAGCGCTGCTTTTTCATAAAATTCCCGCATAAAACCATTCAGCTTGGTTTTTGCCAGTTATTAGCTTTTAGACAACAAGTTAAAGAAATTGATCTCGAAGCACATTTTAACGGGCAGAACGCGCACGGGATGGAAATGGTGATGCTTTGTAACCGCGAGCACTTCTTCGTATTTAATACTTTAGAAAGTATAGATCTCAAAGAATTTCTTACAGGGACTTTTGCTATGCTCGAACTCAATTCCCTGCTTACCACTTCGGTTTAAATTATTTCACTTTAGATTACTTCTAAATTCTACACCTAATTAGGTTCTTACTCGCCATTTGGTTATTTTTATAAAAATTGACCAATAAAACCTGCATTATGCTGGCCGCAAAAATTGGCAATACACAGGCTTATGATTATAAGACTGAGCTGAACCCACTATAGAGTTAAATTATAAAGAAATGAAAGATTTAGTAAGACAAAAATTAAGTATCCATGTAGATGTTATGGATCTTTTAAATAAACAAATTGAAAAAGAAGCGCATTCGTCATCGGCTTATTTAGCGATGGCTTCCTGGTGCGACCACAACGCCCTTTCTTATAGCGCCGATTTCTTTTACGAACAAGCTGCGGAAGAAAGAGAGCATATGATGAAGATCTTTAGATATATTAACGATAATGGTGGCACTGCCTATTCTCCTGAAGTTGGTGGCGTAAACCACGATTTTAAATCTTTGGAAGAAATCTTTGAAACCGCTTTAGACCAGGAAATTGCTATAACCAAATCAATTCACAACCTGGTAGGGAAATGCCGAAAAGTGAACGATTATACTACAGAGTATTTTCTACAATGGTTTATTGCAGAGCAAATGGAAGAAGAACAAACAATGCGCCGTGCACTAGAGTTATTCGATCTAATGGGCACAGAAGGCTTGGGACTTAAATTACTGGATGAGCGTATTCCGCAAATTAGAAATAAAAGCACGGACTAAAATTTTTTTAGACGTCATCCCGAACCTGCCCGTCCGTTCAGGCGGGTTTATTTCGGGATCTAACAACAATAAAAAACCCGCTTCAGTTGAAGCGGGTTTTTTATATAAATTTTTCCGAAGAAATATTTTCAATATTAATCCCTTCCCATATAAATGCTTAGGAAGTAAAGCAAGGTAGCTAAAGAACCAACCGCGGCAACAACATAAGTCCTTGCAGCCCATTTTAGGGAATCCTCAGCGGCTTCGTGTTCTTTTCCTGATACCATATTTTCAGTTTCTAACCAGGCTAAAGCCCTTTTACTCGCGTCATATTCTACGGGTAATGTTATAAAACTAAATAAAGTTCCCATCCCGAACATGATAATACCAATAAGTAGTATAGTACTTCCAAGGGCTGTAGTAGCCATTAGGATTAACCCACCAAAAATCACCCATTGTGAAAATCTTGAAGCAACACTTACGACCGGCACTAACTGGCTTCTCATGGTTAACCAACTATAAGCATTAGCGTGCTGAATGGCGTGACCTGTTTCGTGTGTTGCCACGGCAGCGGCTGCGGCGTTCCGCTGGCTATAAACTCCTTCAGAAAGGTTAATGGTTTTTTTCTGGGGATTATAATGATCGGTTAACATTCCGGGGGTGGAAATTACTTTTACATCATTAATATTATTATCCCGCAACATTTTCTCGGCGAGCTCTTTTCCGCTCATTCCGTTTTGCAAGTGAACTTTAGAGTATTTCTTAAACTTACTCTTCAGTCGATTGCTTACATATAAACTCACTATAAAAATGAGTCCTGCTATAACATAATATCCTAACATTTTCTTTTCTGTTTTATTAGTTCAAAGATAGCAAAAACCCCGCCATTTGAATTCATAAATCAAAGTTCACAATTTAAAATACACTCACATAATTTTAACTGAATTCAAACTTATAATCCAACAAAAAAATTAGTAATTAGCGGAAGATTGATTGTGAATATGTTATTTTTCAATTTAAGATATTACCTATATTTGCACCAATCACTACAAAAAGGCTATGCAATACAAAAGAATACTTTTAAAATTATCGGGAGAAGCATTAATGGGGAAACGCCAATATGGCATAGACCCCGATCGATTGGCAGAATATGCCGAAGAGATTAAACAAGTAACCGATAAAGGAATAGAAGTAGCCATTGTAATTGGTGGCGGAAACATTTTTAGAGGTGTGGCCGGAGCCAGCAAAGGAATGGACAGGGTGCAGGGTGACCATATGGGAATGCTCGCCACCGTTATTAACGGTCTGGCCTTGCAAAGCGCCCTGGAAGACGCCGAGGTTCAAACCAGGCTGCAATCGGCTATAAAAATAAACGAAGTAGCCGAACCTTTTATTAGAAGAAAAGCCATTCGCCATTTAGAAAAAGGCCGGGTGGTAATTTTTGGAGGAGGAACTGGAAATCCTTATTTCACTACAGATTCTGCCGCGGTTTTAAGAGCTATTGAAATACACGCCGATGTGATTTTAAAAGGAACACGTGTAGATGGAATTTACAATGCCGATCCTGAAAAAGACAAGGCAGCCACAAAATTCGACTTTATTTCTTTTGACGATGTGATTAGAAAAGGCCTGAAAGTAATGGATACGACGGCTTTTACTCTAAGTCAGGAAAACGAATTACCAATTATTGTTTTTGATATGAATACCCCCGGAAACCTTCTAAAAGTAGTAACCGGCGAAAGAATAGGTACAAAAGTTAATTTATAAAAATTTATTACGCTCAACTAATATTTTAAAGATGGAAGACGAAATTGAATTTATTATAGACACGGCCAAAGAAGGTATGGACAAAGCAATTGAACACCTTAAAAAACAATTGCAAAACATTCGTGCCGGCAAAGCCAATCCAGGAATGCTTGGTAGTGTAATGGTAGAATACTATGGAGCTCAAACTCCGCTGCAACAGGTTGCTAATGTGAACACACCAGATGCGAGAACCATTTCTGTTCAGCCTTTTGAGAAAAAACTAATTCCTGAAATTGAAAAAGGAATAATGCAGGCTAACCTTGGCTTTAACCCTATGAATAATGGGGAAAACGTTATTATAAGCGTTCCTCCACTTACTGAAGAACGCCGTAAGCAACTTACCAAACAAGCTAAAGCTGAAGCTGAAGACGCTAAAGTTGGCGTAAGAAACGACAGAAAAACGGCTAACAACGAATTAAAAAAGCTAGATGTTTCTGAAGATTTGCTAAGAGATGCCGAAAACGAGGTACAGGAATTAACCGATGCCCATATCTCCCGAATAGATCGTATTCTTGAAAACAAGGAAAAAGAAATTATGACTATATAACACAAAGTCAGTTTCTTATAGTAAATTACAGGCTGTTCGAAAAGTTTTGATTTCGTCAAGCTGAATTTATTCGGCTTCTAACATGTTATAATTTAACAGGTTATATCCTGAAACAATTCCGAAGTTCGGGGGCAGGATGACGATATTACAACCTCTCAAACAGCCTCTTTTATTTTAGTGCTTAATTAATTTTTGTTCATAATTCAGAAAAACCTATGCGTTCTCTGTTATTGCTTATTTTTCTGTTATTTTCCTTTAGTGTTTTTGCTCAGCAACAACTACGGGGAAGAATTGTGAACGAACAAACCGGCGAACCTCTCGCCTATGCTAAAATAATTTTCGGGCAGGAAGAAACCTTAAGTAAAATAGACGGTAGTTTTTCCATTACTCTTACTCAGGATGAAACCGAAATTAAAATCTCTTATGTAGGTTTTAAACCACAGCATTTCAAAATTTCAAAAGATGTAGAATATATCAGGATTAAACTAACTCCAAAAGTCGAAGGTCTTGATGCGGTAACTATTTCTTCGGCAGCAAATAGAGCTAATGAAATAATTGAAAAAGCGATCGAAAATAAACCTCAAAACGATCCTGAAGAAAAATTAAAAAACTTCAACTTTAAAAACTATAACAAGTTTATTATAGACAATGAATCTGCCGCATTGGAGATGCTAAGCGACAGTACTAATTTTGAAATAGGCACCGTTATCAACTCTGCCGCTAGTTATTTTTCAGAAAAACTATCCAGATATTATTTTACTAAAAAGCAAGGATTAAAAGAAGAAGTCCAGGCTTTAAACACCGCGGGGTTTGAGAAACCCGTCTATGAGATCTTATCGCTTTCAGTAAATCCGTTTTCCCTTTATCACAAAGATTTTCGAATTTTTGAAACCGATTATGCCGGACCTCTTCAAAATTCTGCTTTCAGAAATTATTCGTTTAAAATTTTAGACACTACTACAACTCCTAGGCCGGCTTACGTAATTTATTTTAAACCAAAGAGACAACGCGCCGTCGCCGGCCTGGAAGGCGTGCTATATTTGGATACCGCAACATTTGCTATTCAACAGGCAAAAGCGCAGCTTCTGGGAGCTATAAAACTGGAAATAGACCAGGAATATCAATATTTCCCTGAAGAAAAACTATGGTTTCCAAAAACACAAACAACTACGATTCGCCCCGGTAATGGTGAAAAAGCTATTTCGGTATTTGGCGGAATTATATCTGCAGGAACACTTCAGACAAAAGAATCTATTCTGAATAATATTCTCGCTCCTGGAGAAGGTGATCCAAACCTATTTTTAAACGCCACTAGCACTAATTTCGATATTCAGCTCAATTCAAATGAAATTTTAGATACTTCAGCAGAAATTATAGTAAAACAAGAGGCAAATTCCCGCGAAGAAAACTTTTGGGAACAATACAGAACTGAAGCTTTAAGCACACAAAATGAAATAAGTCGTCAGCGTGCTGAAATAATTATCAAGGAAAAGGATATTGAAGAAAAATTAGCCCTTCAAAATTCGGTTTCTACCGGATATTATCCTGTGGGTTTCTGGGATTTTGATCTTGGAAAATTCTTTAAATTCAATAATTACGAAGGAATTCGCCTTGGTCATGGCGGAAAAACCAATGATAAACTTTCAGACAAATTCACTATTAACAGCTATCTGGTTTATGGTACTAAAGACGAAGTTTTTAAATACAATCTGGGAACCTCAATTCATCTAAAAAAAGCCACCGAAACCGATCTTAAACTTAACTACACCCGAGATATCGTTGAAACCGGAAGCTTTAGTTATTTACAGGGAAAGAACGATTTTTCTATTGTAGAGCCCCGGTTTGTTAACATTAATTTCTTCTATGAACATCATACAATAAGTAGTGGCTTAACACATAGATTTGGATCTGATTTTAAAACCGAACTTCAGCTTTCTAGAAGCGATATTTTTCAAACCAGAGATTACAGGTTTTTAATAAACGATCAGGTACTTTCTGAATACACACTTTCTGAAGCTACATTTTCATTCTTATGGCGGCCGTTTGCCAGATTTCTAAAAGCACCAGATTCTAATCAATTAATTGAAAAAGGTTATCCGAAGTTTACGGGGCAAATTACTAAAGGAATTTCAGGAATATTTGGAGGCGATTTTGATTATACCAAGTTTGGATTATTGTTGGAGCACGAAATAAAAAGGCTTAACCAATCCCGAACTGAAATTATCCTGGAAGGAAATTATGCCACCGGCGAGGTACCGCTCACGCATCTATTTCATTCTTTACCAAACAGCCCGGCACGGGAAGGAATTTTAGGTCGGTTTTCGGTGGCTGGAAGACGCAGTTTTGAGACGATGTACTACAACGAGTTTTTTAGCGACAAGCAGGCAATGCTGCATATAAAACATCAATTAAGGCCTATAAATATTCACAGGTTAATTCAGCCGGAACTGGTTTTTATTTCACGCCACGTTATTGGTGATATCAGCAATCCTGAACGGCATAATATTCCATTTAAAAGTTTAGAATACGGCTATCACGAATTTGGGATAGAACTTCAAAAAATACTTGTAGGATTTGGTTTAGGGGCCGCTTACCGATACGGACCTTACAGCTTGCCTAGTTTTAATGAAAATTTCGCTTTTAAATTCACCTTTCATTTAGATATTTAGGCATGCGCTACTTTAGTCGTTTAAGCCCTAATAAATAGGCTTGCTTTTTATACCTTTGCGCTCGCTTAAAAATTTCCCATGGCCAAGATTTTTAGTTTCGGATTCTGGAACTCGGTTGCGCGATTAATACTGCGTAACAGGATTGTTATACTTTTGCTTATTATTGCCCTTACGGTGTTTTTCTCTACACAGTGGAAAAATATGCGTTTTTCCTATACTGAAGCCAATCTTTTACCTGACGATCATGTTGAAAATATCGCTTATAATGAATTTCTTGACAAATTTGGGGAAGAGGGAAATCTTGTGCTTCTTGGTGTAAAAGATTCTTCGCTTTTTAACCCTGAAAATTTCAGAGCATGGAAAGAGCTTACCCAAACACTAGAAGCATATCCAGCGGTAGATTATGCGATTTCTGTGAGCAATCTTCAACAATTAAAAAAGTTTGAAGATCCCAGCCGTTTTGAAATGGTTCCTTTTATTACCGAAGAAAATCCTACCAAAAAAGAACTTCAGCAGTATCAAGATCAACTTTATAACGACCTACCATTTTACGAAAACCTGGTTTATAGTTCACACTCCAACACCCTGCAATCTGCGATTTATTTAAATAAAGAGATCGTTAATTCAAAAGAACGAAAAACTTTTGTTGTAGATAAATTACAACCGCTCATCGCTAATTTTGAGGAAAAAACCGGCATAGATGTAAAAGTCTCGGGGATGCCTTATATAAGAACGCTGAATGCTCAGAATATAATTGATGAAATTGGGCTTTTTATTCTGGCAGCGCTTGGTGTTACTTCCCTTTTATTTTTCTTCTTTTTCAGGTCTATTAGGGCAACAATTATTTCCATGATTACGGTTTGTATTGGTGTGATGTGGGCTTTTGGGGTAATAGGGTTGTTTAATTACGAAATCACGGTACTTACTGCGCTTATACCGCCGCTAATTATTGTAATAGGGATTCCTAATTGTATTTTTCTAATCAATAAATACCAGCAGGAAATTAAAAAACACGGAAACCAGGCAAAATCGCTGCAACGGGTTATTACTAAAGTGGGAAATGCCACCTTAATGACCAACATTACTACGGCTTCTGGATTTGCAACTTTTATTTTAACCGATAGTACCCTGCTAAAGGAATTCGGTATTGTTGCTTCCATAAATATTGTCGCCATATTTATTCTCAGCCTGTTGATAATTCCCATTATCTACAGCTATATGAATATGCCTAAACGCAAACACCTTAAACACCTCAACAAGCGATGGATAGGCGGTTTTGTCGGCTGGATGGAACGAATGGTGAGGCATCATCGCATTAGTATTTATATTACTTCAATTGTTCTTTTGGTAGCGAGTATTATTGGCATTTACACCATAAAAATCTCCGGAAGTTTACTGGAAGATATGCCTGAAGAGGCAGAATTTTTCCAGGACATCAAATTCTTTGAAGAGGAATTTGATGGGGTTATGCCTTTGGAAATCCTTGTAGATACTAAAAGAAAAAATGGGGTTTTAAAATCGGCCACGCTCAAACGAATGGAAGAGTTAGAAAATCATCTTACTGAAATTCCTGAATTCTCTCAACCAATTTCGATAACCCGGCTGGTAAAATATTCAAAGCAGGCTTTTTATAATGGAGATGCCCAATACTATCAATTGCCCAGTTCACAGGAACAAAATTTTATAATGCCTTACACCAAAGGTTTTTCTTCAGATGAAAACCTGCTTACCTCCTATGTAGACAGCACCGGAAGATATGCCAGGATCACCACTTATATGAAAGATATTGGCACCGAGAAAATGGAAGATCTGGAAGAAGATCTCTGGCCAAAAATCAACAAGATTTTTCCCGAAGAACGCTACGATATTTCTATAACGGGAAAAGCGCTCATCTTTCAAAAAGGGACCAATTATTTAGTGAAGAACCTTATAATTTCGCTTTCGCTGGCTATTTTACTCATCGCACTGTTTATGGCCTGGATGTTTAGATCGTTTAGAATGATACTGGTTTCGCTGGTGCCCAACCTACTTCCATTGCTTATAACAGCCGGAATGATGGGCTTTTTGGGTGTACCAATAAAACCTTCAACGATCCTGGTGTTTAGTATTGCATTCGGGATTTCGGTAGATGATACTATTCACTTTTTAGCAAAATACAGGCAGGAACTCAAAGCCAACAACTGGAAAATAAAACGTTCGGTTTATGCGGCTTTAAGGGAAACCGGTGTAAGTATGTTCTATACTTCTATCGTGCTATTTTTCGGGTTTTCGGTATTTATGATTAGTAGTTTTGGTGGCACGGTAGCCCTTGGTGGCTTAGTATCTGCAACATTACTTTTTGCAATGCTCGCTAATTTATTATTGCTTCCATCTTTGTTACTTTCCTTAGAGAGAAATATTGCTAACAAAGAAATATTAAAAGAGCCCGCGATGAAAATTATTGAAACCGAAGAAGACGAGGCCGAAATTGAAAAAGAGGAATCTAAAAATTTAGAAAGATAATCAAGAACCTCGGGGTAAGCCTCCAGGGAATTAAACCTTCTGAAGGAATTAATAAAAACCGGCTTGCTTTGCAGGCTGAGACGGAAAAATTATATTTGTTTTTTCTAAATCTATATAAATGATAAAAGCAAAAATTGCTGAAATATTAGACAGCAATCAATTTCTACAGGAATTTGAGGTGAACGGCTGGGTTCGTTCTTTTAGGAGCAATCGCTTTATTGCCTTAAACGATGGTTCTACCATTAACAACCTGCAATGTGTAATAGATTTTGAAAATTTTGACCAGGAAGAGCTTAAAAGAATCACCGTTGGTGCCGCAGTTTCCGTAAAAGGTACTTTGGTTGAAAGTCAGGGAAATCAACAACGCGTTGAAATTGAAGTTAATGAATTTACTATTCTTGGAGATGCAAATCCGGAAGAGGTGAAACTTACCATTCTTTCACCAAAGCGTCACAGCCTTGAAAAATTAAGAGAACAGGCCCATTTAAGAGTGCGTACCAATACTTTTGGGGCAATTATGCGTGTTCGTTCTAAACTGTCTTTTGCTGTGCACAGTTATTTTCAGCAAAATAACTTTCATTATGTAAACACGCCAATCATTACCGGCAGCGATGCCGAAGGTGCCGGGGAAATGTTTAGGCTTAGCGCTTTAGATATGGAAAATCCGCCGAAGAACGAAGATGGCAGCATCGATTTTCGTGAAGATTTCTTCGGAAAAGAGACTAATTTAACGGTTTCGGGGCAATTAGAAGGCGAAGCCTATGCGATGGGCCTTGGACAAATTTATACTTTTGGACCAACTTTTAGAGCTGAAAATTCCAATACTTCCCGTCACTTAGCCGAATTCTGGATGATAGAGCCCGAAGTGGCTTTCTGTGATCTGGATGGGAATATGGATTTAGCTGAAGATTTTATAAAATATGTACTAAAATATATTTTAGATCACTGCCAGGACGATCTTGAATTTCTGGATAAACGTTTTAAAGCTGAAGAAGAAGCCAAACCAAAAGCAGATCGCAGCGGATTGGGCTTATTGGAGAAACTTCACTTTGTAATAGACAATAATTTTAAAAGGGTAAGTTATACTGAAGCAATAGAAATCCTTAAAAATTCAAAACCGAATAAAAAGAAGAAATTCAATTATATTATCGAAGATTGGGGCGCTGATTTGCAAAGTGAGCACGAACGCTTTTTAGTTGAAAAACACTTTAAATGCCCGGTAATTTTATTCGATTATCCTGCAAACATCAAGGCATTTTACATGCGTCTGAATGAAGATGGGAAAACCGTAAGAGCAATGGATATCCTTTTCCCGGGAATTGGAGAAATTGTAGGCGGTTCACAAAGGGAGGAACGATTAGATGTACTTCAGAATAAAATGAGGGAATTAAACATAGACGAAAAAGAACTGTGGTGGTACCTGGACACCCGTAAGTTTGGAACCTGTGTTCATAGTGGCTTTGGACTTGGGTTTGAAAGATTGGTACAATTCGTAACCGGAATGGGAAATATCAGGGATGTAATTCCTTTCCCAAGATTCCCCGGTAATGCGGAGTTTTAATTAATTTTCAGATATTCTCAAACCTCACAGATTTTAAAAACCTGTGAGGTTTTTTATTCTATCGTCATCCTGAATTTATTTCAGGATCTAATTTTAATGAGAATTAAATCATGTTAGAAGCTGAAACAAGTTCAGCTTGACGAAAACAGGAATTTTTTAAACAGCTTTTTATTTAATAAAAGAATTACTTTGAAAATCAAAGAAACTCATATTGTTCCTGTTATTACTGAAAAAATTAGGTTGCAGGAATACGCGGTTTCTATTTTCACTTCCCTGCCTACTAAAAGTTCACTCAAAAAAGCTCTGAAAAAAGAACTCATTCTTTTAGATGGAAAACCCGCTAGAACATCAGATTGGATTCAAGAAGGACAAAAGCTGGAATTGCTTGAAGCTGAAAATCCGTTGAAAAAAGTATTTACTTTAAAACTGGATGTGATTTTTGAAGACGATTACCTGGCCGTGGTTCATAAACCTGCAGGAATTCCCACCAGCGGGAATTACTTTAAAACTATTGAGAATGCATTAGCTTTTAATTTAAAAGATTCTAAAGCCAAAGATGCTTTACCAACTCCCCTGCCCGTTCACCGTTTAGACAATCCAACTTCGGGATTATTGCTTATCGCGAAGAGTAAATCGGTTCAGGTAGATTTGAACAGGCTTTTTGAAGAAAAAAAGATCCTAAAAAGTTACTATGCACTGGTACTTGCGACCGTTCCCGCTTCAGTTATTTTAGATAATCCTATTGACGATAAAGAAGCTGAAACGAGGATTGAAGTTTTAGAGCATTTTCAGCTTAAAAATGAAAGTTTAAGCCTGGTTAAAGCTTTTCCAAAAACAGGAAGAACACATCAAATTCGAATTCATTTAGCTAAAAACGGTAATCCTATTGTGGGAGATAAACTTTACGGTAAAACTTCAGAAATTATAAAAAAAGGCGGTTTATTTCTAGCAGCCACCGGAATTGAATTTCAGCATCCTGTAAGTAAGAAAAATATGAGTTTTGAGCTTCCACTTCCGAAGAAATTTAGAAAAATTTAGGAGTTTAGCTAAAAATCCTTAACAAAATTTTACCACAATCATTTACTGTGCCAAATGCTATGTAGCTTTGTTTTGCTTATTTTTGTAGTAAGCAGCAAAGGTTTAAACTTGCGTTGAAACAATTAAATCTCACTTAGTGAGTGAGCAGCTACCTCGGGTTGAACCCTAATGGGCAATTTTTGGAAAATATCTAGATTGCTAGGCAAGCCGCGAAGTATTTAAATCTCGATTATCGAGTAAAGCAAAATAAATTTATGCTTAAACAGCAATTAAATCTCAAATTATCCCAAAAGCTTTCCCCGCAGCAAATTCAGCTGATGAAGCTTATACAACTTCCTACGCAGGCTTTTGAGCAGCGTATAAAACAGGAGCTGGAGGAAAATCCGGCCCTGGAAGATGGCAAGTTGGAATCCCAGGATGAGTATGAGGAATATGAAGACGATTATAATGACAAGGAACGGGAAGATGAAGGAACCGAATCTATAGAGACTGAAATTGACGTTGATGAATATTTAAGTGATGACGAGGTACCAAATTACAGGCTTCAAGCGAATAATTACAGCCCCGATGACGATGAAAAAAGCGTGCCCTACGCAGCTGGAACATCGTTTACCCAATATTTAACCACCCAATTAAGTACCCTGAGATTTGATGAAACCGAAGAGCAAATCGCGGCGTTTTTGGTGGGAAGTGTAGATGAAAGTGGATATTTAAGAAGGGAATTACTGGATGTGGTAGATGACCTGGCCTTTACACAGAATATTTATACCGATGAAAAGTCTGTAGAGAAAGTGCTTAAAAAGGTTCAGGAACTTGATCCGGCGGGCGTAGGGGCAAGATCGCTTCAGGAATGCCTTCTTATACAATTAAGACGTAGGGAGCCCACAAAAGCCGTAGAATTGGCTGAAGACATTTTAGATCGCTCTTTCGATCAATTCAGTAAAAAGCATTATACCAAAATTCTTTCAAGACACGATATTTCTGAAGACGAACTACGGGAAGCTATAGATGTTATTGAGCATCTAAATCCTAAACCTGGTGGTTCTTATTCCGGAAATACAAGAATGGTAGAACACGTTATCCCAGATTTTACCATTAAAATCGTTGATGGTGATTTAGAATTAAGCCTCAACGGAAGAAACGCACCGCAGATGCATGTTTCCAGGGATTACAGCGATATGCTAAAAGGTTACAAGGCATCTAAAGAAAAAACGAAAGCCCAAAAGGATGCGGTGATGTTTATAAAACAGAAACTGGACGCTGCAAAATGGTTTATTGAGGCTATTCAACAGAGGCAGCAAACCTTAATGGTTACGATGAGTTCTATTATGAATTATCAAAAAGAATATTTTCTTACCGGGGATGAGCGTAATTTACGCCCCATGATCTTAAAGGATATTGCCGATGAGATAGAGATGGACGTTTCTACAGTTTCCAGGGTCGCCAATAGTAAATATGTTGATACGCCCTACGGAACAAAACTCATAAAAGAATTCTTCTCTGAATCTATGAAAAATGATCAAGGAGAAGATGTTTCTACCCGGGAGATCAAGAAAATCCTCGAGATGTCTATAGAAGAAGAAGACAAGCGCAAACCACTTACCGATGAAAGGCTTGCAAAAGTTCTTAAAGACAAAGGCTACCCTATTGCACGACGAACGGTTGCAAAATATAGAGAGCAGCTAGATATTTCGGTTGCCAGACTTCGAAAAGAAATTTAATGAGGTTCCTATTAAAGAGTGCTTCTTTTATTTTTCACCCGTTATGGCTTCCACTGGCGGCTAGTTTTTTGTATTTCGTTTTTACGCCCAGATTTTTTCCTAATGGGGTAGTACAGGCCAAATTATTGGCCATCGCTATACTTACTATATTTATTCCGGTGGTTTTTTATTTTTTACTGAAAAATCTCGGAAAGGTACAATCTATATTTTTAGAAGATGTAAAAGAAAGAAAATGGCCACTGCTATTCTATTCTATTTTAGTTACCATGGTGTTAAACCAGATCCTAAACGCATATAATTACGCGGCACTTTATTACTATTTTGTAGGGATTCTCTTTGCTACTTTACTGGCGTTCACTTTAGTGGTTTTTCGGGTTAAAGCAAGTTTACATATGATGGGTATGGGCGGCCTTTTAATCTTTTTAATTGGTATTAGCCTGAATTTTAAAATTGATTTGAGCTACACTATCAGCTTTTTGGTACTTGCCCTGGGTTTGACCGCCTCTTCCAGAATTTATTACAAGGCACATACCTTTAACGAACTTTTACTTGGTTTGGTTTGTGGGGTAATTCCTCAAGCCCTGGTTTTATATTTCTGGTTATAGAACATAAAACATTAGTCCTACCCTAAACACTGAAATGTCTATTGTTTCTTCGTTTAAGCGAGCTTCCGGAAATAAGGAATTTAGACTGTAATAAATATGAAAATTAAAAGTATTATATCCAAAAGTGAAAGTTGCCCCCATTCGAAAACGATCTAATTCGGGGACATCGGTTTGAATTACTTGATTTTCGGGTTGAACAAAGTTACTTTTGAAATGATAGATATAACCGAATTTAAGCCCGGTATAAACCCTCCAGAATTTATAAGTTTCGGTGGTAGAAGTACGCCAGCGAAACTCCAATGGCGCTTCAATAAGTTGTGTAGAAAAGCGGTTTGTACTATAATCTAAATCGCGGGTAAGGTTTCTAAAGATGCTTTCTCCGTTTTCATCTTCACCTATAAAAAGATTATGGCTATAACTATTAAAAGACCAGCCCAATCCAGCAGCAATTGCGATATCCCTACGATCATTAAGAGGAAAATCTCTGGTGAACCCGGCATGAAATCCCCCTGAAAAGCCAGATTGGGAAATTGCTTCCGGCTTATTACCTATGAGGTTAAAAGTTAAACCAACATAAAATTGATCCTCCCGGTACAAACTATCAATTACTGAAGGGACAGAATCGGGAATTCTTTCTAGCCTATCCTCTATGTCAGTTTGCGCTGATAGCGGAGCGCTAAGGAAAAGAAATAATATAAAAGCCTTGAATAATTTATTCATTTTAAACCACAGGTATATTCAGTTTAAAGATAAAAAAACATCCTGCCAAATATTTAAATTTAGACAGGATGTTTATACAGTTTTGAAAAAATGACCTATTAGTCCTTATTGCATATTTTGTAATGCGTCACCTTGCTTGGTCGTATAGTTGATTTTAAGTGCTTCAGCCTTTCTCAATTCTTGTTTAATATCTGAAACCAATCCCATATTAGTTTCTTCATCTACCTTAAGGGCAGTTGTAAGATATGGAATCAACTCTTCACGTTTAGTTTCCCTTTCAGCAAAGATAAATTGTTGTACCTCATCAACCCTCGCAAATTTATCGTTTAACTGAATTCTGGCCTCAGAACCAAATCTTTGCTGATATCTAGGACTGGGTTTACCAGCATAAATATACATAATAAGATCTTTCTTATCCAGTTTTTCAACCTGATCGGCAAACGGCAACTTATTTTGTACCATTAGCGTATTTTGACGCATAACGGTAACAACCATAAAGAAGAACAGCAACATAAATACAATATCTGGTAAAGATGCTGTACTAATGGCTGGTTGCCCTTCACTTTTTTTCTTTTTGAATTTAGACATAATTGAGTCTTAAATTTAAGTTTTATATTAAGGTTATTAACCCTGTGGTTCGGCTTCAGAAAGTTTCTGAGGAATCATATCTTTTATCACTCCAATTCTCTCCTTCAGAGTTTCCTTGTCTCCTTCACTGGTACGGGAATCATTATATCTGGCCTCCATCTCTGTGAAGCTAGTACCAAATAATCGCTGGGCTTCCCTATCTCTAAGTTGGTTATATGCCGCTACAAGTTCATTTTGTACAGCGATGTACGTTCCATACTCAGTTCCTCTGTTATTTACCAAAGAAATAATAGCTTTCGTTGGGTTAACAGATGAACTTGGGTCTCCGGCTCCCTGGCAGAAATCACAAGCTTCACTACCTGTTCCTCCACCATTGTCAAGAAATTCTACAGCTGCCTGTCTTAATTCCCCAATCTCCATCTCCTCATCTTCTACAAGTAATTGATTGTTTGCATTAACCAATACCTGGAAGATATTTCGCTCTTTAATTACCGGCGGATCTTGCTCTTCAGGCTGCCATTCCGGCAACTTCCTGCTAATCCCGCTATCTGTCTCAATGGTTGTTGTAACCAAAAAGAAGATTAGAAGCAAGAAAGCAATATCGGCCATAGAACCGGCATTAACTTCTGGTGCTGATCTTCTTGCCATATTATTACTTTGTTAATTTTTTAATTCCTGAAATTAGCATTGCTAAAATAGCAATACCTGCAAGAATGTAGAAAGTTACTAAACCTGCACTTACCCAATGAGCCGCACTGGCTGAAAGAATATCTCCATCTTTTAGAGTCATTTCAGTTCCATCAGTTACAAGATAAGCAATTACAATAACTACTATAAATGAACCAACAGCAATAAGCGTGTTTTTTATATTTCCTTTAAACAGGCCTTTCATCACAAAGATAGCAACCAATGCAATAACAATCAACAATACTAAATATGCTACGTACATAAATGGATTGAGGAGACTGGATTGCAAATCGGCCGAGGCCTCTATAGCATCACCGTCTTCGGCTAGTATCCTACCAAGAAGGATAAGACCTATAACGCCTATAACGATTGATACATATTTTAATATTTTATGTAAAGTCATAATTTAATCTGGTCTTAGATTCTTTTTTTGTTTTTGTAAGCTACCAACATATCGATAAGGGTGATAGAAGCATCTTCCATATCGTTTACAATACTATCTATCTTAGCGATGATATAGTTGTAAAATATTTGAAGAATAATAGCTACGATCAAACCAAATACGGTTGTAAGAAGTGCCACTTTAATACCTCCGGCTACAAGAGATGGTTGCATATCACCAGCAGCTTCAATTCTATCGAAGGCGGTAATCATACCAATTACAGTACCCATGAAACCAAGCATAGGAGCAATAGCGATAAATAAAGACAACCAGGAAACGTTTTTCTCCAACTGTCCCATTTGCACACCACCGTAAGCTACAACAGCTTTTTCTGCAGCGTCAATACTTTCGTCTGCACGATCAAGACCCTGGTAATAAATAGAAGCAACAGGTCCTTTCGTATTTCTACAAACTTCCTTAGCTGATTCTACTCCACCACTATTTAAAGCGTCTTCTACATCTTTAGCCAGTTTTCTGGTGTTAGTAGTAGAAAGATTTAAAAAGATAATTCTCTCAATGGCAACTGCCAAACCAAGAATTAAACATAGAAGAACAATCCCCATAAATGCAGGGCCACCTTCTATAAATCGTTTTTTAAGTTCCTGATGAAAACCAAGAGATTCTTCCTCTGCCTCGTCTGCGGCAGCTGCAGCCTCTTCATCTTGTACAAAATTTACAATTGTACCAGGTAACGTGTTTACATTATTGGCCGCATTTAGGTTTCCGGCTCCAAGTACCATCACCGCGGCGATTACCAAAATAGAAAATAATCTTTTCATTACTGTTTGTCTTAATTTAATTAGTTAAAGGGTTAAAGATATAAAAATAAATTTTTAATAAAAATATAATAATTATTGCAGAGAGGAAGGGATTCGAACCCTCGATACGCTTTTGGCGTATACACACTTTCCAGGCGTGCGCCTTCGACCACTCGGCCACCTCTCTTTCTTAACGTTTTCTAAACGGTGCGCCAAATAACGAAAAAAAATATACTTCGTCAAGCTTCTGCCGTTAATTTTATGACATTTCCCCCCTAAGAGAGGTTTCAAATATTGTTTTGAACACTTTAGGAGACAATTCTTTCCCCAAAAGATACATTAATTTTGCGACTGCAGCCTCTGTACTAATATCTTTTCCTGAAACCACACCAATCTTTTTTAGCTGTATGCTGGTCTCATATTGCCCCATAACCACACTCCCGCCAATACATTGTGTAACATTCACCACAAATAATCCTTCAGAAATCCTTCTTTTTAAGATATCCAGAAACCAATCGTCATTTGGAGCGTTACCGCTTCCATAAGTTTCAAGAATCACTCCTTTTAAACCGGGTTTAGAAAGCATATACTCTACGGTGCTGGCATTAATTCCCGGAAATATCTTTAAAACCAGCACTTCATTATCAAATCCTGTATGCAATTTTGTTCGTTGCCGTCGGTTTGGACGCCATAATGCATTATAATCTACCGAAAGATATACGCCAGATTCAGCCAAAGCAGGATAATTTAAGGAAGCAAAAGCCTGAAAATGTTCTGCATTAATTTTTGTAGTTCTATTAGCTCGGTATAATTTGTATTCAAAATACAGTCCAACTTCAGAAATTACCGGCTTGCCATTTTTCTGTAAACCGGCAATTTGAATACTGGTAATCAAATTTTCCTTAGCATCGGTTCTAAGGTCTCCTATAGGTAATTGAGATCCTGTAAAAATCACAGGTTTGGTAAGATTCTCGAACATAAAGCTTAAGGCAGATGCAGTATAGGACATCGTATCGCTTCCGTGCAGCACTACAAAGCCATCGTAAGGATCAAAATTATCGTGTATAGTATTTGCTATCTGTATCCAGCATTCCACATTCATATTAGAGGAATCTATAGGATCTTCAAAACTTAGAGTATCAATCTCGTGCTCCAGGATCTTGAGCTCAGGAATTTTTTGTAATAATTCGTCGAAATTAAAGGATTTCAGCGCTCCCGAATCATAATCCTTGATCATACCAATAGTACCACCGGTATAGATAAGCAGGATTCTAGCTCTTTTCTTCATAAAGCGCTTCTTTATTAATTACAGGGTTTGCATACATTAATAAATAACTGTTTAGCTCCAGCGCATTTTTCACATCTACCCTTCGGCTAAGGCGGCGCTCAAACTGCCTTTTCTCTTTATCGGAATATTTATCCGCATAGATTTCTGAATTCTTCAACAAATCGAAAGCGATATAATTTGCAGGCCATAATTTGTAATTTTTATAGATATGCTGATCTATTTTCTTGGCAACCGCTTTTAGCTGTGCGTTTATGGAAGTATTTTCTTTCTCAATTTCTTCAAAAACTTCTTTACCAAGCACTTCTCCGGCATTTATATGAATGCGCCCTTTATTACCCAAGGCACCCTGCATTATAGAATTAAAATCTTCGTTGGCCGATTTCACATAGTCTTCCTCCATTCTTTTAGCAAGAATTTCGGGCATTTTCAGAATATCTGTAGGATCGAATTCATAAGAAATCGCTACCGGAACAATTTTGAGTTCAGTAAAATATTCGGCCAGGCTCTTTTTGCCTTTGGCCATTGCGAGCATTTTTAGCACGCCTTGCTGGGTATAATCGCTTCCATCTTTGGTTCTACCTTCTCTTTGAGCCATCCAAACCGAACGATTATCTTCCAGAAGTAGTTTTCTAATATATTCTGAAAGCACCATAGAACTTTTCAGCATTTCCCTTGGGCTTATTCCACGTTTTACAAGAAAATTCCTGTTTAGACGAGACAAAGCCATAAGAAAAGGTTTCTGAACAAGATTATCCCCAATCGCTGAAGCCGTCATAATAAGCTCCTGCTCATACAAAGTGCAGTTCAGTAAGGAAGTGTCAAGAATTATATCGCGGTGATTAGAGATATAAAAATAAGCCTGGTCTTTATCTAATTTACTAAAACCATTGTAAGTAAGCCCTTCGGTACTTTTTTCAATTACCTTTAAGACTGAATTATAAATCACCTTGGTTTGAAAATCTCTGATAGATTTACATTCTCCTAATAGAGCAGCAATTTCTTCTGAACTTCTTTCAGGAAATGTAAACTGCAAAAGTGTTTTAACCATGGGGTGCCTCATATACTCCTGCAACGCAGGTTGCACCTCTTCATCCTTATAAAACCTTATGTCGTTAAATTCTTTCACGCAAAATTGTGTTAGCTAGGCAAATGAACAAATTTTAATTTTAACCTCCTTTAAATCCCAAATATATCTTTGGAATTCCGGGTAGTTATTTCAGCAATTTCAGCAAGCGGTTTTTCATATATTTCAGCAAGCTTTTCGGCTACTTTTATTAGATATTCAGGTTCGTTACGCTTTCCGCGGAATGGCGTTGGGGATAAATACGGCCCATCGGTCTCCAAAACGATTTCTTTAAGCGGAATTTCATTCAGGAATTTATCAATTTTTCCGTTTTTAAAAGTAACAACACCTCCAATTCCCAGTTTTAGATTATATGAAAGGGCTCTTTTGGCCTGTTTCAGATTCCCGGTAAAACAATGAAAAATTCCGAAGAGATCATCGCTTTTTTCTTCTTCTAAAATCTCAAAAATCTCATCAAAAGCTTTTCTGCAATGAATTACAATAGGAAGTTTATATTTTTTTGCGAGTTTAATTTGCCATCTAAATGCTTCCTGCTGAATTTCCAGAGTACTTTTGTCCCAATGCAGATCTATCCCAATCTCGCCCACGGCATAAAATCTCCTTTTTTCAAATTCCTCTTCAACATGTTTCAATTCCTCTTCAAAATTCTCTTGAACATGAGTTGGATGCAAACCCATCATTAAAAAAACATTCTCGGGATACTGGGCTTCCAGGTCGTACATAGACTGCGTAGTTTCAGAATCTATTGCTGGCAGAAAAAACCGCTCAATGTTTTGCTGAAAGGCTTTTTCTATAAGCTCGTCCCTATCTTTTTCGTAGTCTTCGCTATAAAGATGTATATGTGTATCGGTTAAAATCATAAAAGCAAAAATAATTTATTTTGAAGACCTATCTTTGCGAAAAACACAAAGAATGTCATCTTTAAAAAAATTGCTGAAAGAAAAAGGCTTTAAACGCATAAAATTAAAATACACCAAAACTCAACATCTTGAATTGGTGGCCAAAATTAATAATATTGAAGGAAACTTTATTTTAGATACAGGAGCCTCCAGTACTTGCGTGGGCCTTGAAGCCATAGAGCACTTTAAACTTCTTGCCGAAGACAGTGATATAAAAGCTGCCGGCGCAGGAGCAACCAACATGCTCACACAAATCGCTCAAAAAAACCGGATAGAAATAAAAGGCTGGAAAAAGAAAAAAGTAGATCTCGTACTTTTTGACCTAAGACATGTAAACGAAGCCCTGGTAAACCACGAAGCTGAAAAGGTTCACGGTATTATAGGGGCCGATCTTTTAAGAAAAGGAAAAGCAGTCATAGACTACAAAGCACCAGCACTTTATTTAAAATAGCATATTAAAAGGGGAAATATCCCCTTGATTCAAGGACTGATGTTACTTAAGTTTGATGAAATTAATGTTAGACCATGTCACTTGTGTCCAAAGATAAACTTCGCAATAATCTTATTTATTTTCTCTTAGGTATTTTTATTGTTTGTGTTTTGTTTTTGAACATACTCAGTTTGTTTTTATTTTAATTTGTTATTTGTGGTATCTAAAAAAAGGCAGCCGATTGGCTGCCTTTTTTGCGTCTATAAATCAGCGAGTTATTTAAAGCTCAAGCGCTCTTTTAACGTCATTATCCATCAATAATTCTTCCGGATTTTCTATGGCTTCTTTAATAGCTACAAGGAAACCAACAGATTCTTTACCGTCAATAATCCTGTGATCGTAAGAAAGCGCCACATACATTATTGGACGAATTTCTACGTGACCATCTATAGCCACCGGACGCTCTACAATGTTGTGCATTCCTAAAATCGCACTTTGCGGAGGGTTAATGATTGGTGTAGAAAGCATAGAACCAAATACACCACCATTAGTAATTGTAAAAGTACCACCAGTCATTTCGTCTACAGTGATTTTCCCGTCACGGGCTTTTGTGGCCAGACGTTTTACCTCATCTTCTACTCCTCTAAAACTAAGATTTTCAGCATTTCTAATTACCGGAACCATTAAACCTTTTGGTCCTGAAACCGCAATACTAATATCTTTATAATCGAAACTAATCTGGTGATCGCCATCTATCATAGAATTTACGCCAGGAAATTGCTCCAGTGCGCGCACTACAGCAAGGGTAAAGAAAGACATAAAGCCTAAACTTACGCCGTGCTTGTCTTTGAATTCCTCTTTGTATTTTTTTCTTAAGTTGAAAATAGGCTGCATATCTACTTCATTAAAAGTAGTAAGCATCGCGGTATCATTTTTAACTGAAACCAATCTAGAAGCTACTTTTCTACGAAGCATAGACATTTTCTTCTTAGATTCTCCGCGTTTTCCTTTACCCGGACTTCCCATAGAAGCTTTTGCCTGTACCGCATCATCTTTAGTAATCCGGCCATCTTTTCCGCTTCCCTCTACATCTTTGGCATCAACACCTTTTTCATCAAGGATCTTCTTTGCTGCCGGAGACGGGCTACCTTTTGCGTGAGAATCCTGTTTTTGGGAAGGTGTAGAAGATTTAGAAGGTTCCTGGGTCTTAGTATCAGCCTTGTCCTTATCTTCTTTCTCTTTTTTATCTGAAAATTCATCTTTAGACTCTTCCTTGTCTTTAGATTCTTTTTTATCATCACCTCCACCCGGCTTTTCAGCTTCGGTATCGATAAGACAAACCACTTCGCCCACAGCCACAGCATCGCCTTCTTCCGCCTTAAGCGTAATAATTCCGCTGGCTTCAGCCGGAAGTTCTAAGGTAGCCTTATCGCTATCTACTTCGGCTATTGGCTGATCTTTTTCTACGTAGTCGCCGTCTTCAACTAACCACTCGGCTATTTCAACTTCGGTTATAGATTCTCCCGGAGAAGGAACTTTCATTTCTAAGGCCATGATCTTTGTTTTTATTTTTTATTGTCATTTCCGCAAAGGCGGAAATCTTTAATTCTATATTAATTTATTCTTCTAAATTCTTGTCAAAAACGCATGCAATCACTTTTTCGTGACGCTTTTTAAATCTTACAGAACTTCCGGCAGCCGGAGAACCATAGAACTTTCTGCTACAAACTCTAAAGTTTTTAGCCTCATCAAAATGAAGCAACATATGCCCGTAAGCCCCCATATTTCTTGGTTCTTCCTGAGCCCAAACTACATCGTCTGCATTCTTGTATTTCTTGATCGCTTTCTTCATTTTTTCTATAGGCAGTGGGAACAATTGCTCTACACGTACCAGGGCTACATCATCACGATCATTTTCTTCTTTATATTCCAATAGATCGTAATAAAATTTACCTGTACAGAATACCAGGGATTTTACATCCTTAGCTTTCGCCTTGGGATCATCAAGTAGCGGTTGAAAACTTCCTTCAGCGAATTCTTCTTTAGTTGAAATCACTTTTGAATGTCTTAGCAAACTTTTTGGTGTAAAAATCACCAAAGGTTTTCTAAAACCGACTTTCATCTGCCTGCGTAAGATATGAAACATATTGGCCGGTGTAGTAACATCTGCCACATACATATTATCTTTAGCACAAAGCTGAAGAAAACGCTCCACTCTGGCTGATGAATGTTCTGCGCCCTGACCTTCGTACCCATGTGGTAAGAAGAGCACCAATCCGTTTTGTAATTTCCACTTATCTTCTGCAGCAGAGATATACTGATCTATCATTATTTGAGCACCATTTACGAAATCCCCAAACTGGGCCTCCCAAATGACCAAGGTTTTAGGGCTCGCCATTGCATAGCCATAATCAAACCCCATTACACCGTACTCGGAAAGCGGGGAGTTATACACAAAGAAATCGCCATCCCTACCTTCTATATTATTATGAAGAATAATTTCTTCCTCACTATCTTCGACTTTTACTATCGCGTGACGGTGGGAAAAAGTACCTCTTTCACTATCCTGCCCACTAATTCTGATATTAAATCCTTCCTTCATTAAAGAACCATAAGCAAGATGCTCGCCCATAGCCCAATCCAGCTTATTCTCTTCAAAATACTGTGTATGACGTAGGTCTATGATCTTTTTCACCTTACGCATAAATTTTTTGTCTTCCGGAAGTTTTGAAATAGCTTCAGCCACCTTATCAAGATCTTTTATCTTGTAGGTAGTGTCTTTTTCCTTCATCATTTCCTCTTCATGCACATTCTCAAAACCTTCCCACTCGTCTTGCATAAAAGGAGTGATCTTGGTGGTTTCTTCTTTCCTGGAGTCTTCTAAATTTTCTTCCAGATCTGCCTTATACTCTTCTTCAAGTTTAGTAAGGTAATTATCGTCAATTATATTGGCCGATTTAAGCTTTTCAGCATAAATATCCATGGTATTTTTATGCTTAGCGATGGCTTTATATAACTTGGGCTGAGTAAATTTAGGTTCGTCACCTTCATTATGCCCGTATTTTCTGTAGCCTAATAAATCTATAAAAACATCACGCTTAAACTTCATTCTAAAATCCAGCGCAAATAAAATTGCGTGAACTACGGCTTCAGCATCATCAGCATTAACGTGCAATACCGGAGAAAGGGTTACTTTTCCAACATCGGTACAATAAGTTGAGGAACGTGCATCAAGATAATTAGTAGTAAATCCAATTTGGTTATTTACTACAATATGAATGGTCCCACCGGTTTGATAGCCTTCCAGTTGCGCCATTTGCACCAATTCGTAAACCACTCCCTGTCCTGCTATAGCGGCATCACCGTGTACAAGTATAGGAAGCACTTTCATATTATCACCATCGTAATGCCTGTCTTGCTTGGCTCTTACTATACCTTCAACAACAGGACCTACCGCTTCAAGATGCGAAGGGTTTGGTGCGATATTTATATTAATTTCATTTCCGTTATCGGTTTGTCGGCAGGAAGTCCAGCCCAGGTGATATTTAACGTCTCCGTCAAAAATATCCTGCTCGTAATCCTTTCCGTCAAATTCGCTAAAAATATCTTTAGCGCTCTTTCCGAAGATGTTAGTAAGCGTATTTAAACGACCTCTGTGGGCCATACCCATCACGAAATCTTTTACACCATAATCTGCAGCTTTTTCTATAAGCGCATCTAAGGCCGGGATCAAACTTTCTCCGCCTTCCAATGAAAAACGTTTTTGCCCTACATATTTTCTATGTAAGAATGATTCAAAAGAAACTGCCTGATTTAACTTTTTCAGGATTTTCTTTTTCTCATCTTCACTAAAGCTGGGATGATTTTCATTCTTATTTAATTTGTCTTGAATCCACTGGATTTCTTCGGGCTTTCGGATAAACATATATTCGATACCAATAGATTCACAATACACCTTTTCAAGATGTTTTATGATATCTCGAAGAGTGCTTGGCCCAATCCCCAGTATATCGCCGGCGTTGAATTTGGTATCCAGATCGCTTTCTTCCAGCCCAAAATTATTGATTTCTAAGGTTGGTCGGTACTTACGACGATCCCTAACCGGGTTTGTTTTAGTAAACAAATGCCCACGGGTTCGGTAACCATCTATAAGCCTAATCACCTTAAATTCTTTTGTAACGTGTTCCGGAATTTCTCCCTCCTGAAAATCTACAGGGGCTTCTTCCATCGTTTCAGCAAAAACTCCGTTTTGTTGCATTCCAAAGTCAAAACCTTGAAAAAAAGCCCTCCAACTGGGCTCTACACTATCGGGGTACTGAAGATAATTGTCGTAAAGTTCGGCGAAGTATGCCGTATGTGCAGCATTTAAAAATGAAAATCTATCCATAAGATGAAACTAATGTTTCTTTTTAGTGTAAAACACAGCAAAAATACAATTTTTAGAAAAAATAGCCTGCAGCAAACTATATTTTTATCTTATGAATTATAAGAAGTTTAACATAGTAAAAACTTCAGGATATCCACGAAACTGGGTGTTAATTGAAAATATACAAGGTGTAACCACCTAAATATTAAGAATTTCTCAATTTAGGCTTTGTCGGTTTTAGACCGTGCGATTCATAAGCATTTCACCAAACTGTCGTAGGGGGCGTTTTTTCTCTTCAGAAATCTCAATTTTATCGAGAACCTCAAAGGCTTTGTTGGTATATTTTTCTATCTCTTCTTTGGTAAGCGCTGCGGCACCACTACTTTCAAAAATATTTTTTACCGCTTCAATTTTACCTGAAGTTTCCGCAGGATCAATAGTGTATAAATGCTCAAGTTGTTGCGCTTCGCTTTTTCCTGAAGTCAGCAAAGACTTTAAATAGAGAAAGGTTTTTTTATTTTCAATGATATCGCCACCGGGTTGTTTCCCAAACGTTTCAGGATCTCCAAAAGCATCAAGATAATCGTCCTGAAGCTGAAAAGCAATCCCTAACAACCGTCCAAATTCATAAACAGCTTCTTTGCATTGTGTAGAAGTATTTGCCACGATCGCACCCATTTGTAAAGAAGCACCTACAAGTACGGCGGTTTTGTATTCTATCATTTTTAAATAATCTTCGATAGCTACATCATCGCGGGTTTCAAAATCTATATCATACTGTTGCCCTTCACAAACCTGAATGGCCGTTTTAGTAAATAATCGCGCTAGTTCTCTAAAAGTATCACCTTCATAATTTTCAAAAAGCTGATATGCATTTATCAACATTGCATCTCCAGATAGAATCCCCGTGTTGATATCCCAGCGTTCATGAACAGTTTCCTGGCCGCGGCGCAAAGGCGCATCGTCCATAATATCATCGTGAACCAGGGAAAAATTATGAAATATCTCAATAGCAAGGGCAGCATCTAAAGCTTTTCTATAATCGGCTTCAAAAATATCAGTAGCCATAAGCACTAAAACAGGCCTTAGACGTTTTCCGCCAAGACTAAGAATATACTTCATAGGTTCATAAAGATTCTCAGGTTCTTTTACCTGCACTTTAAGATCTAAATACTCCTGAAAAGCGTCCCTGTATTGAGAAATGGACTTCATACCAAAAAATTTTCCGGCTAAAATACATAATTGAAAGTACTTGAAATTCTATAAGGAAGTTAAATTACTAAAAACTAAGGAAACTTTTGTTGTTTTATAAGTTTCCAGATTGTAATTTTGCACGAAATTACAGAAATAGTGAAAGAAGATATTCTAAAAAATGCCGCAGACCTTTTTTTAAATCTCGGCTTTAAAAGTGTAACTATGGATGACATTGCACAACAAATGGCAATATCAAAGAAGACCATTTATGCGCACTTTAGTACTAAATCAAAATTGGTTAAAGCTACGGTAGATTACCTTATAAAAGAGATAGATCTTGGCATAGCCGTACTTAGCTCGAGGAAACTTAATCCCATTGTAGAGACTTATGAGATGAAGAAATATGCAATGCAGATGCTGAAGAACGAAAAGAGTTCTCCGCAATTTCAGCTAAAGAAATATTATCCCGAAGTGTACTATCCTCTACAGGAGAGACAATTTGAAATCGTACAACGTATTGTAATAGAAAACCTGGAGAGAGGCATTACAACCGGGCACTATAAAGGAGATATTCCTATTTCCTTTGTAAGTAGAATTTATTTCGTGGGAATGCTGGGCATAAAAGATAAAGACCTTTTCCCCGAAGACGAGTACAGCAATGCAAAACTGATGGATTACTTTCTAAGATACCACCTCAGCTCTATTTGCACTGAAAAAGGATTAAAAACACTGGATGAATTATTAGAATCTAACAAACAAGCAAATGAAATTTAGATACCTGTTAATTTTACTGATTTCGTTAAGCAGTATAGCCCAGGAAACTCCAGAAAACTATAGTTTTTCAATGGAAGAAGCTATAAAATATGGCCTGGAGAACAACTACTCCTCAGTAAACGCGCAAAAAGACATTCAAATTGCGCTTAAGCAAAAATGGGAGATTATCTCACAGGGACTACCCCAGGTTGGTGCTACGGGAGATTACCAAAACAATTTAAAATTACCCGTTCAGTTACTTCCGGCAGAAATTGCAGGAGGTGAACCAGGTGAATTTATCCCGGTTACTTTTGGTACAAAACATAATGTAAATGCCACAGCAACCTGGAACCAATTAATTTTTGACGGTTCCTACATAGTAGGTATCCAGTCGGCTAAAACCTTGCTTCAAATTTCTGAAAACGCAAAGACAAAAACCGATCTTGAAATAAAGAAAGCCGTGATTAATGCCTACGGAAATGTTTTACTGGCGGAAGAGAACGTTGCCATTCTTCAGAAAAATGTTGAGAACGTTCAGAAAAATTATGATGAAACCAATGAGATCTATAAAAATGGGCTCGCTGAACAGGAAGATGTAGAACAGCTCGAGATAACGCTTCTCAACTTAAAAAACAATTTAAGCCGAAGCCAGCGCATGAAGGATATTGCCTACGAAATGTTTAACCTCACCTTGGGAATTCCGGTAGAAATACCTGTTAACCTAACCGAAGAACTTGATAATCTGGCGATGCAATATTTTGATTTAGAACTTTTGCAGGAAGAAATTCCTATAGAAGAAAATATAGATTACCGTATTGCAGCAAACACCGCAGAATCGCGCGAAATTCAAGTAAAGCTTGAAAAGTCTAAAGCACTACCCTCTTTAAGCGGATTCCTGAATTATGGAGTTCAGGGTTTCAGCCAGGAATTCACTTTTTTCGATAATAACCAGGAATATTTCACTCAATCTATGTTAGGTGTGAGTTTAAACATTCCCATTTTCAGCAGTGGTATGCGAAACTCCAGAACACAACAAAAGCAAATTGCATACGAACAGGCAATGGTAGAACTGGAACAAACCGAAAATGAGGTAAAACGCCAAATCAATTCAGCTAAAAGCGACTATGAATTTAGCCTTGAAAATTACCAGGCCCAAAAGAAAAACCTGGAGCTTGCCGAAAGGATAGAAAACAAAAACCAAATCAAATTTTTTGAAGGAATTGCCAGCAGTTTTGAGCTTAGCGAAGCCCAGCGCCAGCTTTACCAGGCGCAACAAGATTTTTTACAATCTATGCTGAATGTAATTACCGCCAAGGTAGAATTGGAAAACCTGTTGGATACCAGAAAATATAACAATGAAGATTAAATTCACCCATCAAATTTCAAGAATGAAAAAGTTAGCTGTTTTATTAAGTATTCCGATTTTAATGCTCTCGTGTGGAAATAATGAGGAAGGAAAATCTATAGACGAAATTATAGAAAATGAAGACCTCACAGAAATCAGGGCTAAAAAGGCTGAATTAAGCAAAGAACAAAGCGACCTTACCCAAAATCTGGATAAACTTGATCAAGCCATAGATCGCCTGGATAAAACCCGCCGTTTAGACCTGGTGGTAACCCAAAAAATTAGCGATACGCTTTTTAAACATTATGCTGAAGTACAGGGTGATGTAGCAACCGATGAGAACATTGTTATTTATTCTGAATTTTCGGGAATCCTTCAAGATTTGCGCGTTAAAGAAGGACAGCAGGTAAACAAGGGACAGGTCCTTGCCAAAATTGATGATGGTGGACTTTCAAGCGAATTAGCGCAGTTAGAAACTCAGGCCACTTTGGCCAAGACCACTTTTGAGCGTCAGGAACGTCTTTGGGAACAGAATATTGGTTCAGAAATGCAATACCTCGAGGCTAAAACCAATTTCGAGTCTATGCAAAATTCAGTAAAAAGATTGCAATCCCAATTAGATAAAACTATTGTAAGAGCCCCCTTCAGCGGAATTGTAGACGAAATACTTACCGAACAAGGTGAAGTAGTAGGCCCGGGGCAAAATCAGTTATTTCGTTTAGTGAGTTTAAAGAATATGTATGTAGAGGCCGCTGTTCCGGAAAACTATTTGCAAACCGTACGAGAAGGCACTGAGGTAATAGTAGAAATTAGTTCGCTGGATCGTGAATTTGAAGGTAAAATAAGAAGGGTTGGAAATACTATTAATCCTAACAACCGTTCTTTTAATATTGAGGTAGCAGTTCCTAATGAAAACGGGATGATAAAACCCAACCAAATCGCAACAATTAAACTAAACGACTATACTGCGGCAAACGCTGTAATTATTCCCGAGAATGCTTTGCTTAAAAATTCGCAAGGAGAAAGTATTGTATTTACGATTCAGGAAAAAGAAGGCGAGGATAATATTGGTACTGCCAAAAGGCAAATTGTGGAAACAGGGTATACTTACGATAACCTGATAGAAATTACCAAAGGACTGGAAAACGGAGAAACCCTAATCGTAGAAGGCGCTAAAAACCTTCGCGATGGTCAGGAAGTTAAAATAAGAAACTAAGCTACAATGAATTTAGATAAAGAATTTAAGCTTTCGACCTGGGCCATTAACAACAAAATGACGGTATATGTTATTATCGCCATTGTGATGATTGGCGGGCTCATGTCATATTACAATATGCCGCGGGAAACCTTTCCCGAGGTTGTTGAGACCAAAATTTATGTTAGCTCTATAAACCCTGGAAACTCTGCAGAAGATGTTGAAAAATTCATCACCGAACCGCTTGAGGAAGAGTTTAATGATGTTGCCGGGGTAAAAGAAATTTCGTCTTCTACTTTTCAGGATTACTCATTGGTAATTGTTGAGTTTGAAGAAGATGTTGAAGTAGAAAGTGCCAAAACCAAGGTTAAAGACAAGGTAGATATGGTGAAAGCCGAAACTACCTGGCCTACCTTAGATAATGGCGCAAAGGTAGAACCTAATGTTTTTGACCTTAATATTTCAGAAGAACTACCTATTCTAAATATAAACTTGACAGGAGATTATACCGTTCAGCAATTAAAAGAATATGCCGAATATCTACAGGAGCGCATTGAATTGCTTCCGCAGATAAAGGAAGCGAGTATTCGTGGTGCTGAAGAAATGGAGGTTGAAATCGCGGTAGATATCTATAAAATGACTGCTTCAAAAGTAAGTTTTACAGATATCGTAAACGCAGTTAGCGGTGAAAACAGAACTATTTCTGGTGGAAATGTAATTACCAGCGGAATTCAGAAAAACATCAGGATCATTGGGGAAATTGAAGATCCCGATGAACTTGACAATGTAGTTGTAAAAACAGATGGTGGCAATATATTCCTAAAGGATATCGCCGATATTAATTTCAGGGAAAAAGACGCTACCACTTTTGCTCGGGAATATGGGGATCCCGTGGTGATGCTGGATGTAAAAAAACGTGCTGGAAAGAATATGATCGAGGCAGTAGATCAGATAAAGGAAATTGTAAAAAAAGAACAGGAAGAATATCTTCCCGAAAGTTTATACATAAGTCTCACTAACGATCTTTCTACCAACACCCGAAGCCAGGTAGACGATCTTGTGAACAATATAATTTTTGGGGTAATTCTGGTAGTTTTGGTTTTAATGTTTTTCCTCGGTTTCAGGAACGCATTATTTGTAGGAATCGCGATTCCTTTATCTATGTTCCTTTCCTATATTATTCTATCCAGTATGGGATATACCCTAAATACCATGGTGCTTTTTGCATTGGTTATGGGTCTGGGGATGCTGGTAGATAATGGGATTGTGGTAGTTGAAAACGTCTATTCTCTAATGGACGAAGGTATGCCAAGAAAACAGGCTGCCAAGCAAGGTTTAGGTGAAATTGCCTGGCCAATTATCGCTTCTACTGCTACAACTCTGGCTGCATTTTTCCCGCTGGGACTCTGGCCGGGGATTATAGGTAGTTTTATGGTAATTTTCCCAATTACGCTCTCCATAGTTTTAGGTTCTTCACTTTTCGTGGCGTTAATCATCAACTCGATGCTTACCTCTCAATTTATGAGAACAGAAGAGGAAGAATTCACCAAAAAGAAACTTATGAAAATAAGTTCTATCCTTGCCGGATTTGGAGCATTATTACTAATTGTAGGTTTTGTAGTTGATGCGGGGGCACTTAGGGCGTTTGGAAATATTCTAATTCTGGCCGCTATTTTACTTTGGGTTTATAAATATTTTCTTTCCAAAGGTGTGGAATATTTTCAATACACCGCCCTTAAAAAAATGGAAAATGCCTATGAAAAGACCCTTAAATATGCGCTACGCGGAAAAAAAGCCTATGTATTTTTCTTCGGAACCTTGCTTCTGCTTTTCCTTTCTTTTGTATTGATTGGTCTCGTACAACCAAAAGTTCTGTTTTTTCCTGAAAATGAGCCCAACCAGGTTATCACCTATATAGAATACCCACAAGGAACCGATATTCATAAAACCAATGCACTTACCAAAAAAGTAGAGCAACGTGTATTTGAAGCTATTGAGCAATATGAAGATGAAGACGGTTACAACTTTATGGTTGAATCGGCTATTTCCCAGGTTGGGGAAGGTGCGGGAAATCCGCAAACCGACGTTGGCCAACAGAATGAAATGCCACACAAAGCAAAGATTACGCTCTCTATGCGTGAATTCACCGAAAGGCGTGGCGTAAGTAGTAGCGAAGTTTTATCTGGAGTTCGGGAAGCTGTACAGGGATTCCCGGGTGCTTCTATTGTAGTAGAAAAAGATGCCGCCGGCCCACCAACCGGTTATCCAATAAACATGGAGCTTAAAGGTGAAGATTATGAGCAAATGCTCATGGAAGCAGAAAACCTGCGTTCCTACGTTAACGATCTTAGTATTGCCGGAATTGAAGAGCTTAAAATAGACGTCAACAAATCTAAACCGGAATTAAGCGTAAAAGTAGACCGAAGAAAGGCCGGACAGCTTGGAGTTTCAACGTCCCAGGTAGGTCAGACTATACGAAGGGCTATTTATGGCGAAGAGGTTTCTACTTATAAAGATGGTGATGATGATTATGAGATAAATATGCGTTTTGCCGATAAATATCGCTATGATGAAAACGTGTTGTTTAATCAGCCGGTTACTTTTAAAGATCAGAACACGGGAGAAATAATCCAGGTGCCAATTTCATCTTTGATTAGTACAGAAACTGCTTCCTCTTTCAGTTCAATTAAAAGGAAAGATCTAAAAAAGGTGATCACCCTCTACTCTAATGTGCTGCAAGGTTCCAATGGGAATGAGATTGTGGGTCAATTGAAAACAGCACTTAGAAGTTATGATCTTCCAAAAGATATAACTTTAGAGTTTACCGGCGAACAGGAAGAACAGGAAGAAAATATGGCTTTTTTACTTAAAGCCTTGCTAATCGCGATGGGTGGTATCCTGCTTATTCTTGTTGCCCAATTCAACTCGCTGTCCAAACCAATTATTATTGTTATGGCAGTAGTATTGAGTTTAGTCGGAGTTTTCCTTGGATTGATCATTTTCCAGATGGATTTCATCATTATTATGACGATGATGGGAATTATCTCCCTGGCCGGAATTGTAGTAAATAATGCTATTGTACTTATTGACTATACCCAAATTCTTATAGATCGGAAAAAGAGGGATCTAAATTTAGATGAAGATGATTTACTTACCCGGGCGCAGTATTTTGACTGTATTGTTAGTGGCGGAAGATCGAGGTTACGACCTGTATTGCTTACGGCAATTACAACCGTACTTGGTTTAATTCCACTGGCGGTAGGATTGAATATAGATTTCTTTAGTTTGTTTACAGATTACGATCCTAAAGTATTTATCGGTGGAGCCAACGTGATCTTCTGGGGGCCACTGGCCTGGACTGTGATTTTCGGGTTGGTATTTGCCACCTTCCTTACGCTGGTCGTAGTTCCGGTGATGTTTTATCTGGTAAATCGAATTAAGGTTAAAACCGCCGATAAACGCAAAGAGCGGAAACAAAGAAAGTTGGAAGCAAGAACTTAAAATTAGACCCCGGAGTAGAAACTTCGGGGTTTTTTATTTCCACTATTTACAGGGAATTCACTCATTCCATTTTCCATTTAATTGAAGTAGTTTAAAAGATTAAAACAATTAAAACCGGGAAATTATGAAAATCCAACATCAGCTTTCAGAAGTAAAAAGTCTTTACTTCTTACTTATACTCTTATTTTCCTGCGGAATTTTCGCCCAGGAAACTTCTGAAAATTCAATCTCGTTTACGAAAAGCGACTCAAATCTGGAATGGGGGCCCTGCCCTGATTTTATGCCCGAAGGATGTAATGTTGCCGTTTTACACGGAAACCCCGCCGAAAAAAATTCTGATATTTTCTTTAAAGTTCCGGCTAATACAGATATACCTGAACACACCCATACCTCTGCCGAGCGGATGGTTCTTATCTCAGGTGAAATGGAAGTGACTTATAAAGGGGAACAACCGCAAACTTTAAAAGAAGGCACGTATGCCTATGGCCCTGCCAATAAACCTCATTCGGCAAAATGTGGAGATTCTCCCTGCGTACTTTTTATCGCCTTTATAGAACCGGTAGATGCAGTACCGGTGGAGAAAGATTAATAACCTGTTTTGGCAAAATACCTCGGAGCGAGCTCACGACGCATTCAGAAAGAATATAATTTTTAAATTTCGAGACAAGCTTCGAACAATTTAAATCTCGATTATTTAGTAAAACAAAAAAAGGCTGCCTTTTCAGACAGCCTTTAATTTTATATAGAAAATTAGCTTTTAGTTATCAGCTAAAGTACCATCACTTTTCCAGGTATTTACCCCTGCAATTTGGTTATTATCATAATCTACTTCAGTTAATTTATCTGAAGACCAAAAGAACCATTTTCCGGTTTTAACACCTTTAGTATAAGTAGCGATGCTTTGCTTTTTTCCTTCTGCATCATAAGCAATCCATTCGCCGTGAAGCTTTCCGTTTTTGTAAGTTCCCATTTGTTTTACAGAACCATCTTCATAGAAAAAAGTACCTTTAATAAGATCTCCCTCTTTTTCAAATTTTGGTTCCGGACTTTCTTGCGCCATAGCAGCTGCTCCAAAGGTGAAAATGGCAGCCATCAATATGTTTTTTATCTTTTTCATAGTCTTATTTTTTAAACTTTACTTTACAAAGATAGCTAATTGTTTACTTTAAAACAACAATCGCATAACATTAAATTAACATTGAATATTTAAAACACTAATAAACAGACTGTTGAATATTATTTTTTAACTTAACATGAGGGAATTTTAGAGATAATCCGTAACATAGTATCCAAAAAATGTAGAAGAATTTAACCTGCAATTCTGAATTTTCAAATCTAAATTAGTAGACATTTTCTAGAGCTATTTTATCGGGAAACCCATAAGAACTTCTTACTTTTGCGCTACTTAAAATTTTAGGGATATTATGTATAGAAGTCATACCTGCGGGGAATTAAATGCAGCTTCAATTGGTCAGGAAGTAAAACTTTCGGGCTGGGTTCAAAAAATAAGGGACAAAGGTTTTATGGTTTGGGTAGATTTGCGCGATCGTTACGGCATCACCCAGCTTATTTTTGATGAAGAGCGCTCTTCAACAGAACTTATGGAAAAAGCTCAAAAACTTGGGCGCGAATTTGTAATCCAGGTTAGCGGAAAAGTAATTGAGCGAGAATCTAAAAATACAAATATTCCAACCGGTGAAATTGAGGTTTTGGTTGAAGAAGTTAATATTCTCAACACTTCCCTTACGCCTCCTTTTACTATTGAAGATGAAACCGATGGCGGTGAAGATCTAAGGATGAAATACCGCTACCTTGATATTAGACGAAATCCGGTAAAAAACAAGCTGAAATTTCGCCATAAAGTAGGAATGGAAGTAAGAAATTATCTTTCTAACCAGGATTTTATTGAAGTGGAAACTCCATATCTAATAAAGTCTACTCCTGAAGGTGCCCGCGATTTTGTGGTACCAAGCCGAATGAACGAAGGTCAGTTCTACGCCCTTCCGCAATCGCCACAAACCTTTAAGCAATTGCTTATGATTGGTGGGATGGATAAATATTTCCAGATAGTGAAATGTTTTAGGGATGAAGACCTTAGAGCCGACAGACAGCCGGAATTCACACAAATTGACTGTGAAATGGCTTTTGTTGAGCAAGAGGATATTCTGAATATTTTTGAAGGTTTAACCAGGCATTTACTGAAAGAGATCAATGGTGTAGAAGTAGCAGAATTCCCAAGAATGACCTATGCCGATGCGATGAAAAAATACGGAAACGACAAGCCCGATATTAGATTTGGGATGGAGTTTGCGGAATTAAACGAGCTTGCGAAAAACAAAGGTTTTAATGTTTTCGATCAGCAGGAATTGGTTGTGGGAATCTCGGTTCCGGGAGCAGCTTCATACACAAGAAAAGAAATAGACAAATTAATCTCCTGGGTTAAAAGACCACAGGTAGGCGCTAACGGACTCGTTTGGGCTAAATATAATGAAGATGGAACTTTAAAATCTTCCGTAGATAAATTTTATTCTGAAGAAGATCTAAAAACCTGGGCAGAAGCTACCAATGCAAAACCCGGAGATCTTATTCTCGTAATGGCCGGCGATGCCAACAAAACCAGAAACCAGTTAAGCGCGTTAAGAATGCACTTAGGAAACGAATTAGGCTTGAGAAAAGCCAACGAATTCGCTCCGCTTTGGGTAGTAGATTTCCCATTACTGGAATGGGATGAAGAAACAAAGCGTTTTCACGCAATGCACCACCCGTTTACTTCGCCGAAAAAAGAGGATTTTGCACTTCTTGAAACAAAACCGGGAGAAGTTCGCGCCAATGCATACGATTTAGTGTTAAACGGAAATGAAATTGGCGGTGGTTCTATAAGAATTCACGACAAGGAAACCCAGGCTAAAATGTTCGATTATCTTGGTTTTACACCAGAAGAAGCAAAAGCACAATTCGGCTTTTTAATGGATGCCTTTCAATATGGAGCGCCTCCTCACGGCGGGATCGCCTTTGGTTTTGATAGATTAGTAGCGATTCTTGGAGGCCAGGAAAGCATCAGGGATTTTATTGCTTTTCCTAAAAACAATAACGGCAGGGATGTGATGATAGACGCACCCGCAAAACTTGATGAAGCGCAACTCAAAGAACTTCATCTACAGGTAAAATTATAATTGATATTAAATCCCGGTTTCACATCGGGATTTTTTTATCTTCACTTAAATATTTTTTGAGTGGGCACCAAAGCTACAAAACTACTAATCCGTTTTTCAGACTGGAGTAATCGGCATTTAAGTCATCAGCAATTCTTGATGATTTTAAGCGCTATTATTGGGTTTACCGCAGGTTTGGGCGCAGTTATTATTAAAAACCTTACCCACTTTATACAGCGCCTACTGGAGGGAAGCTTAATTATAAATTACCACCACGCTTTTTATTTTATTTTTCCGCTAATTGGTTTAAGCCTTACGCTTTTTGTTATTAAAGTGATTCTAAAAAAAAAGATAGGTCATGGTATTCCTTCTACGCTTTACGCTATTTCAAGACGAAAAGGAATTATGCGCTCTTTCCAGATGTATGCCTCGATTATTACCGCACCAATAACGGTTGGTTTTGGAGGATCTGTGGGACTGGAAGGGCCTACGGTAGCAACCGGGGCTTCTTTGGGCTCCAATATTTCACGATTTTTTAAGATGAACCAAAGCTCCCGCACCTTATTAATTGGTTGTGCGGCTGCCGGAGCTATGTCATCTATCTTTAAAGCGCCTATCGCCGCGATTATTTTTGCGATTGAAGTTTTTAGCCTTGACCTTACTTTAATTTCTATGGTTCCCTTGCTTATCGCCTCAGTTTCTGCGATTCTCACGTCTTATTTTTTCTTTGGCTCTGATATTATTTTACCTTTTGAGCTTGAGGACAATTTTACTATTTCTGAAGTTCCTTTTTATATAATCCTGGGAGTACTTGCGGCTGGCTGTTCTATGTATTTCACCAATATTTATTTCAAAATCGGTGATGCTTTTAAAAAGATAGATTCCCTTTTTTACAGGCTGTTAATTGGCGGGCTTGGACTTGGAGTTCTTATTTATTTTATTCCTCCGCTCTATGGTGAAGGTTATAATGTGATAAATAACCTCCTGGCTGAAGATTATCTCGATGCCCTGGGAACTAATTTATTTAACGATTATTTAGATAACATCTGGGTAGTAATCGCCCTTCTCGCCGGACTCGTAATTTTTAAAATTATCGCTACTTCCCTCACTTTTGGAGCTGGAGGTGTTGGTGGTATTTTTGCACCGGTATTATTTATGGGAAGTGCTATGGGCCACTGTTTCGCCCTAATTGTAAATAACCTTGGAATACTAAGAAACCCTATTTCCGTAAGTAGCTTCACAATGGTAGGAATGGCCGGGTTAATGGCTGGGGTCTTACACGCGCCGCTCACCGCGATTTTCCTTATTGCTGAACTTACGGGCGGCTACGAGCTTTTTGTGCCCTTAATGATCACCGCTGCCATTTCTTATATGATTACCAATCAGTTTCAGCCGCATTCGGTTTATACTATGGAACTCGCGAAACGTGGCGATTTGTTAACCCATAATAAAGACCAGGCTGTTTTAACGCTTTTGAATATTCAGCAGATTATAGAAAAGAATTTTGTGACTCTGAATATAGATATGAACCTGGGCGATGTTATTCACGAAGGCGTTATAAAATCTTCCCGAAATCTCTTTCCCGTTATTGACGAAAATCGTAAATTTCTAGGAATCATACTTTTAGATGATCTAAGGCCGATAATGTTCGACCAGAAAATGTATAAAGAAGTAATGGTGAGCGACATTATGCAACGAGCCCCGGAAATTATTGATCTGCGGACAGACAGGCCAAAAGATATCATGACTAAATTTCAGGAAACCAATGCCTGGAACCTTCCGGTGGTTGAAGATGATAAATATGTTGGTTTTATTTCAAAATCCAAATTACTTACTGCCTACCGGCAAAAACTAATAGAAGTAACCGTTTAATACTATGAATACCTTTTTAAAGATTTTAGGAATTTTAATAATAATTGCCATTGGAGTAGGGTTTTATTACCGCACTTTTGAAGATGTTATGCTGGGAGACCAGATAATTGGCCTTGCAGTTCTGGCAAGTGCATTTATTTTAATGCCTATTTTCCTGTATGTAAGGTGGAAGGGAAAACGGCTTCAAGACTACACTCTCACTAAAGAGAACATGGATAGAATGAAAGATAAAGGCATAGATTAAGCACCTGTTTTAGAAGTCTTTCAAAAGAAAATTAAAAATATTGCATTGTCATCAATAATATATTGCTAACTTTGCCCTTTATTAATTATTTATTTTATTATTACGATGGAAGGTACAGTTAAATTTTTCAATGAATCAAAAGGATATGGATTCATTACCAACGACGAAACAGGAAGAGACATCTTCGTACACATTACTGGATTAGATGGCGAAAGCTTGAATGAAGGTGATAAAGTTGAGTACGTTGAAGTAGAAGGTAGAAAAGGAGTTAACGCTGCGGAAGTACGCGTTATAGAATAATATATATTATCCTATTTCAAGAACTTGAAAAGCCGCTGTGATAGCGGCTTTTTTTATGCCTTAATTTTAATTTCGGGGATGTCTACACCATTTTATAGCCCCACAACTCAGGCTATGATGGGTTTATAAAAAGAAAAAACTATCTCGAGGTTTTTAATTGCGCAGAAACTCCAGCAAGCATTTCCTTTACCAGACTTTTCAAATCGAAATCGTGTTCCCATTGCCAGTCTTTTCTGGCTTCAGAATCATCTATACTCGATGGCCAGGAATCAGCAATTTTTTGTCTAAAATCGGGGTCGTAAGAAATTCTAAACTCCGGAATTTCTTTCTGAATAGCTTCAGCAAGAATTTTAGGTGTAAAACTCAAAGCCGAAAGGTTATAAGAAGAACGCACCTTTACTTTTTCTGATGGCGCTTCCATAATATCTACGGTTGCTTTAATCGCATCGTCCATATACATCATGGGGAGCCCGGTATCTTCAGCCAAATAAGAAGTATAGGCTTTATTTTTTAAGGCTTCATGAAAGATCTCTATCGCGTAATCTGTAGTTCCACCGCCAGGAAGGGTTTTGTAACTTATAATTCCTGGATACCGCAAACTTCTTACATCTACGCCGTATTTATCGTGAAAATATTCGCACCATCTTTCACCGGTTTGTTTGCTGATCCCATAAACCGTAGAAGGTTCCATAATGGTAGTTTGCGGCGTATCGTTTTTAGGTGTTGTAGGACCAAAAACTGCGATACTCGATGGCCAAAATACTTTTTCAATCTTTCTATCCTTAGCAAAATTAAGAACATGAAAAAGAGAATCCATATTAAGGTTCCAGGCTTTCATCGGGGCTTTTTCAGCAGTAGCACTTAACATCGCGGCCATAAGGTAAACTTCAGAAATGCCGTGCTTATCAATAATAGACTCTATTAAACCGGCATCAGTTGCATCGGCAATTTCAAAAGCCCCAGACTCCATAAGCTCCTTGCTACCATCCCTGACATCACTGGCCACTACCTTATCATTTCCGTAGAGATCTCTTAATTTAAGCGTCAACTCGGTTCCAATTTGTCCGCAAGCTCCAATAATTAAAATTTTCCCGGCCATAGTATTGATTTTTCCGCAAATATATTTATTTATACAGAGGTTTTCGTAATTAAATAGGCAAAACCTTTACTTTTATTAGAAATCTTTTATGCCTTAGGCTTTCGCCCCATGAATTTATGAAATCTGAAATATTTTAGATTAACTTTGTAATTATATGAAAAAACTGATTTTTATATCATTTATTTTTCTCTTGTCTTGTGGCGAAAAGTCACAAAATCAAAATATTGCCGGCACCCAACTAGACTCCACGGCTTTAAACCGACCCATAAAAACTACTAACGTAGAAGTGGTTTTACTACCTGAAGCCAGAAAACACGCCATACAATGGCTGGCTTACATCGCCGCCCAGAATGAAGTAGACCAGTTAAAAAACTATAATCTGCAGCAAACTATAGAAAGTTCCCGACCTATTTCTCAGGTTATGGAATCCCTTTCTACCAGCATTCCAGACTCTTTAAGCTCTAATGCGGTAAGAGCCCGCGCCAATGTTTTGGCTACCAAAGCAAAGGTCTTAGAGCAACTTTCTCGTCGCCGACAATTAGATGCTGAAGCTATTACTGAAGTTGCTGGTGAAATTCCCGATGAATTCAATAATTTTAAAATTCAGCTTAATGAACTTTTCCTGAAAACACTGGAAGATTTTGAAGACGAGTTGGATGAATTTAGAGCAGAACGAGATACAATTGCTATAGACCCCGTCCCAGAAGCATAATTCATCGCGTTTTTTTCTAAATCGCAATTCATAAAAATTGCTATCTTGAATTAAAAATTTCAGGTTGAAAAAACACATAGCCTTACTTTTCCTAATCTTCAGCATAAGTCTTTCCGCTCAGGAAAAATCTAATATAGATAAAGTTCTAACCGAATGGCACCAAGCCGCTGCCGAAGCCAATTTCGACACGTATTTCAGCTTAATGACCGATGACGGCGTTTTTATAGGCACCGATGCTACTGAAAACTGGCAAAACGATGATTTCCGGGAATTTTCAAAACCTTATTTTGATCACGGAAACGCCTGGAATTTTGCAAGTTTAAAACGAAATATTTATACCGAAGAAACCAGCACAATTGCCTGGTTTGATGAGTTGCTTGATACGCAAATGGGAATTTGTCGTGGCTCCGGAGTACTTCAAAAAACAGAAGAAGGCTGGAAAATTGCACATTATGTGCTTTCCGTAACTATCCCCAACGAAAATGTGGAAGAAGTAACTGAACTTAAAAAAGAATTTGATCAACAATTAATCAACGAAATTGATTAAACCTTCAGTAGAAATAGTATAAAGAAGCCCATCCTCACTTTAAAAATCAATTAATTTTCAGCCTTAAATAATCCTCAGCTAAGTATCCTACTTTTTAGTACTTTAGCGCCAAAATTTATAATAATTTAAACCACACATGAAAAGAATAACCAAAGTGATGTTCTTATCAGTTTTGGGAGCTGCTACCTTAAGCAGTTGTCAGAATAACGATAAAGAAAAAAATGAAAATGAAGAAGTACACGGTATTAATCTTGCGTATATGGATACTACCGTTGCACCTCAGAATGATTTCTTTAGATACGTAAATGGGAAATGGGTAGATTCTACCGAAATTCCGAAAGATCAGTCTACCTGGAGTGGTTTTATGGAATTGCGTGAGCGTACCGATGAGGATGCCATGGCTATTTTAGAAGGTGCTTCTGCTAAAGATAGTTTAGACCCATCTAGTGACCAGGCAAAAGCCGTTTATCTTTATAATACCATTATGGACACCGTTGCCCGAAATGAAAAAGGCGTTGAACCGGTAAAACCATATTTGGCAAAAGTAGATGCTATTGAAAATAGAGAAGATCTTCAGAAATTTCTTACCGAAATGCAACAATACGGTGGCGCCGGATTTTTCTCTTTCGGGGTACGTGCAGATGCAAAAAACAGTAATATGAATGCAGCATACCTTTATCCTGCAGGATTAGGTTTGCCAGATCGTGATTACTACGTTGCAGATGATTCAGATTCCAAAGAAAAAAGGGAGAAATACGAAGCGCATATTACGAGAATGCTTCAGTATATAGATTATTCTGAAGATGAAGCTGCAGAAGCCGCAGAGCGCATTCTTGCTTTTGAAACCGGCCTGGCAGAACCTCAACTTGACAAAGTAGAGCGTCGTGATGCCCGTAATACTTATAATCCAAAAACTGTAGCCGAACTTAAAAATATGGTTTCAGCGATAGACTGGGATTCTTATTTTGAAGAAATTGGTGCAACAGATCTTGACACCATAATTGTTTCTCAACCAAAATATATGGAATCCCTTCAGGATGTTTTTGCTGAAAATTCGGTTGAAGATTGGAAAGATTACTTAAAATGGAGCATTTTTAATGATGCAGCCAGCACACTTTCTACAGATATTGAAACTGCAAACTGGGAGTTTTACAGCAAAACTTTACAAGGTGCACAAGAGCAACGCCCAAGAAAAGAGCGCGCTTTACAGACCGTAAACGGTACTTTAGGAGAAGCTCTGGGTAAATTATATGTAGACGAACATTTCCCTGCTGAAGCTAAAGAAAAAGCTCAGGAAATGATCTCAAACCTTATTAAAGCTTATGAAAACAGGATAGATAACCTAAGCTGGATGAGTGAGGATACGAAAGAAAAAGCCAAAGAGAAATTAGGAACCACTACTATTAAAGTTGGTTACCCGGATGAATGGAAAGACTATGGCGATCTTGAAATAGTAAATATTGAAGATGGCGGATCTTATTTTCAGAATATGATGAACTCCAGCAAATGGAAGGTAGCTGATAATATGGGCGATCTTGGTCAGCCGGTAGACAAAACCGAATGGTTTATGCCTCCACAAACCGTAAATGCTTATTACAACCCAAGTTATAACGAAATTGTATTTCCTGCGGCTATTCTTCAGCCACCATTTTACGATTACAAAGCTGATGCTGCTGTAAATTATGGAGGAATTGGAGCTGTAATTGGCCACGAGATCTCTCACGGTTTTGACGATAGTGGATCTCGTTTTGATGCAGAAGGAAACCTAAATAACTGGTGGACTGATGAAGATCTTGAGCAATTTGAAACACTTGGAAAAGATCTTGCCGATCAATACAGTGATATTGAAGTTCTGGATAGCATTTATATCAACGGTCAATTTACTTTAGGTGAAAATATTGGTGATCTTGGTGGCGTGAACGCGGCATACGATGGTTTACAGATCCACTTAGAAGAGCACGGAGATCCAGGCGAAATAGATGGATTTACCCCGGAAGAACGTTTCTTTATGTCCTGGGCAACCGTTTGGAGAACTAAAATGCGTGATGAGGCTTTAAAAAACAGAATCAAAACTGATCCACACTCTCCCGGAATTTACAGAGCTTACGTACCACTTCAAAATATTGATGCTTTTTATACCACTTTTGATATTGAAGAAGGAGATAAAATGTATGTAGCACCAGAAGACCGAGTTAAAATCTGGTAATAAATTTCTGAGGAAATCTTATAAATAATAAACCTCATATCCCGAGTAAAATTGGGATATGAGGTTTTTTATATGCTGAAACAATTACTCAAAATGCAGAAAAGCATCTTCAAGATGCTCTACCTGTATTCCTGCCTCGTTCTTTATAATCGCAACAATATCAAACCGGACTTCCAGGTCTAACTGATGATCATTTAAAAAAAAATCGGCAGCCTTTACAAGCTGCCGAATTTGTTTAGGCTTTACAAAACTTTGTGGGTCCCCAAAATCGGGTGTGCTTCTTGTTTTTACTTCTACTACCACCAAAATGTTATGCTTCTTGGCTAAAATGTCTATTTCCGCTTTGTTATAAACGTAATTTTCAGCCAGAATTTCATAACCTTTTTTTATAAGGTGTTTCACAGCGAGGCGTTCACCCAATTCCCCCAAAGCGTTATGCTTAGCCATAAGTGAATTTAGGTTTTATTGAGGTTTTACAAACCGGGGGATTTCCTGTAAAAAGCAACTAATTCATCAACATAATGCTGGTCACCTTTAAATTCAGTTTTTCAATTTCTTCTTTACTTGAGTTAATTATTCGGTCTCCATAGAATTTGTTGGCAACCTCACCTTCCGGCGCCAGAAATATTCTCAGGTTTGAATTTTCCAGTTTTCCATCGTTCCACATTACAGCACCACCATAATCCCATCCAAATCCGTAGAACGAGATCTCTTTTTCATTAAGTTTGTTCAAAGCTTCATAAGTAGTTCCAATTTCGATTCCTTCAGCAGATTTCCATTTTCCATTTTCAGAAAATCGAATATCAAAAATCTCTTCACGCTCATCAGTTTTCCAGGTAATATGCAATTCATCTGGCGTGTCAGGATACATCACGGTATAGGCTCGCTCTACTGTTCCTTCTTCAAACAATCCAGAATCTTCATAAATATTTGCATCAGGATAATTTTCATTTAACTCTTCTGCATCATAATTTGTAAGGTTTTCAGCTACAAATTTATCTTTAGACATTTTACTGCCAGAACTTCCGCAGGCCGCTAGAGTTAGCACAACAATTATTAAACTTATTTTCTTCATCTATTTATATTTTTAATCCCCAATTGGGAAATTATCACAGGTTAATGATTCTCTTCCTGTGGCTTGCTAATTTTAGCATCCAGCATCATGCTGGTTTCATTGGTTAGTTATAATTACGAAGAGATTCCATTTCAAGAATCCTATCGATAGATTTTAAAAGGCTAAAATGAGGAACATTTACCTTAGTCGCCCTGTGTTTTACAAGAATTTAACGCGTATTTTTAAGGAGTTGCTTACCTTTGCGCCTTCATAAAAGTTATAAGATAAATGAGCAATACTCCACAGCGATACACTATTACCGCAGCATTACCATACACCAACGGCCCACTACATATTGGGCATCTTGCCGGTGTTTATGTTCCAGCCGATATTTATGCCCGCTATTTACGAATGCAGGGTAATGATGTTGCTTTTGTTTGCGGAAGTGACGAGCACGGAGTACCAATTACCATAAAAGCAAAAAAAGAAGGCGTTACCCCGCAGGATATCGTTGATAAATACGACGGAATCATTAGAAAATCTTTTAAAGATTTTGGGGTTTCTTTCGACAATTACTCCAGAACTTCCGCCAAAGTGCATCACGATACGGCTTCGGCATTTTTCACAAAAATGTATGAAAAAGGGAAGTTTATAGAAGAAACAACCCAACAACTTTACGATGAGAAAGCAGGGCAATTCCTTGCTGATAGGTTTGTAACCGGAACCTGCCCAAAATGCGGGAATGAGGAAGCCTACGGCGACCAGTGTGAAAGCTGCGGAACTTCCCTTAATGCAACCGATCTTATCAACCCAAAATCGGCAATTACCGGTGAGATACCCACTTTAAAGGAAACTCGTCATTGGTTTTTGCCTTTAGATCAATACCAGGAATGGCTGGATGAGTGGATCGTAAAAGGTCACGCGCACGATTGGAAGAGTAATGTACACGGACAGGTAAAATCCTGGTTAAACGATGGTTTGCGCGCACGTGCCGTAACCCGTGATTTAGACTGGGGAATTCCGGTGCCTGTTGAAGGCGGTGACGGGAAAGTACTGTATGTTTGGTTTGATGCACCTATTGGTTACATTTCTTCCACTAAAGAATGGGCCGAGCGCGAAGGAAAAGACTGGGAGCCATACTGGAAAGACGAGAATACCAAACTTGTACATTTTATAGGAAAAGATAACATCGTTTTTCACTGTATTATTTTCCCCGTGATGCTTAAAGCACACGGAGAATATATTTTACCTGAAAATGTTCCCGCAAACGAATTTCTTAATCTGGAAGGAAAAAAACTTTCTACCTCTAAAAACTGGGCAGTTTGGTTGCACGAATACCTTGAGGAATTTCCAAATCAGCAGGATGTGTTACGCTATGTATTAACCGCAAATGCGCCTGAAACCAAAGACAACGATTTTACCTGGAAAGATTTCCAGGCCAGAAACAATAATGAATTGGTTGCTATTTTTGGGAACTTTATAAACCGCGTAGTAGTATTGACCAATAAATATTATTCCGGAATAGTTCCAAAACCAAATGATTATTCTGAAGTTGATGAGCAAACTCTTGCCGAACTTAAAGCTTACCCCGCGGTTATTGCAAGTTCTATTGAAAAGTACCGTTTTCGTGAAGCCCAGGGAGAATTGATGAACCTGGCCCGTTTAGGAAACAAATATTTAGCCGATGAAGAACCCTGGAAACTCATTAAAACAGATGAAGAACGGGTGAAGACAGTAATGTATGTGGCTTTGCAAATTTCTTCAGCTTTAGCAACCTTAAGCGAACCATTTTTGCCATTTTCTTCAGCAAAACTTCAAAAAATGCTGAATTTCACCGATGCTGAGAGTAAACTTTCCGGGGAAGAATATTCTCAGTGGGATAAAATCGCTACCAGAGATTCTTTACTCCCGGCAGGTCACCAAATTGGAAAAGCAGAATTGCTTTTCAGTAAAATAGAAGACTTACAAATGCAGGAACAATTAGATAAACTGGAAGCTACAAAAACCGCCAATGCGGCTGATAACAATAAACTAGAACCACAAAAAGAAACCGCTACTTTTGAAGATTTTACCAAAATGGATTTGCGTGTGGGCACAATAATCGAAGCCCACAAAATGCCAAAAACCAAAAAGCTTATGGTAATAAAGGTAGACACCGGTTTGGATAAAAGAACCGTGGTTTCGGGCATTGCCGAACATTATAAAGCAGAAGAAATTATAGGCAAAAAAGTAACGGTTTTAGCCAATTTAGCCCCAAGAAAACTCCGCGGCGTAGAAAGCGAAGGAATGATCTTAATGACAGAGAATTCATCCGGAAAACTGGTATTTGTAAACCCGGATGAAGACGGTGTGGAGCCGGGAACGACCATAAATTAATTTTAATTAAATACAATCCGAATAATTGCAAATAAGCGTCATTGCGAGGAACGAAGCAATCTAAAATTACCGGCTATCAACTGGCAGATTACTTATGCGTTTGTAATGACGTTTATAATTTACTTCCTAAATAGCTCATTAGATTTGTAAATGCTCAAAATCGCTTACCATCCCATCTATAAACATCCCCTGCCGGAAGGCCACCGTTTCCCGATGGAAAAATATGAATTGTTGCCCCGCCAATTAATTCATGAAGGCACGTGTAGCGAAGACAATTTTTTTGAACCCGAATTACCTAATGAAAAATATATCCTAAACGTTCACGAAACCCAATATTTTGAACGATTACGAGATCTAAAACTCAGTAAAAAAGAAATTCGAAGAAGTGGGTTTCCACTTTCTGAAGCACTGGTAAAACGAGAAATGATTATTGCCGATGGCACGATGAAAGCCGTTCACTATTCCCTGGAAAAGGGCATTTCCTTTAATATTGCCGGAGGCACACATCACGCATATACCAACCGCGCAGAAGCTTTTTGCTTACTTAATGACCAGGCGATTGCTGCGAGGTATCTTCAACAGGAAAAATTAGCCGAAAAGATTCTAATTATAGATCTGGATGTTCACCAGGGCAATGGAACTGCAGAAATTTTTCAAGACGATTCTTCGGTCTTCACTTTCTCAATGCATGGAAAAGGGAATTATCCTTTCAAAAAGGAAGAATCGGACCTCGATATTGAAGTACCAGATGGGAGTGGCGACAGCGAATATCTTAAATTGATAAAAGACACCTTACCCGGTTTAATTGAAGAGCAAAAACCAGATTTTATCTTTTACCTAAGCGGCGTGGATATTTTAGAAACCGATAAACTTGGCCGACTTTCATGCACGGTAAATGGCTGCAAAGAAAGAGACAGGTTTGTTTTGCAAACCTGTCACGATCTAAACATTCCCGTGCAATGCAGTATGGGAGGCGGTTATTCCGAAGAAATAAAGATAATTATCGAGGCCCACGCCAATACCTATAGACTTGCTCGCGAAATCTATTTTTGACCCATTAACAGCAATTCGTTACAAACAACTTCGGTGATATAGCGTTTAGTGCCGTCTTTATCGTCCCAGCTTCGGCTGGTAAGCTTTCCTTCCACTCCCACTTCCTTGCCTTTATTTACATATTTCTCTACCAGCTCTGCGGTTTTTCCCCAGGCTACGATATTATGCCATTGAGTATCGGTTACGCGTTCGCCATTTCCGTTTTTGTAATTTTCGTTGGTGGCTACCGAAAATTTAGCCAGTTTTTTACCAGAGTCCAGGTTTACGATCTCAGGCTCTCTTCCAACATTCCCGATCAATTGTACTTTGTTTCTAATAGTGCTCATAACGTATTAATTTAAAAAGCTGAAAATCGTTAGTTCATTTCAACAAGACAAACATAGACCGGAAATTCATCAGTAATCGGTTGGTAATTATTTGTTTACGTTTATAGGCGTTTGTAAACGTTTGGAAATGGAATGATTAAGTAGAATAAATTCAAAATGAAGGAAATGTTTTTAATCAAAATGATACCCTTTGGGTGAAAACTGTAATTCCTAACATTTTACTCAATGAAGATGTAGAAGAAATTGATATCAATGAATTAAGGGGAGACGGTGAAACCGCCTCTACAGTATTAAATCTTTATCTGGAAAATAGCTTTAACCAACCTTCCCCAATTGTTCTTTCGGAGGATGAAATCTTCTCAACGATTGGTACGGTTAACTACCATTATGACCTTGTAATAACCGCTATAGGAGTAGATGGGCAAAGTCAAAGTGAGTTTGGGATTATTCTAAAGGAAAGAGGAAATTACTTTTTAGGTTCGGCTTATCTTCAAAACCCACTATCCTTTTACCTGGAAGCGAGCAATTATAACCAGATTTCAATTAATACAAACTTTTCAAATCAAGACAGCGACCGATTTCGATTTAGCGTAGAATAAAAATTTCATCAACTCATCAATCAAAATACTATATACAAAAAACTACTCTTTCTAGCTTTTACTATTTTCTTTATTTCAAATTCTTACAGTCAGTTAAGTGTTAGTTATCACCAATCCAATCTTCCGTTTATTGGTGGGGGCTATGATATTAACGAACGTCTTACTCCTGAACTAAGACTGGGCACCGATCAATTTATTGGTATGTCTATAGAAGCTGTGCTAACCTACAAGTTCTTTAAAAAAGAAGATTACTATTTTTATGGCGGACTGGGGTATAGGACTAATGGCTAGAACGGTCTCGTTGTTCCCGTTGGCCTTAACGTTTATCCATTTCATGAGAAAAAATTTGGTTTCCATATAGAAGCTGCACCCATTCTACTTGATGCCGATATTCTAAGAGGGAGTTTTGGGATTCGCTACCGATTTTTATGAACCTGAAAAAAATTCCATTCTTAGTAGGCAAAATCAAAGGTAATAGAGGTTGCTATTTTCAGTAAGAAGTCATTTCTTGTAGAAAAAAGATGCCACAAGAAGAACCCAAAGTCTGGTATGCCTGTTATGGTTCCAATTTACTAAAAGAACGATTTAACTGTTATATTGGCGGTGGCCGGCCGGCAAATGCAAAACGCGTTTATCCTGGGTGTACCAACAAAACCCTGTCCGAAAAATCTAAAGGAATCACCATTAATGGTGAACTCTATTTTGCCAAATCCTCCAAAACCTGGAGTGGCGGTGGCGCCGGATTTATAAAATCTAATTTTGACACAAACACCAAAACCCTGGGCAGGATGTACCTCATCACCCAACAACAATTTATAGACCTGGTACAACAGGAAATAAAATTGGAAGGCGATTTTGATATAGACCTTAAGCAGGTAATTAAAAATCGTAGCCTGGATATGAAAAATAATTCCTGGTATGGGAAGATTATCTACCTGGGCGAAGATGAAGGCTGCCCTATTTTCACTTTCACCAATGAAGATTACTTAAAAGATGAAATTAATCCGCCCCACGAATTTTACCTGAAAATAATTATTGAAGGTTTGAAAGAAACCTACAATATGACCGATGCTGAAATTGAAACTTACTTAAAGACCAAAGAAGGCATCAAAGGCTTCCCAATTGAAACTAAAATATCCCAACTCATTAAAAGCTAATTGTAATTTTTTAATTTAGAAACTATGAATCCAGAAAAAGTAAACCTGAAAGATAAATTCAATCTTTTTAATGAACATTGGACACCTAAAATTATTGGTGAACTTAACGGGCAACAGGTAAAATTAGCAAAATTGAAAGGTGAATTTGTCTGGCACGATCACAAAGATGAAGATGAAATGTTCCTTATCATCAAAGGAAGTTTACGTCTTGAATTTCGTGACAAAACTATAACTTTAAATGAAGGCGAAATGTACATTGTCCCAAGAGGTGTAGAACATAATCCTGTGGCGGCAGAAGAAGCCTGGGTTTTACTTTTTGAACCGGCCACTACCAAACATACCGGCGAGGTAAAAGATAAGCTGACTATTGAAAATCCAGACTGGATTTAATGGTTCAGGCTTTTTGATGAAATTTTCAAAAAGCAGTAATATGTTTATAAGGCTGAAAGCACAGGGAATCCTATCTTTGTAAACTTCAGAAGCTTTTAGATTTTTGTTCAAAAATTAAAAAACTGAGGGCTCTAAAATAAAATTTATGTCATTTAAGAAACTGAATACTCCGCTGAAGGAAGCCCTGGAAAGATTGGAAATTGAAACACCACTCCCTTTTCAGAAACAAATTTTACCCAAAATAAAAAGCGGAAGAGATCTTTTTATAGTGGCTCCGGAAGGAACAGGAAAAACCACAGCACTTGTAATAAGCACGATTCAAAAACTGGAAAGCGCTGCTTTTGAAGACGCCCCCCGTGCACTTATTTTTGTGCAGGACAAAGAAGCCGCGTTAGCACTTGAAGAAGAATTCAACAGATTCACAAGATATATGGATTTGCGAATCTTTAGCGCCTTTGACGCACCGGATATTGAAAAACAAAAAAATGAAATTTACGACGGAGTAGATATTGTGATCGCTACTCCAAAGAAGTTATTTAAACTTTTCAAAATCACCGGGATTAATGTAAGTCAGTTAAAAATCCTTGCTGTTGAAGACGCTGAGTTTCTTACCAAGAACAGCGATTATAACGATCTTATTAGAATTCCTCAGCATATCAGCAAATGCCAGTACCTGGTTTTCGCCTCCACGATGAATCCTAAAATTGAACGTCTAAAAGATTCCTTTATGTCTCGTGCTGAAATGCTAAGGTTAAAGGTTTAGTAGATTTTTTGTAATTTACATAATGCAAATTTCTATAAGTCTTTTTCTATTATTCCTCCTAAGTGTTATGAGTTTGAATGCGCAAGACCTTTCTAAACACCAGTGGAAAGATCGCTTGGTTTTAATTATAGCTGAAGATGAAAACAACGAAAAACTTCAACAGCAACTTACCGAACTACAAAAAAATCAAAAAGGCCTAAAAGACCGAAAACTCATTATTTACCAAATCTTACCCGAAAAGTACAACACCGGTTTTCAGATTGAAACCTGGAATAATTCAGCCGAACTTTATAAAAAATATAAAACTGACAAAGACGATTTTAAGGTTATCCTCATTGGTTTGGATGGCGGCGAAAAACTGGCTCAAACCGAAATACTTTCCGCAGAAAAACTATTTAATACCATAGATAGTATGCCGATGCGGCAAAGCGAAATGAGGAAAAACAGATAACTCAAAAACAGTATAAAAACCTGAAATTCAGCAATTATTCAGTATTTTCTTTATATTTATTGTGGAAACCAACAAACTGCCCTAAAACAAGCTCGCAAGGTGTAATAAATAATAAGAATCAATTTCGAGGTAAATCCTGAAGTATCTAAATCTCGATTATCGAGTAGAATGGAAAAATCCTGTTTGGAATGTGGTGAAAAAATTGTGGGTCGTGTAGATAAAAAATTCTGCAGCGATTACTGCCGCAATGCGCATCATAATAACCTCAATAAAGACAGGAAAAACCTGATTAGAAATGTAAACAACCAACTTCGTAAAAACTACCGGATTTTAGAAGAATTCAATCCAAACGAAAAAACCACGATTAGTAAAAATAAATTACTTACCCGTGGTTTTAATTTTGAATATCTTACCAGCATTTATACAACCAAAACTGGTAAGGTCTATTATTTTGTGTACGATCAGGGTTATCTCCCATTAGAAAATGGAATTTACGCTTTAGTGAAACGCAATTAGCCTACGTGCCAGTTATTGCTTTTTAACCGAACAGCGGCCCGCAAAACATCACTCTGACTAATTTGACCTATAAGTTTTCCATGTTCTACAATTGGAAAACGCCTAAACCTTTTCTCAATAAAGAGTTTCGCGGCATCCATCACATTCATGTTACCGTCTATAGTATCTACATTACAGGTCATTCGCTTTCCAACCGTGGCATCCTCCAAAGGCATATTGTAATAGCGACTGTCTGAAATTTGTTTCATACAATCCCCTTCAGAAATAAGCCCTACTAATTTATTATTCTCGTCTACTACACAACCCCCGGAAATTTTATGTTTGGTAAGCTTTTCGGCAACATCTAAAATATTTTCGTGTTCCTTAAAAGTAACCAGCGAGGTACTCATATAATCCCTAACCAACATAGGGGCACTCTTTGGCTGTTCCGGCTCCGCCCTTTTTCCCTGAAAACTTTTAATACCCATAACTTAATTTTTTGATTACTAATTACTTAAATATAGGAAAAATTTAATTATTCTGAAAGCAGCCCTTCCTGTATTACTATTCCCTAAAATCTTAAGTATCTTTAAAGCCTGTAAACCTTTAGTTTTTTCTGAATTATGCTGAAAAATATACCCCACTTTTTCTCACTTATTTTTATTGCTATTGCGGTTTGGTTTAGCTTTTACAGCAACCAGCCAAAAACTATTGAAGCTGAAGATGCACCTGAAACCACTTTTTCCACGCTAAGAGCCTTTAAACACATTGAAGCCATTGCCCAGAAACCACATTATGTGGGGACGGAAGCGCATAGTCGTGTTAGAAATCACATTGTTGGCGAGCTGCAGAAAATGGGATTACAGGCCCAAACCCACGAAGATTATAGCCTTACCAAAAACGGAAACCTGGTTCGTCCGCAAAACATTTTAGCACGTTTAGAAGGAACTGGAAATGGCGAAGCTCTCGTAATTATGACACATTATGATAGCAATCCGCATTCTTCTCCCGGTGCCAGTGATGCCGGCAGCGGTGTTGGGACTATTCTAGAAGGAATCCGTGCTTTTATAGCTGAAAATAAAGAACACAAGAACGATATCATTATCTTATTTACCGATGCCGAAGAACTTGGGTTAAACGGCGCAGAGCTTTTCATAAAAGACCATCCCTGGGCAAAAGACGCAAAACTTGCGCTTAATTTTGAAGCACGTGGTAGCGATGGCGATTCGTTTATGTTCCTGGAAACAAATTCCGGCAATGCAAGACTCATCAATTCGTTTAAAAAAGCAAATCCTGAATTTCCCGTAACGAATTCTCTGTCTTATAGCGTTTATAAAATGCTACCCAACGATACTGATCTTAAAGTTTTAAGAGAACAGAGCAATATTCCAGGCTATAATTTCGCTTTTATAGATGATCATTTTGATTATCACACCGCTACCGATACACCCAAAAATTTAGATAAAGAGACCCTGACTCATCAAGGCAGTTATTTAATGCCGCTGATTGATTATTTTAAGGATGCCAATTTAAACAAAGTTAAAGCTGAAGAAGAAGTATTGTTTTTTAATATTCCCGGGGGAGAAATAATTAGTTATCCCTTCTCCTGGATCTTCCCGATGGTCGTTTTAGCGTTTATATTATTTATTATAATCCTGGGCTACGGATTTACCCAAAACCGACTTCAGCTTAAGCCAATTTTAAAAAGCATTATTCCCTTTGTGGTAAGTTTAGCCTTTTCCGGATTATTGGTATTTCTACTTTGGAAATTCTTTCTTTTCAGCTATGCCGAATATTCAGAAATGGAGCACGGTTTTACCTATAATGGGTATCACTATATCGCTGCATTTATTTCGTTGAGTTTATTGATTTCGTTTTTTACCTACTATCGTTTTCGGCATATAGAGAATAAAGCTAACCTGTTTGTGGTTCCATTATTCTTCTGGTTGTTGTTATGCACCCTGCTCGCCTTCCTTTTAAAAGGAGCGGCCTACTTTATTATTCCGGCATTTTTTGGGCTACTTCAGCTTTTTATAATGATGAGACAGGAAAATCCAAATACATTGCTAATGGCATTTTTAGGTCTGCCGGCCATCTTTATTTTAGCCCCGTTCATTAAAATGTTCCCGGTAGCTTTAGGTTTAAAAATTCTTTTTGTTTCGGCTTTGCTCACCGTTCTACTATTTCAGTTGTTGTTACCTGTTTTCGCCTATTTCAAAAGCAATAAAAAAATTGCAGTTATCTTCTTTTTGATTTTCAATATCCTGCTTATTACCGCGCATTTTAAAGCCGATTTTACTGAAGAGCATCCCAAACCAAACTCCCTTGTTTATTTAGCAGATGCCGATAAAAATACCACTAACTGGTATTCATACGATAAAATGCCAGATGAATGGACTGAAAAATATTTTGGAGAAGAACCGCTTATTGCACCTTCGGAGAACAAATCTTTTAGCAGCAAATATGGAACAGATTTGACCTGGAGAGCAAGTGCGCCGGAAATTGATCTAAAAGAGCCTTCCATTATTTGGAAGCAAACAGATTCTTCTAAAACTATAAATTCCTATCTTCTAAAGATCGCACCTAACCGAAATATTAATAGAATAGAACTTTTTGCCGATAGAGGAACCGATTTTGAAACTTTTAAAGTCAATAATAAAACTGCAGATAGTGTATATCTGGGCCAGGAAAAATTTCACATCCACACCCGGCGCTGGCATGATAGATTGCTTACATATCACGCTTCCAGCAAGGATACGCTAAGATTGGAATTCAGTGTAAAAAGCGATAAAAAACCGGAATTCATTATTTATGAATCCAGTTATGATTTATTGGAAAACGAGGCTTTAAAGGTGCCAACAAGACCAGAAACAATGATTCCACGGCCTTTTGTACTCAACGATGCCGTAATATTTAAGAAAACCATAAGCCCGGAGTAGGTTTTGGTTTTGTAGCTTTCAGTATTTATTGATCGTCAAGCTGAACTTGTTTCAGCTTCTAAGATGAGATTAATTTAAATAGAGTTAGATCCTGAAATGAATTCAGGATGACGTTGCCATAAATTTTAATATCGCCTCAGAGAAAAATTAAAAATGAACATATCAATATTAGGAACTGGTTGGCTGGGATTGCCTTTGGCCAAAAAGCTGGCTAAAAAACATACGGTAAAAGGCTCGGTAACCAGCCAGGAAAAAATGCAGCAGCTGCGCGATGCAGGAATTACGCCTTATCAAATTAAAATATTTACGGAAGGAGTTCTGGGCGATCTCACCTCTTTTTTAGCGCATTCTGAAATCCTGATCATCGATATTCCGCCGGGATTACGTAGCGATCCTGAAGCCGATTTCGTAGGAAAAATAGGCAGGTTTATGGATTATATAGAAAAATCCCCGATTGAAAAAGTGATTTTCGTGAGTTCTACTTCAGTCTATAAAGACGAAGAAGATTTCCCCGAATATACCGAAGAAAAAGAAGCCAACGGAACTTCAGAAGCAGCCAAACAACTTATTTCTTCAGAAAAAATGTTCCTGAATAATGAACATTTTCAAACTACAGTTATTCGTTTCGGCGGATTAATTGGTCCGGGAAGACACCCTGTAAAATACCTCTCCAATAAAACCGGAATTAAGAATCCAAAAGCGCCGGTAAACCTAATTCAGCAGAAAGATTGTATAGAAATTATAAATCAAATTATTCAAAAAGAAGCCTGGAATAAGATTTTTAACGCTGCCTTTCCGCAGCATCCTACCAAAGAAGATTATTACACTAAAACCGCAAAAAAAATGAACTTAAACCTCCCGGAATTTGATCACCAGGGAATTTCAAAAGGAAAGAAGATAAGTTCGGTGAATTTAGAGGATGTATTGGAGTATGAGTTTCAGATAGCAATTTGAAATAACAACTTAGATTCCGAAACAAGTTCGGAATAACGTAAAGAAAGACCTCACAGGTTTCTAAAACCTGTGAGGTCTAATATTTTATTAAGCTCCTTCCCTTCTTAAGGGAAAGTGGCATTCCGAAGGAATGACGGAAGGGTTAACCACTTCGCCTAACGGCAACCCCTCCTTAAAAAGGAAAGGAACGTTTATTTTCTATTCCTCTTCGGGACTAAGGCTTTTCCAGAATTTACTTTGGAAGGGCTTCTTCCACTTCTTTCACCCTAAAATCCAGCGGCTCTAAAACCTTTAAGGCACTTTCTATAGAAGTGATTTTTTCAAAAGTCAAAAGTAAACGCAAACCGTTCCGGGTTTTCTTTTCCTTCATCGTACACTTATGCTTATGGGTTTGCACATATTGCAGCACTTTGGTAAAGGTATTGGTATGGTAAAATCTGGATTGCTGGTCGGCGATAAAATATCCTATTAATTTGCCTTGCTTTAAAATAATTTTCTCCAAACCAATACTTGCCGCGATCCATTTTATTCTGACACTGTTTAATAAATCTATTGCCTGGATTGGCAATTCGCCGAAACGATCTATTAGTTCCGTTTCAAACTTTCGCAGTTCTTCTTCCGAAGTAATTTTATTCAGTTGTGTATAAAGGTTCAGCCTTTCGGTAATACTATTGATATAATCATCCGGGAATAAAATCTCAAAATCGGTATCGATCTGCGTATCCTTTACAAAGGCCTTGTCTTCGATGTTTTCAGATTCGCTGTACAGTTCCTGGAATTCATTTTCTTTCAGTTCTTCAATAGCTTCATTCAGAATTTTCTGATAAGTATCAAAACCAATTTCATTAATGAATCCGCTTTGTTCGCCCCCAAGTAAATCTCCGGCGCCACGAATTTCTAAATCTTTCATCGCGATATTTATCCCGCTTCCCAGTTCAGAAAACTGTTCGAGAGCGCTAATTCTTTTACGCGCGTCTTCGGTCATGACCGAAAACGGCGGTGTAATAAAATAGCAAAAAGCCTTCTTGTTACTTCGGCCTACCCTACCCCGCATTTGGTGCAAATCGGACACCCCAAAATTATTCGCGTTATTGATAAAAATAGTATTTGCGTTTGTAACATCGAGTCCACTTTCTACGATCGTAGTAGAAACCAGTACATCAAATTCGCCGTTTATAAAACTGAGCATTAGTTTTTCCAGTTTTTTGCCTTCCATTTGGCCGTGACCCACACCTATTTTTGCATCGGGGACCACACGCTGGATCATTCCTGCGACTTCCTTAATGTTTTCAATCCTGTTATGAATAAAGAAAACCTGCCCACCACGTTGAATTTCGTAAGAAACCGCATCCCGAATTGTTTCTTCAGAAAATCGAATAACATTGGTTTCTATGGGGTAACGGTTTGGAGGGGGTGTGGTAATGGTAGACAAATCTCGTGCGGCCATTAAACTAAACTGAAGCGTACGCGGAATGGGCGTTGCCGTGAGCGTAAGCGTATCTACATTTTCCTTAATGGTTTTGAGTTTATCTTTTACAGAAACCCCAAATTTCTGTTCCTCGTCTACAATCAGTAAACCCAGGTCTTTAAATTTTACCGCTTTATTCACCAATTGGTGCGTACCAATAACAATGTCTACTTTTCCGCTTTCCAGGTCGGCCAGGGTATCGCGGCGTTCTTTTGCAGTTCTAAACCTGTTTAAATAATCTACCGTAACCGGAAAATCCTTTAAGCGTTCAGAAAAAGTTTGGTGATGCTGAAAAGCCAAAATTGTGGTAGGCACCAATACCGCGACCTGTTTTCCGTTATCTACTGCTTTAAAAGCTGCGCGAATCGCGACTTCAGTTTTCCCGAAACCAACGTCCCCACAAACCAGCCGGTCCATTGGGCGCTCATTTTCCATATCTTCTTTTACCGCCTGGGTAGCGGTGCTTTGGTCTGGTGTGTCTTCATAAATAAAAGAAGCTTCCAGTTCGTGCTGCAAATAAGAATCTGGACCAAAAGCAAAACCTTTTTGTAAACGGCGTTTGGCATAAAGTTCAATTAAATTGTAGGCAATATGCTTAACGCGGGCTTTAGTTTTCTGCTTTAGTTTTTTCCAGGCATTGCTACCCAATTTAAACATCTTGGGTTCTTTCCCGTCCTTTCCGTTGTATTTCGAAATTTTATGCAGCGAATGGATGCTGAGATACAAAATATCCCGTTCGCCATAGAAAAGCTTAATGGCTTCCTGCATTTTACCTTCCACATCAATTTTTTGCAGGCCTCCAAATTTTCCAATTCCGTGGTCAATGTGGGTTACATAATCACCGACTTCCAGATTGGTAAGCTCCTTTAGTGTAATCGCCTGTTTTTTGGCATAACCATTCTTAAGGTGAAATTTATGATAACGCTCAAAGATTTCGTGATCGGTATAGCAAACATTTTTTCCGGTTTCATCTATAAAACCCTGAAAAAGTGCCAAAGTTATAGTCTGGTATTTTACTTTCTGCTTCTGGTCGTCAAAAATATCATGAAAACGTTTTGCCTGTTGCTCGCTAACGCAAAAAATATAATTAGTATACCCGTTTTCCTGATTCTCAATTAAATTATCGATTAGTAAATCGAATTGTTTATTGAATGATGGTTGTGGTTTGGTTTGAAACTCTATAAGTTTTACCCCACCGTCACCCTGAACTTGTTTCAGGGTCTCATTCGACTTAGATCCTGAAATAAATTCAGGATGACGAAAGTAAGATTGGTTGCTCAGTTCAACTACTGAAAAAAGCTCGAGCTGCTCCTTAATTAACTGCCCGTTACAGAATAATTCATTAGGTTCACTGTGTTTTACTTCTTCCGAAAGTTTCTGAAAAGCTTCTTCTGCTTTACCGAAAAGCTTATCGGCCTGTGCTGTTAGCAAATCGAGATCTTTCACAAAAACCACGGTTTTTTCTGAAATATATCTTAGAAAACTGTCCCTTATTTCATCAAGGTGTTTGTTTTCAACATTCGGCATCACCGAAATTTTCTTCACCTTATCTGTAGAAAGCTGCGTTTCTACATCAAAGCTTCTAATGCTGTCCACCTCATCACCAAAAAACTCAATTCGGTAAGGCTCGTCGTTACTAAAGGAAAAGACATCTATGATCCCACCACGAACTGAGAATTCCCCCGGTTCGGTTACAAAATCTACCCGCTTGAATTTATACTCAAAAAGCACTTCGTTTACAAAATCTATAGAAAGTTCATCCTCCACAGAGATTTTAAGCGTACTGCGGTCAAGCTCTTTTCGGGTAACTACTTTTTCAAATAAAGCATCGGGATAGGTGACGATTATCGCCGGTTTTTTACGGGAATTAATCCGGTTTAAAACTTCAGCCCGTAACAGAACATTCGCATTGTCGGTTTCCTCGATCTGATAGGGACGGCGGTAACTTCCGGGGTAAAAAAGCACATTTTTTTCTCCTACCAGTTGCTCCAAATCGTTTAAATAATAGGCAGCTTCCTCTTTATCATTAAAAATCAACAAAAAAAGTTTTTCGGCTTCTTTAAATGCATTAGCAGCAACAAAAGAGAACGAAGAACCAACAAGGCCTTTAAGTTGAATTTTAGTACGTTTTTTTTCAGAGACGGCAAGGGAATCCCTCAATTCCTGCTGTTGCGGGGATTGTGCAAAGCTTTGGGCGATAATAGATTTACTCATTGGCGCAAAGATAATTGCAGAAATTTTGCCCCGCAACTCCGCAACAATTATTTAACGTTAGTTGGTTATCTATTTTTCTTTAAAGGATCTTGCCAGGCATTAAATACGGAGTAAACAATTACCTCATTCTCCAAAACTTCGTAAATAATAAGATATGGAAAACGGTTAATTACGGCCTCCCTATATGGTTTTCTTTTCTCTGAAAAATGAAACGGATAATGCTTTATCCATTTAAAATAAGAATCTAGATGATCTAAAAATGATTCGCCCAAGCCTTCTTTCTTTCCCTCATAATAAATAAAAGTTTCAATTATCTCTAACTGAGCTTCTTCTTTTATTATAAGTTCAAATGTCATTCTTTTAATGCATTTTTAGTTTTTTGCTGAACTTCCTCCCAGGAATAGGACTCGCTTTTTTCGTTTAGATGATCTAGTCTTCGCTTATCCATTTCCTGATAATCTGCTTCGGTAAGAACTGAAGATGATTTATCCTCGTAATTCTCGGCCAGGGAAAGTATCATTTCCAATAGACGTTCATCTGCTTCATCTACATATTTCAGCACCGTTTTTTTGAGTTCTACAGCTTCCATAAATATCTATAATTATGCTAATAAATTTACAAATTTTAATTTTTAGAATTCTCAAGTTTATTCAATTTAAGATTTACCATTTCCATAACAGCAAAAACGCCTGTAGATGGCTAATTTGCTGTAAGAAACTAAAACTATGGGATTTGAGCATTTTGATGTATTTGTAATAGGAACCGGTACCGCCGGGAAAGGTGTGGCCAAAGATTGTGCGAACGCAGGTTTAAAAGTAGCCATTGCCGATAACCGGGAGTATGGTGGCACCTGCCCAAACCGGGGCTGTGACCCCAAAAAAGTTCTGGTTGGTTTTACTGAAATTTTAGACAGGGCTACTAAAATGCAAGGAAAAGGTATTACCAAAATGCCCGAAGCTAACTGGAGCGATCTTATGGCTTTTAAAGAAACTTTTGTAGATGCTATTCCGGCGGCTACCGAAAAAGACCTTGCCGCTCTTGATATTAAAATGTATCACCAATCTCCCAAATTCTTAGATGAAAACACCCTATCTGTAGAAGGGAAAACAATAACTGCCGATAAGATTGTGATCGCTACCGGTCACAAACCTATGCCGTTGAAAATTCCTGGAGAAGAAAATGCCCTCTTAAGTGAAGATTTTCTCGATTTAAAAGAATTACCGGCAACGATGATATTCATTGGCGCCGGATATATTGGGATGGAGTTCGCCCATATCGCTTCCCGTTTTGGGGTTAAAGTAACGATGATAGATTATGCACCCCGCCCGCTATTCAATTTTGATGAGGATATGGTGAAATACATCCAGCAAGTTTCTGAAGAGGAGCTGGGAATCAAATTTATTTTTAATGCTGAAGTAAATGAAATTGAAAAACTGCAGAAGAATTTTAGGGTAAAGGCAAACCAGAATGGAAAAGAAGTTTCGGCAAAAGCTGAAATGGTTTTTAATACCACAGGGCGTGTTCCTTCTGTAGAAGGTTTAGATCTCGAAAAAGGAAATGTGGCTTTTTCTAAAAAAGGAATTACGGTAAACGAATTTCTACAAAATACAACTAACAAAAATGTATATGCCTGCGGCGATGTTTCCAACAGTGAAGGTCTGCCCTTAACTCCGCTTTCTTCTCAGGAATCCAAAGTGGTTTCAGCAAATTTACTCAGTAAAAAAGAACCAAGAAAAGCGCACTATCCCCCGCAACCTACCGCAATTTTTACGCTTCCAAAATTGGCTTCCGTAGGACTTTCGGAAAAAGAAGCTAAAGAACAAGGCTACGATTATACACTAGAGCATAAACTGGTTCCGGATTGGTTTAATGCCAAACATATTAATGAAAAGATCTATGCCTATAAAACGCTGGTGGACAAAAAAACCGGACTTGTAATTGGCGCTCATTTGGTTGGTCCTGAAGCTTCAGAAATAATAAATATGTTTGTGATGGCGATGTGTGGAGAACTTGATTGTGGGACTCTAAAAAAGATGATTTTCACCTACCCAAGTTGGGCAAGTGATATTAAGGGAATGATTTAAAAAGCCTCCCCATCCTCTTCAAAAAATGGGACTTACGGTAATTTTTAAGTTTCCTTTTTCTTTAAAAGCCTGGTTATAGGATTTGTTTCTTTATTCAACCAGCCGTGATAAACGATATTAGAAAATATGGCCACCGCGCCAATTAATGCAGAATAAGCTATTATCGGAATTTCATCAAAATGCCTAAAATAAATTGCAATTAAAGCCCAAACCCCAACTGCAGCAAACTCCCGCATGTTTCTACGCCAGATCATTGCGATATTCAGGAAAACCGCTATGGCAATCATAATAACCGTCCAGAGTTCTTCCCCGAAAAAAGGCGCTGTCCAGTCAATTTGTGCAAGGTAAGCCGAAACATTAGCGATAGTTGCCACGGCGATCCATCCTGAATAAAGGCAAATAGGCCACCAACTAAAAGCCACGACCTTTAAGGACGCGTCCCAACGTTCCATATTCGTATTCAGGATAATTTTTATAAGTGAGAATAGGATTAAAAACATCAGTAAAACTGAAAGTCCTGTAAATTCATACAACCAGGTAAAAACCCAGGCGGCGTTGGCGAGATTAGCTATTAAAAACCAATACCCGGATTTTCGTAGAAATTCCAAATCATTTTTTGCTGAAAATGCCTGGAAAAGTTGATATCCGGAAAATGCCAATAGCGACAGAAATATCACACCCCAAATAGCAAAAGCGTAACCTGCCGGGGTGAATAAGTTATAGTATTCGGCGCTAAGGCTCCCCATGGTATTACCGTTAATTATCCCTATTTGAGAAGTATAGCTCACTGCAATTATGAGAATCACCGAGATAAAATTCAGAACTGCCAGACGTTTTTCCATTTTAGTTGTTTTTTATTAAAATTACTTCATTTTGGGTAATCGCATAAGCTTTTTCGTCTTCATTTAATTTCATCATAAAATTCCCGGTAAATTCGCCGAAAGCAGGAAATATCAACTGATCTTTTCTTCGGAAAAAACAGGGCAATTTTAGGCTTTGTCTCCCTTTACCGTTAAACCGGTAGCCAGGATGAATATGTCCACAAAGATTGAAAAAACCTTCCCTGGTTTCGGGATGATGGGTAAGTAAAAACCCATTAAGCTGCAATTCAGAATGAATTTTGACACCCAGCTCTTCATATTTTAAGGGAGAAATAATATCGTGGTTTCCGGCTATTAAAACTACTTCGGCTTCTACAAAACCGAGCCAGTTTTCGAATAATTTCCACTCACTATTAAGATCGCTATGAAAAAGATCCCCTAGAAAACAGACGATTTTAGGCTGAAACTTTCCTACCACTTCACTTAGCCTCAGGAAATTTGCATTAATCGCTTTATGAGGCACGGCACTTCCAAATTTCCTAAAATGCGAGATCTTTCCTAAATGTACATCGCTTATTAGCAGGATTTCTTTTTCTTTCCAAAAAGCAGCACCGCTGGGGTGGAGTTCAAAAGTTTGGTTTTGGAGATTTATGGTCATAGGTTTTAGAGCAACTAAAAAACTTCGTCATTGCGAGGCACGAAACAATCTTCTCTATAAGATAGGTATACTTTTAATATTAGATCCTGAAACAAGTTCAGGATAACATTACAATTCAATTACAGCTTATGCAAAATCTCTGCTGCCCTTTCCAGAGTTTCATCGGTTTTGGCGAAGCAGAAACGCAACTGTTTCTCGTCTTTCCCATCTTTATGAAATACTGAAACCGGGATTGTTGCTATCCCTTTTTCGGTAATCAATCTTTTCGCAAAATCCACATCGTGCTCATCGGTGATTTCAGAATAATCCATTACCTGGAAATAGGTTCCTTTTGAAGGCGTACCTTTAAAATTTGATCCTTGCATCAGGTCAAGGAATTTATCACGCTTTTTCTGATAAAAATCACCGAGTTGCAGGTAATGTTCAGGGTTTTTTAGGTATTCAGCAAAAGCCCGCTGCATTGGGTGATTCACACAAAAAACCGTAGCTTGATGAAGTTTAATAATCTCTTTCATTAAAACTTCCGGAGCTACGCAATAGCCCATTTTCCAACCGGTGTTATGAAAAGTTTTCCCAAAGGAGGCACAAACTATTGCTCGTTCTGCCAACCCGGGAAATTTTGATGCGCTTTGATGTTCTTCTTTATCAAAAATCAAATGCTCATAAACCTCATCAATCAGTAAAATAATATTGGTGCCTTTCAACAACTTTTCAAGCCGCTGCATATCGCTTTTTGAAATAACAGTGCCGGTAGGATTATGCGGTGTATTGATTACGATCATCCTGGTTTTGGAAGTAATTTTTTCTTCAACCTCCTGCCAATCGATTTTAAATTCTTTTCCTTTTAATTCAAGTAAAACGGGAGTTCCTCCCGCCAGTTTTATATCGGGTTCGTAAGAATCGTAGGCCGGTTTAAAAACAATAACTTCATCGCCGGGATGAACAAACGCGCTTATCGCGCAATACAATGCCTGGGTGGCACCTGCAGTAAAAATGATTTCAGAAGCTTCATTGTATTTTTTTCCGTAGAGGTTTTCAATTTTGCCAACTATTTGTTCCCTTAATTCGGGAATACCATTCATTGGCGGATATTGATTATAACCGTCTTTCATCGCCTTGTAGACCAATTCTTTTAAATGGGCATCAGTTTCAAAATTCGGGAAGCCCTGAGATAAGTCTATCGCATTGTTCTCCCTCGCCAAACCACTCATTACAGAAAATATACTTGTTTTTCCGGCCGGGAGTTTTGAAGGAAGATTATTGAAATCTGGCATTATTCTATTTTTAAATCCCATAAAATGGGTTTTTATTTTCCGATGTTCCACACCGAAATTGCTAAAGTTTGTTTTTTATACCTCTTTCACTTTCCCAGAGGTAGTTGTTTAAATTGCATAAAAAATCCCAAACTCAAAAAGAATTTGGGATTGATTTGTTCTTATTTAAGGAAGTTTTATCCTTTCACACTGGCTGCAAGATATTCACGGTTCATACGCGCTATATTTTCCAGGGAAATTCCTTTAGGACATTCAATTTCACAGGCTCCTGTATTGCTACAGTTTCCAAAGCCTTCCTCGTCCATTTGTCTAACCATTGCTTTAACACGCTCGGTAGCTTCAACACGTCCTTGCGGAAGCAAAGCATACTGCGAAACTTTGGCCGAAGTAAATAGCATAGCACTTGCATTTTTACAAGCGGCTACACAAGCACCACAACCAATACAGGTTGCCGCGTTAAAAGATTCATCTGCCTTTTCCTTTTCAACAGGAATGGTGTTTGCATCTACGGTATTTCCGGAAGTGTTTACCGAAACATATCCCCAGGCTTGCTGAATCCTGTCAAAAGCAGTACGATCTACAATAAGGTCTTTTATAACGGGAAAAGCTTTCGCACGGAAAGGTTCTATATAAATGGTATCTCCATCTTTAAAAGAACGCATATGTAACTGACAGGTAGCAATTAATTTATCGGGGCCGTGTGGCTCACCATTGATTTGCAAAGAACAAGAACCACAAATTCCCTCACGACAATCGTGATCAAACTGAATAGTATCTTCTCCCTTTTCTACCAACTGCTCGTTAAGAATGTCCAGCATTTCAAGGAAAGACATATCTCCGTCTATCCCGTCTACAGGATAGTCTACTATTTTTCCTTTAGCAGTGGCATTTTCCTGACGCCATATTTTTAAGTTAAGCTTCATATCTTAAAAGTATTGAGTAGTGAGTATTTAGTACTGAGTTCTAATTACTCAATACTGAAATCTCAATTCTATTTATAACTTCTTGTTTTCAATTCTATATTTTCAAATATCAGCTCTTCTTTATGAAGAACTGCATCGGCGGGTTTTCCTTTATGTTCCCAGGCGGCAACGTATCTAAAGTTTTCGTCATCCCTTAAAGCTTCACCTTCTTCGGTTTGGTACTCCTCTCTAAAGTGCCCTCCACAAGATTCATTTCTATGTAAAGCATCTTTAGCGAATAACTCTCCCAATTCAAGGAAATCGGCTACACGTCCTGCTTTTTCAAGCTCGGCGTTTTTAGAGGTTGCGGTGCCCGGAACTTTCACATTTTTCCAGAAATCTTCTCTTAAAGCAGCAATCTCTTCAATCGCTTCTTTTAAGCCTTCTGCATTACGAGCCATTCCGCATTTATTCCACATAATCAGCCCTAATTCCTTGTGATAAGAATCTACCGATTTGCTTCCATTTGCATTCATCAATTTATCCATTCGCTCTTTAACCGCATTTTCAGTCTCTTCAAATTCAGGAGAATCTGTAGAAATTGCGCCGGTACGAATGTCGTCCGATAAATAATTACCAATAGTGTAAGGCAGTACAAAATAACCATCTGCCAATCCCTGCATTAATGCCGAAGCTCCAAGCCTGTTAGCGCCGTGATCTGAGAAGTTAGCTTCTCCGGCGGCGTAACAACCCGGAATGGTAGTCTGTAAGTTATAATCTACCCAAAGTCCACCCATTGTGTAGTGAACTGCAGGATATATCATCATTGGGGTTTCATACGGATTCTGGTCTACAATCTTCTGATACATATCGAAGAGGTTTCCGTATTTAGAAGCTACTACTTCTTTCCCTAGTTTTATGATTTCTTCTTTTGAAGCATTTTTATTTCCTGAAGTGAAGGCTTTCTCTTTTCCATAGCGTTCTATAGCGCTAGCAAAATCAAGATATACAGCCTGACCTGTTTTATTTACTCCAAATCCGGCATCACAACGTTCCTTGGCAGCTCTGGAAGCTACATCACGTGGCACAAGGTTACCAAATGCAGGATAACGACGCTCCAGGTAATAATCTCTATCTTCTTCAGCAAGTTCGGTTGGTTTCTTTTTACCGGCCCTTATTGCTTCAGCATCTTCTTTCTTCTTAGGAACCCAGATTCTTCCATCATTCCGAAGTGATTCAGACATCAACGTTAGTTTAGACTGATGATCTCCGGAAACCGGAATACAGGTTGGGTGAATTTGGGTATAGCAAGGATTGGCAAAATATGCACCTCTACGGTGTGCTCTCCAGGCGGCCGTTACATTACTTCCCATCGCGTTTGTAGAAAGGAAGAAAACATTACCATAACCACCGGAAGCCAATACCACAGCGTGTGCCGAGTGGCGTTCAATTTCCCCGGTAATCATATTTCTGGCGATAATTCCGCGGGCTTTCCCATCTACCAATACCAAATCCATCATTTCGTGACGGTTGTAAGGCTTTATTTTCCCACGGTTAATCTGGCGGTTCATTGCTGAATAAGCTCCGAGCAATAACTGCTGTCCTGTTTGTCCTTTGGCATAAAAAGTACGGGATACCAAAACCCCACCAAAAGAACGGTTATCTAAATAACCTCCATATTCACGGGCAAAAGGAACTCCCTGTGCCACACATTGATCTATAATATTTCCGGAAACTTCGGCTAAACGATAAACGTTGCCTTCACGGGAACGGTAATCACCACCTTTTACGGTATCATAAAATAAACGGTAATCTGAATCTCCGTCTCCCTGGTAATTTTTTGAAGCGTTAATACCTCCCTGTGCCGCAATAGAGTGTGCACGTCTTGGAGAATCCTGGTAGCAAAATGTTTTCACATTATAACCTAATTCGGCAAGAGTTGCAGCTGCACTACCTCCGGCAAGTCCTGTTCCTATTACAATAACGTCTATATTACGTTTGTTGGCAGGATTTACAAGATTGATATTGTTTTTATGATTGGTCCACTTTTCTTTTAGAGGCCCCTTAGGTATTTTTGAATCTAAAACTGACATAAATCTTACGTATTAAAGGTTATTAATATAGTGAAAAAGGGCTATAAAAATAAATCCTAGTGGTATGATGATCGCATAAGCTTGAGTGAACCCTCTAAGACCTTTAGCGTACTTATTTCTCCATCCAACAGATTGAAAAGAGGAAGAAAAGCCGTGATAAAGGTGAAGCGCCAAAAATACAAATGAGATTACATATAATATTGTTCTAACCGGGCTTTGAAATTTCGCTATCAACTCATCATAATAACGAGCAGCATCTTCGGGGTGAGACTCTATGTATTTATGAATCATTTCGGGAAACCAGAAATCGTAAAAATGCAGACCTAAAAAAGCCAGGACAACAAGACCGGTATAAATCATATTTCTTGACATCCAGCTTGAGTTGGCATTTCCGTTAAACTTCACATATTTTATATTTCTCGCACTTCGGTTTTTCGCTTCCAGGATGAATCCCATTACAAAGTGAAAAATCACTCCAAAAATTAAAACGGGCTGCAATAATGCTTGCACAAAAAAGTTGGTTCCCATAAAATGAGAAACCTCGTTGAACACGTCTTTACTGAATACTGAAATAAGATTGATACTGAAATGCTGAGCTAGAAATAAGACCAGAAATAGTCCCGATAAGGCCATAGCAACTTTTCGTGCTATGGTTGAATTTAGAAATCCACCCATTGGTTTGATTATTTTATAGAAATTTAACAGCAAAAATACACTCCAAATCACTTACGGACAAACTTTCAAGCTTGTTTATAGGGCTATTTAGAACAAATATAATTAAGCGATAATTTTGTTGAAGATCATTATTCCCAATCTGCACAATGCCAAATGCTAAAATCTTTACCTAACCGCTATTTTTCAAAGCACTTACATTTTCTTGGTGAAAATTCATATAAATTATGGTTATACAATTCACAAACCGTGTTGAGAATGAAAACTCCATAAAAAAAGCTACCACAGATTTTGGTAGCTTTTTTTATGGAGTTTAGTTTTTCTAATCTTTTTTATAACTATCAGAATGAACATTAGCCACTGCTCTACCTGATGGATCGTTCATATTTTTAAAAGACTCATCCCATTCTAAAGCAGTTGGTGTACTACAAGCTACAGAAGGCACAGATGGCACTGACTTTGCGGCCGCATCGCTTGGGAAATGATCGGTAAAAATAGATCGGTAATAATATTCTTCTTTGCTCGATGGTGGCTGTATTGGAAATTTGAAATGTGCATTCTTAAGCTGCTCATCGCTCACCTCTGCATTAACCAATTCTTTAAGCGTATCTATCCAACTATAACCAACACCATCCGAAAATTGTTCTTTTTGTCTCCAGGCTACGCTTTCTGGCAAATAATCTTCAAATGCCTTTCTTAGCACCCATTTTTCAATACGTTCCCCGGTAATCATTTTATCTTTAGGATTTATTCGCATAGCTACATCCATAAATTCTTTATCCAGGAAAGGAACACGCCCTTCTATACCCCAGGCACAAAGAGATTTATTAGCCCTCAAGCAATCATATTGATGCAATTTATCTAATTTTCGAACGGTCTCCTCGTGAAAATCTTTTGCACTCGGAGCTTTATGAAAGTAAAGATACCCTCCAAATAATTCATCTGCACCTTCACCCGAAAGAACCATTTTGATTCCCAAAGATTTGATAGTTCTAGCCATTAAATACATAGGAGTAGACGCCCTAATTGTGGTTACATCATAAGTTTCCAAATGATAAATCACATCTTTAATCGCATCTAATCCCTCCTGTATAGTGAATTTTACTTCGTGATGCACCGTGTCTAAATGATCGGCCACTTTTTGTGCAGCAGCAAGATCTGGCGACCCTTCTAAACCAATGGCAAAAGAGTGCAATCTCGGCCACCAAGCCGCATCTTTATCGTCGCTTTCTATTCTTTTTTCTGAATACAATTTGGCAACTGCAGAAGTAATTGAAGAATCTAAGCCACCTGAAAGTAAAACACCATAAGGCACATCACTCATCAACTGCCGGTGTACCGCTTTTTCAAGAGCTTCCTTTAAGTCTTCAATACTGGTTTCATTATTTTTTACAGCCTCATATTCCATCCAGTCGCGATCATACCATTTTTGGAAACCTTCCTTTTTACTAGACAAATAATGTCCGGGAGGAAACAATTCAATCTTAGTACATTTTCCTTCCAAAGCTTTAAGTTCTGAAGCTACATAAAAAGTTCCATTTTGATCCCAGCCTACATACAAAGGAATAATTCCCATGTGATCGCGAGCAATAAAATACTCATCATTTTCGACATCATAAATAGCAAAACCAAAAATCCCGTTTAATTCATCTAAAAAGCTATCTCCTTTTTCTTTATAAAGCGCGAGGATAACTTCACAATCAGATTTTGTTTGAAAGTTATAATTTGGAAACTGACTTCTTAATTCATTATGATTATAGATTTCTCCATTTGCAGCAAGCACAAGTTGTTTATCATCAGACAATAATGGTTGTCCACCAGAAATGGGATCTACAATGGCTAGTCGTTCATGCGCCAAAATCGCCTTTTCATCACTATAAATTCCACTCCAGTCTGGGCCACGATGTCTTAAACATTTAGCCATTTCTAATATTTGAGGTCTTAAGTCTTCAGACTTCTCTTTTAAATCGAAAGCACAAACAATTCCACACACAGCATTAAATTTTTAAGTATTAATATTGAAACAAATATTGAATTAATATTTCGTAAAAAAATCTAATAGAGTATATTTGGTTACATATGAAAATTTAAAATTCCATATTAACTTCATATAAAAAATTAAATTTAATAATAATTACGATTTAATTTCAGCAGTAAAATTTTCAGGAAGCATTGAAGATTGCGAAAATCACCTTTTTGTCGAATTGCTCCTGATTTTTCCAATTTTGCAAAAACTTAACGGGAAGTGAGCCAGCTTTTTAGTAATTTCAAGAGATAGAATTTCACCACTAATTCATAAATTTTAATGGCTTTTATAGACTACTACAAATTGCTGGAATTAGATAAATCTGCCAGCCAGGCCGATATTAAAAAGGCCTACCGGAAACTGGCCAGAAAAAATCATCCAGACCTTAATCCAAACGACAAAGATGCACAACTCAGGTTTCAGCAAATAAATGAAGCAAATGAGGTATTAAGCGATCCCGAGAAACGAAAAAAATACGATCAATACGGAAAAGACTGGCAACACGCTGATGCCTACGAGGAAGCCAGGAAACAGCAGCATGCATCAGGCGGAAGAGCCTATTCCGACGGAGGTTTTGGCGGCTCCGGATTTGGTGCTGGCCAGGGTGGCGGATATTCCTATTCAGGAAATTTTGACGACGATACTTTCTCCGACTTTTTTGAGGAAATGTTTGGCAGCAGTGCAAGAGCTCACGGTTCGGGCCGGGGCCGACATTTTAAAGGCCAGGATTTTAATGCTGAACTTCAACTAAACTTAAGCGATGTTTACACCAGTCACAAACAAACCCTTACTGTAAACGGAAAAAATATTCGGCTAACAATTCCTGCGGGAGTAGAAAACGGGCAAACCATTAAAATTAAAGGGCACGGCGGGCCGGGCGTTCAGGGTGGTCCTAAAGGCGATCTTTTTATCACTTTTAATATTGTAAACAACACAAAATTCAAAAGGGAAAAAGAAAACTTATTCACTACGATAGACATCGATTTCTACACTGCTTTGCTCGGCGGGGAAATCACCGCAGATACTTTTAGCGGAAAAGTGAAATTAAACGTAAAACCCGAAACTCAACCCGGGACCAAAGTGAAATTAAAAGGAAAAGGCTTTCCAAAATATAAAAAGGAAGGCCAGTTTGGAGATTTAATTATCACTTACAACATAAAAATGCCTAACAACTTAAGCACCCGGGAAAAAGAACTCTTTAAAGAACTTCAAAAATTACGCTCATGAATTTAGAAGACTTAATCCCAACCGATGAGATTTGTATCCGGTACCAGGTTGAACGTACTTTTGTTAGTTCGCTATACGAAAGCGGCTTGATTGAAATCGTGACCATAGAAGAAACTCAATATGTGCATTGCGATGAGATTTCAGAATTCGAAAGGCTAAGGCGATTGCATTACGATCTGGATATTAATTTAGAAGGATTGGAAGCAATTCAACATTTAATTGGGCAGGTGAAAAAATTGCAAAAACAAAACCGCAGACTTAAAAATCGGTTGGGTTTATATGAATAAGCCGGGAACTTTTTACTTTGTTAGATATTGATAACTTTGTAGGCAAAACAAGAAAAACTAGAGATACTGTCTCAATAGTTATGTTTTCGTCAAGCTGAACTTGTTTCAGCTTCTAACTTGTTCTGATTTTCATAAACTTAGAGCCTGAAATAAACCCGCCTGAACGGACGGACAGGTTCAGAATGACGCCCTCAATTACTTTTAAGACAGCCTCTTTCATAAATAACAATATATGAGATACGATCAAATAGACAGTAAATTATTTATTAAAAACCGCAAAAGCTTTATGGCAGGAATGAAAGCCCACAGCCTTGCGGTTTTTAATGCCAATGATATTTTCCCGATTGGCGCCGATAGCACTATGCCTTTTCAACAAAACCGCGACCTTTTTTATCTAAGTGGCGTAGACCAGGAAGAAGCGATTTTAGTACTTTTCCCCGATGCACCAAAACCAGAGCATCGTGAGATTTTATTTTTAACTGAAACCAATCCGCATATCGCAGTGTGGGAAGGCGCAAAATTAGACAAGGAAAAAGCCCTCGAAGTTAGCGGTGTAGAAACGGTTTACTGGCTTCAGGATTTTGAGAAAATTTTCTTTGAAGTGATGTCGCAATGCGAAACAGTGTATTTTAATACCAACGAACATTATCGCGCGAATGTGCAAACTGAAACCCGGGACGACCGATTTATAAAATGGTGCAAGGAGAAATATCCGGCGCACCAGGTTGCGAAAAGCAATCCTATTTTACAGCGTTTACGGTCTGTAAAAGATCCAATCGAATTAGATTTGATGCAAAAAGCCTGTGATATTACTGAAAAAGCTTTCCGCAGAGCTTTGAAATTCACAAAGCCCGGAGTTTGGGAACACGAAATTGAAGCCGAATACTGGCACGAAATGATAAGAAATCGTAGTCGTGGATTCGCTTACACACCGATTATCGCCAGCGGAAACAATGCAAATGTGCTGCATTATACCGAGAACAATCAGCAATGTAAAAAAGGAGATTTAATCCTTCTGGATACCGGTGCAGAATACGCCAATTATTCCAGTGATATGACCAGGACTATTCCGGTTTCAGGAAAGTTTTCCGATAGGCAGAAGAAGGTTTACAACACTGTAAACAAGGTGAAAAAGGAAGCCACAAAATGGTTGGCTCCCGGAACCATATGGGCAGAATACCATAAAGAAGTCGGAAAATTAATGACTTCAGAATTATTGGATTTAGGGCTTTTAGATAAAGCCGATGTTCAAAACGAAGACCCAAAATGGCCGGCTTATAAAAAGTATTTTATGCACGGTACTGCGCATAATATAGGTTTAGATACTCACGATTACGGAATTTTAACCGAACCGATGAAACCCAACCAGGTTTTTACCGTTGAACCGGGAATTTATTTACCTGATGAAGGTTTTGGAATTCGTTTAGAAGATGATGTTGTAATTCAGCCAGAAGGTGAACCTTTCAACCTGATGCGTAATATCCCGATTGAAGTTGAAGAAATTGAAGAGATTATGAATTCTTAGTTTTCAAAACTTTCAAGGTCATTACGAGCGACGTTAGGAGCGCGGTAATCTTTTGTTGGAAAATGGATCTACTTAAAAGCTCGTTCTGTTTTAAGAAGAGATTGCTTCAGTCGTTACCTCCTTCGCAATGACAATTTCATCAAAAAATTAAAATCAAAGCCACGAATCTTTTTGAAAATTCGTGGCTTTTTGTATTTTAAAACCAATGAGAATAACCTACAGAAAAACACCCATCTCATTTACCAGGCAGGGAAACGGAAATCCGCTTATACTTCTCCACGGTTTTTTAGAATCTAAAGAAATATGGAAAAATTTTGCCGATGAACTTTCAGCAAAACGGGAGGTAATTTGCATTGATCTTCCCGGACACGGAGAATCCGGAAATATCGCAGAAATTCATACAATGGCAGATATGGCCGAAGCGGTAAAGTCTGTTTTAGATGAACTCGAAATTAAAAAAGCTTCTTTTGCCGGTCATTCTATGGGTGGGTATGTGAGTTTGGAATTTCAAAATATTTTTCCTACACTATGCAGTAGCTTGGTGTTGGTGAATTCTACCCCGCAGGCAGATTCTGAAGAACGCAAAGCCAATCGCGACCGTGCGGCTGCTTTAGTTCTTAAAAACAAGAGGGCTTTTGTAAGTATGGCTATTTCAAATTTGTTAACGCCGGAAAACAATAAAGTATTCAAATCTCAAATTGAAGAATTAAAAAACCGCGCCCTTGATTTTTCTACTGAAGGAATCTACGCTGCTATAAAAGGTATGAAAATTCGTACAGATCATACCGGGCTTTTTGCAAAATTTAAAGGACAAAAAATTGTTGTGGCGGGAGAACAAGATCCTGTATTAGATTTTAACACGATAAAAACCATAGCTTTAAGCTGTGGAAGTGCGTTTGAAAGTCTACCGGATGGGCATTTATCCCTTATGGAAAACAAAAAAGAATTCCTAGAAATTTTGCATTTAATCGATTAATTTTAACTTTTTGTCGAAAGTTTAACTTTTTTTTATACTTTAGAGTTTCAGGAACAAGAAAATCAAGCTTTTATGAAAGAAACAAACCCTACAAGATTTTCGTTCGGAAAGGTTTTTTGCAGCATTTTCGGACATAAATTACGTGTATCAAAAAATGTTACAGATCACGTACACGAATATAAGTGCGAGATATGCGGAATGGAAATGACAGACACCGCGAATGGCTTTTTAGCCCGCTTAACTCCAAAATTCAGAGAAACAAACGATTATATTTCTAAAATACACCAAAAAAGAAAGCGAAAGCATTTCGCCCACGCTTCTTAATATTTTGTTGCGAAATTAAATTTTCGAAATCTTATTCCTTCTTTTCAGACTTTTCATTTTTATCTTCCATCGAATTCCAGCCACGTGCAATCAGTGGCAGTTTTTGATTAGCCCGGGTTATTAGGTGCATACCTTCTTTTTCTTCGGTCATATGCCCGATAATACTTAAATTAGGATTGGCTTTTATTTTTTCAAAATCACCCTGAGAAACTGTAAATAGTAATTCATAATCTTCGCCACCGCTTAATGCAATGGTGGTGCTGTCTATATCAAATTCTTCACAAACCGAAATCACAGCCGGATCTAAAGGAATTTTCTCTTCAAATAAATTTGCACCAACCTGCGAGTTTTTACACAAATGGATAATTTCCGAAGAGAGTCCGTCGCTAATATCTATCATGGAAGTTGGCTTTACACCGAGTTCTTTTAATAGAGGAGCAATATCTTTTCGGGCTTCAGGCTTTAATTGTCTTTCAATTAAATAAGTATAAGGATCAAGATCTGGTTGAGCGTTTGGATTCGCTTTAAAAACTTCTTTTTCACGTTCCAGAATTTGCAATCCCATATAGGCCGCACCAATATCACCGGTCACTACCAAAAGATCGTTGGGTTTTGCACCGCTTCGGTAAACAACATCTTCTTCTTCGGCTACTCCAATTGCAGTAATACTAATTAGCAAGCCTGAAGTTGAGGAAGTGGTATCACCACCAACAACATCTATATTATATAATTTTGCAGCCAACTCGATTCCAGAGTATAATTCCTCCAAAGCTTCTACCGGAAACCGGTTGGAAGCAGCAATAGAAACGGTAATTTGAGTAGCCTTAGCATTCATCGCGTAAACGTCTGATAAATTTACCATTACAGCTTTATAACCCAGATGTTTCAGCGGCATATATGCAAGGTCAAAATGCACGCCTTCAACCAATAGATCGGTAGTAACCACGGTGTGTTTATTTTCAAAATGCAATACCGCGGCATCGTCTCCAATTGCTTTTACCGTGGATGAAAGTTTAGGCTCAAAACCTTTGGTGAGGTGGTCTATTAAACCAAATTCACCTAATTCTGAAAGGTTTGTACGCATATCCTGACTATCCTGAAACATAATTCATTGTTTTAATTTGCAAAATAACTGAATATTATTCAACTGCCATTATAAAGATAGAGATAGATTAAAAAATGATGATTATTGCATAAAAAACAGGAAAGCAAACAATACAAAACTATTTAATTTACAGATGTTTAGGAGTTTTATACCCTGAAAAATTAGAATTAGTAGGAACTATCAATGTATTCTTAAAACATATACTAACTCTATGGTAAACCGCTTGTTTTATAGTATATTTGTACCCAATTTAGAATTAATCTTTTTAAGCTATGATAAAAGTAAGCGAAAGCGCTAAAAAAAAGATTGCCGCTTTAATGACTGAAGAAGGTTTTGACAATTTACAGGACTTTGTTCGTGTGGGTGTAAAAAGCGGAGGTTGCTCTGGTTTGTCTTATGAATTAAAATTTGACAAAGCCAAAGCCGAAGACGACAAACTTTTTGAAGACAACGAAGTAAAAATAGTAGTTGATAAACGCAGTGTTTTATACCTGGCCGGTACCGTTTTAGAATTCTCCGGTGGATTAAATGGCAAAGGATTTGTATTTAACAATCCAAACGCCCAAAGAACATGTGGATGTGGAGAAAGTTTTTCTCTGTAAATAATATTAGAAGGCACAAAATTTAAAAACGAGAAGTAAACCTTGAATTTTTAAGCTTTGAACCTTGAATAATTTTAGAAAAAATTGAGATGGCATATACTGAAGATGATTTAAAAAAAGAGCTCGAAACGAAAGAATATGAGTACGGGTTTTATACCGATATAGAATCGGATACATTTCCCGTAGGATTAAATGAAGATATTGTTAGAGCGATCTCTAAAAAGAAAGAAGAACCCGAATGGATGACTGAATGGCGACTGGAAGCATATCGCCATTGGGAAACTATGAAAGAACCTGAATGGGCCAATGTACATTACGAAAAGCCAAATTTTCAGAATATTTCTTACTATTCGGCTCCCAATAAAAAACCGAAATATGATAGTTTGGATGAAGTAGATCCTGAATTACTGGATACTTTTAAAAAGCTTGGTATTTCTGTAGACGAACAGAAAAAACTTGCAGGTGTTGCTGTAGATATAGTTATGGACTCTGTTTCAGTAACTACAACTTTTAAAAAGACGCTTGCTGAGAAAGGAATTATTTTTTGCTCTATTTCTGAAGCAATAAGGGAACATCCTGAGCTTGTTAAAAAATACATCGGTTCGGTAGTACCTAAAACCGATAACTTTTACGCGGCATTAAATTCCGCAGTATTTAGTGATGGTTCATTTTGTTACATTCCAAAAGGGGTAAGATGCCCAATGGAACTTTCAACTTATTTTAGAATTAACCAGGCCGGAACCGGTCAGTTTGAACGTACGCTTGTTGTTGCAGAACCGGGAAGTTATGTAAGTTATCTTGAAGGTTGTACTGCGCCTACCCGTGATGAAAATCAATTACACGCGGCGGTGGTAGAACTAGTAGCTTTAGACGATGCTGAAATTAAATATAGTACCGTTCAAAACTGGTTCCCGGGAAGTAAAGAAGGAAAAGGTGGCGTTTACAATTTTGTAACAAAACGTGGAATTTGTGAAAAAGGAGCTAAGATCTCCTGGACGCAGGTTGAAACCGGATCGGCAGTAACCTGGAAATATCCATCCTGTATTTTAAAAGGAGATAATTCTATCGGTGAATTTTATTCTATCGCAGTTACCAACAACCACCAGCAGGCAGATACTGGCACAAAAATGGTTCACCTTGGGAAAAACACTAAGAGTACTATTATTTCCAAAGGGATTTCGGCAGGACAGTCGCAAAACTCTTACCGTGGACTTGTGCAAATAAACGGTAGAGCGGAGAACGCGCGTAATTTTTCACAATGTGATTCGCTTTTAATGGGGAATAAATGTGGTGCGCATACTTTCCCATATATTGAAGTTAAAAACAAATCGGCGCAGGTAGAACACGAAGCTACCACCAGTAAAATTGGGGAAGACCAGATTTTCTACTGCAACCAACGTGGTATTGATACCGAAAAAGCCATTGCCCTCATTGTAAATGGTTTTAGTAAAGAGGTATTGAACAAACTACCTATGGAATTTGCGGTGGAAGCTCAAAAACTATTAGAAATTTCCCTTGAAGGATCTGTTGGATAATCAGGGAAAATGAAGATTGAACAAATGAAGCAGTTTTTGCTAATCCTTGCCCTTGCTGTTACGGCTTTTTCCTGCCAGGACGAAGGCCGGGAAGATCTTATGAATCAACCTGAAGCAGAAAAAATTCCCGATAGCATTCAAACGCTTACCGGTGAATTTATCTATGCAGGTGATGCTGCTATTTTAAGGGGCAACGATTTTGTTTATGGCGTAACTATAGATTCAATGTCCAAAGTTTTGGCCGAACAGGTACAACCATTCAAAAAAGAAGATTTTGATATGGTTTCAGTACAGGTAAAAGGAAAAATTGTTCCAAATTCAAGACAGGAAGGTTGGAAAGAGAATATAGAAATAAGAGAAATTTTAGAAATACTGGATACTGAAAAGGCTCCAGAAGAACAGGAAGAAGAATATTAAACCAATCCCGGTTTTGTTCGGGATGCATACAGAGAATTTATGCTAAAAATAAAGAATTTACACGCGAGTATAGAAGATAAAGAAATCCTTAAAGGAATTAATCTTGAAATTAATCCGGGAGAGGTTCACGCTATTATGGGACCAAACGGTTCTGGAAAAAGTACGCTTTCTTCGGTAATTGCCGGGAAAGAGGAATTTGAACAAACCCAGGGAGAAATAATTTTTGAAAACACAGAGATTTCAGAAATGGATCCTGAAGAAAGAGCTCATAAAGGTATCTTTCTTTCTTTTCAATATCCTGTGGAAATTCCGGGGGTTTCGGTTACCAACTTTATGAAAACCGCGATCAACGCGCATAGAAAGGCTAACGGACTCGAAGATATGCCGGCTAATGAAATGCTGAAGAAAATTCGAGAGAAATCTGCAGAGCTAGAAATAGACCGCAAATTTTTATCAAGATCTTTAAATGCAGGATTTTCAGGTGGTGAAAAGAAAAGGAATGAGATCTTCCAGATGGCTATGTTAGAGCCTAAATTAGCTATTCTTGATGAAACCGATTCAGGCTTGGATATTGATGCGCTTAAAATTGTTGCCGACGGAGTTAACAAATTAAGGAGTAAAGACAATGCGGTATTGCTAATTACTCACTACCAGCGATTACTTAACTATATTGTACCAGATGTAGTTCACGTAATGATAGATGGTCAAATTGTGAAATCTGGCGGCAAGGAACTTGCTCTCGAGCTGGAAGAAAGAGGTTACGAATGGGTAAAAGCTGAGAAGGTTTAAAGTTTCCGGTTCAAGGTTTAAAAACTTTTGAATAGAAATGAAAAGAACAATCAAACCTTTTCAAATAAGAAGATTTCCGCCTTTGCTGAAATGACAAAAGAATTAAAAATGGAATTAAAAGAGAAATTAGTATCATCTTTCCTGGCTTTTGAAGAAGAGTACACAGGAACCAACGATGATCTACATAAAATAAGAAATCAGGCGATTAAGGATTTTGAAACTATAGGTTTCCCAAGCCGAAAAGAAGAAGATTATAAATACACTTCCCTTAAATCGGTTTTAAAAGAAGACTACAGTCTTTTTCCGAAGAAGGAAAACGCTATAGAGTACAAAGACATTAAAAAGTACCTTATTCACGAGATAGACACTTACGATTTGGTATTTATTGACGGAATTTACTCATCGCACTTATCCAGCACTACGCACGATAAGATTGATGTTTGCCTAATGTCTTCGGCTTTAAATAAAGATCTTTACAAGCCAGTAATTGATAATTATTTCAACAAAATTGCTCCAAAAAACGGATTGAATGCGTTAAATACTGCTTTTACTAAAGAAGGGGCTTTTATTCATATTCACAAGAATACTTTGGCCGATAAGCCAATTCAGATCATTAATTTCTCTACGGGAAATGAATCGTCTTTATTGGTACAGCCTCGTAATTTAATCGTGGTAGACGAGAATTCTCATTGCCAGATTATTGAGCGTCACCAGAGTTTAACCGAGCATCCGGTACTTACCAATTCGGTTACAGAGATCTTTGCAGATAAACGTGCTATTGTAGATTATTACAAGATTCAGAACGATAAACTTTCGGCTTCTTTAATTGATAATACTTACATCGAACAGAAATCTGAAAGTTTCTGCTCGGTCCATACTTTTTCTCTGGGCGGAAAATTAACCAGAAATAATCTGAATTTCTATCAGAGAGGGGAACGCATTGATTCTACTATGAAAGGCATAACCCTTATTGAAGGCAAACAACACGTAGACCATAATACTTTGGTTCACCACATTGAGCCAAACTGCGAATCTCACCAGGATTACAAGGGTATTTTCGATGAAAGATCGGTTGGTGTTTTTAACGGAAAAGTAGTTGTTGAGAAAGAAGCACAGAAAACAAATGCCTACCAATCTAACAACAATGTTTTATTAAGCGATAAAGCAACGATCAACTCAAAACCTCAGCTGGAAATTTTTGCAGATGATGTAAAATGTAGCCACGGTTGTACAATTGGTCAGTTAGATGAAGAAGCTTTATTTTATCTTCAGTCTCGTGGAATTCCTAAGAAAGAGGCCAGCGGACTGTTAATGTACGCTTTTGCCAACAACGTGTTGGAAAGTGTAAAAATTCCGGAAATCAAAAAGAGAATCAATAAACTTATAGCCCATAAATTGGGTGTAGAATTAGGATTCAACCTGTAAATCGCTATCTAAAGTAGCATTTAAGAAGGGATCCTCAAATCAATATTAGAAAATGAGCATTGCTACTAATAATATAGCTTTTAATGTTGAAGAAATAAGAAAAGACTTCCCTATTCTAAATAGGGAAGTTAATGGTTACCCCTTGGTCTACTTGGATAATGCTGCAACTTCGCAAACTCCAAAACAGGTGATGGATGCGATTGTAGATTATTATTCTAATTACAATGCCAACATTCACCGTGGTGTGCATAGTCTTTCCCAGGAAGCAACCGATAAATACGAGGGCGCAAGAAAAAAAATTCAGCAACATTTCAATGCTGAAAAATCTCACGAAATCATTTTTACTTCTGGAACTACACACGGGATTAACCTCGTGGCCAGTGGCTTCGCTTCAATTCTGAAAAAAGGGGATGAAATCCTTGTTTCGGCATTAGAGCATCATTCCAATATTGTACCCTGGCAAATGCTTTGTGAAAAAACAGGTGCAAGCCTGAAGGTGATTCCTATGAACGAGCAGGGAGAACTTATTTACGAGTCTTTTGAAGAATTACTTTCAGAAAATACTAAAGTTGTTTTTCTTAATCACGTTTCAAACGCTTTGGGAACCATTAATCCTATAAAAAAGATTATAGATAAAGCCCACGAAAAAGGCGCAGCTGTATTAATAGATGGCGCACAAGCGGCGCCGCATATCAAAGCCAATGTACAGGCGCTGGATGTAGATTTTTACGTGGTTTCTGCCCATAAAATGTGCGGCCCAACCGGAGTTGGTGTCTTATACGGAAAAGAAGAATGGCTTAATAAACTTCCGCCCTACCAGGGAGGAGGCGAAATGATTGCAATGGTAAGTTTTGAAAAGACTACTTATGCCGAACTTCCGCATAAATTTGAAGCCGGCACACCAAATATTTGTGGAGGTATCGCTTTTGGCGCAGCCATAGATTATATGAACGCTATCGGTTTTGAAGCTATTTCCCGCTACGAAGAGGAATTGCTGGATTATGCCACTTTAAAACTTCAGGAAATTGAGGGAATGAAACTGTACGGAACTTCGAGAGAAAAGACCGCAGTGATTTCTTTTAATATTGAAGGGCTTCACCCGTATGATATTGGCACGCTTGTCGACAAAATGGGTATCGCGGTAAGAACAGGACATCATTGTGCACAGCCCATTATGGATTTTTATAAAATTCCGGGTACGGTTAGAGCTTCTTTTTCGTTTTATAATACAAAAGAAGAAATTGACCGGTTTATTGATGCGGTTAAAAAAGCAAAATCAATGCTTTCTTAAATTTGGCATAATGAAGAAATTACTATTTATATTAAGTTTATTTCTAATTGTTTCCTGCGAAAATTCAGAAGAAAAAATTTCAGAAGATCCTATAGATTTAAAATCCCTTAAAGGTGATTATGAATTACTGGAAATGGATGGGGAAGATATTTTTTCCGAAGGTTTTATTTTAAATTTTAATGGAGAAGAACAAAGACTTTCGGGAAAAACCAGTTGCAATAATTTTGTAGCTGCTTATAAAATTGAAGATTCTATTGTAAAATTCAATCCGCCGCTGGGAACAAAAATGTACTGTGAAGGGCAGATGGAATATGAAGAGATTTTTAATGAAGTAATTCCGGAGATTAGAAATGTTAGAATTAGCGATAAAGATTTAATATTTTTATCTGGAGAAAATCAGGAGCTTTTAAAGCTGCAAAAAACAGAAGACAGTGAGTAAGACAATACAGGAAATACAGGAAGAAATTGTAGACGAGTTTGCAATGTTCGACGACTGGATGCAGCGTTATGAGTATATGATAGAGCTTGGAAAAGCGCTTCCGCTTATTGACGAAAAATATAAAATTGACGAAAACCTTATTAAAGGTTGCCAAAGTAAAGTGTGGGTTCATGCTGAACTGGAAGATGAGAAATTGGTTTTTACCGCCGATAGCGACGCGATAATCACCAAAGGGATTGTAGCGATTTTAATCAGGGCTTTTTCAAATCATCATCCTTCGGCAATTATTGATGCCGACACGCAATTTATTGATGATATTGGCCTAAAGGAGCATTTGTCTCCTACCCGTGCCAATGGTTTGGTGAGTATGATCAAACAACTTAAAATGTATGCCGTGGCATACCAAACACAACTTAATTAAGATGGAACAAGAAATAGACACTCAGGAATTGGGAGAAAAGATCGTAAAGGTTTTAAAAACCATTTATGATCCAGAAATCCCTGTAGATATATACGAATTAGGCCTTATTTATGACGTTATGGTAAATACCGATAACGAAGTAAAAATCCTAATGACGCTAACTACTCCCAACTGCCCGGTAGCCGAAAGTTTACCACAGGAGGTAAAAGAGCGTGTAGCATCTATAGATACGGTTAAAGACGCTGAAGTAGAAATTACTTTCGATCCGCCGTGGAATCAAGACCTTATTAGCGAAGAAGCAAAACTGGAATTGGGACTTTTATAATTTCTAAAAGTTTAAAACCGATTAACTTTTAACCATTAACATTCAACTCCATTTATGGCTGAAGAAATTGTAAACCGAATAGCCAACAGTAAACTTATCACCTTTAACCTGGAGGATTATTATCCTGAAGGGGAGCGCGTGTTGTTTGATGTAAAAGACTGGCTTCTGGAAGGTTTCGTATTGCGAGAGGGGGAATTTAGGGATCAGGCTAAAAACCACGACTGGAGCCAATACCAGGGTAAATTTATAGTACTCACCTGCTCCAGCGACGCGATAATCCCCGCCTGGGCATTTATGTTACTGGCCACTTATTTACAGCCTTATGCAAGAAAAGTAATAACCGGTGATCTTGAAACCCTGGAAACTGTACTTTATACCGAAGTTATACAGAAAATGGATTTAAGTGAACTTGAGGATAAACCTATAATTATTAAAGGTTGCTCCCACAAACCGGTTCCTAAAAATGCTTATTTACTTTTAATAGAAAAACTACAGCCCGTAGTTAAAAGTTTAATGTACGGTGAGGCCTGCTCATCGGTGCCTTTGTATAAAAAACCAAAAAATTAAGATGAACCAGCATGATGCTGGACGCTAAATTAGCAATACCAGGAAGGGATCATATTCCTGTATTAGCGTTCAGGTTGGCATTCAATATTATACACAAATGAAAAAATTAATACTTGCTTTCGCCCTGTTTGGCGGAATTTTTAATTTATCGGCTCAGGAAGAGGAAGAAGAACAAAAACAAGGATGGACCAAAGAAGGAAACATAGCATTGCTTTTTAACCAGTCGGCCTTTAATGAAGAATGGACCGGTGGAGGAACTTCAAATATTGCAGGAAATTTTCTTTTTGACTACGATTTAAATTATTTAAAAGACGATTTTACCTGGGATAACAAGTTTCTTCTTGATTACGGTATAACCAAACAACGCAGCGATGAATTTGCCCGAAAAACTAGTGATCGTTTAGAGTTTAATTCTATTGCCGGTAAGCAGGTACAGGATTCAAACTGGTTTTATTCCCTTTTTCTAAATTTCAGAACACAAATTACAAAAGGATATAAATTCGGTGAAGACCCTGCAAGCGGTCAAACCACCCGAACAGAATATACCAACTTTTTATCCCCCGCTTACCTTCAATTTGGTCCCGGTATGATGTGGAAAAAGAGTGAAAATTTATATATAAATCTTGCTCCGGCTACGGGAAGAATGGTTTTTGTTGATAAAGACTTTACTTCAGGACCAGATTATGTAGATGGCGATTATTTTGGTGTAGATGCCGAAAAAGCCATGCGTTTTGAATTTGGTGCATCGGTTTCGGGATACGCTCAATTCGATATAATCGAAAATGTAACCATGGAGAATTTAATCAACCTCTACTCCAACTATTTGGAAGATCCTCAAAACGTAGATATCGATTATACGATGAACATGAAAATGAAGATCAACGATTATCTTTCTACAAACCTTATTTTCCAGGCCATTTACGACGATAATGCTGTAAAAGGTTTTCAAATCAGAGAGGTTTTTGGTTTAGGATTTAACTACGGATTTTAACCCGTAACGTCAGGCGGAATTTGTTTCAGCATCTATTTTGATTACAGGCTAGACACTGAAACAAGTTCAGCGTAATGACAAAACAAACAAAAAATTAAAAATACAACCTGCCCATTCCGGCAGGTTTGTTCTTTTTAAACGATTTTAGTTAAATATATGTTGAAATAATTTCAGCAAAAATCGCAGTAGCAATCTATTGTGTAACTTTGTATTTATGATTGAAAAAACCGACCTAACCCACGAAAAAGCTGTTCTAATTGGAATTGTGACCAAAGAACAGGGGCACGATAAATTAAAAGAATATCTGGACGAATTAGAATTCCTAACCTATACCGCCGGTGGGGAAGTGATAAAGCGTTTTAGCCAGAATATGGATAAGCCCAACCCAAAAACATTTATTGGGACAGGGAAGATGAATGAATTAAAAGAATTCGTTGATGAAAATGATGTAGGTACCGCTATTTTCGATGATGAACTTTCCCCTGCTCAGCAGAAAAATATCGAAAAGATCCTAAAGTGTAAAGTTCTGGATAGAACCACACTTATTCTGGATATTTTTGCCCAACGCGCACAAACCAGTTATGCCAGGACACAGGTAGAACTGGCCCAATATGAATATTTACTACCAAGACTTGCCGGAATGTGGACTCACCTTGAGCGCCAGCGTGGAGGTATTGGAATGCGTGGACCGGGTGAAACCGAGATTGAAACTGACCGTAGGATTGTTAGGGACAAAATTGCGCTTTTAAAGAAGAAGCTTGAAACCATAGACAAACAAATGGAGGTGCAGCGCGGTAACCGCGGGCAGTTGGTTCGGGTGGCACTCGTAGGCTACACCAATGTTGGAAAATCTACTTTAATGAACACTATTAGCAAAAGTGAGGTTTTTGCCGAAAATAAACTTTTTGCAACTTTAGATACGACAGTGAGAAAAGTGGTAATTCGTAATTTACCTTTCCTTTTAACCGATACGGTAGGATTTATAAGGAAACTCCCCACGCAACTGATAGAGTCCTTTAAATCTACTTTAGATGAAGTTAGGGAATCCGATTTATTACTGCACGTAGTAGATATTTCTCATCCCAATTTCGAAGATCATATAGAGTCTGTAAACCAGATTATGAGCGAGATCAAAAGTAATGACAAACCAACTATTATGGTTTTTAATAAAATTGATCAATATGAAGCTGAAGAAATTGAAGATGACGATCTAATTACCGAAAAAACAAAGGCTCATTATACGTTAAAAGAATGGAAACAAACCTGGATGAACAAAATGGGAGATAATGTTTTGTTTATTTCAGCTTTAAACAATGAGAATATGGAAGATTTCCGAAGAAAAGTTTATGAAGCGGTTCGCAAAATTCATATTACCCGCTTCCCTTATAACAATTTCCTTTATCCGGAATATGATAAATACGGAGAAGAAAAATAGAGCTCGGGTGAAAAACTTTGGACGTCAAGCTGAACTGGTTTCAGCTTCTAATATGTTTTTAATATCTAAAACCTTATATGTTTTTTTTAGTAAATTAGGGTAGACCAATAACTTACTACTATGAAAAATTTAATTTTACTACCCTTGCTATTTTTCTTCGGAATAATGACAGCTCAGGAACTTGATGGAGCCTGGAAATTAATCGAAAAAGACGGCGAACCTGTTAATGACCGTGAAGTGATTAAAATTATACAAGATGGTTATTTCGCATTGGGATCTAAAAACCTGAGCAATGATGAATTTCTGGGAGCTGCAGGTGGAGAACTCAGCCTGGGAGATGAAACCTTTACCGAGATAAGAAATTTCGACACCTATGATGCTGCTGAAATCGGTGCCGAACACGAATATAATATTATTTGGCAAGGAGATAATAAAATGGAAATTTCTGACGGAATTACAACAAAAATATGGGAGCGAGTTTCAGATAAAACCGACGCTCTTACTAGAAACTGGGTAATAACCGGTCGTGAAAGAAATGGCGAGATGAATACCATGACTCCCGGTGACAGGAGAACAGTTAAGATTCTAAGCGGTGGAAGGTTTCAATGGATCGCTTTTAATTCGGCTACCAAAGAATTTAATGGAACGGGTGGAGGAACTTATACTGCTGAAGATGGAAAATATACTGAAAATATTGAATTCTTCTCACGAGATGCCAGTCGTGTAGGCGCTAGTTTAGAATTTCAATATGAAGTAAAAGATGGCAAATGGCATCATAAAGGAAAAAGTTCTAAAGGAGATCCTATATATGAGATCTGGTCGCCATACAGTGAAGCTTATCAGAAATAATAATTGAGAAAAATTATCTTACTAAAAAAGCCTCCTTGGGTATATAGAATTCCCCGGGAGGCACTTCTTTTAGATAAAACCGTATCGCTTTTTCGCTGTCTATATATTGCAAACGTATCTTTCCTGCAGTATAACTCACAGCGCTTTCAATAGTCCCATCGTAAACACCTTCAGCAATTTTTACCAGATTGATTGTAAATGCATTTCCATTTTTTCTTTGACAATCGGTATTTTCTCCCTGCGCGAAAATTACACAGTGATTGCCTTTAATACTTCCCTGACTTTCATATTCCAGCTCCAACTCCATCGTATTTTGGCCGTCTGGAGATTCCCAAAACCAATTCCCCTCGAAATCCTGGGAATGCTGAGCAAACCCTAAAGATGTAGTCAATAAAAATAGAATGAGTAAAGTTTGCTTCATATGCCGATTTTAAAATAATTTTCCAATTTACTCAATTCCCGCTTATGCGTATGTTATCAATATCATAAGTTGTGCTTTTATCCGGTGCGGCACCCAAATACCTGAAAGCAAAATGAATATCACCTTTTAAACAGGAAATATCTATTTCACTTTTCACGAAGCCCCTTCCGTATTGATTAGTAGGGCCAATGGGAATAACGGCCTCTATTTGAGTCCAGTTTGTGGTTAGTACATCTCCGGTAAATTCTTCTGTGATAAGCACACTTAGAATGGTTGCATTATCATAAGAAGACATAATTTCAAAAGATAAACGTGCTTCTGAAACACTATCTAAATCTACTGGCGGACTCACTAGCCAAGCCTCCAGAGGCGCCTCGTCAGTATTAAATGCAGAAACCCGAACATACCGATTGCCATCAAATGTTCCAGGTTCAAAAGTTTTACCGCCGTTTACATTTATGTTAGTCCATCCATTATTTTCCAATGCAGAAAGGCTTGCTATGTTGCTGAAATTTTCTTCAAAAAAGGCTGAACCACCTGTCATATTATTACTTTCGCATTTAAGAAATTCAGGGTCGCAACGATCTCCGTCAAAACTGAAATCATCTGGTGAATTTACTGCGATTACAAAATAATTATCGTAAAAATTTCGGGTCAGAATTCCCTTTACACTTCCGGAATTTTCAGGTAAATACAAAGATTTAAACCCGGAAAAAGTACTTGTGCTTAGCATCGCACTCGCACCGGTACTACAACTTTCTAACTGCCGTTCCCCATCGTATTCATCCGTAACTTCCCCTGCAAAAGTATAATGATGTTGCTCCCTGAGCAGGTTTCGATTAAACTGAACATTATCAACTTGAATAAATAAATTTTCGTGGATTTCTGTGAATTCTGAAATCTCAATTTTTAGCGGAATAATCTCAGCAGTTTCCATTGTTCTAGTTATATGATCGTCTATCCTGGAAGGCGGGATTGCCACCACGTCTCCCCTATTTTGAACCCCTAATTGATGCACGCCATTGTTAGACCATAAAGCTAGTCCGTCTAACTTCACATAGATTTTTCTACCGAAATTATAGGTTTCAAAAAGCGAATTATCATCCACCAGAAGCAATATCCCTGCTGTTGGGTTTTCAGGTTTATCCTGCAACACTAGTTCTTTATAAAAGTTCCCACCCTCATCACTGGAAACCACATAAGCTTCCATAACAGTATTGGTCTCAGAAAAAACGTAGATTACTTCAGATTCGGGGTCAAAATTGCTTTTTACAGCTGAAATTCCGGTAAGATCCCCTTCAATATTTATCTCTTCTGTTTCAGATTCCGGAAGCTGAAAATCGTCGGTCTTCACACAGGAAGTTGCTACCAAAATAATCGTCATTACTACATTGAAATTTCTCATTCCTAAAGTTTTAAAATCGAACATAAATCATAGCAAAATAGGAAGCACCGGTGCCATACCAGTATTTGGGACCAAAAATGGGGGATTCTCTCTCGCGGTCTTGTTTCAGGGTGCGGTAGTTGGCATTCCGGGATTGCTCAAACCCACCGGTTTTATAAAGCTTGTCAAAAATATTATTCAGACTAACGAAAAAGCCGATGAACTTCCCTTTTACCAACCAGGACTTTCCGCCAATGGCATTTACCAATATATAATCTTCAAACTGTTCTTGTTTTAGGAGTTTTGCAGCCGTATTCTCATCGTAATTAAGAATAGGCAGGCCATCGGTATCGTTTAGAAAATTTGAGGTTCTTGTTAAGGGGCTTATGTCTAAAAAGGCCTCAGATAAAAAATTGACTGTAGTCCCAAACCACCAGTAATCGGCATCCCGGTATTCAAAGCCAATTTGAGCAGCCCTTTGCGGACCGCCGGCAATACGGTAATTTTTTAAATACGAAGTTCCATAATCTACAATATCATTAAAATCGTCTGAAGTTAAATAGAGTTCGGGGTTATTGTTATAGGTGAATTGCCCCATTGCCGCCGCCGCTTTCAATTTTATCGCTGAAGTTAATTGCGCCTCAATCCCCATTTCCAGGCCTAAATGTTGTTTGTCAATTCCGCTTAAAACCTCCTGCACAAATGCCGTAGTGCTATTTCTCCCCAATCCAGAAAGCCCGTCGGCATAATAAAATGAAATTTCAGTAGCATCTTTAATTTGGGTATAATAGGCAGAAAGCCTTGCTTTGATGTTGGTGGACCTATACCTGTAACTGAAATCTACATTTTGAATTTGCTCACTCGTAAGCCCAATTAACACCTCGTTATTCTGGCGTGAGTTAGAAAAGGAATTTCGAAGGTTTGGAGGCTTGGTAAACCAGGCCGCGTTAAAACCGACTAAACCACTCTGCACTCAAAGTGCAGAGGTTTTTTTACTAGGGACTGAAAGTCCCCAAGCTATTCCAATATAAAATTCGAATTATCACTCGGATCTCGGCGATGGTGCTCCAAATATTCATTAAC
>Ga0307486_1000055_pt1 | contig 130696 bp, 126 predicted proteins | sample CBIW02metaG_FD_203663 | JGI IMG/M metagenome (GOLD analysis project Ga0307486, IMG submission 203663) | Sea-ice brine microbial communities from Beaufort Sea near Barrow, Alaska, United States - CBIW 0.2 | ecosystem: Environmental > Aquatic > Marine > Coastal | place: USA: Alaska | collected...
ACACCGTCACAACAGCCGAGGAAGGCCTCTGGGCCCGCCAAGGCTGGGCAGGACGCTCACGCTAAACCACCACCCCAGGGCAGCCGCGACACGCTGACAGGAGACACACTTTTATGCCGCTAACCCACAAAGCAGGCCTCATCACCTTGCGCTGGGCAGGGAAACTGCGCCACCTCGGCATCGGACGCGCCCACAAAGGCACCCCCGTGCTGCTCCTCGTCGCCGGCGACGACACCCTCGTCATCGACCACACCACCGGCGAAATCATCGCCGAACACCACCTCAACGAAACCCGCGACTACCAACCCAAGAAACAACAAAACCCCTCCCGAAGGAGGGGCTAAGTGTCAGAAATGTCGGGACACATCCGTCAGACATGTCCCGACACATCACACGGTCGGGCTGACAGGATTTGAACCTGCGACCCCCTGACCCCCAGTCAGGTGCGCTACCAAGCTGCGCCACAGCCCGTGGCTTGTACTCATTGAAACGAGCACGGTCACCAATATTACCGTGTCCGCGCGTCCGACAATGACACCTTTGCAGGCAAGCAATACCGGCCCCCGCTAGCATCGAATCATGACCACAGCGATGAGCACCGATGCCATAGCGAAGGCGACTGGAGTCTCCTGGGCAGACTGGGTCACGTACCTAGATGGGATCGGTGGGCGTGACCATGCCCACGCCGCCTTGGCCGCAGCAGCTCAGCAACTGCTGCCAGAAGCAACGGCCAGCCGGGCGTGGTGGAGCCAAGCAGTCGCCGTCGCCTATGAGCAGCACATCGAACGTCGCGTGCCAGGCCAGCGCGCGGATGGGACCTACGAGGTGGCCGTCTCCCGCACGTTCCCCGGCTCCTTAGACGACACGCTCGGCGCCTGGATCGCTCACGTCGAAGACCGCGACACCTTTTCCGGCCGTGAGCTCAGCGACTCCCCCACCACCTCCGACACCGACAAGTGGCGCCGATGGCGGGGCAAGCTCGAGGGCGGTCGCGTGATTGGCGCGGAGGTGGGCGCACGCAACGACAAGTCGGTTCTCACTGTCACGCTAAGCAAGTTGGCCAGTACCGACGAGAAGGACAACGCGCGTGCGTTCCTCAAATCGTTGCTCGCAGAGATGCACTAGCGCAATGACCACCAACAAGACCCAGCCAACCGATGCCTCAGTCGACGACTTTGTTGCCGCAGCCCAACCTCACCGTCGCAGGGACGAAGGCGAGCAGATCCTTGCTCTCATGCGCGACGTCACGGGCGAGCCCGGCGTGATGTGGGGATCGTCCATTGTGGGGTTCGGAGACATGCACTACCGATACGCAAGCGGCCGTGAGGGTGACTGGATGCGCGCCGGATTCTCACCGCGCAAAGCTCAGTTCACGCTATACGGCCTTCAGGACCATGAAGGCTCATCCGCATTGTTGCCCGCACTCGGACCCCATACGCTCGGAGTGGGTTGCGTCTATATCAAGCGCATCGACGCCGTCGAGCTCAACGTGCTGCGCAAACTCATCAACCTCGCCTTCTCTCGCGCAGACTACGACGCTGGTCGCAACAGCTAACCCACCTTCGCACCCGCCCCTGCCGTGTCACATTCGTGTGCGCCGCCCGGTGTTAGGTTGATGGTCTCTGCAGCACGGACGGGATCCGTGTGGCAATGCGCTCACACCCAATAACAGGAGTTCCCGATGCTTGCGATGAGTTACCAGGTCACGTTGCCAGGGTCGTACGATGTGGACGCCTTCCGGCAAGCTCTCGATTCCACGATCGAGGGTTGGACCACCACCGAGGGCTTGCTCTTCGCGGCGCACGGACTCACTCAAGCCAATACTCCCGGAGCGACACACCACGTGTATTCGCCGTTCTTTGTGTGGTCCAATACCTCGCGCATGGGCACCTACCTATGGGGCGGTGAACACTTCGCACAGATTGAACGGGAATTCGGCCGTCCGAGCGTGCAGACCTGGGCCGTCACCAGCGTGCAACTGGGCTCACCGGCCGACAACCCCGAGTCTGCCGCGGTTGCGGTCCTCGTTGTGGCTTCCGCGACACAAGGTCAAACACTCGCTCAGCGTGTTGTCGACCACAAGGCGGACGCTCGGGTGCGCGTCCACGGTCATGACACCGCGATCGCCGTGCGCGGAATTGATCCTCGCAACGGCGCAGAACTGTCATTCGACGCTCTCTACGAACTTCCCAAGAAGCTCAAAGCCCCGGCACACGCTCAGGTGATTGATCTCGCTGGCATCACGCTGCCGAATGCGTCATAACCCGTCATAGCGCGTCGACCCACATAGCAAAGCCGCGGCACCCAGGTCCTCCGGGCCGCCGCGGGTCCATTTTGCTAGCGCTAACGCTTGCGCTTGCGCTTTTCGCGCACGCGTACCGATACCTGGATCGGCGAGCCTTCAAACCCGAATGCCTCGCGTAGGCGGCGCTCAATAAAGCGACGGTACTGCGGGTCCAGGAATCCGCTGGTGAAGATCACAAAGCGCGGCGGGCGCGTCGACGCCTGGGTGGCAAACAAGATCTTGGGCTGCTTGCCCGAGCGCACGGGGTGCGGGTGCTCGGCAACCAGTTCGCCGAGGAACGAGTTCAGCTTTCCAGTCGAGATGCGCTGGTCCCAGCTGGACAGCGCGAGGTCCAGGGCCGGCACGAGGCGATTCGTGTGCCAACCCGTAGCCGCGGAAAGGTTCACTCGAGGCGCCCAACTGAGCTGCACTAGGTCCTGCTCAATCGACCGCTCAAGTAGGAATCGCTCGTCCTCGCCCACCAGGTCCCACTTGTTGAAAACCAGCACCAGCCCACGCCCAGCATCAACCACCTGGGTGATGACGCGCAGGTCCTGGTCGGTCAGTGGGGCGGAGGCATCGAGCAGCACCAGTGCCACCTCGGCACGCACGATCGCGGCACCGGTGCGCAGCGAGGCGTAGAAGTCGGCGCCCTTGGCCATGTGTACACGGCGGCGGATTCCAGCGGTGTCGACCAAGGTCCACTTGCGACCGTCGAATTCGACGATCTCATCAACCGGGTCCCGCGTGGTGCCGGCGATCTCGTTCACCACAACGCGGTCCTCGCCCGCAAGCTTGTTCAGCAGCGAGCTCTTGCCAACGTTGGGACGGCCCACGAGCGCCACGCGGCGCGGCGCATTGGGGTCCACGTCAACTTGGGGCATTTCCTTGGGAAGCGCGGCCACGGCGGCGTCCAACAGGTCACCGGTACCGCGGCCGTGCAGTGCCGATACTGGCCACGGCTCACCAAGTCCCAAGTTCCACAGCGCTGCGGCCTCCAGTTCACCCTGCGGGCCGTCCACCTTATTGGCGCACAACACCACCGGCTTCTTGGCCGCACGTAGTAGGCGCACGACGTGCTCGTCGGTCGCAGTAGCGCCCGTCTTTGAGTCGACCACAAAGATCACCGCGTCGGCCATCTCGATGGCGACCTCGGCGTGCTGGGCCACCGTGAGGTCGAGTCCTTCGACCTTTGCCTCCCAGCCACCGGTGTCCATCAGCATGAAGTCCGTGCCGGCCCATTCAGCGGGGTAAGACACGCGGTCGCGGGTCACACCGGGCATGTCCTCGACTACCGCCAGTCGCTTGCCGATGATGCGGTTAACTAGCGTCGACTTACCCACGTTGGGACGGCCGATGATTGCGATGGTAGGCAGCTGTGCCTCGGTGAGTGCCTCGGCTTCAGAGTCAAGGGTTGCGAAGTCTTCGTCGGATAGGTCATACGCCTCGAGGCCGGCACGCAACGCGGCCTCGCGGACCTCGTCGAACGACTCCTCGGGGTCGGACTCGTGCGGAGCAGGCACGGCATCGTCGCCGCGGCCGCCAACAGGCGTGCTCGTAGCCCAATCCTCGTCATACGCGTCGGCCGCGTCGGAACGCTCGTCCCGCTGGTCGTCGCTCATGAGTTCTCCTTCGTGTGTGTGTCTGGGCCGCTGTTGCGGCGTCGATCACTCACTTCATCGTCATTTGGTAGTTCGAGACTGGTGTGAGTCAGCGTCTCAGCCAGCTGCATACGCAGCGCCTCAGCAACGGCGTGTTCCGCCCATGCTTGCTTTGCGCGACCCTTCAGGTCCTCGGGAGGCATCAGCACGGTAGGCACGCCAAACTCCACGAGGATACGCCTTCTAGGGCGCGGCCACACATTCACGCTCTCTCCGCTTCGGCGAGTGCCGATCAGAGCAGTGGGCACGATGGGCGCACCGGACTGTATCGCCAGCCACGCCGCACCACCGTGAACAGAGTCCGCAGCACCCGCGCCGCGAGTACCTTCCGGGAAAATACCCACCACGCCACCGCGGCGTAAAACCGCGAGACCCTGCGCTAGGGCGCCGCGCCCCGCATTGACAACCTTGATCTGACCGGCTCGCTGCAGTAGAGGCCCGAACGGACCCGCGTACATGTGGTCAGAAACCAGAAAGTGAGATCCGCGCGGAATCACACCGTGAATGACCGGTCCGTCGATAAATCCCATGTGATTAGTGACCACGATCACGGCGCCATGCTTGGGTATATTGGAACGGCCAACAACTTTAGTGGCCCACAGGCCCTGCGCGAGGATACGCCCCAGCCAGCGCGACCAGCGCGGTCCCCACACTCCGGGTGCGGCAGTACTACTCACTTTAGCGACTCCCAGCTACTCAGAGTGCGGCAGCGTGTGCCAGCTCGACGACGGCATCGACCGCTTCCTCAATCGTGAGGTACGTCGTATCCAGGGTGAGAACGCCATCGGCTGCGGTGTGGAAGTTCACGACGGTGGCGTCCAACTTGTCGCGCCCCAAGACAGATTCGCGAACGGTAGCAACGTCAGCGCCCTCGCCGGCGCGACGCGCGACCCTCACTTCCTCATCTGCGGTCATCAGAATGCGCACATCGGCATCGGGCGCAATCACTGTGGTGATGTCGCGCCCTTCAGCGACCACTCCGTGGCCCTGGGAAAACCCGCCGATGCGCTCTCCCGCGATCACGTCCCGCTGCCAGCGCCCCAACGCCGCACGCGCGTCAAGGTTAGTTGCGACGAAAGACACATTCAGTGAGACCTCATCTGTGCGGATCAGCGCGGAGACATCCTCGCCATCAACGGAAATTCGTGGGTTGTTTGGATCAAGGACCAACGTGACGTTCATGGTCTCGATCATGGCCGTCACGTCGTGGGTGTTGGCAAAATCGACTCCCTCACGCATGCACCACACTGTGCCAACGCGGTACGTCGCGCCGGTGTCAAAATAGGCAAGGCCAAGGCGGCGCGCCACCTCTCGCGCGACGGTGGACTTACCGGTGCCCGCAGGCCCGTCGATCGCTATAACGATTGCACTCATGATGCGGCTATCTCCCAATCCTTGTCACTCAACACTGCTGTCAATTCTGTTGCTCGGGTGGGATCCACATAAAGCGTGGTCAGACCAACGGGCTGGCGCGGCGAATGCTCTATCGCGATGTCCTCGACGTTCACGCCCACAGCAGTGACGTCACTGAGCAGGCGCAACAACTGGCCCGCCTCGTCGGGCACGATCACGGTCACGGCCGTGTAGTCACGCTGCGCGCCACCGTGCTTGCCGGGGATCCGCGCTACTTCTATCCGGCCACGTTCGATCAGGTCAGTAAGTGCCTCGCCGATGTCGTCGGCCTCTTTCACGTCCTCGAGGTCGCCGATGATGTGGTCTAGCGTCGCGACCAACGCGTGATGGTTCAGGCGTGCGATATCCGCCCACATCCCAGCGTCCGTCGCAGCAATACGCGTGACGTCACGCAGTCCCTGTCCGGCCAGCGCAACGTCGGTGGGACTCAGCGTGCCTAACGCGGCCGCGACGGCCGATGCGGCTACCTGCGGTGCGTGGGACACGCGAGCGACCGCGTTGTCATGAGCCTGGGCATCCATGACTACGACGTCGCACTGCAACGCCTGTGGCAACATCCTAATCAGGGCAATGGCGTCGGCCGGGGCCCCATTGGGGCACAGCACCCACGGACGCGCCTTAAAAAGGTCGCCCTGCGCCGCGAGCCCGCCGGAGATTTCGCGTCCAGCCATAGGGTGAGATCCGACGTATCGCTCGCCGTGACCCGAATTGTGCGCGGCGGCCGCGATGGGCGCTTTGATGCTTGCGACGTCAGTGACGATCGCGCCGGGGAACGCGCGCAAGGAATCTGCGACTACCGACGCCGCGGCGGACGGCGGCACAGCCACGATGACAACCTGAGGTGTGTCACCCGGGGCCAGTGAACGACCCGCACCGATGCTGTGAGCCAGTCGGGTGGCATCGGCGTCTCGGTCTTCAATGGTGACGTCCCAGCCTTCGGCTACCAAGCCGATGCCAATGCTGGCGCCGATCAGGCCGGCGCCGACGATGTGGGTGCGGGGAAGGGCAGGAGGCGTCTGCCCGGTGCCATCAGTAGCCATCTCGACTACTGCGCAAGATCGCGACGCAAAGAAACCGCGTCATGCAAGTAGATGTGCTGAATCTGGTCGCGGGGGGTATCGAGATTCGTGTGGATCATCACGCGCACTACCAGTGGAAGCGCACCGGGAACCGCCATCTCCTGCGCACACATAAAGGGCACAGCGCCTAGGTTGAGCGCGCGCGCTGCGGCAGCTGGGAAGTCACTCACGACGTCGGGGGTACACGTGAAAAACACAGAGATCAGATCCTCCGTGTCAAGGCCGTTGGCCTCGATCAACGCGGTCATCAACTCTTGGGTACGGTCGTGAAGGTGGTCCCGCTGGTCGACAGTGAGCGTTGTTGCGCCCCGTATGGCCCGAATCGTCATGGGCCCATCGTATCGGTCACACACGTGCGCTCCACCTCTGCGCAGCGCGTGTGTGCCCTCGCGACGTTACAGGCCTGCGACATCCATGAGTTCACCAACGTCAACGCGGCCAAGTTCGCGCACCTCGCCTGGCGACAAAGTACCAAGGCGGATCGGACCAAATTGCGTGCGTACCAGTTCAAGCACTGGGAAACCTACGCTCGCGAACATACGGCGGACGATGCGGTTGCGGCCCTCGTGCAGTTGCACCTGGACAAGGGAATGGCCCTTGCTGGTGTCAAGAATGACGCAATCACTGACACGCACCGGGCCGTCCTCTAGGTCGACGCCAGCGCGCAGAGTGGTGCACAGCGTCTTGGGAACTACGCCTGCCACCTTCGCGACGTACACCTTGGACACGCCATGCGTCGGGTGCGCCAGGCGGTTCGCCAGATCACCATCATTGGTCAGCAAAATGACACCGGTGGTTTCCGAGTCAAGTCGTCCAACGTGGAAAAGCCGCTCGGTGTAATTGCTCACATACTGGTCAAGCGCGGGGCGTCCCTGCGGGTCGCTCATCGTAGAAAGCACGCCAGACGGCTTATTCAACACCACAGTGATATTGGAGGCGTCGCAGCAGATGCGCTTGTTATCGACCTGAAGCACTACCTCGTCGGGATCGACGCGCACGCCTAGCTGGTCAACCACGGTGCCGTTGACCTTTACTCGGCCTGCTTCAATGATGTCCTCGCACTTGCGGCGCGAACCAACACCGGCGGAGGCAAGTACCTTCTGCAGGCGGATGCCTTCAGGGCGGTGAATCTCGAGTTCCACTAACGTGCCTCTCCATCTACGTCTGCCAGTTCCGGCAGATACGGCGCGAGCGGCGGGAGGTCATCGAGGGAATTTACTCCCATGCGTTCTAGGAACTCCGTCGACGTGCCGTACTGCACGGCACCGCCGGTCTCACCCATTTCAGTGATCAGTCCCCTGGCGCTCAGCGTCTTCATCACAGAGTCCACATTCACTCCGCGAATCTGAGAAACCTGACCTCGGGTCACCGGTTGACGATACGCCACCACAGCCAAAGTTTCGAGCGCCGCCTGCGATAGACGCGCGCTTTGGCCATCTACTACAAAGGCTCCGACCACATCGGCGTAGAGCCTTGACGAGTAGATACGCCACTTGCCCTCAACGTCCCGCAGTTCAAAACCACGGGACGCATCGGGGTCCGCGTACTCGTCGCGCAAGGCGTGCAAGGCATCAACTACCTGCCGCTCAGGTGAACCAAGCGCGGCGGCGATATCCGCCGGTGCAACAGGTTCGTCTACCACCATCAGGATCGCCTCTAGCGGTCCTCGCAGTGCCATATTAGTCATTGCCGCTCCCTTGCCCCGCAGTGGCGGGAACCTGATCAATGTCATCAAATTCATCGGAAACCTCGACGGCTGCGTCGGATCCCGTCCATCGCACCGTCAACTCTCCAAGCGAATGCATCTGGTCAAACGCCACCACGGACTCGCGGAACAACTCCAGTAATGCCAGGAATCGCGCCACCACGACGTTGACATGGTCCGCGTCCTGCACGAGAGAGCGGAAGGACATCACCTTCTCGCGCTGGAGGCGTCCGGTCATCATCGCGGCCTGCTCGCGCACGCTCACGGCGGGATTGTGCAGATGAGTCAGGCTTATCCCGGGATCCGACGCCTTGGGCTGGAGGGCATGCGCGGCAAATCGGGCCAGCTGATCGGGCGTGACACGCCATACCAATTCTGGAAGAAGCATCGCGAAATGCGGCTCCAACTGGACATCGCGGGGTACGCGACGCGGCGCTGCCAAGGCCACGGCAAAGGAACTGGCCACCAACTTGAACGCGCGGTATTGGAGCAGGCGGGCAAACAACAAGTCACGGGCCTCGAGGAGCTCAAGGTCCTCACGGTCGTCGACCTCACCCTGTGGAAGCAATCGCGCGGCTTTGAGGTCAAGAAGGGTGGCGGCCACCACCAAGAATTCCGATGCTTGGGACAGGTCCCAGTCGCCATCACGAGAGCGCACGCTCGCAAGGAAGTCGTCCGTCACTGTGGCCAAAGCGACCTCGGTGATCTCCATCTGGTGCTTCGCTATCAGCGACAGCAGAAGGTCGAAGGGCCCGTCAAAGTTCTCCAGGTGGACCTCGAACCCCTGCTGCGGGTTGGACGGCGCGGAGGTGTCCTCAGCGGTCACGTTAGGCAGCGACTCCACGTGCAATCAATTCGCATGCGAGCTGACGGTACGCCTTGGCACCGGCGTGCGACGGGGCGAACGTGGTGATGGGCTCGGCGGCCACGGACGCATCGGGGAATTTCACGGTGCGGTGGATCATAGTCTCGGTGACCTTGTCCCCAAAGGCTTCACGGACCCGCTCGACAACCTCTTGAGAGTGCAGCGTGCGTGGGTCATACATGGTGGGGATGATTGCGTCCATGGTCAGTCGCGGGTTGAGTCGATCTTGGACCTTGGCAACGGTGTCAACCAACAGCGCAACGCCGCGCATAGCGAAATATTCACTAGCCAACGGAATCAGCACACCGTGAGCGGCTACCAGGGCGTTGACAGTGAGTAGGCCAAGCGACGGCTGGCAGTCCACCAGAATCACGTCGTAGTCGTCCTCGACGCTACGCAGTGCGCGAGCAAGTGCGCTCTCACGAGCCACCTCGCTCACGAGTTGCACTTCCGCGGCACTCAGGTCGATGTTGGCAGGCAACAGGTCCAGGTTCTCGAACCCAGTCTCCATGATGACGTCGCGGGTCGGAACGTCACTTCGCATTAACAAGTCGTACACAGTCGTGTCGAGCCCGTGAGAATTGATTCCCAGCCCGGCCGATGCTGCACCTTGCGGGTCAAAGTCAACCAACAACACCTTGCGCCCATACTCGGCAAGTGCCGCAGCGAGGTTGACCGAGGTCGTCGTTTTGCCGACGCCGCCCTTTTGATTACACAGAGCCACAACGCGTGCGGGGCCGTGGCTGGACAGCGGCGCAGGTACAGGGAAATCAGTCACATGTGTCACATTACCGTTTAGTACAGCGTGCACTCACCTGGCGCGCGGGTGAGCTGCCGCGTACACCTCGCGCAAGGTGTCCTGCGTGACCATCGTGTAGAGCTGGGTCGTGGTCACGGAGGCATGACCTAGAAGTTCTTGAACTACGCGCACGTCGGCGCCACCGGACAGCAGATGGGTTGCGAAGGAGTGACGCAGTGTGTGCGGAGACACGTTCGGGACGCCCGCCCGCTCCGCGGCCGCTTTAAGAATCCCCCAGGCGCTCTGGCGCGATAGGCGCGAGCCCCGCGTGTTGAGGAACATCGCAGGAGTTCCTTTGCCGCCTGCCGCAAGCGGCGCACGCCCGCGCACTATATACGCATTTATGCGGCGCGCCGCATAGGATCCAACTGGCACGACTCGCTCCTTGCGCCCCTTACCGCGCAGGAGTACCGCTTCTTTTCCTGGCTCTAAATTCACGTCATCAACATCAAGTCCTACGGCTTCGGAGATACGAGCACCGGTGGCATAGACGAGTTCAAGCAACGCCGCGTCGCGCAAGGCGGGCGGACCGTCCCCCACTGCTGCGGCCTCGAGCACTGCGGCGACCTGGTCGGTACTAATGGCCTTAGGGAGCCGCTTAGGAATGGCGCGAGGCTTGACGGCCGCCGACACGTCGGACGGCACCCACTGTTCCATCAGCGCAAAGCGATGCCATCCACGCACAGCAACGATCGTGCGGCTAGACGATGCGGGTGACAGCGCGCCGCGGCCATCCTCACCAGTTCCAATCGCCTCCGCGAAGGCAGCAACGTCAGCGCGCTCGACACCGGTAAGTGAGAAAATTCCACGGGACTGAAGGAAATTCGCATATCGTGACAGGTCGCGGCGATATGCGGACACCGTATTGGTGCTCAGACCGCGTTCGACCGTCACGTGCGCAAGGTAGGCGTCGCGCTGGTCGTTCAGCATTTAACTGGGCCAGATCGTCAATGCATCGGGAAGAAACGGGTCGACCAGGATCGCCGCGAAAACCACGGTCAGGTACATGATCGAGTCTCGAAACAGCCGCATCTCGTGCAACTGCGACTCCCCGGCACGCGAACGCCGATACAGACGCACGCAACCTCCGACAAACCAGCTTCCGGACACCAGCGCGACCACGGCGTAAACCCAGGTCATCGAAGCCACTGGCACAAGGACCAAACTGACGACCATCATGGCGATGGCGTACAACACCATTTCAACCGCGACATGCTTGGTAGAGGCCACTACTGGCAGCATCGGAACGTGCGCGTCCGCGTAGTCCTTCTTGAAACGCATGGACAGCGGCCAATAGTGAGGTGGAGTCCAAAAGAAGATGATGAGGAACAGCAGAACGGGCGTCCACGACAGGGATTGCGTCACCGCTGCCCAGCCAATGAGCACTGGCATGCAGCCAGCGGCCCCGCCCCACACGATGTTCTGCGAGGTGCGTCGCTTGAGGATCATGGTGTATCCCACCGCATAGGCAAGGATCGCGATCACAGAAAGTAGGGCCGCCAGTGGCGATTTCACCACCCAGATAAACCAGGCCGTCGACGCCACGCCAAGCACCCAGGCGAAGATCAGCGCCGCCCGGGGGGTCACGTCGCCGGTCACTAGCGGCCGGCCGCGCGTACGCTTCATGATCGCGTCAATATCGCGGTCAACATACATATTGAAGGTGTTCGCACTTCCAGCGGACAACGCCCCACCGATCAGCGTGGAGACCATGAGCCAACCACCGGGCCAGCCGCCGGCCGCGAGCACCATGGTCGGGAGAGTCGTGACGAGCAGCAACTCGATGATGCGAGGCTTGGTAAGCGCCACGTAGGCCTTTAGCCGACGAGTAGCGAGCAACCACCGCGGAACTGCCGGAGCAGGCACGTCGGCAAGGTCGGCAGAAACGTGGGGCATGCGTCAATCTTAACGCCGGATAGCCGTTCGTCGTGCCCGGCGTCTCCCGCTAGGCTAGTGAGGACGAAGACCCGTCAAAACACCCTTGGAGATATCTGTGACCATCAACTGGACAGACCAGGATCACCGCGCGGTTGACACCCTGCGCGTGCTCGCCGCCGACGCCGTCGAGAAGGTCGGCAACGGCCATCCCGGCACCGCCATTTCACTCGCGCCCGCCGCGTATTTGCTCTTCCAGAACGTCATGACGCACGATCCGTCGGACTCGAAGTGGCTCGGACGTGACCGCTTTGTGCTGTCTGCCGGCCACTCGTCCCTCACGCTTTACCTCCAGCTCTTCGCCGCGGGTTACGACCTGAACCTCGATGACTTGAAGTCCCTGCGCACCTGGGGTTCGCGTACCCCCGGTCACCCCGAGTACCACCACACCGATGGTGTCGAGACCACTACTGGTCCGCTCGGCCAGGGCCTGGCTACCGCCGTCGGCATGGCGATGGCTGCTCGCCGTGAGCGTGGACTCTTTGACCCGGAGGCCCCCGCCGGGGAGTCCGTGTTCGACCACCTCATCTACGTGATCGCCTCCGATGGCGACATGCAGGAAGGCATCACGGGCGAGGCCTCCTCAATCGCTGGCACCCAAGAACTGGGTAACCTCGTGGTGATCTGGGACGACAACAACATCTCTATCGAGGACGACACCGACATCGCGTTCACCGAAGACGTGGTGGCGCGCTACGCGGCCTACGGCTGGCACACGCACCACGTGAACTGGAAGGCTGGCGGCGAATACAAGGAGGACGTCGAGGCACTCGCCGACGCTTTGGCCGCGGCCAAGGCCGAGACCGGCAAGCCGTCATTCATCCGTTTGAGCACCATCATCGGCTGGCCGTCGCCCACCAAGCAGGACACTGGTGCGATCCACGGATCCAAGCTCGGCACTGAGGAAGTCGCCGGTCTCAAACAGGCTCTCGGATTCGACACCGAGAAGACGTTCGATGTCGAGCCGGAGATCCTGGCTCACATGCACGAGGCCAAGAAGCGCGGCCAGGCGCTTCACTCCGATTGGAATGCACAATTCTCGCGTTGGGAGTCTGAGAATCCCGAGCGTGCCGCTCTCCTGACGCGCACGCGGGCAGGCAAGCTTCCGGACGGCTGGACCGACGCACTTCCCGTGTTCGAGGCAGGAAAGTCTGTCGCAACCCGCGCAGCGTCGGGCAGCGTTCTGAATGCCCTCGCACCGGTGTTGCCCGAGCTTTGGGGCGGCTCTGCCGACCTCGCCGGCTCAAACAACACCACGATGAAGGGCGAGCCCTCGTTCCTTCCCGTCGAGCGTTCCACCGAGATGTTCGCGGGCAACCCTTACGGCCGCACGCTCCACTTCGGCATTCGTGAGCACGCCATGGGTGCGATTCTCAACGGCATCGCGCTGCACGGCCCCACCCGCGCTTACGGCGGAACGTTCATGACATTCTCCGACTACATGCGTCCCGCGGTTCGCCTGGGCGCGCTCATGAAGGCGCCCAGCATCTTCGTGTGGACCCACGACAGCATCGGTCTTGGCGAAGACGGTCCCACCCACCAGCCGATCGAACACATGGCTGCCCTGCGCGCGATCCCCGGCCTGTCCGTGGTTCGTCCCGGCGACGCCAATGAGACCACCTACGCATGGCGCGGGATCCTCGAGCGTCTCGATGGCCCCGCTGGCATCGTGCTCACGCGTCAGGGCGTCCCAACGGTGGACCGCGACGGTGAGTTCGAGTCCGCCGAGGGCGTCCTCAAGGGTGCGTACACGCTGCTCGACACCGATGGCGAGCCAGACGTGATCCTGATCGGCACCGGCTCCGAGGTCCAACACGCTGTGGGTGCTCGCGACCTCCTCGCCGCAGAAGGCATCAAGGCGCGAGTCGTCTCCATGCCTTGCCGTGAGTGGTTCGACGAGCAGGACGACGCGTACCGCAACTCGGTGCTGCCGTCCACCGTCAAGGCACGTGTGTCCGTCGAAGCTGGCATCGCACAGGGCTGGCGGGAACTCGTCGGCGACGCAGGCCGCATCGTGTCGATCGAGCACTATGGCGCCTCCGCTGACGCTGACTTCCTTTTCAAGGAGTTCGGGTTCACGGCGGACAACGTGGCAGCCAAGGCGCGGGAGAGCATCGAGGCCGCGCGTTGAGCCAATTCATCAGCACGTGGGTTGGCTTAGGCGAGGAGGCGCACGTCGCGCTCACAGTTTCTGGTGACGCGGCCGAGGCCGCTACCCGCTTAAGCGAAACCCTCGTGGTCGATGGGGTTGCCTCCGGACTCGGCGCGACGGACTCCATGCTGTGGGGTCACGACGCCGAGGCCGAATCGGCCATCCGACTGGGTTGGACGGATCTCCACGTCACCTCACGGGAGATTCTTCCGCAACTTGAGGCGCTGGCGGCAAACGCGCACGATGAGGGCAAGACTCGCGTCGTACTTGCGGGCATGGGCGGATCTTCGCTCGGACCTGAGGTGATCTGCGGCACCTACGGTGTACCGCTGGTGACCCTCGATTCGACGGACCCTGACCAGGTCCGTGCCGCGCTCGACGGCGACCTCGAAAAGACGATCTTGGTGGTGTCTTCTAAGTCGGGTGGCACAGTTGAGACGGATTCTCAGCGTCGCATTTTTGAAGAAGCGTTCGACGCCGTCGGGCTCGACCCCCGCAAACACATCGTCATCGTGACCGATCCCGACTCCCCGCTTCACAAGGCATCAGTGAAGGCTGGCTATCGCGCAATCTTCTTGGCAGACCCCAATGTGGGCGGGCGCTTTTCTGTGCTCAGCGCTTTTGGGATCGTGCCCGCCGCGCTTGCGGGCGTACCGGTGGTCGAATTGCTTGATGAAGCTGCCGCAGTAGCGGATTCCTTCTGCGAAGACACTGCCGCGAATCCGGCTCTTGTTTTGGGCGCCGCCATGGCCGGGTCATCGCGAGACAAGTTGGTGTTCACGGACGAGGGCTCGGGATTGGTCGGTTTCGGAGATTGGGCCGAGCAGCTCATCGCCGAGTCGACCGGAAAAGCTGGCAGTGGCATTTTGCCTATCGTCGCTGAGACCGGAGCGCCGGAGTCTCACGCCGATGACGTCATCGATGTGCGAATGGTGTCGTTGTCCGCTCAACCCGACGCAAAAGACCACCAGATCGTGACTGGCGGCACGCTCGGTGGGCAGTTCTTGCTGTGGGAGTACGCCACGTCCGTCGCCGGCCGCATTCTGGGAATTAACCCATTCGATCAGCCCAACGTTGAGTCCGCGAAGTCAGCCACGCGCGCGCTACTGGATTCTCTTCCGGAACCACAAGCACCGGTCTTCATTGACGACGGCATCGAGGTACGTGGCACCGACGGGCTACTTCAAGGCGTCACGACTGTAGAAGGCGCTATCGCGGTACTTGAGGCGCAACTTGAACCGCGCGGTTACCTGGCGGTCATGGCCTACCTCAACCGCGAGGGGTTCCCCGCGTTACCGTCCGTGCGCCACGCCATCGCAGCTCGCACGAACCGCCCCGTCACCTTTGGCTGGGGACCCCGTTTTTTGCACTCCACCGGCCAACTGCATAAGGGTGGTGCACCGGTGGGAGTATTTGTCCAGATTACTGGCACATTCGCCGGTGACCTCGATATCCCTGGCCGTCCATTTTCGTTCGCACAGCTCATCTCGGCTCAGGCCACGGGCGATGCAAACGTCCTCGCCGAGCACTACCGTCCCGTGCTACGGCTCAACCTCACCGACGTATCGCACGTAGCTCGCGTAGCTGCGCTACTCGAAGGATAAACAGTGAATAACCCCCTGCGCGATCCTCGCGATCGTCGCCTTCCTCGTATCGCCGGATCATGCGGACTCGTGATGTTCGGCGTGACCGGAGACCTGGCCCGCAAGAAACTGATGCCTGCGGTCTACGACCTCGCCAACCGCGGACTGTTACCGCCCGCATTCGCGCTGACGGGATTCGCTCGCCGCGACTGGGAGCGCGAGGACTTTTCGCAGGTAGTGCACGACTCCGTCAAGCAGTATGCACGCACGCCTTTCCGCGAGGAGACGTGGAAGCAACTCTCCGAAGGCATCCGCTTTGTTCAGGGCACCTTCGACGATCCGGAGGCGTTCAATACGCTGCGAAAGACCGTCGAAGAACTCGACCGGGAGCGCGGCACCGGTGGAAACCACGCGTTCTATCTCTCCATCCCGCCATCGGCGTTCCCGCAGGTAATCCGCCAACTACGTGACTCCGGCTTGTCCGCGCCCAAGGAAGATACCTGGCGCCGTGTCGTGATCGAGAAGCCTTTCGGCCACGATCTCGAATCCGCGAATGAGCTTAACGACGTTGTCTCAGAAGTCTTCCCTCCCGACTCGGTGTTCCGCATCGACCACTACCTGGGCAAGGAAACGGTGCAGAACCTGTTGGCACTGCGCTTCGCTAACCAGCTCTTCGAGCCGATCTGGAATTCCCAGTACATCGATCACGTCCAGATCACCATGGCCGAGGACATCGGCATTGGCGGCCGCGCTGGCTACTACGACGGCATCGGCGCTGCCCGCGACGTCATCCAGAACCACCTTCTTCAGCTCATGGCGCTCACGGCCATGGAAGAACCAGCGACCTTTGAGGCGAGCGACTTGCGCGCGGAGAAGGAGAAGGTGCTTCGCGCTGCGAACCTTCCCGATGACCTCGCTGCTAACACCGCTCGCGGCCAGTACTCCGCGGGCTGGCGTGGCGGAGAACAGGTGGGCGGGTACCTGGACGAAGACGGGATCTCGGAGGACTCGATCACCGAGACCTACGCCGCCATTCGCGTCGACATCCCGAACCGGCGCTGGTCCGGAACCCCGTTCTACCTGCGAGCGGGCAAACGGCTTGGCCGGCGAGTGACGGAGATCGCACTGGTCTTTAAAAAGGCGCCAAGCCCCTACTTCCAGAAGGTTGAGGGCTCGGACGTCGGCAACAACGCCCTCGTCATCCGCGTGCAGCCCGATGAGGGAGTCACGCTTCGGTTTGGCTCTAAGGTTCCCGGTGCCGCGATGGAGGTGCGCGACGTCACGATGGACTTCGCGTATGGCAACGCGTTCACTGAGACCTCACCCGAAGCTTACGAACGTCTGATCCTGGACGTGTTGCTAGGCGACCCGCCCCTGTTCCCGCGCCACGAGGAAGTCGCCCTATCGTGGCAAATCCTCGATCCGATTACCTCGTTTTGGGCGACGCAGGAGCAGCCGGAGCAGTACCGATCCGGTACCTGGGGACCCACAAGCGCCGTTGCAATGCTCGCGCGCGACGGTCGCGTCTGGAGGCGCCCATGATTATTTCAATGCCAGCAACAACGACGGTTGACATCAATCGTCAAATCTTGCAGTCGCGAAAAGACGGCGGAGTTGTCACACTCGGTCGGGTGATGACCCTGGTCATTGACGCGACTGGCGCCGATGCCGACTTCGCTATCGACACCGCCAACGTGGCGTCTCGCGAACACCCTTGCCGCATCATCGTCTTCGCACCCCAAAACGACGGTGAGGATCGGCTCGATGCCGAGATACGCGTGGGTGGCGATGCCGGCGCTTCCGAGGTGATCGTGTTACGACCCTCCGGCGAACAGGTCAATCACGCCGACACCCTGGTTACTCCCCTACTTTTGCCCGATGCGCCGATCGTGGCCTGGTGGCCGGCGGCCGTTCCAGCCAACGCGTCCGAGACTGGCCTGGGCAAGATGGCCCAGCGCCGGATCACCGACACCAAGGGCGAGGCGACGCCTGGCGACACGCTATGCCAGTTATCCGCCAACTACCGCGACGGCGATACCGACATGGCATGGACGCGGCTCACCCGGTGGCGTGCGTTGTTGGCAGCTGCGCTGGAACAGGTGACAGACCGTACCGTCACGAAGGCTCATATTCACGGCGACACCAACAGCGCATCGATTCTGCTACTTGGCGCATGGTTGCAGCGCACCCTCGACTGCGAAATCGAGCTGACCTACGATGACAAACTGGCAGGCGTCCAGGACATCGTATTGGAGACACCTTCCGGCGAGATTGGTATCTCACGTCCCGATGGCCACAACGCCACGTTGACTCAACCCGGGCAACCTCAACACGTCATCGCACTGCCAGCGAGAACTCTTGGCGATTGCCTGGCCGAGGAATTGGGTCGCCTCGATGCAGACCTGGTCTATGGCGACGTCCTCAGCTATTACAAGGCGAACCGTTGAACCGCCGCGTCGTTGTCCTCCCCGACGCGTCCGCGGTAGCTGATTCCACAGCGGCTCGTTTGCTTACCGCGATCGCCGATCGGCTGACCGTCGTGGATCGCGCTGATATCGTCCTCACCGGTGGAACAGTCGGCATCGCGACCCTCGCCGCCGTCGCTGCCTCGCCCCTGCGCGACACCATCGACTGGACCTCAGTTCACATGTGGTGGGGCGACGAGCGCTTTGTCGCCTCGTCAGACCCGGACCGCAATGAAGGCCAGGCTCAGGACGCGTTGCTGCGGCACCTTGCGATGCCGGAGGAGAACATTCACCGTATGGGTTCAACAGACACCTTCACGAGCGCAGAAGCTGCCGCGGCTGCTTACCATGGCGAGATCGCGGATAACGGCAACCCGCAGTGGGACGTTCTGATGCTAGGGCTTGGTCCCGATGGTCACGTTGCCTCGCTGTTCCCCCAGCACCCCGGTTTCACCCGAGCCTCTGCAACAGTGATCGCCGTTCACGACTCGCCCAAGCCCCCACCCACCCGCGTGAGCCTAGGCCTGAGCGCTATCACCCGCGCGCGGCAGGTTTGGATAGTCGCCGCTGGCAAAGGCAAGGCTGAGGCGGTTCGCGATTGCCTAGGAGGCAATGCGTCGTACCCGGGAGCTGTCGTGCACGGCACCGAAGCAACTCTTTGGCTCCTCGATGCCGCTGCTGCGGCGAAGGTTTAACCGCCTCATTTGAGTGACGTAGAAGGGCCGGTTTACCCATAGGTAAACCGGCCCTTCTACGTACTGGCGTGCGACTCGCTAGAGGCGCGCCTTGATGGTGTCAACGATGTCCTCAATACGGAACTGGTCGGGCTTGGCATAGATGACCTCGCCATCGGCGCGGAACGTGTATACGCCCTTGTTGCCTGGCTTGAGCGTCACCTGCCCCAACTGCTCACCAAAGGTGCTGAGGATGGTTTTCTGTGCGTCGACGGCCTTATCTAGATAACCGCACGGAACGCAATACTCGATCTCAATGTTCATAGTGTGAACTCCCTTCATTTTGACAACCAGGCATCAGCCGCAAAGATTCCGCTAGGCATAGGCGCAAAAATGCCGCCCAACTCCACGAGGGAGGGGCGGCATCGTCGCATGATGTTGTGAGTCGTATCGAGGAACTACTTCCCCGCTGCGACGCCACTTCGGCGTGAGCGGAGCGTCAATAGCGCCTCGTCCAACAGGGCTTCACCCTCGGATTCGGTACGACGTTCCTTCACATACGCAAGGTGAGTCTTATACGGCTCGTTGCGAAGCGGCTCAGGCGGGTTCGCCGCGTCGAGCCCGCCGGGCAGTCCGCACTTAGGGCAGTCCCATTCAACCGGGACTTCCTGGTCCCCGCCAATGGCGAAGCTAGGTGACGTGATGTGTCCCCGCGCACAGTAATACGAGACCACTTGGCGAGGCGCGGACTCGCCGCGTTCGTCCTCACCCATTGGTCCAGCTCCGACGCGTGATCCGCGAATTGCGCTACCCCCAGCCATATTTACCCCCTTGTAAACGCGTTAAACAGTGAAACGGGTGATCAGACCCAGAAGAACGATAACGAGCATCCAGGTGATACCCACTCCCCACGTAATTCGGGTCAGATTGCGCTCACCGACGGCCGACGACTGCACGCCAGACGCGAGCCCGCCACCGAACATATCGGTAATACCGCCACCACGCCCGCGGTGAACCAGCACCAGGCCGATCAACAACACGCTAGTGATGACGAGCAACACCCAAAGGGTGGTGTTCAGAATATCCACAGTTCTCCTTGAAATTCGTAAATCTGTACCAGGATACGCGACGCACAGAGCGCCGTTGGCTCTTTACAGTCCGACCTGGTGTGCACGGAAGCGAACAATCTTTGCAAATTCTTCAGGGTCAAGGCTCGCACCGCCGACGAGTGCACCGTCAACGTCGGGCTTGTCCATGATGGACGCGATGTTGCCGGACTTCACCGAGCCGCCATACAGCACGCGCACGCCGGAGGCGAGTTCCGCGTCGTACAGCTCAGTGAGACGCTCACGGATCGCACTGCAAACCTCTTGTGCGTCCTCAGGAGTGGCGACTTCGCCGGTACCGATCGCCCACACGGGCTCGTACGCAATGACAACGTCCTTGGCGCGCTCAGCCGACAAGCCCTCAAGTGCTCCATCGACCTGAGCCAACGTGTACTCGACCTGCTTGCCTTCTTTGCGGACGTCAAGGCCCTCGCCGACGCACACGATCGGCACAATGCCGTTGTCGTAGGCCGCGGCTACCTTGGCAGCAAGAAGTGCGTTGGACTCGCCATGGTGCTCGCGACGCTCCGAGTGGCCCACAGCAACGTAGTCGCAGCCGAGCTTGGCCAGCTGGCTACCGGCAACTTCGCCGGTGTATGCACCTGACACGTGGGAGGAGATGTCCTGTGCGCCATACTTCAGTTCGAGCTTGTCGGCGTCAACCAGCGTCTGCACGGAGCGCAACGACGTGAACGACGGCAACACGGCTGCCTCGACGTCGGAGAAGTCGTGCTTAGCGTCGCGCAGCAACCACGCGAGCTTCTGCACGGTGTGCGTGGCCTCAAGGTGATCGAGGTTGAGCTTCCAGTTACCTGCAATGAGCGGGGTACGTGCCATGAGTTATGCCTCCAGTACGGCCAGGCCCGGCAGGACCTTGCCTTCGAGCAGTTCGAGCGACGCGCCGCCGCCTGTGGAAATGTGTCCGAAGCCCGCCTCGTCAAAGCCCAGCAAGCGAACGGCAGCAGCGGAGTCACCGCCGCCAACGACGGAGAAGCCGTCAGAATCAATCAATGCCTGAGCGACAGCCTTGGTGCCGTTGGCGAATGCCTCGAACTCGAACACGCCCATGGGGCCGTTCCAAACGATGGTCTTTGCATCGAGAATTTTCGAGGCAAACAGCTTCGCGGAGTCAGGACCAATGTCCAGGCCGATGCTGTCGTCGGGGATCGCTTCTGCGGCGACGACCTTGTGGTCGGCATCCGCGGCAAAGGCGGAGGCCGCCTCGATGTCGGTCGGCAGAACGATCTCTACGCCGTTAGCCGCTGCAGTCTCCAGGTAGCCCTTGACCGTTTCGATCTGGTCCTTCTCGAGAAGTGAGTTGCCGACGCCGTGGCCCTTAGCTGCCAGGAAAGTGAACACCATTCCGCCACCGATGAGTAGGCGGTCAGCCTTGGTAAGCAGGTTCGCAATGACACCGAGCTTGTCGGACACCTTGGAACCACCCAGTACGACCACGTAGGGACGTGCGGGCTCGTGCACGGCACGGCTCAGCGACTCAACTTCATTCTGTACCAGCGTGCCGGCAGCAGAGGGCAAGACCTTGGCAAGGTCGTAAACGGATGCCTGCTTGCGGTGCACTACACCGAAGCCATCGGATACAAATGCGTCAGCAAAACGCGCGAGCTCGGCTGCGAGCTCTACGCGCTCAGAGTCGATCTTGGAAGTCTCGCGAGCGTCGAACCGGACGTTCTCCAGCATGACGACATCGCCAGGCTTGGCCGCACCGACGGTGGCCGCGGCGGATTCGCCGACCAGGTCATCGGCGAGAGTAACGCTCTGGCCGAGCAGCTCTGAAAGGCGAGCAGCCGCGGGAGCGAGCGAAAACTTGGCCTCTGGCGTGCCAGCAGGGCGGCCGAGGTGCGCCATGACGATGACGGCTGCACCTGCGTCCAGGAGGCGCTTAATGGTGGGAACCGAGGCACGGACACGACCGTCGTCGGTGATGGTGGTGCCGTCGAGCGGGACGTTGAGGTCCGAACGCACGAGTACTCGCTTGCCGGTGAGGTCACCGAGCGATTCGATGGTCTTCATGTGGAGGTCCTTAGGAGAGGTGGTGAATGCAAGTTCCCTGACGTAGCAACGTCCGCACACGCATTGCGTGCACGGACGTCGCTACATTCACGGGAGTTAGATGCGCTCGCCGACGTAAACCGTAAGGTCTACTAGGCGGTTCGAGTAGCCCCACTCGTTGTCGTACCAGGAAACAACCTTGACCTGGTCACCAATTACCTTGGTGAGACCCGAGTCGAAGATCGACGATGCGGGGTCACCCTCGATGTCCTTGGACACGATCGGGTCCTCGGTGTAAACCAAGAAGCCCTTCATGGCGCCTTCTGCTGCCTTCTTGACAATCGCGTTGATCTCCTCAACGGAGGTCTCGCGCGATGCGGTGAAGGTGAGGTCGGTTGCGGAACCGGTGGCAACAGGCACGCGGAGCGCAAAGCCATCGAGCTTGCCAGCGAGCTCGGGGAGCACGAGGGCAACAGCCTTTGCCGCACCGGTGGAGGTGGGGACGATGTTCAGTGCTGCGGCACGTGCGCGGCGCAAGTCGCTGTGGGGGGCGTCCTGCAGGTTCTGGTCCGCGGTGTAAGCGTGGATCGTGGTCATGAGACCGCGCTCGATGCCGATGCCGTCGTTGAGTGCCTTGGCCATGGGGGCGAGGCAGTTCGTGGTGCAAGAGGCGTTCGAGATGATGTGGTGGTTTGCGGGATCGTAGTCCTCGTGGTTCACACCCATCACGAAGGTTGCGTCTTCGTTCTTGGCAGGTGCCGAGATGATGACCTTCTTGGCACCGGCGTCGATGTGAGCCTTCGCCTTGGAACCATCCGTGAAGAAGCCAGTCGACTCTATGACGACGTCTGCGCCAAGGTCAGCCCACTTGAGGTTTGCGGGGTCGCGCTCTGCGGATGCCGCGAAAGTCTTGCCGCCAACGGTGATGGTGTCCTCGGTGTGCGTCACCTCGAGGCCAATGCGGCCCAGGATGGAGTCGTACTTCAGGAGGTGCGCGAGCGTCGCGTTGTCGGTGAGGTCGTTGATGCCGACCACCTCGATGTCTGCGCCGGAAGCGATAATTGCGCGGAAGTAGTTACGTCCGATACGGCCGAAACCGTTAATGCCGACCTTGATGGTCACTTTTTTCTCCTCGGCTCGCGCCGATACCCGGCGCGGTTGATGGTAGATGCGTGCGCACCACTACGTGCACGGGGCCGATGCTACTAGGCCACTGCTCGTTAGCGTACTACGACCGCCCGCCACGATGCACGCGACCTTGGTCCTACGTCGTTGCTTGCTGCTCGAGTCGGGCGAGTTGCTCTGCAATACCCGCCTCGGTGTCCGGTATGCCCAGTTCCTCAGCACGCTTGTCCGCGGTTGCGAGCAGGCGGCGGATGCGTCCTGCCACTGCGTCCTTCGTCAATTGTGGAATGGCCATTTTGCCGAGTTCCTCGAGCGACGCTTCCTTATTGGCTAGGCGCAACTCACCTGCCTCACGAAGGTGATCCGGGACATCGTCACCCAGAATCTCAAATGAGCGCTCAACACGGGCGCCGGCGGCGACAGCCGCCTGGGCCGAACGGCGCAGGTTGGCGTCGTCAAAGTTGGCCAGCCGATTGGCGGTGCCGCGCACTTCGCGCCGCGTGCGCTTCTCTTCCCACTCGATGACCGAGTCGTGCGCACCGAGACGCGCGAGCAACGCAGAAATCGCGTCGCCGTCACGAATCACCACTCGGTCGACGCCACGCACCTCACGCGACTTGGCGGAAATTCCGAGCCGGCGGGCGGCACCCACGAGGGCGAGAGCCGCCTCGGGGCCGGGTGAGGTCACTTCGAGCGCGGACGAGCGACCGGGTTCGGTCAGCGAGCCGTGCGCGAGGAACGCTCCGCGCCATGCGGCGACAGTGTCTTCAATAGAGCCTGCGACCACGTGAGGCGGAAGTCCGCGTACGGGGCGTCCGCGGTGGTCTAGCAGGCCAGTCTGACGGGCGAGTGACTCGCCCTCCTTGACCACGCGCACCACGTAACGGTTGCCCCTCTTGAGCGCACCGCCCTGCACCACGATGATCTCGCTGCCCAGGCCATAAACCTCATGGATAAACGTCCGCAGACGGCGAGCGCCGATCGCCGTATCGAGCTCGGCTTCGATGACGATGCGCCCCGAGACAATGTGCAAGCCGCCGGCAAACCTCAAAGTGGAGGCGATTTCAGCTTTTCGCGCCGATACCTTCTCCGTGGGTACGCGTGCGAGTTCGTCCTTCACCTTCGCCGTCAGAGCCATGCGCTTATCTTGCCACTCAATGGCTACTCTCGCGGACTGGTTCGCCCAGCCATGCGAGCAATCTCTCGTATTGGCCGCGCAAACGGACCGGATCATGCAGTGCCGTTGCCGCATCAAGCGCGACGTCTGCACATACGAGGCGGACGCCCCAATCGGCAAGCGCGTCGCGCAGGGGCCCGTCGTCCTCATCGGAGAGATCCGCGAGGACCGCCGCCGGTCGGTACGTGGGCACCAAGGCGCGCAGCGCCGCAACATCGTCCACTCGACCCGTCCCCGCAGTCTCTACGTCTTCGTGACCCAGGTTGAGTGTGAGGACTGTTCGTGACGCCGCAGAATGCAGGGCCTTCGACACCCCTGGCACCAGGAAGTGGGTGAGCACAGAGGTGTACCAACTACCGGGTCCCAGTACCACCATGTCCGCCTCGATGATGGCAGCAACGGTGGCGCGCGGGACCGACGGCTCGGCTGGTTCGATCCGTAGACGACGAATCAAACCCGGCGTGGTGGCTACTGCGGCCTGCCCTCTCACTTCAGTCACCCCATCCGGTCCCTCCACCGTCGCAACAATCTCAAGTGGCACATCGGCCTGAGGCAAGACCCGTCCCCTGGCACGCAACAACCGCGCTACCCAGTCGAGCCCGTCCACCGCGGAACCCGTGTGCTCCCACAGCGACGCGATCAGCAAATTTCCCAGTGCGTGACCGTCGAGCGGACCGTCGGAATCAAAACGCGACTGCAATACGTCGCGCCAGGTTCTTCCCCACTCGGTGTCCTCACATAGGGCACTTAGCGCCATGCGCAGATCTCCGGGAGGTAACACGCCCAACTCGGATCGCAGTCGGCCCGAGGAACCGCCGTCGTCGGCTACCGTCACCACCGCAGTAAGGCACGGCGTGAGGTCCCGCAGCGCGGTAAGGGTCGCATAGAGCCCGTGTCCACCGCCCAACGCGACGATGTTCGCCTCGCTAGTCATTACTTCGTACGGTCGCGGTGGGTGGTGCGAACGGAGTAGCCCCGGTCGCGTAGCTCGGCACTCAGCGCCTCCGACATCGCGACCGAGCGGTGCTTTCCGCCGGTGCAGCCCACGGCAATTGTCACTGAGCCCTTGTCCTGAGCGCGGTAGCGATGAAGTGCTCCATCAATGACCTGCGCATATCCATCGAGAAATTCGCGTGCGCCGTCACCGGAAAGCACGTGATCACGCACAGCGGCGTCCAGGCCAGTGAGTGGCCGCAGCTCAGGTACCCAATGCGGGTTGAGGAGGAAGCGCACATCGGCGACGAAGTCAGCATCGGCGGGAGTGCCGTACTTAAAACCGAACGACTGGACGTTGACATTGAGCCGGGGGGTCTCGTCGGCTACCTCCTGCGTAAGCCGCTCGCGCAGCTCGTGGACGTTGAGCGACGACGTGTCGATGACGTGGTCCGCACGCTCGCGCACAGTGATGAGTTGCTCTCGCTCCCTGGCGATACCCTCCAGGATTGTGCCGTCTTCCTGCAAGGGATGCGGACGGCGGGCCTCCTCGAAGCGGGCCACGAGCGTCGCGTCGGATGCGTCAAGGAAGATCAGTGAGACAGAGACGTCGCGTGCTTGGAGGTCGTCGATGACCACCTCGAGGTCCTGAAAAAACTCCCCACCGCGCACATCGACGACTGCCGCAAGTTTCCGGCCTGCGTCGCGGCCGACCATCGTCACCAGGTTGGCGAGCATCTGCGGAGGCAGGTTGTCGACGACGTACCAACCTAGGTCAGCGAGCACTGCCGCTGCACGTGTACGCCCGGCTCCTGACATACCCGTCAGGATCATTACTTCTGGGCGTGACTCGGGAGCTTCGACGTTCGGCTTCGGGATTCCGGAGGGGTACGTGTGGGGCGCTGGATCGTGAGTCATGTATCAAGCATGCCACCCTCGGCGCGTACGGCGGAGTAGATCCGAGCCGCGGTGCCGCTTCCGATGCCCGGCACCAGTGCAATCTGCTCGGGTGAGGCCTCTTTTATCTTAGCGAGCGACCCGAAGTGCCGTAGAAGAGCCTTGGAGCGGGTAGGCCCAATGCCCGGGATCGCATCGACGGCGGAGGATTGCATCGCCTTGCCGCGCTTGCGCCGGTGGTGCTTGATCGCGAAGCGGTGAGCCTCGTCACGTACACGCTGCAAAAGATAAAGGGCTTCGGAGCCGCGCGGAAGAATCACTGGGAACGGGTCACCGTGAATCCACACCTCCTCCAGGCGCTTAGCGAGGCCCACGAGGGTCACGTGAGAAATCCCCAACTCCTCAAGCACTTCCGCTGCGGAGTTGACCTGCGGCAGTCCTCCATCCACCACCACGAGCTGCGGTGGGTAGGCAAAGCGTGCATTCTCGCGCTCGTCGGGCGGGAGTTGCGATTCCTGCAGATACCGGGAGAAGCGACGGCGTAGCACTTCCCTCATTGCGGCCGTATCGTCCGTGGCATCGGCAATGGAGAACTGGCGGTATTCGCGCTTGCGTGGCAAGGCGTCTTCAAATACCACCATGGATCCCACCTGATTGGTGCCCTGGGTGTGGGAGATGTCGTAGCACTCAATGCGCAGCGGTGCGTCGGTCATGCCGATTCCGGCCTGTAGTTCCTGCAGAGCGGCCGACCGAGTCGTGAGATCCGATGCTCTCTTCAGACGGTGCTGGTCGAGCACCTGTTGCGCGTTTTGGTGACCGGTCGTGGCCAGTTCGGCCTTCTTGCCACGCGCGGCGACACGTACCGCCACGCGCGCGCCGCGCACTCCGGACAACCACTCCACGACGCTGTCGGCCATCTCCGGCATGACCGGCACAAGAATCTCAGTAGGGATATCGGCAGCCTGCGCGGCGCCGTATGCCTCCTGAATAAGTTGCGCAACCATCGCCGGACCTCCGAGCGGTTCGGGCTTATCAACGACCCAGCCCCGCTCCCCCGCAATCCGGCCGTCACGCACGTGGAAAACATGAGCGGCAGCTTCCATGTCATCGTCAACCAGGCTGAAGATGTCCGAGTTCGTGCCCTCCGCAAGCACCACCGCATTGCGTTCGAGCACCGCGTTCAGCGCGCGCAAGCGGTCGCGCGCGCGAGCCGCAGCCTCGTAGTCTTGGCGGCCCGCAGCGCTTTCCATGGATGAAGTGAGGTCGCGCATCATCGTTTTGGCGTCACCGCCCAACACGGCGCACACCCGCTCCGCCAAGGCGCGGTGGTCTTCTTCGCTGATGCGACCCACGCATGGCGCCGAGCACTTGTCGATGTAGCCCAACAGACAAGGCCTACCCTGCCGTTCGGCTTTACGGAAAACTCCTGGCGCGCAGGTCCGCACCGGAAGCGCGGTCAGCAAAGTGTCAACCGTTTCGCGGATCGCCCAGGCTCTCGCATACGGGCCGAAGTACCTCACGCCGGGCTTACGGTCGCCGCGCATCACCTGGATCCGCGGATACTTCTCGTTCATTGTCACCGCGAGGTACGGGTAGGACTTGTCGTCCTTGAAGACCACGTTAAACCGCGGGTCGTACTGCTTGATCCACGTGTGTTCGAGGATGAGCGCCTCGACCTCGGAGCGCACCACTGTCCACTCAACGGAGGCAGCGGTGGTGACCATCAGCTGGGTGCGCGGGTGTAGTGCGAAGAGGTCCTGGAAGTAGCTATTCAGGCGTGCGCGTAGGTTCTTGGCCTTACCCACATACACCACACGCCCGTGGGGGTCACGGAAGCGATAGACGCCAGGCTGGGTTGGAATGCTTCCCGGCGCGGGTCGATAGTCAGCCGGATTGGTCACCAGGTCAGCCTACGCAAAGTCTTAAGAGGTACTTGCGCGGACACCGAGCGCGTTCACGAGGAACGAGCCAGTGTGGCTTGCCTCGACAGAGGCCACCAGCTCCGGGGTTCCCTCCGCGACCACAAGTCCGCCGCCAGAGCCACCTTCAGGGCCCATATCAATCACCCAGTCCGCAGACTTAATCACATCGAGGTTGTGCTCGATCACGATCACAGTATTGCCCTTGTCGACTAGCCCCTGCAGTACTTCCAGCAGCTTGCGCACGTCGTCGAAGTGTAGCCCCGTAGTGGGCTCATCGAGCACGTAGATGGTGCGTCCCGTGGACCGGCGCTGAAGTTCAGCAGCCAGCTTGACGCGCTGCGCCTCTCCGCCGGACAGCGTGGGTGCTGGCTGACCCAAACGGACGTAGCCAAGTCCCACTTCGACGAGTGTCTTCAGGTGTCGGGAGATCGTGGGTATTGCCTCGAAGAAGTTGGCCGCCTCTTCGATAGGCATGTTCAACACGTCGGCAACGTTTTTGCCCTTGAAGTGCACCTCGAGCGTCTCGCGGTTATAGCGAGCGCCCTTGCAGACTTCACACGGCACGTACACGTCGGGAAGGAAGTTCATTTCGATCTTTAGCGTGCCGTCGCCAGAGCACGACTCGCACCGGCCACCTTTAACGTTGAAGGAGAAACGACCGGGTCCATAACCGCGAACCTTCGCCTCTTGCGTGTCGGCGAATAGCTTGCGCACCTTGTCCCAGACACCCGTGTAGGTTGCGGGGTTGGAACGTGGAGTGCGGCCGATCGGTCCTTGGTCAACGTGCACGATCTTGTCGAGCTGATCCGCGCCGAGGATTCGAGTGTGTCGCCCCGCCACCTGGCGAGCGCCATTGAGCGTGTTCGCCAGCGAGGTGTAGAGAATCGCGTTGACAAGCGTCGACTTTCCAGAGCCGGATACCCCGGTGATCGCGGTAAAGACACCAAGCGGGAACGAGACTTCGATGTCCTGGAGGTTATTCTCGCGCGCACCAATCACCGTGACTTGGCGGTCCGGATCCGTTGGGCGACGTTGCGCCGGGGCTGCAATGGACTTGCGACCGGAAACGTAGGCACCGGTGAGCGAGGCCTCGTTGGTCAGCAGATCCTCATAGGTGCCAGCGTGCACTACTTCGCCTCCATGCTCACCCGCGCCCGGACCAATATCCACAATCCAATCGGCGATGCGGATCGTGTCTTCATCGTGTTCGACCACGATGAGCGTGTTACCGAGGTCTCGCAGGCGGGTGAGGGTGCCGATGAGACGGAGGTTATCGCGCTGGTGCAGGCCGATGCTGGGCTCGTCGAGCACGTAGAGCACTCCCACTAGCCCTGATCCAATTTGAGTCGCGAGGCGAATGCGTTGTGCCTCTCCGCCCGACAGCGTGCCTGCGGCGCGGGCCATGCTCAGGTAGTCGAGTCCGACATCCAGGAGGAACCCAAGCCTCGCGTCGATCTCCTTGAGTACCTGCACTGCGATTTGGCGGCCGCGCTCGTCGAGCTCGGCGGTCAGCAGGAAGTCGCGAGCATCCGCGATGGACAGACTGCAGACATCGGCGATCGAGAGTCCGCCTATCGTGACGGCAAGTACCTCCGGCTTGAGCCGGGCGCCACCACACGACGGGCACGGCACCTCTCGCATATAGGCCTCGTACTTCTCGCGTGAGAATTCAGACTCCGTCTGCGAGTGCAGCCGCTCAATCCAGGTGATAGCCCCTTCGAAGCCAGTCGTGTATTGGCGTTCGCGGCCGAAGCGATTGCGAAACTTGACGTGGACCTCGTAGTCCTTGCCTATCAGTACGGATTCCTGGACCTCTTTGGACAGGGACTCCCACGGCGCATTCATATCAAAGCCCAGGTCAACCGCAAGCGCGTTCACCATGCGCGAGAAATATTCGGATGCCATATTCGACCACGGCGCAACGGCGCCCTGGTTGAGGCTCCGCCCCGGGTCCGGTACCACGAGGTCGCGGTCAACCTCGAGCTTGATGCCAATACCCGTGCACTCGGGGCACGCGCCATAGGGCGCATTGAAAGAGAACGTACGAGGTTCTATCTCCTCGAGCGTGAGCACATGGTCGTTGGGGCACGCGCGCTTCTCGCTGTATCGACGTGCCTCCATCTCACCATCGACGGGATCAATGACAACCAGCCCATCGGCGATGCGCAGAGCGGTCTCCACGGAGTCGGTGAGCCGCTGGCGTACACCGTCGCGCGCGACGAGGCGGTCGACAACCACCTCAATATTGTGTTTGAGCTTCTTCTCTAGCTCGGGGGGATCCGTGAGCTGCACCGTCTCTCCGTCGACCCGTGCCCGGGCAAAGCCCTGCTGTTGGAGGTCCTCAAAGAGTTCCGAATACTCGCCCTTACGTCCGCGCACCACGGGTGCGAGCACCTGATAGCGGGTGCCCTCGGGCAAGGAGAGAACAGAGTCGACGATCTGTTGCGGCGTCTGCGCCTGAATGCGCTCGTGACACACAGGACAGTGCTGCGTGCCGACGCGCGCGTAGAGCAAGCGCAGGTAGTCGTAGATCTCCGTGATGGTACCGACGGTGGATCGCGGATTGCGGTTGGTCGACTTCTGATCGATTGACACTGCCGGGGACAAACCTTCAATGAAATCAACGTCAGGCTTATCCATCTGGCCAAGAAATTGGCGCGCGTACGCGGACAAGGACTCAACGTAGCGTCTTTGTCCCTCCGCAAAAATTGTGTCGAAGGCGAGCGAAGATTTGCCCGAGCCACTCAGACCGCTGAAGACGATCAGCGCATCGCGAGGCAGGTCGAGGTCTATACCCTTGAGATTATGTTCGCGCGCACCGCGCACCAGGATTTGGTCGTTCACACGCTCATGTTACGTGCGTTTTACGTCGAACGTGTGTTCGAACGCGCGTATTCGCGGGAAGTGAACACGGATTTGGAGCGATCTTGCGCTGGCAACCACAATGGAGTCATGACGACATACATGGTCGAGTACTCCTACATCGACGACACTGACAAGCTCAATGCCCACCGCCCCGACCACCGCACTTACCTTGAGACGCTGGTTTCATCAGGTCAGATGCTGGCTTTTGGACGTTTTGGCAGCGATGGCCCAGCCGGCGCTCTGCTGATCGTTGAGGCGCCATCAGCCGATTCCGTGGAATTGCTCCTAGCTGACGACCCGTTCAAGCGCCATGGATTGATAGGTTCACACCGAGTGCGCGAATGGATCGCGACCTGGGGCAACGACCCCTCTTAAAACCCGCAGGCTAATCACGGCCGCGGGGGTCGCCGGCCTCATCGAGTGCGGCGCCGCTGTCTGACTCCGCGAGTTCGGGTTTGAGCGCCGTGCGCTTGCGGGTTGCCAGTAGGCTCGCCACCGTCGCCACTACCAAGGTTCCCAAGATCACCGCAAGTGACATCTGGGTGGATATCACCGGAGCCCACGCGAACGGCTGCCCACCGTTGATGAAGGAAATCGAGTTGGCATGGAGCGCCTCGAGGACCAGCTTGGCGCCGATGAACGCAAGGATTACCGCTAACCCGTAATGCAGATACACCAGCCGCTGGAGTAGGCCGTCGACCAAGAAGAACAGTTGGCGCAACCCCAGCAAGGCGAAGGCGTTAGCCGTGAAGACAATGTATGGGTCCTTGGTAAGGCCAAAGATTGCGGGGATCGAATCGAGCGCGAACAGCACGTCAGTGGTTCCTAGCGCGATCACGACGATCAGCATAGGAGTCACCATCCGCTTGCCTCGTTCGAGCACCGCAAAGGCACCCCCACGATAGCCCTTGGTGACGGGAACGATTTTGCGGATTCCCCGAACTAGCGCGCTCTCCTTGTACTCCGGGTGGCCCGCTTCTTCGGCGTCCTCCCGGACGAGTCCGACCGCCGTGTAGATCAAAAAGGCGCCAAAGATGTAGAAGGTCCAAGAGAAGTGTTGGATAGCCGCGGCGCCAGCCCAGATAAAGAGGGCGCGAAGCACCAACGCAATAGCGATGCCGATCAACAGCACCTTGGGCCGATACTTCGGTGGCACTGCGAACCGCGTCATGATCACTAGAAACACAAAGAGATTGTCAACGGACAGCGACTTCTCCGTCACGTACCCGGCGAAGTACTCCCCCGTGTTAAAGCTGTCCGACCAAAAGTGCACGGTCGCACCGAAGATGATGGCCAAGCCGATGTAGAAAACGGACCAAAATACGGACTCGCGGAATGTCGGCTCGTGTGGCTTGCGGATAACGACGATGAAGTCAAACGCGAAGAGCGCGACCATGATAGCGATAGTCGCGATCCAAAGGCTTGGCTCATGCACCTGGCAATCCTACGGGAGATTTCGTTGGTGTGTCACTAGCCTGCATCCAGCATGTGACGGAGTTCTTTTTTGAGTTCACCAATCTCGTCACGTAGTCGTGCCGCTACCTCGAACTGCAGGTTTGCAGCTGACTCGTGCATCTGGACGGAGAGGTCCTCGATGAGTGTGCTGAGCTCCACTGCGGGGCGCTGCGCGTTTGACACCTCGACGGACGCGCCCTTGCCGTGCTTGTGTTGCGCGGCGAGGTCAAGAGTCTGAGCGGTGTCCGCGTCCTCCCTGGCCAGCATCTCCGTGATGTCCCCAATGCGCTTGCGCAACGGCGTCGGGTCGATGCCGTGTTCGGTGTTGTACGCGACCTGACGCTCCCGGCGACGGGTCGTCTCATCAATGGCCTTAGCCATCGAGTCCGTGATCCTATCCGCGTACATGTGTACTTCGCCTGACACGTTACGTGCGGCGCGACCAATCGTCTGGATAAGCGACGTACCTGACCTAAGAAAGCCTTCTTTGTCGGCATCCAGAATTGCCACGAGCGAGACTTCAGGAAGGTCCAGGCCCTCACGAAGCAGGTTGATCCCAACCAAAACGTCGAATCGACCCATCCTCAGTTCACGCAGCAATTCGACGCGACGCAGCGTATCGACGTCAGAGTGCAGGTACTCGACGCGAATACCGCGGTCGCTGAGAAACTCGGTGAGGTCTTCCGCCATTTTTTTGGTCAGCGTGGTGACTAGCACGCGCTCATCGCGTTCCACTCGCGACCGAATCTGCTCTAGGAGATCGTCGATCTGCCCCTCAGTTGGCTTGACCACAATCTGCGGATCCACCAGACCAGTGGGGCGAATAATCTGCTCCACCACACCATCTCCACGTTCGAGTTCGTACTTGCCAGGGGTCGCGGAAAGGTAGACGGTCTGCCCCACGCGTTCCTGAAATTCCAGCCACTTAAGCGGGCGGTTATCCATTGCGGAGGGCAACCGGAATCCGTGTTCTACCAGCGTGCGCTTTCGCGACGCGTCTCCCTCAAACATCGCGCCAATTTGCGGCACAGTCACGTGGGACTCGTCAATGACGAGCAGGAAGTCATCTGGAAAATAGTCCAGCAGGGTGTGGGGCGGCGTGCCTGGCGCGCGCTGCTCAATATGGCGCGAATAGTTCTCGATGCCGCTGCAGGTACCGACCGATCGCATCATCTCGAGGTCAAATGTAGTGCGCATCTTGAGTCGCTGAGCCTCAAGCAGTTTGTTCTGACGCTCCATTTCCTCGAGTCGCTCCCCCAATTCCTGCTCGATGGTGGAGATCGCCTTATTCATACGGTCTTGGCTTGCTACATAGTGCGAGGCCGGGAAGATGTGGACCTGGTCGCGCTTGGCGACCACCTCGCCGGTCAACGGGTGCAGCGTGTACAGTGCCTCCACCTCATCACCAAACATCTCAATACGAATCGCGAGTTCCTCATACACCGGGATGATCTCCACAGTGTCGCCGCGGACACGGAACGTCCCCCGGGTGAAGGCAAGGTCGTTACGTGAGTATTGATTTTGCACGAACGTGCGCAACAAGTGGTCGCGAGAGACCACGTCACCGATGCGCAACGTCACCATGCCTTCGATGTACTCCTCTGGCGTACCGAGCCCATAGATGCAGGACACCGATGACACCACAATCACGTCGCGTCTGGTGAGCAAGGAGTTGGTAGCGGAATAGCGCAGACGCTCCACTTCCTCATTAATCGAGGAGTCCTTTTCAATAAATGTGTCCGTCTGGGGCACGTAGGCCTCAGGCTGGTAATAGTCGTAGTAACTCACAAAATACTCGACGGCGTTGTTGGGCAGCAGATCTCGGAACTCGTTCGTGAGTTGTGCGGCGAGCGTCTTGTTATGAGCCATGACGAGAGTCGGACGTTGCAGTCGCTCGACGAGCCAGGCCGTCGTTGCCGACTTACCGGTACCTGTCGCACCGAGTAGAACAACGTCTTGCTCACCGGCCTGAATCCGCGAAGCGAGATCTTCAATCGCCTTGGGCTGGTCGCCGGAGGGCTTGTACTCGGAGATGACCTCGAAGGGAGCCTCGGAGCGTCGTAAATCTGAACCGGTCATGACTCTACGCTACGCCCCACGACTGACATCTCAGCACGTCCTTAGCGAGGAACGTGGGTGTCCCAAAACTCGTCCACAAGTACCCGCAAATGGTCGCGAGTCCCCGATCCGTCCAACACCACATCTGCACCGGAAGCGCGCTGGGAATCCGTCGCCTGAGCATCGATCCGCGCCTGCGCGGCTAAGTGGCGCATGCCACGCCCCTCCATGAGCCTCGCAAGTCGCACCTTTTCGGGGGCAGATACTGTCACCACGAGGTCAAATTCGCGGCCTTGACCGGTCTCGATGAGCAGCGGAATGTCATGGACCACCACGTCCTCGCCTGCGAGCCGTGCCTGGCGATCTGCTGCGGTACCCATCGCGTAGACATATGGGTGCACGATGCTGTTGAGCTTCCGGCGCGAATATTCATCGGAAAACACGATTGTCCCCAGTGCTTCGCGATCGAGTCGCCCGTCAACGACCACACGGTCACCAAACGCATGCACAACTTCAATGAGCGCGGCGGAGCCAGGCTCGACAGCCCTCCGGGCAAGCACGTCGTGGTCGACAATGTGCGCGCCGAGCTCGCCAAGACGCTCCGCAACGACTGATTTGCCAGCGGCTATCCCGCCCGTGAGGCCAATGCGAAGCATGCGCGAAGTCTGGCATCTCGCTACATCACCGCGCAACACAATGTGGTGTATAGCACGCCAATACAGAATGCACGAAGGGCCCCGCCATATTGGCGGGGCCCTTCGATAACACACTCTGGGCTAGTTGCCCGTGAGCTTCTCGCGCAGCGCTGCGAGGCGCTCGTCGGATGCCAGCGTGCCGGCGTCCGATGGAGCGTCGTCGTCCTGCGACGAGTAAGAAGTGGGGCCCTCGTTCTTGGGCCCACGCTTCTTTGCTGATGCCGGAGCTGCTACTGGAGGAGCAGTCTCGGCCTCGATTGCGGCTGCGTCCTGCTTGGCGACGAACGCCTTGTGCAGTTCCCAACGCTCGTGAGCCTTGCCATAGTCCGCTTCCCAAGCCTCGCGAGCCTCGTCGAAGCCCTCGCGCCATTCCTGGGTCTCGGAGTCGAAGCCCTCGGGATACTTGTAGTTGCCCGCTGCGTCGTACTCGGCCGTCATGCCGTACAGCGCAGGATCGAAGTCCTCGCCAGTCGGGTCGACGCCCTCGTTGGCTTGCTTGATGGATAGCGAGATGCGGCGACGCTCGAGGTCGATGTCGATGATCTTGACGAAGACGTCCTCGTCAGCCGACACAACCTGCTCGGGCAGTTCGACGTGGCGCGTAGCGAGCTCGGAAATGTGCACCAGGCCCTCGATGCCCTCGAACACGCGCACGAATGCGCCGAAGGGAACCAGCTTGGTGACCTTGCCGGGAACGATCTGGCCGATCGCGTGGGTGCGTGCGTACACGGCCCACGGGTCTTCCTGCGTTGCCTTGAGCGACAGCGAGACACGCTCGCGGTCCATGTCGATGTCGAGAACCTCGACCTCGACTTCCTGGCCGACGGAGACAACCTCATTCGGGTGGTCAATGTGCTTCCAGGACAGCTCAGAGACGTGCACGAGGCCGTCCACGCCGCCAAGGTCCACGAAAGCACCGAAGTTGACGATCGAGGAAACGACACCCTTGCGCTGCTGTCCAGGAGCGAGTGCGGTCAGGAACGTCGAGCGCACCTCGGACTGCGTCTGCTCAAGGAATGCACGGCGAGACAGGACCACGTTGTTGCGGTTCTTGTCGAGTTCAATGATCTTGGCCTCGATCTGCTGACCGATGTAGGGGGCGAGGTCGCGCACACGGCGCATCTCGACGAGCGAGGCAGGAAGGAACCCGCGCAGGCCGATATCCACGATAAGGCCGCCCTTGACGACCTCAATCACGGAACCAGTCACGATGCCGTCCTCTTCCTTGACCTTCTCGATGCTGCCCCAAGCACGCTCGTACTGCGCGCGCTTCTTGGACAGGATCAGACGGCCTTCCTTGTCCTCCTTGGTGAGAACGAGGGCCTCAATGGTGTCGCCGAGGTTGACAACCTCGTCGGGGTTGGCGTCGTGACGGATCGACAGCTCGCGGGACGGGATAACGCCCTCGGTCTTGTAGCCGATGTCGAGGAGGACCTCGTCACGATCGACCTTGACGATGATGCCTTCTACAAGGTCACCGTCGTCGAAGTTCTTGATCGTTGCGTCAACAGCGGCGAGGAAATCTTCACTCGAGCCAACGTCGTTGACGGTGATGATGGTGGTGGACTCGGGGGTGGATACGGACATGTAGAAGTTGACTCCGATATAGGTGGATGAATCGTATGGAATGGACATGACTCAGCGAATGGCAAACTCAGCCATCGATCATCCTACCGGGTACGCACGCTCAGGCACAACGGCGCCCCGCAACCGTGACCTCAGCGTTACTCACTCTCGCCCACCGCGCCCGTGGCGGGCTCGAATGACGCCCATAACGCGCGCTACAAGACCGTTGCGGTCTCGAGCAGTTCTGGGGAAACGTACTTCGTCTTGCCCGCCATGTCGCTGAACGGAAGCATCTCGACGTGCTCACCGCGAAGCGCGGTAAACATGCCGGTGTTGCCCTCTACAGCTGCATCGATAGCGGCCACTCCAAATCGAGTGGCAAGTAGTCGGTCCGCTGCAGTGGGAACGCCGCCGCGCTGCGTGTAACCCAGCACAGTGAGTCGAGCAGAGAATCCGGTCGACTCCTCGATAGCACGTGTGAGTTGCGCGCCAATCTGCCCAGCAATGGGGTTGCCCCGGGCATCCAGCGTTTCCGTGGGCTGCCACGAGGAGCCCGCGGTGGGCATTGCGCCCTCTGCCACCGCAACGATGGAGAAATTGCGGTAGCGGTGACGGTGCTTGAGTCTCTTCGCGATCTCGTCTAGATCGAATGGCTGCTCAGGCGCGAGAATGATATCCGCGCCGCCTGCAATGCCTGCAGTGACGGCAATCCAGCCGCAGTGGCGGCCCATGAGCTCTACCACCATCACGCGGTTGTGGGACTCTGCGGTGGAATGGAGGCGGTCAATCGCTTCCGTCGCGATAGAAACCGCGGTATCGAAACCGATCGAGGAGTCTGTGCCTACTACGTCGTTGTCAATAGTCTTGGGGATCCCGATCACGGGAACCCCGGCCTTGTGAACCTTGGACGCCGCGCGCAAGGTGCCATCGCCGCCAATACAGATGAGCGCGTCGAGGTTCTCGTTCTGAGCCGTTTCAATCACGGCGTCGATTCCGCCCTCGACCTTATGCGGGTGGCAACGGGCCGTTCCCAGCATGGTGCCGCCCTCGACAAGTATCCCGCTCACCTCTTCACGGGTCAGAGGGACGGCGTCGCCATCGATCACTCCTTGCCATCCGTTGTGGAAGCCGACAATCGACACTCCGTGCTTCGACGTACCGCGTTTTACTACCGCTCGGATCGCCGCGTTCAAACCTGGGCAGTCGCCGCCGCCTGTGAGTATTCCAATGCGCATGGCACCAGCCTAGTGTCCAGCGGTGCGCCAATTCACACCCACCCCCACGTTGACGTCCAGCGGCACTGAGAGATTTCCCGCACCATGCATTTCTTCACGCAAAATTCGCTCGACCGCCTCGCGCTCACCCGTAGCCGCTTCGATGACAAGTTCGTCATGGACCTGCAACAACATCCGCGATGCGAGTCCCTCCCGGCGTAACTTCGAGTCGACACCGAGCATCGCCCGCTTAATGAGATCAGCAGCGGAACCCTGTATCGGGGCATTAAGCGATACCCGCTCGGCGATGTCACGTAGTTGGCGATTGCTCGAGTTCAGGTCCGGCACGTAGCGGCGACGTCCAAAGATAGTCTCGGTATAGCCGTCCTTGCGCGCCTGTTCGACGACAGATTGCAGGTAGTCACGCACCGCCCCGAAGCGAGAGAAATAGTCATCCATCAGCGCTTGCGCTTCGTTGCGCGATGTTCCAAGTTGCTTGGCAAGCCCAAAGGAGGACAACCCGTAGGCCAGCCCATAGGACATCGCCTTGACGTGCGAGCGCATCTCAGCGGTCACACCCTCAGGCGGCACCCCGTAAACCCGCGAACCCACGAATCGGTGCAAGTCCTCGCCCGCCTTGAAAGCGTCGATGAGTGCCTGGTCTCCCGACAAGTGCGCCATGATGCGCATCTCGATCTGGCTGTAGTCAGCAGTCACGAGGGTCTCACACCCATTGCCCACAACGAAAGCCTCCCGAATGCGATGACCTTCAGGAGTCCGGATGGGGATGTTTTGAAGGTTGGGGTCCTTAGAACTGAGCCTGCCGGTTGACGCCACCGTCTGCGAGAACGTCGTGTGGATGCGATTGTCAGTGCGCACCGACGACACGAGTCCCTCAATGATCTGGCCAAGTTTGGTCGAGTCCCGATGCACGAGTAGCGCTTCCAGGAACGGGTGGGGGGTCTTCTCGTTCAGATCCGCGAGCGAGGCGGCGTCCGTCGAGTACCCGGTTTTGATCTTCTTTGTCTTTGGCATATTAAGGTGCTCGAACAGCACCTCCTGGAGCTGTTTGGGTGACCCGAGGTTGACCTCGCGGCCGTCGATCGATACATACGCGGCCTGAGCTGCCTCGGCTGCGCGTTGACGCGCCTCTCCCGCGAGTGCGCTGAGGTGCTCGGTGTCGATCGCGATGCCAGCGTGCTCCATGGCGGCAAGCACGTCGATAAGCGGCACTTCGAGGTCGCGGTAGAGGTCTCCCATGCCGCGTTCCTCAACCTGCGCCTCCAAATCCGTCGCGAGCGCTGCTACCAATGCGGCACGCTCCCCCGCAGAATGCGCCGCCGAGTCGTCCAACCCCAGGTCGAGCTCATTGCCCCCTGTGCCTGCCCCAATCGTGCGGCCCAAGTAACGCTGTACAACGTCGCCGAGCGTAAAGCCTCTTTGGTCGGCATTCACAAGGAATGCCGCGATTTGAGTGTCGCCCACGACTCCGCGAAGGTCGTATCCGCGAGACTTGAGCGCGTGCCATGCGTCTTTGGCGCCGTGCGTCACCTTGTCGATACTTTCATCGGCGAGCCATTGCGCCAACGCCTTGTCCTCTTGTGGGGATACTGCGCTGAGGTCGACGCCCCACGCGACCCCGGGCGCCGTAAACACCCCGATCGCCCACGCATCAGCATCGGCGCCAATTTTGCCGTCGACGTAGATATGGGCGCGGGTCCGCGAGCCCGTCAAGCCAGCCACGGCTTGCGCGGTCACGACCTCTATGGAATCGCTTGGCTTAGTCGCAGCCGCGGAAGACGCTGGCTGTGCGCCGTCCTTCACTAGCGGCAGGAGTCGGTCACGCAGAGTCTTGAACTGCAGTGCGTCACAAATGTCATGGATCGCCGCAGCATCGGCGCCAGCGTATTCAAGCGCGTCGACCTCGAGCGGCACCTCGAGGTCGGTGATGAGATGGTTGAGTTCTCGATTGAGCTTGACCGCATCGAGGTGCGCCCGCAAACTTTCCCCGGCCTTGCCTGGCACATCCTCAGCGTTGTCAAGAATCTCCTTCAATCCTCCGTAAGTGTTGATCCACTTCGCCGCAGTCTTGGGTCCGACTCCCGGCACCCCGGGCAAGTTATCGCTGGTCTCGCCCACGAGCGCCGCGAGGTCAGGGTATTGGTGCGCCGCAATGCCGTATCGCTCCACGACGGCAGCCGGCGTGTAACGGACCAGGTCGGACACCCCCTTACGGGGATACAACAGGGTGACGTCCTCATTCACCAATTGAATCGTGTCGCGGTCGCCAGACACCACAAGCACGCGCAAGCCCTGCGCCCGACCCATCGCTGCATACGTCGCCAGCAGGTCGTCCGCCTCGTAGTTGTCCTTATCCACCGCGGCAATGCGAAGTGCCGCCAGCATCTCCCTCAAGAGCGGCACCTGAGGCGAGAACTCCGGTGGAGTCTCATCTCGCGTGCCCTTGTAGGACGGCAAGCGCTCGGTGCGGAATGTACCGCCCGGCAAGTCAAATGCCACCGCCACGTGGGTGGGTTTGTTGTCCTTCATTAGCGTCGCGAGCATCGTCGTGAAGCCATAGACCGCGTTGGTCGGCACCCCCGTCGACGTCGCGAAATTCTCGACGGGCAATCCGAAGAAGGCGCGGAATGCCATCGAGAAGCCATCGATCAGGAGCAGGGTGCCATTGTTTGTTTCACTCACAAGTGACAACCTATCTGCATGACTGACACGATGCTCGCGGCTCTCCATGACATGCCCAAGGACAACCTCATTGCCCGCATGGGCATCGAGATTCAATCCATCACTCCCGACGGCGCTGTCGGCACGATGCCAGTCGAGGGCAACACCCAGCCCTACGGGCTTTTGCATGGAGGGGCCTCAGCGGTACTTGCGGAAACACTCGGCTCGCTGGCCGCGATGGCACACGCAGGCGAGGGAAAGATGGCTGTCGGCGTCGAACTCAATATCACTCACCATCGGGCGGCCCGCGAAGGAACCGTCACGGGTACCGCGACCGCACTTCACCGCGGTCGCACCATCGCCACATACGCCATAAACATCACAGACCAGGACAATCACAATCTCGCAACGGCGCGGCTGACATGCGTGGTGAAAACACGCCCGTAACACTCTTGGTCTATGTTGTTTCTAACCCAGACGAGGAGGACTAGGTGCGCGACGCTGATTTTTCAAGGCTCAAATCCCGCTACTTTTCCCTGCGAATTGCCCTTCTGACCACACTAGTGATGGCCGCCTTCGTCGCCATCGGGACGGCGCCGGCGCGCGCCGCGGAGATAGTCACAGAAATTGCAGACCCGGTAGTGGTGGGCTCGGAGACTAATCTCCTCCTCCAAAACCTTCTGAACGGCGTCACCTTCGGGTTGCTGCTCGCGTTGGCTTCGGTAGGGCTCTCCCTCATCTACGGCACGACTGGACTCAGCAACTTCGCGCACGGCGAGCAGGTCACCTTTGGTGCCGCTGCCGCCTTCGCCGCGGTCACCGCCGGTGCACCACTGATCCTTGCCGCAGTGATCGCGGTACTCGCAGGTGGAGCATCAGGCTGGATTCAGGATTGGGTGCTGTGGTCCCGGCTACGCAAGCGCAACGTCAAGCCAATGCAACAGATGATCGTTTCCATCGGACTCGCACTCATGCTTGTGAATCTGCTGCAGATCTGGATGGGCGCCGAGCGTGTGCGCCTGTCAACCTCGATCGAGGAGCGGATCCAGTTCGGCCCAGTTTCAATCGGCCCACAGACCATGATTTCTATGGCTGTTTGCGCAATCGCGCTTGCAGGCGTCGGCTACTTTCTCCAGCGCACTCGTCTTGGGCGCGCGACCCGTGCCGTATCTGACAACCCGGCCTTGGCATCGGCGACTGGTATTTCAGTGAACTGGGTCATCCGGATCGTCTGGATCATGTCCGGCTCCTTAGCCGCGCTTGGTGGCGTACTGCTCGCCTTGTATGAGAACACTTCTGACTTCAGCGCGGGTGCCCGCATCTTGCTGCTGATGTTTGCGGCAGTAACGCTCGGCGGACTCGGCCATCCTTTCGGTGCGCTCGTAGGTTCACTCGTGGTTGGCATCGTCGCCGAAGTCTCGACAGTGTTCCTGCCCACACCCGACCTCAAGTACGCGATCGTCATGGGCATGCTGATTCTCACGCTGCTATTCAGACCACAGGGATTGCTTGGCCGACAGGAAAGGGTGGGCTGACATGGACATCAATGACATCCTGCAGATCATCGTCTCCCCGACGACCGCAGCATTCGCGCTTGCGGCGATCGGGCTCAACTTTCACTACGGGCTCACCGGGCTACTCAACATGGGTCAGGCCGGCTTCATGCTCATCGGGATGTATGGCTACGCCATCACCATCGCTCAGGGTGGCTCGATGTTGCTGGGCATTCTGGTGTCCTTCGTCGCCGCGGTTGTCTTCGCCCTCCTGCTTGGTTGGCCGACGCTCCGGCTGCGAGGGGACTACCTCGCAATTGTCACCATCGCTGCAGCAGAAATGGTCAGGCTCATTGGGCGCTCGCAATGGCTCAAGGAATGGACCGGCGGAAACACCGGAATCCGAGGTAATGAATTCAAGCCGCCGTTCGAGCAACTCTCCCCGTTCGAACCGAAGGTCATAGAGGCTGGCCCGCTGAGTTACCACGGCACTACGTGGTGGCTGATCGTGGTGGGTTGGGTTGCCGTCGCGCTGGCCGCGGGCCTGTTCTGGCGACTCAATAAGAGCCCCTGGGGACGGGTGCTCAAGGGAGTTCGCGAGGATGAGGACGCAGTTCGGTCGCTCGGCAAGAGTGTGTACTCCTTCAAGATGCAAGCTCTTGTGATTGGCGGCGTGATTGGTGCGGCCGGTGGCGTTATCTGGGCACACGGCAACGCCGTACAACCTGACTCGATGGGACGCGTCACGACCTTCTGGATCTGGACGATGTTGCTGCTGGGTGGTGCCGCCACGGTGCTCGGCCCCATCCTCGGCTCAGTCCTGTTCTGGGCGATGTTTGTCTTCATCAAGCAACTTGCGCCGCTAGTGCTTCCCAACCTCGCAACTCAGCAGGTCGAGCCGCTGGCATTGTCCCTGGTGGGTCTTGGTTTGATTCTCTTGATTGTCTTCAGACCACAAGGAATCCTTGGAAACAAGAAGGAGATCTCGCTCAATGTCTGACACCAACGCAAACCCCTTCGCCAACGTCGAGGCCGTTCCCGGCTCAGCTAAGCCGGACCCGATCGTTGTGGCAGATGGCATCGTCCGGCACTTTGGCGGACTCACCGCTGTCGACGTCAAGCACTTCGAGGCTCAGCGTCACGCAATCACGGCACTGATTGGCCCCAACGGTGCCGGGAAGTCAACGTTCTTCAATCTGCTGACGGGATTCGACCAAGCGCAGCAGGGAACGGGGACGTTCAACGGCAAGCCTTTGAAGGGTATGTCGTCGGCGAACGTGGCCCGCGCCGGAATGGTTCGTACATTCCAGTTGACCAAAGCTCTGAACCGCATGTCCGTCATCGAGAACATGCGACTCGGCGCCCAGCACCAGTCCGGCGAGAACATGGCCACTGCGATGATTGCTCCGCTGTGGCGCAAACGTGAGCGCGAAGTCACTGCACAGGCAGAAGTATTGCTGGAACGCTTCCAACTCATTGACAAGCAGGACGACTTTGCCGGCTCGCTATCCGGTGGTCAGCGCAAACTCCTCGAGATGGCGCGCTCGCTGATGTCAAAGCCGTCCATGATCATGCTCGATGAGCCCATGGCCGGTGTGAACCCGGCACTGACAGAGAGCCTGTTAGACCACATCGTCAAGCTCAAAGACGAGGGCGTGACGGTGTTGTTCGTCGAGCACGATATGCACATGGTCCGCCGCATTTCCGACTGGGTGGTGGTGATGGCCCAGGGCCAGATCATCGCGGAAGGCGATCCCCACGCGGTCATGGCCAACCCTGCGGTACAGGATGCCTACCTGGGAAGCCACCACGACACCGACTTGTTCGAGGAGCGATAGTGAGCGACGCACAAACGATTATTTCCGCCGACCACCTTATCGCCGGATATCTTCCCGGAGTGGACATCCTCAACGGATGCTCGATGGAGGTCAAAGAGGGCGAACTCATCGGCGTGATCGGGCCTAACGGTGCCGGCAAGTCGACGTTCCTCAAGGCACTCTTTGGTCTCGTGCCGGTGCGCGAGGGCAAGGTAGAGCTTATGGGCGACGACATCACCAACCTCAACGCTGACCAGTTGGTCAAGCGAGGGATCGGATTCGTCCCGCAGACGGAGAACGTGTTCCCGTCGCTGTCGATCGAGGAAAACCTTGAGATGGGTGCGTACCAGGCTCCCAAGACGTTCAAGAAGCAACGTGCCAAGATCTTCGACATTTTCCCCGTACTCGCCGACCGCCGCCATCAGCGCGCTGGTTCGCTGTCCGGTGGCGAGCGTCAGATGGTGGCGATGGCGCGCGCACTCATGATGAATCCGAGCGTGCTGTTGCTGGATGAGCCGAGCGCAGGCCTGTCCCCCGACCGCCAAGACGAGACCTTCGTGCGCACGCGTGAGATCAATCGCACGGGTGTCACTGTGATTATGGTCGAGCAGAACGCTCGACGGTGCCTACAAATTTGTGACCGGGGCTATGTGCTCGACCAGGGAACCAGTGCGTACACCGCAACGGGCCAAGAGCTCCTCAACGATCCCAAGGTCATCGAGCTCTACCTAGGCACCTTGGGCGCCGACTGACACGCCGCACCACACACGCGCAAAGGCCGCGGTTCCTGACAAGGAACCGCGGCCTTTTTCTTTGCGCGGCGGCTGCATCAACATCGCGATCGGCGCAGCGCGTGCGAGCAACCGCACACGAGGCTCTTAGTCGCTCACCGCCGAACCCTTCGAATCCACACCGTTCACGCCGCCTATGGACCGTATAGCGCTGTTAGATCCGCCGCTATGCGCCGGGCGCACCCGTACTCGCAAGAGGCCCCCAACCCTTGTGGGTTGGGGGCCTCTCGGTAGAGCTAGTCGAAAAGGTGGGGCTTACGCCTCACCCTCCTTCGCGCTCTGCCACTCAATGGTGTTGTCATTGAGGTACTTGTAAATGCCGATGAAGGCACTTGATGGGTCATTCTGGTCGTTGATCGGACCCGAACCAGCAACGGTCACGTAGTTGATCTCTGAACCATCCTCGAGCAGGACGAGGCAGTCTGCGTAAGCGTTGCAGTCTTCGCCGTCCGTTGCGCCCGACACTGCTGCCAGGTTCTCCTGAACCGTGACGCCATCAGTGCCCTGTCCGCGCTGAGCGGCAAGTGCAGTGAGGATCGTCGCGTCGTACGACTCGGGGCCGTACGCGAAGGAATCAAGAGGGCTAGGAGCCACAGAGTTGAGGCGCTCCTTGAACGCGTCATCGGGGAATGCGCCGGGAATCGTTCCCTGCGCACCTTCGAGGACGCCTGCGTCGAAGTCACCGGAGTAATCTGCGGTGTTTCCGTCGGTCATGTAGATGCTGCTCATGTCTTCCCAGCCCGCGCTCACGAGTTCAGGGATGATCTGCTTGGTCTGGTCGAACGCAATAATAACGATCGAGTCAGGCTGAGCCGCAATAACGGCCTGAACGTCCGAGGAGAAGTTCGAAGCCTTGGGGTCGAACTCGTCTCCAGAGTTTCCGTAGACGATTTCCACTCCCTGAGGCTCGATGGTCTCCTTAATGACATCGCGCAGCGATGTGCCGTAGTCCTCGTTGAAGACGAGTATGCCAACCTTCTTGGCTCCGTCTTCGACGATCAGGTTGCCGAGCACGTTGCCCTGCACGGTGTCCGGCGGTGCCACCCGGAAGTAGAACGGAGAGTAGCCCGATAGTGCAGTCGAGGTGTTAGCAGGCGAGATCATGACCGTGTTGTTCTTCGCAATGGTGTCAACCACGTTAAGCGAGACGGTCGATGATGCGGCACCAACGATGGCGGCAGCGCCGTCACCGATCAATTTGTTTACAGACGCGCTAGCGATCGTAGGGTTGTCAGCATCCGACGAGTCCGTGTGGACGACGGTAACTGGCGTCCCCATGACTCCGCCGGCTTCGTTGATCTCTTTGATAGCCAGGTCAACGCCAGCGATCTCGGGCGGGCCGAGGTACGCGAGGCTACCGGTGATCGGAAGCAGTGATCCAATGATGAGGCCGTCGCCACTCGGTGCAGCTGAACCCGTTGCCTCCATCGAGCCTGAGCTCGAAGGTTCTGGGTCTTCACTAGACGAGCAAGCGGCCAACGCCAACGCGCCTACGGCCGCAAAGGCCGTTCCGCGAGCGATGGTGTTCCATCGTGCCATGGTGTTCCCTCCAACTTGACGGGTAGTCCCGTCATTTGATCGCCACGGGGACGGTCCCCGTGTGCAATACCTTGACGTTACCCCGTCTACGTTTCAGGAGTGGGTCGCATTTATCACGATTTCGTGACTTGACTTGTGCAAATACCTGGGCAGGTCTACTTCTTACCCATCTGGTCGATGACTGCTTCCGCTACTTCCTTCATCGTCAGACGGCGATCCATCGACGTCTTCTGAATCCAGCGGAACGACTCCGGCTCGTTCAACTTCATGGTCTCCATGAGCAGGCCCTTGGCGCGTTCAACGAGCTTGCGGGTCTCCATCCGATCGTTGATATCCGCGATCTCATTTTCCAGCGCGCGGATCTCCACGAAGCGAGATGCAGCGATCTCCACGGCGGGCAATAGGTCACCCGGCGTGAACGGCTTGACCACGTAGGCCATGGCACCGGCATCGCGTGCCCGCTCAACCAACTCGGTCTGAGAGAACGCGGTCAGCAGTACCACGGGCGCAAGGCGGTCTTGGGCGATGTGCTCTGCGGCAGTGATGCCGTCCATCACGGGCATCTTGATGTCCATAACGATGACATCTGGTTTGTGTTCCTTTGCGAGAGCGACGGCTTCCTCACCGTTCGCGGCTTCGCCTACGACGTCGTATCCGCCCTCGCGGAGCGTCTCGACGATGTCCATTCGAATGAGGGCCTCGTCCTCCGCTACGATGGCACGACGCTTCTTCGCACCCGTGGGTGCGGCGGAATGTTGGCTTTGGTTGTCAAAAGTTTCAGTCACAACCGCTAGCCTAGTGTGCGCGCCCCGATAGCCCAACTGGCAGAGGCATACGGCTCAAACCCGTACCAGTGTGGGTTCGAATCCCACTCGGGGCACCACGGCGTGAAAACGCCCACGTACGGCCCGCTTTCCAGGTGAATCACATTCACCGGAGGCGGGCTGTTCGTGCGTCACGGGCGTACGCGGCCCGGATGAAAATCGACACCGCGAACGTTGACTGAAGGGACCGACCCTGACGTATTAAGGAGTTAACGTGATTACCCCTGAAGCCACTCCCCCCATGGATCCCCATTCATCGGAAGCGACCGAGCCTCAACTCGCGCATGCGGTTGCGCAGGGCGACGCATATCGGCGCGCCCTCGACTACATGGCGAATGATGTTGCGAGCGATGGCGGTAAGCAGGCTGCCGGCGATTACCTCGTCGCGTATGCGATCGAGGAAGCCGAGGGCATGTACAGCCTGGAAGACGGCGCACTGGTCTGGAATAACCCAGGCTCTGCCAACGCACACCTGGAGGTCGCGGTGCAGGATGGCGCAGACGGACGCTTTATTCCGGCACTCGACGTGACCGCGACCTTAGTGAGTCCCAATGGCGAAGAGTTCGGCCCATACAGCCAAGAGTTCGTGTGGCATCCGATGCTCTTCCACTACGCGCGCAACTGGGAGTTGCCGCAGGACGGCGAGTACACGCTCCGGGTGCACATCGAGCCGGCCACGTTCATGCGCCACGACGAGATCAACGGGCGGCGCTTCGCGCAACCGGTGGACGTCGAGTTCGCCAACGTCAAGATCGCACGGGGCTCCGAGCCAGTCGAGCCGCCCGAGTAGTGCCCGGATATTCTGCAGCTTCGCGCCTCGACTGTTCAAGGCTGCCCGCAGACCCCTAGCCGGACGGTCGTTGAAACGCGATACTAGGCCTATGGCTATATCAAATGCGAAGCGCACGAACGATTCAAAGCGCCATGTTGCCCTTGTGGCGCACGACAACAAGAAGGTTGACCTGCTCGAGTGGGCGAACTTCAACAAGGGCACGCTGTCTAAGCATCACCTCTATGCGACAGGTACCACTGGGACGATGCTCGAGTATGAGTTAGGTCTCAAGGTCACCCGATTTCTTTCGGGCCCTGTAGGCGGTGACCAGCAGATAGGCGCCAAGATTGCGGAGGGCGGCATCGACACCCTCTTCTTCTTCTGGGATCCGCTCGAGGCACAACCGCACGACCCCGACGTCAAGGCGCTCCTACGTATCGGCGCGGTGTGGAATATCCCGATGGCGTCGAACATGGCTACCGCCGACTTCCTCATCTCCTCGCCCCTGTTTGCGGAGCCGTACCAGCGTGCGGTCCCCGATTTGGGCGACCGAGATTGGGCGACACTGCGCCATTCGCACTGACATTCTCATGGGCGATTCAGCCCTTCGGGGATGCGGCCTGAGCTAAGGAAGTACCGGCGGGTCGAGCAGCAGGTCATCCGTGTGTCCCTCGACACCCTTGTGAGACCAGGTGAGACGTACCGACGCGTCGCCCACGTGGACCGCGAGTTTTGCCCAGTCACGCATGTCTCTCCAATGCAATGTCAAAATCTTGCCGTCCTCGGAGACTGCGAAGACGTGGTCACCATCGAAGACCCCGAACTCGCTGCGGAACGTGCACAACGCCATGAGGGCCGCCACCACGGGCCGTTCGAGATCGGACGCGATCTCCTCGCGGGCGTAGTAGTGACGGTTGATATCGCGGCCGATTCCGGTGCGTTCCAAAAGCTCCACATCATTACGCCCGGCAAGCGCACCGACGTAATATACCTGCGGGATGCCTGGCACGAAGAACTGAATCGCCCGAGCCGCAAGATAGGTGCGGTCATCGGCGCCTAGCGCTTCATAGAACGTGCAGTTCACTTGGTAGAGGTCGAGATTCGAGGCGGCGGCGCCCGTCGCGGCAGCACTTGAGCCGCCCGACTTGGCATGCATCGTCTTCACGAGCGCGTCGATCGCCTCGGGAGGTAACAGCCCTGGGCTGTGAGGGTTAGATTGGTCCGCCCCCACATCGATGACGCCGATGCCGTCATGCGTATCAAGCACGGTTACAGCGTTCTTAGGCCGGATGGTGAGCCACTCGTAAAGCGCCATGGCGTCACCCGTGTACAAGGCGTGAAGCACCAGGGGCGGCAAGGCGAAGTCGTAGACCCTATCCACGGCGTGGCCAATTTCGATCTGGCGGCGATAGTACGAGTGCACTTCGACGAGCACCTCGAGATTCCTGGCGCGTGCCTTCTCGGTGAACTCGGCGATGAACCCGTACGTGTCCTCGGTCATGAACGAGGACGTGCCGGGGATCTTGACAGCGTATCCGACGGCGTCCAGACGCACGATGTTGGCTCCGGAGGAGGCGACGGCGTCGAGAATCGCGTCGAGGTACCGAAGCGTCACAGGGCTAGCTACGTCGATGTCGATCTGTTGGGGAGTGAAGGTGGTCCACACCAGCCGTAGTTCGCCGCCCACGCGATACGGCGTGAAGGGCAGCCCAGGTCGCGGCCGGTAGATCTTGGTGAGGTCGGCCTCGGTCGCACCGTCCGGGAACACTGTCGACATGGTGAGGAACATGCCATCGTGAGTCGACGCCGATCCCCTCTCGCACCAATCCTTGAACGCCGCAGAGTCACTAGATACATGATTCACGATGATGTCCACCATCAGGTCTCCCTGGGCGCCAAGCGCGGCCATGTCCTCCCAGGTTCCCAAACGAGGATCGACCTGCGTGTGATCCACGGGGTCAAAGCCTGCGTCCGCGCCGTCGAACGGGGTGAAAAAGGGCAGCACGTGAACACCGCCGAAGGCGTCCGACCAGGGTTCACTCGCCATCAGCCGTGCCAGGCCGGGCACGTCGCCAGCAAGCCGATCGGCATAGGTGATGAGTTGGACCGCATTGCGCGTCATGGTGACCACTCCCCTGTTCACTCCGGCGCTCCCTTGCGCCCCGTTGCATGCGTTCGCACGCCCTCACCTCACTCTAGGACAGCGATTACCACAAGGAACCAACGAAGAGGCCCGCCATCGTCATTGACGGTGGCGGGCCTCTTCGTTGCAGATCTAACCGCTACACGCGAACCTGTCCGACCTTGTGGACAAAGATCGAATTCGTGGTGCCGGGAACGCCAACCGGGGTACCCGAGACCACGACGATGTAGTCGCCGTCGACGGCCTTACCGGATTCCTTGAGGAAGGCATCCACCATGTTGACCATCTCATCAGTCGAATCGACCTTGGCGACGAGTTCCGCCGTGATTCCCCAGCTCATCGCAAGCATTTTCTGAGTGTGCGCATCGGGCGTAAACGCCAGCATCGGCGTCTTGGGACGCAAACGCGACATGCGGAGCGCCGAGTCACCGGACTGCGTGAACGTGACGATGTACTTCACATCCAGGGTCTCGGCGATCTCAGCGGCAGCGTGGGTAATCGAGCCACCGCGGGTCTTGGGCGTCGTGAGGAACGGCGCAATGCGATTCGAGCCCTTTTCCTCAGTGTTCTTGATGATGCGAGCCATCGTCTCGACCGTGATGATGGGGAAATCGCCGACCGAGGTCTCACCGGACAACATGACTGCGTCTGCACCGTCGAGAACCGCGTTGGCGCAGTCAGAGGTCTCTGCGCGCGTGGGGACGGGCGATGAGATCATTGACTCAAGCACTTGCGTGGCGACGATGACCGGCTTGGCCTGTGCACGGCACAACTCGATCGCACGCTTCTGGACCAAGGGCACGTCCTCGAGCGGTAGCTCTACGCCCAGGTCACCGCGAGCGACCATGATGCCGTCAAAGGCATCAACGATCTCTTCGAGGTTGTCAACAGCCTGCGGCTTCTCCACCTTAGCCACGACAGGAACGGTGCGACCCTCTTCGGCCATGATGCGTGCCACGTCTTCGTAGTCCGCTGCGGAACGCACGAATGACAGTGCGATGAAGTCAGCACCCAGGGCTAGGCCCCAGCGAAGGTCATCCTCATCCTTTTCCGATAGCGCGGGAACCGAGACGGCCACCCCGGGAAGGTTGATGCCCTTGTTGTTAGAGACGGGCCCAGGCACAACGACACGCGTCACAACGTCCGTGTCAGTGACCTCAGTAACTTCGAGGCGGACCTTGCCGTCGTCGATCAGGAGCGAGTCCCCGACGTTGCAGTCTCCAGGTAGGCCCTTGAACGTCGTGCCAGCGATGTCCTTCGTGCCTTCGACATCCCGATTGGTGATGGTGAAGATGTCGTCGACAGCGAGGTAGTGGGGACCGTCGATGAAGCGCTCGAGGCGAATTTTGGGGCCCTGAAGGTCCACCAGCACGGCAACATTGCGCCCTGCCTCTTCCGCCGCTTGGCGCACATTCTTGTACACCGCTAGGTGCTCTTCGGCGCTACCGTGGCTGCGGTTGATACGCGCCACATCCATGCCTGCACCAACGAGCAAACGCATCTGCTCTAGCGAGGCGGTCGCCGGACCAATCGTGCATACAATCTTAGCTTTTCGCATATCTTCCAACCTCAGTTTCTAAGCGCGGAGCGCAACCGTGCGCGCCGTCACAGGTGCCGGGAGCTCGGTGCTCCCAGTCAAGTATTCATCAATTGCTGCCGCTGCGGCTCGGCCTTCTGCGATCGCCCACACAACGAGTGAGGCTCCGCGGCCAGCGTCACCCGCGACGAACACGCCAGGCGTGTTTGTTGCATAGGTCTCGTCACGCTGCAGTTGCTTGCGATCGGTGACTTTCACGCGGGCCTGGCTGGCCAGCGCGTCGGTCTCCGGTCCCGTAAAGCCCATAGCGACGAGAACCAAGTCAGCAGGAATGCTGTGCTCGGTTCCCGACATCGGCGTACGCGATCCGTCAGCGTTGTACTGAGTCTCAGCGACCTTGAGCGCGGCGACATGACCGTTCTCGTCGCTCTCAAACTCGACGGTCGAAGCCAGGTATTTGCGCTCGCCGCCCTCCTCGTGACTCGAGGAAACTTCAAACACCCGGGGGTCCACGGGCCATGGCTCGTGCACGGCTCGCTCCAAGGCGGGCTTCTTGCCGATAGCGAGTGTCGTCACGGACGTTGCGCCCTGACGCAGCGCGGTTCCGATGCAGTCGGAGCCGGTGTCGCCGCCCCCGATCACGATCACGTGCTTGCCCTTCGCGGTGATCTGGTCCTTGACCTCGTCACCGGCCGCGACTTTGTTGCCCTGGTACAGGTACGGCATCGCAAAGTGGATGCCTTCCAGGTCGCGGCCAGGAAGCGGGAGCTCGCGCGGAATGGGTGCGCCGGTAGCGACTAATACTGCGTCGTAGCGCGCACGTAAAGAGTCCCAGGTAATGTCCTTGCCAATCTCGACGCTCACGCGGAAGCGAGTGCCTTCTGCCCGCATCTGCTCAAGGCGGCGCGAAATATGGCGCTTCTCAAGTTTGAAGTCGGGGACGCCGTACTGAAGAAGTCCGCCAATCCGGTCGTCCTTCTCATACACAGCCACGGTGTGCCCGGCACGAGTCAGTTGCTGCGCGGCGGCAAGACCCGCGGGTCCCGAGCCAACCACGGCAATTGTCTTGCCAGTCTGGCGCTGCGGGACGTGCGGACCTAGATAGCCAAGCTCGAAAGCCTTGTCGACGATCGACACCTCAATGTTCTTAATTGTCACGGCAGGCTGATTGATACCGAGGACGCAAGACGTCTCACAAGGTGCGGGACAAATGCGCCCGGTGAACTCCGGAAAATTGTTGGTGGCGTGCAGGCGATCACTGGCATCGAGCCACTGCCCGCGGCGCACCAGGTCGTTCCACTCGGGGATCAAGTTGCCTAGCGGGCAACCCTCATGGCAGAACGGCACGCCGCAATCCATACACCGCGTTGCCTGGCGGCGAAGCACCGTCTCGTCCTTGCCGAGCTGGTCCTTGACGTCTTTCCAATCAAGCAGGCGCACCTCGACGGGCCGGCTCGGCGGGAGCTCGCGCTCCCGGAACTTCAAAAATCCGCGTGGATCAGCCACTGGTCACCTCCAGGAATTCGGCCCAAGCACCCGGAGCATGAAGATCGCCACCGTTTGTCTCGAGCTCGGCTAGCGCGTCACGAACACGCGCGAATTGTGCGGGAAGAACCCGCGTGAAGCGGCCCACGGAATCGTCCCAGTTGGCCAGCAGGTCGCGAGCAAACGGAGACTCGGTTTCAGCTGCGTGACGCTCGACGAGACGGCGCACAAGAGTCGCGTCTTCCGCGTCGAGGGGGCTCAACATGAGCTCCCTCGCCGCGAGGGCATCCGCGTTGACGCGTTGTTCCCGCAGGTCGAGAACATAGGCAGTGCCACCGGACATGCCGGCTCCCAAGTTACGGCCCGTGCGCCCCAGAATGACTGCCGTACCACCCGTCATGTACTCGAGCGCGTGGTCACCCACACCCTCGACTACTGCAACTGCGCCCGAGTTACGCACTAAAAAGCGTTCGCCCACCTGTCCGCGCAGGAACAATTCACCGCTTGTTGAGCCATAGCCGATCACGTTGCCTGCAATCACGTCGCGGCTGTCATCAAGCATGGCTTCGCGAGCGGGGCGGACGATAATGCGCCCACCGCTGAGCCCCTTGCCGACATAGTCATTCGCATCACCATTGAGACGTAGCGTGATGCCACGCGGGATAAACGCGCCGAATGACTGACCGGCAGAACCGGTAAAGCTCACTTGGATCGTGTCGTCTTCAAGACCGGCGCCACGGTAGCGACGCGTGACTTCGTAACCGAGCATCGTGCCAACAGTGCGGTTGACGTTGCGGATAGGCGAGGTGATCGTCACTGCCTCACCGCGTTCGAGTGCGGGCTGAGCCTGAGCGATGAGTTCATTGTCTAGCGCGTCTTCCAGCCCGTGCTCCTGCGTCGTTGAATTGATCAACGTGCGACCCGCGGGAGGTGCCGCGAGTACGCGGGACAGGTCAAGTCCCTGAGCCTTCCAGTGATCAATCGCAGCGCGGGTCTCGAGCGCCTCAACGTGGCCAACGGCCTCGGCAACGGTGCGGAAGCCCAGCTGTGCAAGCTGCTCTCGGACTTGTTCCGCGATGAATTCGAAGAATGTGACGACGTATTCTGCCTTGCCCGTGAAACGCTCGCGCAGTTCCGGGTTTTGGGTGGCCACGCCAACCGGGCAGGTGTCGAGATGGCACACACGCATCATGATGCAACCCGAGACCACCAGCGGTGCGGTGGCGAAGCCAAACTCCTCTGCGCCCAGCAATGCCGCGATGACGACGTCACGTCCAGTCTTCAGTTGACCGTCAACTTGGACCACAATGCGGTCGCGCAGGTCATTCATGACGAGGGTCTGCTGAGTGTCTGCCAGCCCGATTTCCCAGGGCGCACCTGCATGCTTGAGGGAGTTCAACGGGCTTGCGCCAGTGCCACCGTCGTGACCGGAGATCAGGACCACATCGGACTTGCACTTTGCGACGCCTGCGGCGATTGTGCCTACACCCACTTCGGAGACGAGTTTGGTGTGAATACGCGCCTTGGGATTAGCGTTCTTGGCATCGTGGATCAGTTGCTTGAGGTCTTCGATCGAATAGATGTCGTGGTGCGGAGGGGGCGAAATGAGCCCAACGCCCGGCGTCGAGTGTCGCGTCTGTGCGACCCACGGGTACACCTTGTTCGCCGGAAGCTGTCCGCCCTCGCCGGGCTTAGCACCCTGCGCGAGCTTGATCTGAATGTCGTCCGCGTTGACCAAGTATTCGCTCGTGACCCCAAAGCGTCCCGAGGCGATTTGCTTGATGGCGCTACGGCGTTCAGGGTCGTAAAGGCGATCGACGGCTTCGCCGCCCTCCCCCGTGTTCGATTTTCCGCCAAGGCGGTTCATTGCAATGGCGAGGGTCTCATGAGCCTCGGCAGAGATAGATCCGTAGGACATCGCGCCAGTATTGAATCGCTTTACGATTTCACTAATCGGCTCCACCTCATCGATGGACACTGCGTTGCGGTCACTCTTGTACTCAAAGAGCCCACGTAAGGTCATGGCGCGTTTGGCTTGATGGTCGACGCGATCCGTGTACTCACGGAAGACGTCGTACTGACGGGTACGCGTCGAGTGCTGAAGTTTGAATACTGTGTGCGGGTCAAAGAGGTGTTGTTCGCCGTCACGACGCCACTGGTACTCGCCGCCGGTGTTAAGACGCTCGTGAGCCGGCAGCTCGCCTGACGCCGGGTACGCATCAGCGTGACGGGCAGCCACCTCATTGGCAATCACATCGATACCGACGCCGTCGATCTGGCTGGGCGTTCCGGCAAAGTGATGTCCAACAAAATCGCGTGACAAGCCGACTGCCTCGAATACTTGTGCGCCACGGTACGACGCAATGGTCGAGATGCCCATCTTGGACATGATTTTGAGGACGCCCTTGCCGAGCGCCTTGATCAGGTTCGCAGTGGCCTGCTGGGGTGTCGTGTCGCCCAAATAGCCTCGTAACGCGAGGTCCTCAACGGTCTCCATCGCGAGGTAAGGGTTGACGGCCGCACAACCATAACCGACCAACACCGCGACGTGGTGAACTTCGCGCACATCTCCAGCCTCGGCCAACAGCGACACCTGGGTACGCGTGTGGTGGCGAACCAAGTGGTGGTGCACGGCGGACACGAGAAGCAGCGATGGGATCGGTGCCAAGTCCTGGTTGGAATCGCGGTCAGACAAAATAATGAACGACACACCGTCCGCGACGGCCTGGTCTACCTCCGCAAATATCTCTGACAGCCGCGCCTCGAGACGGTTGCCGCCCTCCGCGACGCGGTAGAGACCGCGAATCTTGCGCGAGGAGAATACGTCGCGAAGTTTGGGGTCCATATCGATGTGCTCGAGCTTGGAAAGCTCATCGTTGTCAAGGACGGGGAAGTCCAAAATAACCTTGCGCGCGTGCTCTGGCGTGGCCTTGAGCAGGTTCGGCTCGGGCCCGATCGCACCACCGATCGCAGTGACAATCTGCTCGCGAATGGAGTCCAGCGGCGGGTTCGTCACCTGCGCGAACATTTGCACAAAATAATCAAAAAGCAATCGCGGGCGCTCGGACAGGACCGCGATGGGGGTGTCCGTACCCATGGCGCCGATCGGCTCTAGGCCGTTCTCGGCCATCGGGCCCAGCAGAATCTTGAGTTCTTCTTCCGTGTACCCGAACGCACGCTGGCGACGCTTGACGGAAGCTCGCGAATGCGAAATGTGCTCGCGGTCCGGGACGTTGGCCAGTCGCACCGCGTTCTCTTGGACCCACTTCTCATACTCATGCTCGGCTGCGAGCTGAGACTTGACCTCTTCGTCCTCGATGATCCGGCCGGCGGCCGTGTCGACCAACAGCATGCGTCCCGGCTGCAAACGACCCTTGCGCACCACCTTCGCGGGGTCGATGTCGAGCAGGCCAGCTTCGGATCCCGCAATGACGAGTCCGTCATCGGTGACCCAGAAACGACCTGGACGGAGGCCATTGCGGTCTAGCGTCGCGCCGATAAGCGTGCCATCCGTGAAGTGCAATGCCGCCGGGCCGTCCCATGCTTCCATCAGCGTCGAGTGGTACTCGTAGAACGCGCGTCGCGCCGGGTCCATCTCGATGTTGTTCTGCCACGCTTCCGGCATCATCATGAGCACAGCGTGAGGTAGCGACCGGCCGCCAAGGTGCAAGAGTTCGAGCACCTCATCAAATGACGCAGTGTCCGATGCCGAAGGTGTGCAGATGGGCATGAGGTCAGCCATGTCGCCCAACACATCAGACTCGAGCATGCCCTGGCGTGCGCTCATCCAGTTGCGGTTGCCCTGAACGGTGTTGATCTCACCGTTGTGCGCGATGTTGCGTAACGGCTGTGCGAGGGGCCAAGACGGGAACGTGTTGGTGGAGAAGCGCGAGTGCACCAGCGCAAGTTCCGAAGCGAAGCGACTGTCCGTGACGTCAGGAAAGACCTTCTCAAGTTGATATGTCGTCAGCATGCCCTTGTAGGTCAAGGTGCGTGAGGACAACGAGGCGAAGAACGGGCCACCGTTCTTCTCGGAACGTTTGCGTATGCGATAGACACGGCGGTCGAGTTCGACGCCCGTGAGGCTATCCCCCGCTACGAATACCTGACGGAACGTCGGCATAGATGCGCGGGCCGATGGACCAAGCGAGTCAGGGTTAACGGGCACGTCACGCCAGCCAAGCACTCGTGTGTTCTCGACCGTAGCTGCCGCGTCAAAAGCAGCCATCTCCTTCGCCTCTGCACCAGGCGTGAGGAACGCAATACCGACGGCGTAAGCCCCTGCCTCAGGCAACTCAAAGTCAACAACGGCGCGCAAGAAGGCATCGGGAACCTGGGTAAGAATTCCGGCACCGTCGCCGGTTTCAATCTCAGCCCCCACCGCACCGCGGTGCTCGAGATTCTTCAGCGCCGTCAGGCCTGCCTCGACGATGTCCCTGCCGGGCCTGCCGCGGAGGGTCGCCACGAAGGCGACTCCACACGCATCGTGCTCAAACGCGGGGTCATACAACCCATCAGTGGGTTGATTGGCGCCAAGATACGCGGCCATTGCACCGTCCTTAAATATCCGCGACTGTTGCCGCGGACTCATTGATTTGGGGCGCCGTTGACCCTGCTTACACACGGGTAAACAGGTTACCGCGTATTGGGCAAGGAATAGGAACCCTTTAGTCCTGGGTACGTTGAGGTTCCTGGCTGTCGGTCACGGATTCAGGCAAGGGATTGCCCGCCTGGTGCTGGTCGCCGTTCGCTAGATCCGCATCGTCCTGGTGAGGATCGCGGATTGGCGCGGCGAGCTGTGAGCGCGGGATACGCTCGGTCTTTCTCGCTTCGTTTCGCCCAAGAATAACAAACATCAACAGGGCTCCGGCAAGTACGATGATCGAGACCCACACGTTGATTCGCAGTCCCAAAATATGAACTGCCTCGTCGATACGGACGTTCTCGATCCACAGGCGGCCGGTGGTGTAAATCACCACATACAGCCAAAACGCTCGGCCGCCACGAAGGTCATACTTCTTGTCAAGGTAGATCAGTAACGCTGCACCAGCGAGATTCCACAACAATTCGTAAAGGAACGTCGGGTGGAACGTAGCGAACTGCGCGTAGTCCTCGGGGCGGAAGGCTGCGTCAATCTCCACGGCCCATGGCACGGAGGTCGGTGCACCGAAGAGCTCCTGGTTGAAATAGTTACCCAAGCGGCCGATGGCCTGCGCAATCAGTACCGCGGGCGCGGCTGCGTCAAGAAAAGCGATGAAGGACGCGCCTCGGCGACGAGCACCGATGTAGGCGCCCAGCGTACCGAGCGCGACCGCACCCCAGATACCGAGCCCGCCGTTCCAAATCTCAAACGCCTTCCACGGACTTCCGCCCTCACCAAAGTAGGCGGCGGGCGAGGAAATCACGTGATAAATGCGTCCGCCAATGATGCCAAACGGGATCGCCCATATCGCGATATCCGCGACGGTCTCGGCTTCGCCACCGCGGGCGACCCAGCGTCGTGTCGTGAGCCAAAGCGCCACGAAGATCCCGACGAGGATGAAGATCGCGTACGCGTGAACCGTCAGCGGTCCCAGCGAAAGTGAAGTCCACTCCGGAGGCGGGCTGGGAAATCCAGTAACCATCAGACGTTGCCCCTTACTCCAGCGGCGAGTTCCGCCACTTTCTCGCGAAGCGCGGCTAGGCCGGCCTCTTCTGATTTGTTATCGGTAAGGCACCGCACCAGCGCTGACCCCACGATCACGCCGTCGGCGTACGCAGCCACCTTGGCGGCGTGCTCCCCTGTCGTCACGCCGAGGCCCACACAGACGCGTGCAGCGCCCGCGGCACGGGTGTCCGCGACCAGGCGTTCTGCCGCGTCCCCCACTGAAGTTCGCTCGCCGGTGACTCCCATCAACGACGCTGCATACACAAAGCCAGAGGACGCAGTCGCGGTCAGGTGCAGGCGTTCCTGTGTTGAAGACAGTGCGACGAGGTAAATCTGGTCAAGTGAGTGCGCGTTCGCCGCCGCGACCCAGTCGGCACCGGCGTCAGGAGTCAGGTCAGGAGTGATGACGCCAGAGCCGCCCGCAGCCTTGAGGTCAGCCGCAAAGCGGTCGACCCCGTATTGCAGCATCGGGTTGAAGTAGGTCATCACTACCGCAGGCGTACCCGCCGCGACCACAGCCTCAACCGCGGGGAAGACGTCGCGGATGTGCACGCCGTGACGCAACGCAGACTCTGCGGCGAACTGAATTGTCGCGCCATCCATCACGGGGTCCGAATAGGGCAGGCCAACCTCAACGATGTCGACGCCCGCCTCAACCATGACCTCCATGGCACGAATCGACCGCTCTACCGTGGGGTATCCCACCGGAAGGTAGCCGATGAGGGCACTACGCCCCTCCGCCTTGATTTGGTCAAGGCGCTCAGTGACCGCACTCACGCGCTTTGCCCCGGGAGCATGTCAAAGTAGCGCGCCGCGCTCTCCACATCCTTGTCTCCACGACCGGAAAGATTCACGAGCAACGTCGATTCGGGGCCAAGTTCCTTGCCCAGTTTCATAGCGCCTGCAAGTGCATGCGCCGACTCGATAGCAGGTAAAATGCCCTCGGTCCGGCACAGTAGCCGGAAGGCTTCCATGGCCTCGGCATCCGTGATCGGCCAATACTCCGCGCGACCCAGGTCGGCGAGCCACGCGTGCTGCGGACCCACGCCCGGGTAGTCAAGGCCTGCCGAAATCGAGTGTGATTCGATGGTTTGGCCGTCGTCGTCCTGCAGAAGGTATGAGCGCGAGCCGTGAAGGACTCCCGCGCGGCCCACGTGGATGGTGGCCGCGTGCCGACCCGTCTCGACACCTTCACCCGCGGCCTCGCAGCCGATCAGCCGAACGTCAGAATCGTCCAGGAACGCATCGAAAATCCCGATCGCGTTCGAGCCGCCTCCCACACAAGCAATAACGGCATCCGGTAGCCCACCCAGCGCCAACATCTGCTCGCGAGCCTCTAGCCCGATGACTCGCTGAAAGTCACGCACCATGGCGGGGAACGGGTGTGGCCCAGCAGCGGTGCCAAACACATAGTTAGTGGTGTCGACATTGGCCACCCAATCGCGGTACGCCTCGTTGATGGCGTCCTTGAGAGTGCGCGAGCCGGTTGTCACCGGAACGACGGTGGCTCCGAGCAAACGCATCCGGGCCACGTTCAGCGCCTGGCGTTCAGTGTCCTCTTGGCCCATGTAGACGACGCACTCAAGGTCCATCAGTGCCGCCGCAGTCGCGGTGGCGACGCCATGCTGGCCTGCTCCGGTCTCCGCGATCACGCGCGTCTTGCCGATGCGCTTAGTGAGCAATGCTTGCCCGATCACGTTGTTGATCTTGTGGGAACCGGTGTGGTTAAGGTCCTCACGTTTAAGGAAGACTCGCGCTGTCCCGGCGTGGGCGGCGAACCGCGGCACCTCAGTGACGATGCTTGGCCGACCCGAGTATTCACGCGCTAGGCGCTCGAGCTCGGCACCAAAGGCGGGATCTAAACGGGCCTTTTCGTACGCGTCAGTGAGCTGGTCGAGCGCGGCGACCAGCGCCTCAGGTACAAACCGGCCGCCATATTCGCCAAAGAACGGTCCTGGTGCAGCCTGAAGAGATTCAGTCACGGGCGCACCGCGCGCAACGCCGGGTGCGATGCTGCGGCTACCATCTCCGCGACGGCCCGCCGAGGATCGTTGTCCTTGACGAGCGCCTCGCCTACCAGCACTGCGTCAGCGCCCATGCGGGCATACTCGACTACGTCATGCGCATCGCGAATTCCCGACTCGGCCACGCGCAAAATACCTTTCGGGATGGTCGGTGCCACGCGCGCAAAGGTATTGCGGTCGACCTCAAGGGATCGCAGATTGCGGGCATTGACGCCCACGACCTTTGCTCCGGCGTCCGCCGCACGCTTGACTTCTTCCTCGTCGTGCACCTCAACAAGCGCACACATCCCGAGCGAGTGAACGCGCTCAATCAGGCTCTCGAGGGCCATTTGTTCCAACGCCGCGACAATCAGCAGGACGACGTCGGCTCCGTGAGCGCGCGCCTCCCACACCTGATATGGAGTGACGATGAAGTCCTTGCGGAGAATCGGGATGTCGACTTTGCTACGGACGGAATCGAGGTCCGCGAGAGAACCGCCAAAGCGACGCTCTTCCGTGAGTACAGAAATCACCGATGCGCCGCCGGCCTCATATTCGGTCGCGAGAGCCGCTGGGTCCGTGATGTCAGCGAGGTCGCCCTTCGAAGGGCTGGACCGCTTTACCTCCGCGATCACGGCAACGGCCTCTTGCGCAAGCATTTGGCGCGCGTCAAGAGCGCTCGGCAATCGTGCCGCGCGCTCCTTGAGCACGTCCATCGAAGTCAACGCTCGGCGAACCGCGAGGTCCTCCTTGACGCCAGCAACAATGCTGTCAAGTACGTTCATGAGCCCACCCTTCCCATGCCTCAATGGTAACGGCGGCACGCGCTGTGGATGACCGCCGCAACCGGGAGGTAAGCACCGTGCTAGGGGGCAAGCAGAGGCGCCTGCTTGGGATAGTAAAGGCAACAAGGAATGGTCGTGAGGATGGCCCACACGAGTGAGTTGTTGGGCGGCGGGGGCGGCGGAATCTCATTCACTACAGTCTCCTTTGACTGCGCCGATTACGCGCGCCGCTACCTTAGCGACTGACCGTGACCTAGCGCGCGCAGGACTGCGCCAACGATGGAACCGATGATCGCAATAGCCGAGCCTATCCAGATGAGTGCCACCACGGGAACTGCTATTCCGATTGAGATGAGGAGAGCGCCAAAAGCGATAGACCCATTGGTGACCCAAGCGGCGCGGGTGCGGCCGTGGTTATGGGGAGCAACGTCTGGAAGGTCCTGCGGCTCGAGGTGAATGCTCGACATGTTTACTCCTTGAATCGGGTGTCTGGCCGATAGTCTAGCGGCGCTCGGATGCTTTAAGTCGGGAGGCAAGCGTGATCGCTCGCACCATCGCTGCCGCCTTGTCTCGGGTTTCCTTCTCCTCCGCCGCGGGAACGGAGTCCGCCACCACACCGGCGCCGGCCTGCACGTGTGCGGTTCCCGACTTGATCAGTGCCGTCCGAATAGCAATTGCGAGGTCCATATTGCCTGCGAAGTCGAAGTAGCCGACCGCGCCACCGTAGAATCCGCGGCCTGCCGGCTCAAGTTCGTCGATCAGCGCGATCGCGCGTGGCTTTGGCGCCCCAGAAAGTGTGCCCGCTGGGAAGGTCGCCACGAGGGCGTCGAGCGGACCGTACTGGGATTCAAGCTTGCCGACTACGGTCGAACAGATGTGCATGATGTGGCTATACCGGTTCACTTGCATAAAGTCGAGTACCTCTACCGAGGTGGGCTCACAGACCTTGACCAGGTCGTTGCGGGCCAGGTCAACAAGCATGACGTGCTCGGCGAGTTCCTTGGGGTCAGCGAGCAAATCCTCTTGGAGTGCCTTGTCTGCCTCCGGGGTCGCACCCCGAGGGCGTGAGCCCGCGATGGGAAACGTGGTGACAGCTCGGTCATTCACGGTGACTAAGGACTCAGGACTTGCGCCAACGACAGCGAACCCCTGTCCGGCGGCATCGGCGAACTCGAAGTAGTACATGTATGGGCTCGGGTTGATGGTGCGTAGCACTCGATAGACGTCCAGAGGCGATGCCTCGCATTCGACGTCAAAGCGCTGTGAAGGAACAACCTGGAAGACCTCACCTTCGCGAATGGCGTCCTTGGCCGCTTCAACCGCTTTCTCGTAGTCCCACGCCTGCGAACGGCGCTCGATTCGGGGCTCAGCACCGCCGCTAGCAGTCACGGATACCTCGCCGGACGGGGCCTCTTGCAATGCGCGGTGCATGGCGTCGATGCGCGCTACAGCGGAGTCGTACGCCGCTTCGATGCCGGCGTGTTGCGCGTCCGCGTTAACGGCATTTGCTATGAGCCACACGGATCCATCGTGGTGGTCAATCGCCGCCAAATCCGTCGCCAGGCACAGCATTGCGTCGGGTACGTCGAGTTCGCGAGCAACGGTATGGGGCAGCGTGGGCTCCCACTGCCGAACGATGTCCCAGCCCAACACGCCAACCAAGCCTCCGGTCAGTGGCGGCAAGCCTGGAATCGCTTCGCTGCTCAGCTCGTCGAGCGCCTGCTGGATGCTCGCCAAGGGCGCGCCATCCATGAGCCCGACGGGAATATCACCTGTCCACGAGGCTTCGTCGCCGTCAATGGTGAGAGTCGCACGTGAGTGAACGCCCACAAACGAGTATCGGCCTCGTGAACCGTCTGGCTCTGCAGACTCAAGGATGAATGTCCCGGGACGCGAGTTTGCGAGCGCGCGATAAACGGCAACTGGCGTCATCGCGTCGGCGAGCACGCGGCGAACTACTGGCACGACCCGATGCGTGGCACCTAAAGCCACGAACTCATCAAGCGACGGCCATGTCTGTCCCCACTCGATTGACACGGGGCTCTCTGACGACGGTGCGGCGTTCACGAGGATTGTCCGACGACCACTTCGAGTGCACCGCCGGCCTCAAAGCATGTGCGGGTGCCGGTGTGGCACGCGGGACCGCGCTGATCCACGCGCAACAAGATTGCGTCGCCGTCACAGTCGAGTTCTGCGGACTTGACCCACTGCACGTTGCCCGAGGTATCGCCCTTGCGCCACAACTCTTGGCGAGAGCGGCTCCAGTACACGACTCGCCCAGTTGTGAGCGTCTGGTAAAGCGCCTCGTCGCTCAGCCACGCGACCATCAGCACTTCGAGAGTGTCGTGCTGTTGCACGACAGCGCAGACGAGTCCGTTGGAGTCCCGCTTGAGGCGTGAGGCGATGCTTTTGTCCAGTGGCATGCGCCTATCTTTCCACGTCAATGCGCCCGTTAGTCACGGGTCTGTGAGACCCAGGCGGCGTATAGCTCCGAGTAAATGCCGCCGGCGTTGACTAGGTCGCGGTGCGAGCCGATCTCGACAAGTTCGCCTTGCTCCATGACGCCCACCAGATCTGCGCGTTCGGCCGTCGACAATCTGTGAGCGATTACTACGGACGTACGCCCTTGCATCAGGCCCTCGAGTGCGCGCGAGATGCGCACCTCGGTGGCGGGGTCCACCGCCGATGTTGCCTCGTCGAGGATCAGCAGGTCGGGGTCACGGAGGTAGGCCCGCGCGATGGAGACGAATTGACGCTCCCCCGCCGATAGCAATTCACCCCGCGGTCCGACCGGGGTGTCGATCCCGAGCGGGAGCGTCGCAAGCCATGCCTCGAGGCCCAGCGATTCAAGCGCGGCGAGCGCCCGACGCTCGAGGTCGTCCTCCGTGGCCTCGGGGAGCGCGTAAGCGAGGTTGGAACGAATCGTGCCGTCAAAGAGGAAACCCTCCTGCGGAACAACCGCTACCGAGCGCCGCAACGAGGACATCGGCACGTCGCGTACGTCGACGCCCCCGACGCGGATGACGCCCTCGGTCGGATCGAAGAACCGGGACATGAGTCGCGCCAACGAGGTTTTGCCTGACCCCGTCTGCCCCACGAGCGCCATGCGCTTACCCGCGGGAACCTTGAGGTCGACACCTTTAAGTACCTCAGGGCCACCTGGGTACGTCAGCCGCACAGCCTCTACGTCGAGTTCGCCGTGACCGTGGGGGATGTCAGTGCCGTCCTCGCCCGGATCGGCCACCGTGACCGGGGCGTCGACCAGTTCTAGCACCCGGCGCCACCCGACCATCGCACGCTGCATCTCCGCGAGCATCTCGATAATCCACATCAGCGGCCCGGAAAACATGTACACGAGGAACGCGTATGCAACGACAGTGCCAACGCTAAGCTCGCCGCGAAGACCAAGGCCAGTGCCCACGATCAGTGCGAGCCCAGTGGCGAGCGCCTGACCCATCACGGTGGAGGAGAAAGTCAGCGACGCCAGCACACTCGCCCTGCGTTCCGCAGATTGGATCGAGTTGATCTCGCTGTGAAGCTGGCCGCGCATCCGCTGCTGGACTCCATAGGAGCGAATGGTCGCTACGCCTACGATCTGCTCAGACGTGCGGCCCAACAGGTCGCCCATCTGCTCACGCACCCATTGGAATGCCTTGCGTACGCGCGGCTGAATCCAGAAAAGGGACAGCGCCATGGGCGCGAACGCCGCCAGCACGAGCAGTGACAGTTGCCACGAGTACGCCACCATGACGCTGAACACCACGAGCGACTCGAGAGCGGAGATGATCATCGCCGCACCGGTCCACTGCATCAGGTCGCGCATCGTCTCAACGTCACCGGTCACGCGCGACACGTAGCGGCCGCGCTGTTCCTCGTTCTGGGTGAGGACGGAGAGCTCGTGCACCTTCTTAAAGGCACGAACGCGTAGGGTCGCCAATCCGGCCTCGGCTGCGGTGACCATGCGAGTGCGCACTCGCCACGCCAGGAATGCGCCAATGATGAGCACGACAGCACCGACGGTGGCGTACCGCACGACCAATGTGGTGTCCACGCCGCCTGCGGCCAACAAGCCCTCGTCCGTGATGCGCTGAGTGAGGAATGGCACCGCGGCACGGCCCATCGCCGCGAAGGTAGCAAGCATGAGAGTCACGCCAAGCCCGACCCGGAACTCGGGGCTGACGGCGAGACCCTTCTTGAAGGTCTGAATCAAGCTGGGGCGATCGCTCATCCGACGTACCCCCGCTGTTGCGCCCGTTGGCGCTCCGAGTCCTCCTCGTAGGCGAGCACCAGTGACCGATAGCCACCGTCGCGCTCCAGCAATTCCCGATGCGTTCCAGCGTCGATGACGCGCCCATGCTCCACATGGACCACGTGATCAGCGAGCATGATCGAGGCCAGGCGGTACGCGATAATCAACACGGTCGGGCCGGAGCCGTCCTTGCCTAGACCCTTAAGGATTTCCTGTTCGACACGGGGGTCAACTGCGGAGGTCGCGTCGTCGAGGACGAGTACTCGCGGGTCGCGCACTAACGCGCGTGCCAATGCGAGGCGCTGACGCTGCCCCCCTGAGAGATTCATGCCTCGTTCGTGTAGCACTGCGTCGAGCGGCTCAACACCCTCCCGCGCGAGTTTTTCGACGACATCAAGCACGTTGGAACGACGTAGCGCATCCCACACCTGCGCGTCGGAGTAGTCCTCGCCCAGCGTGACGTTGTTGCGGACAGTTCCTGCAAACACGAACGCGGTTTGGGGTACGAGCGCGACGTGTCCGTCGAGGCCTGCGATGGTGGCCAGGTCTGTGTCATCAAGCACTACAGTTCCGACGACGGGCCGCGCCAGGCGTGCGGCGGCGAGCGCGACGGTGCTCTTGCCGGAACCCGTGGCCCCCACCAACGCGGTGATAGTTCCTGGCTCAAGAGTGAGCGAAACGTCCTGCAGGATGACTGCCAGGTTTCCGTCGCCGTCGTCTGCGCCGATATCGGCGCCCTCAAATGACATTCGTCCTGCACCTTGGCTCGGCACGTGTACCGTTCCGGGGTCATCGACCTCGGTTGCGGCCTGGGCGATCTCCCCTACCCGGCGAAAAGCCACCAGCGCTTGTGGCATCTGTCCCAGCAACCAGCCGAGGCCGCGGATCGGGACCGCAAGCAGGGTGACGAGGTAAATCGCCGACACCACGTTGCCGACGCTCACTGCGCCTGCCTCGGCACGGTACCCTCCCACGATCATGAGCGCGACCGAGCCGAGCGGAACGACGACGTCCATCATCGGCTCGAACCAGGCCGACGTGCGGCCAACGCGGGTATCGGCGTCGCGCAAGGCGTTCGCCGATGCTGCGAAGCGCTTCACCTCTTGCTGCTCGGCACCTAGCGCTTTCACGACGGTGCCACCCTCAAAACTCTCATGAGCGATCGTGGAAACTTCGGAACGTAGCGACTGCCCCTTGTCCCATTTAGGGGTAATGACGCGCTCGTATGCGATGTTGATGACCAAGATGATAGGTACGACGCCCAGTCCCGTGAGTGCAAGCCACGGGTCCATCAGCCACATCGAGTATCCGGCAGCGAACATCATCACGAACGAACCGACCGTAAAGGCGAACGGGTGAAGTGTGTCGGTGGCTGTCTCTGAGTCGGAGGACATTGCGGACAACAGCCTGCCTGAGGGGTTGGCTCGGTGCCAGCCGAGTGGCAACGCCGCCAACGCATCGGCAATGACCTTGCGGTGACGTGCGCCGACGCCTGCAACGGCCCCACCCTGCACCGCGCGACGCACCCCCACCAGGATCGCGTTAAGTACGCCGATGCCGAGAAAGACCGCACCCGCCAACAGAATGGCTATTTTGGGATCTTGAGTCTGGTCTCCCCAGAATCCCGTAATGGGGTCGCCTGCGATTCCGGGAATCACCACGTCGTCCGTAATTTGGCCAAGCAACGTGCCGAACCACACGGTCAATAGGCTGAAGCACGCCGCGGCAGCGATGGCGACACTAAAACGCACCGGTTCGGTGCGTAATGCGTGTGCCAACAGGCCAAGGGCGCGACGAGTGAACGAGCCATGCAGGTGGTAATCCTGAGCGGCTTGCCGTGAGGTACGGGTCACCGAACCTCGATTCCGGCAGCGCGCATGTGGTCCTTCACTTGGGCAATAGTGAGAGCGCCAAAGTGGAACACACTGGCTGCCAACACCGCATCAGCTCCTGCGCGGGCAGCCTCGACGAAGTGGTCCATGGTCCCAGCGCCCCCCGAGGCGATCAGCGGCACATTGACGACGGAACGCACGGCGGCGATCATGTCAATGTCGAATCCGCCAGTCGTGCCGTCGGCATCCATCGAGTTAAGAAGGATCTCCCCCGCACCCAGCTTCTCAACGCGCGCGGCCCATTCAACAGCATCGATACCGGTGCCCACCCGTCCACCGTGGGTCGTGACCTCGAACCCCGACTCGGTGCGGTTCGGCCCTTGACAACGGCGTGCGTCCAAGGACAGCACCAAAACCTGGTTGCCGAAGCGCTGCGCGATATCGGAGATCAGTTCTGGGCGCGCAATAGCCGCAGTGTTCACGCCCACCTTGTCCGCTCCAGCGCGCAAGAGACTGTCAACGTCCTCGGGGCTACGCACTCCACCGCCAACAGTCAACGGCACAAAGACCTGTTCTGCAGTGCGGCGCACTACGTCGTACGTGGTCTCGCGTGAGCCTGAGGAGGCGGTCACATCAAGAAATGTGAGTTCGTCCGCGCCAACGGCGCCATAGGTAGCGGCGAGCTCAACGGGGTCGCCAGCATCGCGAAGGTTCTCAAAATTCACGCCTTTTACGACGCGACCGGCGTCGACGTCAAGGCACGGAATGATACGGATTGAGACAGCCACTAGTTCTCCGGTTTCCACACATCTAGGACATCTACTACGAACACGAGCGTACCTACATCCGGGTACCCGAATGAGCTCGGAACGACGATCTCAACCTGCGATCCTGCAGTGATGTCGATCAGCGCCTGGTCCCAGCCTGCCACCACTTGTCCGACACCAATCTGGGTCTCGAACGGCGCCTGTTCAGCGGGCCATGACGACTCGAAAATATCGCCCGAATTCCACTCGGAATCGGCGTCGCTACCGTCGTCCCAATACACCCCGACGTAATTCACCGTCACGAACGACCCCGAGGTGATTTGCGGGCCGGCGCCCTGGATCAGGGTCGAGACTTTTAGGGTGGTTGGCGCATCGGTATCGGGAATCTCGATAGTGGGCTCGCCGGTTGCGCTGACCGTCACAGCAGGTAGATCAGGGTTCGCCTGCGCGGAAGTGCCTTCGGCACGGTCTGAGAGCACATCAATCACGAGCGCAACTGGCGGTTCGTCGGTCGAGCCTTCACCCGCAGAGGCGACCTGGACGACCCGCGCGCCCACACTGAGGTCAATCAGAATGTCGTACAGCTCCTGACCCACCACCTCCGGCGCTAGGAGGAACGAACGAGGCAGCCCGTCGTACGTATTGATGAGCGGGGTGCGGTCGACGAGCGACTCTGCGTAGATGTCGAGCAGCAGCGGCTGGCCGTCCTGGAGTGCCGCGCCAGAGCCGTCCCACTCGACTCGATAGTCGTCCAACGGGTAGTCGAGACCCGTCTCGAACTCGAGTGACGGGGCCAGGGTGTCCGACGATCCCACCGAGATAGCGTCGACCTGCCCAACGTTGGATGCCGAAGACGATGGGTCAGAACTGGGCGACGAGCAGCCGGCCAACGCGAGCGCGGAGGCAAGTGCCAGTGCTATCAGGCGGCGCATACGCGTCCTTTCAGGGGAAGAAACGTCTATTCTACCGGCGTATCAGTAGCGCCAAGCATCCCCAAAAGAACGTTCACACGGTCATCGGTGTTCCTGAACGGGTCCTTCAGCAACACTGTGCGTCCGTCCTGCCCGGTGATCTTCAAATGCACCCAGTCGACTGTGAAGTCGCGACCCGCGTCTAGTGCGGCCGCCACGAAAACCCCGCGTAGCTTGGCCCGCGTGGTCTGGGGAGCGTGCGTCACTGCTCGTTCGATATCGGCATCCGTGACGATGCGGCGGACAAGACCTTGCGATTGAAGCCGGTAGAACAGGCCACGGCTGGGGTCGACATCGTGAAAGGCGAGTTCGAGGCGCGCCAAACGGGGATCATCGAGCTCACACTCAAGCTTGCGCTGATAGCGCATCACCAGACGGAGCTTGATTGCCCAATCAAGCTCCGTCTCCACTAGCGTGTAGTCCTGAGTGCGGACGGCGTCAATACCGCGCTGCCACAGGTCAAGAATCTGGTCAACTTCTGCGGACGGGTCAATCACTGTGCCGACGTGGCTCTTCACCGCGTCCAGGTAGGCCTGTTGAATTTGCACGGCCGTGAGGCAGCGCCCATCGGCGAGCTCCACCGTTTGCTTGCCCGATAGATCGTGCGCGATGTCGCGAATCGCCTGCATCTCGCGTGCTAACGCGAAGTCGGGAAATGTTGCCCGGGCCTCCATGATGCGCAGGACCAAGTCCGTGGCGCCGACTTTGAGCAACGTCGTGGACTCCGACATCGTGGAGTCGCCCACGATGATGTGCATCCGACGGTAGAGGTCGGCGTTGGCGTGGGGTTCGTCGCGAGTGTTGATGATGGGCCGGGAGCGGGTGGTGGCCGAGCTCATGCCCTCCCACATGTGATCTGCACGCGGGGAGAATGAGAAGTGCGCGCCCTGAGGCGTACGGGTGATACACCCGGCGCCGGTCACGATCTGGCGGGAAATCAGGAACGGAAGCAACGCCGATGCGAAGGCCTTAAAGTCCGCACGCCTGCGCACAAGGTAATTTTCGTGGCATCCGTAACTATTGCCCGCAGAATCCACGTTGTTCTTGTAGAGGTAGATCGTGCCGTCCACACCGGCGTCGCGCAAGCGGGCCTCGCCTGCTGCGACCAGTTCATGCACAATGCGTTCGCCTGCCTTGTCAGCAGCGATCAGGTCGCGCAGCGAGTCGCACTCCGCGGTTGCGTATTCGGGGTGCGCACCGACGTCGATGTACAACCGGGAGGCGTTGCGCAGGAATACGTTCGATGACCGCCCCCACTGCACTACTGAGTGGAAGAGGTGGCCTGCAACCTCCTCGGGCGTCACGCTGCGAGCGGTGTCCGAGTCGAGATGAAGCCCAAATTCAGTCTCAAGCCCAAAGATGCGTCGGGCGGGGTCAACCTCGAGAGGCGCGGGGATATCGGTGGAAATCATCGACGGTGCGCGCAGCCCGCGGGCCTACTCGCCGCCCTTTTGCACGAACGACCGTACAAATTGCTCGGCATTGACCTGCAACGAGCCATCGATCTCTTCGAGCAAATCGTCGAGCGCGTCGGTGCTTGCGGTCTGAGTAGGCGCTACCGGGGCTTCCGGAACGTCGTCCTCGTGCGCCTGTCCTGATGAGTGTGTCTGAACCATGATTCGAGTCTAGCCCTCGATCAGGGCGTCGAGGAGGGGGTGTGTCGTCGCAAGGGGGTCATCCAAGTGCACCACCTCAAGGTCCCCGTGAGTGGTCTCACGATCAAGCACGACGGAAGACCAGCCTGCGGCGTCTACGAGCTCAGGACGAGCAGCAACGATGTCGCCACGTAGGCGGGCACGAGTGTCTCGAGGCGCCTGTGCCATTGCTTGCGCTATCTCCTCATCCGTCACCACCCGCTCAAGTGCACCTGCGCGCTCGAGGCGTGCCGCTAGCCCCGTTCCGAGTTGGCTCCACTGCACGTCCGCAGCGGCAAGGCGCGCGTCGGCCCAGTCCGGCTCAGTGACGGCACCCGCAGCATCGGCCGTCGCGTATTTGGTGCGCATCCGGCCCAGCAACTGCAGCTTGGCGACCCACTCCACTTCGCGAGCGGCGCTGAAGATGTCTCGCGCCAGTGCGTCGAGGACGCTCTCCCACCGCGTGAGTACGTAGGCGTCCGTCGCGGTTTGGGCGTACGTGCGGCAGATCTCTAACAAGGCGCGTTGGACCTGTAGCGCGGTCGCGGTCTCCCCCGACGCGAGCGTGAGGCCCGTCCGCAAGGTGAGGTCGCGCGATACGATTTGCACATCTCCCACTGGATCGCGCAACACAGTCGCCTCGAGCCGCGAGTCCTCGGCCTCGATTGCCGCCAGAACTAGTGCGGTCGTGCCCGTCTTGAGCAAAGTCGGCACCTCAAGGCAATTGGCGTCGCCGATGATCACATGCAGGCGTCGCCAAAGCGCTCGCTCGGCGTGGGGCTCGTCGCGCGTGTTGATGATGGGGCGACGCAGCGTCGTCTCAAGTCCCACCTCCGCCTCCATGTAATCTGCGCGCTGAGATATCTGAAAGCCAGCCTTCTCCCCCCGCTGGCCGATTCCTACCCGGCCCGCGCCAGCGAAGACTTGGCGCGTCACGAGGTGTGCGGTCAGGTAGCGAGAGACGTCGCCAAAGTCGGTGTCACGACGCACCAAGAAGTTCTCATGAGTGCCGTAGCTGGCGCCCTTGCCATCGACGTTGTTCTTATACAGGGCGACGCGTTCGCCCTCGTCTACCTCATAGCGCTGAGCGGCCGCGTAGGCAATTGCGTCGCCAGCCTTGTCCCACAGCACCGCGTCGCGGGCGTTGGAGACCTCTGGTCCCGAATACTCGGGGTGGGCGTGGTCGACATAGAAGCGCGCACCATTAACCAGCACCGCGTTGAGGTGGGCCGGGTCCTCCCAGGATCCGCGCCTGCGGCGCAAGGTGACGCCGCGCGCCGTGGAGTCGTAAGCGGGCGCATCAGTCAGCATGTCCGCCGTCGCCGATGCCCGCGTGCGCCGCATTCCGCGCTGATCCTGCAAAGGGTCCTCGCCGCCATAGTCCCAACGAGTAGTGGACTGTCCAGCCCATGAGCGGCAAGCAGACACCAAGCGCGAGGACATCAGAATCGGGTTCGCGCCGGGCCGATCAGGGTCAGTGATCCCGTATTCGGTTTCAATCCCCATCACTCGCATCAGCTACTCGCCGCCGAGCGAACCGGCCGCGACGGCGCGCGCCTCGACCATTTCCTGACGGCTCGCTTCGCGCAAGTGCTCAGCAGTGATGCCGCGTGGTCCACCAGAGATCAGCGACTTGATTGCCCCCGTTTTGGCGCGGTCAACCACGTTACGAATGAGCGCACCCGACACATAGGCAGGGGCGTCTTCGTGCCCAAACAGCGCGTCAACAGCTACTGCGGTAAGCGCCCGCGCGGTCGCGAAAGCATCCTGGCCGTGCTGGTCGAGTTCACCTTGCGCCAGCGGAACGGAAGGCGTGAGGTACTTGCTGAAGATGTCAGATGCCGCCGCTGGGCTAGGGCGAGATATTTCGATCTTCACGTCGAGACGGCCGGGTCGCAGGATGGCGGGATCGATCATGTCCTCGCGGTTCGACGCACCAATCACAATCACGTTGCTTAACGACTCGATACCGTCGAGTTCCGTGAGCAACTGCGGCACGATCGTGGTCTCCATATCGGAGCTCACCCCGGAGCCTCGTGAACGGAACAGCGCATCCATCTCGTCGAAGAACACCACCACGGGTGCTCCCGACGAGGCCTTGGAGCGGGCGCGCTCGAAGATGGTGCGGATGTAGCGCTCGGTCTCACCCACGTACTTATTCAGCAACTCGGGGCCCTTGACAGACAGGAAGTATGAGCGATCCGCTCCCACCGCTTCACCCAGCGAGTGGGCGACGGCCTTTGCGATGAGCGTCTTGCCGCAGCCGGGCGGACCGTAGAGCAGCAAGCCGCGGGGCGGGCGCAGATCATGCTCGATGTACAGCTCCGGGTGACGAATCGGCAGCTCGATCGCGTCGCGGATACGCTCAATCTGAGGGGCAAGTCCACCGATAGCGCGGTAATCGAGGTCGGGGACCTCTTCGAGCATGAGCGCCTCAACACCGCTGCGGTCGACCTTCTCAGAGGCGAAGCCCGTACGCGGGTCGATGATGACGGTGTCGCCTTCACTCACCCGCTCGTGCGCATCTCCGCCAATCATGATGACGATGCGCTCGTCCTCGCCACGCGAGACCACCAGGACGCGATCCGCGTCCAGCACCTCACGCACGATTGCGGCTTGACCGGCGCGTTCGGGCTCCGCAACACCGACGACGACCTGCATAGCGTTCAGCAGCACTTCGTCTCCGGGCTCGAGCGAGCTGTCGAGCGACGGCATGACGCTCACGCGCATGCGGCGACCGCTCGACACGATGTCAGCGTGCTCGCCCGCCCATTGCACGAAGGTCGCAAAGGTCTGCGGCGGCGCCGATGACTCAGCCAGTTTGACCTTCATCTCTCCCAGCTGGTCGCGCGAAAGGGTCAGCAACCGTTGCAGTTCAGCGTTCTGGCGCTCCAGTAGCGCAATTTTGTCCTGGCCTTCGACCACCATCAGTTCTCCTCCTCCGCCGCAGTGCTGGCCTGCAGCGCGTCACGACGCACCTTGCGAATCTTCTTCTCGCTCACCGGGCGCTCGCCCAGTTCCTCGGGGGTCCACGGCGATTCTGTGGGGTAGGCGCCCTTGGCAGGACGACGGTGGCGCAGCGGCGCATCCACGCCCGGCGCCATGCGGCGCGACGTCAGCAGGAAGCCAGTGTGGCCGATCATGCGGTGGTCTGGCCGCACCGATAGCCCCTCGAGGTGCCACGTGCGAAGCAAGTTTTCCCATGCGTGGGGTTCGGTGAATCCACCGTGCTCACGAAGGTTCTCGGCCAGCCGCGACATCTGCGTCGCCGTCGCTACATACGCGAGAAATACGCCGCCCGGGGCCAGCGCATCGGCCGCCGCATCGATGTTTTCCCAAGGAGCCAGCATGTCCAGAATGATGCGATCGACGGTGCCCGCGGGAGCGACGTCGACGACGCGATCCGCGAAGTCGCCGATCTCGAGCCGCCATGCGGGGTGCGGGCCGCCAAAGTGGGACTCGACGTTGGCGCGCGCAATGTCCGCAAAGTCCTCGCGGCGCTCGATTGAGATGAGCTCTCCGCCGTCCCCCACTGCGCGCAAGAGCGACATCGTGAGCGCACCGGACCCGACGCCTGCTTCGACAACGCGCGCCCCGGGGTAGATATCCGCCATCTGGATAATCTGGCCCGCATCCTTGGGGTAAATCACTGCGGCCCCGCGCGGCATCGACAGCACCAGGTCGCTCAGCAAGGGGCGCAGAACCAGGTAGTCGACTCCGGCCGTGTTGCGAATCACCGTTCCCTCCGGTTGACCAATCACGGTGTCATGCGCAAACTGGCCGCGGTGAGTGTGAAACGTCTTGCCCGGCACCAGGGTGATCGTGTGGTGACGGCCCTTCGCGTCGGTGAGTTGGACGCGGTCGTCCTCGCGTAGCGGGCCTCGGCGTTGATCCGCGCCGGTAGGTACAAAGGTCTCAGAAATCATTAGCCCAGTCTAAGGCGCGTTATTGAAGCTCCTTGAGCGCTTGCGCGAGGTGTACAACGCCAGTAATGGACCCGTGCTCGCGCACAAACCACACATCAGTCTTTCCCCACCACTGCTGAAGGTGGTTCACAAACTGTTGACCCGTGAGGTCAGCTGGAATCTCCGCGCCGCGTGGCAATGGCATGGTGACTGAAGGCAAGTAGGTGCGCGCACGCTCGGATTGAGGCACATCTTCGGTCAGCGCAACAGGGAAACGCCCGGCTGGCTCGCCGTCTGCTCCCAAGACCACCACTTCCACAGCGCCCGCTCGTTCGGCAAGTTCCCGGGCCTCCTGCACCGTCACCCCATGCGATACCGCGACCGCCGGAACCATCAGTCGGCGGGTACCCATCATTTCCATCCTGACCTGCGCGGTGGATGTCTTGAGCGCGGCCGACGCTGCAGGCCACAGGATTGAGAAAATAACGAAGCCCCAGATCACCGTGAACAGGCTGGGCGAGTTGCCACGCAAGAACGGCAGCGCTACGGAAACTACCAATACGCCGACGGCGATGACGCGTCCCGCCCAGGCTGCGACGCGCGTTCCCTTGTGGCGGTCATTGGTCACTCCCCACACCACTGCCTCCAAAGCGCGGCCGCCGTCCATCGGGATTCCGGGCAATGCGTTGAACGCTGCTAGCAATAGGTTCGCGTAGACAATCCACGAACTCACGGACCACAAGGCACCGGTGAAGCCTGCTGTATTCATCACTACGCCAACGACGGCTGCGATCACCAAGTTGGCGGCAGGGCCCGCGATGGACACAACGCCGTTAATGAGTGGAGTCAGGTTGCGTGAATCGAACGACGTGTGGCCGCCCCACAGCGTGATAACGATTTCCGATACTTCTCGCTTGAACGCGCGGGCCGCTATAGCGTGCGCCACCTCATGAAGGAACACGGACACAAACAGCGAGACCGCCAGCACCATACCCAGCGAGAATGCCTGACGGGTGATTCCCTCTTCCCCGGATGAACTGAACAGCAACGCCAGAATCACCAGCATGACAAGTGTGGAGGTTTGCACGATCACGCGTGCGCCTAGTACGTGACCGAGGGAAAATCCGCGCGTTCGAGGTGTCTGTTGAGCCATGTGACAACCGTAGATGCTTGGCGGCACCGCGAGGTGCGCACTTCGCTCGCGACTGTCAGATTCGCACCCTAGTGTGGAGGGATGCCCCAGACCCCCTCTCCCGCTCCTCGCGGAGCGCGCCGTCCCGCTCTGTCACCTTCGCGCGCCGGGGACTTCAAGCAATGCCCGCTGATGTTCCGCCTGCGCCTGATCGACAAGCTTCCCGAGCCACCCTCTGCCGCGGCAACTTTAGGCACGCTGGTGCACTCCGTGCTTGAACACCTGTACGACCTGCCGGCGGTTGAGCGCACGCTGGAGCGAGCATCGGCAATGTTAGAGCCCGAGTGGGTGGCGATGCTATCCAAACGGCCTGATCTGGCCGACCTCCACCAGGACGACGCAGCGCTAAGGACATGGCTGGGCACCGGGAACGAGCGGCTTGGCACCTACTTCCGCCTGGAGAACCCTCAACGCCTCGAGCCCGATGCGCGCGAGGAGTTTGTGGAGTTTCAACTCGAAGACGGGCCACTGCTGCGGGGCTTCATCGACCGTGTGGACGTCGCGCCGGACGGCTCTATTCGGTTGATCGACTACAAGACCGGCAAGAAGCCCCTGCCGCAGTACTCCACCAAGGAACACTTTCAGATGCGTTTTTACGCATTGCTGGTCGAGCGGCTGCGTGGCACGCGACCAGCGTTGTTGCAGTTGCTGTTCCTACGTGACGGCGGAACCATCGAGTTACGGCCTAATGCTGGGGATCTGGAGAAGGTGGAGCACGAGATTCGAGAGCTCTGGAACGACATTCGCGTGACCGCCGAGTCCGGCAATTTCCGTCCCCGAAAGTCCAAACTGTGCGGCTGGTGCAACTTTCAGGCTCAGTGCCCCGAGTTTGGCGGGGTCACTCCGCCCCTGGATCCGGTAGCCGTTGAACGATCGCTGGGAATCAGCATCGTGCAACGATAGCTATGTTTGCGAGCCGAGCTCGTCGAACACTTCGCCGTTTACCACCCCGTAGAGCCCGTCAAGGCCCATCCGATCCAGGCTTGTCACTCGGCTCAGGCCTGGGCGCGGCTCGATGGGGGTGAGTCGCTTGACCGCAATGGTGTGCGCTCCCGAGTCATACGCTGCCGCGATGCCAGAGGGCGAGTCCTCAATCGCGACACAATCGGCGATGTCGACGCCTAGGCGCTGGGCGGCCAACAGGTAGGACTCCGGGTGAGGCTTGCCGTGGGTGACCTCGTCGCCGGTCACCACTACAGCGAAAACTCCCGGGATGAGAGTGAGCGAAGCTTGGGCGAGGGTTGAGTAAGACATCGTCACTAGCGCGCACGGAATCCCGGCGGAGACCACTTCATCGAGCAACGCTCTTGCGTCGGGTTGCCACGGAATGCGTTCATGGACCGCGTCAGTCACTCGCTTGAGCAGGTACTGGATGATGTCTTCGGCCGCCATGTCAACGCCGCGTTCAATCAAGAGGGTGGCCGACAGTGGGAGTGGCTTCCCTACCAACGTCAACCCGTCGTCATCCGTCCACTCCACACCGAACTTACGGGCGATTTCCTTTTCCGCAGTGATCCAGTAGGGCTCGGAGTCAATCAGAGTGCCGTCTAGATCCCAGAGTACGGCGGCTGGGCGAGTGTCGCGGTGAGTCATAGGACATCAGTCTAGGCTGGGTTGATGAGTAACGAGATTGATCCCCCGACGCTCGACCCAAGCGAGTCCATCATGATCGCGGCGTTCGAGGGTTGGAACGACGCCGGGTCTGCCGCATCGGCGGCGTTAGATCACCTGGTCGACACCTGGGGTGCAGCGGAATACGCAACCCTCGACTCCGAAGAGTTTCACGACTTCCAAGTCAATCGACCCGCAATCTCGCGCCTGCCGACGGGAGACCGCTTCGTGTCATGGCCCGGAACGATCGTGTCAACGACATCCGCCCCCAATGGCTCGGGACGCTCGCTCGCGCTCGTGCGTGGAATCGAGCCGTCCATGAGGTGGCGACGCTTCGTGGGAGAAATCCTTGATCACGCGAGCGAACTAGGCGTGACTACCCTCATTACCGCGGGCGCGTTGTTGGTCGATGCACCTCATACCCGCCCGCTGCCGATATTCGTCACCAGCGAGGACTCAAGGACACGCGATACCTTCGATCTTGAGCGGTCCGATTACGACGGACCGACTGGAATTCTGGGAATCCTGGGGCACGAAGCCAGTCTTCGCGGGATCCGTGTGCTGTCCATCTGGGTCGGTATCCCCCACTACGTTGGGCATCCGCCAAGCCCTAAGGGCACGATGGCACTGCTGGGGCAGATCGAACGGTTCCTTGGCGTGTCCATTAACCTCGCGGATCTGCCATACGAATCCCAGGCTTGGCAGCGCGGCGCGGATGAGCTCGCCGAGGATGACGAGGAAGTCGCCGATCACGTCAAGCACCTCGAGGAACTGATGGATGAGGCGAGCCTGCCCGAAGCCTCAGGTGAGGCGATAGCTGCGGAGTTCGAGCAGTTTTTGAGGCGCCGCGATGGTGGCCCAGGGAAGTAACCTGCCCCCAGCCCGATTCGTACCGCACCCGTGCCGTTCGAGTCGATACAGGTTTACGTTGCCGCGATGGTGCCAGTCGCGATAAGTGCGACGATCGCTACTGAGAAGCCCAGTCGATAGACCACGAATGGCATAAAGGAGTGGGTCGTGATCAGCTTGAGGAACCAGACGATCACGACGTAGCCCACGGCGAACGCCACCAAAGCAGCGATGAACGTGTTGGCCCAGCCTGCCCCACCTGGGGCCGTGATCTCCTGGTAATTGGTCACAGCCTGGAACACTCCGGATCCCAGCACCGCCGGAATCGCGAGCAGGAATGAGTAGCGGGCTGCGGCGTCACGCGTTAGTCCAAGCAACAGCCCCATGGTGATGGTGCCGCCCGACCGCGACACGCCAGGAATGAGGGCCGCCGCCTGCGCGAGGCCCAACCATATAGCGTCCTTGCCGTTGAGCTCTCGCAGCTCGCGTCGCTTGGTGCCGACGCGGTCGGCCCAGCCAAGCACAAGGCCAAAAATCGCAAGAGTGACGGCCGTGATATAGAGATTGCGCAGGCTGGTCTCAATTGCGTCCTGGAACAACACGCCCAGAATCACGATCGGGAACGATCCCACGATGACCCACCAGCCCAGCCGTGCGTCCGCGTTGTGGGCGCCCAGCCGCGATCGTCGGTCCGCGCCGTCACGGCCGCGCAACGCATTGATCCACGCTGAGATGATCCGCACGATGTCCTTGCGGAAGTACAGCAGCACAGCAGCCTCGGTGCCGATCTGGATGATCGCGGTAAATGCCGCGCCGGGGTCGCCACCGCTGGGCAGCAGAGGGCCTATTACTCGAATGTGCGCGCTCGAGGAGATCGGCAAAAACTCCGTCAAACCCTGGACGATGCCCAGCACGATCGATTCCCACCATGTCATGCGGGCAACGCTACCGCCCGCGCGTCGCGTATCGACGCTCCCACGCTCGCGATAGGTTCGCTGTCATGCAACGAAATCGTGTGGGCACCAGCGGCCTCGAAGTATCGCGGCTGGCACTGGGCACGATGACATGGAGCCGTGACACCAATGCGGACGAGGCGGGCGGCCAGCTCGACTCGTTTCTCAATGCTGGCGGCACACTGATTGACACAGCGGCGTCTTACGCGCAGGGCGGCTCGGAAGCGCTCATCGGCACGATGCTTGGCGGTACAGTGTCGCGCTCCGATGTGCAGATCTGTACCAAGGCTGGCATCCGTCGCACTTCAGGTGGCGGGCAACTCGATGCTTCGCGAGACACCATGCTCGATACCTTGGATGAGTCGCTCACACGGATGGGCACCGACCACGTCGACCTGTGGCTTGTCCACGCGTATGACGCACACACGCCGCTTGAGGAGACCCTCCACGCGCTGGAGATCGCCGTAAATTCGGGTCGCGCACGCTACGTGGGATTGTCGAATTTTCCGGGATGGGCCACTGCACGGATCGCCACGCTCGCGACTGGCAGGCCGTCGATCGCGGCCACTCAGATGGAATATTCGTTGCTGCAACGAGGCATCGAGCGCGAGGTCGTTCCCGCGGCAGCTGAGCTTGGCATGGGAATCCTGGCGTGGTCACCGCTGGGCCGCGGAGTCCTCACGGGTAAGTACCGCTCGTCGATTCCCGCGGACTCGCGGGCCGCATCGGAGCACCTAGCGGGATTCGTAGACCCCTACATGACCGAGCGGGCGAACGCCGTTGTGGAGGCGTTGTCGACCGCCGCAGAGGGGCTAGGGCGCACCGCGCAAGAACTCGCACTGGGCTGGGTGCTTGCTCAGCCGCATATCGCCGGCGCGGTCGTGGGCGCGCGCACTGCTGAACAACTTGAGCTGTCGCTCAAGGCCGCGGCTACGGACATCCCTGCGGCGATCCTCAATGTGCTGAGCGAGGTTACCGCTCCGCGGCTGACGTATCCCGAGCGACGCTAATCGCACTCACAAAACAGCAACGACCGATGACAGGGAGGCGGGTGCGATGACAGAGACTTCCCCGCGCGGTGCTCAGCGGAGGTCGAACTCCTCGATGTCGTCGTCGAGTTCGTCCTCGTCCTCCACGGCGTGCGGATCGATTTCTTCATCATCGAGGGTCAACGCGTCGCTGTCGTCGTCGGAGCCGTCGTCGTCGTCGGAGCCGTCAAAGTCCTCATCGGCGTCCTCGAGCACGAGCGGCAACGCCTCGGCAAACTCCACATCCAACGCCTCCTCGTACGTCTCGAAGGCCTCAGCCACCGCGTCGTACGCATCATCTACCGCGGAATCAACCGGTCCGCGGCGGGTCGCGGCTGCCTCAAGGTGGTGCTCCATGGCGGCAACCAGAAGTCGTAGTGCATCTCGCGCATTTGTGCTCATGGTTATGACCGTACCCGCGGAACCGATTAAATGGGAACGATGATGAACGAAAATTTGCCACGCACCGATGCCCACGTGGTGTCACCCCGCCGCCATCGGGACTCACCTCGCAAGAAATTCGAGTGGAGAGTGGTCGAGATCGCGCGCGACGTCTCGCGCTCTGATGCTCGCGCGCTGCTGACGGAGCATGCCGAGTACGGCCAGTGGGAACTCGCAAAATCGATTCTCTACCAAGGCGGCGCGCGAAAAGTCTGGCTACGGCGCCGAGTCATCCGCCTACAACGTACCGACGCCTTCTAAGTCCTGTGGGCCGCTAGCAGTCCTTCAGGAACGTCGTGAGGACACGCTCGCCAAAGTGAAGGCTGTCTACCGGGATGCGCTCGTCGATTCCGTGGAACAGCGAGGGAAAGTCCAAGTGCTCCGGTAACTGGAGAGGCGCGAACCCGTAGCCCGCAATTCCGATAGCCGCGAGGTGCTTGTTGTCAGTGCCTCCCATAAGCGCGTACGGCAGCACGGGCGCATCGGGATCCTCGACACCGAGCGCGGCAATCATCTTGTCCACCAGGGGTACGTCGAACGGCACCTCGAGTGAGCGCTCGGTGATGTAGTTCTCAACCTTGATATGGCTACCGGCCAACTCCTCGACTTTTCGCAGCACCTGTTCCTGCTGACCCGGAAGGTAGCGAGTGTCGACGAATCCAGTTGCGGTATCCGGAATCACGTTGGTCTTGTAGCCGGCATCCATCATGGTGGGGTTGGACGTGTTACGCACGGTCGCGGCAATCATGCGAGCGTTCGCTCCGAGCCCATCGATCAGCTTTGCCACGCACTCTTCGGTGGGCTCAAATTCGACCTCCGTGAGTTCGGCGACGCCGCGGAGCAGTTGCTCGACGGTGGGAGACATCTGCAACGGCCATTCGTATTCGCCGATGCGAGCCAAGGCGCCAGCGAGGTGCGTCACTGCATTGTCACTGTGAATAAGGCTGCCGTGGCCCTGCTGGCCGTTCGCGACCAGGCGTAGCCACTGGATTCCCTTCTCCGCCGTCTGCACCAGGTACGCACGTCGTCCGTTGACGTAAGTGGAGAACCCGCCAACCTCGCTGATCGCCTCACTCGCACCGCGGAAGTCCTCGGGGTGATTTTCCACCATCCACTTGGCCCCACGAGCACCGCCGTGTTCCTCGTCGGCAAAGAACGCGATCACGATGTCACGCGCTGGTTTCACGCCCGCGTCGATCATGTTCGCTATCGACGCCAAAATCATGGCGTCCATATTCTTCATGTCGACGGCACCGCGGCCCCACACCATTCCATCCTTGATCTGCGCGCCGAACGGGTCCACTGACCAGTCATCGGCAAATGCCGGCACTACGTCAAGGTGTCCGTGCACTACGAGTGGCGGACGGGTGCGGTCGCTGCCTTCCCACAAACAGGTGAGAGAAGCACGCCCGGGCTCGGACTCGCGAATGGTGGGCTCAAGTCCCAGGTCGGAGAGGAAGGCCGCAACGTAGTCGGCAGCGACTCGTTCTCCTGGCCCGTCTGCGTCACCGTAATTTGACGTGTCGATACGGATCAGGTCCTGACAGATTTCTACAACGTCGCGGGAGGCAGTCATGTCCCCAGGCTAGCGCCGTCCACACGCAAGAAGGGACCCGAGCCTGGTGGCTTGGGTCCCTTCTCGTCACGCTTGTGGCGTTCAAGCAACCTACGTGAGGAGGCTGACTCCACCGGGTCCTATCAAGAGGCCGACAACAATCAGCACAACACCCCAGAGGATGTCCTTCTGAACGATTCGGATGATCCCGAAGATGACAAGGATGACTGCTGCAATCCAGAGAATAAAGTCCCACATGATGGGCCCCCTTAATTCGGTATTGGTACTGCTTGGACATATACCGTAACCGTGACTTTTTTGAGATAATTCCCAGGTTTGAAAGATTTACCGATGCTTGACCAGGGGTTTCCGTCCTCTGGAGGATTCCCCGCAACAGCGAAGCACTACTCGTGATTCATCAATCCAGTCAAGCGTTAAGGCGGACTTGGCGACCCACGGGCGCTACTGTGCTCACCGGAAACAACGTCCGGGAACGACGAAGGACCGGAGCGGAGGCTCCGGTCCTTCTGTGGTGTCCGAGGGGGGACTTGAACCCCCACGCCCTTGCGGGCACTAGCACCTCAAGCTAGCGCGTCTGCCAATTCCGCCACCCGGACAGGTGGATCGAGATGCTGTCTCCAGCGCCTCAATGCGACGGCAATCGTAGCACGGCGCAAAGGCCCGCAAGTAATCAACTTCGCCCACTCGTCGCACCCTGCGCCGCCGATAGTTCGCGGATCGCGTGCCGACCCCCTATTGAAAATCGCGGCTCTTTGCAGGCACCTTCAGGCTCAATGGGGAAAGGTGCTCTGCCACCAGGTTGGTGGCGCCGTCGGCGCGCTCAATGCGGCCCCTAATCACGAGTGCGGGGGAACGCCGCGCGACAGCCTGGAACCTCTTCCACACACCCACCGAACAGATCACGTTCAAAAAACCGGTCTCGTCCTCGAGGGAGATGAAGGTCACTCCCTTGGCAGTTCCCGGCCGCTGACGATGCGTGACAACCCCAGCGACGGCGATCCGCCGCTCTGCCTCGTGATGCAGCACCTCGTCCACTGTCAGCACCCCGTTGCGGTTGAGCCCCTCCCGCACGAACACCGTCGGATAATTCTGCGTCGACACTCCTGCCGCCCATACATCCGCCACCGCTTCCTCCACTTCACTCATTCCGGGCAGCATCGGCGCCGCCACTCCAATTGCCACGTCCGGGAGAGTGTCCGGGCCCTCACGCGCTAGTGCACCCGCCGCCCACAGGCCCTCTCTGCGAGTCACACCCAACGACTCAAGCGCACCGGCCGTCGCCAGTGCCTCCCACTGCGGGGCGGTCAACTCTCTGGCAGAAACCAGCCCCGCCTGCGCGCGTAGACCCTTGGGTAGCACCCGTACGCGCCGCGCCATATCGGTGAGCGAGGTGAAGGGGCCGTCCGTCCTGGCGTCCACGATCGCTTGCGCAGCATCTTTGCCGATTCCCCGCACTGCGGCAAGACCCATGCGCACGGCAAGAGTGGGGTCGACGTGTGTGAGGGCCGCGAGATCCGCTCGACGCTCCGCAGGCTCGGGTGCCGGGCTGTCGAGGCGCTCGACTCGGGCAAGCACGTGAGAGAGCGCCACGCACGGGCGCAGGACCATCTGACCGTGACGCCGCGCATCAGCCGCTAACGATTGCGGCGAGTAGAAGCCCATCGGCTGCGCGGCAAGCAGACCTGCGTAAAACGCTGCAGGCTGGCGGACCTTGAGCCAACTCGACGCATAGACCAGGTAAGCAAACGAATACGAGTGAGACTCCGGGAAGCCAAAGTCGCTGAAGGCCTTGAGCTTGTCAAAGATCTGCAGAGCGACATCGGAGGTAATCCCGCGCTCGTTGGCACCCACCATGAACTTTGCGCGCAGCGCCTCCATCCGTTCGGGACTGCGCTTGGACCCCATCGCACGGCGTAACTGATCGGCAAGTGAGCCGTCAAAGCCGGCTGCGTCCATTGCCATCTGCATCAACTGCTCCTGAAACAGCGGGATTCCCAGCGTCTTTTCTAATGAGGGCTTGAGGAGAGGGTGCAGATACGTCACCTCCTCGCGCCCGCGCGCGCGATTGATGTAGGGATGAACGGAGCCTCCCTGGATGGGTCCGGGGCGAATCAACGCCACCTCGATCACGATGTCGTAGAAGCGGCGCGGCCGCAGCCGCGGCAGTGTGGCCATCTGCGCGCGCGACTCCACCTGGAACACCCCCACCGTGTCCGCGGCACACAGTAGGTCGTACACCTCTGGATCCTCCTGGGGCAAGGAGTGCAGTCCGCGGTCGCCGCCGCCGTTTTCCCGGATGAAGCCGAACGCATACCTCAGCGCGGACAGCATCCCCAGTCCCAATAGGTCAAACTTCACCAGGCCCGCGTCGGCGCAATCATCCTTGTCCCACTGCAGCACCGTGCGCCCTGGCATCCGCGCCCACTCCACGGGGCACACGTCGATCACGGGGCGGTCACAGAGCACCATGCCGCCCGGATGGATGCCTAGGTGACGCGGCAGGCGCATCAGTCGCTGGGCTAGATTCCGCACTGGCTCGGGAATGTGGTCAAGGTCCTGGGACGGATTCTTGTTCGGCGACTGATCGTCGGTGTTGAGATCCGGCCACGTCGAATCCCGAGTCTGCGCGGCCTGTTGTTGTCTGTCCTCAGACACGCGCAGGTCTCCCCAGCGGTCGATGCTTTTGGACCAGGCATCTTGCTGACCCACGTCGTATCCCAGCGCCTTGGCGGCATCGCGCACCGCCGAGCGCGGCCGGTACTGAATCACGTTGGCGACCATCGCAGCGTTGATGCGCCCAAAGCGCCGGAAGACGTACTGGATGACCTCCTCGCGGCGGTCGGACTCGATGTCTACGTCGATGTCGGGAGGCCCGTCACGCTCGGGCGCCAGGAACCTCTCGAAGAGCAGCCCGTGGGTGACCGCGTCGACAGCGGTGACGCCGAGCGCGTAGCAGACCGCGCTGTTGGCGGCCGATCCCCGCCCCTGGCACAGGATGTCGGACTCGCGGCAGAAGTTGACGATGTCGTGGACGATCAGGAAGTAGCCGGGGAAGTCGAGTGCCTCTATCACGTTGAGTTCATGCTCGAGTTGTTTCCACGCGCCCGGCACACGCTCGGCCCCCGGGGACCCGTAGCGCGCATGCGCGCCGCGCTTGACCAGTTCACGCAGCCAGGATGCTTCTGTATGCCCCTCCGGCACCGGGTAGGGCGGAAGGTGAGGGGCCACAAGATTGAGATCAAAGGCACACTCCGCGGCGAGCTTCGCGGCGGCGGTCACGGCCTGGGGGTGACGCCGATGCCGATGCATCATCTCCCCCACGCTGCGCAGATGAAGTCCGGACGACGACGGCAGCCAGCCATCCATGTCGTCCAACGAAGAACGCGACCGCACTGCTGCCAGCGCACCTGCGAGGTCGGCGCCACGCGGATTCGCGTAATGCGCGTTGGTGGTCGCCACCAGCGGCAGCCCTGCGTCGAAGGCCAAGTCACCCAGTGCGGCATTGCGTTCGGAGTCAACCGGATCCCCTGTGTCGGTGAGTTCGACAGCGACGTTGTCCCGTCCGAACAGCGACCCCAGCGTGTCGATCTCGCGCCGCGCCGCCGCAAAGCCTGCGGCAGATACCGCACCATCGAGCGCTCCGGTGGCCCCCTGCACGCCCATGCCTGCCAGCGCACGGCGAACGGCACCCTTGCGGCACCCGGTAAGCACCAAGAACTCACCGCCACCCGTTTCCGCCAAAGACTCGAGCGTGTACCTCGCCAGGCCCTTCTCCGCCGTGGCGAGATGCGCCATCCCGATCGCGTGACTCAGTCGTGCGTACCCCGCTGGCCCTCGCGCCAACACCAGCAGGTGAGTCGACTGGGGGTCAGGACGCCCGGTGGGGGCGTCGAGCACCGGCGCTCCCCCGCGCGCGTCGGCCACCGGCAGGTGCAGCTCCGCTCCAAAGACAGTGGGCATGCCGATGGCGCGGGCAGCGTTCGCGAATCTGACTGCACCGTAGAGACCGTCGTGATCCGTGATCGCCAGCGCACTCAGCCCCAAGCGTCCGGCCTCAGCCACCATCTCTTCCGGTTGGCTCGCGCCATCCAGGAAGCTAAATGCGCTGTGCGCGTGCAGCTCCGCGTACTCCACGCAGTCAGTCATAGACGGCCTCCAACAACCATTGGCCGCCGGAGAACGCTGCCAGGATGGCTTGCCCCCCACGCACGGAAATCTGCAAATACGCACCCCGGGATTCGTCCCGTGCCCACCATCGCTCGACGACGGGCCAAGGGCCAGCCCACGCCTCGACGGGTTGAGGCAACCCCCAGGACGGCTCCCCGACGTCTCCCACGTGCCCCGACGAGGGATGCCTGCGAGTCGCCGCCATCCGTTCGTCCTTGGGGTCGACTGGAAGTCTCACCCAAGTGGGAAAAGCGCTGATTGCTAAACGGCGATCCACGGTGACCGGTTGCCCACTCGCGTCAAGGACTGCGAACGGTTGTGGTGAGACGAGCACGGTAGCCGGCGCGGGATCAGGGATACGGCCGGGCCAGGGGTGCTCGATGCGACGGCTGGGGGCCGACTCTTGCCCCCACGGCAGCGTAAATACCCGGTCCCGGGGATGACGCCCACCCTGCTCAGAAACGGCCAGCACACCATCGGCCCCGATCAGGCCCTGGATGCGTTCGAGAGTGCGGTGAGCGCGAGCATCGGCGCCCGATACCCCTCCCCATAAGTAAGCCTGCTCGCTACCTAAAGTGATGACGTCCTGGGCTACGACCCCGAGGGAGACCAGCGGGGCCGCCTCCGGCCCCTGCGACGTGCCGGAGATCCACCCCTCGAGCTGCCACCTAACGCGGTCTGCCATGTGCTTGGAGAACGCCCCCGATCGGCTTCCCACGTCGGTCCGCCAGACCCGCTCCAGAGTCTCACCTCGCTCCGTCCGTGCCGTGATGCAGACCCGGCCGCACCTCACTCCTGCGGCTAGCAGTGCCTCGTCGAGTTGCTTGGCCACGTGCGCGGCGACAAGCGCCAACTGCTCGACTCGCTGGGCCGGTTCTTCGAACACGTACTCCACGGCAATGTCATCTTCGCTGCGCCGCAGCACCGGCGGACGGACGTCCTCACCACGACCGATGCGGTGCGCCCACACCCCCGCCAGCCCAAACCGCGCCAAAACATCGGCGCGCGGCAACGCGGTGAAGTCGCTCAAAGTGTGCAAGCCAAGCCTGGAGAGCACGCTAGCGAGATCCTCAACAGCGTCACGATGCTGTCGTTCCATCGCGGCCAACGTGAGTGTCTCGATGGGTAGCGACGCCAGGAAATCTGCGGATCCACCCGCTGGCACCATGGTCGAATGCCGAGCCGCAACGATGGCGGCCAGCAGTCCGTCGGCGGTCCCCACCGAGCATTCGTGACCGGCGAGTTCCGCGACCGCACCTACCAACGCCTCAGCCAGGGACTGCTCCGAGCCGTGAAAACGAGCCGCCCCACCAGAGGGAATCATCAGTAGGCCCGGACGCGAGATTTCCACTCCCGACACGACTGTCTCTGCCGCTGCCGCCACGGCCTCGAACTCACGCGAGTCCCGACCCTCGTCATACGGCAGAATCTCGAGTTCGGGGCAGGCCCGCTGGGCAAGCCGCTTGCGCATGCCCCGGCGTACCCCGGCGGCGCGAGCAGCTGCGGAGACCGCAACCATGCCACGCCCGTGTAGCACCGCGGCGGGCACCTCGGATCCCAGCCCAGCGGTCGTCATCGCGGCCGCCACCGGCCAGTCCGGTACCCACAACACCGCGCGCCGCACGGTAGAGACCAGCCCCTGGTCTGCCTTGCCGATGGAGCCCCCGTTTGCCTGCACGCTCATGCGACCTCCTCGTCGATGGTCGTCCTGACTCCCGGTCGCGCCCACGCGACCCCCGGGTCGACGTCGAGCGTGACATTGACCCGCCGTCGCGTCCCCTGCGAGCGCCCGTCTACCACCACAGTCATCTCGCGTTCGCGCAGGCGCCCGTCCCCCGAACCAAGTCCACGCCAGCGGCTTCCCTCGACCGTCAGGGAGACGTTCGCCCCGTCCCAGGGCTCCGCGACAATCAGCACACTCCCGCGCTCCCGCGCCCGCGAGGCGAGCCGGCGCCGGTCCGCGTGCGACAAGGCCAGTCGGGGCCCGAGCATCACCACGTCCATGCCGTCCACGCAGGCACCCACCACCTGCGCGGCCTGAACCCCCGGATGGGGCATGAGCGCAAGCCGCGAGAGCTCAATTCCGCGGCGAGCAGCCGCGACGACGCCCACCCTCGGCAGGCCGACGATGGCCGTCCAGGATCCCTGCGCCGATGCTGCCGATCCCAGCGCAAGCATGAGCGAAGTCGATCCCTCGACGCTCACCACCTGACCACGACGCAATCCCTGCGGCATCAGATCGCTCAGCACGTCGGCCAGCGGCAATGCGGGTGCCTCATCCGGAGTCCGGTCGACCCCCACCTTCTGGTGGACTGCGCCCAGCGCCGCACGTGCGCGGTCAAGGCGCGTCTGCATGTTTTCGTTACTCATTGCGCCTCACCTCACTCCCTGCCTCATTCGCCACACGACGACCATTCGAACACTTGTTCGATTATCGCATTGAATGCTGACATTGGCGCGCTGTCAACCGAGCGGAGAAAGCCCCTTGTAGGGAAGGGATCACGTGTTCTGCCTGCCCGAGATCGACCACAATCGTGTGCAGCATCGACCGCATCGGCGTCGCAGTCGCGGATGCCGATGCCTGCAGTCAGAGGGTTGACCCGGTTCTTGCTCAATCAACTACCGCCGCTTCGGCGCACGCACTCAGCCAATCAACTCCACCATGGATCATTTGCATTACAGCGACTTAGCGACACCGTCAAGGGTGATCTGGCATTCCTGGCCAGCCAAGGGTGGGCCATTCGAATCCTTGCAGCAACGTTATGGGTTGACCGCGGCGAGCCAGTCCACCTCGGTGAACGTCTGGCGCGGGATCCAGATGCACGCGTCCGCCGCTCTTTGGCGCGCGCACTTGCCCAGCAAACCCAGGTAGAGCACACACTGCTTCATGACCAGTTGGCCGCGGACCCAGCGCACAGCGTCCGAACGGCGCTGACCCCACCGCCGACCCCTTCTTAGCTCCAACCTAGGTTCGGCCGTCAACTTCGCAACTTGTGCATCTAAGCGATCATCGGACGGCAATCACCCGTCCTGATGGTGGCCTGCATCGCGGTCTCCGGCTCCCTCGGAGAGGTAAGCGCAGTAGCCTTTATCCGCCGAGTCGGCGCAGCCTTCCTGCAGGTGAGAGTCGAGAGAGACGGCGAATTCACTCGCCTATTTATGCTCGTAGACGTCACTTCTGTGTCCCAGAGATACAACGACGACAAGCAAAACGTCATCCTGAATCGTGTAGATGATGCGGTAGTTGCCCACACGCACCCTCAGCCCGGCTCGACCCCGGAGCGCTTTAGCCCCGGGCGGCCTCGGGTCCTCACCGAGCAGCGCGATCGCGCCGCGGATTCGGGCTCGGTCCTGGTGATCGATGCGCTTCAGCGCGCGAGCGGCGGCAGGCCGCAACTCGATACGGTACGTCACACCCAGCCCAGGTCCGCCTTGACCTGCGACCACGGAATGTTTGAACCTTCTTCAGCCATCGCATCGTCGAACGCTGCGGTATCTTCCGCGTCTTCGAGCGCTTCCATCATCTGCTCATATTTTTCGGGGCTGACAACTACGGCGGCGCGCCGTCCACGGCGCTCAATGAAAACCGCCTCGCCCTTGGCGCGGTCGATGACACCAGAAAAGTTCTTGCGTGCGTCCGCGACGCTCATGTTCAACATACCTCAAACGTACACTTCAGTTGCCTTTTTGTACATTGGCAATTTGCCAATGAAACATCAGGCCCCGGTTCAAAGTACGGCACCATAAGAGGCTAGCGGGTTCGGATGCAAGCGCTTACTCAACAGCGCAACAAGGGGCCATACCGCTCCATCGGCCGCGCGCGATTTCAACGGAATTGCGCCCGAACTGTGTTGCAAACGCCAATGCAAGCGCATACGCTACGGGCGAGACCTGCAATGAAGGAGGATCGACGTGAGCACCGCCGCCCGCTACAAAAAGCCCCTAGCGATCACCGCGATAATCGCCGTGGCCGCGCTTGTCGTGATCGGCATCGTCACGGGAAGCGACAACTCCAACGATCCGCACGCGGTCGCCCCGCTGCGCGAGGCCGTCACCGACCAGAACTTCTACTTCGTGATGGCCGATCGCTTCGCCAACGGCGACACCGCTAACGACGACGGCGGGCTGGGCGAGGACCCCATGGTCTCGGGCTTCGACCCCACCCGCGCGGGCTTCTACCAGGGCGGCGACCTCAAGGGTCTGACGGACAAGCTCGACTACATCGAAGGCCTGGGCACCACCGCGATCTGGCTCACCCCCAGTTTCACCAACAAGGCCGTGCAGGTCGAGGACAACTCCGCCGGGTATCACGGCTACTGGATCACGGATTTTACGAACATCGACCCACACCTGGGCACCAACGACGACCTCGCCGCCCTCGTCGACGCCGCCCACGAGCGCGGGATGAAGGTGTTCTTCGACATCATCACCAACCACACCGCGGACGTGATCGGCTACGAGTCCAACCCCCGCGAGGCGTACGTCTCCAAGGACGAACAGCCCTACACCGACGTCGATGGCAACGCGTTCGACGATCGCGACTACGCATTTGGAGGCGCCGATGCCGCGGCCGACTTCCCCGCCCTCGACGCCCAGACCTCTTTCCCGTACGTTCCCGTGCTCGAGCCGGGTGAGGAGGACGCCAAGACCCCCGCGTGGCTGAACGACGTCACGCTCTATCACAACCGCGGAAACACCACTTTTACCGGGGAGGACAGCCAATATGGCGACTTCTTCGGACTCGACGACCTGTTCACGGAGAACCCCGTGGTGGTGGACGGCATGATCGACATCTATAGCACGTGGATCGAGGACTTCGGCATCGACGGCTTCCGCATCGACACCATGCGCCACGTGGACGACGGCTTCTGGCAACGCTTCGGGCCCGAGGTGCTGCAGTTCGCGCACGACCAGGGCAAGGAGGATTTCTTCATGTTCGGCGAGGTGTTCGACACCTCGCGCCCTTATACGTCGTCCTTCACCACCGCGGACAACATGCAGGCCGTGCTCGACTTCCCATTCCAGGACGCGGCGCGCACGTACGCGTCGGCGGGCGGCGGCGCGCAGGCGCTGGCCGACTTCTACGCAAATGACGACTGGTACACGGACGCGGACTCCAACGCGTATCAATTGCCGACGTTCCTGGGAAACCACGACATGGGCCGCATCGGCAGCTTTATCGAGGCGGACAATCCGGGCATCGCGGACGACGAGGCGCTCGCGCGCGACGAGCTCGCACACCAGCTCATGTATCTGACGCGCGGCAATCCGGTGGTCTACTACGGCGACGAACAGGGCTTCACCGGTGAGGGTGGCGACATCCAGTCGCGTCAGCCGATGTTCGGCACGCAGATTCCCGAATACCTGTCGCAGGACCTGATCGGCACCGACGCGACGCAGGCCGACGACACGTACGACACGGCTCACCCGCTGTACGAGACTATCGCGGACCTCGCGGCGCTGACCAAGGAACACCCCGCGCTACGCAACGGCATCCAGCAGAGCCGGTACGCGGACCCCGGCGCAGGCATCTACGCGTTCTCACGCATGGACCGAGACGAAGGCGTCGAGTACGTGGTCGCCGTCAACAACTCCGACCAGGAACGCACCGCGGAGATTCCGACGTGGTCGCCGTCTACGGAGTTTGCCGGCATCTACGGCGCCGATGCTACGGTGACTTCCGCTGCCAGCGGCACCGTTTCGGTGACCGTTCCCCCGCTGTCGTCCGTGGTTTACCAGGCCGCAGAGCCGATTCTCGCTTCGAATGCCGCGCCGGGCGTCACTATCTCCGACGCCACGCCTGCACCCGATGCCCCCGGCCGCTTGCGCGTTGTGGCCGACGTCGACACGGACGCCTACGCGGAGGTCTCCTTCTGGGCTGATGCGGGAGACGGCTGGCAATACATCGGCACGGACGACAACTCGCCCTACCTGGTCTACCAGGACGTCTCGTCGCTCGCGCCGGGCACCGAGGTCGACTACGTCGCCGTGGTCGCGGACAACGCGGGAAATACTGCCATGTCCGCCACGGTCACCGCGGAGGTCGCGGCGCCCGACGTCGACATCACCTCCCCCGAGATCGGCTCGACGCTGGGCGCCGCCCCCGTGATTAGCGCGACGGTGGTACCTGACCGGGCCGGCACCTCGGTCACGTTCGAGCGCCAGGTCGATGGCGGCGACTGGGAGACGATCGGCACGGACACGTCAGCGCCGGTCTACACAGTGATCGACGACGCGTCCGGGCTCGCCCCCGGAGCCGACGTGCTCTACCGAGCGACCGCGACGCAGAGCGGCGTGGCCACGCAATCGTTGGCGCTGTCGACCCGTGCCGGCGCACTCGCACAGCCCGACGAGGTCGCCCTACCCGGATCACTGAACTCAGCCATGGGCTGCAGCGAGGACTGGGCGCCCGCGTGCGACCAGGCGCAACTCACGCTGGATCCGGAGTCCGCTACGTGGTCCATTTCCGTGGACCTGCCCGCTGGCGACTACGAGTACAAGATCGCGATCGACCGCGCGTGGGACCTCAACTACGGCGTGGACGGCGTGCCGGACGGCGCGAACATCCCGCTCTCGCTTACTGCGGACTCAACCGTGACGTTCACCTACGACAACGAGACTCACCTAGTGACTGTCACTGGCGCGAGCTAGCTAGCGACGAGGTGCACAGCGGGAGTCCCTTCGCGGCTCCCTGGGCACCACGGTCCGGATCGATCTGCATGGTGTTGTCGGCCACGATCTGGCTTCGGCCTTCCCGGGCTCCTGTGGAGCGCGCGTCCGGGGGAACACGATTCGAGTGCACCTTGCAGGGTTCGAGGTACGACATGTACTCTGGCCCCGTGAATTGGCAGCAGCGATTTTGTGACCCCCGGCCGGGACATGGCCGTGGGGTCTTCGACGTGCGCAAATAGCACACCGGGTCTCCGCAGGCGCGGCCGGGGGGAAGTTCTCACCGTTCGCCAACCTGCAATTGCTTTGGAGACCTACTCATGTCGACTCTCAACTATCTGACGCCTGACCAACTATCCCGTGCGCTCAACATGCGCGATCTGACCGATCCTGCTCAAGGTGAGCACGCAATCCAGGCCCTTCTCGACGCGGTGGTTGGTGCGTTGCAAACCGAGTGGCGCAGTACCGTCCGCCATGTGCGCAACTCACCGCTCGTACCGGTGCGCGAGAACTACGACCGTCTCGGCTATGACACCAACGACGTCACGCGTGCGCGTCGCTACACCCGCTATGTCAGCCCAACGGTGATGCTTCGCAGCCACACGAGCGCAGAACTGCCGGTCGCACTCGAAGACTACGCGGACCGAGAAAGCGTCGACGAGCTCATCGTGGCGCCCGGACTGGTCTACCGACGTGATGTCGTCGACCGCAGCCATGTGGGCGAACCACACCAGGTCGATCTGTGGCGGATTCGCAGCACCCCGGCGATGCGCGATGAGGACATGCTCACGATGATCGGCCTGCTCGTTGACTCCGTCCTTCCGGGTGCGCAATGGACCGCAACCGACGTCACGCACCCATATACCGAAGGCGGACGTCAGATCGATGTGCTCCACAACGGTGAGTGGCTGGAGCTGGCCGAGTGCGGGCGCATACATCCCGACGTCTTGCGTGGCTCGGGCCTGAACCCAGAGCGATGGTCGGGACTCGCACTCGGTATGGGCGGCCTAGGGATTTCGGACAGTGGGCCCTCTTAAAATGAGGGCGCTACTGAAAGAGAGACGCAGCATGAGCGCATCACGACGACGCTTCACCCAGGAGTTCAAGGACGAGTTGTGTGTGGAGGTGATCTCCACCTCGAAGCCGATCAGGGAAGTCGCTGAGTCCTATGGCGTTGGCACAGAAACCCTACGGAACTGGTTGATCAAATACAGGGAGGCCCACGGCGGCACCGAGACGGAACTGACGGCCCCGGAGCGGGCCCCGTTGAAGGAGCTCGAACGTGAGGTTCAGGATCTCCGGGCCCAGACCGCGTTCCTAAAAAAAGCCAGCGCTTACTTCGCGAGGGAGCAGCGGTAGTGAGCAAGTATGAGTACATCTATTCCCAAAAGAGCGACCCGGCCCAGACGAATCCGGTGACGAAAATGTGTGTGTGGTTGATGGTGTCGACCTCGGGTTTTTATCACTGGTTGAGCCGCCCTCAATCCGCGACCGCTGCCCGCAGAGACGTGTTAGCAGCACGGATCCGACACTTCTTCACCGCCTGCGATGGCGCCTACGGGTATCGGCGGATCCACGCGGACCTGGCCGCCGAGAACGTCGAGTGTTCTCCTGAGTTGGTGCGTCACATCATGCGCCAAGAGGCCCTGGTGCCCTGTCAGCCGCGCCCATTCCGGGTCACGACCCAGTCCGACGCGCAGGCAGCGGCGAACATGCCCGACCTACTGAAGCGGGACTTCACCGCCGACCGCCCTGGAGTGAAGTTCGTTGGCGACATCACCTACATCCACACTTGGCAAGGGTTCATCTACCTGTCCGCCGTCATCGACTGCTACTCCAAGAAAGTCGTGGGGTGGTCGATCGCCGACCACATGCGCACCGAACTGGTTGCCCAAGCCCTCAAGAACGCCGCAGCAACCACGCTGATCGAGCCGGACGCGATCTTCCACTCGGACCGTGGCAGCGTCTACACCTCGGCCCCGTATCGGACCCTGGTGACCGGCCTGAGCATGCGCTCCTCGATGGGCAGAACAGGTGTGTGCTGGGATAACAGCATGGCCGAATCGTTCTTCTCGATGCTGAAGAACGAGCGCGTATACCGCACCGTCTACGCGACAAAAACACAGGCAAAACGGGACGTCATCGCCTACATTGAGGGGTTCTACAACAGCCGCCGCCGACACTCAGCACTCGACTACCGCAGACCCAACGAAGTCCACTACAGTTACCAGCAGCCAGCCCTGGCAGCATAAGAAAAACCACCAACCCCGCTGTCCGAAAACACCGCAGCAGCCCAGTATGGGGCTTGAACGCGCACTGATGCTGCGCAAGGCAGTCCCGGACATCCGCTACTTGAGGGCCGAAGACCCCCGAATCGCGTCGCAGATGCTGACCTTGGACCCGTGGCAGCACGTATCGCCGCTGCCAGCGTCTCGGCGCGACATCTCGGTGGTCGTTGTGGCGGGCGAGGATGAGGAGACGCTTGGCGACCGCGTCCGCACCGCGCTTGGGGACGATGCCGACGTCGTCGAGTCGGTTGAGCTCCTGAGCCGCACTACTCACGAGTCGCTGCCCGAGGCCGCACGAACACGCCTCGCCACGCGTAAAGGGCAGGTTAATGTTCTGTTGAGAATCGTCCTGCGCCCCATCGACCGCACCCTCACCTCGGAACAGGCGAATGCGATCCGCAACACGATCTACCGTGCCGTCCATGAAGGGCCGGTGATGGAACTGATCTAGGCATCACCAACGGCCATCATCACGAGTTCCACCTGCTCGGCGATGTGCACCTTTTCCCCGAGAAGCCGGATCAAGCACGTGTCGCGTGTGGGCCGCGAGGGCGGACGGTGGAGGGGGCGTATTGACGAGTTGCTCCCTTGGGGGCATTGCTGTAGTCAGCAGCCCGGATCCGCTCCTCACGCGGTATAGCGCCACCCCAAAGCTCAGGCGAGCAGTTCCGCATCAGCCTTTGAGCCCGCGCCGCTTGGCGATCCAGCCCGACACCACGCGCCAGCCGATGACGGTCAGCGCGAGGAAGGTCGCCGCGACGATCATGAACGAGACCGCGACGCCCTGACCGCTGGCCAGTCGCAGCAGCATTCCGCCCACCAGCGTTGAGCCCCACACGACGACGCCTGTGGGCCGCCAAGCGCACGGCCTGCGCCACGCCTTGGCCAGTACCCAGCCGATCGCACCTCCCACGAGGAAGGGCCACAACGTCGTGAGCAGCCCGAGTCCATCGCTGCCGAGGATGCCCTCCTCATGGCTCGCGCGTCCGACCACCACGAAGATAACGATCGCCCCTGCATCCAACGCGGCCGCGCCGCGAGCCGCCTGCTTCAGATTCATGTCCGCCCTTTCCGTCCATCAGTATGGCGGTCCGCGCAGAGGTTTCGTGCAACTCCCCCGATCCAGCACTACCGTTGAGATATGCGCCATGCGACTGGGGAATTGCCCACTGAACTCGAGCCGTACCGTGAGGCGATTCTGAGCATTGGCGAGAAGCATGGCGCGACACGCGTCGGATTATTTGGATCGTTCGCAAACGGTACTGCCAACTCCGCATCAGACGTTGACCTCTGGGTGGAGACTGCGCCAGGCGTGACACTGTTTGACCTGGCTGCAATGCGAGTAGAGCTCACGTTGCTGTTGGGCCGCCCTGTGGACCTATTAACGCTCGGCGGACTCGACGGTGCAGATCGTGACGCACTGATCACCGAAACAGTAATGTTGTAGCCCCATCCGATCCGCCAACGCGACGTGCGCAGGCTAGCGAACCCGCAGTTCCCACAGCGCGACGGCCGATGCCGCGGCCACATTGAGCGAGTCGACTCCCCCGGCCATGGGGATCATTACCGGAATATCCGTGTGGGCGAGCGCACCGCGAGTCATGCCGTCTCCCTCTGTGCCCATCACGAGCGCAATGCGCTCGTGACCGCGAGTCGCAAACTCATCGAGCGGTACCGCTGCTTCCTCCAGCGCCATCCCTGCCACCACGAAGCCCACCTCGCGTAGTTCATCGAGCACACCGGGCCAGGACTCGGCGCGGGTCCACGGCACCTGAAAAACCGTCCCCATCGACACCTTGACGCTACGGCGATACAGCGGGTCCGCACACGTGGGCGAGACGATGACCGCGTCCGCTCCGATACCCGCGACCGAGCGGAAGATCGCCCCCACGTTGGTGTGGTCAACGATGCCCTCGAGCACCACCACGCGCCTGGCATTGCGCACCAAGTCCGCGACGCTCGGTAATGCCGGCCGATGCATCGCAGCGAGAGCGCCCCGGTGCACCTGGTAGCCAGTGACGGCCTCCAGGACGTCGTCCGGCGCAACGTAGAGATTCATTGTGTCCGCCTGGTTCCCCAGCACTGCGACGATGCCGTCAACCCACTTGGGGCTCATCAGTACCGAGCGCGGAGCGTGTCCAGCAGCGACCGCGCGCGCGATGACCTTGCCACCCTCTGCCATATAGAGCCCCCGCTCGGCTTCGAGCGTGCGGCGCAGCGCCACATCGGTCAAGCCGCGATAGTCGGTTAGGCGGGGGTCTGCGACATCAGTCACGGGGATCACAGGCATGGCTTCATTGTCCCAGCACTGAACCGCCACCGTCCACGTGCTGGCCCGCCTCCGCCTCCACACGCAGAAGGCCCCGGAGATTTTCTCCGGAGCCTTCTGAATGCGTAACGCTGTGGCTTACTTCTGGCCCTTCTCAGCGTTGGGATCGAGCCGGCGACCCGACTTGGTTCCGGCATCGGTCGCATCGGACGTCGCGTCCTCTACCTCGCGGCGTGCGGCGGCGAGCGCCTCACGCGGATCCGCCAGGGCGGACGTGAGATTACTGCGTTTGCGGTGAACCGAGGGCTTGAGTGGCTCATCCTCATCCTCAACGCCGAACCCAGCCGACACGGCCTTGAGCGCACCGGTGAATTCGGTGGGCACGAACCAGATCTTGTTCGACTCGGTCTTGGCGATCTCCGGGAGCATCTGCAAGTACTGGTACGCGAGCAGCTTGGAATCGGCGTCACCCTCGTGGATGGCATCGAACACCTGCAAAATCGCGCGAGCCTCGCCCTCGGCACGCAGAATCTTAGACTGCGCATCACCCTCAGCGGTCAGGATTGCGGACTGCTTAGCGCCCTCGGCGGTCAGAATCGCGGACTGCTTGACGCCCTCCGCGGTCAGAATCGCCGCACGACGGTCACGCTCGGCTCGCATCTGCTTCTCCATCGAGTCCTTGATCGAGGCGGGCGGCTCGATGGCCTTCAGCTCGACGCGGTTGACGCGAATGCCCCACTTGCCGGTGGCCTCGTCCAGCACGCCGCGCAGCTGACCATTGATCTGGTCGCGGCTGGTGAGCGTCTGCTCGAGGTCCATGGTTCCGACGATGTTACGTAGCGTGGTGGTGGTGAGTTGCTCCACACCCTGGATATAGTTCGCAATCTCGTACACGGCGGCGCGGGGGTCGGTGACCTGGAAATAGATGACGGAGTCGATATCCACCACCAGGTTGTCCGAGGTGATGACCGACTGCGGTGGGAACGAATATACGAGTTCGCGGCGGTCGACCTTGTGGCGAACCTTGTCTACGAACGGCACTAGAAAGTGCAAGCCAGCGTCCATGGTGCGCGCGTAGCGACCGAGACGCTCCACGATAAACGACTGAGTCTGACGTACGACCACGATCGTCCTGGCGATGGCAACGATCACAAAGATCGCGAACACCGCGACCGCGAGTAACGCGATCAACTGTCCGGGGTTGTCCATAAATTACTCCTCTTCCGGCGCGACGATTGCCGTCGCGCCATTGATGGCCACAACAGTGACCTCAGAACCTTCGGCAATGGCCGGCGCATCGTCCATGGTCCGGGCGGACCACACCTCGCCGTTGAGCTTCACACGTCCCGTGATATCAGTGATGACACCCAGAGCGCGAGCCTCGCGCCCCACGAGTGCATTCGAGTTCATCTCGATCAGCGGGCTCTTCTTGCCCAGGATCGTAATGAGGTACGGACGCAACAGTAGGAACATGACCGCGGAAACCACCGCGAAGACAAACGCGGAGAGCCACCATGGCGCACCAAACAGTGCGACACCGCCAGCAGCGAGCGCACCCGCAGCAAGCATCGCGAATGTTAGATCAAGCGTGAAGATTTCGATGACGCCCAGGGCCATCGCCCCGATAAACCACCATAGAGACTGCATGTCACACCTCCTTGTACGAACCGTACCAACCCGCTCGTCACGGGGCTATCGTCCCCCGGGACGACTCGCGACGCAAGGGCCTATCATCCCCCCGTATGACCGACGCGCCGGGGCGAGTACGCGGGACTACTACTGTGCGCGGCGCGCGCTGAAGCGTCCGGCATCCTCGCGCAAATCCACCTGCATGCCGTAGGCCTCCGACAAGTTCTGGGAGGTCAGCGTTTCGTTGATGGCACCAGCGGCCACGAACTGTCCCTCACGCATGAGGAGCACGTGAGTAAAGCCCACAGGAATCTCTTCGACGTGGTGGGTGACCATGATCATGGCCGGGGAGCGACGGTCACCTGCAAGTTCCGTCAGTGCGTTGAGCAACTCTTCGCGCCCACCCAAGTCAAGTCCCGCAGCCGGCTCGTCAAGCAACAGGAGTTCGGGGTCCGACATCAGTGCACGGGCGATTTGGGTGCGCTTGCGTTCGCCCTCGCTCAGGGTCCAGTACTCGCGTTGTGCAAAGTCCCGCATTCCGAAGGCGTCGAGCAGAGCATCGGCTCGATCCTCGTCCAGGCCTTCGTACTCTTCATTCCAGCGGCCGGTCACCCCGTGCGCCGCAGTGATCACTACGTCACGCACACGCTCATGTGGGGGAAGACGATCAGCCAGAGCGGCACTCGATAGCCCCACGCGAATGCGCAAGTCGCTAGTGTCGGCCTCACCCAGGCGTTCTCCCAGGACATAGGCGTTGCCGTCGGTAGGGTGCATCCGAGCCGCAGCGATGGTCATGAGGGTGGTCTTGCCCGCGCCGTTGGGGCCGAGCACCACCCAGCGCTCGTCGTCATTGACTGTCCAGGACACGCCACGCAGGATTTCGTTGTGGTCGCGACGGAGCCAAACGCCCTCTAAATGCAGTACTTCGGTCATTATCTGAGCCTATCCGAGGATCTCGCGGTAAACACCCAAAGTACGTTCGCCGATGGTGTCCCAAGAGAAGTCGCTCGTCGCACGTTGACGCCCAGCGGCGCCCCAGCGGCGCGCGCGTTCGGCGTCCGATACCGCGTCGGTGAGCGCCGCAACCAGATCAGACACAAACTCGTCCGGGCGCAGCGGCGTGCCAGTGCCATCGGTCACTTGCTCGATCGGCACCAAGATTCCAGTCTGGCCGTCGACGACGACCTCCGGAATTCCGCCTGTCGCCGATGCCACGACGGGAAGTCCCACAGCCATCGCTTCAAGGTTTACGATACCGAGCGGCTCATATACAGACGGGCACACGAAAGCGGTGCAGGCGTCCAGGACAGCAACAAGCTCAGCGCGCGGCAGGTGCTTCTCGATCCAGATCACACCATCGCGGGTCTCTTGGAGCTTTGCGACCGCAGCAGAAACCTCTGCTGCGATCTCCTTGGTATCGGGAGCTCCGGCGCATAGCACTACCTGTACCTCGGGTGGCAACTGCTCGACCGCGCGCAAGAAGTACGGTAGGCCCTTCTGTCGGGTGATGCGCCCCACAAATACCAGCGCAGGGCGCGACGTGTCGATCCCCCAGTGCCTGACCACGGCATCGGCCGCTGTGCGCTCCTCGTCGTTGCTCGGCGCGGCCCAGGCGTCGACGTCGATCCCGTTGTGCACGACGCGGACCTTATCCGGGTCGATGCTCGGGTAGCAGCGCAGGATGTCCGTCCGCATACCGTGACTCACAGCGATCACACCGTCCGCCGCCTCATATGCCGTCTTTTCGATCCAAGACGAGACCGCATATCCGCCGCCCAACTGCTCGGCCTTCCACGGACGCAATGGCTCGAGCGAGTGTGCGCTGAGCACGTGAGGGATGTCGTGCAACGTTGCCGCGAGGTGTCCCGCCATGTTGGCGTACCACGTGTGCGAGTGGACGAGGTCGGCACCCTTGCAGTCCTGTGCCATGGGCAGGTTGTGAGCGAGGACGTCGAGTGACGCGTCGCCCACCCCACCGCCCAACGCTGAGTAGCCGGTGACGTGCAGTTCATCGCGCGGACCGTCGAACGCACGCACCTCCACGTCGATGTGTTCGCGTAGCACCGCAGCCAGTTCGGTGACGTGGACGCCGGCGCCCCCGTAGATATGTGGTGGATACTCACGAGTCAGAATGTCGGTGCGCATGTCTTAACGGTAGTCGGTCGAGCTTGCGCGTGCCCCTATCCCACACCGCCATCGCGCCGTATGCTGACAATATGTCACAGCCAAGGGTCCTCGCCATTGTCCTAGCCGGAGGTGAGGGCAAGCGTCTTATGCCCATGACCTCCGCCCGCGCCAAGCCTTCCGTCCCGTTTGGCGGCACATACCGCCTAGTAGACTTCGCGCTCAGCAACCTTGTGAACTCCAACTATCTTCACATTGTCGTGTTGACGCAGTACAAGTCCCACTCGCTCGACCGCCACATTGCCCGCACCTGGCGCATGTCACCGCTACTGGGTAACTATGTGGCACCCGTCCCGGCGCAGCAGCGTCGCGGCAAGCACTGGTACCTCGGGAGCGCCGATGCTATCTACCAGTGTGTGAACATCATCGAGGACGAGCGGCCAGACATTATCGTCGTGGTTGGCGCCGACCACGTCTACCGCATGGACTTCTCGCAAATGGTCGATGAACACATCAAGTCCGGTGCCGAATTCTCCGTGGCCGGAATCCGTCAACCCATTGAGTTGGCCAGCGAATTTGGCGTCATCGACGTCGACAAGGAAAGCCCCGGAATGATTAAGGCCTTCCTCGAAAAGCCACAAAATCCCGAGGGCCTGCCGGACAGTCCGCGCGAGGTTCTCGCATCCATGGGTAACTACGTAGCGAACACCGATGCGCTGCTCGAGGCACTGGCGTTGGATACCGACAACGATGACTCGAAGCACGACATGGGCGGCGACATCGTGCCCTACTTCGTGAACAAGGGCACGTGCGCGTTCTACGATTTCCAGAACAACGACGTGCCCGGCTCGACGGATCGTGACCGCGATTACTGGCGCGACGTCGGAACTATTGACTCGTACTACGACGCGCACATGGACCTGATCGCGGTGATGCCCATCTTCAACGTCTACAACTCCCAGTGGCCACTGCATCAGGGCCTCATCACAGAGCCGCCCGCCAAGTTCATTCACTCCGAAGAGGGACGCCTAGGCCACGCGGCCGATTCTGTCATCTCCCCCGGTGTGATCGTGTCTGGAGCTACCGTCACGGGTTCTGTGCTGTCCCCTGGAGTGCGTTTGCACTCATGGTCGAGCGTGTCTGACTCGATTCTGCTCGATCACGTGATCGTGAACCGACACGCACAAGTGCACCGCGCCATTCTGGACAAAAATGTCATTGTCGAGGAAGGCGCGCGCATTGGTATCGACCGCGAAGCCGACCTCGCGCGAGGCTTTACCGTGACTGAGTCCGGCCTTACCGTCGTCAGCAAGGGCACCGTGGTAACCGGATGACCCGACTGTGTGTGCTGGATGTAGATTCCACGCTCATCACTGCCGAAGTCATCGAACTTCTCGCGGAGCGTGCGGGCACGCGCGACGAGGTTGCTCGCGTCACCGAGTCCGCCATGCGCGGCGAACTGGACTTTGGCCAATCACTCCAGGCACGGGTCGCGACACTTAAGGGGTTGCCTGCGAGCGTCTGCCACGACGTACTTGCCGAAGTGGAATTTACCCCCGGGGCGGAGGATCTGGTTGCCACTTTGCAATCTGAAGGCTGGCTTGTCGCTCTAGTCTCAGGCGGATTTCGCGAGATCGTCGAGCCTTTGGGGGAACGCCTTGGCATCACCCTCACTCGTGCGAATGGACTTGACGTCGACTCTCAAGGATTCCTCACAGGGCGCACTTATGGTCCCGTGATCGACCGCGAAGCCAAGGCCCGCGCACTTCAAGAGTTTGCCGATGACGCCGGAATTGCGTTGAGCGCAACAGTTGCGATCGGCGATGGAGCCAACGACCTGGGCATGATGAAGCTTGCGGGGCTCGGAATCGCTTTCAACGCCAAGCCGATTGTGCAACACCAGGCAGATATTGCGGTGAATGCCCCCCGCCTTGACGCCGTGCTCGAAGTGATCGAGCGCTAGAGCCCGTCAAAACCATCGATGCTATGGGCATCTTGCTTCCCCAATACTCACGCCTCTTCATACGTCATGAGGGGCACCGCCATTGCACCTGAGTCGCTGACGCGGTGGGCCGTCACGACGATGACGGCCCACCGTTATCGGCGGTTTCTCGCCGCCGCGGCGAGCGCCATGATCGCGAAGGCCTGTGCCTCGGGCGACGTGCCCGGGCGGTCAAAGTGTGGCGCGCCACACACGTCTCGAACCAGCCCCGCATCGTCAACGTGGCTGAGCGAACCCTCGATCCATAAGTCGGCGCGCTGCGCGTACGCGTAGTCGAGCCACCCATCCGCAACCGCAGTGTGCACCGCGTACGCGAGCATCAGTCCAGCGGTGCCATCGAGGAACGTCGTCGGGTCATCTAAGACGTCGTGGAAGCGGTTGTCCGCGCTGACATGGGCGCTGCATACGTCAATGAGTTCACGCATTTGCCGTTGCCACCGCGAACGCATCTCAACAGGTACGTTCTCGCCACCGATATGGAGTGCGCGCGTGATACCTGCGGCAATCCAACCGTTGCCACAGGCCCATGCCTGCGGCCGAACCCACGTGTGGCTGTCCACGTCAAAGCGGTGACCGTAGAGTCCGGTCTGCTCGTGCCACAGGAGCTGGCGGTGCATCCGATATTGCATGTCGGCTGGGGCAAAGTCACCGCACACCGCGAGGGCTGGAACGATCATGTAGACAGAATCCGCCCAGACCTGCGCGGGATTGTCGGCGTGAAGGAGCACGCCATCGTCGTTGCGTGGCGCGTACCGCAGCAGCCACCAGCGTTGGCGCTCGAGCGCAGCTTTTGCGTGTTCATCGCCCTCCTGCGCGCAAGCAGCGACTGCCTCAACGAGTGAGCCCGAGTTGACCAGATCAGTGGCGCCAGTTGCGCCTAATTGACCTTCCCTGTCCTGCCGCATCACTGCATCGTGCGCAAAGAGCGCAGTCAACTCGCTACGTCCTTCATCTAAGGCCGCGTGTGACGCGACGCCCTGTTCCCAGGAGAGCCTCTGCATGGCAAGTAAGGCACCCCAGATAGCGTCCGTCGACGGGTACTCACTCACCATGGATATTTTTAGTACAGCGCCTGCGCCGAATAGATATCAGTAAGCTTGGCGCCGCGCTGACCCAGCGTGGACCATGCACCGTCAAGTTCAAGAAGTGCAGCAGTTCCCGTAGGGAGTCCGTGCGCCACGCGTTGTAGAGACGTGGTGTTGGAATCTGGGCCACACAGATGTGCGGCCGTGGCCGACATCGTGGGTTCGTGGCCAATGACGGCGACGACAGCGGAGTTATCCGCGACAGCGTTGACGTGCTCAAGCACACCTTCGACGTTGGTCTCGTACAGGTCCTCGAGGACGTGTACATCGGCCTCCCCCAGCGTGGGGGCCATCAGCTTCCATGTTTGCAGAGCGCGCACTGCGGACGACACGAGCACCACCGTAGGCACGAGGCCTGCGTTGGCGAGCGCGGTTGCCAACTCCGATGCCGCGGTACGGCCAGCGAGGGTGAGCGCGCGGTCGTGGTCGCTAAGGTTGTCAGCGGGGGCCTCGGCCTTGGCATGACGAATAAGAAGAAGTTTTGACATTATGATCATTGTCCCATCGCGTGAACGCCGCCGTCGACGTGAATCATCTCGCCGGTAGTGGAGGGGAACCAATCGCTGAGCAGCGCCGTGACGGCGCGCGCAGCCGGTTCGGTATCGGAGGAGTCCCAACCGAGCGGAGCCCGCTCGCCCCACTTGCTTTCCATCTGGTCGAAGCCAGGTATGTGCTTGGCCGCAGTCGTCTTGAGCGGTCCCGCGGAAATGACGTTGCAACGCACTCCGTGCGGGCCAAGGTCGCGTGCGAGGTAGCGGTTGACGGCCTCGAAAGCAGCCTTGGCAACACCCATCCAGTCGTATACCGGCCACGCGAAGCGCGCGTCGAATGTCAGACCCACGATCGAACCACCGTTGGACAACAGCGGCATCGTTGCCTGCGCAAGCGCCTTCAGTGAGTAGGCAGAGATATGCATCGCGGTCGCGACATCCTCCCACTCGGCTTTCATGAAGTTTCCGCCCATGACTGTTTGGGGAGCGAAGCCAATGGAGTGCACCACGCCGTCGAGGTGCGGGACATGCTCGCGTACTGCGTCCGGCAACGCCGCCAGGTGCTCCGGGTTCGTCACGTCGAGTTCCACCACGGCCGCCTCTTGAGGGAGTCGGCGACTTATCGCCTGCGTGACTTTAATGGTGCGTCCCACGCCCGTCAGCACAACTGTGGCGCCCTGCTCCTGGCAAAAGCGCGCGACGTCAAAGGCGATCGAGCCTTCCGTCAGCACTCCCGTAACCAGAATGTTCTTACCGTCAAGCATGCCCATCAGTGTTTCCTCCGTGTGGTGGCGCGTAGGTTCGAGCCTAGCGCGCGGTAACTATTCAGCGGGCAAGTGCCGCAATTGAGACGTTTAATTAGTGGCCCATGCCCAAGCCGCCATCGACAGGCAATACCGCACCCGACACATATCCAGCATCGTCCGACGCGAGGAAGCGCGCTGCCGCAGCGACCTCAGCGGTGGAACCAAAACGCTTCGCAGGGATATTTCCCTCGTATTGCTTGACGACATCGTCACTCAGTTCCGCGGTCATAGCCGTGGCGATGAAACCGGGGGCGATCACATTGGCCGTGATGCCCCGCGAGCCCACTTCGCGGGTAATGGAGCGCGCCATCCCTACCAGCGCAGACTTAGAGGCTGAATAGTTGACCTGGCCGGGGTTGCCCATCAGGCCCACTACGGAGCCGATGAGCACGATGCGCCCGTACTTCTCGCGGATCATCGACTGGACTGCACGGCGTACACATCGGAACGTGCCGGTGAGGTTGACGTCAATGACGTGTTCAAAGTCCTGGTCGCTCATCCGCATCAGCAGCCCATCGCGAGTGATGCCCGCGTTAGCAACGAGCACTCGGACACGACCGTGCTGTGCCTCAAGTTCGTCGAACGCAGCGTTCACGGCAACTGTGTCTGTGACGTCGGCCACCGCGCCGCTCACTCCATCCGGCAGTTCCCCGCTTCGATAGATTGTTGTGACGGTGTCTCCCGCCTCAACAAACGCTTCTGCTATGGCCCGCCCAATACCGCGAGCCGCGCCCGTCACCAGCACGTGTCGTGTCATGTCGGCAACGGTAGCGGACCCGGACGGTGCGCGGAAACTGCCTTGCCGTCGCAAGCACATGTCAAGGACGGATTACCATCGGGAGGTGACTTCCCCGGCCCGCGCTTCCCGTTCGCAGTGGTGGCGCGTCGCCGCGATCGTGGCGATCTCACTCATCGTGAGCTTCGCCGCTATCCAACTGGGCCGATGGCAATATCACCGCTACGAGGTGCGTGCGCAGGCGCTGGATGATTACAACGCGGGGCAGGAGGAACAACCCCATCAGCTGAACGACCTCATTCCATTCACCGCGACATCCCTGCCCGATCACGCCGAGTGGCGTTCCGTGGTTCTAGAAGGACAGTTCGAAGCTGATTCGACAGCCGGGCTACGCAACCGCCCCGTCGATGGCACACCGGCACTTCAGTATCTCGCGTGGTTCGACACGGCCGACGGTCGATCGATGCTGATCAACGTTGGCTGGGAGCCACTGCCCGACACCGGTGTCGCCACCGCAGTACCGACCCTCCCCAGCGCAGACACTACGGTGACCGCGATCGTGCGTTCGTGGGAGGAGGACAATGGCACTCGGGGCGACGGCGCGACGCGCATCTCGCTCGAGCAGGTCCCCGACCCGGCCTTCGACCCCGTGCCGTCATACGGAATGCTTCGCAGCATGTGCGTTGCGGATGACTGTGGAGCGCTACCTACCGCGGAACTCACTCCATTGCCTAGCCTCAGCACTGGACCGCACCTGTCCTACGCATGGCAATGGTGGGTCATGGCAGGCTTGTCCCCCATTGGAGCGGTGGTGATGCTCCGTCGCGAGCGTGAGGGCACCCTGATCAGTGGCGGCGCGCCGGGCGAACCCGCGGGGGCAAGCCCACTCCCCCCGCAGCCCGCACAGAATCCCGAACCCGGGCCGCGCGCCGACATGCGCGAGCCTCAAGGCGTGGCATCGGCCCGCTTACGCCGGCGCCGGCTACCGAGCGACGAGGAGATCGAGGACGCGCTCTAGGCGAGCGCGATCAGGTCACGGTACGAGGCGTTCCACAAGTCCTCAATGGCATCGGGAAGCAGCAGCACCCGCTCCGGCTCGAGCGCGTCGACGGCGCCCTCATCGTGCGTGACCATTACTACCGCACCTTCGTAATTGCTCAGCGCGCCAAGGATCTCGGCACGCGAGGCGGGGTCGAGGTTGTTAGTGGGCTCATCGAGCAGCAGCACGTTGGCCTGGCTCACCACTAGCGTTGCGAGCGCGAGTCGCGTCTTCTCGCCGCCCGATAGCACCTTGGCGGGTTTAAACGCGTCGTCGCCGGAGAACAGGAACGAGCCGAGCACCCTGCGCACCTCTGAGTCGGTGAGATTAGGCGAGGCGTGCCGCAGGTTTTCGAGCACCGTAGCTTCCATGTCCAGAGTGTCGTGCTCTTGGGCAAAATAGCCCAACTTCAGACCGTGACCCGGGTCGATAGTGCCCGTATCAGGCTTCTCCACTCCCGCAAGCAAGCGCAGCAGCGTCGTCTTTCCCGCGCCGTTAAGCCCCAGGATCACCACGCGCGAACCACGGTCGATCGCGAGTTCGACGTCCGTGAAGATCTCAAGGGACCCGTAGGACTTTGACAATTCCGATGCGCGCAGCGGCGTCTTGCCGCACGGTGCGGGAGAGGGAAAGCGAAGTGCGGCAACCTTGTCATGTGCGCGCTCGTCTTCTAGCCCAGACAGCAATCGTTCAGCACGCTTGGCCATGTTCTGCGCAGCGGTCGCCTTGCTTGCCTTGGCGCGCATTTTGTCCGCCTGCGCCATCAGCACACTGGCCTTCTTCTCCGCGTTGTCGCGTTCGCGGCGCCTACGGCGCTCGTCGGTCTCACGTTGCTTGAGGTACAGGTCCCAGTTGAGGCTGTATTGATCCATCTCACCGCGGTTCGCGTCGAGGTGGAACACCTTATTAACGGTGGCACGCAGCAACTCGACGTCGTGAGAGATCACCACAAGGCCGCCATTGAAGTTGGAGAGGAACCCACGCAACCACACGATCGAGTCAGCATCAAGGTGGTTGGTGGGCTCGTCGAGCAGCAGGGTCGTCGCGTCTGAGAACAGAATGCGAGACAGTTCCACACGTCGGCGCTGACCTCCAGAGAGGGTGCCGATGGGCTGACTCAGCACGCGTGCGTCTAGGCCAAGATTCGCGGCAATACGCGAAGCCTCCGATTCAGCGGCATAGCCACCCGCAGCGCGGAATTCCTCCTCAATCCGTGGGTAGCGGTTCATCGCCTTCTCATGGATAGCCTGGTCTGCGCTCGCCATCCCCTCTTCCGCGGTGCGCAACTTCTTAATCACGGTCGCGAGGTCTCGCGCTTCAAGGATGCGATCCATGGCGAGCTGTTCGAGGTCGCCGGTTCGCGGGTCCTGGGGCAAATATCCAAACGTGCCCTTGTAGGTCACGTTGCCGCCCGTAGGTTGCCCTTCAGAGGCCAGAATCTTCGTCAGCGTGGTTTTTCCAGCTCCGTTGCGCCCCACTAAACCGACCCGGTCACCGGGCGCGATCTGAAAGCTGGCGGGGTGCAACAGCACTCGGGCGCCGATGCGCATCTCAAGGTTGTTGGCCACAATCACGGAAAACTCCTCATCGGCCCGCACCGATTTTTATAGGCAATCCACAGCATTTTGCCAGGAATCGGGGCTACGGGGCCCTTTTCCTTGTAGGACAGGTATTGTTTCGGCGAGACCTCATCGACTAAGGAGAGCGCATGTCGCTACACAAGTATTTTACGGGCACGAATGTCGCGCTGGTTGCAGTGTTCGCAGGGCTCATCGCTGCGTCAACGGCCGTCCCTGAGGTCACTCTACTTTCCGGGGTCCCCCTGTCCCTCCAGACGTTCGCCACCGTGCTTGCCGCGATGGTGCTCGGACCGTGGCGCGGAGCCGCTGCGATTGCGCTCTACATCATCGTCGGCCTTGCTGGCGCACCGATCTTTGCCAACGGCGTCGCCGGTTTGTCCATCTTCGCGCGGCCCAGTTGGGGCTACCTCTTTGGGATGCTGCTCGCGGCAATCGTGGTCGGTCTTGTCGTGCGCGCCCAGCGTCGTCGCGGGAGCCTGAACTTTGTGAGCCTGCTTGGCGCCGGCCTGCTGTCGATCCCCGTCATCTACGCCGTAGGCGTCCCCGTGCTGTCGAGCAAGCTTGGAATCAACATGTTGACGCTTCCGGCCGCCTGCGAGGGCATCGGTGACTTCGCTTCTGGCTGTGTCACGGGGCTGACCGTAGGCACGGTGCCCTTCCTTCCAGGCGACCTCTTTAAGGTGTTCCTGGCCGCCGCGGTAGGCGCCGCAATCCACCGCGCGTACCCCTGGGTACTCGGAACCCGTGCCGCCGCAGCATCGGCGAAGGACAGCCAAGCGGCCATTGCGGACGAGAAGTCCGCGTCGACCGTTTAGCCTTGACGCATGATTGAATTCAAGGAAGCGGCCGTCACCGCACCGGATTCGGGTGTTTCAATCCTTGAACCGACCACGCTGACCCTCAGCGAACAGCGCATTAGCATTATTGGCGCTAACGGGTCGGGGAAGTCGACGCTCGCAAGACTTATCAATGGTTTGGTACTTCCGGTGAGCGGTACGGTGACCGTTGATGGCATCGATACCGCCAAGGATGGCGCCAAGGTCCGGCGCAAGGTTGGTTACCTGTTCACCGACCCCACCGCACAATTGATCATGCCGACCGCCCTCGAGGACGTCACTCTCTCGCTGCGTCGGATCATCGATAACAAGTCCGAACGTACTGAGGCAGCACTTACCGCGCTTGAGGAAATCGGGCTCGGCGGCAAGGCCGACGTTTCTGTCAACGCGCTATCCGGCGGACAGCGACAATTGCTTGCTTTGGCTGGCGTGCTCGCGGTCACTCCGGAGGTCATCGTTGCGGACGAGCCCACCACCTTGCTCGACCTGCGATGGCGTGCTCACGTGGGCGCGTTGCTGCGGACGCTACCTTTGCAGGTGATCGAGGTGACCCACGATCTCGATGCCGCGTCACGCGCACAACGCACCATTGTGATCGACTCGGGCGCCGTGGCATACGACGGAGACCCTCTCGAAGCCGTCAAGTTCTATCGCGACCTCATGTTTAGCCGTCCTACCCGCTCGGGCGATTCGTGATCTCCCTATTAGGGATCTATCGTCCCGGCACCACGCCCCTGCACAAGGCGTCAGCCGGCCTGAAATCCTTGCTCCTCATCGTCGCCGTTGTGGTGACCATGCTGGTTTCAGATCCTGTCAGTAGCGTCGGAATCATGTGCGCCGCGCTGTTGCTGCTGGTGAGCACCGCTCCCCCAGCAAAGCCCACGATGCGGGCGATGGCAGCGATTATGGTCATCGCGGTGCTCACGGTGACCTTCCAGTTATGGCGTGGCGAAGTAGACCGCGCGATCGATGTCGCCTCTGACCTGACGACAGTCGCAGCGTTGGCTTTGGCTATTAGTTGTTCGACACCGATGGAGTCCATGCTGGACCTGGTCTCGCGCATCGTGCGGCCATTTGGACGAATTCTTCCGCCAGAGACCATCGGGCTGATGTTTGCGCTAACGTTACGGGCGATCCCCGAGGCGGCACGCATCTTTATCGAGGCACGTACGGCGGCCCGTGCGCGAGGGCTCGAACGTGACCCGCGTGCCGTGCTCATTCCGGGCGCGACCCGCACTGTGGGGTTCGCCTTGCAACTCGGGCAGGCACTACACGCGCGTGGTATCGCTGAAGAGGCAAAGCCTGAACGCGCGCAGCGCGAGCCGCGTGCAAGAAAGTCCCGCAAGCGCGATACTAAGGCAAAAGATGAAATGCCTGCTGTCGACCCGATAAGGACCGAGGGATAGACAAAGCGGCCGAATAGACGGAGAACCCGATGACCTTCAACGAAGGCTCCGAGATCGACTCCTCGCGTGTGCGGCGACGTCGCCGGGGCGGCGGCAAGGCCGGCGGTGTCGCGATCGGGGGAGGCGGGATTGGACTCGTGGTGGTGATCGCATGGGTGCTGCTAGGTGGCGATCCAGCCGCCCTGTCGACAGGCGCGCTTGCGGGCGCGGCGGTCGATGACTCCGCCGCGCAAGCCCAATACGACGAACAGTGCAATACCGGCGCCGACGCCAATGCGAATGCAGACTGCCGTGTCGCAGGCGGCGTGAACTCGCTGGACGCCTATTGGGAGCCCGTCCTGGCCGGCTACGGGGTGGACCTTGAGCTGCCCGACATTGTCGCGTTTGATGGGGCCACCACCTCCGCATGTGGGCAAGCGTCCGCCGCCAGCGGCCCGTTCTACTGCCCCACGGATCAGACCATTTACTTAGACGTCGCGTTCTACCAGGTGCTCGCCGATGACTACGGCGCCTCCAGCGGGCCGGCAGCGGAACTTTACGTTCTCGCTCACGAATACGCTCACCACATCGAGAACCAGTTGGGAGTATTCGCCGTCGCCAACCGCGGTGACACCGGCGCGAACTCGGACTCCGTCGCCGTAGAACTCATGGCTGACTGCCTCGCCGGCGCATGGACTGGGCACGCGGCCACGGTTCCCGATGCATCGGGAACGCCCTTCATCCAGCCGCTCACCAAACAGGACATTGCCGATGCGATGTCCGCCGCAGCGGCCGTTGGCGACGACGCGATCCAGCAGGCTTCACAGGGTGAGGTCACTCCCGAAGCGTTCACCCACGGCACCAGTGCGCAGCGTCAGCAGCAGTTTGAACTTGGATACACCAGCGGCGACCCTGCGCAATGCGATTCCTTTGGCGTCGTCACCCGGTCGTGACAATTCCTCTGACACCAACCCCCGCGCCAGCCCCCGCACCCTCCAAGGGCGTACCCGTTGCAATTCTCACCGCCATGGTGGTGGGAACGATGGTCGGCGCGGGAGTATTCTCCCTGCCAAGCTCATTCGGTTCCTCAACCGGGGTCTACGGCGCACTCATCGCATGGGCCATCGCGGGCACCGGGATGCTGGCCCTAGCCTTCGTGTTCCAACGCCTTGCCGTCGCCCGGCCTGATCTCGACTCGGGAATCTTCGCCTATGCTCGCGCGGGTTTTGGCGACTACGTGGGGTTCTTCTCTGCTTTCGGGTACTGGGCCTCCGCATGCGTCGCCAACGTCGCATATTGGGTCTTAGTGACATCAACGGTCGGTGGCATCGTGCCCGCGCTTGGCGACGGCGACACGCTATGGGCGCTTGGCGTCGGAACCGCCGGCATCTGGGCGTTCCACTTTGTGATCGCCCGCGGCGTGCGGGACGCTACTTTCGTCAACGGCGTTGTCACCGTCGCCAAGGTGGTGCCGTTGGTCGCGTTTGCGGTGTTAGTGATCGCGGGTGGCTTCTCGTGGGACACCTTCACTGACAACCTGCACGGCGACCTGACCCTTGGCGCACTATCTGCGCAGGTTCGAGCGACGATGCTGGTCACAGTGTTCGCCTTCATCGGCATCGAGGGGGCGAGCGTGTATTCACGGTGGGCACGGCGGCGCGAGGATGTTGGGCGCGCAACCGTGACCGGATTCGTTGGAGTGCTGACGCTGTTCGTGTTGGTCACGATGCTGAGTTACGGAGTTCTGCCACGTGCCGAGCTCGCTGAGTTGCGGCAACCGTCCATGGCGGGCGTACTCGAGGCGAGCGTGGGCAGCTGGGGCGCCTGGTTTGTCGGCATCGGGCTGCTCGTGTCGGTACTGGGCGCCTATATGTCGTGGGCCCTGCTTGCTGTGGAGTCGCTCTATGTCACTGCACGTGATGGCGACGCGCCCCGGGCACTTGCTCGCATGAGTTCTCGCGACGTACCCCTCAACGCGCTGATTGCCACGTCCGCCGTCACCCAGGCTTTCCTGGTGGTCGTGTACTTTTCTGAGAACGCCTTCGGCTTCGCGCTTGAGCTGACGTCAGCTCTGGTGTTGTTGCCGTACCTGCTCACTGCCGGCTTTGGACTCCGCCTGGCGTTGCGGGGAAAACGGTTTGCTGGCGCGATATCGGCAGCCAGCATCGGCGTCACGTATTCGCTGTATCTGGTCTACGCCGCAGGATGGAAGTACGCCCTCTTGGCAATGATCGTCTACGCGCCAGCGTCACTGTTGTACGTACGATCGCGGCGCGAGGCGGGCCTGAGGGTATTTACCGCCAAAGAACTGGCACTGTGCGTGGCAACGACAGTGGGCGCGGTCGCGGGGGTCGCCGCGCTGCTCACCGGCGCAATCACCATTTAGGAGATCGCGCCGGCGGCGTGCCGCACCTACCTGTGATAGATACTTCGGTAAGTCAATGCTTAGACGTTGAAGCCAAGGGCGCGGAGTTGCTCGCGACCGTCGACCGTGATCTTGTCGGGGCCCCACGGCGGCATCCACACCCAGTTGATGCGGAATCCATCGACGATGCCTTCCAGCGCCTGACCGGTCTGGTCCTCAAGCACGTCGGTCAGCGGGCACGCCGCAGAGGTCAGCGTCATGTCGATGACCGCGTGGCGGTTTTCGTCAATGGAAACGCCGTAAATGAGTCCGAGATCCACGACATTGATCCCAAGTTCGGGGTCAATCACATCACGCATAGCCTCTTCAACATCGGCAGCGTTGGACAGTGCTGCGTTGGTGGTTTCCGTCATGCTGGGGCTCCCTTCTGAGCCTGAATAATCGCATCCTTGAGGGCCATCCAGCCCAGAAGCGCACACTTGATTCGAGCGGGGTATTTTCCCACGCCCACAAAGGCCGTCGCGTCGCCGAGCAGGTCCTCGCGCTCGTCGTCTAGGCCTTCGCCCTTGGCCTGCATTAGCGCCCTAAACGCCTCGATCGTCTGATCAGCGTGATCGAGGTTTTCGCCCTCGATCAGCTCGGTGAGCATCGAGATGGAGGCCTGAGAGATGGAGCATCCCTGACCTTCCCAGGTGACGGACTTCACGAGGTTACCCTCGAGTGCCACCCGCAGGCGAACTTCGTCGCCGCACGTGGTGTTGACCTGGTGTGACTCCCCCACCGCCGTGAAGCCGAGGTCGACGAGTCCCCGCCCGTGTGCCTGGCGAGCATGATCCATGATTACCTGCTGGTACATCTGTTCGATAGCACTCATACGGTCACTCCAAAAAAGGCTCGTACGCCAGATAAGGCGTCAATAAATGCGTCGATATCACTTGGTCGTGTATACACATGCGCCGATGCCCGGGTCGAACCGGCGATTCCAAAGTGGCGGTGCAATGGCTGGTTGCAGTGGTGGCCCACACGCACAGCAATACCACGATCATCGAGAACCTGGCCAACGTCGTGGGTGTGCACACCTTCGACCACGAATGCCGCAATAGCCAGTACGTCACTTGCGTCGCCACCGGCCGCCGGACCCAGCAGGCGAACACCGGGGAGGTCCTGGACACCGCGACGCAAGAGGGTCGCGAGTTCGCGTTCGTGCGCTTCGACTGCACTCATCCCGATGTCGCTCAGGTACTTCACAGCCGCGCCCATCCCAATCGCCTGCGCAACTGGCTGGGACCCTGCCTCAAAACGCAGCGGCGAGTCTAGCCAGGTGGTCTGCGTCATGGTGACTGTCTTCACAGTCGATCCACCGAATTGCGACGGCGGGAGGGCGTCAAGAAGTTCCTTGCGCCCATACAGAGCGCCAATTCCCGTGGGGCCGAGCATCTTATGAGCACTCATGACCAGGAAGTCGACGTGAAGAGCCTTCGCGTCAACGGGTAAGTGCGGCACCGACTGGCAGGCATCGAGCACTGTCAGCGCCCCCACCTGCTTGGCCCGTGCCACAAGTACGTCGACTGGGGAAATAATGCCGGTGACGTTGCTGGCGTGGGTGAAGGCAAGCACCTTGCAGCGCTGAGTCACCACCGATTCCAGATCGTCGAGAATCATGCGACCGTCGTCGTCCACCTCGATCCAACGCAGCGTGGCGCCAGTCTTGGCCGCCAGGATCTGCCACGGGATCAGGTTCGCGTGGTGCTCGGTTTTGGTGACGACGATTTCATCGCCGGGCCCGATCCGGAAACGCGCCGACTCCTCGCCACCGATCCCCGCCGAAGCATTGGCAATACCGCTGGCGACCAGGTTGATCGCATGGGTGGCGTTCTCCGTCCACACGATCTCGCCAGGTTCGGCCCCGACGAATTCCGCCACGTCAACGCGCGCGGCCTCGTAGAGGTCCGTCGCTTCCTCGGCAAGCAGGTGCGCACCTCGCTGTACCGCGCCATTGTGGAACTGGTAGAAGTCCGCCTCTGCATTCAACACTGAGTGCGGCTTCTGCGACGTCGCTCCCGAATCCAGGTACACCAACGGCTTCCCGTTCCGCACGGTGCGTGCAAGAAGCGGGAAGTCGGGGCGAAGGTCCGGGAGCAACGGCATCGGCGGAATTACGCCTTCGTGAGGTAGCGGTCGTAGCCCTCGGCCTCGAGGCGGTCGGCCAACTCCGGGCCACCCTGCTCGGCGACGCGGCCGTCCACAAACACGTGGACGAAGTCGGGCGTGACGTACTGAAGAATGCGCGTGTAGTGGGTGATCAACAGCACGCCCACGTTGGTCTTTTCCTTAGCGCGGTTCACGCCCTCGGAGACAATGCGCAACGCGTCGACGTCGAGGCCGGAGTCGGTCTCGTCGAGGATCGCAATCTTGGGCTGAAGGAGCTCCATCTGAAGGATCTCGTGGCGCTTCTTCTCGCCGCCGGAGAATCCCTCGTTGACGTTGCGCTCGGCGAACTCGGGGTCCATACGCAGGTCGGCCATCGCGACCTTGACCTCCTTGACCCACGTGCGGAGCTTGGGCGCCTCGCCATCCACAGCGGTCTTGGCCGTACGCAGGAAGTTAGTCACCGACACACCGGGAACCTCGACGGGGTACTGCATGGCCAGGAAGATGCCGGCCTTGGCGCGCTCGTCGACGGTCATCGCGAGGACGTCCTCGCCGTCGAGCGTCACGGTACCCGACGTGATTTGGTACTTGGGGTGGCCGGCGATCGAGTACGCCAGCGTGGACTTGCCGGAGCCGTTGGGGCCCATGATGGCGTGCACGTGGCCGGAGTCGATCGTGAGGTCCACGCCACGCAGAATCTCTTTGGTTCCTTCGGCGGTCTCGACGCTGACGTGCAGGTCGGAAATTACGAGTGTTGACATTTAGTTCTCCTTCATCGCAGGTACGAGTGCATCGACATCGACGACGATGTTGCCGTCGACGATGGACACTGAATAGATAGGAACCGGCTCCATGGCCGGAAGTTCGGTTGCTGCGCCGGTCTTGATGCTGAAGCGGCCGCCGTGGGCCCAGCACTCCACCTCGTCGCCGTCGACTTCACCCTCGCCAAGCGAGACTTCGCCATGGGTGCAGGTGTCGCCGATGGCGTAGACGTCGCCGCCGCTCTCGCGCACCAGCGCGACGGGTACTTGAACGCCTGCCTCGTTGGTGACGGTTACGGTCGTCGCCTTACCTGGAGCCAGTTCATCGAGGCTCAGTACTATGTGCTCACTCATCGTCGCTATTCACCATTTCCAGCTCGAGCTCAATGGCGCTCATGAGACCCTTTTCAACTTCGGGCACGCCGATCTCCCGAATCAGATCTGCGAAGAATCCGCGCACTACAAGCTTGCGCGCCTCAACCTCGGAAATGCCACGTGAGCGCAAGTAGAACATCTGCTCGTCGTCAAAGCGCCCAGTAGCCGAGGCGTGTCCGGCTCCGTCGATGAGGCCCGTCTCGATTTCGAGGTTCGGCACCGAGTCTGCGCGCGCGCCGTCACTGAGGACCAGGTTGCGGTTGAGCTCGTACGTGTCGGTACCCTCAGCCTCCTTGCGAATCAGCACATCGCCGATCCACACAGTGCGAGCCGAGGCCCCGGCCAACGCGCCCTTGTAGGTCACACGCGAGCGGCAGTTGGGGACCATGTGGTCCACGAACAGCTGGTGCTCCTGGTGCTGACCCGAGTCGGCGAAGTACAGACCGAAGAGGTCAACAGACGATCCTTCGCCAGCAAGCGAAGCGGTGGTGTTCAGGCGAACTACCTTGCCGCCCAGCGTCACGACGGAGCCGCGCAGACGTGCGTCGCGCGAAAGCTTCGCGTGAACCTCGCCCGAGTGCACCGCATCGGCGTCCCAGGTCTGCAGCAGCACCAGGTTCAGTCCAGCGTTCTGGCCAACGTTCACGGAGATGAACTCCGAGTAGGTGGCGCTGCCTGTGCGCTCGATCACGACGGATGCCTCGGAATTGGCGCCGGCTTCCACGAGCAGGTGGCCGCGGACGTCCGTGCCGGTACCGTGCATCGTGATGGTGACGGGCAATTCGACGATCGTTCCGGGCGCGATTGTTAGTGCCATCGCACCCCCCGAGTGAGCGGCCGCGATGGCGGACGCGCGGTCTCCCGGTGCTGAAACGGAACGCTCGCGCGCCTCTTCTACGGTGAGCTCAGTCAGCGTGACGCCGTCGGGAAGCTCGCTCGTGTTCCAGTCGAGCTGGCCATCGACTGCCGCGTCAACGAACAGCGGAGCGAGGTCACGCACCGCTGAGAACCGCCACTGCTCCTCGCGCCCAGTGGGCACGGGGAACACGTCGAGGTCGAACGACTTAGGTCGGTCGGCTCGCGACGAGTTAGGCGGGGTAGAGGCGAGGCCGTGGGAGTGAGTGCCGTCAGCAGTCGCGCGTGAGTGGTCTGTGGTCGTGTCAATGGTGGTCAACCGACGGATCCTTCCATCTGAAGTTCAATGAGGCGGTTCAACTCGAGCGCGTACTCCATAGGCAGCTCACGCGCAATGGGCTCAACGAACCCGCGCACAATCATGGCCATGGCCTCGAACTCGTTCATGCCTCGGGACATAAGGTAAAACAGCTGGTCCTCGCTAATGCGCGAGACCGTGGCCTCGTGCCCCATCGAGACGTCGTCCTCGCGGACGTCGACGTACGGGTAGGTGTCGGAGCGAGAGATCTGGTCAACCAGCAGCGCGTCACACAGCACGTTGGACTTTGACCCCTTGGCGCCCTCAAGCACCTGGACCAGTCCGCGGTACGACGAGCGTCCGCCGCCGCGGGCCACCGACTTGCTGACGACGTTGGATGTGGTGTTGGGCGCTGCGTGCACCATCTTGGAGCCCGCGTCCTGGTGCTGGCCCTCGCCGGAAAACGCGACGGACAAGGTCTCTCCGTGAGCGTGCTCGCCCATGAGGTAGATCGCCGGGTACTTCATGGTGACCTTGGAACCGATGTTGCCGTCTACCCATTCCATGGTCGCGCCCTCTTCAGCCACGGCACGCTTGGTGACGAGGTTGTAGACGTTGTTGGACCAGTTCTGGATGGTGGTGTATCGAACGCGGGCGTTCTTTTTCACGACGATCTCCACCACTGCGGAGTGCAGCGAGTCGGACGTGTAAATGGGTGCGGTGCAACCCTCGACGTAGTGAACGGAAGAGCCCTCGTCGGCGATGATCAGCGTGCGCTCGAACTGACCCATGTTCTCCGTGTTAATGCGGAAGTAGGCCTGCAGCGGGATATCGACGTGGACGCCCGGGGGGACGTAGACGAACGAGCCACCTGACCACACCGACGTGTTCAGCGCGGCGAACTTATTGTCGCCCACGGGGATCACGGTACCGAAGTACTGCTCAAACATCTCGGGGTGCTCGCGCAATGCCGTATCGGTGTCGAGGAACAGCACACCCTGCTCTTCCAGGTCCTCACGGATCTGGTGGTAAACAACCTCGGACTCGTACTGTGCCGCGACGCCGGCAACCAGGCGCTGCTTTTCAGCCTCGGGGATACCAAGACGGTCATACGTGTTCTTGATGTCGTCGGGGAGGTCTTCCCACGAGGTGGCCTGCTTCTCCGTGGAACGCACGAAGTACTTGATGTTGTCGAAGTCAATTCCCGTGAGGTCTGCACCCCACGTGGGCATCGGCTTCTTGCCGAACAACTTGAGGCCCTTGAGCCGCAGCTCCAGCATCCATGCGGGCTCGTCCTTTAGCGCGGAGATGTTGCGAACAACGTCTTCGTTCACGCCGCGTCGGGCGTTCGTACCCGCGTCATCGGCATCGTGCCAACCAAACGCGTAGTTACCCAGCGAGGCAATGGCCTCGTCCTGAGTCAGTTCCCCGGTACCGGGTGCATTCTCCGTAGGAGCGCTCATGGTTATCCTTCCTTTGTGCTTGCGCCTGCAAGCGGGATGGTCGTGGTGCACACGTGAGCGCCACCCGCGAGGGTAGAAAGACGCTGTACGTGGACGTTCAATATGCGCGAGAACGCGCGTGCCTCTGCCTCGCACCATTCGGGCGCTGCCTCGGCGATGGATTGCACAGGGCAGTGACCCTGGCACAACTGGACGGTGTACCCACCGGGACCGGGTCGCACCGATGTGGCGTAGCCCTGATCTCCCAACGCAGTTGCCAAGGCATCGACACGCTCGCCTATCGTGACGTCGATACCTACCGACGCGGCGAGGGTTTTTTCGAGTTCGGCGACCTTTTGCTCGACAAACACGTCGAGTCCACCGTGGTCGCGCATAAACGTCAGCGCGTCAACCGCCACGTCCGCGTAAGCCGACGCGAGCGCCTGCTGGCCGTCAGGCGTAGCGACGTAAGCACGAGATGGGCGGCCACGACCTCGGTTGACCGGCCCCGGCTGATCGTGCTCGGTGATGTACCCCTCGTCAATGAGCGCACTCAAATGGCGACGCACCCCGGCCGATGTCACGCCAAGTTCACCCGCGAGCGTCGCCGCAGTGATGGGCCCCGAGGAGGCGATCAAACTGAGCACGCGGTCACGCGTGGTGTCCGTAGTCATGCAGCCTCCTGGAGGTGCTTGGGGATCGGTGGGTGGGGCGGCTCCCAAGGGCGCCGCTCAATAGTGAACATTCTCGTTGCTTAATCTGTTCCCTGCAAGCAAGGCGGCCCTAACCCCGCGTGTAGATCGTGCGCCCTGTAGGGCACGATTGGGACGCTCACAGGGCGTTTAAGATGAACATGTGAATAACGCGCCCGCTATCCGTTCTGTGACCGGCTCCATCGACGCATTGGCGGGACGCACCGTTCGTGGCCTGTCTATTGCGAACATCGCGGCCCAAATCGGCATCATCGTCACCGGCGGCGCGGTGCGACTCACATCGTCGGGGCTTGGTTGCTCGAGCTGGCCGCAGTGCGAACCTGGCGAGTTCACCCCCACGTTCCAAGTTGCTGCGACGATCCACCCCTTTATTGAGTTCGGCAACCGGGTTCTTACCGGAGTGTTGCTGGTCATCGCGGTGCTGTTAGCGGTGGCCGTTTGGCGTGCGTTTCCTCGCCTGAAGTGGTGGGGGATCGTGCCCGGCATCGGCGTGCTCGCACAGGCCGTATTAGGCGGGATCGTGGTCATCTTTGACTTGGATCCGGTGCTGGTGGGCCTGCACATGCTGATTTCAGCAGCGCTGGTGTGGTTCTCCGTGTACCTAGCGCTACGCGTTCGTGATGCGCCGCGCAGGAACGGTCGCCCACTCGCGGGGCTCCGCCGCATTTTCGGCCTGTTGCTCATCGCAGTGGTCGTCATGGGGGTGCTCACCACCGGCGCGGGCCCTCACTCGGGTGACGCCAACGCGAATGATCGCCTGAGCCTGGACCCTGCGCTACTCGCGCGTGGACACGCCGCCACCGTATGGCTGTTCATCGCGTTTCTCGCGGTCCTCATTGTCAGCGTCCGCAACGATAGGTCCGTTGGGGAGCACGATGAGGTCCGCAAGGCTTGGATCGTGTTGCTCGCGATCACGCTCTTACAGGGAGCCATCGGCTACACCCAGTACTTCACTGGGCTTCCGGAGTTGCTTGTCGGACTGCACATGTTCGGCATCGGCCTGCTAGTGGCGGCACATTCCGCGGTCAACTATTTGCTTCGAGGTAACAGCATAGCGTCCTCAAGGGCGTGATTTTAGGAGCGGATCCAAGGCGAATCGGCGGGACGCAGGGTGGTCCACTGCGCGCGCCGTGCGGCGTCAAGAGCGAAGCCGCCGACCAACAAGGTGGGGCATGCAACTGCGCCTGCAGAGATGGCCGCCAACACTTCGTCAAGCACAACCCAGTTACCTACCATGTCGGCTTCCTCATCCTCGCGCACGTGGCGCTCGCCAGAGGGGACCTCCGTCACGTCCCTCGCTAGGAAGATTCGTATCGCCTCAGCGCTGCCGCCGGGCGTGGTGTAAAAGTCAACCAACGTGTGCCACGTCGCAGCGCGCAGGTCCGCCTCTTCGTAAAGCTCGCGTGCAGCGGCCGCTTGGAGCGCTTCACCCTTGACGTCGAGCAGACCCGCAGGCGGCTCCCACAATTCACTACGGACCGGATGGCGGTACTGCCGGACGAGGTAAATCTGTCCGGCATCGTTCAACGCCATAATCGCGACCGCGCCTGGATGTGCGACGTAGTCGCGAGTGACCGTACCTTCACGCCCCAAGTCCACCGTGTCGGAGTCGACGTTCCACACTCGGCCTTTGAATACCGTCTGCGAGCCGCTGACGTTGCGCGGTGAGCGCACGTCCGCAAGCAGGCCGACGTGTATCGGCGCACTGGGAGGGTCGATCATTGCGCTTAAGCGCTCTGCTGAGAGGTGTCAGCGGACGACTCTGCCGCCGCGAGCTTGCGTTGCACCGCAGCAGCGATGAGGCCCGCGAAGAGCGGGTGCGCCTTTGTCGGACGAGAAAGGAACTCGGGGTGTGCCTGGGTAGACACGTAGTAGGGGTGCACGTCGCGCGGTAACTCGACGAACTCCACCAGTGAACTGTCGGGAGACTGCCCCGATACCACCAGTCCTGCATCCTCAAGTTGACCGCGGTAGTCGTTGTTCACCTCGTAGCGGTGACGGTGACGCTCCCCCACCGTGGTCGTGCCGTACGTTTGAGCGACGACCGAACCGGGGGTAAGCACGGCTGGATACTCGCCAAGGCGCATTGTGCCCCCAAAGTCGCCATCGCCATCGACGATGTGTAACTGCTCCTCCATGGTTGCGACCACGGGGTGCACTGCGTTGGGATCGAACTCGGTGCTAGACGCCCCCTCAAGACCCACGACGTTGCGTGCATACTCGATGACCATGCACTGCATGCCGAGGCAGATTCCCAGGGTCGGAACCTTGTTTTCGCGAGCCCAGCGAAGCGCACCAAGCTTTCCCTCGATACCGCGGACGCCAAATCCGCCCGGGACCAGCACTGCGTCGACGTCGCCAAGAGCCTCTTGAGCGCCCTCGGGCGTCGCGCACCTGTCTGAAGCAACCCAGCGGATGTTCACTCGTGAATCGTGGTGGAATCCCCCAGCACGCAGCGCTTCACTCACAGAGAGATACGCGTCGGGAAGGTCGATGTACTTACCGACCAACGCCACCGACACTTCGTGCTTGGGGTAGTGGACGCGGTGTAGCAGGTCCTCCCAAGGGCCCCACTCGACATCGTGGAAGGGAAGGTCGAGGCGGCGTACGACGTACGCGTCGAGTCCCTCCGAATGCAGCACCTTGGGAATGTCGTAAATACTTGGAGCGTCCTTGCACGTCACCACGGCCTGGTCATCAACGTCACACATCAGTGCGATCTTGTTTTTGACCGATTGCGGGATGTCCCGGTCGGATCGGCACACGATCGCATCGGGCTGAATACCGATGCTGCGTAGCGCAGCGACAGAGTGCTGGGTCGGCTTGGTCTTGAGTTCGCCTGACGGTCCGATGTACGGCACCAGCGAGATGTGCAAGAAGAACACGTGGTCGCGGCCCACTTCGTGACGCACCTGACGCGCGGCTTCGAGGAATGGTTGGGACTCGATGTCACCTACAGTTCCACCGACCTCAGTGATGATGACATCCACGTCGGGGCTAGCTTGCGCCCGCATACGACGCTTAATCTCGTCCGTGATGTGAGGGATGACCTGCACGGTGTCGCCCAGGTATTCCCCGCGCCGCTCTTTGGCGATGACCTGTGAGTACACCTGCCCAGTGGTCACGTTCGACGACGCGGCCAAATTGACGTCAAGGAAGCGCTCGTAGTGCCCAATGTCCAGGTCCATCTCCGCGCCATCATCAGTGACAAACACTTCACCGTGCTGGAAGGGGTTCATGGTCCCTGGATCAACGTTGAGATACGGATCCAGTTTTTGCATCGTCACGCGCAGTCCGCGCGACCGCAGAAGTCGCCCCAGGCTTGAGGCCGTTAGACCTTTCCCGAGGGAGGAAACTACGCCTCCGGTGACAAAGATGTGACGGGTTACATGGTCCGTTCCGGACGAAAATCGAGTTCTCTCCACGGGCTTCAACGCTATCACCGCGTGGCAGTCCGCGGGACCCGGCACACCCCAAAACGTCTCCCCCGCGCTCAAAACTCGCAAGAATTGACATCACGGGTTTGGCGTGGGTCGGGGCGCCCGCACCTAGCAACGAAGTCGACAGTTCCCGATGCTGCACAACGCTTGGTACTGCATCGGCTTGCGCGGCGCCGCGCAAGCCGGACGCTCACGATGGCGGTTTAAGAAGTCTGGGCGGGGGGTGGCGGAGCGGCGTCGCGACCCTCGCCCGGGCCGTAGTGACCCACCCATCCCGCAAACTGCTCTTGCAACGCCAGCGCGACGGAGACCTGACTGTACGGAGTGTTGATCCACGTCACGGTGGAGATTCGCGCGCCTAAGTCATCGGGATCTTTGATGATCGCGGATGCGAGGTCACCGTCCTGTTCGGGACCATTCGCTGCCACGATGGCGACGTCGTACTCCGCGAAGACCTGTGCGAGTGTCGTGCTGGACGTTGCTTGCAACTGAGTCGCGTCCTCAGGAGTCACGGCCTCCCCTGCGACCAGCGCGACGGCGTCTGCACCCTCTGTGCGGGTGCCCGACACGAGTTCAGCGTCCGCGAGGAGGGTCCACAACACTTCCGCACGATCCGCACCGACTTCGCCGTCAGGCCCGGTCACTCCCGTCTCGGAGTCGACTCCCTCGGGGAACCGATCCGGCATAAGTGCCTGTGCGAGGGCGTGGGCGAATACCTCGTCGACGCTCTCTGTTCCGTCCAGTCCAGCCACAGAGATGGCAAGTTGGGGCGCGAGCGCCGCGCGGAACGCGCTCTGGTTGGGGTCCGACCACGTGGGCTCGATTGCGACGGAAGCGCCGAGCTTTGCTCCCGCCTCCTGGAAACGCAACTCGATGGCGCCGAGGTCATCGGTATCCGCGGCATCGACGGCCACAGTCGCGACAACATGCCCGTCGAGAGCCCCGTTGAGAAGTCCGGGAGCGGTCGCATCGATATATGCCGCGCCATAGTCGTTGGCGATGTTCGCTTCCTCAGCAGAGCGCTCGGCCGCATCCACCTGGTCTTCGAGCGATTCCACTTGCGTCCCAAGTGAGCCGATCAGCGCCGTGCGCAATGGGCCGGATCCCAGCACAAGTCCTATCGCCATTGCAAACATCGCGACCACCACCGGAACGATCCAGGAGCGCCTATCGAGCATTACGACAGACCCAGCCACGTCGACACGGTTTGCCAAGCTTCTTCCAACCAGGATCGTCCGCCGGGCGTCGCAAAGAGGGCGAGGCCAAGCGCAACGAACCCGGCTGTCAGCAGACCAACGATCGTCCAACGCGAATATCGGTGGCGATAGACCTGCGCGAGAGTGCCTGCATCAACCAAGGACCCACCCGCCTGCAAGCGAGTGAGAAAGGTGCCCGCATTGTTCTCGCCGGCGCCCTGCAAATAGTCGAGGAGCTGCGTTTGCATTCCGACGGTGACAATCACCGAAGCACCTTGTGAATGTGCGAGCAGGACCGCGAGGTCGCCGCTCGCGAGTCCCACATCGGAAGTGGTGCGAGAGATGCCCAGCGCATCGGCGCGGGTCATCCCTGCGTCCTTCCCGCTGGCATCATGCACTACCACTGTGGTTGCTGCCTTCAGCGAGCGCTCGGACACAGATTCAACGTTGCCGATGATTACTGCGGCGGCGTACGCGTGCTCAAGTACAGCATCGGCCGACTCGCCAACGGCGATGATCACTGGCTTGCGCTCGCGCAGGTACGTGCGCAGGTCTCGCAGCTGCTTGGCATAAAGCATGCCGCCAGTCACGACCAAAACGTGGCGCCCCTTGAGGTTCACTCCGATCGCGGGCAGACCCGTGCCATCGAGTAGCAGCGCGGAGTCTCGCTCAACGTAGTCCATCGCATTCACTGTGAACGCGGCGAGTTGAATGTGCATGTTCTGTGCCGCGGAGTCAAGTGCGGCCGACAGCGCTTCGGCCGTCATCCGGGTGCCGGTCGCAACTACGTCGTCGCCGCGCAACACTCTGCCTCCGTCGACGCGAATGCGCGAAGAGTCGCGAATGTTCATCACGTCGGCTCCAGCGTTATCGATGAGCGGGATTGACCCGCGGGCCAGCACACCGGGGCCCCCATTGGGGTAGCGGCCTGAGATCGACTGCTGCGCGTTGATGACCGCAGACGGGCGGCACGCCGCGAGTTCCGACGCGGCCCGTTCGTCTAGGTCCAGGACATCGATAACCGCGATATCACCGCGCCGCAGGCGACGAGCAAGGGCAGTGATCGAGTGGTCAACACGGGCGGTACCCGTGAGCGAAAGGTCGCCCTCGACGGACTCCTGGCGACGAGAAAATCGGCTCATGGCATCATCGTGCCACGGCGGAGGCCTCCAACAGCTCAAGCGCGTGGGCGCGTGCCGTAGCCGAGTCCTCTTGGCCGGACAACAGGCGCGCGACCTCGGCGGTGCGAGCCTCGTCGCGTACCTCCAGAACCGCGGTAGATGTCGTCGTGCCATCCGTGCTCTTCGTGACAACAACGTGAGTGTCCGCGAACGCTGCGACCTGAGCTAGGTGGGTGACTACGATCACCTGATGCGTCTTGGCGAGCGCAGCAAGTCGATTGCCCACGGCGACAGCAGCGCGTCCGCCCACCCCAGCATCGACCTCGTCAAAGACGAAGGTGTGCCCAGGTGCGGCAGCACGATCCGCGAGCGATACCTCGATTGCAAGCATGATCCGTGACAGCTCGCCGCCCGATGCGGCCTCAGCGACGGGACGCGCAGCGGCGCCAGGGTGGGCGGCGAGCGTCATGACGACGGCGTCAGCACCCGCGGGGCCCGGCTCGGCCGGCGCAACGCTGACAGCGAACGACGCATCAGGCATTGCCAACTGAGCCAGCTCACCATTAACCGCATTTGCGAGGGACAACGCGGACTGCTCGCGGCCGTCTGTCACCTTTGCTGCAACGACCTCCAGCTCGTTGCGCGTCCGCTCCACATCTGCAGTGCGCCTTGCGAGGGTCTCGTCCCACGCGTCGTCATCTATGACGCGCTGACGAGCGTCTTGTGCATATTGCAACACTCCGGCGACGTCACGGCCTATCCGGCGACTCAGCCCTGCCACATCGCTGCGACGGCGGTTAAGGGCCTCGAGGCGGCCTGGATCCGCGTCGAGTGCATCGAGGTAGTGGTTAAGTTCGCTCGAGATATCAGCTGCGGCGTAGCTCATCTCCGCGAGTCGCTTCTCGTGCTCGGCAAGCGCGGGGTCATGGCGCGCGGCATCCCCCAGCGCCTTCCGAGCAGCCTCAATGGCGACAACCAGCGAAACATCGTCGTCGTTATCAATCGCCTGTTGCGCTCCCGCGACTCCTCGACGGACCGACTCGGAATTTTCAAGTACCAGCGACTCCGCAGAAAGCGCTTCGTCTTCCCCCAGTTGCGGGTTAACGGAGTCGATCGCCTCTAAGTCATCTCGAAGACGCGCAACGTCGGCGCGCGCCCGGTCAGCGCCCTCCCGCATGGCCGATAGGGCGTCGCGCGCGGCGCCCCAAGCGGCCCAAGCGGACCTGTACGTGCTCAGCGTGCCCTGATGCTCGGCGCCCGCGTATTCGTCGAGCGTCGCCCGCTGGTGTGCGGCAGAGCGCAGGCGCACCTGGTCGCTCTGTCCGTGGACCGTCACTAGGTCAGCCGCGATCTGCGCGAGCAGACTCTGCGGTGCAGTACGCCCAGCGACGATGGCCCGCGAGCGAGTCAGTGCGCCAACAGTTCGCCCGACCACGACAGTCCCGTCGTCATCGCGGCTCGCGCCCGCTTCCACCAGCGCACCGTGTGCTTCAGAGCCGTCAGGGACGTCGAGTACCGCTTGCGCGAGCGCCTCGTGCGCGCCAGTACGCACAGCCGCAGGCGTCGGCTTCCCGCCCAGGATCAGGCCAAGCCCCGTCAACACCATCGTCTTTCCGGCACCGGTCTCCCCCGTCAGTACGGTCAGCCCAGGGCCGAACGTCACACGGGCGGATTCGATGACTCCGAGGTTGTCGATGGAGAGTTCGTGGAGCACGTTCAGCCATCCTCGTCAGGCGGCGTGGTTGCCGGAGACGGCCTTTCGCCGCGCCAACCGTTGGTCGGCAGTGAGAACTTTTTCACTAGCCGCTCAGTAAACGGCGCGTCGTTCATGCGGGCGAGGAGCACCGTGGCGCTTCCCCGACGCACCTCAAGCCTGCCCCCGCGTGGCACATCGATCGCACGCGACCCATCCAGAATGACGTTTCCTGGAGAGGCGGTGCCCTCCATGACTTCGACCGCGAAGTACGAGTCGGGGCCGACGACTAGTGGCCTAGCGAAGAGCGCATGGGCCGACAGTGGCACAAAGAGCAGGGCGTCGACATTGGGCCACATGACAGGTCCCCCGGCAGAAAACGCGTGCGCGGTCGAACCGGTGGCGGTCGATACGATCACGCCGTCGCAACCGAACGTCGACAAGGGGCGGCCGTCGACTTCAACCGCAACTTCCAACATCGAGTGAAGATTGGTGCGCTCGAGGGTCGCCTCGTTGAGCGCCCAGCCCTCATGTCGAGTGCCGTCCGGGTCGATCACCGTCACCTGAAGCGTGCGTCGCTCCTCTACGTGATAATCGCCTGAAGCGAGCCGCTCAGCAGCGTGTGCGACATCGTCACGCTCGAGTTCCGCGAGGAATCCGACGCGACCAAGGTTGACCCCGAGCAACGGAATCTTGGTGCCATGAGTCAGGTTTGCCGCATGCAGCATCGTACCGTCGCCGCCTAAAATGATCGCGGCCTCAACTGGCTCACTCACACCCCGTTCAAAATCGAAGCAGGTCTCAATGCCCTCCGCATTAAGGACGCGCGCGACAACTTCCCCCGCCTCGACTGTCTCGGTCCGATGCGGATTCACCACAATAAGGATGCGGCGCGTCATCACTATCCCTTCGATACTTCACGTTCGATGGCCGCGGTCACGGCACTGTCATCCAGCACCGGGCGATTGATTCCGCCCCCCGCTTGGTCACTAGCCTGCCAGAGGTGCGAGCCCCACACGAAGAATTCCACATTCCCGTGCGGCCCAGGAAGCGCGCTACGAGATATGTGATGAATAGTGACATCAGAGTCCGACATTGCGCTTACTACGCTCGCGACCGCTAACGTGCGATCGGCGTGGCTAGTAACGACGCCGTGCTTACCTAACTTGCCCCGACCCACTTCGAACTGTGGCTTAACCATCAGCACAAGGTCAGAACCAGTTGCTACCGACCCCACAAGTGACGCGACCACCATCGTCAAAGAAATAAACGACAGATCCGCAACTACCAGGTCGGTATCTGCGCGCAAGCTCCCCGGCTCGAGGTCGCGCACGTTCACTCCCTCGACCACCGTGACACGGTCATCGTCACGCAATTCGGTCGCCAACTGACCATGACCCACATCTATGGCCGTGACGTGCATGACTGCGCGCTCAAGCAAAACCTGGGTGAATCCGCCCGTAGAGGCGCCAGCGTCAAGTGCGATGCGACCCGCCACGTTCAGTCCCAAAGGCGCACAGTCGTCGATCGCGCCGATCAGCTTGTGCGCAGCCCGCGAAACGTAGTGGTCCGGGGCCCCTGCCAACTCGATCGCGGCATCGTCCGCAATGGGTGATGAAGGTTTAGAGGCCGTCACACCATTGACCAAAATCGAGCCAGCTGCAATCAACGTCTGGGCGTGGTTACGCGAGCGTGCCAATCCTCGGGAGACGACCGCAAGGTCGAGGCGCATCGAAACTCTAGGAATCCTCGCGCAGGCGCGTCGACAGCGCGTCCTGCACCTTGTCGAAAAATTCGGCTTGCTCGTCGAGGTTGTCCGGCAGTTCAGTGACTGCCTTGAGTGCCTGAGTTACTTCGGTGGGGTATTCGACTTGGCCCAGCGTCTCGCGGGAATCATTGATTTCAGCCATGGTGTGAGGTTACTCCCAGGTGCGGCAAGGTCTCAACCACTACCTTGTTCCCAGCGTCGGCAGCAGCCCACGCAGCCACGCATGCAGCGCGCACACGATCAATCTCGGAGCCACCGTCGACGACCAAATAGCCTTCGGTGACACGGGCGCGGGCGTCACCGACGTGGCACCACGAGTCACTGACAACGGGTATGGGATGGACCTGTGCAAGGCACGAAAGATCCGCACCAATCAAACTCGGACGTTGGTCGGCCGGGGCCAAAAGCGCGTCACGTGCGTCATTGACGCCGGTCAGCACCATAAGACCTGGAATGTTGGCTGCGCGCGCACCTTTGAGGTCGGTATCAAGTCGATCGCCGATGGCGAGAGGATTCTTCGCTCCAGCACGCTTCGCGGCCATCAGGAACATCGTGGGCTCAGGCTTCCCAGCCGCCATGGGAGTTTTCCCGGTGGCGGAGGCCACGATGCCAACGAGTGCCCCGTTTCCCGGAGCTAGCCCACGGTTTGTAGGAAGCGTCATATCGAGGTTTGTGGCAAAGAATCGGGCTCCCGCGTTTATCGCGTACGTCGCCTCTGCGAATTGCTTCCACCCAATGTCCGGCCAATATCCCTGGATCACTGCGGCTGGAACGTCGTCAGCACTGTCAACGATTTCAAAGCCAGCGGCCGCGACAGCTGTGAGAAGTCCCTGCCCGCCGATCACTAGAACCTTGACACCAGCCGGCAAATTCTCAACCAACATGGCGGCACCCGCCTGTGCTGCGGTCATGACTTCCGACACCTCGGTTGGAATACCGAGCTCCGTCAAGTGGTCCGATACCTGCTCTGGCTCTCGACTGGCGTTGTTGGTCACAAAGATTAGGGAGAGCCCAGCCCTTCGCGCTGCTGCCAACGCCGGTGGCGCCGATGGGATTGCGTCGGGCCCTTTGTACGTCACTCCGTCAAGATCCACAAGGGCGACGTCATATTCCTCTTGGAGCGGGCGTGTCGTGCCGGTGAGGGTGGGGTTAGTCACGGGTGTTCTCCGGTGTTTCGGGGTCTTCGTTGGGTGGTGGTGTGTTGTTGGGGTCGGGTAGTTCTTCTGTGTCGTAGAGGAAGATTTCGTC
>Ga0307486_1000056_pt1 | contig 130015 bp, 113 predicted proteins | sample CBIW02metaG_FD_203663 | JGI IMG/M metagenome (GOLD analysis project Ga0307486, IMG submission 203663) | Sea-ice brine microbial communities from Beaufort Sea near Barrow, Alaska, United States - CBIW 0.2 | ecosystem: Environmental > Aquatic > Marine > Coastal | place: USA: Alaska | collected...
ATGCCGTCCCTCTGGGACTTAGAACAATAAATACCTAAATAACAGGGATTTATAAGGTTAAGCGAAAAGTATTTTAATAGAAAGTTTCCATTTAAATAAAACTAGAACCAAATTAACAATCGTTTAGTTCAATTAAAACCATAGATTTTAAATCTACCCACACAAAATCATATAGAACCGTTAAATTAAACTCTGAAAGCTTCTGTAGTTTTCCAATTTCAGTATTTGTTGAGTTTTTATAAATTTTCCACACCAATTCAGAGCAGTACATTTTATCATCAGACCATTCAAAGTGGATATCATAGGGCTTGCCTTCAAATTGTTTTCCGTATTCAATCATTTTCTTGATTGTGATTTCTGATAAAACTTCGTCTGAATTGATAAGTCTTTTAACAACATAATGGGCATTTTCTCCACGCTTAATCCAGTCATTTAATGGTGTGATTTGAACGGGTTGTATAGCTTCATAAACAATGAAATCACCATCAATTTCATAGATTATTCCCATGTGGCTGTATTTCGAGTTCGTTGCCAACTGAATAGCTTTACTCTGACTGGATTTAGAGATTTGAAAGATGATGTCACCATTTTTTAGGTTGCTTTCTTTAGCAGTTTTAGAAAATGTGTTCTCAAATCCATTTGGTATTGATTTTTTCTCTTCTATTTTTGAAGTCACCAAAATGTTACCACCCCAACCATACTCTGGACCTCTGCCAATAGTCATTAGAAAAATTAGATAAATACTGAAGGTAAATGCAGAAATTGACATTACTATTCTAACTGCTTTGGGAGCTTTTGCTTTTATGAGAAAATATCCGCAATATATAATCGTAATCGAATAAGTTAAGATATGAAAAAACCAATCTCCTAAGCCCAAGCCGAATCGAATTCTTCCTGATAGCAAAAGAGTAGATATAATTATTAAAATGGGTAATGGGAGGATTTCAATAGCTTTTTTCAAAATCTGACTAAATTTATTTTAATTGGTATTTGATTAAGTAAGGGAATAAATATATATTATTCAACAGTATATTTAAACTCCCATAAAGCTTTGTCTTCTCTGTTATTTGGATTGGTTCCTATAGTACCTACTACTGTATGAACGCCTTTTTCACCACCAACTTTTATAAATCCATAATCGTGTTTTATTACATTTGAATTGTTTCGTGTTGAATCATCAATCCAATATTCTATTTTTTGAATAGCTGTTGTATCGTAAGCAACTAGAAATATTGAAACCTCTAAAGAATCACCTTGCTTTATTTCGAAGCCATTTCCTTTTCTATCAATAGTAAGAGGCTCAACTTTATTAAAAGTATATTTATCAGTTCTCGAAAGTGTGAAAAATGTATTTAGTATTCCCTCTTGAACTGTTTTTATAGAATGGATTTTTTCAATTTCGCTTCTACTTTCTGATTCATTTGTTTTTAAACGCTTTAATTCTTCTAAATCATTAACGAATTTATGTTGAACGAGATCATCGATGCTGTTTTCTGTATAGTACATCCAGTGAGAAGTTCTTTGCAAAGATTCTTTTATACTTGTAATTTGATTATGAAAAGGTTCACCTGCGACAAAATTAACTTCTATTTCCTTGAAGTTTGAATTGATTTGTATAATCTCTTGAAATATTGAAGTATGCCTTGTACTAGAATATTCTGAATCAGTTTGATTTTTAAAAGTGGAGGAAACAAAATCTATTCGCTTGTTAAGTTGTTGGATATCTCTTGACAAATAATCGTCATTTTGATTTTGATTCAAGCAACTTGAAAAAGTTATTCCAATGATTACAATTATAATAAGTCTCATAATTAAAGTAATTTTTTAAATGTGTTAGTGATATCGTGAAGTTAAATAGATTTTTCTTTTATCTCATTAGCTTTTGAATATGCTTTTTCGCTACAATCAAATCAGGAGTATTCATTTTTATTTTATCAAATTCTCCTTTTGAAAAATGTTCAGCAATATCTTTAATTGAAAATTCCATAATGTTCAATCTTTACTCAACTCTATCAATTTTAAAACAGTTTTCCAATTCCTCGTCGTCGCCCCAACTTTCAATGTCTTCTCAAAAAAGTTATTGGTCAATTTCGATTCATGATATTTCCCTTCACAATATATAAAAACATTCATTTCTTTTACCACAAATAAATCAGGAGTATAATCAATTGACTGAATCAAATCTAAATCACTTTTCAACGGCTTTTGCTTTAAAAAAGTTAGGTGTAAATTATTTACATCAGCCTCTGAATCGTAGAATGGATTAGATTTTATAGATTTCTCTAATTCTTTCGCTTTTCTAATAATTACAGGAACAACAAACCCAAACTTTTCAAGAATAGCAGATTCAATTAGATTAGATAATTCTATAGGATCAAGGCTTGATTCAAAAATCACATTTCCACTTTGAATGTAAGTGATCGCATCAGGAATTCCCAAATCATGAAACATAGACTTTAAATCATTCATCAAAATTTTTCGATTTCCGCCAACGTTTATTCCTCTTAGAATTACAATTGTCTTTTCCATTATTTTTGGTATAACTTTTCGATTATTGAATAATTTCCATTCAGAAAATGTTCTAAGTATTTAATTGATTCGTCTAGCGTAAAAGGCCATACATCATCTACTTCCATTCTTTCAGTTTGTCCCAATAATCCAAAAAGTATTTTCACTTTCTTAGGTCTATTAAACCACAATGCAAAGCTAATTTCTCCATCGATTAAATCTGCTGTTAGGGTTAAGGAATACTTAGAAGTGGTATTTATAAATTCCAATGATGGACTATAAAAAATCTGTTCTTCAAGTAGACTGAAGCATAAGTCAATTTGTTCTTTCCAATGATATTTTTTAGCTAAATCAATAACTTGTTGATTATTCAATACCTCTGAGGGATATTCTATTGCTTGTTTATCTGGATGACAAATGGTGTATTTGAAAGACATAAGTTTTTTTAATTGGTGTTGATTAAATATCAATCACCTATGTAGTTAGTTCAAACTTATTCTTTTCAAATGTTTTATCCTATTGAATCTCTACTATTTTCTAATCTATAAAATAATGTTTTTAAGATTTACTTTCAGTTATCATTTCATCAATAGCATTCCAAAGTGAAATCCTTTGTTTTATAGATTGCTTTGCAATTTCAAGTGTTTCACTCCATTTATTTTCATCAGATGCACATAATTCTGATATCATTTTATGTGAAGCAGGCCCATGTCCATCGCCATCTAAATCTATATGTCGTTGAAGGTAGTAAGTCAGTTTATTATAAGATTTGTTTTCAGCATTTCCTTTTTGTAAAATAGCAATAAACATTTCAGGGATTATTCCCTCTCTGCTAAATGTAAAAGCTAAGGCTATGACGTGAGGTTTGTTAGTCGCAATAATTTCAAATGAAAAACGCACAAAATCTGCAACTCTTTTGTTAATTTTAATCGAATTTAAAGACTGTTCAACTGAATTACCCGCTTGAATTTTATCTATAAACTGATTTATCAAAGTTGTGTTTGCACCGATTTGTTTCATCGCGTCAAGGTACATTTCGAAATGGCTTTTAGGTTCACCTAATTCATTGACATCACTTTCTTCCTCAAAAACTATTTCATTTATAAATCTACAAACAGTCGCATTTTTTACTGGAACCCAAGGCACTTCAATATTCGTTAAACTCCTTTGAAGTGATTTTAATAAAGACATGAAATCCCATACTGCAAAGACATGGCTCTCCATGAAAATCTTGACATCAGAGATCTCTTCTAGATTATCATAAAGTTTGTGGTTCTTTAATTCAATTATCAAATCAGAGATTTCTGCTTCTATCTTTCTAATTTTTCCCACAACAAATCAATTTTAATAAATACAATATAAACGATAAAAAATAAAGAGTTAATTTGTTTTAAAAAACAGATATCTTAGAAGTTAAAGACTTAACCAAGCAAATTATAATAGTTCATAAATGGATTTTTCAAGAACAATTACTTTGCACTTGTTAATTATCAATACTCAAGAAATCATCATTCAAATCAAAAAGCAATTCTAATCCATTGTCCAATTCAACTTCCTGTGTTCTTCGCTCGAGTTCCCACTCTATTATTGAATTGTCAGGAAAATAGGCCGCCACAAAAGCAATAATCTTTTCAGGAATAACGGAGTCAGGTAATTTTGAATTTGCTTCAATTTCAATTATTTCTCCTCTTTTATTGAATTCTAAATTGATTTTCCCATCTAAAAATACGTCGTAAGTTCTATTAAAAATATCTTTGCTTTTCACGGCTTTTTTGATTGTGTATGCAGGGAAGTGAATTTTAACATAATCTTTGATAATCTGCGGAAGCGTATCAACAAAGACGATCTTATCTTTTTTAGATCTTGCTATGATGATCCCTATTGCAGTGGTAATAATTGCGTTTCCTATAAGTTTTCTAGAATTCATAACTGTTTTTTATAAATTAAATGTTCTATGAAAGTTAAGAATAAAATGGCATATTTCAATTTGTTTTAACAGTCTTTTGGTTTTGATCCGCTAATCGAAAATCATGTAAGCAGTTTGAAAACGATTTGACTTCTTTCTAATCAATTAGATTTTGAATTTTGCTTATTGAACTCAATTTAAAGCTAAGTGTCGTTTCCATAATTCCAATAAACAAATACAACACTTGTAAGAAGTGCACTAAGCCTATGAAGTAGACTTGAACGAGCATCCATAAAATAAGAAAGATTCCTAACGTAATTCCTATGGCTGGAACATATTTGTTTTTAGAGAAAGTTAAAAAAGACGCAATAGATTGTGTAGACCATTCACAACAAGCAAGAATATTCCAGGGATTAGGAAATCATTAAAAGGTGTGTCTTTAAAAATATCAGTAGACATTCCAATTGTAAATCCATTAGGTTCTAAAATCATCGTTAAACCAGCTGGAATTGCTCCAATCGCGACAAATAATTGAGTAAACCCTAATACTCTCCTAATGTTGATGTCCATGGAATAAATAGTAAGAAAAGAAATAGGTTAATTTTTTTAGTTTGACTTTATTTTAAAAGATGGGTTAGAAGATGCTAAGTGAAAATAAATGAGGTAACTCAATAAGCTACCTCATTTATGGAATATATAAAAGATGTTTAGTACACTATTTCAACAGATTCACATGAGTTTGCCTCAAAGTTTAAAATACCTCCAGCAACTGTAAAACCAAGATCATCTTCAACAGTATACGTATAAGTTTTGTTTTTGGCAGATCCCAAATCTTTGGTAATCGTGATTGAACCATTAGCTCCACATGCTGGTGCGGAAGCCCAATAAACAGAAGCAGAAGTTGAACCTACAAGCTTAGAATCTACATAGAACTTCAACGTTGAAACTCCTTCAAGCATTAATTCTTGAGATGTATCTTCACCATACCAAATAACTGCTTCACCTTCATATTTACAAGAACCATCGTCTTTTTTTGCATCAGCGCTATAGTTTACGCTAGATGAATCTATACAACCTTCTTTTTTGCAGCTTGAAAGAACTGAAGTTCCAGCCAATGCTACGCTAATGATTAAAAATTTTAACACATTCATATTTTATTAAATTAAGATCTTTCCTACTCGTAAGGCTTTTCAGTATCGCCCCGTTTTTGAAATGGTTTCTGGCTCCATTTGTATAAAGTGTTTTTTAAGAATTTCCTAAAATAAATGTAATACTAACCTTTGTGTTTTAGAACGATATAATCAAATTGATGCGCTTTAAAAACGCTAATAAACAGAGCTTTATAGAGCTATTGTAAAGTGAAATGTAGATTTCATTTGCTTTATGTTTCAATAATTAGTCATAACAAAATTAATAATTTTCAGCATTTAGCCAAATTTCGTGGTGAATTTGTTGGTCTCAGAAATAGTTAAAACTATGCATTTAGTAAATGCTTCTTCAGCTTCCAAAAGTTTTAAATCAAACAATGGATTTTAGGCAAAAGACAAAAATATATAATGTCTAATTTCTAAAATCTAGTATCTAAATATCTAGATTGGTGTAGAATTTCATTCTCATTTGAACCTATTGTACTTTCGTCACTAGTGGTTCAGTTTATGCCTTAATACTTCTCTCTTCGTTAATAACGATGTCGCGTAATGATACATGAGGAAGCTCAGTACATCTTGATGTTTTGAAAGCTCTGATAAATTTTAAATGCAAGTAAGCCGATGTTATAGGCGAATTCTTTTATATGTTTCCATTTCACAATCTGTTACAACGTCATCTCTAAATCCGGGTGAATTAAGTAAGGTTTTGATGTGCTGTTAACAGTCCCGAGAATTAGAATTCTTCCTGGATATTAATGTTTTTGAATTGGATTTTAAAGAGTTAACGACTAGACTTTCTTTCTCTTAGCTGAAGGCTTTAATCAAAATTAACGCAGTATTGTCATTATGAATTTTGGTGTGGCGCTGCAACAAAATAATACTCTTCACCTGTATTAAAGCAATTTTCAAACTCTTTTGCACCCATTGAACTATTGTTTTTAATAAATGATTGTAGGGTAAATATCTTCAAGCCTATTTCTTTTGTGATGAAATCGTAAATATCTTCTGGCTTGGTTCCGTAAAATTCACTTGCACCTCTTCCACATTCAAATAGAACAATCGGTTTGTCTTTATTTATTATTTTTTGTGCTCCTTTCAATACACCAAATTCTCCTCCTTCAACATCAATTTTTATAAAGTCAATTTTTTCTTTTAATGATATCACATCATCCAGTTTTTTCATCTCAACTTCTATTTCTTCAATCTCTGGATTCTTTATCGCATATTTTCTTTGCTTGATTCCGCTATATGCAGGGGCATTTTTAACCAATTGGAAAGTGGTTTTTCCATTGGTGTCAGAAAGTGCAAAAGGATAAATTTTGGCTTTGTCTTCAAACTTCTCCTTTATTTCATTAAATAAATAAGGAATAGGTTCAAAAGCATAATGTTTTCCTTTTGGAGAGAATTTAATCATTAAACTGAGGATTTCACCTTTATGACAACCAATATCTACACAGTTTGAATCGTTCTTGATGTGCTTTTTCATGATAGCTTTTGTGAGTCTATCGTATTTTAGATTTTTAGTTAAATCAATATGCGAAAAGATCAAAGCTTCTCTAATAAAATCCTTTATAGTCATTTAATTAATCCTTAATTAATATTTAAAATTTACCAGAAATATTATTCCTGAGAAAAAAGAATTGCAAAATAAACACCATTTTTCTAATCCATGACATTAATTATCACTTCTTTTTAATTAATAGCTTTTCATTAATTGATTTCCGACCATCTACCAGTTATATTGGTCAACGATTATAGCCTATCTTTAAATATATTCTCAACAAATCCCATCATATCCCCATTTATGTTTCGACTAACTCTATTCCAATGGAAATTCTTATGCTGTGCTTAAAAAAATTAACAGTATTGTATTGCTGATGGCTGGATTGACGCATAAATTCAAATGCCAGTAAAACTTTTTGTTGGAGATATTAAGCCTACTTTTATCATTGCTTTTTAAGATGAACTTTGAAGCTCTCTTCAGTCGGTGAACCTTAGGAAAACTATATTTTATTGATGTTTCTAATATTAATTTAGAGCTAAGAAATACTAAAAGGTTGCAATTAATTTAGGTCCACTTTTAAATAGATGGGGATCAAATTAGCTATTTACTTAATGCCTTAATAATTCTCTCTTCATTAATAACGATGTCGCGGAATAATACATGAGGAAACTCAGTATATTTTGATGTTTTGAAAGCTTCTGAAATATTTAAAAGAGTGGAGGCCGTTATTAGTGACAAATTCATTTCCGTATCCATTTCACAATCTGTTACAAAGTCATCACTAAATTCAGGTGCAATAAGTAGGATTTTTACAATTCGTAAGTTACTTTTTAAGGCAACATTTTGATATGATTTTAATTGCCTTGAAACTGAACTGAATTTATTATAACCTCTTTCTTTACTGGTTTTACATTCAATTATTATTATCTCATCATTCCCTAAATTTATGAGTAAATCCATTAAATCATTTTTGGTATTTAATTGATTTTTTAATGTATCATCGAGATTAAATCCTAAATCTTTAAAGATAACTTTTGTGAGTTCTTCAAATTTAATCCCTAACTCACTTTCTTTAACTATAATACCATTTTCTTTCAGAATATTTAAGTTCCTATAGGCTACATTCTCATAATTTTCCAGATATAGATTCTCAACATCTTTATAATGATCTAAAATATTTAAGATGTTGTCTCCTCTTTGTCTTACTCCGTATTCTTTTATAAAACTGTTTAAGTCATTTTTTTCTATTAAGTCTAAAATGTCTCGTGGTTTGATGTTGTAATCAAGTAAAAAGTCTGCTTTTAATACATATTCCTCCTGTAACTCAAACTGAGTTCTGATTTGTTGGTTTAAACCGGTAAGAGTTTCATTCAGTTCTGTCAATAGTTTGTCATATCCATCTATTGAAATTCCTACTTTCTCATCACGTTCAACATTTTCAAAATGTTCAATTAAACTATTTATCTTCTCATCTAGTGTACTGCCTTTCAAAGTGCTTATATTTAAGCCTTTTTCGCAAAGTTCGTTTAAAGTTTTTTTCTTTTCTGTCAAGTTACTTCCCATTTTATAAATATTATTTAGGAGTAAATTTGTAAAAGGAACACCACCATTAATTATTTTTTCAATTTTTTCAGAGTATGATTTTTTTCTGTCGATGTTATGCTCTTTAGCAATTTGGTTAATGATTGGCTCTTTTAGTAGAATGAGAGTTCGACGATAAAATTTTTGAGCCACCTCTTTCTCACGAACTTTTCTTAATATTCTTACCATTTCGTCTGCAACATAAATAGTGTTCTCTTTAGTTGAATAGAATATTACACCAATATTTTTCAAGCTCTTTATCACCTCTTGAATATCGATTTTCTGAATAGGTAATATTGAATAGTTTATCAGTTTAATCTCCTCCTGTGAAAGTCCAAGGTGTTTTGATAAAGTCAATATTATTGATAATTCATCTGATGTTATTTTAGCATCTCTATTATTAATTTTGTCATTATTGTAGGCTGTATGTAAACACGCTTTATATATTTTATAGTCTCTTTTTCTCGAGATACTTAGCTCTGATTTTTCATCTTCAAAATCAGTGTTTAAATCTTTTAAATTTGATTTTAAATTTTTCAATTCGTCATCATATAGTCTTGAAAACCAATCTTGTTTCATAATACAATTACCATCGCGGATTATTATATCTATTAAGACGTCTAGTTGATTTGTAATTTCTTGAAACTCACATTTTATATATTCTTGAAATTCAGAAGATATTAAAGAGAATATTTTTGAAATATTTTGATTATCAACTGATTTTAGTCCTTTATCTGAGGAGCTCAATATACTGTTGATTTCTTTAAGGTTTTTAGGGTTTTTTGATATGATATTATCAATTATTTTTATGAATGAATTCTTTTCTAAAGAACCAAGTTTATCTAATATTTTTTCTAATTTCATGATTATAAGTGTTTAAAGGTTTTTTTTGAGTATATATAGTGTTGAAAATACATGTTCATTTACTTTCAAAAATAGCAACTTTTCTTAATCCTTAAAGTTTAATATGATTTAAAGTTTGGATTCCAAACTGTTTATTTCATTTCCCATCTTCTTCTAAATACAAACCAACCCACGAAAAAATCAATATCTTTGCACTCTTTTTTTAAACGGTAGTAGTAGAGATGAACAAAGGATTAATTGCATTAGCATTTGGAGGTTTGGCAATGGGGATGACCGAATTCAATATGATGGGTTTGCTCATGAATATTGCAGATGACATCAACATCAGTATTCCAAAAGCGAGTAACTTGATCGGACTTTATGCTCTAGGAGTGGTGGTTGGTGCTCCAATTTTAGTTATTACCACAGCAAATATGCGCCCTAAAAAAGTACTTTTCTTCTTAATGTTATTGTTTTTCTTATTCAACGGGATTTTTTCAATTGCACCTAATGAATGGAGTTTATACATTTCTCGTTTTGTTTCTGGTTTGCCGCACGGAGCTTTTTTTGGAGTAGCTTCAGTGGTTGCTGCAAAGCTCGCTAAACCAGGGAAAGAAGCTCAGGCAATTTCAATTATGTTTACCGGGATGACCTTGGCTAACTTGGCGGGAATTCCTCTTGGAACTTATGTCGGTCAGCACTTTTCTTGGAGAATTACTTACGGTGTAATCAGTTGTTTGGGTTTGGTGACTGCACTAACCATCTATTTTTGGCTTCCTGAAATTGAAAAACCTAAAGTTAATATGCGCAAGCAAATGAATTATTTTTCTAGAAAAGAAGCTTGGCTAATTATTTCTGTTATTTCAATTGGTACAGGTGGATTATTTGCATGGATCAGCTATATCGGACCATTGGTGACTAAAGTTTCTGGGTTGGATGAAACCCGCGTTCCAATAATTATGTTTTTAGTGGGCTTAGGAATGTTTATCGGAAATCTTATTGGTGGAAAATTGGCCGATACTGTAATTCCTACCAAAGCCGCAATGTTCTCATTTATGGCCATGGCAGTATGCTTAGTTTTCGGGTATTTTGTATCTCACATAGAATGGGCTGCTTATCCAATGGCTTTCTTAACTGGAGGAATTGCCTTTAGTATTGGTTCTAGCTTGCAAATGATGCTTATCAATAGTGCTGAAGGTGCAGAAACGCTAGCTGCCTCTGCCGGACAAGGTGCTTTTAATATCGGGAATAGTCTAGGTGCTTATCTAGGTGCTATTCCAATCGGATTAGGTTATGCGTTCAATACGCCATTACTTGTTGGAGCTGGCTTGGCAAGTATAGGTAGTGTTTTAGCGTTCTTTTATCTAGTGAATTTCCGTTTGCGCGCTATTGGTAAGTCGAGTAGGTAAATCATAGTTCCTACTAGCGTCTTGATTCAGAAAATTTTACGAGTGATTTAAAAGTGTTATCTATTTGTGATTTCAATTAGAATTGTACCTCTTTATTTGTAAAGGAAACATGATTGAAAAGTATTTTTTTAATCTTCTAAATCTTTTTGATCCGTGTGAAAAGTAGTGAACGCATTAATTAAGTAAACGTTAAGCATTTTGTTACCATAGTGATTTAGGTCTAAATCTAAATATTAGAATCCATTGAATAGAAATACTCTTTTTGAAATACTATTATCTGTTTGTTTTGTCATTAAAATTAATACAATTATGACTTGGCCTTTTTCTTATTTTCATCAAGTTTGTTGAAACCAATTGTGTAAAGGAAAAATAAAACTGCAGATGTAAATGCAATGATGAAAATTGGAGTTTCTAAAATCAATCCTGATGGAGTGATAAGATAAGTGCTGATAATTGGAAGCATACTGTAGATTAAGTAAAAACATAATCCTATTTTAAATCCGAAGAACATAAGGAAAACACTTATCAATCCAATTCCAAGCGTAGCCACTAATGATACATTTGATAAATAAAATATTTCATTATTAATGTATCTAGAGTTTTCTACAATTAGTTGTGTCTCTTGCATGAATTCATTGCTTGCACCCTGGTTTACCAAAACTTGAGTATTACCATATAGTTTAGACATTTCTTGCTCCAATTGAACCTCTGTCATTGGTCCATCTATTAATCTTTGTGTAACTGCTGATAATGTCGAAAGAATAAAAATAGAACTCAATAAAAGTAAAAAGCTCAATAGTTTTGGTCTTTTAGTAGTGCTTAAAGAAGTGTAATCTTCAACATATGTTTCGTTTGAGTAATCCATAATAGTGTATTTTAAATTAAAAGTATTTCTTATTTGTAAAGTAATGGTGATGAATAATTCACTTATTACTTGTGCTAAAGTATTCGTTTTTTCTTGATGGCGAAAAAGTTTTAGACGAATAGCTTGGAATTCTTAAATGTGTTTTGAGAAGGTTTCTGTCTTTTTATAGATTTATCGAAATTATCACATTGTTAAGCTTAAAATAATGCTTAATCATCTAAGAAAACAAGCGCCAAATAGTAGTTAGATTTCTTTGGTGAGATTCGACTAAAATATGTTGAATAAGCGATATTAAGCGTTTTTAGAAGTTTTTAAGAGCTCATTTTCTCCATTTATAAGTATTCTTTTGTCGAAATGAAACTATTCCTACCTCATAACGTATACTGCTTGATTTTTTTAAAAATAATTAGCTTATTCCTTGTTATAGTATTAAAGTGTCAGGCTAAAACTCACATTAAAACTTCATTGTTTTGTAAAAATAAATTTCTGTCATTACTTTAGTCATATCCGTAAGAAATTTCTCAATTCCATGATTTTTTAGCTCAACTATCGAACTTTAAATAACAGGGGTCTCAGTTTTTGTATGAGCGTTTAAAAAAGATCAGGCAACAAGTCTGCCGTTTTGATCATAAAGAGATCGTCATTAAAAGGCAGTTTAAAAATCTTTTAAATCATTACAATCCGCGTGAAAAACATTTGTTACACGAATGCAGTAGGAGCAAAGCGTTTTATAGTGTTAAAGGAATAGATCTGATTTTCATAAACCGTGTACTAAAAAGACACAGTTTGAAACTAGATAAGCATAAGCACCTGTTTTGAATTCGAAATAAATAAACCTCCACCTTAATAGTATTTTGATTCAGATACCTTACGAGAGATTTTATATTTGCTATCTATCTGTGTATCCAATTAGAACTGTACCTTCTTCATTTGTGACGATATTGTCATCAAAAGGCAGTTTAAAAATCTTTTAAATCATTACAATCTGCGTGAAAATATTTGATACACGAATACAGTAGGAGTAAAGCGTTTTATAGTGTTAAAGGAATAGATTTTATTTTCATAAACAGTTTACTAAAAATACACTGTTTGAAACTAGATAAACATAAGCACCTGTTTTGAATTCGAAATAAATAAACCTCTACCTTAATAGTGTTTTGATTCAGGTACCTCACGAGAGATTTTATATTTGCTATCTATCTGTGTATCCAATTAGAACTGTACCTTCTTCATTTGTGACGAAATCATCATTAAAAGACAGTTCAGAGATCTTTTAAATCATTACAATCTGCGTGAAAAACATTTGATCCACTAATACAGTAGGAGTAAAGCGTGTTATTATCCCAAAAAAACAGATCTAATTAAAAAGCGATATTAAGACTTGTTTTTTTTCTTCGCTACATCAAGTTTATGGAAACCAATTGTGTAAAGGAAAAATAAAACTGCAGATGTAAATGCAATGATGAAAATTGGAGTTTCTAAAATCAAGCCTGATGGAGTAATAAGATAAGTGCTGATAATTGGAAGCATACTGTAGATTAAGTAAAAACATAATCCTATTTTAAATCCGAAGAACATAAGGAAAACACTTATCAATCCAATTCCAAGCGTAGCAAGTAATGATACATTTGATAAATAAAATATTTCATTATTAATATATCTAGAGTTTTCTACAATTAGTTGTGTCTCTTCCATGAACTCATTACTAGCACCTTGGTTTACCAAAATTTGAGTATTCCCATAAAGTTCAGACATTTGTTGTTCCAATTGAACTTGTGTCATTGGACCATCAATTAGTTTTTGTGTAACCGCTGTTAATGTTGAAAGAATAAATATAGAACTCAATAGAAGTAAAAAGCTTAATAATTTTGGTCTTTTAGTCGTACTTAAAGAAGTATAATCTTCAACATATGTTTCGTTTGAGTAGTTCATAATAGTGTATTTTAAATTGTCTGTAGTTTCGATATTTTTCACGGTATTTACATGAAAATATCACTTGTTACTTAAACTAATGTACAATGTTTTTTCTAATGATAGCAATGTTTTAGACGAATAGCTTGGAATTCTCAAAAATTCGTTATTCGATATTCTGCTGTTTTCGTGGGTCTGTCGCTTTTATATTATCGTTAAGCATTGAAAACGCCTTAATCGTCTAAAATAAATATTTTCATAAAAAAGTTGATTTTATAGCAGAGATTCGACCAAGCTTTTCTAAAAACAAGATATAACGGGTTTCTTAGGTGATTTTACTGAGTTTAAAACCTCTTTTTTATGAGTAAAATGATGCTCTTTTGTCGTAATGAAACTTTTCTTGTCTCAAATCATTTTATTAATTGGGTTTTTCAAAAACCATATACATGAGAGGACATATTATATTCCTAAGTAATTTCTACTTCATGTACTTTAACTTCGAACCATATAGGAAAGCAAATAACGCAGCAAATATTAACATGAGAACAATTGAAGCTGTAAGTATAAATTTTTGTGGTAAAGTGATATAGGTCGTAATAATTGGAAATAGACTGTAGAATAGGTAAACATGAAATCCAGTCTTTTTCAATTGAAACATCAATACAATACTAATTGCTCCAATAATAAGCTCAAGTAGTCTAAGGTTATTGGTCAAATAAAAAGCTTCATTATTGATATAAAAAGAAGATTCAATCATTACTTCAGCCATATCCGTTAAGCCTTCACCAATTCCTTGGTCCTTCAATTCAACAATCGAACTATAAAATTCAGCAGTATCAGTCTCCATTTGAACTTCCGTTCGCGGTCCATCTGAAAGAGATTGAAGTGTGGCAGAAAAGCTCATCACAATATAAATGGAACTTAGTATTAAGAGAACATTAAGCGATCGTGGACGTTTTCCATCTGTGTTTGAAAGCTCTGAATCAATTAAATTTTCTTGTTGGTTATTCATACTAAAGAATTATTTTCTTTTTTGATATGCGTTTTACTCGTTCTTAAATAAGCAGACATGTATTCATCTTCATTGATAAAAGGAATATTTTTTCTAAACTTCTTGTGAATATCTTGTAATAATGGGCTTGTTTTTTCAACTCCTTTAAATTCTAAACCTTGTGCGCCAGCCATTAATTCAATTCCTAAAATCTGCCAAACATTCTCTACAACTCGGTGAAGTTTTGTCGCAGCATTGGCTCCCATACTTACGTGGTCTTCTTGTCCATTCGATGAATCTATTGAATCCACAGAAGCTGGCGTACACAATTGTTTGTTCTGACTCACAATCGAAGCAGCTGTATATTGCGCAATCATAAATCCGCTGTTCAATCCTGGTTTGGCAACTAGAAATGCCGGCAAACCTCGCATTCCGCCCATTAATTTATATATTCTTCTCTCAGAAATACTTCCTAATTCAGCCAAAGCAATCGCTAAGAAGTCGAGTGCTAAAGCCAAGGGTTGACCATGGAAGTTTCCTGCCGAAACAATTAAATCTTCATCTGGAAAAATTGTTGGATTGTCGGTTACCGCATTAATTTCTCTTGTCACTACTTGTTCTACGTGATCTAAAGTGTCCCAACTCGCTCCGTGAACTTGTGGTACACATCTAAAACTATATGGATCTTGAACATGTACTTTCTCTTGACTTACAAACTTACTTCCAATCAAGTTTTTAGAAATCGCAGCAGCTGCCTTTATTTGACCAGCTTGATTTCTTATTTTATTCACAGAAGGAGTAAATGGATCAATTCTTCCATCATAAGCTTCCAACGACATCGCAACATTAATGTTTGCTTGTTTCAAGATGTTTTTCCCTTCATAAACACAATGTGCCAAATATGCACTCATAAATTGTGTTCCGTTCAATAATGCCAATCCTTCTTTTGATCTCAAATGAGCAGGGGAGCGGTCCAATGATTTTAAAACATCTGCCGTATCACATTTCTTTCCTTTATAAACTACCTCACCTTCACCAAACAATGTCAATGCGATGTGCGCCAATGGTGATAAATCTCCAGAAGCACCCAAACTTCCTTGCTCATAAACAACAGGAATAATATCGTTATTGTAAAAGAAAATCAATTGTTCAACCGTCTCTACTTGCACACCAGAATGACCATAATGCAATCCAATCGCTTTAAATAAAAGCATTGTTTTTACAATCGAAGAAGGAACTTCAGCTCCCGTTCCACATGCATGCGAGCGCACCAAGTTAACTTGCAACTTCGCTAAATCTTCACGTGAAATAGATTGGTCATACAAAGATCCAAATCCGGTGTTGATTCCGTAAATGTTTCCTTCCGTGTTTTCCATCTTGTTATCTAGATAATCACGGCATTTTATGATCGCTTTTCGACCATTTTCGCCTAATTCTAGTTTGTTTCCTGATGCAATAAATTGAAATAACTCATCAATTTCAAATTGCTGATGATCTAAGACTAATGTTTTCATTATGAACAATATTTTTCTGTGAATGCTTTAACGGACATCGTTTCTTGATCTCCAGATTTCATTTCTTTTAATGTGATTTCATTATTTGCTAATTCGCTTTCGCCAACAATAACTGCATATTTTGCATTTCTGTCGTCTGCATACTTAAACTGTTTTTTCAGTTTTGAATCGTCAGGATAAAGCTCAGCCGTAACATTGTTGTTTCTCAAAGCCTGTAAAATTGGCAATGAATATTCAACTTCTTTTTCTCCAAAGTTGATGAATAAGAATTCAAGCGTTTGATTAATGTCTTTAGGGAATAATTCTAATTCTGTCAAAACATCATAAATTCGGTCTGCTCCAAAGGAAATTCCTACTCCAGAAAGATCTTTCATTCCAAAAAGTCCTGTTAAATCATCATATCGACCACCTCCACAAATAGAACCCATATTTACGCCATTCGCTTTTACTTCAAAAATAGCGCCTGTGTAATAGTTCAATCCACGTGCAAGTGTAACATCGAATTCTAATTTGGCGTTGCGCAATCCTAAAATTTCAGTTTTCTTAAATACGTATTCCAATTCTTCAATTCCCTTCATTCCGATTTCACTCTCAGCAAGAAATTCACGCATGAAGGCTAACATTTTCTCAGTATCACCTTTCAAACTAAACAGAGGACGAATCATCGCAATTGCTTTCTCGCTAACTCCTTTTTCCGTCAATTCTTTCACCACACCATCTTCACCAATTTTATCTAGTTTATCGATGGCAACAGTAATGTCAATAATTTTGTCTTTTTCTTTCGTTACTTCAGCAATTCCAGAAAGTATTTTTCTATTGTTGATCTGAACCGTAAAATCTGGAACTTTCAAAGCCGAAAGTACTTCATCAAAAATCTGTATAAAATCAACTTCAAATAGGAGGGAGTCACTTCCTACCACATCGGCATCACACTGATAAAATTCTTGGTAACGCCCTTTTTGCGGACGATCAGCTCTCCAAACCGGCTGAATTTGGTATCTTTTAAACGGGAAAGTCAAATCATTTTGGTGCTGAACAACAAAGCGAGCGAAAGGAACCGTTAGGTCATAACGCAAGGCTTTTTCAGAAAGTGAATTCGCAAATTTCGGCAAGTTTCCTTCTTCAAGGGCTTTTAAATCTGCTTTTTTAACTTTATCACCAGAGTTCAATATTCTAAAAATCAAGCGGTCACCCTCCTCACCATATTTCCCCATCAAAGTCGATGAAAGTTCAAAAGAAGGAGTCTCAATAGGAGCAAAAGCATATTTTTTAAACACCGTTTTTATCGTGTCATAAATATAGTTTCTTCTGTTCACCTGAAAAGGAAGAAAATCACGTGTCCCTTTTGGAGTACTTGGTTTTTGTGCCATTTTTGAAATATTTTAAACAAAAATAGAAAATTTCTACGCTTAATATGAAGTGTAGCTGAATATCTTTCTTTTGGGCGTGCCCCAGTCAATTTTCCGGCTCTACTTTTAAAAATAATTTATTGAAAAGAACCGGAAAATTAACTGCGTCGGGCTTTCCACTATATCTTTTTATTACCGCGAGTTTTCACTCGTGGTAATAAAAAGGATGCCGTTACTATCCCTCACGCAAAACCAAATAATAACTTCGGAATTAACTTTTTTCCATGTAAAATAAACCAGTACCAAAAGTGCTCTCGGCATCCATTTTTCATGAACAACTTTTTTTTTCTCCGTGACCCTCACATTCGGCAAGCTCAGTGCGACGCTGTGAAAAACCTCCTTTTATTTCTGTGTAAAAAAAAACAAGTGCCGCAGGTGCTCTCTGCGAATCTTTGCCCCTCCGCGAAACTCCGCGTCCTTCTCCCTTGTCCACCTCCTCTTTCTCTCACCCAAAACTCACCCAATACCAAAAAAAAACACCTCTCAACCTACTCATTTTCAATTATTATTTTTAATTTCAAATCATATTCACTACATAAAACTTAAATCATTTTGCTCAAAAGTTCAATCTTCATTGCTTTATCCGCTTTCCTAGTAGGAATATTTGCGGGCGATAGGATAGACATTCATTGGGTGCTGACTTTTACTATTTGGGCAACTTTATTATTGACATTAATCATACTTCTTAGATTCGGTGAACAAGTTTTGTTCTTTAAAAAATGGATCAGTTGGAATGTAATTATCGTCCTATTCTTCTCCGGAATGTTAGGTTATCAATTGAAAATGCCATCTTCTTTCGAACAAGACTTTAATGGACTTTACCTCGAAAATGATCAACTGATTGGAGAAATTGTTGATTATCAAGAGGGGAAAGGGGATTACGATAAAGCAATCGTTTCAGTACAGCAAATTGTTAAACCACATACTAATATTTATGCGCAAGGTCAATTGCTGTGTTATATAAAAACCAGTTCAGAAAATTTATCTGAAGGAAGTGTAGTGATCTTACAGCCAGAATTACAGCCCATAAAAAACAAAAATAATCCAGGAGAATTTGACGCCGAGAAATATTGGAAAGCGAAAGGCATAAGAACAATTTCATTTTTAGGAGACGAAAATGTTTCTGAATTGGGTTTTGTAAATAGTTTCTCAGGTTTTTGGACAAATTCAAGAGAATATTTAATCAATATCATAAAAGAAAAAATTTCAGAAGAGAATCAAGGGTTAGTGGTCGCTTTAACTTTGGGAGACAAATCAAAACTAACAATCGAGAAAAGAAATCATTTTGCCAATGCCGGAGCAATGCATGTTTTAGCAGTTTCAGGAATGCATGTTGGAATCTTGCTCGGTTTTCTTCAATGGATCTTCTTTCTAATCAAACCACTTAGGAAAAGAAGTCTATACTTGTATTTTGCCTTAATTTTAATTTGGGCTTTTGCTTTCTTAACAGGAATGTCAGCATCTGTAGCTAGAGCAGTAATTATGTTTAGCATTTTAGCTGTAGGCCAATTAATGGGGAAGAAGTTCTTTGGTTTGCAAGCTATATTTGCTTCTGCTTTAATATTGCTCATCTTAAATCCTTTATTCTTATTTGATATCGGCTTCCAGTTGTCCTATTTAGCCGTCCTTGGAATAGCATTTTTCTATCGTCCTATAATTGACTTAGTCCATTTTCGCTATAAAATTGTCAACTACTTTTGGCAAGGAACTACAATAGGAATTGCAGCTCAAATTGGAACGCTTCCCTTGACTTTATATTACTTCAATCAATTCCCGAATTATTTCTTTTTGACCAATATTGGATTAATAGTGCTAGCTGCCATTGCATTAATTAGCGTTGTTGTGTTGTTTATATTTCATGCAGTTCCTTATTTAAACGATTTGTTGGCTGATGGTGTCAACCTTATATATGACACGCTTACTAATTTTATCAAATGGATTAATTCTTTACCTGGTGAAGTAAGCACAGGATTCACACCAAGTGTTTTGCAGGTTACCATGTTGTATTTAGTCCTAGGATTCACATTCTATTTTTGGCAAAAAAGAAAACGCAAAGCTTTCCGATTAGGAATACTTGTGCTCTTTTTTTTAGGCCTTAGTTTAATCGCCAATCGAGAGTATAATAAATCCAAAGAAGAACTTATCGTATTAAACCATTATCGAAAATCAGTTTTATTCAAAGCGAATCGAAAATTGTATTTTATCTATGACGACACCTATCCAACAACCCAGAAATCAATCGATTTTTTAGTAAGAGGTTATGAAAACTCTGCAGGTGTAAAAGCACAAATCCTTCCATTAAATAAAGGAGAAGAATTGAAAATTATTGATGGTGTTTATTTTCAAAGCTCCGAAGAAGGCTGGTTGATTAATTATGAAAACAAGCGCTTCTTTTTAGCTAATATAATCAGTAGCAACCGTGATTATTCTGGAGAGTCAATTGTCAAAGGAGCTTGGAACCCGTATTTAGAGAATGAAAAAACGGATTTGAATACGACTCAAAAAGCACTAATTGTCAAGAAGAGTTGAGGAAGCTCTTTTTAAACTGTTCTAAAAAGCTAGTTTCATTTTAAATTGAGGTGGTGACTGAAAAAGCAATCCCTTTCTCTCAAATAAAACGAAACCCCGTCATTACGCATTAGTGCCACGACGTGGAGCTCTCCGACCTCTGCCGGGATCTTTTTTTATTGGTCTCAGAAAGAGTTGAAAATATGCACTTTAGTGCATCTAGCTTGAGCTTCTAAAAAGTTTATATCAAACAATAGATTTGGGTTACCCATTTAAGTCGCAGTATCTCAGAGACCATAAAATAAAGGCCTATTAATTAACGAATGAAAAAGATCCTTCAATCAAAAAAAAATCAAAATTTTTTATAGATTATCAGGATGACGATTGTGTGGGTTGTAAGATCAAAAAGCGGGTGGCATCCTGAAGCGAAAACATAAAAATTTGTTTTTGTGTTTTGCGAAGGATCTCTTTTACTTGTTGAATAAAAGCTAAACATTATCAAATAACTTATAAATAGATACTCTTGTAAGATTCTAGTTAAATTAAGTTTAATAAATGATTTTGCGATTTAAAAGGGTAGCCCTATAAAAGATTTTAGTCAAAAGACAAAAATCTAACATCTAAAGTCTAAAATCCAACATCCAACATCTAAAAGTCTAACATCTAAAGTCTAACATAAGTTATCCTATTCTCTTTGAAGCTGACCGTTTTTCCACGAATCAATGAATCTACCCCAAGCAGCAGGATTTAACAAGTTGTTCATTGGTGTTTGACCTTGCGTATAAATTTGTGTCTGTCTTTGTTCAGATTCCCAGTTGTAAGATAATCTTCCATCTGTTGGAGCTCTTGAAGCTATAAATGCTAAGCTTTCACCAGAAAGTTGTTTTTGAGCTCTTCTTAAAGCATCATCATAAGGATCCATTTCAACAAATGCTCTAGCAAATTCTTCTCTCGAAGGCCAAGGATAAATATCTACCTCTGGCAATAATAAAGTGTCTGGTGTCATTACGTGAATAATAGAATAACGAATTTCTCTTAATGAATCTGGAACGATGTATGAACTTGTCTTGTATCCAAAAGCATTAAAAAGAATAGTATCTCCAGGTCTTGTTACAAAGCTGAAATATCCATAATAATCTGACATTGTACCTTTTCCAGTTGTTTTGTCGACTACAGAAGCGTATGAAACTTGGTCCAAACTATCGCTTGAAACCAGCACTCCTGAAAATTGAATTAAGCTTTTTTTCTTTCCTCCATTCTGTGCATTTAAAGCAGAAGAAAAGCCAATTAGTAAAGTGATAAATAATATAAAAATCCTCATAGTTTTGTTTTAATCAATATTACAAAAAAAAATCTTTAAACGTTTCTTTTGAAGTGTTAAAATAACCTTTGAAGTTCCTCTTTCAAAAGCTTAATCGTTATCTCTGTTGGTAATTCATCTAATTCACCTACGATTTCAAAAACCTTATTGCTCAATTCTGTTGAAGTTGCTTTTCCATCCAGAGTCTGAGCTGCAACGTTGATGATTTTAATCGTTTCTTCTTTACTCTTTTTAACCATTTCCCAAGCAGAAGTAGAAATAAATATTTGCTGAGCAACATTGTGGTCAAACTCACTTCTGATATTGCTCAGTAATTCAGTTTGAAGTACAATTGCTGATTTATTTGCATCATGTAATCTCATTATTAAACTTTGGGGATTAATGCGCTCCAAAAGCAAAACAATTCTTTGGTAAGCCTCCATTCGTGGCTCTAAAAAGAATTTTTGACGATCCATCTTTAAATTAACATTCAAATTGGTGATTTCACGTTCGTTTTGTTTTTTAAGAAACGTATTAACAATGTAAATAACAGCTAGGGCAGGCACTAAGGCAACAATTATATAAGTTATGTACTCCATTTTTGAAAAATATGATTTCATCAAAATTAACATGCTTTCATTAATATCGACTTATAAATCTCGAATTATTTATTAATCCAATGAAATTCATTTGAATAAATGTTTTTGATTAAATTTGTTCCTTACTGCGTTTTACTTATTGAAATGGTATATTTGGTCAATTTAATCGAATGGTTTTATAGCCTGCCAACTTTGGTGATGTGAATAGCGTTCTATTTACTATTATGATTAACTGTATGAAAATAAAATATATATTTTTCACCATAATTCTTTCCATGGCTTTTGGCTGTCGTAAGGATAAAACGACCTGGAACTCTGATTGGGTTGTTCCGTTAATTAACGATTCGCTTTTAATTAAAGACTATGTAAATGATAGTACTTTAGCAATAAACGGTGATCAAACCATTCAAATTATAGCCGAAAGAAATCTTATCAATTTGGATCTTTCTTCAATAATTGAAATTCCGGATACTTCGGTTGTTCAGTCTTTTGTAATTGGATTACCATCTTTGACCTTGGCGCCAGGCTCAAGTTTTATAGACGAAATAAAACAACATGAGTTCTCTTTTGAAGAAATTGTACTTACATCAGCAAGAATTAAATCAGGAAAAGCTATTATTCGCATCGAAAATCCAGTTTCTAGCAAAGGTGTATTTACAGTTTCTCTTCCCGGAGTAATTAAAGATGGTGTAGAATTCTCTTTTACTGAGATAGTGTCTGGTGGAACAGCCGCTAATCCTGGAATAGGGAATTTGGTGCTCAACTTAAAAGGTTATACAATTGATATGACTGGCGAAACTGGACAACTCTACAATTTACTTCAATCTAAAATGAAAGTTTCTACCGATCCAAATGGACCTTCAATTACTTTAACAAATCAAGATGTTTTTAAAACAAGAGTTAAGTTTGAAGGCTTAAAAGTAGATTATGCAAAAGGTTACTTTGGAAACGTAATGTTTTCAGATACCACTATTGTAGATGTTAAAGAACTTTCTAAAATCACCGGCGGTTCTATTAATGTGGAAGACATTAACTTGCAATTAATTATCCGAAATGGAATAAAAGTAAGAGCGGTTGGAGAAGTTAATTTATTTGAAAGTATCAATTATAACAACAACGTTGTAGGATTAACGCATCCTTATTTTGGACAACAATTCAATATAGAACCTGCTTTAGGGGCATGGAATTCACTTGCGCCTTCAGAATTACCTTTCCTGTTTGATCAGACAACTGGGAATATGGAAAACTTTATTGAGAATATTGGAAGTAAATATGAAATAGGATACGCTATTGAATTGAATCCCCTTGGAAATACTTCAAGCGGAAACGATGTGCTCTATCCGCAAAGTAGTTTGGGAATTGATTTAAAAGCAAATTTCCCATTATTGATTGGAGCAGATAAGCTAACATTGAGAGACACTTTTGAAATTGATTTTAAAAATGACAGTAAATTGGTTCGTGTACTAAATGGAAAGCTAATATTGAATACAACAAATACTTTTCCTTTCGGAGCTGAAGTGAAACTGGAATTGTTAGACGAAAATAACAATAGCATAAAACAAATAAGTTCATCAGGGTTGATTTCTCCAGCGCAAATAAATAGTGCTGGAAATGCACATCTTCCAATTAAAGAAAAACTTGAATTTTTGATAGATGAAGAAGCTGCTGATTTACTTGCTGAAACGAAATCGATTATGGTAACAGCTGTTTTTTCAAGTACTACATATACCAATAATAAAGTTTTTGCAAATGCCGCGCTTAAGCTTTTACTCACAAGCCAATTAAAATTAAAGTCTGAATTATGATCCTGAAAAAAATAAACCTGATATTTTTCGGAATTCTATTTGCGATTGGTAATAATGTGAATGGTCAAGAGTTATTACCTGTGATGTATGATTCTACATTGGCAAATCGTCAAATTATTATGAATGGAAGCTTTTTTCAGCATGGTTCCTCCTTAAAGAATGACTTTTCTAGAAAATTTATTTTTGGGGGTGAAATATCAGATGAATTGAGTCAAAGAACTTACGAGAGTCAGAAAAAATACAATAGAATAGGAGGAGGCGCAAAATTCAGAATTGCTTATAAATCTGCAAATCAAATTTTTAAATCAAAACCCAATTGGAGTTGGATGATTGATTTAGCAAATGAAGTTCATGGTACAGCTGATTATTCAGGTGATCTATTAGGTCTTGCATTTTTAGGTAATGCTTCGTTTTTAGGTGAATCTGTGAATTTCTCAAACTCTTCTGCTCAATATGTTCAGTATTTAAGTATTGGAGGTGGAATTCACAATAGAAAGAACAAAAACTTCATTTCTTTAAACGCAATTTTACCTCAAAATTTCTTTATGTTATCAGTCAACAAAGGTAATGTCTCCTTTACTGAAGATGGCGCAAACATTGATTTGATTTTGCAAGGTGAAATATTGGAAGCAGCAGCTGATCCTTATTTTAAAGGACTAGGAGCAGCAGTGAATTTTGATTTTAATATTCCTTTTGGGAATTCTGAGTCTTTCAGCGGTGTAATGAAGGTTACTGGTCGAAATTTAGGTTTTTATCAGTTACACAATGCAAAACTTCAAGAAATCGATAATAGTATTTCCTATAGTGGTTTTCAGTTAGCAGATTTTGCTAATGATTCACAAATGACAACATTAAAAGATACTTTGGGTGTGCGAGAGTCAACAACTTCGCCAATGAGACTTTTACCAGGATTTATTCAGGTGGGTAAAGTAGCAACTGCTGATTCTAAACATAAACTACAATCAACTTTTGGCGTGAGAATGTATACCAACTATTTTTACAAACCAATGATTTATTTAGGAGTTCATTATCAACCATTGACAAGCTTTTCATTAGGGTCACAAATTAGTTATGGCGGATATGGCGGATTTAGACTTGGACTCTATGCTAATTACACAGCGAAAAATATAATGATAGGTATAGGTACTGAAGATATTCTTGGTGCTTTATTAAAAAGTCAATACGGACATTCAGGATTAATACGATTAGCATGGAAATTTTAAGAAAAATAATATTCGTTTTTATCTGTGCTTTTCCTTTCGTAGGAATTTCACAAATTACTTTTTATAAAAAATATACAGGAGGACCATTTGATCAAGGAAATGGATTAACCCAACTTCCTGACTCAAGCTATGCTGTAACTGGAACATCTGCTGCATTTGATAATAATTCAGGTCAGGCTTTTTTGATGATTACGGATAGTTTAGGAAATCAGAAGTGGACAAAAAATTATGGCGGGTTCGGTGAGGATATTGGTGTAAGAGTAATTCATGTGCCAAATGATGGATTCTTTATTGCCGGTTTTTCTGGATCTACAAGTAATGGTAATTTTGATTTTGTTCTCTATAAAACCGATGAACAAGGTAATTTGCTTTGGGAGAAAATGTACGGTGGACTCGACTGGGAACAATTACATGATGCCGCACTTTTATCAGACGGAGGATTAATTCTAGTTGGAGAAACAGAAGGTTTTTCATCACAAAAGAAAGACATCTTTATGGTGAGAACAACTCCACTTGGGGATACGGTTTGGACCAAAACCATTCAAACCCCAGAAGATGATTATGTAAGTGCTGTAGAGGTTTTATCACCAACGGAATTTATAATTGGAGGAAATAAAGGTGAGTTTGGTTTGTCAAAAGGTATGTTAGCATCTTACAATATTGATGGAACAGAAAACTGGATTGAATTTTTAGATCAGGCGGGCATTACAAGGGTTAATGACATTACAATCCACCAAAGTAATATATACGCAGCTGGAGATTTACAACATCCAGTAGAAGATAAAACGGATATTTGGTTTGTTAAAACGGATTTGACAGGTGGTTTCGTGGGGCAAGAAATGAATCCCTTCTATACTTCAAGTAGTTTTTATAATACCATTGTTGTCAATGGAAATAATAAAATATATTTAGGAATTATGTCTGAAACTCAAGAATTAAATCCATACCCTGGGGGATTGGATGCTAGTACGCATTGTTTTTTATATGATTTGAGTTTTTCATCAGGCGAGAGTTACTCAGGTTTCGATGAGGATTTTATTAATAATATGATTGTTACAAACGATGGTGGTGTTGCATTTGTAGGAACTGTAAGCGATGATCCCGGTGCTCTTACAATGGGAACAAATGTTATGCTAGTAAAAATTGGGTTAAATGATGAAATAACCTCATTTCCCGATTTAGACTTAGATTTAGTAAGCGTAATGACTGAAGAAAAGAAAACCTTCCTTGTACATCCAAATCCAACCAGTTCATTCATTAATATTCCAAATGAATTGAATAATAATGCTTACGAATTAAGAAATATTCAAGGTCAGATAGTAAAATCAGGAAAGGTGACTTCTCAAATATTTATGCATAATTTGGAGAATGGAATTTATTTCTTGAACATAAATGATCAAAACCAAATCTGGTCAACAAAAATCATTAAAAAATAGGATTTCTTGTAGGTGCTAACTAGTGTCTACAAGAAAACTAAAGACTGTCTACCATTCATGTGCTTGGTCAGTAAACCATTTGCCTTGTACGCGCAATGTCTGTTCAATAACGTCTCTTACACAATGATATCCTCCTTTTAATGGTGACTGATAATCTGAAATATTTTTAATCTCGATTGCTGCATCTTGAGGACAAGTAGAAACACCTACTTTTCTCATTACATTATAGTCAGGAATATCATCTCCCATGTAAAGAACCTCCTCGTCTTTGAAGTTGTATTTTTCCTTCAGTTCTTCATATACTTTCACTTTGTTAGAAGCTTTTAGAATCACTTCTTTTGCTCCAGCGTTAATCAACCTGTCTTTTACTGCCTGCGAATCTCCGCCAGTAATTATGAAAATGTTATATCCCATTTTTGAAGCATATTGCAGAGCATACCCATCTCGGGCATTTATAGTTCTTACAACTTCATCTTTATAAAGTATTACAGTTCCGTCTGTCAGTACTCCATCAACATCAAAAATAAAAGTGTTTATTGAGGGAAGTTTTAATTTATAACTCATGATTTATTTATTTCTTTTTCTATTAATTCACTAAACAAACGATAAACTTGTTTGGTTTCAGGACTGCTTATAGAATTTATATGTTTTTCAATAATATTTTTATCTCCTCTTACAGCTGGACCAGTTTGAGCCTCCAAAGGTGTGAGCTCATTAAGTTTACTAACAGTTTCTTTGATTAATGGTTTTAATAAATCGAAATCAATTTTGGTTTCATTCAAATGCTGTTGTGCTAAATGATAAATAAAGTTGGTGAAATTATTAACCATCACCGCCGCAATATGTGTGTTGAATCTATCTTGTGAATTCGCAACTGTTACTTTTGAACTCATTGTTTTAGCTAAACGTTTTAAAGTGGCTTCGAATTCTTCATTTGTTCCTTCAATTAAAAAAGGAACCACTGAAATATCTACATTTCTATTTTCACTAAAAGATTGAAGTGGATAAAATACACCTAGATTTTTTCTATCTGTAATATCTTCTAATCGAACACTACCAGAGGTGTAAGCCACTTTTACATCCGTATGAAGCTCAGAGATCACTTCCTCGATTGCATCATCTGTAACGCAAACTAAAGCTAGACATTCTACTGGGAATTTATCTAAAGAGGGTATTGTAGTGGTTTCAAAAAGCTTTGCTAGCTTTTTTGCTTTTGAAATATCTCGGCCCCAAACATTCTTAATTTTATGTCCACTTCGCATCAAGTGGAGTCCTAAATGCTGAGCCACCTTTCCCGTACCAATAATTACTATATGTTCCTGTCTTTTTGCCATAAATACTTTTTAAGAATCCCTTATTTAGCCCAAAATTAACATTTAAAATCAATCTAAATTAGCAAAGCTTTCGTAGTTTTGTCAGGTAAAACAGGAAAAGAGAATGTTAGATAAAATAATTAGAGGAATTTTCTCAATGAAAATGATGGCCGTAAGTATGGTTATCTTCGCAGTAGCAATTGCAATAGCAACATTTGTCGAATCAGATTACGGAACACCAGCATCAAAAATCGCTATATACAACGCCGTTTGGTTCGAAATACTTTTACTTCATTTATCAATAGCCTTGGTAGTGAATATCGTGATATATCGAATGTACCAAAAAGGTAAATGGGCAACTTTCGCATTCCACCTTTCATTTCTGCTAATAATAGTTGGTGCCGCTTTAACTCGATATGTTGGTTTTGAAGGACAAATGAGAATTGGAGAAGGAGAAACAACCAATATTATCTACAGTTCCATTCCTTACCTTACTTTAAAATCGAATGATCTCGTTAATCAATATACTCATGAAGAAAAACGATGGTTGTCTGAGGGAGTAGAGAATCCATTTTCATTTAATTTCCAATTGCCAGATCAACCTAAAATTAATGTTGATTACATTTCTTATAAAGAAGGGATGATTGATTCATTAATCGAAGACTCAGAGAATGGTAGAAATGCCATTGAATTAATGATTCGTGGTGAGAATAAATATATATTTCAAGGTGATCAAGATGTGATTGGAGGAGTCAACTTCTCTTTTGAAAATGATAACGCTGCACATCCAGGTGTGAGGATTGATGAAAATGGTGGAATGTTATACATTCAAACTGTTCAACCTTACAAGCGTGTTGATATGTCGTTACTTTCTAAGGAGGATAGAATGACAAACAATATTGATCCTAGTGCGGTAACTTTAATTCCTGCAGATACTTTGGTGCCTTTTTATCCAAATCAATTGTACATGATTGGTACAGAAAGTTTGGTTTTTAATGATTACAGAAAGAAAGTTTCAATTAGTAAAATGAAATCGCCTGAAAAAGATGGAGGGTTAGACTACCTAACAATGAAGCTTTCAACAGAATCAGAATCAAAAATTGTAGAAGTTCAAGGAAGTTCTAATCATATTTTACAAGGGCAATATATTCAATTTGCTGGACTCAATTTTGAAATCGGGTATGGCGCTAAACCAATCGAAATTCCGTTCTCATTAAAATGTAATGAATTTAATTTGCACAAATATCCTGGTTCCTCAATGGCAAGTTCATTCGCTTCGCAAGTTACAGTGATAGATTCAGTGCGAGGAGTAACGCATGACCAACGAATTTTTATGAATAACGTGATGGATTATCATGGATACAGATTTTTCCAATCAAGTTATTTTCCAGATGAATCAGGAACAGTTTTAAGTGTGAATTATGATTGGTGGGGAACTACCGTTACTTATATTGCTTATTTAATTATGACAATTGGAATGATTATGTCATTATTCAATTACAAAGGAAGAATGAAAGAATTAAATAATCTAATTAAAAAATCAAGAACAAACCGTTCTAAAATGCTTAAAACGATTACGTTGTTGATTGGTGTTGGATTAGGAGGCTTTACTTATGCTCATGGCGATGATACCACGCACACACATGATCATGAAACGGAACATAATCATGAATTAGAAGAACATAATCACGACCACGACCACGACCACGATCACGATCACGACCATGCAAGTGGACACGATCATTCAACTCATGAAAGTGCTCCATTTGAAGCGAGTAAAATTGAGATCAATTACCTTTCTGTAGAGAATGCACAAAAATTAGATGATTTATTGGTTCAAGATTATGATGGAAGAATTATTCCATTCCATACTATGGCTGATAAGTTGTTGAGAAAAATTCATCATGCAGATAAGTTTGGTGAACAGAATGCTGTCCAAACTTTGCTAGCAATGCATTTATACGGTCCAGATGCATGGAAGGATATCGATATTGCCTTCGTTTCAAGTAAAATCAGGAAAGAGTTAGGGACTGGAAAGTATGTTTCAATTACAAACATGGAAGATGAATTCGGTGTTTTTAAATGGATGAAAGAATATGAAGTTGCTCACGGAAAATCTGATGGTCAAAAGAATGAGTACGATAAAAAACTTATAAAATTAGGGGAACGTTATCGAATTTTAAAAGAGATTTTTCAATTTAAACATTTGAGAATTGTTCCAATTCCAGGTGATGATAATGGGAAATGGATTTGGCCTTTTGCTTTAGAATTAAGAGAGAAAGATCAAAAAGCAAATACCTTAGCCATGAATCTGTTGACTAATTTGTTCTCTGTGTCTCAAGGTGAATCAGCGTTTTCAGATGTTCAACAATATTTAGTTCCATTGAAAGAATACCAATGGGAAGAGTTAGGAAAGTACGAAGCAGAAAATCCTCATTTGAATAAATTGACGCACAGTCATGTGGACGTAGAAATTGCCTACAACAAATTTAAAGTATTTGATAAAATTCAAACTTTCTACTTTTTATTCGGTTTCTTAATGTTGATTTTATTTTTCTACAGAACTTTGGCAACTCCAACATTGAAAAGTGAATCAATCATAAAGAAAATTAACTATGTATTCTTGGCAGGAGTTGTCCTTGTTTTTATAGGACATGGTTCTGGTTTGGGGATGCGCTGGTATATTTCTGGTCACGCTCCTTGGAGTAACGGATATGAAGCAGTTATTTTTATTGCTTGGTCAACTATTCTAGCAGGTTTGTTCTTTGTGAAAAAGAACCCAGCTGTTATTGCTGCGACAACTTTATTGGCTGCAATGATGTTGTTTGTAACAGAATTAAATTTATTAGATCCTGAGATTACACCTTTACAGCCTGTATTGAAATCTTATTGGTTGATGATTCACGTTGCTATTATTACCTCGTCTTATGGTTTCTTGGGAATCTCAGGAGTGTTAGGATTGGTGAACATGATCTTGTACTTATTGAAAAATAAAAATAACAAGAAACGTCTTCAAATGAATATTGTCGAGTTGACATCTGTTTCAGAGATGGTTTTAATCATAGGTTTATTTATGTTAACTATTGGAACGTTCCTGGGTGGAGTATGGGCCAATGAATCATGGGGAAGATATTGGGGATGGGATCCAAAAGAAACTTGGGCGCTTGTATCAGTGTTGGTTTATGCCATCATTATTCACTTGCGTTTCATTCCAGCATTGAGCAGTAGATTCCTATTTAATGTATTGAGCTTGTGGGGTTATTCTGCAATTTTATTTACATTCTTCGGAGTGAACTTTATTCTTGTAGGATTACATTCTTACGCACAAGGAGATGGTGTTGCGGAATGGCCAACGTCTGTATTTGTTGCACTTGGAATATTTGGTGGATTCACATTGTTGACTACAGTTAAGTATTTAATGGATTCTTCAAAGAAATCAAAAAAATAAAATTATGAATTTATACGATTTTAAAGTAGATCAAATCAACGGCGAGTCTTTTGACTTAAGTGCGTTGAAAGGAAAAAAAGTAATGGTGGTGAACACTGCTTCTGAATGTGGATTGACTCCTCAATACGAGCAATTGCAAGAACTTTTTGAAGGATCTTCTCGAGATGAATTTATGATTATTGGTTTTCCTTCAAATGATTTTGGAGCGCAAGAACCAGGAGCAAACGATGAGGTCGCTTCTTTCTGTCAAAAGAATTATGGAGTTACCTTCCCTATGATGTCAAAAATTGCTGTTAAAGGAAGTGAACAACACCCTTTATATTCTTGGTTACTAGAAGAAAGTAAAAAGAATGGAGGAGCAGAAGAAGTAGCTTGGAATTTCCATAAATTCTTAATTGATGAAGAGGGTAATTTTGTGAAAGAGATTCACCCGAAAACACTTCCTAACGCAAAAGAAATCACAGATTGGATCAATGGTTAATAAGGTAGATATATTAGCTTTTGGCGCACATCCAGATGATGTTGAGTTAGCAGCAGGAGGGACGATCATCAAAAGTATTCAACAGGGAAAGAAAGTTGCTATTGTTGATTTAACGCAAGGAGAACTTGGTTCTAGAGGAACAATTGAGACCCGTTACGATGAAGCAGCAAATGCAGCTAAAATTATGGGCGTTAATTTTAGAGAGAATCTTCAGTTAGCAGATGGTTTCTTTGAAGTAAACGAAGAAAGTTTGATAAAAGTAATCACTGCAATTCGAAAATATCAACCTGAGATTGTTTTTGCCAATGCGCCATCTGATCGTCACCCAGATCATGGAAGGGGTAATGGATTGATTTCGCGTGCTTGTTTTTTATCTGGTTTACTGAAAATTGAAACAGAAGAGGAGGGACAGCAACAAGTACATTGGCGTCCAAAAGTTGTGTACCACTATATCCAAGACAGGTATTTAACGCCTAATTTTATTGTAGATGTCTCTGAGCAAAGAGATCAAAAGTTTGAAGCAATTTTGGCTTATAAAACACAGTTTTTCCAATCAGATATGACAGGACCTAAAACGCCTATTTCTGGACAAGAATTTTTAGCTGCACTCGAAGCGCGTTTAGTACAATACGGGAGAGATATTGGAGTTAAGTATGGCGAAGGTTTTATTACCGAAAGACCGGTTGGTACGAATGATATTTCAGATTTTCTTTAGTTATTAAAAAAAAGCTTTTATCTTCATCCTATTAAAAACACTAACTTTTTACTTATGGGGAAGAAATCAGAGAAAAAAGTGCTGTTTTTAGCTAGTTGGTATCCAAGCAAAGAGAATTCTACACTTGGCAATTTTGTTCAAAAACATGCTGAGTTAGCAAATGAAATTGCGAATGTGGATGTACTCTACGCAGTAGATTCAGAAACTGTAGATGAAATCACTGTTGTTGATGAACTGGTTAATAATGTACGCACTGTTATCGTTTACTACCCACCTATTAAATCAAATGTACCTTTTATTAGTACTGTTCTCAAAAAAGAGACTTATTTACTCGCTTTAAGAACAGGTTACAAGTATTTAGACAACACGTATGATGTTGTTCACCTTAATGCTGTTTTTCCTGCTGGGATGTTTGCCAGATGGATAAAAAATAATTACGGAACTCCGTATGTCGCCACTGTGCATTGGACTGGATTCTTGTCACATCATAAGATTTATGAATCCTTACCTTTTTATGTAAAGCGCATTTATCAACAAATCTTTAATAATGCAAGTAAGGTTTTACCTGTGTCGGACCATTTAGGTAAATCGTTGCAAAAACTTGATTTGATCAATGATTATTCAGTTCTTAATAATGTCGTGAAATCCAAATATTTTTATCCGAAGGAAACCATGGAGTCAAGTGGTTTGCCAAACAGATTTCTACATATTTCGACATTTGATGATGAACATAAAAACATTTCGGGGATGTTGTCGGCATTTAGTCAGCTTCAAGATGATTTTGTATTGCACCTTATAACTGAGGGAGAAGAGGCTGAAGTATGGACTGCTTTGGAGAAATACAATATTCCCAAATCGAAATGTATTGTTAATAGTAAATTATCAGTTGATGAAATTGGTAATGCAATGCGTGCAGCTGACTGTTTAGTATTGTTTAGTAATTATGAAACCTTCTCTGTTGTATTGGCAGAAGCGTGGACATCCGGATTACCTGCAATTTATAGTCAATGTGGAGGTCTTACTGAAATAAACGATTCTAAACTCGGAGTGCAAATAAAATCTAAAGATGTAGCTGGATTGTTTAAGGCTTTAAATAGCTTTTCAAAGTCAAATTATAATGCAAATAATATTTGTAATTACGCACAAAAATTCTCAGAAGAATATATAAAAAGTGAACTTCTAACTATTTACTAGTTATTTAGATTCACTTTAATTTTTTATTTAACTTTAAATACGTTAATTTCGCTATAAATAATTGAAAAATAAATACTATGAAAAAAAATTTACTTTTAGGATTGGCATTATTATTTGCGGGAGCAATGAATGCCCAAGTAATTTTCCTAGGTCTTAGCCCAGCTAATATCGCAGGAGGTTATGAAATGACCTACGGAATGCCAGCAAGTGACTGGGCAAATCCAGACTTTGGTCTTCCAGCTAACTCAGTAACAGGTGACTTAGTTGCTTATGGAGCTGATAGTACAGCATGTACTTCAGCAACAAATGCAGCAGCAATAGCAGGGAAAATTGCAGTAGTTTATAGAGCTGACTGTTCGTTTTCATCAAAAGTGTTGAAAGCAGAAGCTGCAGGAGCAATTGCTTGTGTAATTATTAATAACATTCCAGGTGCTCCAATTGCTATGGCAGGTGGTACTGATGGATTATTAGTTAATATTCCAGCGATCATGCTTTCTCAAACAGACGGAGCTACTATAATGGCAGAAATGCAAAATGGACCTGTTAACGTTTTTATCGGTAACAAAGAAGGTTACTTTGCTAATGACCTTGGAATTAAGGCTAGCCAGATTTTACGTCCAAAATACTCTTCAATTCCTTCTGCTTTAGCAGCTACAGGAAACGAGTATCAAGTTGATCTTGCTGCTTATGGTTTTAACTTTGGTAGTGCTGATCAAACAGAAGTAGTGCTTAATGCAGTGATTACTTTTAATGGAAATGAAATCTATAACGAAACTTCAACTTCAGCTACCATCGTTTCAGGTGATAGTATTTTGTTTAGCTTGCCAGATTTCGCTCCTGCTACTTGGGCAGAAGGGTATTACAAATTAATGTATTCAATCTCAAGTGGTACAACTGATGAGTATATTTTTGATGATGCTTTGGAATCTGATTTCGTAATCAGTCCAACTGATTTGTCTTATGCAAATATTGATGAAACAACAATGAAGCCTTCAGGATTGACTGGTTTAAGAGCAGTTTCTCCAGTAGCTCAGTTTTCTTCTTGTATGACATTTAAAGATGCTAATGCAAGTCTTTTAGCTCCAAAATTCATTTCTTTCTCAGCTTCAAAAGGTGCTGATGCAATAGATCCTTCTTTAGTTGGTTTAGATATTATGATTCAAGTTATTAAATATGATGACTTGTTTACAGATATTAACGACCCAGGATATACTGTTCCAATCGGTGCGCCAATATTGATGTATGAAAAAATTTACCAATATACAACTGATGCTGCAGGTGTAACAGTTACAGCTCCATTTGATAATGCTGATGTTATGGCTTTAGAAAATGACGTTCGTTACATGTTCTGTGCAACTACGTATGATGAAAATGTATTTTTAGGACATGATGCAACTAGAGATTACACATTCAATATTGATTACTATTTACAACCAATGTTCCCTATTGAAGTTGCTGGTGATTTTGACCCAAGAGGATTTGGACCAGAAACTGTAACGGGTGTAACTGTTGGATTTATTGATGCTGCTAAAGTAAGTTTAAACCAAGAGAAATTAGCAATCAAAATGAATGCTTATCCTTCTCCTGCTTCTGACTTATTGAATGTAGATTTCAAAAGTAACGAAGTGAATAAGGTTGAATTAGTTAACATGATGGGACAAACAGTAGTTTCTCAAAATGTAGCTAACAATGCTGAAACAGCAACTATGAATGTTGCTAGTGTTGAAAATGGTGTTTATATCGTTAAGGTTTACTTAACAAACAACATGACTCACACAATGCAAGTAGTGGTTAATCACTAAGCGTTTAAAAGATTGATAAATAAAAAGGGCGACATTTATGTCGCCCTTTTTATTTATAATTTTATGTGGTTTAACTTATCAATTTTTCAATCTCCTTATTCATGTTTTTCATCTGCCTCAAATCAATACAAGCGTTTTTGATCTTTCAAGTCTTTGCATAATTCTTTATTCCATTCACTCCTCAAACCTTCCCTTTTTCTCTTCTCTGCGAAACTTTACTTCAGCAGGCTAGTCACCGAAGAGTAATCCGTTGAATGAGCCTGTCGAAGGCATTGAAGAGGCAAGAGAAAACATATTGAAAAGACTTGAAATAATATACAAATAATTAGGTTATATCTTAGAATGCTCTGCACAAGTGCGAAAACTCTGAGAATCTCCGCATAACTCTTTTTTCTTTCTTTTTCCTTTGCGAACCTCCGCGAAAACCCTGCGGAACTTTGCCCGCGAATCTTCGCGTAATTATTCAGTCCTTTTTAATAAGTAAAACTTCTATTCAATCCAAACTGCAAGAAAAGTTTAGGGGGCGCAGCTTCTTCTTTATAATGTACAGGATAACCATCTGAATTGAGCATAGGATAATTCACATTCGGTTTTCTCCAGCGCATTGGTATGAATTTTTTGTTGTGCATAAACCTATTTTGCAATCCGTGACGGACGCGTTCACTATCAATTCCTGCAACTGCCGAAAAATGATTTCCATAGATTATTTGATAATCAAATCCTACACTAAGAATGCCGTTACTTGATCTTCCATATTGTGTTGTACTCAAATCTTTATATCCAATGATGTACATGCTGTCAACAGTATTTAAGAGTCGCGTTCCTCTGGTGTCACCAGTCCATAATTGTGTGTTCAAACTAAAGTTGTATAAATCGTCATGATAACTTACGCTTGCGTGACTTGTTCTAAATCTATCCCCACCTGTTCCAGAGAATAAATCATTCTCCACATAAAAACTAATTTGTTTAATGTGGAGCCCAAATCCTCCAGAACGTTGAGAAGTTCCTGCATTGTCAGTATACCAGAGATAGTTATAAGCAATTGCATAATCATGCTGACTTTGGTGATTTAGTCCGTCGAGAATCAGTTGAGGTCTACTGTTTTTTTCTCCCCCAAAAAGAGCAATTCCAGTGTTAATCCTTTGTGTGACATAATTTTTCCGACCGCCTAAATTAGAACTGTTAAATCTGATTTGATTTCCTAAGTTGAATTGAATAAATTCTGATGTGTAATAACCTTGAACTTTCAATCCAATTTGATTGATGTGTGTTCCAATATCAGCTGAAATCCCTACTTGAAGTCCCCAATATTCTCCTGACCATTTTTGGGCTGTCAAATGAGAACTCAATAGAGTTATAATAAGAATATGATAGAGTTTTAATCTCATTTTCAATCTAACTCGTAGGCACCGATGTCAGGTGCAGCCATATCTCGAAAAGTACCAATAATATCTTTTTGAGTAGCAAAAGCACTACTGCCATTGTTTCTGCATGAAGAATTACTTCTAATGATAAATTCTTTACCCGCAACGTTTTCGAAATTTGGATTTACGTTCCATGTATTGCTAACAAATCCCGCATTTGTAGGAACAGTTTTTTGTCTGATGAAATTGGTGTTGTATTCTATATCAATCGAAACTGCTCCATTATTGGTGATAGTGTCATAAGCAATTTGAAAATCTCCACCACCGTATATTATTGAGTTGTAAAAAGCGCCTTCGCCAACATTTCCGATATATGTAATTTTATCTTCTCTAGTGAAGTAGTTCTTAATCGCAACAGCTGGTTGATTCCCATCAGAACCATAACTCAAAAATTGAGAGTGTCTAAAGTTGTGACTTCCTCCTTCTAATAAGAAATAGGCATATAATCCATTACTATGAATATTCAAATTTTCACCTTTAACTTTTCCACCAGAGTAATTGAATATTCCATAGCTGGCATGGTTTGAGATTTCAGTATTGGTAATTTCAACTGTATATCCACTATTTGAAGAATTGTTTCCAAAAACGTGAACACCCGCTGTTCCATTTTTTATAATTGCATTATCAATGGTGGATGAAAGTGCTTCATTAAAATAGATTCCATAATATTGACCTTTCACATCTTTATAAAATGGCTCTAAGCGATCTCCTTCAATAATTACTTTGTTTTCATATTCACCTTCAATATGTAATTCTCCTTTGTTTACATAAAGAATAGCCCCTTTATGCATGTAAATTCGTGTACCGGCCTCTATTGTCAAAGACTTACCTTCATCTACTAAGGCGAAATCATAAATAACATGTGGTTTTAAATTATCCCATATTCCTTCGTTCGAGTCTTTATAATGAAAATAAGCGTCTTGTCCCCAAGCAGCCAATTGCACACTTTGCATTTTTCCATTGGTTTCGAATTCAACTATGTCTTCAATAATCATTGGTACGGTGTCATTGTTTTCTCCCAATGTCACTTCCACAAACATAAATAGACTATCATCAGCTGGAATTACGAAATCTTTAAAAATTGTTCCGGAAACTCCATCCAAATTTATTCTGAATGGAGAGTTTTCTCCACCAACCAAAATAACACTTTTCACTTTTACAGGTTGATTAGATGTGTTGTAGATTTTCAATCTTTTTGTAGTTGAACCTATCGTGGTGAAAACAGTGTCAAAAAGGACTGTATCTGCAGAAAAGGAGAGGTAATCTTTAGAGAATAAAACGTCTTTTTTACAACTTGTAAGGTAGGAGGTCAACCAAGCAAATAGTATAAATGGAAGTAAATAAATTAATTTTCTCAAAGTGATATTTTTTGATGCTGCTAATGTAACGATTTATTATCGGTTTTATTTTGAGAAATTCATTTTCAATTGTGGTAAGAATAAGGATTTTAATAAAGTAATAGAAGCTGATTTTTCTAACTATTGAAAAGATTTAATCAAAAATAAGTCTGCTAAAGGATCCTCAAAACAAACAGAAATGAATATTTTGGAATTTATTTCTTGTCAAGCTTCAAATAGCAAACTAATTAGGTTATATTTGTCAGAATAAATTTAATATTAAAATATTTCGCACTTCGATTGTGTGAATTGAATTTTAATTATTAAATTTGCCATCCGATTTTAGATAGAACAAGAAATTTTAGTTGAAATGAAAAAAGATATACACCCAGAAAACTACCGTTTAGTAGTATTTAAAGATATGACGAATGAGTATTCATTTGTTACACGTTCATGCGCTGCATCTACGGAAACAATTGAATGGGAAGATGGTGCAGAATACCCGCTTATTAAGTTGGATATTTCTCACATGTCTCACCCTTACTTCACAGGTAAAGAGCAATACGTTGATACTGCAGGTCGTATTGATAAGTTTAAGAATAGATATGCGCGTCACATGAAAAAATAGTGACCCAACTATAAACATATTGAAGAGGAGAGCTTTATAGTTCTCCTTTTTTTATTTCCTGAAAACTATAAAGGATAAACTTGTCTTTTATTGGCTGAATGCTTAATTTTGCTTATATTTAATGTTAAATATAATGTCAAGCAAAATGGAACAAAATTCTTTTTATAACGATTTAGTCTTTACAGATGATAAAGTAAAAATATCTGTAGTATTAGAAACTTCTTTCTCTAAGGAAATTAGAATTGCTTTTAAAAAAGGGCAAGTGATGAAAGAACACAAAACTGCTTTTCCAATTGTAGTACATTTACTAGAAGGTTCAATCGAATTTGGAGTAAAAGGGGAGAAGCATCAACTTAAAAAAGGTGATATTTTAACCCTTGAGGGAAATATACCTCACGATTTATTGGCCAATGAAGAAAGTATTGTTCGATTAACTTTATCGAAATTAGATTCACCAGAACGTGTTGAAAAAGTAGCAGAAGACTCTAAATCATGAAAGAGATAGAAAACAGAGAAGATGTAAGTAAATTGGTTCATGCTTTCTATGATAAAATAAGAGCGGATGAAGTCTTGGGACCTATTTTTAATGCGCATCTTTCAGCTGAACAATGGCCGCCACATCTAGAAAAACTTACAGATTTTTGGGAAACTAATTTATTTGGAATTCCTAAATTTAAAGGCAATCCACCAAGGGTTCATGCCGAAGTTGATCAAAATATGAATTATGGCGTAACGCAGGAACATTTTGCGCATTGGATGCGTTTATGGTTTAAAACCATTGACGAAATGTTTGAAGGAAGATTAGCAGATAGAGCAAAAAATGGGGCAAGAAAAATGTCGACAGGTTTGTTTTTAGCAATCTGGAATCATCGTCCAGAAAACAGTTTACATAGATAGTCTCCGCAAGAAAACTATTCGTTTTCAAGTCTTTGATAAGAAATCTTCAAAGACTAGATAAGTGAATAGAAAAAAGTGAAATATGATAAGTAATAGGGTCGTTAAACAACTAATAATTAAACATTAATAATTATAAAGAAATGGAAATTAAATTTAAAGGAACAGCAATTAAGACAAATGGCAGCTTCCCAAAAGTTGGAGATACTTTGCCTGAAATGAAATTAGTGAAAGCAGATTTATCTGAATTAAATACCAAAGATTTAAAAGGAAAGAAAGTAGTTTTTAATATTTTCCCAAGTGTTGATACGGCTGTTTGTGCAATGCAATTAAGTAAATTTGCAGACAAATTGAAAGATAGAAACGATGTTGCTTTAGTTTTCGCATCATTGGATTTACCATTTGCATTTAAACGTTTTTGTACTTCGGAAGGAATTGAAAATGCTGTAACAGCATCTGATTTTCGTTACAGAGATGCTAATAAGTTGGGAATCGTGATGGAAGGTGGGCCGTTAAATGGGTTACACGCAAGAGGCGTAATTGTTACTGATGAAAATTTAGTAATTCAATATGCTGAATTAGTTCAGGAGGTAACGGACGAACCAGATTATCAAGCAGCTTTAGATAAAGTGTAAACTTGTTTCTGTGTTGACATTATAAAGTCTGTTTATTTTCATACCTTATCGAAAAAATAAGAATATGAAAAATATAATATTAGGAATTTCTTTTTTATTGGTTTCAACTGGATTTTCACAAGAAGCATTGAGTAATGAAGCTAAAATTAATTTAGCAACTCATTTTTTACCTGAAAAAGATAAAAATGAAGCCAAAGTAATTGGTTATGCCGAAGGTGTAGAAATGACTGTTTTGAGAGATTCTAAAAGTTATTTAACATGTGTTGCAGATGATCCAAATAAAGACGGAGTTCAAATTGTGTGCTATTATACAGAGCTTGAAGACTTCTTTCAGCGCGGTAGAGTTTTGAAGTCAGAAGGAAAATCTCCTATTGAAGTAAGAGAGATTAGAAAAGTTGAAATTGATTCTGGAGAATTGGATTTTCCTAAAGGTCAAAGCATGATGTATGTTTTTAGTGGTAAAGAAGAAAATTTAGATGTAAAAACAGGAGTTTTAGAGGAAGGTAAATTACGTTATGTGATTTACATCCCTTATGCAACTCAAGAGTCAACAGGGCTTCCTCTTTCACCTTCTGCTCCGGGAATGCCTTGGATTATGGATCCAGGTACTCATAGAGCTCATATCATGGTAATGCCAAATTAGGTATTGCTTTAAATTTGAAATCATGAAAAGAAAACCAACGTATGAAACAGTATCCGAGGCGATTAATGATTTAATGAAACGCGGTTATACTACTGATTTTTATATTGAAGCTACAAAAGATTGTATTGTTTGTAGAAAATCGGATTTAGCATTGTCTGAAAAAGACTTCGTTATTGATGAAATTCATCGTTTTGAAGGAGAAAATGATCCAGGAGACTCAATGATTGTGTATGCGATTTCTTCAAATAAACATGATGTAAAAGGTGTACTTCTGAATGCGTACGGTGTATATGCTGACACTGATACTTCAACAATAATTTCACACCTACATAGACAAATTAGATAAAATGGAAAGCAAAATGAAACCACTTAAGCGACATGAATCAATTAAATCGTTTAGTAGAGAGCATCACCAAGGGCTTCTTTTGTGTTGGAAAATTCGAAAAGGGATTAAAAATGGAGTTTCTGTAGAAAGAATTAAAAAATACAATGACTGGTTTTTTGAAAATCATTTGAAGCCTCATTTCGCTGATGAAGAGAAATATATCTTCCCTATTCTTGGTGATGAAGATGAAATGATTAAAAAAGCACTTACAGAACACAGAAGACTAATCCGTTTATTTACTGAGGAAAATGATCTTGACAAAACAATCAATCACATTGAAGAGGAACTTGATCGACATATCAGGTTTGAAGAAAGAGAATTATTTATGGTAATTCAAGAAAAAGCAACTCCGTCAGAAATGCAAAAGATTGCAGAGCTTCATGATGAATTGAAGTTTGTAGAGAATAACGACGATAAATATTGGGATTAAAATCTGCGGGTTTAGATTAGAATTTTTCCCGGGTTCAAAATATTGTTTGGATCAAAAATTTTCTTGATGTCTCGCATAAGTTGCAATGAAACGTTTGTAAAAGGGATATCCATGTAAGATTTTTGAACGAGTCCAATTCCATGTTCTCCTGAAATAGTTCCGCCAAGTTTTACTGTTAGCGTAAATATTTCTCGAATAGCCAAAGGAAGTTCGTTGTTCCATTGGTCATCCGTTAGTGCTCCTTTAATAATATTCACATGAAGATTTCCATCGCCAGCATGACCATAACAAACAGATTTGAATCCATACTTTTTTCCTATTTCTTTCACTCCCGATAATAAATTTGGTAATTCAAATCTGGGTACAACAGTATCTTCTTCTTTGTAAATAGAGTGGGATTTTACTGCTTCTCCAACTTTTCGTCGGACTTCCCAAAGTTTATCTTTTTGTGCTTGACTGTCTGCGAAAAGAATATCGCCCGTTTCGAATTGCTCTAAAACCTCGGCGATTTTTTCACATTCTTCAATGAGTTTGTTTTCGTCAAAACCATCTACTTCAATTAGTAAATGAGCTTCATGTCTTTCATCGATTTCCATTTGAATGGTCGGAATATTATTTAATGTCCATTGAATTGCATCACGTTCCATAAATTCTAAACCACTGGGTGTAATTCCTGTTTTCATAATGGCTGCAACCGCTTCACAAGCTTTCTTTGCATCAAAAAAGGGAACTAACATCAACATGTCATCTGTAGGGTGCGGAATGAGTCGCAATACAATTTTTGTCACGATTCCTAATGTTCCTTCGCTTCCAACAATCAATTGCGTGAGATTATATCCCGTTGCATTTTTTAATACGTTAGCGCCTGTCCAAATAATTTCACCATTTGGTAAAACAACTTCTAGATTTAAAACATAATCTGCTGTTACCCCATATTTGACTGCTTTTGGTCCTCCGCTATTTTCGGCGATGTTTCCACCAATAAAACAACTTCCCTTTGAAGCAGGGTCAGGAGGGTAAAACAAACCTTTTTCTTTAACCGCGTTCTGTAAAACCTGAGTAATTACGCCAGGTTCCGTGATCACTTGAGAATTATTCTCGTCAATGTTGATGATTTTATTCATCTTTTCTAAGCTCAAAGCCACTCCACCGTTAATAGGTAAAGCTCCACCACTTAATCCTGTTCTAGCTCCCGAAGGTGTGACAGGAATTTTATTTTCATTGCAATAACGTAAAATAGCAGAAATCTCTTCAGTTTTTGAAGGTCTTAGAACGATGTGTGGAGGAAACAATAAATCTTCCGTTTCATCTCTTCCATATTTATCCAAAGAATCAGTATCAGTTAAGGCGATGTCCTTAAATTCTTTCATTAAATATTCTACTTGTTCTTTTGTCATGGTGTGAAGTTAAAGCTTATGCTAATAATTTATCCAGCCAAACATACCTAAAACATCATATTTTAGATATTATTAATTCTGCCTAAAGAATTAAAACGCCGAGGAATCTCTTTTTTTAATTGATGAAGTTTAATTTTTTTTAATTTTCTATAATCTCAAATTCTGTTCTTCTATTTTCTTGTCTTCCTTGTGAATTGTTATTGCTTGCCATTGGTTTTGATGAGCCGTATCCTTTCGCTGACAATCTTCCTGCAGAAATTCCTTTTCCTTTCAAATACACAACAACTGCATCAGCTCTGTTCTGAGATAATTTATCATTGATAGAAGAAGAACCAGTATTGTCGGTATGTCCGGAGATTTCCACTTTTAATGAAGGAACATCTTTTAGTAATTTCACCAATCTGTCTAGTTCAGCATTTGACTCACTGCGCAAAGTAGCTTGACCAACATCGAAGAAAATATTACGCAATGCAATTTTACTTCCTACAGCAATGTTTTTCAATTCTATGGTTTTATTGATAAGATTATATGCACTTCCATCTAGCACATCAAAATTCTCTGAATGGAATAAATATCCATCTGCTTTAACAGCAATTCCATAGTTTTTACCTGCAGTTAACGAAAGTAGAAATTTACCTGTTGCACTATTTGTTGTGAAACGCTCAATTATTTTTCCGCTTTTATTGTCTGTGATTTCAATAGCTGCTTCAACGGCTTTACTTGAAAGTGCATCAATTGTTTTTCCTTTAAAAACAGTCAAAGAAACTTTGTTAACACTTACGACCTCCTCAATTTGTGGATCTTTTATTGGTTCTGCAATAGAAGCTAATAAATAGTCTTCCATGTCTACTATTGGTTGTTTTTGAGCTCCCCAAAAAGTCACCTTGTAAATATCAAATCCACCTGCGCCATTCGGACGATTAGAAGAAATATAAGCATATTTTCCATTCGCTGTTGCTGCAAAGAAAAAATCATCGTAAGGTGTATTTATAGGATAACCCATATTTTCTGGTTTCGACCATCCACCTTGAATTTTCTTAGAAACAAAAATATCATAACCACCAATAGACTCATGTCCTTGTGAAGCGATGTACATTGTTTTACCGTCAATGTGCATGTAAATTGGTCCATCATTGAACTGACTATTTACTTGATTAATCGTTGTTGCAGTTTTATAATCTTTCTTCAGCATACTCTGCATTCCAGAATACATGATGTTTGTTCCTTTGCTTAAATTTTCATTTCCACGCGCAAAATAGATATTGTAACCGTCATGATTGTATGATGCATACATATCATTTGTACGCTTTGTACTTATTTGAAAATGCATAATTTCAGGAGTACCCCAATTTGCTCCATTTAAAACAGTTTCATAAATATCTATTTGACCTTCGTTGTCTTTGTGCATCAACATTTTTGTTCCGTCATAAGATAAATTATTTACGATGTCATCTAAAGGGGAGTTCACACTTCCAGAAATAGCTTTCACTTTTTTCCAAGTTCCCATTTCATTAAGAGAAGTATAGATGTCATGATCATACTCTCCAACTTCATTTGATTTATTTGAATTTGGACGATTGGAACTGAAGATAATTTCAGATCCATCTGTAGTAATAGTTGGAGCAATCTCGTCAAACTCCGTATTTAATGTTTTTACATTATCAACCCAACAGCGCACCGGCTCAGCTTTATATTTTTTAGCATAACCGCATTCAAGTTTGCGCATAGAAACGAATTTGTTGAAATTATCAGATTTTCTATAGTTCTCTTCAAACTTCTTGTAAGAAACTAAAGCTTCGTCAAATTTTTCTTCCAACTGCATTGCGTTTCCATGGTAATAATATAAGAATGGATCACATTCAGGATCTAGGGCATAAGCTTTTTCTAGGTATGAAATTGCTTTGTAAGGAGTTGAGGAGTGAATATAGCAAACACCGATTCTAAAATTATTCAAAGCATTTTCTGCATTTAACTTTTGCGCAATTTTGAATTGGACAAGAGCTTTTTTAAATGCTAGTTTAGGGTCTTTAACTTCAAAAATAGCTACTGAACCTTCTTCAAAAAGTGGAACCCCTTTGTCGATAGCATCAGTTGCTTCTTTGAATTCCTCAACGTTATCTTTAAAATTACTGCGTTTAAATTCAATATTTTGGGCTGTAGTAAATCCACTGATAAAAAGTGAAATAACTAATATATATCTGTTTATTTTTTTCATAATTATCAATTTTTAGAATCCACAGTTTTGTGCAGCATATTGTCCGCCTGTTTCAGAACCTAATTCTTTGGCTTTTTGCCAATCTTCACAAGCAGCATTCATATCACGTAACATCTCGTTAATCATTCCTCGGTTGACATAAGCAGTCGCATAATCTTTATCCAATTGAATCGCCTTGTCAGCAGCTATTTTAGCTCCTTTATAATCTTCTTTCTTGAATTTTACAGCAGCAATATTTGCATAACCGGGTGCATATTTACTGCTTACATTGACACATTTCTCGAAATCAGATAAGGCTTCATCTAATTTGTTACGCTCCATCTGTGTTGCTCCACGATTGTTATACGCTAAATGAAAATTCTTATCGATAGAAATAGCTCTATTAAAAGCGGCCATTGCTCCATCGTAGTTTTTCATTTTCATTTTAGTTGTTCCGATATTGTTTAACACGAAAGCTAAATTTGGATTTTTCTTTTCTGCTTGTTCATAATCTGTAATAGCTTTTGAATAATCACCTTTCATTCGGTGACAACTTGCGCGATCATTGTATGCATAAGCCAAATTCCCATTCATTTCTATGGTTGTAGTGAATGATTGAATCGCTTTGTCATAATCTTTTTGTAAGAATTGAAGTGTTCCATAATTATAATATGCATTTGGATTTTTTGGATCTATTTCAATTGACTTTTTGTAATCAATTTCAGCTTTAGAATATTCTAAACTTCCTTGATAAGCGCGTGCACGTTGAAAATATGCTTTTGAATAGCTTGGATCTTTCTCTAATAAGGTCGTTAAAGTTTTTGAAGCATCACTAAATTGATTCGCTTCATTTTCTGCAACACCTTTATTGTAATAAGCCGCAGTGAAATTTGGATCTGAAGCAATAGAAGTTTTAAAAGAGGCTATTGCCTGTGTATAAGATTTCTGTTTGAATAGCTCAATTCCTTTATTGTAAGCTTCTTGACTTGCTGCAATTGTGCTGTTTTCTTTATTTTCAGCGGCAATAGAATCCATGTAAGCTTGTTCTTTTTCTGTGAGTTCCTGAGCAAAACTTACTGGGCCGAAAAAGCATAGGCAAATTCCAGCAAAGAATAATTTTCGTTTTATCATAATTTATAATTTTATCGATCTTAAAAGTAAAATAATTTATTGGATTCCTTAGAATGAAATCACCAAATGAGATTAGATAAAAATGGGTTTCTTCAAGGTCTTGATGTGCATATTTACCTTAATTCTCTAAAATTGTTCTTATTTTAGCCATTCAAAATCAAATACAAAGATGAGCAAGGAAGTATATATAGTAGACGGTGTGAGAACGCCAATCGGAAGTTTTAGAGGTGCATTATCAAATGTTCGTCCAGATGATATGGCAGCATTAGTAATGAAAACTGTTGTAGAAAGAAATTCAACGTTAGATCCTAATGCAATTGAAGATGTGATTTTTGGTTGCGCTAATCAAGCGGGTGAAGACAATAGAAACGTGGCAAGAATGTCACTTTTATTGGCGGGATTACCAAGCTCAATTGGTGGTGAAACGATCAATAGGTTGTGTGCTTCTGGTTTGTCTGCAACTGTAACTGCCGCTCGTGCAATCAAGGACGGTGCTGGAGATATTTATTTAGCAGGTGGAGTAGAGAACATGACACGTGGACCATGGGTGATGAGTAAATCAGCTGTTCCTTTTGGGAGTGATGCTAAACTGTATGATTCTTCTTTCGGATGGCGTTTTGTAAATCCTAAACTGGATCAAGTTTATGGAACAGAAGGAATGGGGCAAACCGCAGAAAACTTGGTCGCGAAATATGGTATTTCTCGTGAAGATCAGGATAAATTTGCTGCATGGTCACAACAAAAAGCAGAAGCTGCATGGTCAAATGGTCGTTTAGCAGAAGAAATTATTGCTGTTGAAATTCCACGCCGTAAACAAGATGCTTTAATATTTGATAAAGATGAGTTTTTCCGTCCAGGAACAACTGTTGAAACATTAAGTAAATTACGCCCAGCTTTTAAGAAAGAAGGCGGTTCTGTAACTGCTGGAAATTCTTCAGGATTAAACGATGGAGCAGGAGCAATACTTTTGTCGAGTGAACAAGGTTTAAAAGATCACCAATTAAAACCAATGGCTCGATTTATTGGAGCTGCTGTTGCAGGAGTTGAACCAAGAATCATGGGAATTGGACCTGTTTACGCTGCAAATAAATTACTAAAAAGAACAGGCTTAACAATGGATGATATGGACATCATTGAATTGAACGAAGCTTTTGCAGCCCAAGCATTGTCTTGTACAAGAGCATGGGGATTAGCAGATAATGACCCAAGATTAAATCCAAATGGTGGAGCGATTGCATTGGGTCACCCATTAGGAATGACAGGATCTCGTATTTTGCAAACCGCAGCGATTCAACTTCAAAAAACACAAAAAAGATATGCTTTGATTACGTTGTGTATTGGTGTTGGTCAAGGTTACGCAGCTATAATTGAAAGGGTTTAATTTTTTTGATTTGTAGAGGCACAATGCATTGTGCCTCTACAAATCAAAAAAAATAAATTATAAAACTTTCTCAAATGCCTTACGAGCACTTCCTCTAAAAAACACTTCTCCACAATACACATAACCCAGTTTTTCAAAAAGGGCCAACATTGCTCCGTTATCAAAATTAGTATCCGCTTTAATACTGTGTATTTTATTTTCTAAAGCAAACTCTTCTATGAAATTTAACATTTTTCTGGCCAAACCTTTTCCTAAATGACCTTCAGCAATAGCAACTCGGTGATAAACAACAAAATCTCCATTTGTCAACCATTCCCCTTGAATATTAGCGTATTCAGGCTCATCGTTAATCAAAATCGCGCAATATCCAATTACTATATCATTCTCAGTAAGAACAAATCCAGCGTCTTTTTCAATGTCTGAATTTATAGAATCTTCATTCGGATAGCCATCTTGCCATTGGTTACTTCCATCAGTTTTTCTTCTTGCAATTGCTTGATTTAAGATGTTCCAAATTTCAGAAATTTCAGATGATTTTGCTTTTCTAAAGTTGATATTCATAAGCTTGTTGTTTAAAGAATAATAGTAAATAATCTATTCGTTTTCTGTTTCAATATCCAAGTTTGTCGATAAGAATTATTGATTAAGTTGAGTAATAGTGCTAAGCCTATAGCATATAGCCAAAAGCTTAAGGCTGTCACCTTAAAAATAGCTTTCTTATTCCAATAAAGACCAAAATGAAAACTGAATACCAAGTTAAAAATGGAATAATGTATTCTGCTAAATCTATCATTAACATTACCGCTATAATTAACAATTGAAATCCTAACCCGTAAATTGAGACCAGTGTCATAAACCATTTTGGGAAAGGTTTACTGTTGGCTGCATCTCTATCCATTGCATAAATAATCTTATCAAAAGGTCCATAAAATGCAATATAGGCTTTGTATAATTTGTCTACAGTACTTTGCTTTTCTCCTGGAAGTGCTATAGGTACTTCATTTTCAAAAACACGACTAGTTGAATCTCCGTTGACATTATTTCTTAGAATAACATAGTAGAAATTATAAAGTGTTCCTTGTAATTGGATTCCAAAAAAGGCCAAAAGCATTTCTCCAAACGGCGTTCCTGTAACGTAGGTAATTGATGAAAGAAATAGGAAGTTTAGAAAAAGATCTGCCAGTGAATCATAGAATCTTCCTGTGTAAGAAGGAGTATTTTTTAATCTCGCCAATTCTCCATCAGAAGCATCGATAATTGATTTTAAAACTATGAAAAATGCCGCAGCATAATAATATCCACTAAGAATACACGCAATTGCTACTAATCCAGCAACAATGAACAATGAAGTTACATGAATTGGAGTGGCTTTTGTGTTGACCAATGTTTGTGCAAACCATCGACCTGGTTTTCTACCATAATCCGATACGTCAATGAATTTGTATTCTAAAGGAAGTTTAGACATTTATTTTATTAACAAGTAGAGATATGAAACCCCTGTGTTTTGTGATAATATAATCAACGGGTACAAAAGTAGTACATCTTAAACTCTAACACTTCTTTTTTAGTTAGAAATCAGTTGAATTGTTAAGAAAAGCACACTGTATAAATAAAAAAAAGTGCCATTCATTTTTGAATGGCACTTAATTGAAGTGTAGATGGTGAAATGTTAAATAATATAATTATTATTCAAATTAAGCATTTTGAAGTTTGACATTTACAGGCGCTTTTTTTGCTGCATGTTGAGCAACAATATATCCATATACAAGTCCTTGGCAAATTGTTCCTCCAGCTCCTGGGTATGTTTTTCCGAAAATGTTCGCAGCTGTGTTTCCAATGGCATATAATCCTTCAATTGTAGATTTGTCTTTACGTAATACTCGACCGTGCTCATCGGCAACAAGTCCTCCACATGTTCCTAGGTCTGACAGAACAACTTTAACTGCATACAGCTTGTCTTTTAAAGCGAGTAAATTTGGATTCGGTTTAACCGTTGGGTCACCGTAGTATCTGTCGTAAGCGCTATCACCTCTTTTGTAATCTTCATCTTTACCTTTATCAGCCATTTCATTAAAGCGGTTAAAAGCTGAATTGAATTCATTTACTGGCAGACCTATAGCTTTAGCAAGTTCTTCAGCAGAATCAGCGGAATAAGCAATCCCAGCATTATACCATTCTTCTGGAAGTTTGGCTCTTGGAAATAATGATCCAGCTAGAATATACCTGTTGCGATAGGTTTGGTCGAATACCAACCACATATCACCAATCGGTGTTCCTTCTTTTTCATCCGCTAAAAGCTTTTGACCAAAAGTCATATAGTCGGTTGCTTCATTAATAAATCTTTTCCCTGTACTATTTACCATGAAACTTCCAGGAAGCGAACGTTCAGCTAAGAGAACCTGTGGGGAATCACCTTTTTTCACTGGAGCAACCGCCGGGAACCACCAAGCTTGTTTCATTAAGTCGATATCAGCTCCAATTGCTTGTGAAAGTAAAATAGCATCTCCTGTATTTCCTTCCGCTCCAAAACTATAGTTCGGCTGTAAGGAGGCAGATTGATACTTTTGACGCATTGGCATGTTGTGATCAAATCCACCAGCTGCCAATACTACTCCTTTGGTAACATTAATTGTTTTTATAGTTCCATTTTGGTCAACAACAGCGCCAACAACGTTTTCGCCATCCATTAAAAGTTCTACTAGTTTGGTATTCGTTATAACTGGAATGTTTGCATTCAATGCTCCTGCGTATAAACCCGCTCCTAAAGCCTGACCACCTGCAGCATACTTTCGTCCAATTATTAAACCTCCAATACCTTGAAGTAATCTTTTGAAAATTATAGGAAATGATTTAAAAGGCTTTCTAACCATTAAGTTCATCCATTTATAATCGTAACCAGTTACAGGCATTGGAACTGGAGCTTCCATCTGACTAGGGCGGTAATTGGATAAATTTTCACCTAATTTTTTAAGGTCAAAAGGTTTACACTCACATGTTCTCCCTAATGGATCTCCTCCAGGAATTTCCGGGTGATAATCCGAATATCCTTTTGCCCAGAAAAATTTCATTGGTGTTGTTCTCAATAGCATTTCCACAGTTGCGCTTCCATTCTCTAAAAAGTTTTCCCACCTTTCTGGAGGAGTATCATTTTTAACAAGGGTTTTTAAATAAGTCCTACCTTTTTCAATCGTGTCTTTAGAGCCACCAGCTTTTAAAGTAGGATTGGCAGGAATCCAAAACGCTCCGCCGGAAAGTGCGGTTGATCCTCCAACGAATTCTGTTTTTTCGATCACCATAGTACTTAGTCCTTTTTCGTTTGCAGCTAATGCGGCTGAAATTCCTGTACCAGATCCAACAACAAGTAAATCTACTGTGCTGCCTTCAATAATTGATTCAACATTGCTTTTATTATTTGTCATAATTATTCCAATTTATTTATTATTCGTTGAATTGTAGACTTTCTACTTCAACCATTTCATTAAGATAGTAGTCTAACTTATCATGGTGCAACATACATTCTTAACAAGGACAAAATAATGATATAAGTCATGATAGGACATGAGCTAACTCAGTATTTGTTTTCGGCTAATAATTAAAGAGGATTCAAAGGAATCGTAAGCTTATTTTACTTAAAAGACTGTTATTCTTATGTAAAATCATGTGGCTTTTTATCAAATAAAAATATGTTGAATTAAGGCTTAAATAGAAAAAAATGAAATGGTGGGGCCTTGGGTTTATTTATATGCCTATCCTCTTCTTTATCCCAAAACATTTACAAGCTGAACAATTAGGAATACCTAAGAGATCCTTCAATCGAAAAATTAAAGATTTTATCGATTATCAGGATGACAGACTAATGCAGGTGTGCATTCAAAAAGTGGGAAGAAAATAATGGGGTCCAACGCCATTATTTTCTTCCCACTTTTTGCACCATCCTATACTAACCGCTGTCATCCTTCGGAAAACACTAAAAATTTGTTTTTTGTGTTTTCCGAAGGATCTCTTTTATGCAACAAATAATAATTTACGCATAACTTTTTTAGGGGTAAGGTGTCCTATAAGCATTTTTATTTAAAACAATTAAAGATAAAATCATTATAACAGTATTATAGCTTGAAAATTGGAATTTCATTAATGCTGATATATCTTGAGCCAACAAAAAATGCCCCCCAACATAGTTGGGGGGCACTTAATTATATTAACAAGTTAAGCAAAATATATATTCAATTTCTAATTCAGAAATTTTATTTGTCAACTTCAACGTTTGCAAGCTCTTCTGCTTTGTATTCTCCTCTATCCAATTTAGCTTTCACTATTTTGAAGGTATCAATAGTATATTGTACATCCTCTAGGGTGTGAGCCGCTGTAGGAATTAAACGCAACATAATTGTATCCTTAGGAACAACTGGATAAATAACAATTGAACAGAAAATACTGTAGTTTTCACGTAAATCAAAAGTCATATTTGTTGCTTCAGCGAGATTTCCTTGAAGATTAACAGGAGTTACAGCAGAGTTAGTTTCTCCAATGTTGAATCCGTTTTCTCTCAATCCTTTTTGTAATGCAGTTGCGATTTTCCAAAGGTTCTCTTTGTGTTCTGGTTGAGTTCTTAATAACTCTAAACGCTTACGTGCACCAACAACTAAAGGCATTGGAAGTGATTTGGCAAACATTTGCGAACGCATGTTGTAACGCATGAATTCGATAATGTGTTCTTTTGCACAAATAAATGCTCCAATTGAAGCCATTGATTTAGCAAAAGTTCCGAACAATACATCGATTTCTTCGTGAACACCTTGTTCTTCACCAGCACCCATTCCTGTTTCACCAATAGTTCCGAAACCATGCGCGTCATCTACGAATAATCTAAAGTCGTATTTTCCTGACTTTCTGAATTCAACGATTCCTTTAAGGTCTCCTTGATCTCCAGCCATTCCGAATACACCTTCAGTAATTACAAGAATTCCACCGTTATTGTTTTCAACCAATTTAGTTGCTCTCGACATTTGTGTGTCAAAGCTCTCCATATCATTGTGCTTAAAAACAAAGCGTTTTCCTGCATGCAATCTCATTCCGTCTAAAATACACGCGTGAGATTCACTATCGTAAACGATAACGTCATTACGGTCTACTAAACAATCGATAGCTGAAACCATTCCTTGATAACCGAAGTTCAAAAGAATGGTATCTTCTGTACCCATGAAATCTGAAAGTTCATTTTCTAAAGCTTCGTGCTCACTTGTCTGACCAGTCATCATTCTAGCTCCCATTGGATAAGCCATCCCCCATTTTGCAGCCGCCTCAGCATCTGCTTTACGAACTTCTGGGTGATTTGCTAAACCTAAGTAGTTGTTTACTGACCATACAAGGCACTCTTTACCTCGGAATAACATCTTGTTTCCGATTTCACCTTCCAACTTAGGGAAAGTAAAGTAGCCATGAACTCCTTTAGCATGCTGTCCTATCGGACCTCTATTTTCTTTTATTTTTTCAAATATGTCTTTAGCCATAAAAGTCTTTTTTTAGCCAACCTTATAAAAAGTTGCTATTAATTATGTTTGCAAAGATAGCTGATTTTTAGAGATTTTCATACTCTAAATGATGATTTATTAAATCATATATTGTTTAAGTAGTTGTTTTATAGTGGTGTAAGTTGTTTAGAACTTTTTTAAATACTACTTTTAATGGATAATATTCACTTCTCGTTCGAGTTTTATCCCATAACCCTCAAAAATATCCTGAATTATCTGTTCTGATAGATTTAAAATATCCACTCCTTTGGCGTCTTTATAGTTCACAAGGACCAAAGCCTGGCGTCTATGCACACCATAGTCACCAATTGTTTTGCCTTTCCATCCAGATTGATCAATCAGCCAACCTGCTGGAACTTTTACGTTCAATTCATCTACTTTATAAGAAGGAATATTCGCGTAACGCTTCTGTAATTCTACATATTGCTTTGTCGGAATTACTGGGTTTTTAAAGAAACTCCCAGCATTTCCAATTTTCTTAGGATCAGGTAGTTTTGATTGACGAATAGCAATTACCGCATCACTCACATCCTTAATTGAAGGCTCTGTAATGTTTCTCAAGTTCAACTCTTCTTCTATTGCACCATAACTTGTGTTGAGTTGTGAAGACCTCCTGAGTTTGTAATTGACAGAAGTAATAACGAATTTGTCTTTTAATTCCTTTTTAAAAACACTCTCTCTGTAACCAAATTGACAATCTTCATGCGAGAAAGTACGGATTTGACCTGTAGCAATTTCTAATGCCTCTAAAGATTCAAAGACATCTTTAATTTCTACTCCATAAGCCCCAATGTTTTGCATAGGACTAGCGCCAACACTTCCCGGAATAAGAGATAAATTTTCTATTCCTCCCCATCCTTTTTTAATTGCATGTAGAACTAATTCGTGCCAATTCTCCCCAGCACCAACTTTCAAAATTACTTCCTTATCAGTTTCTTGGATAAGTTCAATTCCTTTTATTTCATTGCGTAAAATAACTCCATCATAATCCCCTTGAAATAGTACATTACTTCCTCCACCTAAAATCAATAAGTTTCTGTCTTTTACCTCAGAAAGAAGGGTTTGTAACACTTTTACTGATGAGAAAGTAGCGAAATATTTCGAATGAACAGTTATTCCGAAAGTGTTGAATGGTTTAAGATTTACGTTTTCTTGAAGCATTTTGTCAATTTTTATACGAATGTAATTACTTTTAGGGTGCACAAATACAGAAGTTGATTGTTTTATCATTATTCAGTATTTAAAAACTTTTTAAAATCAATTTTATGCTCAAACAAGTAGATTTAGATTATATCAATTCTTTTAGTAAAGACACGCTGATGGAAGTTTTGGATATAAAGTGTGTGGAACTAGGAAAAGACTATATAGTGGCAACAATGCCTGTGAATTCAAAAACGCATCAACCTATGAAATTACTTCATGGTGGAGCAAGTGCAGCTTTAATTGAAAGTATTGGTTCGATGGGTTCAACATTGATGCTAGATATTGAAAAGGAAGTTCCTGTTGGAATTGAAATTAATGCAAATCACGTGGGTGGAATGTCATCTGGTTTAGTAAAAGCGGTTGGAAAAGTTGTGCATGCAGGAAAAAGAACGCATGTTTGGCAAGTTGATTTGACTGATAATGAAACAGGTGTTTTGGTTTGTACAGGACGTTTAACAGTTATGGTTGTACCTAGAAAATAGAATTATTATGGCTTGTTTAGCATATCAGTTTCCAAATGGAACTGCAAAGATGTATAAAGGTAAATGGGTAGAGAAAGGCATAGAAAAACTTCCTGACGACTGTTTTTTTATTACAGATTTCACCAAGAAAAAGTCGTTTTATTTTGAAATAGATCAGGAAATCAGTTCTTTTTCTAATGCTGATTTAGCTTTTAATAATGAAGACAATATTTTTGTAGCCAACGAAAAAGCTTACTTAAACGGACTTCAATATTTCATTGACGGCTTCGAAATGTTCGGTATCCAAAAAGCTATTTTCTCTAGAATTAAATTGGTAGAAAAAGAAGATGCGTTAGAAATGGAAACTGTTTTTAAGCGATTAGCAAAAGCATACAAAAGCCAAGCTTTGGTCTATTTAGCAAGCGATGAAAAATTCGGAACTTGGATAGGGGCAACTCCAGAAACTTTACTTTCTGGAAATGAAAATTGTATGAAATCTATGGCTCTGGCCGGAACAAAAAGTTCTGAAGGAACTGAATGGACAGAGAAAGAACGAGAAGAACAACAATATGTAGTAGATTTTGTAAAAAATAAAATCAATGAACAATCTCCAGGAAAACTAGTTGTTTCGCAAGCGGAAACAGTAAAAAAAGGAGCAGTTTATCATTTGCAAACAGATTATGAATTCCAATTGCCGAAAGAAAAATGGAATGCTTTAATGCAATCGCTTCACCCAACACCAGCTGTTTGTGGAACCCCAAGTGATTTAGCACAAGAATACATTCTCACCAACGAACCACATGAACGTGAGTTTTATACAGGACTTGTTGGATTGAAATCTAAAGATGAATTGGCTGTTTATGTAAACCTTCGCTGCATGCAAGTTTTAAAAGAAACCTTCGCTTTATATGTTGGAGGAGGAATTACTCTAGCTTCAGATATAGCAAAAGAATTACAAGAAACAGAAGATAAAAGCGAGACTTTGTTGTCTGTTATATTTGGGTGATGTCGGGGCTTCGGTATTTCGACAGGCTCAATAACCGAAAGTTGAGCCGCCTCGATTTAAAGTTTAAAATGTACTTTACATTATGTTTTAAAGTTGCTAAATATTTTAATAATGAAACTTAAAATTTTTATCAAAACTGGCATACTACTATCGTCTGGCTTTTTGCTGATGATATATCATGAGTTGATTTATAATGGACGTCCAGAATTTATCATTGTTCAAATTGCTTTTATTTCAATTTTGTTAAGTGTTTTTTTTAGTTTGATTTATGGTGCTTTTTCACTTTTGAAGAAAATTGATTTAGTTTATCTTTATATATTTTTTCTTTCCGCAATTTTATTGAGTCAAATAATGATTATTTCAATTTTATGATATTGCATATTACATTTGATTTCGCCTCATTCCTCAACTTGTAAGTTGGTAGAGTGAGAAACAGAGGGAGAGCATGAAGCAGAGTGAGTATGGATTGCTAATCTTAATGTGCTTTTTATTTTAGTTGTAAAGCTTAATGCTTTGGGGAAAGTTTAAAAAGATAGAATTTGATCAATTAAGAAAATACATTACTCCATACCCTCTGCTGATTTACAGAGTGAGAAAGAGAGGGAGAGTGAGGATGGATTGCTAATTTTAATTTGCTTTTTCTTTTAGTTGATCGGCTTGTTGCTTTGGGAAAAGTTTAAAAAGATAGAATTTGATCAATTAAGAAAATACAACACTCCATACCCTCTGCTGATTTACAGAGTGAGAAAGAGAGTGAGAGTGAGGATGGATTGCTAATTTTAATTTGCTTTTTCTTTTAGTTGATCGGCTTGTTGCTTTGGGAAAAATTTAAAAAGATAGAATTTGATCAATTAAGAAAATACATTACTCCATACCCTCTGCTGATTTAAAGAGTGAGAAAGAGAGGGAGAATGAGGATGGATTGCTCTTTTTAAGTGCTTTATCTTATAGAGGATCGGCTTGTTGCTTTGGGGGGAATTTTAAATACAGGGGAACTTTAATAATCAATAAAACGCTAGTCGGCTGAGTAAAATTAACAGTTGGCTGAGCGGAGCCGAAGCCAGTTGTTAATCAAAAGCCACCCGACTCACATTCAGATCTAATTTCACATTCTTATGATACGGTAAATCTCCTTGATCTGTAAATTGCCAATATAGAATTCGTTCGTCTTTGGGTAAAAGAAAAGGCTCTGAATAGGCTGCTATCCAAAATTTGTAATCTTCGAATTGATTCTTGAATTTTGTTCTGTAGAAATGGAATGAAGTATAGATAATTGGTCTTTTACCCGTTCTTTCTTCAACTTCAACTAAGAAGATCTTCATGTTTTCTAGAAGTACTTCATCAGAAATAGCTTCGATTTCCACGTCTAAAACTGGAGCTAAGTCGGTTTCACGGGGTTGGTATTGCTTTAAAAAATGGTTGACTTGTTCTAAAGGATTTGTTTCTGGTCGAAAGAAATGGTAGGCTCCATGTTTTATTTTTTTTCTTATCAATTCAGCTCGGTTGTATCCCCACTCTCTGTCTGTATGGTCCTTTCCTTCAGTTGCTTTTGCATAAACAAATTGAATAGCTGGAGAAAGCGGTATAGAAAATAAAGTGTCCCAATTAATTTTACCTTGGTGGTGAGAAACGTCGATTCCGAATCCTTTGTAGTTTTTTGGAATTGCATAATTGAAATCATCACTGCTTTTAAACTGTAATGAACTCCAAAGGATCAAGCTGAAAATGATTAGGAATAGAATAAGTGGGATTATGACTGGACGCTTTCGTTTCCTTTTCATTCTAATTGAAATTTATTCAACCAAAAAAAGGACTTCCTTTGGAAAGAAAGTCCTTAAATATATTTTAGGAAAGAAAATTCTAGAATCTTCTTTTTTCCTTAATTCTTGCAGCTTTACCAGTTCTTTCACGGAAGTAGAAAATACGAGCTCTACGTACAGCACCTCTTTTAAGAACTTTAATATCGTCAATAAAAGGTGAGTGTAATGGGAAGATACGCTCTACTCCGATACCACCTGATATTTTACGAACAGTGAAAGTCTCCGTTGATCCAACACCACGACGTTGTAAAACAACCCCAGTGTACTGCTGAATACGCTCTTTTTCACCTTCTCTAATTTTATATGAAACAGCTACTGTGTCTCCTGCTCCGAAAACTGGTGCGTCGTATGCCGTTGAAAATTCGTTTTGAACTTCTTTTATTAAATCCATGACTATTATTTTATTCTTATCCGAAATTGGGGTGCAATATTACATATAATTTATGAATTAAACACGCCGGATATTGAATATTATTTAAAAATTTAATTCGCGTTTAATTAGTGGTGCAAATATACATATTTGTTTAATTACTACAATGCTTATTGGCTTACTAAAAATCAATATCTAGCTTAAATTTTTGACGTAATGTTGTTAAATGCGGATTACGCTCCGCCATGTCGTTAAATTTATCTTGACTTGAGTAGAATTTTCCTGCTTCAATTGTTTCTTCAGTTAGTTTTAATTGAATAGACCAGTTATTGAGTTCTTTTCTTAAATATCCAACTAATGTTGTTTCATGCGTTTGAATAAATCCTAGCTGAACATCATTATCTACTCTGTGCTTTATCAAAAAGTTTTCTCCAATTTCCGGGTCATTTCCAATCATCGCTGTGTAGAGTGTTCCCATTCCATCTTCTTTAGCTTTGAATGCGAATTTTCTCCAAGTCATTCTTAAATCATCAATAGAAAATGAATCTGTTGGACGATTGTCGTGGTTTTCTTCAACAACTTCCTCTTTTTTCTCATTCGCTTGAGACATTAAATCGTTGATGCCTAAGTAGGAATTGTTGAGCTTTCGAGTAGGAGCGGAGAGCTGCTTAGCTTCCTTGTTTAAAGTTATCGGTTTTGGTTTTTCAACTGTCTTCGCTTGTGGAGTAGAATTTCCTTTGTTATCGCGTAATGCTTTACTGTCTTTTTGTCCCTTAAAAGGAATGATCTCAACAGGGTCAGTTAAGGCTTTTTTTTTTCAAGCTCGTTTTTAATTGAACACAATTGCATCAAAGTTAATTCTACCAGTAACCGCTGGTTTTTAGCTGCTTTATAATTAGTGTCAGCGCTACTTATCACTCCAAGTGCACGCATTATGTGTTTAGCGTCAATTGTTGCTGACTGGTCTTTGTAACGTTGTTTAATAGAATCTCCAACTTCGAGTAATTCGACGGTTTTTGGATTTTTACCCACCAATAAATTACGGTAATGTTCAGAAAGTCCAACTAAGAATTGGTGACCATCAAATCCATGATTTACGATTTCGTGATACAATAACAAACTACTTGTAATATCCTCCTCTATCGCGTAATCAACTAATCGGAAATAGTAATCGTAATCCAGGACATTTAGATTTTCAATCACTGATTGATAAGTCAATGTTTTTCCTGTAAAACTTACAATTTGATCAAACATAGAAAGCGCATCTCTTAATGCACCATCTGCTTTTTGAGCAATTAAATGTAATCCTTCACTTTCTGCATCAATTCCTTCGCTAACTGAAATATTTTTCAAGTGCTCAGCGATATCAGAAATTTGAATCCTGCTGAAATCAAAAATCTGACAACGGGAAAGTATGGTAGGAATTATTTTGTGCTTTTCTGTTGTTGCAAGAATAAAAATTGCATGCTTTGGAGGCTCTTCTAATGTCTTTAAGAAAGCATTAAAAGCCGCTGTTGAAAGCATGTGCACCTCATCAATAATGTAGACTTTGTAATCTCCTAATTGTGGAGCAACTCTAACTTGGTCAATTAAACTTCTGATGTCGTCCACACTATTGTTAGAAGCGGCATCTAATTCATAAACGTTTAAAGATTGACCTTCATCGAAAGATTTACAGGACGGACATTCTCCGCATGCTTCAATGTTTTCAGTGCGATTAGAGCAGTTAATTGTTTTTGCTAAAATACGAGCAGTAGATGTTTTACCAACACCACGCGAACCACAAAATAAAAATGCTTGCGCTAACTGATCGTTTTTGATTGCATTTTTTAAAGTTGTAGAAATATTGCCTTGACCCACCAACGTATCGAAGGTTTTGGGTCTGTATTTTCTTGCAGAAACAATATAATCACTCATGATACAAAAATAATAGAAATTAAAGTCTTTCCCATCTAATATGGATTAGAAATTTATAAACAATCTCAATACTCCGATGGATGTGATGGTTTTACTTCTTACTACCGCCAGAGCTATCTAAATTAACACTTTAATAATAATGTAATTAGAGAATAGCCGATAGAATTAATTTGAGCATATATTTAAATCATTATGCTTCGCGCTCCAGCAAGATCCTTCAATCACTAAAATCAAAGATTTATATTGATTAAAGAATGACATTCCTAGATTGGGTTTGGAGTGAAAAAAGGGGGATCTCTTTTGTGTTAAATGCAGATTTAATTAAATAAGGATAATGTCATATGCTGAGTTCGTTCAGAATTGGTTCAGGGCTTTACTCAAAACGTATCCAATAAAAAAGCCGTCGGTTATGATTTTGCAACCATTAGCGACGGCTTGATATATAGTAAAAGTAGTTTATCCTAAATATGATTTAAGCATTTTGCTTCTTGAAGTATGTCTCAAACGGCGAACTGCTTTTTCTTTAATCTGACGAACACGCTCTCTTGTTAAATCGAATCTGTAGCCAATTTCATCTAAACTCATTTGTCTTTTTCCATCTATTCCGAAGTAAAGTTTCAGAACATCTGCTTCTCTTAAGGTAAGCGTACTCAAAGAGCGATTAATTTCTTTTTGTAAAGACTGATAAAGTAAACCTTCTTCAGGTCCTTTGAGCGTATCGTTTTCAAGTAAATCATACATATTTGAACTTGACTCATCTCCTTCTTTTAAAGGAGCATCCATTGATACATGTCTACCATTCGATTCAAGTGCATGCTTCACATCTTTAACAGGGAGTTCTAAATGATGCGCTAACTCCTCTGCTGATGGAGCGCGTTCAAATTTCTGCTCTAATTCTGAATAAGCTCTATTCACTTTTCCTATTGAACCAATTTTGTTCAACGGTAAGCGAACAATTCTTGCTTGCTCAGCCAATGCCTGTAAAATAGATTGACGGATCCACCAAACTGCGTAGGAAATAAATTTAAAACCTCTCGTTTCATCGAAACGTGTTGCAGCTTTAATTAATCCCACATTTCCTTCATTAATTAAATCTGGAAGTGTGAGTCCTTGGTTTTGGTATTGTTTGGCTACGGATACAACGAATCGCAAGTTAGCACGTGTCAATTTATCCAAAGCGCGCTGATCACCGGCCTTAATACGACGCGCTAATTCTACTTCTTCTTGGGCAGTGATTAAATCAACTCTCCCGATTTCCACCAAGTACTTGTCCAAAGATGCAGTTTCTCTGTTGGTTACTTGTTTGCTTATTTTTAATTGTCTCATATCCCTTTTTTTATTTTAATTTAAGCAAAAGCTTAAAGTGTTTTTTAGGTACTTAAAACTCCTGACATATTAATATAACGTTTTTATTCCGAAAAAGTTGGTTATTAACTTTAATTTTCTTAAAAGAAAGCGCTTTTTAACAGTTTTTGTCTAATTTGGAGCGTTCAAACGTGGTTTTACAGCGCATTCCATCTCGGTTTCGGTAGAAGTCTGTTATATTTGTTCAAAAGAAAATTTGAAATGAAAGATATAATTGAAAAAGCTTGGGACGATCGCTCTTTATTGAATAACGAAGAGACTGTTAAAGCGATAGAAGCGGTAATTGAAGGTTTAGATAAAGGAGATTTACGTGTTGCAGAACCCGTGAACGGAGATTGGCAAGTGAATGAGTGGATTAAAAAAGCGGTGGTGATGTATTTCCCTATTCGTAAAATGGAAACAATTGAAGTGGGACCATTTGAATTCCATGATAAAATGGCGTTGAAGTCAAATTACAAAGAATTAGGTGTTCGTGTTGTTCCTCCTGCGGTTGCACGTTATGGAGCTTATATTTCAAAAGGTGTAATTTTAATGCCTTCTTATGTAAATATCGGAGCTTATGTTGATGAAGGAACTATGGTGGACACATGGGCAACTGTTGGGTCTTGTGCTCAAATTGGTAAAAACGTACACTTAAGTGGTGGTGTTGGAATCGGTGGAGTTTTGGAGCCTTTGCAAGCTTCTCCAGTAATTATTGAAGACGGAGCATTTATAGGTTCTCGTTGTATCGTTGTGGAAGGTGTTCGTGTGAGAAAGGAAGCTGTTTTAGGAGCGAATGTGGTTTTAACGAAATCAACTAAAATTATTGATGTAACAGGTGATGAGCCGATTGAAATTAAAGGTGAAGTTCCAGAGAGAAGTGTTGTTATTCCTGGTTCTTACACTAAATCGTTTCCAGCTGGAGATTTTCAAGTTCCATGTGCTTTGATTATTGGAAAACGTAAAGCAAGTACAGATTTAAAGACTTCTTTGAATGATGCATTACGCGAACATAATGTTGCTGTTTAATTTCTTTTGTTGAAATCAAAAAGTTAAGAAGATGAATGAAGATCAATTAAAAAAATGGAAGGAGAAACGTCAACAAAGAAGAGATTCTTTTAATCGTGATGGATTGCTTTCTGGAATTTTAAAAGGAGACCTTCAGTCATTAAGCAGCGGTATTACTTTGCTTGAAAGTAATAGAAAAGAAGATAAGGTAGAAGCGCAGAAGCTCATTAATAGTTGCTTGAAACATTCAGGGAAATCTATTCGTGTTGGCGTGACTGGCGTGCCTGGAGTTGGGAAAAGTACTTTTATAGAGTCATTTGGTCAAGTTGTAGTTGATAAAGGTTTCAAAATTGCTGTTTTGGCAATTGATCCTTCTTCTGAAAAAAGTGGAGGAAGTATTTTGGGAGATAAAACCCGAATGAATCAATTGTCCGTTAATGAAAATGCTTTTATTCGACCTTCTGCCGCTGGGAAATCTTTGGGAGGAGTTGCCAGAAAAACCAGAGAGTCTATTATTCTTTGCGAAGCTGCTGGATATGATTTTATATTGATTGAAACAGTCGGAGTAGGTCAATCGGAAACGATGGTCAATTCTATGGTTGATTTCTTTATGCTCTTAATGTTGGCAGGAGCTGGTGACGAATTGCAAGGAATTAAGCGAGGAATTATGGAAATGGCTGATGCTTTAGTGATTACGAAAGCTGATGGTGATAACCTTATTAAAGCCAGAAGAGCGAAAAAAGAATATGAAAATGCAATGCATTTATTTCCGGCCAATGAAAACGAATGGATTCCTAAAGCATTGGTGGCATCGGCTTATGAAAATTACAATATTGAGAAAACATTTGACACAATTGATAGTTTTGTAAATCAAACGAAAGTAAATGGTTCTTTCCTTCACAATAGGAAGCAGCAGGATAAATATTGGCTGCATGAAACAATCGCAGACACTTTGATGTCGAACTTTTATTCAGCTGAACGGTTAGTAAAAGTAATTGCAGAAGTTGAACAAGATGTTATAGAAGGAAGAATTTCATCTTTTGAAGGTGCGGAAAAACTAATGAAAATTTATAATCATGAATAAAGTATTTATAGCATTTACGAGTTTATTTTTATTTACAGCTTGTAGTGAAAAAGCAGAAAAGGAAACTGAACAGAAAATTGAAGTAACGACTTCGGATAGTGAATTAGATGATTTATCAATTGAAGCAATTATCGATAGCGTTTATCAAAAAAATGGCTCAGGATTAATTGAAAAATCAAACATATCCTTCGATTTTAGAGAATTCCAATATGCCTATATGCAAGGAGTTGATGGAGTAAAGCAATCTAGAAAGTTCACAAATGATGGAGGAGAAGCTGTTGTAGATAGTTGGCAAGAAGATTCTTTGATCAGAACAATCAATGGAAAAGTGGTAAAACTTTCTAAAAAAGACGAAAATGCTTTTAGAAATTCAATTAATAGTGTTTTTTACTTCGCGTTTTTACCAAAAGCATTAAAAGATCCAGCAGTAATTACAGAATTGTTAGATGAGGTGGAAATCAATGACAAGATGTACTACAAACTCAAAGTGACTTTCAATGAAGATGGAGGAGGAGAAGATTTTCATGACATCTTTTTATATTGGATAGGCATTGAAGATTACGCAATGGATTACATGGCATATCAATATTTCACGAATGATGGTGGAATTAGATTTAGAGCAGTTGATCAAGTAAAAGAAGTCAACGGAATTCTATTTAAAGACTATTTAAACTACGCTCCAAAAGAAAACTTGATGAATGATTACTTGAGTGTAGATGAGGTTTTCTCTAATGATGGAATGAAGTTGGTTTCGGAGATTAGATTGGAGAATATTGAGGTGAATTGATAATTGTTTGATTGGGAGTTAGCGCTGTAATAGAACGCGGTCCCGACTGCTGTCGGGAACACGGATCTTCGAGCGCGGATCTCCGCAGATTTTTTTTAATATGATGTTATTATAACGATGAAAGAAACTTAAATGATTATTTGACTCCATTAAAGGTTGTCAATAATTTCAATTTAAAACTGAGGAGCTTTCAAGCCCATGCCTAGATACTTTTCTTGTTAATAATAAGTAATTTTGATTTGACTGATAAAGAGCAATTACTTTCCAAACGGCAAAAAAGAGATTCCTCAGTCGTTTTACTCTTTCGGAATGACAGTTGTTACTTGTATTAGGGATGGAAAAAGTGGCAGAAGCGAAGCTTCAGCCACTTTTTCCAAATAAACCAGCCATTTCATTGTCCTTCCGAAAATGCATGGCATTGAGGAATCTCTTTTTTGTTTAATGCTGAATATTGTTGTAGTTAAACTGTTCTATTTTTATAACAATTGTTTTAACTGCCTTTTAAAAAAAAAAGAACTGTTAAAAGAATAACAGGAAGAAATATCAATCAATAAATGTAAAAACCCAATTGATTAAACCTCTCCCTTTGGCAACTGCGGTGTGCTAGCGAAGTCGAAGTCCCTCTCCTTATTTACTACCTCTCTTCCAATTTTTCATCGACACTATTTTACTTCAATTATTCGATTGTAGCTGTTTTCATCTAAAACAGTAAAGAAGACTTTATCATTCATAACTTTTATGTTTCTGGGTTTACGGATGTCTGTCAATTGAGCGATTTCAGTGCTTGTGCCATCTTCTATATTTATTTTCAAAATTGAGATACCTTTTGCACGATTAGAGTACATGTAGATGTTGTCATAAAAATAATCTTTGAAATAATCGCCTGACAAAATGCATTGCGCTTTAGTTTCGTTACTAGCGAATGTGTTGTTGTTAATTTGAAAAATACTATCTCTAATAGCATCTAGAACAATGATTTTATTCTTTAATCCAAATGATTTTACGTTAAGCGGTTTGGAAGCAATTTTCTCACTCCAAACAGACATTGTCAGAAGTTTAAAGTTGAAACTGTTCAGAGTCATTAAATCTCCATCCCATATTCCCATGGAAATTATGTTGTCTTTTTGAGGAGTGGTTGCGTTATAAAAGTTTACAGCAGCATTGTAATGATATGAAGCATTTTCAAAGCCTTCTTCGTCAAAAGATTGGTATATATCACTTACCTCTTTGTCGATTACCCTATGAATAACGTAAAATTGATTGTGCAAACTCATGTCTTCATGAAAAGCTCCATTCTCATCAAGACTAAGTAAATTTCGCAGTTCTATTTCAAAACTTTCTTTGGTAATTGCGTTCATTAGTTGAATTGAATCTTTGTTTAGATAGATTTGATAAACAGAATCCTTTTCTATTAGATGAAAGTTTCCTATTGCATCTAAAAAGATTTCTTCTGGTTTAAAACTTAACTCTTTCGTCATTAAAGATTCTCCAATTCCATCAATAATTTTGACATAATAATTTCTTTTAATTCTTGTTATTACATAAAAATGATTGAGAGGAAAAGGGTAATAATCTATAATAAATTCATCTTTATTTTTGAATGCATTTTGATATTTGGAGCTGGAGAATGTGAATTCATCAAATACTTGAATATTAAGCGTGTCATACAGAGGAGTTAGCCTTATGATCTTATTTATGGTGTCATTACTTTTTAATCCATCAGAAACTTGAAAAGAATAGTCTTCATAATTTTCATGTCTAACCATTATCTCATCCAAACTTTTTACTGGAATGCTAATCGTATTTTTGGAATTTGTAGAATGGAAGATTCCGTTCTTTAGAATTGTGGTGTAATATATCAGTTTGCCTTCGTCTTGGATAGCTAAACGAAGTGTTTGAGCAACTATAAACAAAGGTGATAAAAGAATGAAAAGTAATGCTTGTTTAAGTTTCATGATAGTAAAGTGTTAGTTACTAATTGAAAAGTAAAGATTATTTAGAAGTTAAGCAAAAATAAATTTTAAAGGATGAAAGTTAAAGAGTGATTGGTGATTTTGGGTTTAATGTTTGATTTGGGATTGAAGTGTAGTTTTTCGAAATAATTAGGTGGTATTCAGGTTTTTATTAATTAAATCTCATTACTGTTTCAAGTGGCTAATTGTGAGCGCAGTGCATTTCGTAAGAAAGTAAGGGGGAGGATTTCGAAGAGAGAAACTTTTCATTATTGTATAAATCAAAAAAATCCCAAAAGCCAAAACTCTCAGGATTCTAATTTCTATAACATAATACGAATTGATCTCGCCTCTCTACTCAAAACTCACACTGGCTACTGTAATTTTTTTCCAAAAAAAAATTACATCCCCGGCATTCCACCTTTCATTTGTTTCATCATGCTGGCCATATTTTTCTTATTGCTCATCATCTTCATCATTTTCTTAGTGTCACCAAATTGCTTTAAAAGTTTATTTACTTCCGTTAAATCTTGTCCACTTCCTTTAGCTATTCTTTTCTTACGGTTTGTATCAATGATTTCTGGGCGTTCACGTTCTATTGGACTCATTGAGTAAATAATCGCTTCAATATGTTTAAAGGCATCGTCTTCGATTTCAACTCCTTTCATGGCTTTCCCCATTCCTGGAATCATTCCCATTAAGTCTTTAACGTTACCCATCTTTTTAACTTGTTGTAACTGACTTAAGAAATCATTGAAATCAAATTGATTCTTTTTAATCTTTTTCTGTAATCTTTGTGCTTCTTTTTCGTCGTATTGCTCTTGCGCTCTTTCAACCAAAGAAACAACGTCTCCCATTCCTAGGATACGGTCAGCCATACGTTTCGGATAGAAAATATCTATCGCGTCCATTTTCTCACCCGTACCAACAAACTTAATTGGTTTGTTAACAACAGCTTTAATTGAAATGGCAGCACCACCTCTTGTATCACCGTCTAATTTGGTAAGAATAACACCATCAAAGTTGATTTTCTCATTAAAGGCTTTTGCCGTATTTACAGCATCTTGACCTGTCATGGCATCCACAACGAATAATGTTTCCGTCGGTTTTACAGCAGTTTTTACGTCTGCAATCTCGGACATCATTTTCTCGTCAATCGCTAAACGACCCGCGGTATCAATAATAACAACATTGAAACCTTTGCTTTTTGCATGTATAATTGCAGCTTGAGCAATTTTAACTGGATTTTTCTCCTCTTTGTTAGAATAAACTTCAACTCCAATTTGTTCACCCAATACGTGCAATTGATCAATCGCGGCAGGACGGTAAACATCACAGGCAACCAATAATGGATTCTTTCCTTTCTTTGTTTTTAAGAAATTGGCAAGTTTCCCTGAGAATGTTGTTTTACCAGAACCTTGAAGTCCTGACATCAATATAACACCTGGATTTCCTTGGTGATTAATTTCTGTTTCATCGCCACCCATCAATTCGATAAGTTCTTCATGACAGATTTTAATCATTAATTGACCCGGAGAAACAGCGTTTAATACGTCTCTACCCAGTGCTTTTTCTTTTACAATATTTGTAAATTCTTTCGCAGTGTTGAAGTTAACATCGGCATCAAGTAAGGCACGGCGCACTTCTTTAAGTGTTTCGGCAATATTGATTTCAGAGATTTGCCCCTGACCTTTAAGGACCTTAAATGCTTTTTCAAATTTGTCTGTTAAATTCTCGAACATGCTGCAAAAAATTTGTTTAAGCCGCAAATTTAATAAAAACGCTCGTATAATTCAATTAAGAATTACGAATTATCAATTTTCAATTACGAATGTTCAATAATTACGAATGTGTGAAATATTAATTGATCAATTAAGAACTTTGGTTCTACTCTAATTTTAGTGGTTTTAATGAAATAAGAGGATAAGTAAGAATTATTTATTCAGACATATTTTCATCGAAAAGAGTGATGTTCGAGCGTTTTGGACGTTTTCATAGGTTGCGCTGTAATGGAAAGCCGATGAAACGGGCCTTCGACAAGCTAGTCACCGTTTTAGCAACGCGGTTATTCGCGGATTTTTGCACCTGTGGTTTATTCGGATATTCGTCGATTTTAAAATGCTCTAAATAAAATAAGAAAAGGGTTTAATCTTTTATTCTCTTTCAAATAAATCAACCCATTAAATTCGTGGTAAACCTGAACTTTATATGTTGATGTTTTTGCATTAGGGATAGCAGCGGCATCCTCTGACTTTTTGGTCAGAGATATAGCGGAAAGCCCGACGCTAAAATTCTTTTGTGTTAATGCGTGTTATGAAACGACGCAGTGACATGAAAGAATTTTAGGGGAATGCCCAAATAAATAATTATGAATTACGAATCGTTACTTTTCTACTATCAACTATGAATTGGTAACTACGAATTGTGAATGAAAGTCAATTATCAATTCCGAATTGTCAATTATTAAGTATCATTTGTTATTTTTGCCTTAGTTATAACAAAGAGTAAAACCGTCTTTATGAAAAAAATACAAATGGTTGATTTGATTAGCCAGTATGAGAAAATCAAACCACAAGTTCAATCTTCAATTAATAATATACTAGATAACGCCCAATTTATTAATGGACCTGATGTTCATAGTTTTAAAGAAGAATTGGGAGAGTATCTTGGGGCAAAACATGTTATTCCATGTGCTAATGGAACTGACGCTTTGCAAATTGCTATGATGGCACTTGGATTGAAACCAGGAGATGAAATCATAACACCTTCATATACTTACATTGCTACAACAGAAGTGATGGGCTTATTGAGATTAAAGCCTGTTTTTGTGGATTGTGAGAAAGATACTTTTAATATTTCTCCAAAAGCAATTGAGGCGGCTATTACAGCAAGAACAAAAGCAATTGTTCCAGTTCATTTATATGGACAGTCATGCGATATGGAGGCGATTATGAAAATTGCTGAAAAATATGATTTAAAAGTAATTGAAGACAATGCTCAAGCGATAGGTTCTGATTATACATTCTCTGATGGAACTGTTAAAAAGACAGGGACAATTGGTGATGTTGGATGTACAAGTTTCTTCCCTTCTAAAAACCTAGGTTGTTTTGGAGATGGTGGAGCAATGTGTACTGATGATGATGATTTAGCAGAGAAATTGACAATGGTTGCAAATCATGGTCAAAGTAAAAGATACTATCACGATGTAGTTGGATGTAACTCACGTTTAGATACTATTCAAGCAGCGGTTTTAAGAATAAAATTAAGAGAACTCGATAATTATATTGATGCCAGAAGAACAGCAGCAGATTATTATGATGCGCAATTTTCTAACATTAAAGGATTAACAATACCGAAAAGAGTGAAGAACTCTAAGCATGTTTTTCATCAATATACTTTGCAATTGGATGACGGAATTGACCGTGATGCTTTGGTTGCATTTTTAGGCGAAAAAGATATTCCAGCAATGATTTATTATCCTGTTCCTGCACACAAGCAAAAAATGTTTGCTTCATTGGAAACTTCTAGTGGGAGTTTGGTAAATACCGATTGGTTGACAACAAGAGTTTTCTCGTTGCCAATGCACACGGAATTAGAACTAGAGCAGTTAGAATATATTTGTTCAGCAGTTAAAGAATTTTTAGAAGGATGAAGAATATAGCAGTTATTGGAACAGGATACGTTGGTTTAGTTACAGGAACTTGTTTCGCTGAAACCGGAAACAATGTTATATGTGTAGACATAGATAAAGAAAAAGTTGAACGTTTAAAAAATGGAGAGGTTCCGATTTACGAACCACATTTGGACGTTTTATTTGAAAGAAATATTAAACAAAAAAGACTTCAGTTTACAACAGATTTAGCTTCAGCAATTAAAGATGCAGAAATAATTTTTCTTGCATTGCCAACTCCTCCGGGAGAAGATGGTTCAGCTGATTTATCTTATGTACTTGGAGTAGCTAAAGATTTAGGGAAATTAATTACAGAATATAAAGTCATTATTGATAAATCTACCGTTCCTGTTGGGACAGCGGACAAAGTGACTGCTGCAATTAAAGCTGAAACAGATGTGCCTTTCGCAGTTGTTTCTAATCCAGAATTTTTAAGAGAAGGTTATGCAGTTGACGATTTCATGAATCCTGACCGAGTTATTATTGGTACGGAAGATGAAAAAGCGAAAATTGTAATGAAAGAATTGTATCAGCCTTTTATTCGTGATGGACATCCATTGATTTTTATGGATGAGAAATCAGCCGAATTGACAAAATATGCAGCAAATGCTTTCTTGGCAACAAAAATCACTTTTATGAATGAAGTGGCAAATTTTTGTGAGATTGTAGGAGCTGATGTGGATAAAGTCCGTGAAGGAATGGGTTCTGATACACGAATTGGACATCGCTTTCTATATCCAGGAATTGGATTTGGTGGAAGTTGTTTCCCGAAAGATGTAAGCGCATTAATGAAAAGTGGATTAGATCATAATTTTGACTTTTCTATTATTGATGCAGTTTTAAATGTAAATAAAAAACAACGCATTAAGTTGTTAGATAAGATTCTTGATTACTTCGGAGATATCAAAGGAAAGAAATTCGCGCTTTGGGGATTGTCTTTTAAACCAGATACGGATGATATTCGTGAAGCTCCAGCACTTTATTTAATTGATGAATTAATCAATAGAGGAGCTGAAGTGGTTGCTTTTGATCCTGAAGGAATGGACAATGTTAAAAAACTATTAGGCGATAAAATTTCTTATGTTGAGAATCAATATGACGCTTTAGATGGAGCAGATGCTTTATTAATAGCTACGGAATGGTCGGTATTTAAAAATCCAGATTTCAATTTGATTAAAGAAAAATTGAACAGTCCAGTAATTTTTGATGGTAGGAATATTTTCAATCTTTCTGACATTCAAGAAAAAGGAGTTTATTACAGTTCAATAGGTCGTCAAACAATTTTACCTAAAGTATAAAATAGAATGAGAAAAAGAGTTTTAATAACTGGAGCAGCAGGATTTTTAGGTTCTCATTTATGTGAGCGTTTTGTAAAAGACGATTATCATGTAATTGCAATGGATAATTTAATTACTGGTAGATTATCAAATTTGGAACACCTGATGCCAAAGGAGAATTTTGAATTTTATCATCAAGATGTTTCAAATTTCATTCACGTTCCGGGAAAGCTTGATTACATATTACATTTCGCTTCGCCTGCTAGTCCAATAGATTATTTAAAAATTCCTATTCAAACTTTAAAAGTTGGATCATTGGGAATTCATAATTGTTTGGGATTAGCGAGAGTTAAAAATGCACGTGTTTTAATAGCTTCTACTTCAGAAGTTTATGGAGATCCAGAAGTTCATCCACAAACAGAAGAGTATTGGGGGAATGTAAATCCAATTGGACCACGTGGAGTTTATGATGAAGCAAAACGTTTCCAAGAAGCGATAACAATGGCGTATCATACTTACCACGGAGTAGAAACGCGAATTGCTAGAATTTTCAATACTTACGGGCCAAGAATGCGTTTGAATGATGGTAGAGTTTTGCCGGCTTTTATTGGACAAGCTTTAAGAGGAGAAGACTTAACTGTTTTTGGAGATGGAAGTCAAACAAGATCTTTTTGTTATGTTGATGATTTAGTGGAAGGACTTGTCAGATTATTACATTCTGACTATACATTACCTGTTAATATTGGAAATCCAGATGAAATTACAATCAGTGATTTTGCTGAAGAAATTATCAAGTTAACTGGAACAACTCAAAAGGTAATTTACCAAGATTTACCAGTGAATGATCCAAAACAAAGACAACCTGATATAACAAGGGCAAAAGAAATTTTAGACTGGACACCGAAAGTTAGTCGAGGAGAAGGTTTGAAAATTACTTATGCTTATTTTAAAGAATTGACACAAGAAGAACTTTTCAAAAAAGAACACAACAACTTTGAAGAATATATAAAATAACATGAACTACTTTTCTCATACCACCGCAATAATCGATGAAGGCTGCTCAATAGGAGAGGGAACCAAAGTTTGGCACTTTTCTCATATTATGCCGAATTGTACAATAGGAAAAAACTGTAACATTGGTCAAAATGTTGTCATTTCTCCTGAAGTTGTTTTAGGTAACAATGTCAAAGTTCAAAACAACGTATCTATTTATACTGGAGTTGAATGCGAAGACGATGTATTCTTAGGACCTTCAATGGTTTTTACGAATGTAATTAATCCAAGAAGTGCAGTCAATAGAAGAGGACAATACAGCAAAACTTTAGTGAGAAAAGGAGCTTCAATTGGAGCCAATGCAACTATTGTTTGTGGTCATGACATTGGAGAATATGCATTTATTGGAGCAGGAGCAGTGGTGACGAAAGAAGTTTTACCTTATGCTTTAGTTGTTGGAAACCCTGCGAAACATATTGGTTGGATGAGTGAATTTGGTCACCGTTTAGAATTTGATCAAAACAGTGAAGCTATTTGTGAAGAAAGCAAAGAGAAATATCAACTTTCAGACGGAAGAGTAAATAAAATTTAGGACCTAATCATGGAAGGAAAGATAAAATTTGTAATTATAGGTTCTGGACATATCGGAAAGCGTCATGCTACGATGGTGAAAGAAAATAAAGAAGCTGAACTTGTTGCTTTAATTGATATTCAACCAAAAGAAAAACTTGCTCTTGAGAATTTTGATGTTCCTTTCTTCAATACAATTGATGATTTTTTAGCATCAAATATAGAATATGATATCGCAAGTGTTTGTACTCCAAACGGATTACATGCTGAACAAAGTATTAAAATTCTTGAACAGAATAAGCATGTAGTTTGTGAAAAACCAATGGGTTTGACAAAAGACAATTGCGAGCGAATTATTTTCAAGTCTTTGCAAATGTCTAAGCATGTGTTTTGTGTAATGCAAAACAGATATTCGCCACCATCTGAATGGATAAAGTCAATTGTAGATGATGGGATTTTAGGAAAAACGTTTATGGTGCAATTGAATTGTTACTGGAACCGAGACGATAGATACTATAAAACAGGAGGTTGGAAAGGAACTCAAGAGCTTGACGGAGGAACTTTATTTACACAGTTCTCTCATTTTGTAGATATTATGTATTGGCTATTTGGTGATATTAAAAATATTCAAGGTAAATTTGCAGACTTTACGCACAAAGATTCAACAGATTTTGAAGATTCAGGCTTTGTAAGTTTTGATTTTATTCAAGGTGGAATGGGATCCTTAAACTATTCAACTGCGGTTGCAGGACAAAATTTAGAGTCTTCAATTACCATAATAGGTGAAAAAGGATCTGTTAAAATCGGGGGTCAATACATGAATGAAGTTGAAGTTTGTAATATTGAAGGATATGAAATGCCAGAATTAGCACCAACTAATCCAGGTAATGATTATGGTTCATACAAAGGTTCAGCAGCAAATCACCATTACGTTATAAACAATGTGGTGGACACACTTAAAGGAAGAAACACAGCAACTACAAATGCCTTAGAAGGATTAAAGGTTGTTGAAATTATAGAACGTATTTATAAAGTAAGAGATGAACAAATCAATGCACACTAAATTAATTGAAAAACAAGAGAAATTAGCCGTTATCGGATTGGGTTATGTAGGTTTACCTATCGCCCTTGAATTTGCTCGTAAAATGAATGTCATAGGTTTTGACATTAACGCAGATAGAGTTGAGTTAATGAAAAACAACATTGACCCAAGTAAGGAATTAGATGCTTCAGATTTCGAAGGATGTAGTATAGAATTTACTGCAACACTTGAAGATTTGAAAGCGGCTACCTTTTATGTAGTTGCAGTTCCAACGCCAATTGATGATTCTAACAGACCTAATTTAGGACCACTTTTAGGAGCTTCTTCTACAGTAGGGAAAGTTTTGAAAAAAGGTGATTATGTTGTTTTTGAATCAACAGTTTATCCAGGTTGTACTGAAGAAGATTGTATTCCAGTATTAGAAAAAGAATCTGGTTTGAAATTCGGGATTGACTTTAAAGTAGGTTATTCTCCAGAACGTATTAATCCGGGAGATAAAGTTCACACACTTCAAAATGTGGTGAAAGTTGTTTCTGGAAGTGATGAAGAATCATTAGAAGAAATCGCTAAAGTTTACGAAGAAGTTGTTGGAGCAGGAGTGCACCGCGCAACATCGATTAAAGTAGCGGAAGCAGCGAAAATTATTGAAAACACACAACGTGACGTAAATATTTCATTGATTAATGAATTATCTATCATATTTAATAAGTTAGGAATCAATACTTATGAAGTGTTAGAAGCAGCTGGAACAAAATGGAACTTTTTGCCATTCCAACCAGGACTTGTTGGTGGTCATTGTATCGGAGTAGATCCTTATTATTTGACTTACAAAGCGAAGCAAGTAGGTTACCATGCAGAAATCATCAACAGTGGTCGTTCGGTGAATGATTCAATGGGCTTTTATATTGGGAAGCAAACGGTGAAAATGATGATTGCTCAAGGAAAAAACATGAATGATGCGAAAGTATTAATCATGGGAGCAACTTTTAAAGAAAACGTAAGTGACATTAGAAACTCTAAAGTTATTGATGTTGTAAATGAGTTGAAATCCTTCTCTGTAAAAGTTGATTTAATTGACCCACATGCATCTTCAGATCAAATGGAGCATGAATATGGTGTTGGACTTGCGGAGATGGATAATCTTCGTGATGACTATGATGCTGTAATTGTAGCAGTTAATCACAGAGAATATGCTAACCTAAAAGAAAGTGACTTCAAAAAATACTTAAAAGGTGGTAAAGGCGTTTTCGTTGATATCAAAGGCGTATTTAAAAAAGAAATTAAAGAATTAGAATACTGGAGTTTATAATCATTTCAATCGCTGTTTTTTTGTTTGATGATTGTTATACAATTTCCACTGAAGCCTCCCTTTGTTGAGGTTTCAGTATTTAAAATCAGGTCTATTTTTGTCTATTCATTTGTGCTGTGATGGAACGCGGGTAACTTCGACGCCTTCGACAAGCTCAGTCACCGAAGTCACCGAGAAAGTGTAGTCACAATAGCTGGAGAGAACCGTTGACTGAGCCTGTCGAAGGCAACTGATTTAGAAGAGTGATCCGTTGACATGGCGAAGGGATTGAAGAAAAGTGGAAAGCGAAGTTTAAAACAATTAAAGAGTAGATTAAAATGAAAACAATATTAATAACAGGAGGCGCGGGTTTCATTGGTTCACATGTGGTTCGTCGCATGGTGAATCGTTATCCAGGTACTCATTTTGTGAATTTTGACAAATTGACTTACGCAGGGAATTTAGAAACCTTGTCTGATGTTGAGGAGAAGTCAAATTACTCATTTTTTAAAGGAGATATTTGCAGTGAAGAGGATTTGAAAGAAGTCTTTTCAAAGTTTGATATCTCTGATGTTATTCATTTAGCGGCTGAATCACACGTTGACCGTTCTATTTCAGGACCAATGGATTTCGTTTTGGCGAATGTTGTTGGAACAGTTAATTTAATGAACGTTTGCAGAGCAAATTGGTCTGATTTATCAAAGCATATTTTTTACCATATCTCCACAGATGAGGTTTATGGAAGTTTAGGAAGTGAAGGATTATTTGAAGAAACCACTTCTTACGATCCAAGAAGTCCTTATTCTGCGTCTAAAGCAAGTTCAGATCATTTTGTACGTGCTTATCACCACACTTATGGTTTGAATATTCGTATTTCCAACTGTTCAAATAATTATGGAAGTCACCAATTTCCAGAAAAACTCATTCCATTAATGATTCACAATGCTGTTGAAGGTAAAGATTTACCAATCTACGGTGATGGATTAAACATTAGAGATTGGCTTTGGGTGGAAGATCATGCAAGTGCAATTGACTTAATTTTCCATGAAGGAAGAAATGGTGAAACTTACAATATTGGAGGTTTAAATGAATGGACTAATATTGATCTTGTGAAGCGTTTGGCAACAATTGTTGACCAGCGTTTGGGAAGAGCAGAAGGGGAGACCATCAAACAAATGAAATTTATCAAGGACAGAGCAGGGCACGATAGAAGATATGCTATTGATGCTTCTAAATTGGAAAGCGAGTTAAATTGGAAGCCTTCTATTACTTTTGAAGAAGGATTAGATAAAACGGTAGATTGGTATTTGGAAAATCAAGGTTGGGTTAAAAACGTTATTTCTGGAGAGTATCAAGCTTATTACGAAAAACAATATAATTCATAGATTATGGGTTTAATTAAAACAGTATTCGGAGGGAAAACTAAAAAGCCTCTAGATTTGAGCGCTCTCAAAGTGGACATGCATAGTCATTTAATTCCAGGAATTGACGACGGTTCACAATCAATGGATCATACCATTGGTATGTTGCTCCGATTTGTTGATTTAGGTTATAAAAAAGTGATCACGACACCGCATATCATGTCTGATTATTATAAGAATACTCCTGAAATTATTCTTGGAGGATTAGAAGACGTTCGTGCTGAAGTGAAAAGATTGAATATTCCAATTGAAATTGATGCTGCTGCAGAATACTTTTATGATGAAGAGTTTTTGAATTTAATAGATAATGAAAAATTACTCACTTTTGGAGATAACGAGCTGCTTTTTGAATTTTCTTTTGGAGCGAAACCAAACAATATAGATGAAATGATCTTTAAGCTAAAAACAAAAGGTTATAAACCGGTTTTGGCTCATTATGAAAGGTATTTATTCTTTTTAAAGGAAGGAATAGAACCAGCAAGGAAATTGAGGAATAATGGTGTTCGTATTCAAATGAATATGAATTCACTTACAGGTCATTACGGAGCTGCTATTAAAAGACAAGCAGAATTATTGGTTGATAGCGGGTTGATTGACTATTTGGGGACAGATTGTCACCGCATAGAACATTTAGATATTCTAGAAAGTAACCTCACAAGAAAGCATTTCCGCAAGTTAAGCGAAATGGAATTTTTGAATAAGGATTTGCTGTAGCTTCGACTCCGCTCAGCTACCACAAATCCTTATTCAAAAAATTAGTCACCAAAATCTATGTAATGGTCATATAAATTATGTGATAGGAAAGATTTTTCTAATGTTTTTTCTTGTTTGTACCTTTCATTATCAAAAAAGTCCATCCATTCTGGATCGTTTTTATAAGTATCATATAAGACTTGTTTATTGTAATTAAAACTTCTTAAATAATAACTTTCTACGCCCTTATTGGTACTCAAATTATATGATGTAACAATCCAACTGAAATTAATTATACTACAAGAGGTGAAAGCAATAAAGAATGTCCAAGTCATGCGATTAATTAAATATAGGTTGGTCTTTTTATTCTTAATTTTCAAGTAAGAGAACAAAAGTCCTATGATAGATAATGTTAGGAAAATATAGACTCCAATTCGTTTGAAAGTTAAACCGAACTGTAAAATGTATTCAGTGTTTTTTGTTATTGCTGAAAGAACCAATAAAAAGTTTAAAACAATCCAAAGTATTGTAAGTTTTTTGAGTCCTTTTGCTTTAGCATCGAAATTGAAAGTAGATTTAAAGTAAAACAAGATTACACCAATGGCCATAATAATTGAAAACACAATCGTTGTAACTCTTTCGTGGGTTTCTGCACTCAAATTACCATCAGAAGACGACATAAAAAACTGTTCGTAATTATAGGATAAAATGAAAATCAGTAAAAAGATATTCAGCATTACCAAAGTGATTTCTCCACTTTTTCTTTCTAAATCCAATTCCAAAAAATTGTAAGTTGGCTTTAATTTCTCTTTTTGATGCTCCCTGAAATCATTGGAAAGTGATTGATTAAATTTGATTAAAAATCTGGGAATATAAGGCGACCAGAAATTAAAAAAGAAGAATATTCCAATGATTATTAATGTGGATAAATGTTTCACATCAAAATCGAATTTAATATTTTTAAAGAAGTCTGCTATGAGTTCACTCCCAGTTGAATAAATCAATAAAAAGATGATTGAAAACAAGACAGGCATAACAAACCATGCAAATAACTTTGAAAGTATTTTACTGCCTTTTTTCCTTTTTGGAATCCATTCACCCGAAAGAATACGAAAAAGAAAGACGACTGAATTAATGAATCTAACAACGGGGTAGAGAATAAAATTTAATTTCCCAAATTGTGCATAAAGTCCATAGGCTGATAATGCAAAGAACAATGCGATAAATGAATATATGTCGCTATAAATGAATTGAGATAAAGCAGTTAAGAATAAAATAAAGGTGAGAAGCCAATAGCTTTTATCCTTTCGTTTTTGCTTTGTGTTAAAATTTAAGATTCCCCATGTAATTAATGAGATTAAACTAAAGTTGAATGCTACACTTTGATTGTAGAATAAAACCACTACCAGTAAGGTGCAGATTATCGTTAAACTAAATTTCTTTTTCTTGTCCATATTTTATATTTTTAAAAGTACTTTTAATTTCAAAGTAGATGAATAAATTTTTTTAGATTCCTTTTATTAATTTTTCAAGCAATTCAATATGCTTTGTAAATTCAATTCTCCCCAATTGGGTAACGCGGTAAGATGTGTTTGGTTTTCTGTTGATGAATTCTTTCTTCACTTCAATATATTCTTTATTCTCAAGGCCCTTTATGTGACTAGCTAAATTACCATCGGTCGCATTTAAAAGATCTTTTAAGCTTTTAAAACTCAACCAATCGGTGACCATTAATGTGGACATGATCCCTAGCCGTGTCCTATTTTCAAATTCTTTATTTAATTTTTGAATATCCATTTAACTAATGATATTTTCTTTGAATAAAGATCCCGTAAATTATATGCAGCAAGCCAAACCCGATTGCCCAAATCAATAAACCTTTGCCAATAAAGAACAGTCCAATCATTCCTAAAGCCAATTCACAATATCCCAAATAAGCAATATCTGGAAAAGTGAATTTACTAGCATTAAGAAGTGCGAGCCCATAAAATATAAGCATCGCTGGTGCAATAAGTCCTAAACTTTCATTGAGATATAAGGCTATGCAGAAGAGTCCACCAGAAAGTAGTGGAACAAAAAGATGAATTAACAATCGTTTAGTTACATGATTCCATATTTTTAATTGTTTCTTTTTACTTTTTCGAACAGATAAAACAATACCAGTTCCTACAGCAAGAATTAGAGTGATCAATCCGATTAACAGCAGTTCATAAACTAATTCAATACTTATTAAGTTAGTTGAGCGATTAAAATAATCTACATCGCTTTTCCAGAATAAATAATACGCTGAACTTGCAGCAATAATTGCATATATGCCAGCAAATATTCCTGACCACCCACTTAAAGAGATAAATCTAGATGATTGCTCCATCATAGAGCGAATATGCTTGAGATCTTCTGCGTTTTTATTATTCATTGTAAAGTACTTTTAAATTCAAAGTTAATATACTTTCTTGAATTAGAAGTTTTATTTTTAGAAATAAATTATTTTTTTATTCCATAAAATGGCTGAAACAATTTCGTTTCTATTGATATGGATAGGTTTACAGCCTTACATTGAGTAGTAAAAAAAAAGAGGTATCCCTCACGGAATAACCTCTATTCTATATTTTTGATTGGATTGTTGTTGTGCAAATCCTATTCTCCAATCTCCGCACTAGAAGTCGGGAACTTTCTATCTACTTTCTTAAATAATCCTTGTAATACTTTACCAGGACCAACCTCAATTACTTCTTCACATCCATCAGCAATCATTTGTTGCATAGTTTGTGTCCAACGAACTGGTGCAGTTAATTGTGCGATTAAATTCTGTTTGATCTCATCAATATCGCTCACCGCTCTTGCAGTTACGTTTTGATAAATCGGACAAACACCTTTAGAGAAAGGCGTATCTTTAATTGCTTTTTCTAATTTTTCTCTTGCTGGTTCCATCAATGGAGAATGAAAAGCACCACCAACAGGTAAAGGAATAGCTCTTTTTGCTCCAGCTTCTGTTGCTTTTTCACAAGCGATTTCGATTCCTTTGTTAGATCCTGAAATTACCAATTGACCTGGACAGTTATAGTTTGCTGCGACAACAACTTCGTCGATGCTAGCACAAATTTCTTCTACTTTATCGTCTTCTAGTCCTAAAATAGCAGCCATTGTAGAAGGTTCAGCTTCACAAGCAGCCTGCATTGCCAAAGCACGTTGGTAAACCAGTTTAAGTCCATCTTCAAAAGACAAGACTCCACTTGCAACAAGTGCAGAAAACTCGCCTAATGAGTGTCCAGCAACCATGTTTGGTTTAAAGTCATCACCCAAAACCTTTGCTAATATTACAGAGTGTAAAAATATCGCTGGTTGCGTTACTTTGGTTTCTTTCAACTGCTCATCTGTTCCATCGAACATGATTTCAGTAATATCAAATCCTAAAATCTCGTTCGCTTTTTTGAAAAGTTCTTGAGCAACAGGAGACGTTTCGTAAAGGTCTTTACCCATTCCTATAAATTGGGCTCCTTGGCCTGGAAATACGTATGCTTTCATATTTTATCAATTTTGTAAGGCTAAATTAAAATTATTTGAGTGATAATGGTGGTTTTGGTGTGGAGAATTGAATATTTGAGTTAGATTTTTATAGTGAATAACTTTGTAAATAGTCAAAAACTAAAATATAATATGTAAATTCGTTCTAATTAATAATAATCATGCAACATCAATTAATAATAATCGCGCAGCGCCAATTAATAACAATCGCGCAGCACTAATTAATAATAATCATACAATTAGATTGTATTTCAGGTTGAATTTAAAATAGATATTTATAGAAAGTATGGCAACACCAAGTGAGAAATTAGCGGAATCGTTGGAAAAGTTGAAAGAACTTCAAGATGGTGAAATAGTGGCTATTAAAACTGATGATTTATCAAGAACTCATAGAGAACGATTGGTGGGGAATGGATTTATTAAAGAGGTGATAAAAGGCTGGTACATATCTAAACCACCAAACGAAAACCAAGGAGATAGCACTTCTTGGTTCACTTCTTTTTGGGAATTTTGCTCACGCTATTTAGATGACAGATACAAAGACGATTATTGTATCTCTGCTGAACAATCTTTGATGTTGCATGCAGGAAATACTTCCGTACCGACACAATTAATAATTAGATCTACCAAAGGCAATAATTCCATTACACCGCTATTGTATGGAACTTCGCTATTTGTAATGAAATCTCTTTTAACTAATTCAGCAGAAATAGAAACGATTAATGGAATCAGAGGGGTTAATTTGGTTTCCTCAATTATTTTCAGTTCTCCTTCAATTTTCAATAGCAATCCAATTGATTCAAGAACGGCTCTTTTAATGATAAAGAATTCTTCAGAATTGTTAAATGTTTTGCTGGATGGTGGACATTCTACAATTGCTGGTAGGTTGGTTGGTGCATATAGAAACATAAACCAAATTAGAATTGCAGACGATATCTCTAAAACAATGAAATCTGCTGGATATACAATCAGAGAAGTTGACCCGTTTGAAAAGCCTACAATGGTTAAGTTTGATTTAAGGGGGAAATCCCCTTATGTAAATCGAATCAAATTAATGTGGCAGAGCATGAGAGGGGATGTAATAAAGGTTTTTCCAAAAGCTCCTGGAATTGTCGATGATATTAATACTTACATTCAAAAGGTCGAGGAGATATATGTGACAGATGCGTATCACTCTTTGTCGATTGAAAAATATAAGGTTTCTCCAGATCTTATCGAGAGGGTGCGCACTGAAGCTTGGGATGTAAGAGAAAATGAAAATGATAAAAAACAAAGAGACGCTATGGCTGCTAGAGGATATTGGCAAGCTTTTAATACAGTTCAAAATAGTGTTAAGCGAATATTTAATGGAGAAAACCCTGGAAAAGTAGTGGATGAAGAACATGGAGATTGGTACCGAGAATTATTTGCACCAAGTGTAGCAATTGGATTACTCAAGCCGTCAGATTTAGCTGGTTACCGAAACGCTCAGGTTTTTATTGGGAGATCCAAACATACACCTGTTAATAAGGATGGTGTTAGAGATGTAATGCCATTGCTTTTCGAATTATTAGAAAATGAAAAAGAAGCATCTGTGAGAGCTGTATTAGGTCATTTCATATTTGTTTATACGCACCCATATATGGATGGGAATGGTAGAATGGGAAGATTTTTAATGAATTCTATGTTGGTGTCGGGTGGTTATCCTTGGACTGTTATCCCTGTAGAAGAAAGAGATAGATATATGGATGCTTTAGAAATAGCAAGTGTAGAAAACAACATCCAACCATTTGCTGAATTTCTTGCATATTTAGTTGATGCAGGATTGAAAGGAAAGCCGATTGCTACAAAAATAGGGTAGTACATCAACAATCAAATCTCTAATTTATAACTCAACTTAGCACCTAAAGCATTCAGAATCCTCAAAACCGTTTCGAAAGTCACATTTCCTGTACTGTTTTCTAATCTAGAAATCTGAGCTTTTTTACCCCGACCAATTCTCCTAATTGTTCTTGAGTTAACGCTCTTTTTTTCTTAGTGCTGTAATTCATAAATTCCATCGCTGATTTCACTCCTTTTTTTTTCATTTGTTCCTTTTTCTCCAATTAGCAGGTCTTCTGCTTGGTCTAGCGTGTATGTTTTCATTTGTTTAATAATGTTTATTGATTTATATTTTTAATAGCCCTATCAATATCCTCTAATTTGTCAGCTTCTTTCTTTAGCCTATTTTGATGGTATTCATCGTGTTTTTCCTTTGCTAATTCATCTGCAATTATCTTTGAAACACTTCCTGAATTTTGTAGAATTTCTTGATTGTTAAACTGTAAAAATGCATCTAGTTTTTCTCGCCAATCCCTCATAAACATTTGCTTGTGATTTTTGGCTTGAAATTCAGCATAATCAAGGTACATTGTAACGATTCTATTTAAGGTATCTAACTCTTCTTTAGAAAGATAATTCTTTGAAATCGTAACATCCTCTTTGCGGACTTTACCACCTCTCCAAGTGGTTAATCCCATGTTGTTCATTTTAGTATTGGCGCGCTCTTCAATAACTTCTGCGGCAGTATTACCAGTAGCAGCAAAAATAAGTTTGTTTTGAACTATTTTGAAAAACTCGTGTGTTTCATTAGCTTTTGGTTCATAATCTATAGCCAAAGCATATATATCCGTTATTTTACGATAAAATCTTTTTTCACTTGAACGAATATCCCTAATCTGTTCAAGTAGTTCATCAAAATAATCTTTACCAAAAGGATTATCAGGGTTTTTGAGCTTTTCATTATTGAGTACAAAACCTTTTATGATTAGTTCTTTAAGTTGTTGAGTTGCCCAAATACGGAAATGTGTTCCGCGAAGAGAATTTACTCGGTAGCCAACAGAAATTATCATGTCAAGATTATAATAATTTACTGATTTTGTTTGTGTCTTTCCAGCAATAGCACCATGTTGAGTGGTTGTTGCAATTTTTGCAACAACCACTTCTTCTTCCAGTTCACCAGTGTCATATATATTCCTAATGTGACGAGAAATTCCACTTTTATCGATACCAAATAGTTCTGCCATCTGATTTAAAGTAAGCCAGATAGATTCATCTTTTAAAAGAACATCTACTTTTACCTCTCCTTTCTCATTTGCATAAAGGAGAAAATCATTGCTTGTATTTATTGATTGTTCCATATTCCGTTTTTTATAATTTCTCTACACTTTAATGCTTTTGCAAAAGTCTGATATTCCTCTAAATTATCATTAACAGATAAGTAAAGTGTGATATATTGAATATAAATATATCGAACAATAAAAGATTTTTTTCCTAATATTTCATTTATGAAATTTCATGAGCTTCTATGCATAAGTGTTTGTACCAGCACAAAAGATGGGAAGTCCATCGAATTCTGCGTTTAAAAATCTAATAGTTACTAATTATGGCAGTTTCGCCATAATTAGAATGCTCTAAAGGGATCGAATTCGACCCCTATAAAATTCATACTTAAACTGGATCATTTGCTCCACATTCAAAATCTTCCCCTTCTTCTTGGTTTATCTTGCTCAATGTGCAAAGAACTCTTTGACTTTTTAGGACAAAGTTTTTACATGAAAGACACATTCTTGGCGTTGGAAATGATTTAGGATCTATTCTATTTCCGTCATCATCATAATAATTACCTTCTCCTAGAAAACTAAGGTCAAATTCTCCATAATCATTCACGGTGAAAGCATCCGCCTCTGTATAATGAGTTTCCTCTGCTACAACGCTATCAAGTTCGTAATTGTCGGTCGGTAAAGTTTCTCCTGTTAAGCAGCTGTAACATCCGTTTCCCAAAGATGCTGAGCCAATAACCCAAATGTCTTTACCGCAAGAACACTTGATTCTATTGTTGAAATCCGTTAGTGTGTTGTCTAAATTATTTCTTAATTCTGCCTCATTTGTTGATGGATTATTCATCAGATGTAAGGCTACATACTCTTGTTTTGAAATTGGCGTAAAATTCATAATATTTTGATTTTAAGTGGTTATCTAAATTAAGATAGTGAAATAATTGAGATGGGCAAGGGGTAGAGAGAAAAGTTTTAAATCAACAATCCAAAAATATATTTTTATATTCCTTTTTCTATCACCTCAAAAAATCCAAAAATTCTCCAATCCCCATTTAAAATTTCCGTACCTTCGCAATAAATATTTAGATTAATGAAAATAATTATACTGTTTGCCGTAATCGGCGGTCTTTTATTTAGTTGCAACGACACAAGTACTAAGAAAGAAGACAATACTTTTGATATTGTGACGACAACTTCTATGATTACCGATTTGGTAAAGAATATTGGAGGTGATAAGGTTGTCGTGCACGGATTAATGGGAGCTGGAGTGGATCCGCATTTGTATAAGGCGAGCGAGGGGGATGTATCAAAACTTTCTAATGCCGATATGATTTTATATAACGGATTGCATTTAGAAGGGAAGTTGGTTGATGTTTTTGAGAGAATGAAAAAGCAGAACATCAACGCCATTGCTATTTCCGATGCTTTGGATAAAAAAAAATTGATTAGTTCAACGCTTTTTGAATCGAATTATGATCCACATATCTGGTTTGATATCGGTTTTTGGGAAAATATGACGCTTTTTGTTGCGGATAAATTATCAAATGCGCTTCCAGAAAGTGCAGCGTATTTTCAAGATAACGCTCAGAAATATCTGCAGCAATTAAAGGAGTTAAATGTAGAATTACGCAATGAAATCGCAACACTCTCTCAAGATCAACGCCGACTAGTAACAGCCCATGATGCTTTTAACTATTTTGGAAAAGCTTTTGAATTTGATGTTGTTGGATTGCAAGGATTATCTACTGCAACTGAGGCGGGTGTTCAAGATGTGCAAGAAACTGCGGCTTATATTATTGAACACAAAGTGAAATCTGTATTCATTGAAAGTTCAGTTCCTAGAAGAACCATCGAGGCTTTAAAAGCAGCTGTAAATTCAAAACAGCATGAAGTAAGTATCGGCGGAACTTTATATTCTGATGCTTTGGGTGATCCAAATACTGAGGAAGGAACTTACATTGGGATGTTTAGATACAATGTGAAAACTATCGTAAAAGCATTAAAATAATGGAGCAATAATTTATGGAAAAGATAGCAGTTAAAGTAGATGACCTTACCGTAGCTTACAACTACAAACCTGTCCTTTGGGATATCGATTTAAAAATCCCCGAAGGTGTTTTGATGGCAATTGTCGGTCCAAATGGTGCTGGGAAATCAACTTTAATTAAAGCTATTTTAGGAATTCTAAAACCCATTGCTGGAAGTGTAACTATTTTCGACAAACCTTACAAATCTCAGCGTAAACATGTGGCTTATGTGCCACAAAAAGGAAGTGTAGATTGGGATTTTCCAACCACAGCTTTGGATGTTGTGATGATGGGGACTTATGGAAGTTTGGGTTGGATTAAACGTCCGGGAATTAAAGAGAAAAAGCGAGCACTTGAAGCACTTGAAAAAGTGGGAATGCTCTCATTTAAGAATCGTCAAATTAGTCAACTTTCTGGCGGGCAACAACAGCGTATTTTCTTAGCGCGTGCCTTAGTTCAAGATGCTTCTATTTACTTTATGGATGAACCTTTTCAAGGGGTTGATGCGACCACAGAAGTTGCGATTATCAATATTCTAAAGGAATTGCGTAAAGCTGGAAAAACTGTTGTTGTTGTGCATCATGATTTGCAAACGGTTCCTGAATATTTCGATTGGGTAACTTTCTTAAATGTGAAGAAAATCGCAACAGGACCTGTGAAAGATATTTTCAATGATGATAATCTGACGAAAACTTACGGAATCAACTATAAAGTGAGTATTCAGAAATGATTTTTTTTTAAAATGAAAAGTGAAAAATTATAAATGAAAAATGGAAAGTGAAAAAATCAAAGTTGTAGATGCGATGACTGAGCTTGTCGAAGGCACTGACTCAAAGAATTAAAAATGAGACTTCGACTTCGCTCAGTCCTCATAATAAAAGTAAGAATTAAGTAAAGGAAGAGTTTTTTATTTCAAACAAAACATATTTTGATTCAGAATAATTAATGGAGATAATTGAATACATAAAACTTGTTTTTAGCGATTACACCTTGCGAACTATCACGCTTGGAACAGCCGTTTTGGGTGCTGTAACAGGAATGTTGGGGAGCTTTGCTGTTTTGCGCAAGGAAAGTTTATTGGGCGATGCTATTTCTCATGCTGCGTTGCCAGGAATCGCAATTGCTTTTTTAATTACGGGTTCTAAAGACACAAATGTTCTGCTCATTGGAGCTTTGGTGAGTGGATTAATCGGAACTTTATGGATTCGAGGAATCACTTCAAAAACACATTTGAAATCAGATACCGCACTTGGATTAATTCTTTCCTTGTTCTTTGGGTTTGGAATGTTATTGTTGACTTATATTCAAAAACAACCGAATGCGAATCAAGCTGGATTAGATAAATACTTATTTGGTCAGGCAGCAACTTTAGTGGAAAGTGATGTTTGGTTAATGACTTTCGTTACAGGATTATGTTTACTCGTTTTGCTGCTTTTTTGGAAGGAATTTAAAATCTTACTGTTCGATAAAGATTATGCCCAAACATTGGGATTCAATACAAAGTTTATTGACATTTTAATCACAAGCTTTATTGTATTGGCGATTGTTTTAGGATTACAAACAGTTGGAGTTGTTTTGATGAGCGCTATGCTTTTAGCTCCTGCAGCTGCAGCGAGACAATGGACAAATAGTTTAGGGAAAATGGTTTTTCTGGCTGCTATTTTGGGTGGAAGTGCAGGTGTTTTTGGAACAGCAATTAGTGCAACGCAGAATAATTTATCGACAGGGCCAGTGATTGTTTTAGTTGCTTCAACATTCGTGTTATTTTCCTTTATATTCTCACCAAAACGCGGTTTATTATTCAAACGCATTCGATTAATTAAAAACCGTAACGATTTAGAACTTCAGAAAACATTGGCTTTTATGTATCACATTGTAGAAGATCACGATGACGTTTCTCATCCGCATACCGTTAAAATGTTGAATAATTTTCAAGGATATAGCCGAAAAGGATTGAAGAAATTAGTCGATAAAAATTACGTTGAAGTGGAAGGTAAAATGTGGAGTATGACCCAAAAAGGGTTTAGGGCAGCTGAGAATTTGTATAACCAAAACGGAAAGAATGACTGACGCACAATTCGAAATACAATTGATCGCGAGTTTGGTCGCTATTGCATGCGCTATTCCAGGGACGTTTTTGGTGTTGCGTAAAATGGCGATGATCAGTGATGCAATTAGTCATTCTATATTGCCTGGAATTGTTGTTGGGTTTTTCATTACGCAAGATCTTAATTCACCACTATTAATTTTATTAGCGGCGATGACTGGAGTACTGACCGTAGTATTAGTCGAGAAAATTCAGAAAACGAAATTAGTCAAAGAAGACACTGCCATTGGATTGGTGTTTCCTGCACTCTTCAGTATTGGAGTCATCATGATTGCCAAATTTGCCAATGATGTTCACCTTGATATTGATGCTGTTTTATTAGGAGAATTAGCATTTACACCTTTCGACCGTGTCTTCTATGGAGATATAGATTTAGGTCCAAAATCACTTTGGGTAATTGGAATCATTTTATCTGTAACGCTAACTCTTTTATTTCTATTCTTTAAAGAATTAAAATTAAGCACTTTTGACGCTGGACTGGCCACTTCATTGGGGTTTTCTCCTGTTATTTTGCATTACGGATTAATGAGTGTCGCTTCAATAACCACTGTTGGTGCTTTTGATGCTGTCGGTGCGATATTGGTTGTTGCACTAATGATTGCTCCAGCTGCTTCGGCGTATTTGTTGACCACCAATTTAAAGAAAATGATTGGCTTGGCTTGCTTCTTCGGAGTGTTTAGCGCCATTTCAGGATATTGGGTTGCGCATTGGTTGGATGCTTCAATTGCTGGAAGTATCACGACAATGTTGGGTGTTGTATTTTTATTTGTGTATTTATTTGCACCAAGTAAAGGTTTAATCGCTGTCTTGTACCGTGAGAAACAACAAAGGATTGAAGTTTCATTGATTACTTTCTTACTGCACCTCAAAAATCACTCAGAAAAAAGAGAGCGTCATGTGAATCACCTCAACGAACATATAAACTGGGAGAAAGTCCGCAGTAAAACTGTGTTGACTCTAGCCTTGAAGAATAACATGATTCTCATTACTGATGATATAGTTTCTTTGACCGAAAAAGGGGAGGAGTTCACTTCAAAAGCAATTGAATATATTCTGACGAATGAAGATAGTTTGATAGAGGATATGAAGGATGATTTCTTCTTGTTTAGAGGATGATTCTTGTGCAGAGTTCAGGACTTTAATTATGAATTATGAATCCCTGCCAGACTCATAAACTATTTACTGATTAACAATGAAAATTCAAAGACCAAAACCTCTTATTTTCTAATTACCAACAATCATGAGAGGCCTTCCTTCCTTCCTTTCTTCCTTTCTTTGCGAAACTCCGCAAAATCATATTCGGCAAGCTCACATCGTCAAGCTCAGTGCATCGCAATGCATCGCTCTGCGTCACCTTCCAAAAATTCATCATTCATAACTCATCATTATCCAACAAAACTCCAAGCCACCACGCGAGTCACCTTATTCCCAGTTCCCATAGGAATCTCTCTGACTTGCTTCGCTCCAATTTTCTCTAAAGAATTTAAAATTCCTTTCATGTTGGATTGTTTTGAAACTAAAGTAGAAAACCAAGTCACATTTTTAGAAAACGCTTTACTTTGTTTGATCATCGTATGAATAAACACATATTCTCCACCTTTAAATATCAATTCGTTACTTATTCCAGCGAAATTTAGTTCTGGAGTTTTTGTGTCTTTTCCTTTAAGGTTTTTGACTTTTCTGCGTGTTCCTTTTTGCGCTTCTTCTTTTGATGAATGAAATGGAGGATTACAAATGGTTATGTCGATTTTATCTTCTTTTTCAATAATCCCAAAGAAGATATTCAATGGATTTGGTTGTAATCGAAATTCAACCTTCCCTCTTAATGAAGGATTGTTTTTTACGATATTCTCAGAAGATGCGATAGATTTTGGGTCAACATCAGCACCAATAAAGTTCCATCCGTACTCTGAAACTCCAAGAATTGGATAAATACAACTTGCACCAACGCCAATATCTAAACAAGTAATTTTATCTCCTGTAGGAACATTTCCAGAATTACCTTCAGCGAGTAAATCAGCAATGTGATGAATATAATCTGCTCGTCCAGGAATTGGCGGTGTTAAATTCTGTGCTGGAAAATCCCAGTTCTTTATTCCGTAATAATGTTGAAGTATTGCTGTATTCAAAAACTTCACTGCTCTTGCATCCGAAAAATTAATAGAATCTTCTCCAAATTTGTTGGGCTGGATGTGATTTTTTAATTCTGGTTTTACTTTTACTAATGCAGATAAATCGTAACGGTTTACGTTTTTATTGCGGGGATGAAGTTGAGATTTTTGTTCTTTTGAAGTCATTGAATTTTGAACTTGTTGTTTTGGTTTCAAATTTACGTTGAAATTCGGGTTAATTGGTGATAAATTGAGAAAGAATGAAAAGTGATTCTATAAAAAGGGTTTATACGCAAGATTCTTCAAATTCATAATCGTTACCCTGTTTTAAGCATAGAAAAAGCAATGTTCGAAGCATTTCCCACTGGGAGTACCTATCCCGAAAATAGGGAGAGATAGAGAGGGAGGATTATCTATGCTAATTCACTCAAATTTCTTCTGTTCATTTTAGAGATGTTTTCTACAATATCTAGTGGTGTTTTATGAATAATAGCATCTTTGTAGCTTACTTTATGGAGCATATTTTCGAATTTATAAAGCGCTTTGAACAAATATTTCATTTTACAATCCATAAAATTAAATCTCACAGTCACTAACTGCACAATTTTCACACAATCATAAAATCTCTACTTCCAATCAAATATATAAACAGGCAATCTATCTGGAATTTTAACACTCACAAAGTCTTCTCCGTTTTTTTGAACCAATCTGTCTTCTTCCCATTTGTAAATATATTTTTCTTTCCCTTTTGTATGCATCAATTCATCGAAACCGTGAAATAAAAATTGATTATCGCCTACTGCAACTGTTCTTGAACCGCGAATAGTTGTTGTAACGCCATTCGTATATTTCAGCGTAATTGTATCGGTGAGTTTGTTGAAGTCTCCTTCAACTAACGCAATGTCATGTTCAATTTCGTCGGTTGTTGCCATAAAGATTTTTCCATGGTTTTTCTCTAGTTTAGCAACGAAATCTTGAGGCATTACATAAATTAAAGCTCTTTCAATGTAAGGGAAGTGGTCTGTGTTTACTTTTATAGCATTTTTGTCATCACCAACAATAATTCTATTATAAACCACAAAGGCCAGCATTACTCCAGTCATAACGATCAAAAGATTAATAATAACCACAGGAGTAGAGTGGAAGCTAGAATACAATAACCACGCAATTGCGACAAATGGAACTATTGTAAGCAACGATAATACGAATGCAGTGAACTTTTTCATTTAACAAATGTAATGATTTCTTAGCTTTGTACAAATGTTAAAATGCGACCCACAAACATATAAGGATTTAGAGCTCGGAAAGCTTCAGGATATATTACGCGAGTACTGTGTTGGACCTTCTGCGCTCAAAATCGTCGAGCAATTAAAACCTGTTCAGAACAATGAAGAGTTAATGAAGTTTCTTCAACAGACCAATGAAATGGTTGAAATCCGACGAGAAGGTGAAAGCTTTCCCAGGTTGGAATTTGAGGAACTTCAAAGTGAAATCCGAATGCTGCCTGTGCAAAATGCCAGTTTGCCACAAGAAAGTTTTGCGCGAATTCGTTTGGCTTCTGCAATGGTGAATTCTTTGCTTTTCTTTTTTAATAAACGAGAATTAGATTTTCCACAGTTGGCAGATTTGCTTTCTAATGTTGAATTTACCAAAGAAATAATTGAGAAAATCGATTTTATTTTTGATAAACATGGAAAAGTAAAAGATGATGCGTCACCTGATTTACTTTACGTACGTCAGCAAATGCAGTCTATAAAAAGAAGTATCCATTCGACATTTGATAAAAGTATGCGCAAATATTTCAAAAAGGGATATTTGAGCGATACCAAGGAAGGATATTTTGATGACCGACGTGTTTTGTCTGTTTTATCTTCTTATAAAAGAGACGTAGTTGGTCAGGTGGTTGGTAATTCAAAATCTGGAAATGTGACTTTTGTTGAACCTGGAGAAACGGTTCCATTAAATAAAGAATTAGAGCAATTAAAAGATGATGAAAGGAAAGAGATATTTCTTATTCTTCAGAAATTAACTTTCGAAATGTTGGCTTACTTGCCATTGATTAAAGATTATCAGCAAGTACTAACGAAATTAGATTTTATCAATGCAAAATGTCGTTTGGCTTTACTGCTCGATGCCAATTTACCTGCAATAAATGAAAATAAAGCCTTTGATTTAATCGATTGTTTTCATCCTTTATTGAAAATGAACAACGATAGTTTGGGCAAGAAAACTATTCCCCAACGCATTACTATGGATGAAAATTCTAGGATGTTGGTGATTTCAGGTCCAAATGCTGGAGGGAAAAGTATTACTCTAAAAACTGTTGGACTTTTACAATTAATGTTGCAATGTGGATTGTTAGTTCCTTTACATCCGAACAGTAAAATGTGCTTTTTTGACGAATTGTTAACAGATATAGGAGATAATCAATCTATTGTAGATGAGTTGAGTACCTATTCTTACCGACTGAAAAGAATGCGTCACTTTTTAAATGTTGCCAATGAAAATTCACTGCTTTTATTAGATGAATTTGGAACTGGTTCAGATCCAGATCTAGGTGGTGCTTTGGCGGAAGTATTCTTCGAAACTTTATACGATAGAAAGTCTTACGGTGTAATTACAACGCACTACAGTAATATTAAATTGAAAGCCGATAAATTGCCCGAAGCTATAAATGGGTGTATGCTTTTCGATACAGAAACATTGAATCCGTTGTTTAAATTTTCTATGGGACAACCAGGAAGTTCGTTTACTTTTGAAGTAGCGCAAATTAATGGAATTCCTAAAAAGTTAATCAATAGAGCAAAAGCTAAACTCGACAATAAAAAAGTAGAGATGGATCAATTGCTTCACGAATTACAGAAAGAAAAATCCTACTTAAATCGTTTAACCAAAGAACATATTTTAGCACAAGAGACAGCTGATAAACATCGACAATATTACGAAGTTACGAAGGAGAAATACGACCGTAAATTGGCTTCACTTCAAAATAAAGCAGAAGAAACAAATAAGTTGGTCAGCTTAGGAAATAAATTACAGCATTATATAGATGAATATAAAGTTGGCGCTAAAAAGAAGAACGTTAATGATCCTTTACTGCAAGATTTAAAGAAATATATTGCAAAAGAAAAATCAAAGACCGAAGAAGCGAAACAAGAAATTCGTTTGAAGAAACAAGCCAATAAGAAGTCTGCCAAACCCAACAAGGTTGTCAATGAATATCAGCAGGATAAGATTAAAATAGGAAGTAAGGTGAAGCTAATTGCAACCAAGCAAATTGGGGATGTTGAAGAAATAAAAAACGATGAAGTAACAGTTCTTCTTGGTTTTGCTCGAATGAAAGTAAAATTAGCTCAATTGATTTGGGTATCTAATTAATTTGAATTTATATCTTTACCGACATGAGAAGGGATATGAGAAGTATTAGCAAGGATAAAGAACTCACAATTGCTATAGATGGTTGGTCGTCTTGTGGGAAAAGTACATTGGCAAAAGCACTGGCCAAAGAATTAAATTATGTTTTTGTTGATTCTGGTGCAATGTATAGAGGTGCTGCCCTGCATGCGATGAGAAATAATTTGGTTTCACGAAATCATGTGGATATAAATAGGATCATTGCTTCTTTATCTGATGTTAAAATCTCATTTAAAAACAATGCAAAAGGAAAAGCAGAACTTTATTTAAATGGTAAGAATGTGGAAAAAGAAATCCGCACGATTGAAGTTTCAAATAGCGTGAGTTCTGTTGCTAAAATTAAAGAAGTACGTTTATTCTTGGTTAAACAACAACGTATAATGGGAATTAATGGAGGAGTAGTAATGGACGGAAGAGATATCGGTTCTATTGTTTTTCCTTTAGCCGAATTGAAAATATTTATGACTGCTGATCCTGATATCCGCGCCCAACGTAGATATGATGAGTTAATAGCACAAGGAGACAAAATAACTTTAGAAGAAGTTAAAGCGAATTTAATTGAAAGAGATGAAATGGATTCCACTCGTGAAGAAAGTCCATTAACGCAAGTAGAAGATGCAATTGTGATAGATAATTCAAATTTAACACCCGAACAACAATTAGTTAAGGCCCTAGCGTTAGTAAAAAAGATTAAGAAGGTGTAACATAGTTCAAAAATTTTGTTATAATTGTATACTCGACGCATATAGGCTTTCGGAGATTTTAGCAAATTTATTTTTTCTTTTTTCAAGGCATAAATTTATAAGCATGGCTATCGTTATGGTTTTAATTTTTAAAGCAGAAAAAAGAAAAAGCTATAAATAAGGTAGGCTATGTGTTTTTGAGTGAGTGTAGGCTTTATGGTTTAAATATTGCTACCAAAGATAATCGATTTTGAAATGTCGATTATTGGATAAACCTTTTTAATTGAAACTATGTTCAAAAATATTATTATAGCAATTTCTTGCTCATTTGTCGGATTTGCACACGCTCATACACCTGAAAATGATAGTTTAGCACTAGCTAAAAAAGCATCAATTCCCAAAATAAACCTTGTTGAATCTCGTATTCTTAATGATTCCGTTAATTTACATTATGTGAATAACGTACAATTATTTGAGCAAGAATGGGATCTTTTAGCACATCCAGTTTTTTGGAGAACAATCATGAAGCTTTCACCAGATTCGTGTGTTATAAATATTGGTGCAACACGTCAGATTGTAAAACAAATGAGTGTTAAGAACTGGGACAAAAGAACAGATGATCAAAAAGATGTTTACAGAGATTCTGTGCGTTCATCATTTGGTTTAACTAGCCTTGATAAAATTTACATGACCACAGGAAAGAACGATTTCTATACTTTCGATGATGTTTTACCAACAATTTCTAAAGGAGTTGAAGTATTTAAGCAACAAGATGTTGATCCTTGGTATGCACAAGCGATTTTAATGATTGAAAGCCCAGGAAGGTTAGCGAAATCTAATGTTGGAGCTTACGGTTCATTCCAATTAATGGCCTCTGTTGCAAGAGCCCAAGGGTTAACTGTAAATAAATATACTGACGATAGGAAAGACTTTGTCAAATCAGCTATTGGAGCAAGTAGTTTAATTGGAAAAGTTTGTATTCCAGAAGCAAAAGTTATTTTGGATAGACACGGGATTTCTTACAATGAAAATGATCTTTGGTTCCGTTTATTTGTATTGCATATTTATCATGCTGGAGCTGGAAACGTTGCTGGCGTAATCAACAAAATTAGTCCAACAAAAGGAGGAATGGAGTTGATTCAAACAATGTGGGTTACAGAAAACGGAAGATTCAGAAACTCTTCTCAGAATTATTCACAGTTGGCTTTGGCTGCTATGTTGATTTTTGAAGAGATGTTATGGGATTGTTAGAAAATCTTCGATTTTCTAACACAGAATGAGCGCGGAGTGAGGAGAGCGAGATTCTACCATGTTCGAGGAAGGATAAGCTCAGCTGCTTGGTTTGCTAAAACAGAGTGAAGAGAGTGGGCTTCGTAGCAAAACATTTCTTAATCAATTTCCTTCATTTTTAAGTAGTTCAATGTTCCAACCATTGTGAGTAAAACAGGTGCTATAACAACTCCAAGTACCGGGATGAATAAGAGCAATGTAAATATTAATCCTGTTAAAATCATTTGTGAAGGATTGCTAAATGCGAATTTCCAGCTGTCTTTGATTTTTATAGCGTGTCTTTCTAATGAATAATCATAACTGTTAAATCCAGTAAAAAAGGCAATTAAAATAGCTGAAACTATTGGCGATAAGAAGGAGAGTCCAAAAATCCAAGCTAAGAATGTCCACAATAAAAACAAAGAGAAATAGATGAATCCACCGACAATTGCAACTCCGATTGTTCTGAGAATATCATTGATGAACTTTACTCTATTTGATTGAAAAATTTTTCCCGTTTCATGGGTTTCAACCCGCTGACTCAAAACTGTAAGAAAAGGGGAGAGGAGCGTAATTAACGTAAATTGATAAACAAAAATTGAGATGCTATTTACCCAGTCAAATACGGAGTCAACTGCCGTTCCCATGTAACTTCCAATCCACGGAGTATAAGAAACGAGTTCAACTACATTGCCAATTGCACCGACTGTTAATAGATAGGTGAAGAAAATAAGCGCAATGACTACACCGGGAATAAAGAAGACAAAGAATTGCTTTTTACGAAGTAAAATTAAGGAACGTTTTAAAGCATACAGATGGTATTTTAGAGTTATCATTATTTTGGATTGAACAATTTCAAAATTAACATGATCACTCCAAAAAATGCAATTGTTCCCATAAAAAACAACTTCCCACCACGGTATCCATTTCTATACCAATACCAGCTATTGATTCCGCCAAAAATTAATCCACCAATAAAAGCATATAAATAATTAATTGGTGTCATTTTTTAGTTTTTACAAGATTACTATTTTCTAAGGAATTATTGTGTGTGTTTTGTTACTAGAAATAATTCAAAATTAAATAATACAAGAATAGAAAGTGAACACGAGTTACTTTCGTTATTTTCGAGCTATAAAATATAACGAATGGTAGATTTATCGATTAAAGATGCTTTGTCTAAAGTGGAAAAGTTTCATAATGCTTTTGGAATCAAGAACAATTTTAATCCAACTTCAGAGATTGAAATAGGAGAAATTGAATTGCGTCATTTATTAATGCAAGAAGAAAATGATGAATATTTGGAAGCAGCCAGGAACAAGGATATTGTTGAAATTGCTGATGCATTAGGAGATCAATTGTATATTTTATGCGGAACAATCTTAAAACATGGAATGCAAGATCTAATTGTTGAAGTTTTTGAAGAGATTCAGCGTTCCAACATGAGTAAATTAGATTTAAATGGAAAACCAATTTACCGAGAAGATGGAAAAGTTTTAAAAGGCGAAAACTATTTTGGACCAGATATAAAATCAATTTTAGAGAAGAATTTAGAGAAATAGATATGGCATTCAATATTCGAGTTTACGGTATTTTAATCAATTCAAACCACGAGGTTTTACTTTCCGATGAAAGACGATTTGGAAAAGAATTCACAAAATTTCCCGGTGGAGGATTAGAGTTTGGCGAAGGAATAAAAGATTGTTTAATTAGAGAATTTCAAGAAGAATTGGGTTTAGAAATCGAAGTTAAAGAATTGATTTATCTAACCGACTTTTATCAGAAATCAGCGTTTCATAAAGATGATCAAATAATAAGTGTTTATTATGCCGTTTCAGCTGAAAAAGATAAAATAGATTTAATTAAGACCAAAGAAATTCCATTTGATTTCGAGGAAGATGCGATTGAGTCTCATAGATGGAAAGAATTAAAAGAGTTGAATGAAGAGGATGTGACTTTTCCGATAGATAGGTTGGTGATTGGGTTGCTGAAAAATTAACCGCCAAGACACAGAGAAGGCGCCAAGTTCGCAAAGTTTTTAAAAAAGGGAGTAAAGGATGTATTTGAGATAATTATTATTGCGTTTAAAATATATTATTTAATTTCTCTTCTCTTTTTCTTAGCGAACTTTGCGTAAACCTTTGCAACTCCGCGGTTAAATCCTACCAATCACAGCGCCCCTCATCACCCAAGTCGCTTTTGCACATAAGAATTTATTTTCTCATAAAACTGCTCTGGCGAATAAGTCCTCCAGGAAACATCTTCTAGCTCACCACCTAAAACAAAGTATTGATCTAAATGAATTTCATTGAATTCTTTGACCACATGATCATGAAAATTGACCATTGCAATATATCCTTCATCTAATTCATCAAACCACTCTTCGTAGTAACAATCATCAGAATAGTGAAAGTTGAGCACGTTTTCTCCAATCAAAATAAACTTATCAATTCCTTCTTCCATGAGATGCTCAAGAATATCCCTTTTCAAAGTCATGATGTCATTATTAATAGCATCATTCCATTCTCCAATCAATTCAATTACGGTGAAACCCACTTCATAATCCGTATAAAGAATTTTGATAAATAAAGTTGAGGAACCAAAATTATCCCATTGCGGATGTAACAAATAATTATAAACTTGATCCGAAAATTCAAATTCACTATACTCTTGGTTATAAAAAGGAGAACGCTCATCTTCCGATGAGATGTAATGATCTCTCCAATTAAAATAAGGCTCTAATTCATGCATGTCGCAAAGTTAAAAATAAGTCTATACTCGATTGTCATTTCCATTTAACAATTCCTAAAAATAACATTAGGAAAACATTAATGTTTGAATACAAGTCGTGAATCATACAATACCTAAATCTATAAAGCGCGATAAAGAGAACCTTAAAGAACAACAACCTTTATACTCGTAATCTTCTTCTCTTTTTCTCTGTGACCTTTGCCTAACCTCCCCGCAACTCTGCGTAACCCTACTTTATCTTCTTCTTCTTCTACTTCTAATTTTCTTCTTCTCTGCGAATCTCTGCCCCTCCGCGCAACTCCGCGCAACTCCGCGTAACCCTTCGTATCCCTACTTTTCTTTCTCTTTCTACTTCCTCTCTGCGACAGTTGCGTATCCTTAGCTTCTAAGCGGTTAAACCCTTAATTTAACGTTCATTATTAACCCAACCACCCAATTATAAAATCATTTCATTATTTTTGAACAAACTAAATGGAATTTATGAACAAGCTATTATTTTACTTTTTTTCAGGAATCTTAATTACTTCATTTTTAATTAGCTGTGGCGCGAAAAGCTCAAGCGATTTAAATGCAGATGTTGCACGGTTTGTAACTTCTTCCGATGAGGTAGTTGGGTACGGATATATGAATGTTTTAGCCATCAAAGGGAAAGCGCAATTGAGTCAAATACCAACCATTGGAGAATTTGTAAATAAAGAAATGGAATCTTTTGAAAATAGTTTAAAACTAACTGATAAAGTACATTATGCTTTAGAAGGTCCATTAAATAATGATGGAGTTCCAAAATATGCTTATGTTTTTATGACCGTTGAGAACGAAGATAGCACATTACAAATGTTTGAAAAAATGGGATTCTTCTTTGAAAAAGAAAAAGACTTGATGGTTTCTTATGACATGAGCATGGCAGTTGGTTTCAATGAAAATACTGTGGTTATGGTATCTGGAAATTTTGGAGATGATCCGAAAGATAAATTACTAACTGCATTCAACTCATTTAAAAATGAAGAGAAAGATGCAAACGTAACAGCAATTTTAGCCACAACGACTGATATTCTATTAGCTGGAGATTTAGAGAATTTATACAAAACATCGAATACAACATTAAATAATTTAGAAGAAAATGATCAGGCTAAAATTAATGAAATGGTTAAAGACGGTCATTTCTTTATAACAGTAGATTTTAATAAAGGAAATTTAACTGCAAAAATGGATTTTTCTAGAGTCAATGATAAAATGAAAGAAAATGCCATCTTTAAGAGTAAAGTAGCAAATGATGTCATGAAAAACATCGGACCGGGAGAACCGATTATTGCGATGGCAATGTCTTTAGATGTCGAAAAATTAGAGAAATTGATGCAAGAATATTCTCCAGATGCTGAAAAATTATTTTATCGTTCAATGGGACCAATGGGAGATATGTTTGCTTCGCTAACGGGAGAGAAGTTATCAAATATCATGAATGGTGACATTGGAATTATGATCAATAACACTGTCAATAACGATACATTGATGGAATCGAAAAACATTACAAACTCTCATCTCTATTTAGGATTAGGAAAGAATCCACAGAACATGAAGGATTTGATTGAAACTTTTGCCAGAGAAGAAGTAATTGCTGACTTGGGAGAAGGTTATTTTAAAATTGATCAATCGATGTTAATGATGAGAGATAAGTCAATTGTCATGCACAGCAATGATACCTTAAAATCGAATTTCAAAACAGGAGAAGTTCAAAAAGTTAAAGGAATGGAAAGTTTCGGAAATAAACCATTTTCATTATTCGTGGATTTGAAAAAGATAGGTGATTCAGAACTGAATCAAACAAGAGGACAATATGATGTGATTTTGTCTATTTCAGATTACATGACTTTAACAGCAGACAATGAACAAGTAGTTTTGACAGTAGTTTTAAAGAACCAAGACGAAAATGTTTTAAAGCAAGTAATTGATGTTTATAAAGAAGAATTGAAAATGAATATGGGGAATATCTCCTTTTAATTATCTGATTTTATTTGCTTGGCAGGGACGGTTTGAGGCCGTCCCTACCAAGCAATATAAAACTCAATGCATCTTGAATCCGTCCAAAATTCATCTTCTGGTGAAATATTTTTAAAAAACATTTGTCAAAACGATTAAAGTTTCTTACATTTATATCATAAACAATCACACAAAGGTGTTCGATTTGTTTTAGGTCAATTTTTAGACCGCCCATGTAGCGTTATTTGAGACTTAAAATATCACAATTAGAGCTGTACTTGTTTTATCAATGGCGAGCCTCCCTTCATCTTTTTTAGGTAAGGATAACCCAGAGGATTACAGAGCTAAAACAGAGGTTCTAAACATGCAAATCTGAAGTTTTCAGAATTCAACTACATGGGTTTTTACTTTTTTCTTATTGGTTAATGAAATGCACGGATGATTACTCATCCGTTTTTTTGTTTTGTATTATTTTGAAACATTATGGGAGCTGTTTAATTCAAAAATTTTTCAGAAAGATGAAGTAAATCTTAACTTTAGCTTTTTTAGTTTAATCCTTAATCCTATTTTTAATCCTCAATATGTTATAAGAATCAGATTCTAGATGTTCATTTTAATGATCGAAGTCATTTTCTTCGTCTTTTTAAAAATCAAATTATCCCTTGAAGATTTAAGAATACCAATACTAGACTTACTAAAAAAGAATTTATCCTCAAAATCCTTAATTCTAATTGTTGTTATTTGAAATATTCCGACAACCTTGAGTCGTTTTTTTATCAAAAAAATAGTTTTTTTCAACAGTGGTTTAGCTCAGTGATAGCGCCTAATGAGTTTTATCTGAGATTCTTCTGTGTTTTCTCTGTGGAAAGAAAACTGCCGAATTCATCGTTGCTCTATTTATTTATTTATAATTTTAGTCCCTATTTTAATTTGATGATAACGTCATATTACTAACAAACGAATTATTTTACTTATGAAAACAAAATCACTATTTGCTGGTTTGATTTTTGGGTTCTTTTCGCTTCTTCCCAGTGGAAAAGCAGAGGCTCAATGTAATTTCACACCTAGTTACACTGAAGATTTCAGTACTTATACTCCAACATGTTGGACAGAAACTAGCGGAAGGCTAGGAGCTTCAAGTACATTTACAACAACTACTTCTGATTGGGGTGCTGATGGATTTCTTAACAACGGATCAACTGGAGCTGCTAGGATGAATATTTATTCTACCACTAAGGATGAATGGTTAGTTTCTCCAATTATTGATTTGGGTACAGGGGCATACCAAGTTGAATTTAATACAGGGCTAACTGATTATACAGGGTCAGGAACTGATTTAATGGGACCAGATGATTCATTGGCAATCGTTATTTCTCTAGATGCTGGTGTTACATGGTCTACATCTAATATATTGAAATTGTATGTAGCTGGTGATCAACCTTCAAATACTGGTGAAACAGTCATAATCGATCTTTCAGCTTATACTGGAAGTGTAAAAATTGGTTTTTATGCTGCATCTACAATTTCGAATACAGATTATAATGTTTACATAGATGATTTTGCAGTTAATCCCTTAGCTTCATGTGCTGCACCAGGTAGTTTAATGTCTTCTAACATTAATGTAACTGATGCAGATATCGCATGGACAGAAAATGGAACAGCTACTTCATGGCAAATTGAATACGGAGCTGCAGGGTTTACGCAAGGTTCAGGAACATATAGCATTGAGGCTTCTACTTCTGCAACTTTGAGTAGTTTAACGAGTAATACTGAATATGAATACTATGTTCGTGCAATTTGTGGTGTTGGAGATACAAGTTCTTGGACTACTTCAGCTTTTTTTACGACACTTTGTTCGCCTTTCACAGCCCCATATTATAATGGATTTGAAAATGACATTTTAGATGTAGCTCCTGGTTGTTGGGATTCCTACCTAAGCTTTTCTAATGGTTGGGTTGAAGTTGAAGACTTTACAGGAACTGCTGCACCTTTTTTAGGTTCTCAAGCTTTATACCTTTATAATAGTTCAGGAAGTGCTTCAGATACTTTAATTGCAATTACTCCTCAGTTTACTGATTTACCAGCAGGAGATAAACGAATTAGATTTCAAGCCAATGCTGATAACGTAACTACTCGACTGGTAGTGGGTACAATTGCTTCGCCTATTCCAACGGCAACATTTAACCCGATTCAAATAATAACATTTGCTGCTGATGATACATATCAAGAAGCAATTGTAGAAATGACGACTGCAAATGGTTACAATGGTACTGATCAATATATTGTTCTGGCTCATGAAATGGATGGCGGTACTTATAAATACATCAGAATAGATGAATTTAATTATGAAGTGATTCCAAGTTGTATAGCACCATCAAGTTTAACAGCAAATGCAATTACTGCAACAACAGCAGACTTGTCTTGGACTGAAAACGGAACAGCTACATCATGGGAGGTAGAATATGGACCAACTGGTTTTACTTTAGGAACAGGTACAAGTAGTATAGAGTCTATGACTAGTATGAATTTATCTTCTCTAGCAGACAATACTGATTTTGATGTTTATGTTCGTGCAATTTGTGCAGTTGGAGATTCGAGTTATTGGACTTATACTATAAGTTTTACTACTTTGTGTTTGCCATTTACTGCTCCATACTATAATGGATTTGAAAATGATGTGTTAGATATTGCTCCGGGTTGTTGGAATTCTTACTCATCTTATACTAGTGGATGGGTTGAAGTTGAAGATTTTACAGGAGCATCAGCACCTTTTGCTGGTACTCAAGGATTATATCTTTATAACAGTGGAGCAAGTACTACAGATACTTTAATAGCAATTTCACCTCAGTTTTCTGATTTAACTGCAGGTGATAAACGACTTAGGTTTCAAGCCAATGCTGATAATGTAACTACTCGATTGGTAGTGGGTACAATTGCTTCACCTATTGCTACGGCAACATTTAACCCGATTCAAACAGTTACCTTTGCTGCAGATGACACATATCAACAAGTAATTGTAGAAATGACGACTGCAAACGGTTACAATGGAACTGATGAATTTATCGTTCTTGCTCACGAGTTGAATGGTGGAACTTATAAATACATTAGAATAGACGAATTTAATTATGAAGTTATTCCAAGTTGTTTAGCTCCTTCAAGCTTATCAACGTCATTAATTGGGTTTACAAATACTGATATCTCATGGACTGAGAATGGAACTGCTACTAGTTGGGAATATGAATACGACCTAACAGGATTTACTCCAGGAACAGGTAACAGTGTAATATCAGCAACGCAAAATGGATCAATTACTGGTCTTACTTCAAATACAACTTACGATTTCTATGTAAGGGCTATTTGTGGTGTTGGAGATACAAGTGCGTGGTCTCTGGTTTCTAGTTTTACAACAAATTATATTTCTTGTACTCCATCTTTGGCCGTAATTTTACCTTTTACAGAAGATTGGGAATCAGCTAATGGTACTGTAAATGGTCCAGCTGATATCATTTGTAATCCTGACCATACTTGGCATTTACTTTCGAGTGATCCTCAAGGTAGGGCTAGATTTGGAACAGCTGCAGAGCAAGTTTCTGGTGGATTGGGAGCTATAACTTTAGATAGAGATCCGAATGGTAATGTAACTGCTAATGATTTAATCCTAGCATTGGATATGTCGTCGTATACCACTGATACTGATCTTGAATTATCATTTGAATATACACATCACGGTGAAGAACTTCATGATAATGATAGTGTATGGATAAGAGCAAGTAGCACAAGTCCATGGGTTGGAGTTTATGACTTATATGCAAACAAAGGGACCGTAAATGTTTTTAATAATGTAGGTCCTATTGATATTGATGCAGCTTTAGCTGCCGCTGGACAAACTGTTTCAACTTCATTTCAAGTTAGATTTGGACAAGAGGACAACTTTCCAGCACCTTCAGATGGATTTACTTTTGATAATGTAAGTATTATCTCAAATCCTTGTAATGACCCAACTGCATTAACTGCAACTAATTTCACAGGAACATCTGCTGATTTAGGTTGGACAGAAAATGGAACTGCAACTAGTTGGAATATTGAATATGGACCTGTTGGGTTCACAACTGGTTCAGGTACTGTTGTAATAGCTACAACTAATCCTAGTACTGTAACAGGTTTGAATCCTTGTTCAGATTATGAATATTATGTTCAGTCTGATTGTGGTGGCTCTTTGAGTGCTATGGTAGGTCCTTTCGCATTTTCAACTTCAACTGTTGTGTTAACGCAAACAGATGTTGTAAATGCATGTGAAACATTTACATGGACTGATGGGATGACTTATACTGCTTCAAACAATACAGCAACTTATACAGTTGTTGGTGCTGGTGTATCTGGTTGTGACTCTACCTATACGTTAGACTTAACAATCAACAATTCAACAACTGGAACAGATGTTCAAACAGCTTGTGATAGTTATACTTGGATTGATGGAAACGATTACACAGCTAATAACAACACTTCAACATTTACAATTGTTGGTGGTGCTGCGAATGGCTGTGATTCAATTGTAACTTTAGATTTGACAATCAATAATGCAACAACTGGAACTGACACTCAGGTGGTATGTGATAGTTATACTTGGATTGATGGAATGGTTTACACAGCTGATAACAATACTGCGACATTTACAATTGTTGGCGGTGCTGCAAACGGATGTGATTCAACTGTTACTTTAGATTTAACAATCTCAACTGTTGATGTTACAACAACTCAAACTGGAGGAATTAACTTATCTGCAAATGCAGCTGGAGCGACTTACCAATGGATTGATTGTGATAACGGAGATACTCCAGTAGTTGGAGAGACTAACCAAAGTTTCACAGTATTAGTGAATGGAAATTATGCAGTAATCGTTACTGAGAATGGATGTTCTGATACTTCTGCTTGTATTTTGGTAGACAATGTTGATTTGACGGATAACGATAAAATCTTAGGAATAAGTTTATATCCAAATCCAACAAACGGAGCTGTAACTGTTCTATTTGAGAACATGGAAGCCAATCAATATGATTTAGAAGTAATCGATGCAACGGGTCGTAAATTGGCTCAGCAAACAATTACTGACAATTCAACGCTTGTAGATTTATCTGCTTATGACAAAGGTGTTTACATTATCCGAATTTCTAACGGAACTAGTGAAAGCATTCATAGAGTGATCAAAAGATAAGATCAGGCTTAGAAAGGTTTAAATTTTAAAAGACCGATTCCAACCCTCATCCCGTTAACGCGGTATTAGGGATTTGGAATCGGTCTTTTTTTATGAAAAACATTTAGGTTTTAACGTGATTTTTATCAGAAGTTGCATTTCACAACATTATTAGGTTGTTCACAACATTTTTATTAAAAGTCTATGGATTATATAGATATTTACATGATTATCAAAATCTAAACTTTGGTAAAGGTGTTTTTGTAAGTTTTATGTGTTTTATAATTTCTGGAAATTCTGATATCAAAACTTTGTATTATGAACTTATGTATAGATTTTACAAAATAAATATTCATAAATTTTAAACTCACCTTATCATTTGAAATTATTGCTATAACTAACTTTATTGAAAAAATTGATTAAAATATTACTTCTCTTTTGTTGTCTTTTTGGTATTGTGGGTTTTGTCCATTCTCAATCAGATTTAACTTCTAACTCAACCTTTATTGAAAAGTTAAGGTTAGTGAGGTTACTTACAGATACCCAACAGTATTCAGAGGCCATGCGTCAATTGAAAATTGTAGAAAAGGAAAATGCATTAGATATCACCTCTTCATTAAAAAACGAAGTAGATTATCGCATGATGGTAGCAAGAGTCTTAAGACTTTCATTTCAATTTGATGATGCAATGAACCAGATGATTTTACTTCCTAATTTGGAAAGTGAGCCAAAGCTGAAACTTGAAATAGATTTTAGAAAGGCAGCATTATACATGGAGAATCCTAAATACCCAATGGAGGAACGAATGAAAATCGTATACCCTATAATTAATGAAGGGATTAAAGGTTCTAAGGAAATAAATAACACAGCGAGTCTAGCTTCCTTTTATAATTTAAAAGCAAAAATGCATTTTGATGAATGTGCTTTAATTAATAGAGATTGTGCTAGAAACAGAGAAGTAGCTTCTGATTATTATAAAAAATCCATGTCTTTGTTTTCAACAATTAATGATACTAAAAACTATCACAATGTTTTGAATAACTATTTTAGACTGTCATTAGTAGATCTTAGACCTGAGTTAGACTCACTGAAAAAAATAGTTTTGGAATATGCTGATAGTGCTACCTATTTTCCTAATCTTACTGCATCTCGATTTCTACTGGGTCAATATTATGTTAACATAAAAAACGATAGCCTAAACTTCTTTAGACAAACTATTTTGGAAAAAAATGCCATGATAGATGCTGTAAATAATAATAAGGATGATGCCATTGGAAAGCTGAAATTGTTGTATGAATTTGATTCTTTAAAGGCGGATATAAATCTGAATAGAGATGTTATTGCTCAGAAAGATTTATCGATAATGGAAAAGAACAGGAGAATTTCTGAGAATATTATATTCAGTATTGTCTTAGGTGCTTTAACAATTGTATTGATCTTTTTATTCTTAAAACAAAGAAGACTGGTTAAAACATTAAATACCTCAAATAGCGAATTAAATACATCGAATCATAATTATCAATTATTGATAAAAGAAAGTCACCATAGAATAAAGAATAATCTTCAAATGATTTTATCCATAATTGAACTGGATAAACTGGACGCAGAATCGGAGAATAGGGATTTACTAACCAATATATCTACAAAGATATTAACTATAGCTGCGCTTCATAAAATTTTAGATTTTAAAGAGCACAATCAAAAAGTAGAGTTGCGAACATATTTTACTGAACTTATTCAATATTTTGAAGATCTTTCTAAGAATAAGATTGAATTTTTAACTGATTTTTCGGACCTTAAAATACAAAGTGAAAAAATAGTATATTTTGGTTTAATCTTAAATGAATTAATTTCAAATACTTTAAAACATAGGTCGTCAGAAGATAATATTATAATTCAGGTTTTAAAATCAGAAAATTCTCATATATTTATCTACCGAGATAATTCCAACTTTGGAGAATATAGTAAGCACAGTGGAATTAATTTAGTAGAGGATTTGATTAATAGATTTGGAGGATTCGATTTGAAATTCGACAAAAATCTAGGTGAGTATAAATTCTATTTTCATGAGTAAAAGAGCTGTTATAGTTGAAGATGAGTTTTTTGTAGCCAATCACTTAAAAAAGATTTTACAAAAAAATGGATATGATGTGATTGCTATGTATCATGATGGAGAGACTATGATGAAGAATATAGATTCTTTAAAAGATCTGATTTTTCTTTTGGATATACAACTGGCGGGGAAAGTTGATGGAATAAATATAGCTTGGGAACTGAATAAACGTGGTATCCCATTTGTTTTTATTACTGCAAACACAGAGGATGGAACTTTTAAAAAGGCCATTACCACAAATCCAGTTGCTTATATTTCCAAGCCATTTAAGGAGATGGATGTCATCGCTGGAATAACATTGGCTTATCAGAGGTTAGATGTTAAAATTTCTATTGATTCAGGAAAGGAGAAGTTTATCCTTGATCCAAAAGATGTACTCTATTTTAAATCAGATAACGTTTATGTTGAAGTTTTCCTAGAGGATAAATCTTATATTTTAAGAAAGCAATTGAAAGATCTTGAAAATGACCTATCGCACAATTTCAAACGGTGTCATAAATCCTTCATAGTGAACATGACGAAAATTTCACGAATAAAAGGATACTTTATTTATCTCAATGAAATTGAAATTCCAATGTCGAGAACATACCGCGATAATTTCTATAAATAATCTTGTTGGTAGAAGATTAACCCGTTTTTATCGGGTTTTTTTGGGGAATGATGTCGTTCACAACAAATATCAAGCATTTCACAACATTTCTATAAATGATCAAAATCTAATCCCCATATTTGATAGTAGATAACAACAATTATCAAAAAAACATTGTAGAATATATTGGTTTCATTCAAAATATTCTAAAAGTTAAATCATTTACCTACCATCAGAAGTGTCTAATCAGCACCTTCAAAGCAAGGAAACTAAATAGTTATTTTAAAATAATATCATTTATTAGTTTCCTTGCAATTTGGAGTTTTCTGGATTTTGTTAGTAGAAGATTTGCAATAAATCTATATGCTTGTCCTCTTCTTTCCCCCAAAACATTTAGAAGCTGAACAATTAGGATCTCTTTTTCTATTCCATATTTTAAAAGCTTCATTCTAGTTTTTCTGAGATCAATTACCAAGAGGCATCACTAAAACATTTGATAATAGAATCAATTTGATTAAGCACAAGTGAAAAATCCGAATCATTCTACCCAGTTTTAAGGTTTAAATCATAAATTTGCTTTCTTTATCATTAAATTGAATTCATCTCAATAATTAATAGTTCTAAGTGAAATATTCTTTAACCATTTTAGCATTTGTCTTTTCCTTCACTATGTTGGGTCAGAAAGAATTCTTTTTTCAAGAAATGGACTCCATTAAAATCGGTTATCGTTCTGGTGGAACTGCTCTTGATTCAATTGACGCAAGCTTTATTGGCCAAATTACCTTAAGACCTGGTTCAGGATTTGGACAATTGTATGAACGAAATTTAGCCCAAAACACTTTCTTGAGTCCAGGAGGCTTGGCTTACATTAGTTCAGAAAGGAAAATAACTCCAAAGTTTAGTGGTTTACCTTATTTAGGCTTTCAATATGCTTTTGGATCTTATTTAACACAAGATGTGAATTTAGAATATCATCAATTTTTAAATCCAAATACACATCTTCATTTTCAATACAACCGCAGAACAAGCAATGGGTTTTTAAGAAGTGGAGACTATAAATTGAACGATTTAGATTTGCGTTTTTACCATTCAAAGAAAAGATTTTCTACAAATTTTGAAGGATACTATGCTGCTCATGATATTGCTCAAAATGGGGGAATTGTTACGGATTCATTATTAGAAGATTTTGCCATTGAATTTACTCCAGTTCAACGTGATCAATCAAGATCAAAAGTGAGAAAACTTGATTTAAAATGGGATAATTATCTAAGAATGGTGGGAGATTCAGTTATTGGATCGGGTTTTAAAACAAAACACCAATACAATATAGTTGGAAGAGAATATGTAGAGCAATTGCTTGATTTAGATTTGTCACCAACTGATACGTTTTTCGTTGATACGACTGGAACAACACGTGATCAATACCAAACAGCAAAATTCTCAAATGGGGCAGGAGTTTATTTTAACTCACCTCATTTTAAAGTAGATGCAACATTGAATTATCAATACTGGAGAAATCAAAATTTGGGAATAAATAGAGATACGAATGAAGTATATTTACATTCCAATTTGTGGGCTTCATTAGGCAGTCGATTGAAAGTAAGAAATGAATTTTATTTCAACTTAATTGGTGCAACTGGAGAGATTAAAAACTATGCAGGACTGAATTTTAAAATGCTCAATAATTTAACAGTAAAAGGAAAGCTTAATTTTGAAAATTTATATCCAACTCCTTATCAGCGTTTTCATACGGCCAATTACTACCAATGGAATATTGATAATTTGAAAATGCAGCAAAAACTTCAAGCTGTCGGAAGTATTAAATATGGAGATACTACTTTTATTGAAGCTTCTGTAGTTTGGACAAGTATCAATAATGGTCGCTATTTCATCAATAATGAATGGCGTCAAGATACTTTAGATTTGGTCACAATGGGCGCTTTCCAATTAAAAGGAGGTTTCAAACTAGGTCAATGGTCATTCTATCCAACGGCGACACTTCGTTTTAATTCAGCAAACTTTAATTATCAACCTGTTTTCTCTGCGATGAACAGAATTACTTTCCAGACTAAATTGTTTGAAGCGCAAAAACTTGGAATAGCCTTAGGAGCCGACTTAGGTTATGAATCTGGTTATAATTTCATGGAATACAACGGAGTTTTAGGATTGCTACAAATACCTTCCGCCTCTGTTAAAACGGAATCTTTGCTGCGTTTAAATGCTTTTATGGCACTTTCAATTGATGAATTTAGATTCTTTTTGAAAGCGGAAAATTTATCCTCTTTAATCAATGATCCAAAAACCAGAATCGATACAGATTATCCAATTATGCCGTTTTTAATTCGTGTGGGCATTACTTGGGATTTCTTCAATTAAATTGTCTATAGTTTTCTTTTTATTTGGATCAGGATAGAAGTAAAGCAACAATAAAGGAAGAATAAATAAATCAGAAAGTACAGCTACAATTAAGGTGATGCAAATCATTAATCCCATGTAGAAAGTACCCATAAAACTTGATAGGAGTAACATGCTAAATCCACCTACCAAAATTGCGGATGTTAGAACTATGGCTTTTCCTGTTCCCATAAAAGTGCTCTTAATGGCGTAAATTTTTGATTTGCCTTTCTTCAATTCTAATTTAAAATTACTCAGGAAATGAATGGTGTCATCTATGGCAATCCCAAATGAAATGGTAAAGACAATTGCGGTAGTTATTTTTAAATTAATTCCGAAATATCCCATCACACCAGCAATTACAATTAAAGGAATAACATTTGGAATAATTGAAATGATGAGCATTCTAAAAGATTTATACAATAATCCCATAAGCAGAGAAACGACCAATACAGCGAAAATAAGTCCTTCAACCAAACTTGACGACATGTAACTCATATTTCGATCAAGTAAATGCGCTGTTCCTGTTATTTGAATATTCAAGTGTTCATCTAATCCTTCCTTTTTAATGAAGTCGTAGAATTTTTTATTTTCCTCGGTTGCTTTTATATTTCCCCAATCTGGAACTCCGCCATTGATGCGGGTAAAATGTTCACTAGAATCTAAAACGGAACGAATAAACTTTCCTTGATTGGCGATTTTCAGCATCCTTTTGTATTTTGTAAGGTCTTGCTTTGAATCCGGAACTGCAAAATAATCTGTATTTCCAGCATGTGAAGCGCGGTGTAAAATGCTTACATATTGTACCAAAGAAGTGTTGATATTTACCTCATATTCGTTAGAAAGATAGTTTTCCAATTTTTCCATTTCTTTTAATCGATCAACATTCCAAATACTTTCAGTTGAATCTTTCAAGTTTATTGCCAATTCAAATGGTCTAACACCACCAAATTTACTGTCGAAATAATCGAAATCTTGTTTTACAGTACTTTCTTTACTCACATCGTCCATTATATAATTGTTGACCACAATTAATGTCGCTCCATAAGCGAAAACTGCTGTCACAACTATTCCAATCCAAGGAATTATTTTCCTATTTTTTATGGTTATCAAGAAAATCCTACTCATTATTGGTTTCCAGAAATTCTTGTTTCCTTTTTTACCAACGGCAGGAACTTTAGTCACATAAAATAAAAATGGAAGAGTAGTGTAGGTGAGAACGAAAGCCATTAAAACACCTATACCAGTATATAATCCGAAATCTTGAATAGGAATAACATTTACAAACAGCAAGGAGAAAAATCCAATGGAGGTGGTGATAGAAGTAAGGAAAGTTGCCATTCCAATTTCTTTGAAAGCGGTTTTTATCGCATCTAGCTTTTCTCGACCAGATCGGAGCAATTCAAGATATTTGGAAATAAGGTGAATTACATCAGACATGGCAACCACAAACATAATTGAAGGTAAAACGATCAATAAAATACTAATTGGTTTTCCGATTAATGCCATAAATCCAACAATCCAAATCATTGATCCTACGATAACAATTTGTGGAACTAAAAGCCCCCATAACGATCTGAAACTAATGATTAAGAACACAATTACCAATAGAATACTCATTGCTACATAAGTCGACATTTCGGTAACCATTGTATTGATATAGAAGAGCTGACCTACGGATCTACCCGCCATTCTTACATTCTCAAAATCGTAATTTTTGGTTAATGCTTTTACATCGGTGACCAATTGCTCACTCTTTTTCTTACTTAAATAATCTTTGTGTCGCAGAAATATGGTTAGTCCATCTCCCTTAGCATTCACCAAAGTATTTACGAGTTCTCTATTTTTATAAATATGAAGTGAGTCTTCGTTAAACTGAGTAGAATCTAAATGGATATAAGGTCTTTCACCTGTCATTCCTCCGGAGTAGATGAACGTCTCTTTTTCGTTGGTAATGTCACGGGTGAATTGAACATTTGGCAAAGCGCCAAGCTCTTTTGCATAAGCGTTAACTTCCTTTAAAAAAGTTTGATCAAAGATTCCTTCCTCTCTTTCAACAGCGATCAGAATAAAATCATTGTCAGATTCAAAAAGGGCTCTATGATTAAAAAAGAAGTCTGTTTCTTTATCTTGAGCAGGGAAAAACTCTTCGAAATTATAATTAAGCGTTGATTTTGGTAATTGAAATGCAAAAAAACCAGTGATGATTAGTATGGTAGCAATTACGAAATATGATATTATTTTTAGTTTTTTTTCCAACGCTTTCAAGGTATTAATCGTTTATGTGTCAAAGTTAACGATTAACTGCTCCCTATTGTTTTTGGGAATATGTTTTTTATTGCACATTTGATATAAAAAATACTTAAATTTGATTTACTAAAAATATAAAACTATGAAAAAAAATTTACTTATTGTTGCTTCATTATTTATTGGTGGAACGACTTTCGCACAATTGACGCAATTGAATACTCCAGCAGCTGGAGATGGAATTACTCTTTTCGTTATTGATAGTTTAGCACCAAACTATGCAAGTGAAACTGGTGCTTCTGCAAATTGGGACTATAGTTCTTACTCTGGTTATGATAATGAGACAAGAAATATTTCAGCATTAGATGCTACAACTACAGCTAATGCTTCTAGTTTTCCAAACGCTACTGAATCTATCGATTTAGAAAATTTCTTACAAACGTATTCTAGTAATTCTTCAACAGAACTTACTGGTCGTGGTTTTGTATACAATGAGCCAAACGTAGGTGAAATTATTGCTAAATTCAACACTGATCAAGCAATTATGGTCACTTATCCAATGGATGAAAATAGCCCTGTAATTAATGATGTTTTTTCAGGTGAATTAATTTATACGATCCCATTTGCTGGTGTTCAAACAACTCCTTTAACTGGAAAGTTACAAGCTAAAGTTGATGGAAAAGGAACTTTAACATTGGCAGACAATGCTTATTCAAATGTTATTAGATATAAGTTAATGGATACTATTAATGCAACTGTAACTGGTTTGGGTGACATTCAAATGGTACGTAGTCAATATGAATATTATGACCATGCACAAAACAACTTACCAATCTTTATTCATATATCAGTTGATTTTGGAGTATTAGGAGGTGCTGCATTGTCTTCTTCAACTCTTGTTATGAGTTTAGAAGATCCATCTACATTTGTTGGATTGTCTACAAATGAATTGGCAAAAACTTCTGTTTACCCAGTTCCAGCATCGGATGTATTGAATATTCAATTACCAACTTCAGTTGAAACAGCAGATGTAACAATCACAGATGTTCAAGGTCGTCAGGTTTATGCTACAACTTTGAATTCTTCAGTTAAATCAATTGATGTTTCAAACATGAAAAAAGGAATGTATATCTTGAATATTTCAAGTGATGCAACTTCTGTAACAAAAAACATTGTGATTAAGTAATTAGTCAAATTTAATATTTAAAAGCCTGCTCCTAATTATAGGGAGCAGGCTTTTTTGATTAAATAAAATCCCGTTTTTAATAACTTTGACTGGATATTATTGGAGCATTATTGTCCAGTTAGCTTAATTAGAACATTAAATTACCTTACTGTTATTTTGCAGCCTACTGTGAGATAATCCAAGCAGTTATGGAAGCCTTTGATAAAGTTATTCAATTTAAGTAGACATGCGATAAGATCAATTACATGTTAAGAGTTTTTAGTTAGCATTTGTAAATCAGCTGGCGTTACGGTGAAGCTGAATTGGAACGAAGGCCTTCGACAAGACAGTCAACGCATAAGGAATACAAGCGGTTCACTTGTGCAGAGCGAAGTTGATAGTTGCGGATTTTAATCGGGATTCACGGATTTTTTAATCAATGCAGATAAGTATTTGAAATCTTATGGATTGATAATTATTAATCACCTCTAGCAATCTACATCTCAAATTCAAACCACAAAAAAAGGCAATCCATCAGGACTGCCTTTAATTATATAATCATTTTCTTTAAAATATCAAACTTCAACTATTAAAAACCACCCTCTCGCGTTAAACATTAAAAATTAACCATTAATATCAAAAGTCATAACTCAAACCAATACTTGGCAAGAATGGAAGTTGATAAATTTTATCGTTTGTTACACGGTTTACATAGAAAATATTGTCTCTATCATAAACGTTTGTAATTCCACCTTTCAATTCTAAAATTGTTTTGTTTTTGAATTCAAACTTCTTTTTCACTGTGATATCAAAACGGTGATAAGTTGGAAGTCTTGAAGAGTTGATGTCACCTAAAAGAACACTTAATTCCGAAGGATTTGAAGTTGTGTAATCAGTTGTTACACCATTATCAAAGTTTTCACCTTGGTAATATCCTGAAGTAGGCGTGAATGGTAAACCAGATCCGAAGTTCCAACGTACACTTAATTCTAAACTTTTATCTTTTAGGAAAGAATAAGAACCAACTAAGTTAATATTGTGTCGACGGTCAAAAGAAGGTGCGTAGAAAGAAAAACCATCCCAACGTTCAGATTTTCCATAAGAATAAACTCCCCACAAGAATAATCTTTTGCTTTTATACTCTAACAGAAAATCAATTCCATAAGCAACTCCAGATTCAATTAAGAAATCTTTCTTGTATATGTCAGCTATTTGACTGAATTCCTGTGTGTCATCATATAATTTGTTCACATTGATATTACTCAGTTTTGGATAGTATTTATAGTATCCCTCAATATTTAATGTCAATTTACGAGTGAAGTCGTATTCCGTTCCAAAAATCCCGTGCCATGAAGTTTGTAGACCATTTTTAGGTTCTATTTCTTCTCCATTTGCTTTTGTGAATTTTGATTGAACATCTGTTGGTGCAGCAATAAATCCATAAAACAAAGTCACGATATCTTTATCTGAGTTAGCAGAGGTGAAGTTTTGTGAGTAATATCCTCCAGACATTTTAAATCTCAACTTTTCGGTTGCATTAACTTTAATACCTAAACGAGGTTCTGGAATAACTGCCGGTATAGAAGGATAAGCTTGAATACGAATTCCTGGATTAAATACCCAGCGGCCTTTAACCAACTTGTAATTAAGGTAAGCACTTAATTCTGTGTTGTAATTTTCAACTTTTATTTCTCTGTCTACTTCATTATATGTTTGGAAAGCCGTTGAGAAACCACCAATATTAAATCCGTAAGTAATTTCAGATTGATTTTTCAAGAAGTATAAGAAATCGAATCCAACATCAAATCCAGTAATTCCACTTGTTCTTGGTTTTCCACCATTTTCTTCTTGAAAAAAGATGTCGTAATTTGAAGCGTTTAAGTGACCTTTAATAATAACAGGATTAGAGCTAGGAACAAGCGTAAAGTTAATTCCTCCACCGTAAGATTTCCAGTTTAAATCAGCAATATTATCATAGGTTACTGCGTCATTATTGCTAAATCCAAATGCTGAGAACTTACTTCCTTCAGGACTCTTGATTGTGAATTTACCATAAATATCAGTGAAAGAGAAAGGCATTCCTTGTCCATCATTTACATAAGGATAAACAGTCTCAGATGTATAGTTTAATAAGGAATGTTTTGCTGAAAATATGTAAGATCCACCGCTTCCTTTTGCATTTTTATTTTTAAAAACAGGTCCTTCTAAAACTGCTTTTCCAATAAATGGAGAAATTGAAACTAAACCTCCGTGTTTCGTTAAATCTCCGTCTCTGTAGGTGATGTCCATAATAGAAGAAATTCGTCCACCGTATTCAGCAGAGTAACCTCCTGTGTAAATATCAGCGCTTTTAATTAATTCTGTTTCAAAAACAGAGAAGAATCCAATGGAGTGAAATGGATTATAAATCGTCATTCCATCTAACGTGATTTTATTTTGAATTGGTGTTCCACCACGCACATACAACTGACCACCTTGATCACCAGTACTTACTACTCCTGGTGTAATTGCAAATGCAGAAAGAATATCATTTTCAGCTCCAAAACTTGGTAAACGCTCTAAACTTTCTTGGTTTAGTTTGTTTACTGACATCTCTACGTTATTCCGTTTTGATTGGTCTTGACCGAAAATAGCAACTTCTTCCATTTCTTTTACTTCTTCACTTTTTACTAATTCATAACGAAGCGTTGTCAATTCTTTATCACCTAAAGTTATTGTGTCAAAAATACTGAGGTGCTCAGCACTTCTTACTTCAACTGCATAATTACCAGACTTAAGAGAAGAAAATTGGAAATAACCATCTAAATCTGTTGTTGCACCATTGAGTTCATCATTTGCTTTGAATACAATTGGCTTAATTAAAACCTTCACAAAAGCAGCGGCTTCACCATTTTCGGAATTATATACAAAACCCCTTACTGTGAATTCCGACTGTGCGAAAATTGCTGATGTAGAAAGTATAAGAGTTAAGAAAAATAGAAATTTTTTCAAAATGTTTAAATTTAGTAAGTAAATATCACGCATAGATAAGGATTTTTTTAGCTTTTATTAACGTGATTTCTTTAAAAAGTGCATACTGTTTATTTTACTGTAGCTGGAGTTAACCAATAGCTTTTTTTGCTTGTTCCCAATAGACGTCCATTTGTTCTAAATTCATCTCGTCAAACTTTTTTCCTTCTTCGTTCATTTTTACTTCCATAAACTGAAAACGCTTAATGAATTTCTTATTGGTTCTTTCTAAAGCTGTTTCTGGATTTACTCCAATAAATCGAGCATAGTTAATCATCGAAAACATTACATCTCCAAATTCCTGCTCTATTTGATCGCTATTGTTTTTGACTTCTACTTCTAGTTCCGCTAATTCTTCGTGAACTTTTGCAAGCACTTGTTTAGAATCGTCCCAATCGAAGCCAATTCCTCTTACTTTCTCTTGAATTCGGGCAGCTTTAACTAATGATGGAAGTGATTTTGGAACGCCTTGAAGAACTGATTTTTTTCCTTCTTTTAATTTCAATTTCTCCCAATTGGCTTTTACTGTAGCCTCATCTTCGGCAATAACATCACCATAAATATGAGGATGACGATGAACAAGTTTATCACAAATGGCATTCAAAACATCTGTAATATCAAAAGCACCTTTCTCGCTGGCTATTTTACTGTAGAAAACCATGTGTAACATCACATCTCCAATTTCACCTTTCAATTCATCAAGGTCATTGTCCAAAATAGCATCAGCCAATTCGTATGTTTCCTCGATAGTTAAGTGTCTTAAAGATTCTAAAGTTTGTTTTTTATCCCATGGACATTTTGCTCTCAAATCATCCATTATATTAAGCAAGCGTTCAAATGCTTTTAATCGTACATCCATTTTTAAGTTTTTAGCAAAAATAATAGCTTTAATTGTTCTAGCGTGGATTATGGTTTATTAATACACCAAAAGCTTAAGTAGTTCTTAGACTAAAACAGCTTATTGTCACTTTTAGGTAATTACAGAACACAAACTGCTCAACCAAAATTGCATTCTCATAAAAATTTAATGCATTAAAGTGAGTTTTTAAGAGTCAATAAAAATAATATTCGATATTTGTATGAATTTCAGATCTAAAAGGATCAATTTAAATTTTACAGTAGTTGAAAATGAAGAGGGTGATATTGATGCTTTTATGCTTGGGGTTTATACTTCCCGTAAATAAATTATTTGCACAAAAGCAAAATATAGGCATTTCACTTACTCCTCAAATAGGATTTCTTTTGCAGCACAGAGCAACAATGGCACACTTGAATCTCGAACATTCTTATGGTGGACAATTAGAGGTCGATTTTAAAACAAATGGAAAAAAACAATGGCATCATGATTTCAATTTCCCCACTATTGAGTTAAACACTTTTTATTACGATTTAGGAAATAAAGAAGTTTTAGGAAAAGCGATCGGACTTTCAGCAGGAATTTATTTCCCATATTTTTTAAAGAACGGTTGGAGTGTTGGAAATGCAGTAAGTTTTGGATTGACTTATGTTACAAAAAAATATGATTTAATTAAAAACCCAAAAAACAACGTGATTGGTTCAAACTTCAACTGTATGGTTAATTTAGGTGTCCGTGTTGAAAAACAATTTTCAAAAAGTACAATTGGTTTAGAAATAAGTATGGCGCATTTATCTAATGGAGCATATCGATTGCCAAACTTAGGAGTTAATCTTCCTTTTTTAGGACTCAGTTACACCTACTATTTTGATCCGATTGAATACCAAGAAAATGCATCTCAAAGCTATATTGGCTTACCACTTAAAAAATGGTCTTTTAGTTCCCAATTGATAGGTTCTATTAAGCAAATTTATCCAATTGGAGGCAGTACTTATGGTGTTGCAGTATTAACTAATTATGGGCAATACAGAGTAAATACAAAGGTTGTAATTGAAGGTGGAGTAGATGCTATCTACAATGAATCAATCGTTAAATACAATAATGGAAATCACGGAAAAGGCAAAAACTTTCAATTGGGATTGTATGCTGCGTATGTTTTACCAATCCATAAATTGCATTTAATTGTTGCAATGGGAAGGTATGTAATTAACCCACTTGATCCCGCAGGACAATGGTTTCATAAATTTGGAGGTAGGTTTCGCTTGACTGAGCGACTTTGGGGTAACTTTACCATTAAATCCCATTGGGCGAAAGCAGATTATTTTGAGTACGGACTAAGCTATAGATGGAAATGAAAACGTATTTACTCTTATTTGGTGTAATTATATTCTTCTCTTGTAAAAAAGCAGAGGACAGAAAATGCTTAAAATTCGCTGGAGATGAATCAGAAAGAATTGTAAATGTTGATATAGACATTGATACGCTATTTTTATATGATAATTTATATTACAGTTTAATTCAAGGAGAAGAAGCAAAAGTGGTGCTCTCTGGTGGTGAGAATTTATTGTCTCATATTAATTTAGATTTTTCTAATGGGACATTAACGATCACCGATGAAAATAAATGCAAGTTCTTAAGGTCTTACAAAAATAAAATTCATGCTAAAATTTATGTAGATTCAATAAGTTACATTTATTATGAAGGAGGAAAAGAATTGAAAAGTATTGACACATTGCGCTCTAATGAAATGCGTTTAATTATTCGAGATGGTGCTGGTAGTACAGACTTAACGCTGAGAAATGGATATACAAGCGCGATAGTCACCCATGGTTTTGGTGACTTCACTTTGCGTGGAAGTACACAAATTGGATTTTTGAATTGCAATACAAATAGCTTTTGTGACACCCGTTCTTTTCAAGTCGTTGATGAATTAATTGTTAAATCAAATACGGTTGGAAAAATGTTGATTAATGCAAATCAAACTAAATTATTTGCTGATATTCTACAAAGAGGTAATATAGAGTATGTTGGTTATCCAACTTCAATTTCCATAAATAGTTTTGGAGAAGGACAGCTCATAGATTTGAATAATTGATTCAATTGTTGTAATTTTACATTAAATATTTAGAACGAATAGAATGGATTTAGTATTAATTGCAATCGTATTATTGGCATTAGCTTTTGGAGGAATAGCCATCAAAATCTGGGCGAAAAAAGATGGTGAATTTGCAGGAACATGTGCAAGTAATAACCCTATTTTACAGGAAGAAGGCGCTGCATGCGGAATGTGTGGAGCTGCTCCTCAAGATAAATGTAAAAGTGATAAATAAACCACTTTAAACTAAAAGTGCAAAAGTTTCATTTGGAATAAAATTTAATATCTAACGAAATATTTAGGTACTTGATGTTAGTTATTCAATAGACTTTTCGTCTTTTTTGTCTAACGTCTAACGTCTAGCATCTAATGTCTAACGTCAAACGTCTAACATCTAATGTCTAACGTCTAACATCTAAAATCTAAAATCTATCATCTACCCTCTGATATAAGGTTTTTTGAACCTAAAGCGAGATGCACTAAATTGCATAGTCTTAATTATCACGCTTTTTTCTTAGCTTTTCATAGTTTTTGATTTAACTTGCTTGTTGAATCAAAAAACTATTTTTATGAAACAAGTAATACTTTTTGTATCGGCCCTCATTGTGAGTTCGACGGTATATTCTCAAATTTTCACGGATAATTTTGATAGCTATACAGCTGGAGATTTCTTAGTAAACTCTAATCCCGAGTGGGACACTTGGACAGGCGGAGGAGGAGGCGCTGAAGATGTTCAAATTTCATCTGCCCAATCTTCTAGTGCTCCACATTCAATTTATTTTAAAGCAACCACAGCTCAAGGTGGACCAGATGACATTATCCTGCGCTTTGATCAGGTTTATAATGATGGTATTTTTAGCATTGAAGCTAATTTCTTTGTCGTTCAAAATAACGGAGCATATTTTAATCTCCAAGAAGATTTTACAGTTGGTGGTTCTTGGGCTATTGATTGTCAAATGCTTGATGATGGAACGATTACTTTTTCAAATAGCGGAACAGATTATCTAATCTCTACTTATCCAACTGGACAATGGTTTAATTTACGAATGGAGATTAACTTAACCAGCAATGAATGGGAAGTATTTATCGACAATACAAGTCAAGGTGTATTTTCTAACATCGTAAGTTCTGTTGGTATTTTAGACATATTTGCTGTAAACCAAGTGGCTAACGGTGGAAATGGTTTGTCTGAATTTTACGTTGACGATGTAATTTACAGCCATACTCCGATTAATCTTCCGCAATTAAATGCAGGATTGTTTTTTATTAATCCTTTAAAAGGATTGGTTGGACAAAATGCTAACCCGAGTATTCAAGCTAGAAATCTTGGACAAGATAACATCACCTCATTTGATTTAACTTATACTTATGCGGGAGGAACAGCAGTCACAGAAAGTGTAACTGGAGTTTTACTTCCACCTTTGGCTACTTATGATTATAATTTTATAGCGCCTATTACTTTATCTGCTGGAAATAATATTTTAGATGTAACAGTTTCTAATGTGAATGCTGCAGGTCAAGACAATGATGTAACGGATGACACCAAAACGATATTAATTGACCCAGTTGTTCCTGGGTTAGGTAAAATTGTGGTTGGTGAAGAAGCAACTGGAACTTGGTGCGGATGGTGCCCAAGAGGTGCAGTCTTTATGGATTTTATGGCAGCAAAATATGATGGCTTTTGGGCAGGAATTGCTGTTCATAACAATGATCCTATGGCAGATTCAATTTATGATGCTGGAATTGGAGGTTTCATCGCTGGCTATCCAAGTGCTATTGTTGATAGAGGTGGAGATATTGATCCTTCTGTTATGGAGGGAGATTTTATTCAACAAATTGTAAAAACGCCTAAAGCGATTATCACGAATGGAGCTACTTTTGACGCTACCACTAGAGAGTTAAAAGTTAGTTTGACTTATGATTTTCAATCTGCTATTTCTGGAAATTGGAGAGTTGCATGCGCGCTAACAGAAGACGGTGTTTCGGGGACAGGTCCTAGTTATGGACAAAGTAATTCCTATTCTGGTGGGGGTTCTGGTGTAATGGGAGGTTATGAATTATTACCTAGCCCAGTACCAGCTGCTCAAATGGTTTATGATCACGTTGCAAGAAAAATTGCTCCTTCGTTTTCTGGTGATGCAACGCTTCTTCCTTCTAGTATAACAGCTGGCGACGAACATACGGTTTGTTTTACATTTACTTTACCAACTGAATGGGATGAAAGTAAAATGCATATAATTGGAATGTTAGTTTCTCCTTCAGGAACAATTGATAATGCTGGTTATGCTTCAATTTCTTCGGCAGAAACAAATGGCTTAGCGGCTTGTGATGCTGTTGCTAGCTTAGAAATTAGTAAAATTGAGGAAATGGACTTTAACTTATATCCAAATCCAACAAGAGATATGGCTTACATTGATATCTCAAATCCTAATGGAGAACAAGTTTCATTGAAAATAACTGACTTAACAGGAAAGATTGTTGCTGAACGTACTTATGTTATTCAAGGTGATGTTCAATTGCCTATCAACACAAGTAAGTTTGACAAAGGAACTTATATCGTACATCTTCAAAAAGGGGATGCCGTTCAACAGAAAAAAATGATTATTCAGTAATTCGATAGGATTAGATTACTTCTCAGTATACAGGGAATTGATGATTTTATTAGAGTTCAGATAAAAAAAATATAGGCGCAATTGCGCCTATATTTTTTTGTAATTTTTTGTAGCCTTGTTTAAAGGAAACTAGTCTGTTCTATACCTATCTAATCTCTTCTGTATTCTCATCCATTTTGAAAAGCTTGTCAATGTCTTTGAAACCTTGCAAGTCATCTAGTAGCATCTCGATTTGAGGAATAGATAATGATTTAGCAATAATCTTTTTGTCTTTATCCAAGATCCAGACACGTGGAGTAGAGTAAATATCATACGTTGATTGATAATTGATAGACTCGATAGTCGTTTTAGAAGGAATAAGTGAATATGGATTCTCACTTGCTTGCTCATAAATATCTCTAGTTACACCAACATTGATGTAAGTCAATTTTTTGTCTTTAATGAATTTTTTCCAATCTTCGAAATCATCTCCTGTTGCTTTTCCAACAGAGTAAATTTCAATGTTACGCTCCTTAAATTTCTTTTCATAAAGCGTTTGAAGTTTAGGCGTTACTTTTTTACAATGTCCACATCCTGGATCCCAGAAAAATAGAATAATGTAATCAGCTTCAACTTCATGTAAGTTATACCATTTTTGATTCGTTGAATCTGGCAAAATTAAATTTGGTGGAACTTCACCTTGAACTAAATGCATTTGAATTTTTGTATTTTCACACAACTCTTTCAACTTCTCTTGATCCATCCAATGTGCTTTAGGATTTCCGTCTTTGGCTGGTGCACAATAGAAACTATTCACCATTCTTGTTTTCACTTTATCCATTCCCATGAATTTCGATTTCTCAAAGTGAGTAGTTACATTGTTAACCACAAATCTGTACATCATAGATTCTTCTGGAATACTATTAATAACAGGGAAAACATATTTGATAATTGTATCTGGATGCTGTGTAAGCATGTTTTTAGAATAAAAATACTCTATTTTATTTTGTAAAACAGGTGTATTTACCAAACGGTCATCACTTAAATCTATATTGTCGAAAAAATGCTCTCTGAAATACTTATAAGCAAATGCTTTGTCGATTACCTTTCCGTCTGCGTCTTTAGGCGCTTCTGGAATCTGAATATCTGTTGACATTTTGATAATTTTAGAAACCAAAGTTGTTGAATTGTCTTTAACTACCTTATCTTGATAGGTCAATACACTTTTACCAACTTCTTCAATTTGAGCAGTCAATTTTGCTTTTTCTTCTGCATCTTCTTCTCCAAGTTTCGCGAGCTTTTCCTGCAATTCATTTGCTTCATCTCTGTTGGTTTTCATGAATTTCATGTAGTCAAGAAAAATGGTGTTTTCATTTGACTTTTTAACAACCATGTGTTCGATGTAATTAGGAGATTTCGTCTCCATGATTACCTTTTCATTGTTGTAGATGAATTCGAAAAAGCGCTGACCTGGCATAAGAACAGCCAAAATTCCAGGATCTTGTTTACTGCCGTCAAAAGTTACTTTACCAGCTACCAGTTGTGCCGTGTCAGTATAGTATAATTTACTTCCTACGTATTTTACCAAGTGAACAGTGGTGTCTTTTATCCCTGTAACTTTAAATGATAAATCTTGAGCAAAACTGCCTATTCCGATAAAAGCAGTAAGTATTATTGTGTTAATTAACTTCATATTGATTTTTCAGTTTAATGCTAATATAATTTGTATTTATTACTCAGACGATGAATAAATTGATAGGTGTTTCCTTTTAACAGTATTTTAACGAAATAGTTTACAAAGTCTTTAGTACTCCCCGTTTTGCGTTGAAATAATTAACAATTGTATAAATTCCAAAGGCAAAAATAACGGCAAGAATACTTAAGAATGTAAAACCAGAATCAATTTGGATTCCTCCTTTATCTAACAACTTGTCGATGAAGAATTTTACCACACTGAAAGCAATAATACTTGCTCCAGAAATAACCGCAAAAACTTTGATGAAATACAATAAAATCGATTTAATTATCTTTTTAGGAGAATAGCCTTGACGCAATAATGTTCTGATTTCATATTCATTTCTTGAAATTAATAATTGTGCATATTGCACCAAAACTAATCCAGCTAGAAAAACAGTTATTACGCTTATTCCTATTAGAATGGAAAACAAAGTTCCAGCTACGCTTTTTAGTTTTCCTACAATCATTGAATTTTCCTTCGATTCTAAAGAGCGTTTATCTAAGTAGTTTTCAAAGTCTCCAAAACGCCCTTCTTTTACTGTCAGCATCAATTGAGTAATTATAGCAGGTTCGTCTTTTGGGAAATTTATATTTCCATATTCCATAAAAGAAGACGGAACCAAAATGGCAGAAACTTCATTCGTAAAACCTACAATTCTCACTTTTTCCATTTCTTTTTTCCCTGGACTGCTCAATGTGAATTTAAAACCAATTGATTTTGCTAAATCATCAGAAATTGGAGGAATTCCTTTCGCACTAGCAAAGGTATTGAGCATTACTAAAAATTCGCGTGGCAAAACAATGGGAATATATTCATCTCCAGGAGCCCATTTCCATTTGTTGGTATCTATTTTTGTGAATTCATTGTCTACAGATTGAACAAAGACATCTGTCCGTAAATAGGGAACCAATTCGCTGTCTGTCTGTAATGAAACATCAAAATTATTGCTTAAAATTGGTTGTAACATTTCTGTGAACTCCTCTTTTCGAATGCTTTCAATTTCTCGTTCACTAAAATCATTTTTGGATAATTTTAAACTACTATAATTGTTGATTTGCTTTTGGATAATCATTGTGTTATTTCCCAAAATTTCCTCTCCTTCGCCAAACTCATTTACGCGAATTAAATAGTGAATTGAAGTGACTAAAAAAGTAAATCCCAAAAATGAACCAATCATTGCGATGATCAATTGCGATTTGTTCTGATAACTAAATAATATTTTCTTAATCATTGAATTACAAATTTAATTCTCTGTCGAAATCAAAATTATGATTCTCTCCCAAAGTGGTTAAAATAAAACCTGATTTTATATCATTGACTCTGTTATTAATGAGCGACAAAGCACGCTGGGTGTTTTCTACATCCAAATGGCTAAAAGGTTCGTCCATCAATAACCAATCAAATGGCTGACATAAAGCACGAATTATAGCGACCCTCTGCTGTTGTCCCATCGATAGAATTCCACAAGGAACCGACCATTTATCATCGATTTCTAATTCTTCTAACATTTGTTTGAGTTCAGATGAAGAAAAAGAATCGGTTAAATTATTCTTTAAGTGTAAGTTTTCCTCCACTGTCAATTTAGAAAACAATTGTAAATCTTGGAATACAAAGCTAATTTGTTCTTTTCTTAAATCTGCCCATTCTTCTGGTGAAAAAGAAGTTATTTCTCTTTCATCAAAACGAATACTGCCATTGAAGTCCTTACGAATTCCAGCAAGTGTATGTGTGAAAGTGGTTTTTCCTTTTCCACTTGAAGCATTTAACATAACTTTTTCGCCCTTGTGAAGAGAAAATTCACTTCCCCAAATGCTTTTGTCGCTGTGTTGAATTCCAGATAAAGGAATAGGTATAACGTTATTAAAGTGAATATCCATAGGTTTCTATTTTATGGTTTAAAAATAGTCAATAATCGTTCCAATAGACTTGGCGAGATGGATAGTTTTTTTGATGGGTTGGGGGAGAGGTAGTTGTGGGATTGACTGTGAATTGAAAAGTAGGGTTTTCCCTAAAAATAACCCGCCAATGTCTTCCCTACCTGCGAACCTAGGGCAACTCCCATTCCGCCCATTTTAACGCCAATTGCAGTATTCTTAGTCAATAACTTAACTATTGGGCTTTTTGTTTCTCCAACTCCCATAATTCCTGACCAAGAATAATCAATTGTGAAATCCTGATTGGGCAGGATGATAGTTTGAAGCATTTGTTCTAATTTGTTTTGAATGATTTGAGTGGTTCCAAATTCTTCGGTTGTTTCTCCTTCAATGCTCAAGTTTCTTCCTCCTCCTAAAAGAACACGATTGCCTACATTTCGGAAATAATAATACCCTTTTTCAAAATGAAATGTACCTTTTACTTTTAAATCCTTTATTTCATTCGTCACTATAACCTGAGCTCTTGCAGGTTTAATATCATCATCAATCCATTTTTTTGCGAAACCATTTGTAGCAATAATGCAATTTGAAGCTTTTACTTCTCCATATTTTGTTGCTACTTCAATCTCAGTTGAACTATTTTCCATTGAAAGCGCTTCTATTCCAAATAGTACTTCAATATTATTGCTGATTACCTCCTTGTAAAGTTCTAGAACGAGTTTTCCTGTGTCCAAAGCACCTTCTAATTGATTGCAATAGGAGGTCTGTATATTTTGTAAACCAAAATTATTTGCAGCGTGTTTGTCCTCAGAATAAATTTGATCAATTCCAGTAATCTTTTTAGACTGTGCGTTAATATAATCGATGAATTCGGCATTGATTTCATTCGTTACTCCACTTTCAATTAAATCCCAAGATTTACATTGAGAATATTCAATTGAGCTTTGACCCATCAGTTCAAATAAGCATTGCAATCCATAATATCTATTAGAAAAGGTTTCCCAAACTAATTTCTCATTTATTGTTTTAAGATCGTCAAAAAGCTCAGTCGGACTCCCGAAGCAAGTAAATCCTGCATTTTTTGAACTAGCTCCAGTGGGCAAATAACCTCTTTCGAGAATAACTATTTTGGCATTTTCATACTTTTTACGTAAAAACAAGGCAGTACTCATGCCCACGATTCCAGAGCCAATTATTAAAAAGTCTATGTTTTCAAAATAGGATCTTTTTTCCCAAAAACTTAATTGATCAATTTGAAGCATTGTTTTAAGTTTTTGAGTGAATATTAGATTTCTATTTGATTTTAACTTTCAATAAAATTACTGTTTAATTACTTTACTAACGCTGGTTTTTGTTTTTATAAAATAGAAACCTGATCCTAATTGAGATAAATCTATTATAATCTTTGTTTCAGTATTCTCTAATTTAATAGTTTCTAATGTCACATTTTTCCCGAGCAGGTTGTAAATTAAAACCTCTTCTAGTTCAACTGCGTTTGCTTCAATAGTTATTTGGTTATTAAATGGATTTGGATAAATTAATGGTTGACTATTTTCGAGACCTTTAATTTCAACACTTTTTATTTCAAAATACTCTGATCTACCATCAAAATCAGTTTGTTTTAATTTGTAGTAAGATATTCCATAAAAAGGATTGAAATCGATTGAATTATAGTTCAAATAAGTAGATGAATTTCCTGCTCCTTTCGTTATGTTTATTACCTCCCAATCTTTTGCGTTTTTAGATCTTTCTATAGTGAAAAAGTCATTGTTAATTTCAGATCCAGTTTGCCAATTTATGTTTACTTCTTTGTTATCAAATGCTTTTACTGAAAAATCAATTAGCGCAATAGGCAAAGGTGTTTGGACTGGGTTAATGGTGCCTAATGTGAATCTTAAATTGTTTTGTAGTGCACTCACTCCAGTAAATTGATAAATATTTCCTCCTATATTTGTGGCTCCAAATATTGGTGTTTCATCATTAAAGAAACCATCATTATCGCTGTCAACAAGCAACCCTAAGTCAGATGATGTAACCAGTCCTAAATCACTTAAATCAAAGCTGATATTTATAGTTCCAACATCTACTGCTGCGCCAGAAGTGTTTACTTCACTCGCTCTCCAAACTCTTTCAAATCTCTTCAAAATCGGTGCTGGAACATCTGTTGATTCAATTGCTAGCTGCGTTCCATTATCATGTCCCCAAAAAAGAAACTCATTGTCCCCTAAATTAGATGGATTTGAGATCCTAACTATTCCAGTTCCTTGTGAATCTGAATGCTTGTTTGCTTCACTTATTCTTCCAATTCCTGCAACATCATGATCATAATTTCCATTCACTTGATCATCTTGCTTGTAAAGATCATTGGATTCTAATGTTAATCCATATTTAGCAGATAAATAATTAGTGATTATTGTTTGTTCAGCGCTATTCAAAACCCTGGAAAATTTATAAACCTCACCAATACTTCCTGAAAAACCTGTACCACCTCCGATTCCATGTCCACCTATCCAAGTGTTACTTGTTCTATTTTCAATAGTGTGCGTAAAGTTATCTGTGTTCTTGTTGTTAACATTGTATTTCAATCTATTAGAACCAGAGTTAGCAAAAGTTTTTGAATGATATGTCCAATCTTTTTTTGCTTTTATAGTGCTTGTTTGGTTGTTACCTCCAACGTAATCAGCATAATAGTCACTGGCCGTTACTCCCATTGTATTTCTTCCTCCATGCTGGATTATTATGTTTAAAGATGCATCTGGGATGTAGCTATAAATTGCACCGAACGACATGTTCTCGTTAGAGTTTGCTTGGTAATTTGATTCCAATTCTTGGTTTAAATTAAAAACAAGGGACGACATATTGTTAGCTCCAGCTGTTGTTGATTTAAAAATTGGGCGTTCTCCTCCGTTTGCAGTTAATGTTCTTCCATTTCCAGAGCGATCAGAAATTGAATTAACCAAATCGTTATTCGAATAGCTTTCACCATTTGCTATATACCAGAATTCTAGATGAGAACTTCCATCAGCTTTCCCAACACCGCCAGGTCCAGTTTGTGAAAAAGAGTGATTTAATACTATTGATAGTAGGAGTAAAGTGAAAACATATTTCAATGTAGTAGTTTTTAACCTAAGTTGAGGCATGGATCTAATTGATTAGTTGAACTACAAGGATAAGTAGATTATTATGATACTATGTCCCCGAACACTTGTTATCATTGGTTTTATGGGGATAAGTCAGTTTTTTGTTTGAATATTTTTTAAGTATTAAAATTTAGAAATGGCAGTAATAATAACTTATTTTTAATAGTAGGAGTTTGCTTTATAAATTTATCAATAGTTGGCTCCTGAATTAAAAAAGCACAAATAATCCACCAATTATTCCAACCAAAACGGCAACAATTACCATAACACGAATTTCAAGTCGAACATTTTTTAATAATGGAATTTTCGAAGTGTTTCTTTCAAAAAATGAAATCAGTTTAGGTGCTTATTTTTCAAGGTCGCTGTCTGTTAAGTAGCCACCTTCTTTTAAAATCACAATTGCGTTTTCAAAATCACTTTCTCTGACTTGCAGCTTTACTCCTCCAATTGCGTTTGAATATAAAGGATTGACTTGAACAGTTAATTCATCAATAACATTACACTCTATTCCCTCTGCTTCCAATCGTCCGCGAATTAATGCAGTTTCATGTGAATAATAGACAGTGAGGACTGTTACGAAATTATTGTTTTTTTCTATCAAAATAGTTTATTGTTTTGGCTCTACATGAAATACTGTGGGTAATCAATTTTAATCCTTCGAAAAATTAATGGTTCTACTACGAATTTAACTGTAACCTACACGAGTTGTATTTCACAAGTATTCATCAAAATATTTATTTCAT